>Ga0208112_100015_pt1 | contig 404814 bp, 392 predicted proteins | sample HotLakConsoUCCLE_FD_184736 | JGI IMG/M metagenome (GOLD analysis project Ga0208112, IMG submission 184736) | Hypersaline microbial mat communities from Hot Lake, Washington, USA - Hot Lake Consortium UCC-LE (SPAdes) (version 2) ... | reverse complement strand
CGCTCCACGCCGCTCCAGCCGAACACGGCGCACACGGCGCACGCCGGATCAGCCCGCCCGAACCAACCACGCCGGAGCCACGGTCATGACCGACGCCCAAACTCATTCATACCTTCACAGGCTCTGAGGGGTGGGTCGTAATCGAGACGCAGACCGGCTTCGAGGCGCTCTCCGAGCGGCTCGACGAGGCGGTGCGCGCCAACGAGATGGGCCTCGTCACCCGCGCGAGCGCCTCCGACGGTGCCCGCGCACAGGGGATCGAAATCCCGGGAAACCGGGTCGTCGGCGTGTTCCGCAACGATTTCGCCCGGCGCATGTTGGCTGCCAGCGTTCCCGCCGGGATCGAGGCGCCGATCCGCTTCTACCTGACGGAAAACCCCGACGGCACGGCGACGCTGTCCTACGCGCCGCCGTCCCTGGTGTTCGCGCCCTATCTCGGAGCGGCCGCGCCGGACCTGCAGAGGGTGGCGGAGGAGCTCGACGCGATCTTCCGCGAGATCGCCGAGGACGCGACCGCGTCCTGAGAGGAGCGCACCTCCGTGTTCCTCGTGCTCGCGCAGGCGCGACCCTCGAGATCCAGGCGACCCCTCGTCCGCTGCCGCGAAGTCTTCGGCCACACGGAAGCTGTGGATTTGAAAGGGAGATAGTGGCTGGGGGACCAGGATTCGAACCTGGACTAGCGGAGTCAGAGTCCGCGGTTCTACCGTTAAACTATCCCCCAGCAAGGGGCTCTCGAACCCTCGCGCGAAGAGAACGCTGAGGCGATGCCTCGGTTCCCGTGCGGCGATGGCGGGTAGATAGCGAGGGCGGCGCGGCTTGTCCAGCCCTTTCGTGCCCCCCTGTCGCACCCCCGCGTCACAGGACGGCGAGGGGCTGGCGGCTGCGCGGGGGCGGGAACGCGCGATCGAGCGCCGCCCGGTCGTCGGCGTCCAGCACGAGATCGAGAGCGGCGCGGTTGTCGCGCAGGTGCTCCTCGCTCGCGGCCTTGGGAATGGCGATCACGCCCTCGCGCGCGAGCACGAAGGCGAGCGCCACACGGTACGGGCTCGCGCCGTGCTTCTCGGCGATGTCGGAGAGCTTGTGCGTCGGCAGCCCGCCCTGAGCGATCGGGCTGTAGGCCATCATCGGCACGCCGCGGTCCCGCAGGGCCGGCAGGAGGTCGAATTCCGGCCCGCGCTCCGTGACGTTGTAGAGCACCTGGTCGGTGGCGCAGGCCTCGCCCCCCTCCAGCGACCAGAGCTCCTCCATGTCGTCGCGGTCGAGATTGCTCACGCCCCATCGGGCGATCGCGCCCGCCTCCATGAGGTCGCGCAGCCCCGCGAGCGTGTCCGCGAGCGGCGTCGCGCCGCGCCAATGGAGGAGATAGAGGTCGAGGCGCTCGATGCCGAGCCGCGCGAGGCTGCGCGCGCAGGCCTCCTGCACCTGCGCACGGCCGGCATCCTGCGGATAGAACTTCGAGACGACGAAGACCTCGTCCCGGCGCCCGTCGATCGCCTCGCCGACGACCTCCTCCGCGCCGCCGTCGCCGTACATCTCCGCGGTGTCGACGAGCGTCATCCCGAGGTCGAGCCCGGTGCGCAACGCCGCCACCTCGGCGGCGCGGCGCTCCCGGCGCTCGCCCATGCCCCAGGTCCCCTGCCCCAGGGCCGGGACGCGGGTCCCGTCCGGCAAGGTCACGGTCCGGATTGCGCTCATCGCTCGCTCCATCGCTGATCGAACCCGAGGCAACGGCCCGGCAGCCGACGGGTTGCCGGGCCGGTCGCGTCAATCGGCGTTGAGCACGGATACGACCCGGAACGTGTGCATCTCGTCCATGTCGTCCTTGATCGACACGTACTCGCCGATCTGCAGAACGTGATCGCCCAGCCGGAAGGCGGCCTCGTCGTCGTCCTCGCGATCGGGGTCGTAGTCGAAGATCCAGGTATGGCCGCCCTTGCCGCCGGGGCGGTGGACGAGATGCCCGACCTGGTCCTCCTCGCCCATCCAGAATCGGCGCACGCGGCAGACGTCGCGCCGGGAGCGCCAGGCGTCGGCGTCGATCTTCCCGGCGGCGTCGAGCGGCGCGACGATGTCGTAGCCGTGCCGCTCCGATCCGTTGGGGTGATCGTGCGTGCGCGCCAGATGCAGGGTGATTCGCTTGAAGTTGTGGGGGAGACTCATGACGCTTCCGTTCCCGTGCTGGATAGTCGAGGCGCGAATGCGAGCACGACGGCGGCGCACGCGCCTTGATCCCGCTCAAACGAGCGCACGCATCCACACGTTCCGAGGTCGTTCCGCCCATCGATGCCGCACGATCGCCTCGTTTTCGCGCAAGGTGAACGCGTTTGGGGGTTCCGGAAACGGCCCCTCCCCGTCTATGTAAGCGTCGCGGCGTACGGCGACGCACCGCCCCACCTCGAACGACGACACGGCATGCGCAAGAGAACCTCCTTCACGACGCGAGCCATCGTCGCCCTGCTGGGCTTGGCGGTGATCGCGGGCGGCGTGCTGGCGGTGGCGCCCTGGACGGTCTCCTCCGACGCGCTGCGCGAAGCGGTATCGCGGCAGCTCGAGGAGGAGCTCGGGATCGAGCTCGCGACCGCGGGGCGCACGACGATCGCCTTCCTGCCGACCCCGCGCGTCAAGTTCGAGGACGTGACGCTCAACGGCGGCGACGGCGCCGTTCTGGCGGACGGCGGCGCGCTGCGCGGCCAGCTCGCCTGGGGGGCTCTTCTCTACGGCCGGACCCGGGTCACCGACGCGTCGCTGGCGCAGACGCGCATCGCCGTCCAGATCGGCGCGGACGGCCGTTCGCCCTGGGACGCGCCGATGGCGCGGCTGCTGGCCCGTCTCGCCGCGGACTACGACCCGCGCGCGCTCGCCGTCGAGAGCTTCGGCCTCGTCGACGCCACGCTGGTCTACACCGATGCGGTCACGGGCCGACGCGAGGTCGTGCGCGATGCCGATCTCACGCTCCTGTGGGAGACGCCCACGGCCCCCGTCAGCCTGATCGGATCGGCCCGGCTGCGCGGCGAGGTGATCCAGATCTCCCTCTCCGGCCTGTCTCCGGCCGCGCTCGCGCGCGGCACGCGCAGCCCGATCGATCTGCGGCTGTCGGGCCGGCTCGGCCGCCTCGGCGTCACCGGAACGGTCGCGACGGGACGCGACAGCCCGTGGCTGACCGGCCGGGTGTCTCTCGAAACCCGCGCGACCCGCGACGTCCTCGTCTGGACCGGGGCGCAGCTGCCGCTGGGGCCGTCGATCGGGCGGCTCTCCCTCGAGGGCGACGCCAGCGGCGTCGGTCGCTCGCTCTCGCTGTCCGGCTTGCGGATGACGCTGGGCGCCGATCGCCTCGACGGCGCTCTGGCGCTGCGCCTCAACGAGGGGCGCGTGGCGATCAGCGGCACGCTCGCCGCCGACGCGCTCGATCTGACGCGCTTCGCCTCACCGGTGGTCGACGCGAGCGATCCGAGCGCGCCGCAGCGGCATGCGCCGCTCACGCTCTCCCGGCATACCGCGGCCGATCTCGACCTGCGCCTGTCCGCCACGAGCGCCGGAATCGGCCGCGTGCGCCTGTCCGAGCTGGCCATGAGCCTCCTCGTCGCCGAGGGGCGCATCGACGCCTCCGTCAGCCGCGCGGGTCTCGCCGGCGGCGAGTTGCGCGGGCGCTTCTCCCTCGCCGACGTGGCGAACGGGATCGAGATGCGCCTCGACGCCGAGGGGACCGACATCGATCTCGCGGTCCTCGGGCGCGATCTCGGCGCGGGATGGGTCGCGGGACGCGCCAGCGGCGACGTCGCGGTCACCGGACGCGGCGCGACGGCAGACGCGCTCGCCGCGAGCATGGGCGGCCTGGCGGGCGTCACCGTCGGACCGGGGGAGTTCATCGGAGTCGATCTCGCCGAGGCCTTGCGCCGCTTCGAGCGCCAGCCGCTCAGCGCCACGCAGACGCTGCGCTCGGGACGCACGCCGTTCCAGAGCGCCGGAGCGCGTCTCCTCGTGGAGCAGGGCGTCGCCCAGATTCTCACCGCCTCCTTCGACAGCGCTCAGCTTTCGGGCATGCTGGAAGGCGTCGTCTCCCTCCGCGACGGCGCCATCGACGCCAAGGCCGCCGTCGAGAGCACGACGCCCGTCGGCGAGAGCAACCTGATCTCCGCTCTCACCTTCGCCTTCCGCGGCCCGCTGACGGCGGTGCAGCTCGTCCCCGACGCCAAGGCCTTGATCCAGCGCTCGGGCGCGGCGCGACTGCTCCTCGGCGCGCCGGTCGTGGCGCCCGCCACCATCGAGGGCGAGCCCCCAGCGCAGGTCGAGCCGGCCGCGCAGCAGCAGTGAGGCGCCGCCGCGGGGCGAGAGTCGCCCCGGCGGGCTGGCCGACGGCCGCGCCTCGCCTCCCTCAGCGCGCGCCCTCGCCGCGCGCCATCATCCGCATCAGCAGCAGCACGGGCAGGATGCCGACGGCGACGATCGCCAGCGCGCCGGTGGCGGCCTGCGCCAGGCGCTCGTCGGACGCGAGCTGGTAGACGCGCACCGCCAGCGTGTCGAAGTTGAAGGGCCGCACGATCAGGGTGGCGGGCAGCTCCTTGAGCACGTCCACGAACACGATCAGCGCCGCCGTGAGCAGCGAGCCCCGCAGCAGCGGCGCGTGCACCCGCGCGACGACGCCGCCGGGCTTCTCGCCCAGCATGCGAGCCGCATCGTCCATCGTCTTGGAGATCTTCAGGAAACCTGATTCCACAGAGCCGTAGGCGATGGCCAGGAAGCGCACGAGATAGGCGAACATCACCGCCACCAGCGTTCCCGACAGGATCAGCCCGGTCGAGATGCCGAACATCTCGCGGAAGAACCCGTCGACCGCGTTGTCGAAGGCGCCGAGCGGGGCGAGGACGCCCACCGCGACGACGGTGCCCGGCACGGCGTAGCCGATCGTCGAAAGGCGCACGAGCGCCCGCAACGGCCGGCCCTGCGACAGGCGCGTGGCGTAGGCGAGGAGCACCGCGACGGCGACCAGCACCACCGACGCGAGCGCGGCGAGGGTGAGCGAGTTCGCGGCGTAGCGCCAGAAGCGCTCGCTCATGAACGGATCGCCGCCGATCAGATGCAGCCGCAGCAGGATGAGCACCGGCGCGACGAAGCCGGCGACGACGGGGATGGCGCAGACGAGGAAGGCCAGCGCCGCACGCCAGCCGCCGAGCCGGAAGGCCGGCCCCTTGCGCGCGCCGCGCCCCACCTGGGTGTAGCGCTGCGAGCCGCGGGCGTAGAGTTCCAGCGCGATCAGGGCGAGGACGAAGACGAGGAGCCCCGTGGCGAGCTGCGCGGCGGCGGTCTTGTCGCCCATGCCGAACCAGGTGCGGTAGATCGCGGTCGTGAAGGTGCGCACGCCGTAATACTGCATCGTCCCGAAATCGGCGAGCGCCTCCATCAGCGCGAGCGCGGCGCCCGCGGCGATGGCCGGGCGCGCCAGCGGCAGCGCCACCCGGGCGAACGCGCTCCAGGGGCCGTGGCCGAGCGCGCGGGAGGCGTCGAAGGCGTTCGCCGTCTGCTCGAGAAAGGCAGCGCGGGCAAGCAGATAGACGTAAGGGTAGAGAACGCAGACGAGCATGCCGCTCACACCCCAGACGTTGTAGACGTTGGGGAACCAGTAGTCGCGCGGCGTCGCCCAGCCGAAGAGCTCGCGCAGCCCCGTCTGCAGCGGGCCGGCATAGGCGAGGAAGTCGGCATAGGCGTAGCCGATGATGTAGCCGGGTATCGCGAGCGGCAGAAGGAGCATCCACACCAGCGCCCGCGAGCCGGGAAAGCGGCACTGCGTCACGAGCCATGCGGTGGTGACGCCGATCGTGATCGTGCCGAGGCCGACGACCCCGGCGACGATGAGGGTGTTGAGCAGGATGTCGGGGAGGATCGTCGCGGCGAGATGCGCCATCACCTCCGAGCGCGGCGAGAGCAGGCTCGAGGCCACCGACAGGATCGGCAGCAGGACGAGCCCGGCCACGAGCGCCGTCGCAGCCACCAGGGTGCGGGGCGCGCGCGAACGGCTTCGCCCCCGCCGGATGCCGGCGAGGGCGAAACCATCCTTGGTGATGCCGGTCGCGGCGGCGGACGGAACCGCCGCCGCCGCCGTCTCGGTCCGCCGCATTACTTCCAGCCGGCCCGGTCCATGATCATCAGCGCGTCGGCGTTGTTCTGCGCGAAGGTCTCGGCGGACAGGCTGTCCTCCTTGAACGCGCCGAACGTCTCGATCCACTCCGGCGCCGCGACGCCCTCGACCACCGGGTACTCGCTGTTGCCCTCGGCGAAGTAGGCCTGCGCCGAGTCGGAGGCGAGATACTCGAGGAAGAGCTTCGCGGCCTCCGGGTTCGGCGCGTTCGCGGCGACGCCGCCGCCGGAGATGTTGACGTGCGTGCCGCGGCCGTCCTGGTTGGGGAACACGACGCAGATCTGCTCGGCCACCGCGCGATCGTCCGGGTTCTCCGAGCGGATCAGGTTGCCGAGGTAGTAGGTGTTGGAGATGGCGAGATCGCCCTCGCCCGCCGCCACGGCGCGGATCTGGTCGGTATCGCCGCCGCGGGGCTCGCGGGCGAAGTTCTCGGAAAGGCCGCGGGCCCATTCCTCGGTCGCCTCGGGGCCGGCCGCGGCGAGGACGGAGCCGGTCAGCGACTGGCTGTAGATGTTGGTCGAGGAGCGGCTGAGCACGCGGCCCTCCCACTCGTCGTCCGCGAGCGCCTCGTAGGTCTGCGGCGGGTTCTCGACGCGGTCGCAGGCGTACATGATGACGCGCGCGCGCTTGGAGAAGCCGAACCAGAAGTTCTCGGGATCGCGCAGGTACTCCGGCACGCGCTCCTGCAGGACCTCGGACTCCACCGCCTGGAAGAGGCCCGCCTGCTGGGCGCGCTCGAGGCGGCCGGCGTCGACGGTGAGCAGGATGTCGGCGGGGGAGTTCGCGCCCTCGGAGAGCATGCGCTCGATCAGCTCGTCGGCGCCCGCCTCGATGCGGTTGATGGTGATGCCGGTCTGCTCGGTGAAGTTCGCGTAGAGCGCCTCGTCCGTGTCGTAGTGGCGCGACGAGTAGAGGTTCAGCTCGCCGCTCTGCGCGACGGCGAGGGCCGGCACGCCGACGAGGCCGGCCGCGAGGACGGTGCCCGCGAGGACGGTGCGGCGGAGGGTCGTGAGATCGGTCATGGCGTGTCTGTCTCCCTGTTCCGGACGGTCAAGGCGCCCGGGCGAGCGGTGCGGTCCGCCGCGGGCGCGTCCAGCGCGCCACATCGGCGATGAGCGGCATAAAGACCACTCGAATCGAAGACGTCAAGCAGGAAACGCAAGTTTAGAAACGTTGGAAAGAAGGACTTTCCAGTTGAGAAGCGTTCTAAAGTACGGAAGCGATCTCAATCCCAGCGTATCGACGAAGTATTCGGCCGCCGCGCCCCGGCGCGACGCCGGCTCACCCGGTCCGGCGCATCATCACCGAACGCTTCGTCACGATCGCCGCGGTCACGACGCCGATGGTGACGAGCCCAATCAGGATGGTCGAGGCCGCGTTGATCTCCGGCGTGACGCCGAGCCGCACCGACGAGTAGATCCGCATCGGCAGCGTCGTCGCGCCGGGGCCCGACGCGAAGCTCGCGATCACGAGATCGTCGAGCGAGAGCGTGAAGGCGAGGAGGAAGCCCGCGATCACCGCGGGCGCGATCACCGGCAGGGTCACAGAGACGAAGGTGGTGAACGGCGTGGCGCCGAGGTCCATCGCCGCCTCCTCCAGCGCCCTGTCGAAGGCGACGAGGCGCGCCTGCACCACCACGGTGACGAAGCACATCGTGAAGGTCACGTGCGCGACCGTCACGGTCCAGAAGCCGCGCTCGAGGTCGACGGCGACGAAGAGCAGGAGCAGCGACAGGCCGGTGATCACCTCGGGCATCACCATCGGCGCGTAGACCATGCCGGTGAACAGCGCCCTCCCCCGGAAGCGGCCGTAGCGCGTGAGCGAGATCGCCGCCATCGTGCCGAGCACGGTCGAGGCGATCGCCGTGACGAAGGCCACCCGCACCGTCACCCAGGCGGCGTCGATCAGCGGCTGGTTCTGGAACAGCGCGCCGTACCACTGCGTCGAGAACCCGCCCCACACCGTCACCAGCCGCGAGGCGTTGAAGGAGTAGAGGATCAGGATCAGGATCGGAATGTAGAGGAAGGCGAAGCCGAGCGTCAGCGACACCACGTTGAAAGGCGAGAGACGTCCCCTCATCGGCCTTCCTCCAGGCGCCGCGCTTCCGCCTCGCGGAACAGCACGATCGGCACGACGAGCACGATCAGCATCACGATCGCCACCGCCGAGGCGAGCGGCCAGTCGCGGTTGGAGAAGAACTCGCTCCACAGGATGCGCCCGATCATCAGCGTGTCCGAGCCGCCGAGCAGGTCGGGGACGACGAACTCGCCCACCGCGGGGATGAAGCAGAGCAGCGAGCCGGCCACGATGCCGGGCCATGAGAGCGGCACGGTGATGGTCCAGAAGGCCTTCAGCGGCGTCGAGCCGAGATCCTGCGCCGCCTCGATGAGGCTCTCGTCCATCCGCTCCAGCGTGGCGTAGAGCGGCAGTACCATGAAGGGCAGGTAGGTGTAGACGATGCCGATGAGCACCGCCGTCTCGGTGTTGAGGATGGTCAGCGGCGTGTCGATCAGCCCGAGTGAGATCAGGAACCCGTTGAGCAGCCCCTCGGGCTTGAGGATGCCGATCCAGGCGTAGACGCGGATGAGGAAGCTCGTCCAGAACGGCAGGATCACCGCCGCGACGAGGATGCCCCGCAGGCCCGCGGGCGCGCGCGCCATGGCGTAGGCCATCGGATAGCCGACCATGAGCAGGATCAGCGTCGAGGTGGCGGCGATCCGCATCGAGGAGAGCACGGCGGCGACGTAGAGGTCGTCGCTCGTGATGAAGGCGAAGTTGTCGAACGACAGCGCGTCCACGAACGCGACGAGACCCTCCCAGCCTGCCGCGAGGTCGAAGGTCGGCGTGTAGGGCGGCTGCGCCAGCTCGGGCTGGGACAGGCTGATCTTGAGCACGATCAGCACCGGCAGCGCGAAGAAGATCGACAGCCAGAGATACGGCGCGGCGATGACGAGGCGCCGGCCCCAGCCGCGCGCGCGCGTCTCGTCCCCGCGGATGCGGCTCGCGTTCACGCCCGCCTCCTCAGCTCGCCAGGATGACGGCGGCATCGGGGGAGAAGCCGATATGCACCCGCTCCTCCATGTCGATCGGCCGCTCGACGAAGCGGGTCTGGTTCGCCCGCGAGACGCGCACGATCTGCCCGTTGTCGAGCTTGACGCGGTAGATCGTCCAGTCCCCCAGGTAGCCGATGTCCCAGACCTCGCCGACGAGCGCGTTGACGCCCTCCGGGCGCTCCCGGCTGACCGTCATCTTCTCGGGCCGCACCGCGACCGCGATGGCCTGGCCCTGGCCGAGCGCCTCGTCGGGATCGTCGACGAGGAGCGGCTCGGGGGCGGCGGGGGCCGCGATGCGCCAGACGCCGTTCTCCTCGCGCCCGGCGACGGCGCCCTCGAGGATGTTCACGTCGCCGACGAAGTCCGCGACGAAGCGGTTCCTGGGCTGCTCGTAGATCTCGCCCGGCGTCGCCACCTGGACGAGGCGGCCCTGGTCCATCACCGCGATGCGGTCGGCCATGGTCATCGCCTCCTCCTGGTCGTGCGTCACCATCAGGAAGGTGGTGCCGAGCTCGATCTGGATGTCCATGAGCTCGAACTGGGTCTCCTCGCGCAGCTTCTTGTCGAGCGCGCCCAGCGGCTCGTCGAGGAGCAGCACCTTCGGCTTCTTGGCCAGCGCCCGCGCGAGCGCAACCCGCTGACGCTGGCCGCCGGAGAGCTGGTGGGGCTTGCGCGATGAAAAGCGCGTCATCTGCACGAGCTCGAGCATCTCGGCGACGCGCGCGGCGATCGCGTCCTTGGGCATGCCCTCCTGCTTGAGCCCGAAGGCGACGTTCTTCTCCACGCTCATGTGCGGGAACAGCGCGTAGGACTGGAACATCATGTTCACCGGCCGCCGGTAGGGCGGGACGCCGGCGAGATCCTCGTCGCCGAGGCGGATGCGGCCGGCGCTGGGCTCCTCGAAGCCCGCCAGCATGCGCATCAGGGTAGACTTGCCGCAGCCCGACGGGCCGAGCAGGCAGAAGAACTCGTTCTCGTAGATCGACAACGTCACGTCGTCGACCGCGACGGCGTCCGAGAAACGCTTGGTGACGCCCTCGAAGCGGATCAGCGGGCGCGCCGACGGATCGTTCCAGGGCGCGAACGACTGGCGCACCGCTCCGATGGAGCGCGTGGACTTCTCGAGCACGGGCACTTCGCCCCTCCAGCCTGGCGGGATCGGCAGGCGCCCCGCATAGGGCATACCGTGCCGGCTCCGCAAGAGTTTCACGCCGCCGACGCAAGACGGAGGCCAGGGCGCGGATGCGAGAACGGGGTGGGCCGTGGAGACGAGAGCGAGGGGCCTTCACTCACGCGGATGACGCCGCCACCCTCAGAGGAAGTTCACCAGCGACAGGCGCGAGAGGATCGCGGTCGTCTGGAAGCTCGCCTGCATGCGGGTCTGGAGGTTGAGGAGGGAGACGGCGGCCTCCTCCGTGGAGACGTTCTCGACGCCGTCCAGCGCCTCCTGGAGCAGGGCGCGGCCCGTCTCGTGGCGATCCTTCACCGCGGCCATCGTCGCCTGGGCCCGGCCGAGATCGCCGGCGATGTCGCGCGGCTGCGGCTGGTCCGTGGCGATGTGCGCGGCGACCCGGCTCGAGAGCGCGGCGAAGCCCGTCTGCCCCATGCCCGTGTCGCTCGCGTCCGCGACCGAGAGCGCGGCGAGCCCCACGAGCAGGCGCCGGAAGCCCTCCTCGTCGGCGCGCGCGCCCACGGCGACGCTCTGCCCGTCGTCGACGCGGGCGATCACGCTCTCGCGCGGATCGCCCGCGTTGTCGCGGGTCGCCGCCTGCCAATTGGCGCTGTCGGCGAAGAAGGCCTCGACGGCGTCGAAGACGTCGCCGGCCACGGTGCGATCGACGCCGTTCGTCGTGAGGTACGTGTCGAGACCGGTCATGATGGCGTCGACGTTCTGGACCGGCGCGGTGTCGCTGGCACGGCCGGCGAAGAGATGGGTGCCGTCCACCTCGGTGTTGAGGATCTGGACGGCGAAGGCGAGATTGTTGCGCGCCAGCGCCTGCTCCTGCGGCACGCCGGAGGCGGACAGCCCGGTCAGCGGCTCCATCGCGGCCGAGCGCGTCTTCGACGCGATCTTCTCCAGGCTCTCGACGCCGTCGAGCGTGGCGCGCAGGCGGAAGTCCGCCTTCTGGATCGTGGTCTGGTAGGTCTCGAGGCCCGAGAGCTTGGCGCGCAGGTCGAGCGACGAACGCCGGTCGAAGCCGAGCCCGCTGTAGGTCTCGGACCGGCGCCCGCTCGCCATCTGCAACTCGAGCGTCTCGGCGGCCCTGCGCATGTCGACGAACATGCGCGAGGTCTCGCGGGAGGCGAAGGATCCGGCGGCGAAGGGCGTGATGGTCATCGCTCTAGTCTCCTCAGATCCGCAGCAGGACGTCCATCATCTCGCGCACCGCCGACAGCACCCGGGCGTTCGCCCCGTAGGCCGTCTGCAGCTGCACGAGCTGGGCCATCTCCTCGTCGATGTTGACGCCGGACGTCTGCGCGAAGCGCCCCTCGACCGCGGCGAGCGCAACGCGCTGGCCCTCGTCGAGGCGCGCCGACATCGCCGCATCCGCGCCCTGCACCTCCACCGTGCGCCGCACGATGTCGCCGACGCTGCCGGAGAAGGCCGCGCTGCCCGAGAGGCCGGCGGCGCCGCTCACCGCCTGCGGCCGTTCGAGCGCGTCGCGCATCTGCTGGGCGCGAGCCGGATCGCCGGCGAGCGCGCCGTTCTGGAGGCTCGCCGGCGTGATCGTCGCGCCGACCCGGATGCGCTGGGCAAAGCCCGTCAGCTGGTCGCCGGCGCCGGTATAGGGGGCGGAGGCGTCGGTGAAGAAGTCGAAGCCCGGCCCGCCGGCCAGGCCCGGGTTGCTCGCGCCGACGAAGACCGCGTTCGCCGGTAACGCCAGCTCGCGCGTGCCGGCGGTGTAGCTCGCGCCGCCGCCGAGCGCGGCGACGGCCCCCGTGAGCGTCGCGGCGTCGGGGGCGTCGATGCGCGTCGCGACGCCCCCGACGAGGAGATCGAGCGCGACGGGGAAGCTCACGGTGTTCGCCGCCGCCGGCGGGCGCGAGGAGAGGACGACACCGCCGGCGCTGGGGGCGGTGTCGATCGGCGTCTCGGACATGCCGCGGGCGAGGCCCACGGCGAGCTCGTCGAGCTGCCGCTGGGCCGTGACCAGCGTCTCGTCGCGCATCTCGATCGCCGCCGCGATCGCGCCGGAGCGGATCGCACCGGAGGCGACGAGGTCCGTCTCGAGCCCCGAGGGCGAGACCAGCGTGAGCACGCCGACGCTCGGCGGCGTCGTGTCGTAGCGGGTCTGGGGGCTCAGCGTCGAGCGCGCGTCGAAGCCGAGCCGGAGCGCGCGCACCCCGTCGAAGAGCGTCTGGCCGGCGCCGGTCAGGATCGACACCGACCCGCTCTGCGCCGGCTGGACCTGGATGTCGACGAGCGCCGAGAGCTGCCCGATGAGCCGGTCGCGCTCGTCGGCGAGCGGCGCCGTCGCGCCGCTGGTCAGGATCGCGGTGTTCACCCGCTCGATGCTCGACAGAAGCCCGTTCGCCTCGTCGACCATGGTGGCGATCCGCCCCTCGGTCTCGGTCCGCAGCGCCTGGACGCCCTGCCCGATCGTGTTGATGCGCGAGGCGAGCGTCTGGCCGGCGCCGATCACGGCGGAGCGCGCCGTCGTGCTGGCGGGGTCGTCGTTGAGGCTGCCGATCGCGGACGAGAACTGGTTGAGGAGCGTGTCGAGCGCGCTCGGCGAGCCCGGCGGCCCGTAGAGCCGCTCGAGCGCGCCGCTCAGCCCGGCGCGCAGGCCCGTGTAGCCGGCGCCGGAATTCTCCTGCCAGAGCTGGCGCTGGACCGCCCGATCGAGCACCCGCTGAACCTCGCCGGTGCGCACGCCGGCCGAGCGGTCCCCGGCGACCTGCTCGATGGGCTGGATGCGGCGCTTGGTATAGCCGGCGCTGTCCGCATTGGAGATGTTCTGGGACACGTTGGCGATGCCCGCCTGCGTCGTGCGCAGGCCGGATACGGCGGCGCTCAGGGCGGTCATCAGCGTCATGGGCTCGTCGATCCTCGCTCGTTTCGCGCCCGACGCGAACACCGATTGGGCGTGCCACCCTGCAGCAAGGCCGATGCCAACGCAGAACCCTTGCGTTTTCCTTGTCCCGATCGCCGAGACGCGGGCCTATCCGGCAGTTTCCGCCGGGTGGCCGGCACAATCTGCCGAGCGGCGGACGCCCGGGGACGCTTCAGCGCGCTCCCGCCTCGAACCAGTCGAGGGCGAGGTCGGTCCAGCCCTCGGGGACCCGGTGCCCGCCTGGGAACAGGACGAGCCCGAGCCCGCCCTCGGCGCAGGTCGTCCAGGCCTTGCGCCAGAACGCGCCGTCGACCTCGTGCACGTCCGGGTTCGACGGGCAGCCCAGCGTCTCGCGCCAGATCGCGAGCCCGGCGTGGATATCGCCCTGCCGAAGCGGATCGGCCCCCTCCCCGATCGCGCGGCCCTCGAGGGGCACCACCGTGTCCGAGAAGCCGTGGGTGTGGAGGAGCCGCACCGGGCCGGCGCAGGACTCCGGGAGCGGGTCCCAGAAGCCGCCGGCGACCGGCGCGTAGGCGGCCGCCGTGTCGGGCGCCGCGCAGGCGAGGTCCCAGACCATGGAGCCGCCGAGCGAGAACCCGGCGGCGAGCCCGCGCTGCCGGTCGAGCCCGAAGCGGGCGACCGCGTCCTCGACGACCGCGCGCAGGAAGGCCACGTCGTCGCGCGGCGTGCGCCCGGGACGCCCCATCCGGCTCTCGGGGCGCAGCGACCAGGAGGGCGGCCCGTCGGGCCGGTTGGGGACGCCCTGGGGCATGATCAGCGCGTAGCCGCGCACGCGGTAGGCGTCGACCATCGCCGCGTTCGCCGCCATCTGCGCGGCCGAGCCGCCGTAGCCGTGGAGATAGAGCACCCAGGGCGCGCCCTCGGCGGCTTGCGGCGTCTGCGCGAAGTAGACGCCGTCCGCGAGCGCGCAGGCGCCGTCGGACCCTCCGCAGGGCTGCTGCGCCGCGGCGCCGCCGCAGGTCGCGAGGACGAGTGCGGCGGCGAGGCCGAAACGGCGCATGGCGTGCTCCCGGCCCGGGATGCGGGTCGGGGCGACGCTAGCAGACGCGTGGCGGTCAGTCGAAGGCCGCCGTCAGTCGAAGGCAGTTCTCAATCGAAGGCCTGCGCCAGCGCCGTCATCGTCGGCTCGTCCGTGAGGTCGAGCTTGAGCGGCGTCACCGAGATGCGGCGCTCGCCGATCGCCCACAGGTCGGAGCCGTGGCCCGGCGTGCTCGGGGCGCGGGCGAAGGCGATCCAGAAGTACGGGTTGCCGCGCCCGTCGCGCCGCTCGTCGATTCTCAGGAGCTCCTGGTTGCGCAGGCCCTGATGCGTGACCGAGACGCCTTCGACCTTCTCCGGCTCGCAGTCGGGAAAGTTGATGTTGATCAGCGTCTGGCGCGGGATCTCGATCTCCAGCGCCTTGGTGACGACCCTCGCCCCGTGCGCCTCGGCGCAGGCCCACTTGATCGCCCCGCTGCCGCCCTTGCCGTAGGCCTGGGAGAGCGCGATCGACTTCACGCCGAGCATCGTGCCCTCGATCGCCGCCGCGATCGTGCCGGAATAGGAGACGTCCTCGGCGACGTTCTGCCCGCGGTTGACGCCCGACAGGATCAGGTCCGGCTTGCGGTCGGCCATGATGTGGCGGATCGCCATGATCACGCAGTCCGTCGGCGTGCCCTTGATGGCGAAGTGCCCCTCCGACGTCTCGCGCAGGCGCAGCGGATCGTTGAGCGACAGCGAGTGGGAGACGCCCGATTGGTCGGTCTCCGGCGCCACCACGGTGACGTCGTCGGAGAGCTGGCGGGCGATCTTCTCGAGCGTCTTCAGGCCCGGGGCGTGGATGCCGTCGTCGTTGGTGCAGAGGATGCGCATGGTTGCTTTCTCGCGGGGATCAGGCTTTTTCGATTCGGGTGATCCCGCCCATATAGGGCGCGAGCGCCGACGGGACCGTGACGGAGCCGTCCTCGTTCTGGTAGGTCTCGAGCACCGCGATCAGCGCGCGCCCCACCGCGATGCCCGAGCCGTTCAACGTGTGCACGAACTGGGGCTTGCCGTCGCGCCGGAAGCGGGCGTTCATGCGCCGGGCCTGGAAGTCCCCGCAATTCGAGCAGGACGAGATCTCCCGGAAGCTGTCCTGCCCCGGCAGCCAGACCTCGATGTCCCAGGTCTTGCGGGCCGAGAAGCCCATGTCGCCGGCGCACAGCGTCATCACCCGATAGGGCAGATCGAGCTTGCGCAGCACCGACTCGGCGCAGGCGAGCATGCGCTCGTGCTCGTCGGCCGACTGCTCGGGCGTCGTGATCGAGACGAGCTCGCACTTCCAGAACTGGTGCTGGCGCAGCATCCCGCGCGTGTCCCGCCCCGCCGACCCGGCCTCGGCTCGGAAGGACGGCGTGAGCGCCGTGTAGCGCAGGGGGAGGCCATCCTCGGGGAGGATTTCCTCGCGCACGAGGTTGGTGAGGGGGACCTCCGCGGTGGGGATGAGGCCCAGGCGGTTCTCGCGCGGATTGTCGAGCGCGCCGCCGTGGATCGCCCAGAACTGGTCGTCCTCGAACTTCGGCAGCTGAGCCGTGCCGAAGAAGGCCTCGTCGCGCACGAGCAGAGGCGGCGCCACCTCCGTGTAGCCGTGCTCCTGGGTGTGCAGGTCGATCATGAACTGGCCGAGCGCGCGCTCGAGCCGGGCGAGCTGGCCCTTGAGCACCACGAAGCGCGAGCCGGACAGCTTGGCCGCCGCCTCGAAGTCCATCAGGCCCATGGCCTCGCCGAGCTCGTAGTGCTCCTTGGCGGCGTTGGAGCGGCGCGGCTCGCCCCAGGCGGAGCGCTCGACGTTGCCGGCCTCGTCGAGGCCCTCGGGCACGTCGCCGGCGGGGATGTTGGGGAGGCCGGCGAGCGCGTCGTGCAGCTCGGCGTTCGCCTTACGCTCCTCGGCCTCGAGCGCGGCGAGCGTCTCCTTGAGGCCCGCGACCTCCGCCATCAGCGCGTCGGCGCGCGCGGCGTCCCCCGCCTTCTTCGCGCCGCCGATCTCCTTGGAGAGGGCGTTGCGGCGCTCCTGCGCGGCCTGGGCCTCGCCCACCACGCTCTTGCGGCGGTCGTCCAGCGCGATCAGCTGCGCGGCGTGCGCTTCGAGCCCGCGCTTGCGCAGGCCCTCGTCGAAGGCGTTCGGGTTCTCGCGGATGGCGCGAATGTCGTGCATGTCTCTCGAACCGGCGTCGGGACTGGAGGGAACGGCGCCGGACCGCGGGCGTCAGTCGCCCCGTTCGGCCGCCTCGCGCGCGGCCTCGGCCGCCGCTCGCTTCTTCTCGACCACCTGGACCGCGAAGATGGACAGCTCGTAGAGAAGCAGGGTCGGGATCGCAAGGGCGAACTGGCTGATGACGTCCGGGGGCGTGAACAGCGCGGCGATCACGAACACGAACACGATCGCGTACTTGCGCTTGTCCCTCAGGAACGCCGAATCGATGATTCCCGCCCGCGCCAGCAGCGTGAGCACCACCGGCAGCTGGAAGCAGACGCCGAAGGCGAAGATCAGCGTCATGATCAGCGACAGGTACTCGCTGACCTTGGGCAGGAACTCGATCGTCGGCGCCCCCTCGACCGCGAGCTGCTGCATGCCCACCGAGAAGTGCATCAGCAGCGGCATGGCGATGTAGTACACCACCAGCGCGCCCGTCACGAACAGGACCGGCGTCGCCACGAGGTAGGGCAGGAAGGCCTGGCGCTCGTTCTTGTAGAGGCCCGGCGCGACGAACTTGTAGATCTGCGTCGCGATGATCGGGAAGGCGAAGAAGGCCGCGCCGAAGACGGCCACGTGGATCTGGGTGAACAGGTATTCCAGCCCGTGCGTGTAGACGAGCCGGGCCATCTCGGGCGAGCCGACCGCGTTCACGTAGGGCTGGACGAGGATGTTGTAGATGTATTTCGCGAAGCCGAAGGAGGCGAAGAACAGCACCACGAAGGCGATCAGCGAGCGGATAAGCCGTTGGCGCAGCTCGATCAGGTGATCGAGCAGCGGCGCGCGCGAGGCCTCGATGTCATCGGGCTTGACCGAGAGCGTCACGGCTTGACCTCTTCCTTCTCGGCCGGCGCGGCGGACGCGACGGGGATCGGCTGGGGCGCGGCCGCGGGCGGCGGCGGCGCGGCCTTCGCGCCGGGATCGTCGCCGGCGGAGGCCGCGGGCGACGTCTTCTCGAGGGCAGGCCCGGCTGGAGCCGCGGCAGCCTCGGAAGCCGCGGCATCCGAGGGCTTGGCATCCGAGGGCTTGGCATCCGAGAGCTTGGCATCGGACGCCTTGGCGAGGCTCGGGCCGGCGCTCGCGGGCTTCTTGTCGCCGGTCTTGCCCTCGACGGCGCGCTTGATCTCGTCGCGGGCGGCCTTGGCGGGGTTCATCCCGGCCTGGGCGGCGCGGTTGATGCCCTCGACCTCCTTGCGAACGGAATCGAGCTCGGCCTCGCGCATCGCCTGGTTGAACTGGCCCTGGAACTCGGAGGCCATCCGCTTGACCTTGCCCACGCCCTGGCCGACGGCGCGCAGGGTGCGGGGCAGATCCTTCGGACCGATGACGATCAACGCCACCGCGCCGATGAGCATCATCTCGCCCCAGCTCAGATCGAACATGGCATCCCGCCCCGATGGCGCGCGCCCGCCGCGCGCACGTTACACCGCATCACGTCGCGGACCGCGCGCCGCAGCGCGACATCTCCCCGAGCTCGACGCCGCCGCAGAGAGCCGAAACCCTCAGCCGGCCTTGTTCGCGTTCGCGTTCTGCGTGCCATGAGCCGCCTGGCCGGGCTGGTGCTCCAGGGAGCGCGTCGGCTCGTTGCCGGCGGCCTTGCCGTCCGCGCCCTGGGTCTCGTCCTCGGCCATGCCCTTCTTGAAGGCCTTGATGCCCTGGGCGACGTCGCCCATCATCGCCGAGATCTTGCCGCGGCCGAAGAGCAGCACGACGATCAGACCGACGACGATCCAGTGCCAAATGCTAGCGCCACCCATTGGTGTCCTCCACTGCCGGCTGCCCGGCGCAACGCTTTTCCAACGCCGGTCAACCTAGTGGCGGCCGGTGGCGAAAACAAGAACTTCCGCCGGATCGACGTCGATTCCGACGTCCTGCCCCTCGTCGGGACGATATGCCTCACGGGTGCGCGCCTGAACCGGCGCGTCGAGCCCCTGCACCGCAACGTGGACGAGATCGACCTCGCCGAGGAAGCGCCGCCCGACGACGCGGCCGGGCAGGCAGAAGCCCGGCGCGCGCAGCCGGATCGCCTGCGGGCGCACGCAGACCATCGCGGCCTCCCCCTCGGGCAGGCCCGGCGCGGCGAAGGTCCCGAGCGGCGTCTCCACCCGCCCGCGCCGAACCACGCCCTCCACCTCGTTGAAATCGCAGAAGAACCGTGCCGCGAACAGGTCCGCCGGGCGCCGGTAGATCGCCTCCGCCGGCCCCTCCTGCACGATCCGCCCCGCGCGCATCAGCACGATCCGGTCGGCGATGCGCATCGCCTCCTCCGGGTCGTGGGTGACGACGATGGTGGTCGCCCCCGTCTCGCGCAGGATCGCCACGGTCTCCTCGCGGATCTGGTCGCGCAGCCGCCGGTCGAGGTTGGAGAAGGGCTCGTCCATCAGGAGCACGCCGGGGCGCGGCGCGATGGCGCGCGCGAGCGCGACGCGCTGCTGCTCGCCGCCCGAGAGCACGTGCGGGAACTCGTCCTTCAGCCGCTCGAGCCCCACCCGCGACAGCGCGCGCGTCGCCGAGGCGAGCGCGTCCGCCTTCGAGAGGCCCTTGAGGCCGAACAGCACGTTGTCCAGGATGCTCATGTGTGGGAAGAGCGCGTAGTCCTGGAACATCAGCCCCACGCCCCGCGCCTCCGGCGGCACCGTGCGGTCCGGCCCGCAGACCTCGCGCCCGTCGAGCAGCACCCGCCCCGCGGTCGGCTGCTCGATCCCCGCCGCGACCCGCAGCAGCGTCGTCTTGCCGCAACCGGAATGGCCGAGCAGGCAGACGAGCTCGCCCGGCTCGACGCACAGCGTCACCCCGTCGAGCGCGCGGGTGACGCCGTAATCCACATGCACGTCCTCGAACGCCACCTGCGCCGGTATCGCCGCACCCGCCGTCCCCCGCTGGCCGAACCGGCCGCCGGTGAGGCGATCTGCGAGGGAGGTGGCGCGGGGGGCGGGCTTCATGCGGGGAAGGGTTCCGGCGGGGGATGGGGCTTATGTGCGATATCGGGGGGCGTTTGTCGACGGGGGTGGAGGGACGCGCCTCTCCTTCCCTGTAGGGGAAGGTGGATCGCCGCGCAGCGGCGAGACGGATGGGGCACGCCGAAGGCGTGTTCGGCGAAGCCGAAGCCGGCCACGCCGCGCCGACGCGCCCTGCACGCTTTCCGCTTCGCGGAACGCGCGTCCCGCGCGCCCCATCCGTCTCGGCTGCGCCGAGACACCTTCCCCTACAGGGCAGGAGAGCGGTGGCCGCCCACTACAGGGAAGGAGAGCGGTGGCCGCCTTGCGGGGATGGATCTTCGGCAATCGTGCTCGTCCTGCACCGAAGTCCCATCCCCCTGGTGGGTCGGGCGACCGTCATCCCCCCGGAGCCGTCGTGCCTCGCACGCACCGCCGCGCGCAGGGGAGCGCACCGCGAAGCGGCCGAAGCGTAGCGGAGGAGCGCGAAGCGCTTGCGCGGACCGAGCACGGCGGTACGCTGGGAGGCGGGAACGAGCGCCGTCGCCGGCGCACACCCCACCCCCCTTCCCCCCCGGCCCGTTCCGTCCTAAACCCCGCACACGAGACAGTGACAGACGCCGGCGCATGGCGCGGCGGCGAACGGATGCGAGCGACATGAACCTCTTCGCCCTCTTCGAGGCCCGCGTGGCCGAGGCGCTCGCCCGGCTGGTCGAGGCCGGCGCGCTCCCCGGGGGGCTCGATCACGGCCGCGCGGTGGTGGAGCCGCCGCGCGATCCCGCGCATGGGGACCTCGCGACCAACGCCGCCATGGTGCTCGCCAAGGACGCGGGGACGAAGCCGCGCGACCTCGCGGAGCTGATCGCCGCCGACCTGCGGCAGGATCCGCGCATCGCCGCCGTCGAGATCGCGGGGCCGGGCTTCATCAACCTGCGGCTCGCGCCCGACGTTCTGCACGACGTGCTGCGCGCGGCGGTGCGGGCGGGCACGGGCTATGCCCGCGACGGCGCGGCGGCGCGGGAGACGATCAACGTCGAGTACGTCTCGGCGAACCCCACCGGCCCGCTCCACGTCGGCCACGGCCGCGGCGCGGTGTTCGGGGATGCGCTCGCGAACCTCCTCGCCTTCGTCGGCCACGACGTGACGCGGGAGTACTACATCAACGACGCCGGCGCGCAGGTCGACGTGCTCGCCCGGTCCGCCTACCTGCGCTACCGCGAGTGCCTGGGCGAGGACATCGGCACGATCCCCGATGGGCTCTACCCGGGGGATTATCTCGTCCCCGTCGGGCAGGCGCTCGAGGAGATCCACGGCCCGGGCCTGCTCGAGCAGGACGAGGAGACCTGGCTGCCGGTGGTGCGCGACACCGCCATCGACCAGATGATGCACATGATCCGCGCCGACCTCGCGGCGCTCGACATCAAGCACGACGTGTTCTTCTCCGAGCGCTCGCTCTCGGCCGGCGACGTCGACGACATCGCCGCCGCGATCGAGGACCTGCGTGCGCGCGGGCTGATCTACGAGGGCCGGCTCGAGCCGCCCAAGGGCGCCAAGGACGACGAGTGGGAGGACCGCGAGCAGACGCTGTTCCGGGCCACGCAGTTCGGCGACGACACCGACCGGGCGCTGCTCAAGTCCGACGGCAGCTACACCTACTTCGCCGCCGACATCGCCTACCACCGCTCGAAGTACCTGCGCGGCTTCGCGACGATGATCGACGTCTGGGGCGCCGACCACGGCGGCTACGTCAAGCGCATGAAGGCGGCGGTCGCTGCCGTGACCGGGGGCGAGGGCGCGCTCGACGTCAAGCTGTGCCAGCTGGTGCGGCTCCTGCGCGCCGGCGAGCCGGTGAAGATGTCCAAGCGCGCCGGGGACTTCGTGACGTTGCGTGAGGTGGTGGACGAGGTCGGCTGCGACGCCGTGCGCTTCATGATGCTGATGCGCAAGAACGACGCCTCGCTCGACTTCGACCTCGCCAAGGTGGTGGAGCAGTCGAAGGACAACCCGGTCTTCTACGTGCAGTACGCCCATGCGCGCTGCGCCTCGATCTTCCGGCAGGCGGCCGAGCAGTTCCCAGGCGTCGATTTCGGACCCAAGGCGCTCGCCGCGGCGGACCTCTCGGTGCTCTCCGACGAGGCCGAGATCGACATGATGCGGCGGATCGCCTCGTTCCCGCGCACGCTGGAGCAGGCCTCGTCGTCGCACGAGCCGCATCGGGTGGCGTTCTACCTCTACGACCTCGCCGCTTCCTTGCATCAATTGTGGAACAAGGGCAAAGACTTGCCGCAATTACGGTTTGTTAATCATGCCGACGGAGAGTCGACCCGGGCGCGGCTGGCCCTGGCTTACGCCGTGCGGTGCGTCGTCGCTTCGGGACTGTCGATACTGGGAGTTGCGGCCCCCGACGAGATGCGCTGATGCGCCCCTCGCGTCGGGTCGGCCGGGACGGGGTGCGAGGCTAGGGATTCGAGCGCGATGAGCGACAACGCGAAGAGGCGGCTTTCCATCGATCTCGACGAGATCGAGCGCCAGCTGCGGCAAGGCGGCCCGGCCGGCGGACCCGCGGGCGGGCCCGGCCAGACGCCCGCGCCGAAATCCGACCCGCTCTCCGAGCTCGCCCGAATCGTCGGGCAGGACGACCCCTTCGGCGCGCTCCTCGACGAGGATCAGGCGCGCCGCGGGCGCGGCGGGCGCAACGTGCAGGAGAGCGACCTCTACGCCCAGCCGGCGGCGCGCGCGAGCGCGCCGGCGCCGGCCGCCCGGCGCGCTCCGGAGACCGACCCCTATGCGCGGGGCGTCGAGGCGGACGATCCGCGGGCGGAATACGCCGCGCGCGGCTTCGACGTGGACGACGACGGCTACATCGACGACCCGGACTACCGTGAGGACTACTCCGAGGCAGACTACGACGACGGCCTGGACCATGCCCAGAACGACGGCTACGCCGCGCACGACGACGCGGCCGACTGGAACGGCGGAGCCGACGGCTATGCCGACGAGGAGGAGCCGCCGCGCCGCGGCGCCGGGCGCAAGAGCCTGATCACGGCGGCGGCGCTGATGGCGGTCGCGCTCGTCGGCGTCGGCAGCGCGCTGTGGTTCGCGGGCAGCGTCGAGCAGACCGGGGGCGAGCCCCCGCTGATCGCCGCCGATTCCGAGCCGGCCCGCGTCGCGCCCGCCGATCCCGGCGGCGTCCAGATCCCCAACCAGGACACCGCGCTGCTCGACCGGCAGGACGGCGGCGAGGTCAACGTGGTCGATCGCGAGGAGCAGCCCGTCGACATCGCCGGCCTCGCGGCCCAGCCGCAGGCGGCGCAGGACGCCCCGCGCGTGGTGCTGCCCGCGCCCGGCGCGGGAGCCGGGAACGACGACCCGATCGGCCGCGCCATCGGCGAGGACGGGCTCGGCGCGCTCTCCAACGGCCTCGAGCCGCCCCTCGTCACCTCGCCCGCCGTCGCCGCGCTCGGCGAGCCCCGCCGGGTGCGCACGGTCACCGTGCGTCCCGACGGCAGCATCGTCGGCCCCGGCGGCCTGACGCCGGCGAGCCAGCCCGTCGTACCGGCCGTTTCGGCGTCGGCCGAGCCGCCGGCCCAGACCGCGGCCCAAACGGCGGCCGTGGAGCCTGCGCCGCTCGAGCCTATCGCCGTCGCGCCTGCGCTGCCGCAGGGACCGGCTTCGGACGACCTTCCGGCGTCGGCCCTCGGACAGAGCGCGGAAACGGCGGCGCTCACCCCCGTGTCTGCGCCCGCGCCCGTGCCGCCGCCGGCGCCGGCCCGCACCTCGCCCCCGGCGACGACCGCGACCGCTCAGCCTGCCCCCCAGCCCGCGAGCGGACCGCTTCAGCTCTCCGCCCTGCAGAGCCCCGCCCCGGCGCCTGCGCCGTCCGCGTCCGCGGCGTCGGGCCCGACCGGCGGCTACGCCGTCCAGCTCGCCATCCGCGGCTCGGAAGGCCGCGCCCAGGAGGCCTTCCAGCAGATCCAGGCGCAATACGCCTCGATCATCGGGGACGGCCAGCCGATCATCCGCCAGGCGGTGGTGAACGGCTCGACCATCTACCGGGTGCGGGTGGGCGCCTATTCGCTGGAGCGCGCCACCCAGGCCTGCGACCAGATCAAGACCGCCGGCGGCGACTGCTTCGTCGCCCCCAACCGGTAAGCGGCCGCGGATCACGATGCCCGCAGCCACGATCCTCGGCCTCGCCGGCCCGACCCTGACCGCCGACGAGGCCGCGTTCTTCCGCGAGGCGGACCCGTGGGGGTTCATCCTGTTCCGCCGCAACGTCGAGAGCCCCGCGCAGGTGGCGGCGCTGACGCGCGATCTGCGCGCGGCGGTCGGGCGCGATGCGCCCGTCCTCGTCGACCAGGAGGGCGGGCGCGTGCAGCGCCTGGGCCCGCCGCATTGGCGACCGCACCCGCCCGCCGCCGTCTACGACCGCCTCGCGCTACCGCTCGAGGAGAAGCTCGCGCTCTGCCGCCTCGGCGCGCGGCTGATCGCTGCGGAGCTCGCGGACGTGGGCATCGACGTCGATTGCGTGCCGTGCCTCGACGTTCCCGTCCCCGGCGCGCACGGCGTCATCGGCGACCGGGCCTATGCGGATGCGCCCGCCCTCGTCGCGCGCTACGGCCGCGCGGCGGCGCTGGGCCTCCTCGACGAGGGCGTCGCGCCGGTGATCAAGCACGTCCCCGGCCACGGCCGCGCGGGTGTCGACAGCCACCATGCGCTCCCCGTCGTCGAGGCGACGCAGGAGGAGCTCGAAGGCAGCGACTTCGCGCCCTTCGCAGCGCTCGCCGATATGCCCATGGCGATGACCGCGCACGTGATCTACACCGCCTTCGACACGCAGGCGCCCGCCACCCAGTCCGCGCGGATGATCGGCGAGGTGATCCGCGGGATGATCGGGTACGACGGCCTGCTCATGACCGACGACCTGGGCATGAACGCGCTCGGCGGCGGCTTCGACGATCGCGCCGCGAAGGCGCTGGCCGCGGGCTGCGACGTCATCCTGCATTGCTCCGGGGATCGCGCGGAGATGGAGGCGGTCGCCTCCGCCGTCCCGGCGCTCTCCGGCGACGCCGCCCGCCGGGCGCAGGCCGCGCTCGCCTGGCGTTCGCGCCGCGCCGAGGCGATGGATCTTGTGGACGCCCGCGCGCGGCTCGACGCGGCGCTTGCGACGCTCGCCTGATCGCGCGACTCTCCTCGGCTGTACGGGGAGATTCGCGGCGAGTGGGCCAGGCGCGCACGATCGGGTTCGACGAGGATGGCAGGCCGCCCGTTCGCGAGGACGGCGAGCCCGCGCTCGTGGTCGACGTCGGCGGCTACGAGGGCCCGCTCGACCTGCTGCTCGACCTCGCCCGGCGCCAGAAGGTCGACCTGCGGGAGATCTCGATCCTGGCGCTCGCCGAGCAATACATCGCCTTCGTCGAGGAGGCGCGCCGGCTGCGGCTGGAGCTGGCGGCGGACTACCTCGTCATGGCCGCCTGGCTCGCCTACCTGAAGTCGCGCCTGCTGCTGCCCGAGCCGCCCAAGGGCGAGGAGCCCTCGGCGGAGGATCTCGCCACCGCGCTCGCCGACCGCCTGCGCCGGCTCGAGCTGATCCGCGCCGCCGCCCGGGCGCTCGACGCGCGCGAGCGGCTCGGGCGCGACTTCCACGCCCGCGGCGCGCCCGAGCCCATCGCCATCCGCACCCGCCCGCTCTACGAGGCGAGCCTCTACGACCTCTTGAAGGCCTACGCCCAGCAGCGCCAGAAGCAGGCCGCCTCGCGGGTGACGATGCGGCGGCGGTTGGTCTGGTCGCTGGTCGAGGCGCGCGAGGCGCTGGAGCGGCTCCTCGGGCACGCGGTCGACTGGTGCGTACTCGACGACTGGCTGCTGGGCTACATGACGACGCCGGCGCTGCGCGCCACGGTGCGCGCTTCCGCACTCTCCGCCTCGCTGGAGCTCGTGCGCGAGGGCAAGATCGTCCTGCGCCAGGACCGCACGTTCGGGCCGATCTGGCTCAAGCCCGAGATCCGCGTCGAGCCGGCGATGGAGGACGCGTGACATGAACGCCGACCGCCGCTTCGCCGCCATTTCCGACAGGCTCTCCAGCGAGATCGCCGTCGCGCGGCTGCATGCGGAGCACCTGCGCATGGCGGAGGCCCTTCTCTTCGCCTCCGCGGACCCGCTCACCGCGGCCGAGCTCGCCGAGAAGCTGCCCGCCGGCGCGCGCATCGAGCGGCTGCTCGAGGACCTCGCGGCCTATTATTCCGGGCGCGGCGTCGTCCTTTTGAAGGTGGCGGGCGGCTACGCCTTCCGCACGGCCCCGGACCTGTCCCACCTGATGGCGAAGGACGTCGTCGAGCCGCGCAAGCTCTCACGCGCCGCGCTGGAGACGCTCGCCATCGTCGCCTACCACCAGCCGGTCACCCGCGCCGAGATCGAGGAGATCCGCGGCGTCTCGACCTCGAAGGGCACGCTCGACACGCTGATCGAGGCCGGCTGGGTGCGCCTGCGCGGGCGGCGCAAGGCGCCTGGCCGCCCCGTCACCTACGGCACGACGCGCACCTTCCTCGACCAGTTCGGGCTCGACACGATCGACGCCCTGCCGGGGCTGGACGAGCTCAAGGGCTCCGGCTTCTTCGACGGCCGCCTGCCGCCCGGCCTCGCCATCCCCGCCCCCTCCGACGACGACGGCCTGCGCGACGACGAGGAGCCGCTCGACGACAGCGATCTGTTCGTGCCGCTGGAGGTCGAGGGAGAAGACGACGAGGACGAGAGCTGACGCACGGCCAGGCGCGCTGATCGGCGCCGGCTAGCGTGCGCGGGCACCCATCTCCGGCGACCAGTAGTCGCGCACCCGCTCTCGGTGCTCCTGGCGGGCGAGCGCGTCCTCCCCCGTCCCGTGGGTGGGCGCGTGCAGCAGCCGGGCCTCGTCTGCGTCGACGACATAGCCGCCCTTGTCCTCGTCGTAGTCCAGCATCGCCCAGGGTAGGGCATGGTGCTTGTCGCCGATGCCGAGGAAGCCGCCCACGGAGACCACCGCGTAGGCCACCCGGCCCGTGCGCTTGCCCACCATGAAGTTGTAGACCTTGCCGATCTTCTGGCCTTGCCGGTCGTATACGGCGGTGCCCTCGACCTTGCTCGAGGCGATCAGCTCCGGTGTCTCGTCGGCCTCGACATGCGGCTCGTAGTGCGTCTCGTGCATGCGCCGATAGCCGTCGTAGCCCGGCCGTTCCGACCGGCGCCGGGCGAGCCGGTCGCCCGGGCTCATCGCCGCCGCGGCCGCCCATCCGGCCGCACCGCCGAGCACGATCCCGAGCAGGATCACCCCGTCGTCGATGGACAGCCGCGTATCCAGCGCCCGCGGCCGTTCCCGCGAGATCGGCCGCCCGCGATCGGTCGTCGCATAGCGCCGCTCCTCGGCGCGCTTGCGCGCCGCTTGATCGGCGCTGGGTCGCGCCGCGCCGGCGCCCGTCGCTCCTGCCGGCGGTACCGCCGTCGTCGGTCCGGTAGTCGTGGTTCCCGTCGCTTGGTCCACCATGTCGGCTCTCCCGTTCTCGCCGGCCGGACGGCCGACTGGAATGCGCCCGCAACGCGGACGCACGAACGGGGTTCGAGCGGGGCGGTGAAGAGGAGAAATCAGCCACTGATCTCCGTCCCTACAGGGAAGGAGATCCCCCTCCCCTCAGCCGCCGAAGACGGTGTTGAGCTGGGCGCCCACCATCACGAAGGTGGTGCGCTTGGGGACCTCCTTGAGCTTGGGGGCGCCGATGTAGGTCATCATCGAACGCACGCCGCCCATGATCTCCTGCATCGTGCCGTCGACGGGGCCGCGGTAGGGGACTTCGACGGTCTTGCCCTCGGAGGCGCGGTAGGCGGCGACGCCGCCGGCGTACTTCCTCATCGCGGTGTCCGAGGACATGCCGTAGAAGATCATCTTGGCCGGCTGCTCGACGCCGTCGACGACCTCGCGGACGATCTCGCCCTCGCACTCGTCGTGGCCGGCGAGCATGCCGCCGAGCATGACGAAGTCCGCGCCCCCGCCATAGGCCTTGGCGATGTCGCCGGGCACCGTGCAGCCGCCGTCGGCGCACACGAGACCCTTCAGGCCGTGGGCGGCGTCGGCGCATTCGATCACGGCGGAGAGCTGCGGGTAGCCGACGCCCGTCATCTTGCGGGTGGTGCAGACCGAGCCCGGGCCGATGCCGACCTTGACGATGTCGGCGCCCGCCAGGATCAGCGCCTCCGTCATGTCCCCGGTGACGACGTTGCCGGCCATGATCACCGCGTCCGGGTTCTCGGCGCGGGCCTTCTCCACCATCTCGACGAACTTCTCGGTGTAGCCGTTGGCGACGTCGATGCACAGGAAGCGCACCGGCGCACCGCGCTTGACCACGGCGAGCTTCTCCCAGTCCGCTTCGGCGGTGCCGACGGTGTAGAACGTGTTGGCCGAATCCGGGCCGTTGAAGAAGTCGACCAGGACCTCGGCGGGATAGTGCTTGTGCAGCGCGACCATGGCGCCGTGGCGCCCGAGCGCGGCGGCCATGCCGATCGAGCCCGTCACGTCCATGTTGGCGGCGATCAGGGGAAAGCCCGTCCAGCTGCGGCCGGTGTGCATGAAGCGCAGGGTGCGGGTGATGTCGACCTCCGCGCGCGAGGACAGGGTTGAGCGCTTGGGCCGGATCAGCACGTCCTTGAAGTCGAGCTTCGGGTCGTTCTCGATGCGCATGGATGGGACCTCCCGCGGGCGCACGCGCAGACGCGCCCGGCGCGGGTTTCGAGGCGAAACCCCGCGCGCAGGCTCTGCGGCTGTTGGCGATTTCGGGCCATCGTAGCGGATACGGAGCCGGCCGACAATGCGGGCGTGGACGGTTGTCACGGACCATGATATGGTTTTGATGATACTGTCAGGAGATGTACAATGCGCATCTCGAAGTGGGGTGACAGCCTCGGCGTCCGCCTGCCCAAGGCGATCGTCGACGAGCTGAAGCTGAAGTCCGGGGACGAAGTCGAGATCGTGGCGGCTAGTCGCGACAAGCTCGTCCTGCAGAAGACCGACGAGCGCCAGGCGGCGTTCGCGCGGATGGCGGCGCGGCGGCTCCAGCTGCCCGATGACTACGTCTTCGATCGCGATGAGGCAAACGAACGATGAGGGCGTTCTTCGACACGAATGTTCTCGTCTACGCGCAGCGTGAGGGGCGTAAAGGTGATATCGCACGCCTCCTGATGCTCGATGGTGGCACCATCAGCGTGCAGGTGCTCAACGAGCTGACGAACGTCTTGCGTCGAAAGAGCAGGCTCGAGTGGGGTGCCGTTATCGATGCCATCGACGACGTGATCAAGATGCTGGGAGAGCCTTTGTCGATCACACTCGAGACGCACCGGCTCGCCGTGATGCTCGCACGTGCGCACGGCTTCTCGTTCTACGACGCTCTTCTGCTCGCCGCCGCGATCCAGGACGGGTGCGATGTGATGTACTCCGAGGACATGCAGCATGGCCGCATCCTCGGCGCGCTGGAAATCCGCAACCCGTTCATCTGAACGCCGCCCCTCACCCGGCCCGCAGCCCCACCCCCATCATCGCCTCGAGATCCCCCAACGTCAGCCCCTCCACGACGTCCCGCGCCACCACCCCCTCCGGCTCGATGTCGAACGTCGCGAGGTCGGTGTAGACCCGCGAGACGCATCCCTTGCCCGTGAGCGGATAGGAGCACTCGCGCACGAGCTTCGGGCGGCCGTCCTTGGTGAGCGCCTCCATCAGCACGAAGACGCGCTTGGCGCCGATGGCGAGGTCCATGGCGCCGCCCACCGCGGGGATGGCGTCGGGCTTGCCCGTGTGCCAGTTGGCGAGATCCCCGGTCACCGACACCTCGAAGCCGCCGAGCACGCAGATGTCGAGGTGGCCGCCGCGCATCATGGCGAAGCTGTCGGCGTGGTGGAAGAAGGACGCGCCGGGCAGCGTCGTCACCGGCTGCTTGCCGGCGTTGATCAGCTCCGGATCCTCCTCCCCGGGCGCGGGGCGCGGGCCCATGCCGAGAAGCCCGTTCTCGGTGTGGAGCACGATCTCGCGCCCTTCCGGCAGGTGGTTCGCGACCAGCGTGGGGAGGCCGATGCCGAGGTTGACGTAGGCGCCGTCCGGGATGTCGCGGGCGACGCGGGCGGCCATGGCGTTGCGGTCGAGCTTGTTCATGCCGGCGCTCCTCACCAGGACGGGGGCGTGTCTTCGTGCGCTACGACGACGCGCGAGACGAAGATGCCGGGCGTGACGACGCTTTCCGGATCGAGCGCGCCGAGCGGCACGACCTCCGACACCTGGGCGATGGTGAGCGCGGCGGCGCTCGCCATGATCGGCCCGAAATTGCGGGCGGTCTTGTTGTAGACGAGGTTGCCGTGACGATCGGCGGCCTTCGCCTTGATCAGCGCGACGTCCGCCCGGATCGGGTGCTCGAGGACGTAGTCCTGCCCGTCGATGGTGCGCGTCTCCTTGCCCTCGGCGAGCAGCGTGCCGTAGCCGGTGCGCACGAAGAAGGCCCCGATGCCGGCGCCCGCGGCGCGGATGCGTTCGGCGAGGTTGCCCTGCGGCACGACCTCGAGCTCGATCTTCCCCGAGCGGTAGAGCCCGTCGAACACCCAGCTGTCGTGCTGGCGGGGGAAGGAGCAGATCACCTTGCGCACGCGCCCCGTGGCCAGCAGCGCGGCGAGGCCGGTATCGGCATTGCCGGCGTTGTTGGAGACGACCGTGAGATCCCCCGCGCCCTGCGCGATCAGCGCGTCGATGAGCGAAAACGGCATCCCCGCGGTGCCGAAGCCGCCGACGAGCACGGTCGACCCGTCGCGAATGCCCGCGACGGCCGCCTCCAGCGTCGGGACGATCTTGTCGATCATGCCGGTGTCCTCCCCACGCGAGCGCTGCGGCCCGCTTTCCGCATAGGCTTAGCGGATGCGGGCGGCCGGGCAAAGGTGGCGGGACCGGGGAGACCGGGTTGGTGGAGATGAGGTGACTTGCGGGAGCGTGGGGGATATCCTATTGATATCCAGGCACGAGGAGGCGCGAGATGACGAAGTCCACCATAGGGCAATGGGGCAAGAGCCTCGCCGTCCGCCTGCCTGCCGACGTGGTTCGGAAAGCGGGGCTGTCGAAGGGTGCGACGGTGGACTGTGCGGTGGAGAACGGTAACGTCGTGATCCTTCCCGCAAGGTCCGACGCCGAAATTCGCGATGCTATGGCGGCCGCCGAGGAAATCCTGCGTGCCTCGAAGGGCGTGCGCCTGAACGGCCTCACCATTCGAGAGCTCATCGACGACGGGCGGCGCGGCGAGTGATCGTCCTCGATACGTCGACGACGCTCTCCTGGTTCTTCGAGGACGAGCGCGACTCGGGGTCGGCTGCACTTCTCTCCCGCGTGGCGGTGACCGGTGCGGTCACCCCTTCGTTGTGGAAGCTCGAAGTCGCGAACGCCCTCGCCGTTGCGGTGCGGCGCGGGCGTTGCACTCTGGATTTCGCCGACGAGACCCTCGCGCGGCTCGCACGCATGCGGATCACGATCGACGGGGAGACGGCGATCCATGCCTGGGCCGCGACACGAGCGCTCTCGGCAGCCCATGGGCTCACGATCTACGACGCGACCTTTCTGGAGCTCGCCCAGCGCAGGAGCCTGCCGCTCGCCACCTGCGACCGGCGGCTCGCCGCTGCGGCGCAGACCCTCGGGCTGGACATCGTCACCACATAGCTCCGCTTGACTTCCCCTCGTCCGCCGCGCCCTCTCGCGCGTAGACACACGTCGACGGCGAAGGACCCCGGATGACGCGCACCTCCCCCTACGCCTCTCCCTCACCGCTCATGCCGGCGGCGATCCTCGCCGCGGCGTGGTTCGTAGCGAGCCTCGCGGTGAACCTGCCGCCCTTCGCGGACGCGCTGTTCGGAGCCTTCCATCTCGGCTTCGCGCTGGAGGTGGGGGCGGCCTTCGCGGTCGTGGCCGTGGTTCGGGCGAAGGCGGGACGGGTTCCGCGCCCGCTCCTGCACGCCGTCGCGGGGGTGCTGACGCTGCTGGTGGCGATCCGCATCGCGGATTTCGTCGCGCGCTCGATGGTCGACAGGCCGCTCAACCTCTACCTCGACGTCGCCCTGCTGCCGGCCACGATGGACGTCGCGCAGACGCTGCTCGGGCCGGAGCGCGCCTGGGGCGCGGTGGCGGCGCTGGTCGTCGCGCTCGCGACGCTTCATGCCGGCCTCGTCCGGCTGCTCGCACGGATCGGCGGCCTGTTCGCCGCGCCGCAGGCGCGCACGGCGATGTTCGCATTGGGCGCCGGCGCGCTCGCGGTCTTCGGCGGGCAGAAGGCCTTCATGGAGGGGCTGCCCGGATGGCGCCCGGTCGGCGGCTCGGCGAGCCTGACCGTGTCGCAACAGGTCGAGCGGGTGTCCATCGCGCTCGCCCGCCGCACCGTGTTCCGCGCCGACCTCGCGCGCGACGCCGCCGACGGCATCCCCGACGCGGCGCTCTTCGCGGCGCTCGAGGGGCGCGACGTGCTGCTGATCTTCGTCGAGAGCTACGGCGTGACGGCGCTCGACGAGCCGGGCTACGCGGCGGTGATCGAACCGCGGCTTTCCGCCTTCGAGGCGGCCGCGGGCGGGGCGGGCTTTTCGATGCGCTCGGGGAGGATGGTGGCGGCGAGCGCGGGCGGGCAGTCCTGGCTCAACCACGCCAGCGTCTCCTCGGGGCGCTTCATCGACGACCAGACGCTCTATGCGCTGTTCCTGTCGGAGCGCCCGCGCACCCTCGTCGACGACTTCTCGCGCGCCGGCTGGCGCACCGTGCAAGCGATGCCGGCGATCACCATGCCCTGGCCGGAAGGGCAGTTGCTGGGCTACGACGCGACCTACGAGGCCGGCGACATGGGCTACGCGGGGCCGTTCTTCTACTGGGGCATCGTCCCCGACCAGTTCGCGCTCGATCACCTCGCCCGCACGGAGCTGGACCGCGTGCCCGGCGGGGCGGACCGCCCGCCGATCTTCGCCATTGCGGCGCTGATCTCGAGCCACGCGCCGTGGCTGCCCGTGCCCGAGGTCGTGCCCTGGGAGGATCTCGGAGACGGATCGGTCTACCGCCGCTGGACCGACGGCGCGCCGGAGCCGCGCGAGGTCTGGCGCGATCGGGAGAAGGTGCAGGCCCAATACGCACTCTCGGTGGCGCATTCGATCGACGCGGTCGCGGCCTTCGTCGCGGAGCGGCTCGACCCGGAGACGGTGGTGATCGTGATGGGCGACCACCAGCCGGCGCCGCTGATCACGGGCGAGGACGCCTCGCGCGCCGCGCCCGTGCACGTGCTCGCCCGCGACGAGGCGCTGCTCGCGCCCTTCGAGGCGCTGGGCTTCGCTCCGGGCGCGCTCCCGCCGCCGGCCCCGCTCGTCGGCGACGCGGCGCTGCCGCGCATCGACGCGCTTCGCCCGGCGTTGCTCGAGGGGTGGCGCGGCGAGCGCGCAGCCGGGGAACACGCGACGCGCGGGGCGACGACCACCCGCTAGCTAGGCCGGCTCCTCGTCCGGCAGCCCGAGCGCCTGCCCGATCCTGCCGAGGACGTGCTCGGGGACGGCCGCGAGCGTCGCGGGCGCGATCCCGAGCGAGGGCGCCGCATTGCGGTGGAGGATCCCCACGAGCCCATGCATCACCGACCAGACGAACAGCGCGTCCTTCCCGACGAGGTCGGCGGACGCGTCGCGGCCCTCGGCGGCGTGCACCCGGGCGATCGCATCCTCGAGGAGCGTGAAGGCGTGGCGGCCCAGGCGCATCATCTCGGGGTGATCCTCCGCGGCCGGCAGCGGCGTTGCGAACATCAGCTGATAGTTCAACGGGTGAGCGAGCGCGTAGGCGACATAGGCGCGGCCCATGGCGCCGAGATCCGCCCGCGGCGTGGCCGCCGGCCCCCGCGCGTCGAGATGGGCCGCGAAACCGGCGAAGGCGCGCGCCACCATCTCGGCCACGATGTGGTCCCGGCTCGGGAAGTGCTTGTAGGGCGCCTGGTGCGAGACGCCGAGGCGGCGCGCGACCTCACGCAGGCTCAGCTTCTCGAAGCCCTCCTCCTCGACGATGGCGAGCGCCTCCAGGACGCAGGCGTCGGCGAGATCACGGTCCGGCTGTCTCGTGCGGCGCGCCACGGTTCTTCGTCATCCCTCTCATGACCGCGCCCATGATCCGCACCCGCAGGCTCCGTGGCAACAGGGAGAGGGACGCCGTCAAGAGCTTTCCGATGCTCCCCGGCACGATCGTCGCGCGGCGCCCGAGCGAGCGGACGACGGCGCGGGCGACGATCGCGGGGGATGCGGCGGACCCCATCGTCATGCGCGCACGCGTCGCGAAGCCGCTTGCGACCGGGCCCGGCGCCACCGCCAGAACGTCGACGCCGCTCCGCGCCAGCTCGATCCGCAGTCCCTCCGCCAGCGACTGCACGTAGGCCTTCGTCGCCGCATAGTTCGCCGCATGCGGCGTTCCCTGCCAGCCGACGAGGGAGCCGAACAGCACGAGCCCGCCGCTCCGGCGCGCGGCGAAGCGGCGGCCGAAGGCCTGGGAGAGCTCGAGCACCGCGCCGCAATTGACGTCGACCATCTCCCGCTCCGTCGCGAGCTCGGCATCGAGGAGCGGACCCGACGTGCCGAAACCGGCGGCCGCGACGAGGAGGCCGACGTCGAGCGCACCGGTCTCGCGGTCGAGGCGCGCCGCCGCGCCGGGACGCGAAAGATCGAGGGGGAGCGCCTGCGCCACGATCCCGTGCTCGGCGCCGAGCTCGGCGGCCAGGCGCTGGAGCTCGGCCGGCCGGCGTGCGACGAGGACGAGGTCGAGCCCGGCCGCGGCGAGCTCGGCGGCAACGGCGCGGCCGATCCCGTCGGAGGCGCCGGTGACGACGGCGACGGGGCCGTAGCGCGCGGCGAATCCGTCGCCGGCCGCGGTGGATGGGCGCTCGCTCGCGGCGCTGGCGTTCCCGTTCATCGTCGTCTCCTGAAAGCCCGCGGGAGAGGCGGGACTCACGAACCGTAGCAGTTCGGTTGACAGTGTCAACTCAAAGGTTTTAGGCTGCCTCTCGTCGCCGGATCGCGGCGTCGCCTGACGGGAGAGCCCGATGAGCATCGATCGCGCATTCGTGGCGGAGCAAGCCTGGTGGATCAGCGCCGGCGTGCTCTGCGTGCTGTTTCTCGCGACGCTTTGGCTCTCGACGATCGACCAACGCACGCTCGCGGAAACCGTCGTCTGGATGAAGCCGATGAAGTTCTCCATCGCGACGGCGATCCACCTCGCCACGCTGGCGCTGGTCGTGCGGCTGCTCTCGGAGCCGGTCCGGTCTCACCCGCTGCTCCTCGCGCTCGTCGCCCTCTCGATCCTCGCGACCGTCGGCGAGATGGCCTACATCGTCGCGCGCGCGGCCCGGCAGGAGGCCTCGCACTTCAACGTCTCGACCCCCTTCGCGGCGCGGCTCTACGGGCTGATGGCGATCGGCGCGGTGATCATCGTGGGCAGCGCCGGCCTCCTCGGGCTCGTCGCCCTCGCCGACCGGGGCGCGGCGATGGGCGGGCCGCTGCGCACGGCGATCGCGCTCGGCTTCTTGGGAGGGACGGGCCTCACGCTCCTCGTCGCCTTCACCCTGGGCGGGCGCATGGCGTACCTCGTCGGGGTCGAGGCGGCGGGCGCGCCGCGCATGCCGCTCACAGGCTGGTCGCGAACCGCGGGCGACCTGCGCGTCCCGCATTTCTTCGCCACGCACATGATCCAGGCGATCCCGCTCGCCGGGCTCGTCGTCGAACGAGCATGGACGGGCCCGGGCGGCGTCCTCGCGGTGTGTCTCGTCGCCCTCGCCTGAACGGCGTTCACGCTCGCCACGTTCCGGCAGGCGCTCTCGGGAGCGCCGTTCGGCTGGTGAGCGGCGCCGCGCGCCGACGTCAGGCCGCCGCCGTCTCGATGATGCGCGGCAGCGCCTTCTGGTTCTCGTCGAAGACGTGGCAGAGCGAGCCCTCGAAGCCGAGCGTGACCTCGTCGCCCTCCTTCTGTTGCGCGTCGCCCGGCAGCTTCGCGGTCACCAGCGTACGGTCGGCGAGGCGCACATGCAGGAGGTAGGCCTCGCCGAGCTGCTCGATGACGTCGATCTTGCCGGTCACCTGCGAATCGGAGGGCTCGAGCACGATGTGCTCGGGGCGAATGCCGAGCGTCACTTTCTGCCCGGCCCGGGCGCGCGAGCCGTCGACCCTGGCGATCGCCCGCCCGCCGCCGGGCAGGCCCATCGTCACCGTGTCGCCGGTGGCGCTGTCGACCGTCGTCTCGATGAAGTTCATCCGCGGCGAGCCGATGAAGCCCGCCACGAACAGGTTCTGCGGGTTGTGGTAGAGTTCCAGCGGATGGCCCACCTGCTCGACGTTGCCGGAGTTGAGCACGACGATCTTGTCGGCGAGCGTCATCGCCTCGACCTGGTCGTGCGTCACGTAGATCATGGTCACGCCCATGTCCTTGTGCAGCTTGGCGATCTCGATGCGCATCTGCACGCGCAGCGACGCGTCGAGGTTCGACAGCGGCTCGTCGAACAGGAAGACCTTGGGCTCGCGCACGATGGCGCGGCCGATGGCGACGCGCTGGCGCTGGCCGCCCGACAGCTGCTTGGGCTGGCGCTCGAGCAGCGGCGTCAGCTCGAGGATCTCGGCGGCCTTCAGCACCGCCTCGCGGATCTCCTGCTTGGAGGATTTCGCCAGCTCCAGCCCGAAGGCCATGTTCTCGTAGACCGTCATGTGCGGGTAGAGCGCGTAGGACTGGAACACCATCGAGATGCCCCGCTCCTTCGGCGAGAGCGCGTTCACCCGCTTGCCGCCGATGTACATGTCCCCCGAGGTGATGTCCTCGAGCCCCGCGACGAGGCGCAGCAGGGTGGACTTGCCGCAGCCCGACGGGCCGACGAAGACGACGAACTCGCCGTCCTCGATGTCGAGATCGACGCCGTGGATGATCTCCACGCCACCGAAGCGCTTGACGAGGTTCTTCAGGACCACTTCGGCCATCGCCGCGTCTCCTCAATTGCGCGCGTTCCGCGCGTCGTGAAACTCTCGGGCGGGCCCGCGCTCGCGCGCGGACCCTGGCGTCGCGCGGTCAGCCCTTCACGGCGCCGGCGGTGAGGCCGGAGACGATCCGGCGCTGGAAGATCAGCACCAGGATCACGACCGGCACCGTCACGATGACGGAGGCGGCCATAATGTTGCCCCAGGGCAGCTCGAATTGCGTCGCGCCCGACAGGAGCGCGATCGCCACCGGGACGGTGCGCTGCTCGGCGGACAGGGTGAAGGTGAGCGCGAACAGGAACTCGTTCCAGGCGGCGATGAAGGCGAGGAGCCCCGTCGTCACCATGGCCGGCCACATCAAGGGCAAGAAGATCTTGCTCACGACGACCCAGGGGGAGGCGCCGTCGACGAAGGCCGCCTCCTCCAGCTCCTTGGGCAATTCGCGCATGAAGGTCGTGAGCACCCACACCGTGAAGGGCAGGGTCAGGATCATGTTGGAGAGGATCAGGCTCCAGAGCGAGTTGTAGATGCCCAGTGCGCGGACGAGCTCGAACATCCCCGAGAGCACCGCGACCTGCGGGAACATCGACACCGAGAGGATGGTGATCAGGAGCAGACCCCGCCCCCGGAAGCTGACGCGCCCGAGCGCGTAGGCCGCGGTCACGCCCAGGAAGAGCGAGAGCGCCACCACCGCCACCGCGACGAACACCGAGTTGGCGATGTTGCGCGCGAAAGGCTGGCCGACGAACACCGAGACGTAGTTCGCGCTGTCGAAGGCGTCCGGCAGGATCGAGGTGGAGAACAGGGCCGAGCCCGAGCGGAACGACGAGATGATCGCATAGTAGAACGGGAAGATCGAGAAGATCACGATCGCGACGATGAGCAGCCAGAAGGCGGCCTTGGCGACGATGGACTGTCTCATCGGGCATCCTCCCCGAGCTTCACGCGGCCGACCATGAGCGTGACGATCACGAGCACGGCGATGATGAGGAACAGGAGCGTGGACGCGGCGGAGCCGACGCCGACCTGCTGGAAGTCCACGAGCTGCTGGCGCGCATAGACCGACATCGACATCGTGTCGCGCGAGTTCGAGGTCAGCACGTAGATCAGGTCGAAGATGCGCAGGGAATCCAGCGCGCGGAAGATGATCGCCACCATCAGCGCCGGGCGGATCAGGGGCAGCGTGACCTTGAAGAACACCTTGATTGGGCTGATGCCGTCCACCCGCGCCGCCTCGTAGCAGTCCGACGGCAGCATCTGCAGGGCGGCGAGGATGAGGAGCGCCATGAACGGCGTGGTCTTCCACACGTCGACCATGACGACGGCCCACAGGGCGGTGTCGGGCGACGCGGTCCAGGCGACCGGCGAGGAGATGATCCCGATCGTCATCAGGATCTCGTTCAGCACGCCGAACTGGTCGTGCAGCATCCAGCCCCACATCTTGGCGGACACGATGGTGGGGATCGCCCAGGGGATGAGGATCGCGGCGCGCAGCATGCCGCGGCCGGGGAAGGCGGCGTTGAGGGTGAGCGCCACGATCATGCCGAGCACGAGCTCGAGCGAGACCGAGACCACGGTGAACCAGACGGTGTTGTATACCGCCTGCCACCAGTCGGGGTCGACGACGACTCCGTACCATTCCCCCTCGTAATATTCCACGAAGTTGGCGAAGCCGATGAACTCGTAATCCGACAGGTTCGAGAGGGTCGCGTCGGTGAAGCTGAAATAGATCGTTCGCAACAGCGGCCAGCCGGCGACGAGCGCGAGGACGACCAGCATCGGGGAGAGGAACAGCCAGGCCGAGCGCACGCGGGCGCGGGTCAGCTCGGAGGCCGTGCCTGCGGCGGCCTTCTTGGAGGCGACGGCGGGCGTCTTGCCGGCCGTGTCGGCGGTCGTGGCCATCGGAAGAACCTTTCGGTATCTCACCCCGAGGCGGGCAGGCGCCGGGCGGCGGGGCCGCACTCGGGCGCCGTCTCGCGTCGGGAACGCGACGAACGGGGACGAGAGGGGTCGGCGCCGCCCGGGCCGGGGCCTTCGGGCGGCGCCTCGCGTCTCACGGCTCCCGGCGGGAGCGTCGCGTCACCAGCCGCGGCGGCTCAGGCGGTTGAGCGCGGACTCGAGCCCCTCGATCGCCGCCTCCGGCTCGGCGCGGTCGGACAGCACGTTGTGGACGGCGTTCCAGAACTCGCTGGAGACCCGGTTGTAGCTCTCGCCCGTCGGGCGCGAGGGACGCGCGACCGCGTTGACGAACGTGTCGTAGAGGTCGCCGAAGAACGGGTTGGCTGCGAGCACCTCCTCGTCTTCGTAGAGCGCGGCGATGGTCGGGTTGTAGGCGCCCTCGATCGCGCGGCGCTTCTGCTCCTCGTAGGAGGTCAGGAAGCGCACGAGATCCGCCGCCGCCTCGGAGTTCTCCGAGTACTTCGACACCGCGAGCTGCCAGCCGCCGAGCGTGCCGGTGTTCTTGCCGTCCTCGCCGCCCTTCGGCAGCGCGGCGACGCCGGTGACGCCGCGAATCGGGCTATCCTCGGAATTCGCCAGCGCCCAGGCGTAGGGCCAGTTGCGCATGAACACCGCATTGCCCGACTGGAAGACGCCGCGCGCCTCTTCCTCCGCGTAGTTCAGCACGCCCTCGGGGGATATCTCGCCGACCCAGGTGCCGGCGAGGCGCAGCGCCTCGATCGCCTGCTCGTTGGCGATCGTCACCGCGCCCTCGGGGTCGACGACCGTGCCGCCGCCGAACGAGTCGATCCACTCGAGCGCGTTGCACGTCAGGCCCTCGTAGGCGCGACCCTGGAAGACGAAGCCCCAGAGGTCGTCGTCGCCCTCGGCGCGCTCCGCGTCCTGGATCATCTTGGCGGTGTCGGTCAACTCCTGCCAAGTCGTCGGCACGGACGCGCCGTGCTTGTCGAGCAGATCCTGACGGTAGTAGAGCACGCCCGCGTCGGTGAACCAGGGCATGGCGACGAGACGCCCGTCGATCGTGTTGTTCTCGACGATCGCCTCGAAATGCTCGTCCTGCTGGCCGTCCATGAAGGACGCGAGATCGATGAAGTGATCGCCCAGGATGCCCGGCCAGATCACGTCGATCTGGAAGACGTCGATGTCGGCGGCCCCGGCGGCCAGCAGCTGCTGGTAGAGCGCCAGACGCTCGGTAGAGGAGTTCGGCGTCGACACCACCGTCACCGAGTTGCCGGTGGCCTCGGCCCAGGCCTCGGTGCCCTGGCGGCACAGCTCGAGCTCCTGGCCGACCGCGCCGCAGGAGATCGAGATCGAGGCGCCCTGCGCCTGGACGCCGCCGGCGGCCAGGGCCGCCGCGAGCCCGACGACCGATGCGCCGATCAGAGTGCGGAACTTCATGCTTTTCTCCCTCCCTTGCTGGCGGCCCGCGCTTCGCGCCCCGCCGTCCTGCTGGATGTCGTCGAGCCGCCCTGGAAAGCGTAGCCGTGAGGAGCGCTCAACGTGAAGCCGGGTCGTGGAAGGCCTCGCCGAGCGCCCGTTGCGTTCCCAAAGCGCTTTGGGGAAATCGGTAAAGCCGCCTGGGTATTCTGTCAAGGAAGCGCCGCACCATTTTCTATGTTGCACCGCAGCAGATCATTGACGCTGTGCATAACACCTTGAATGTTACTTCGAACCCTATCAGAATGGTGTTCCAAAGCGCTTTGGGCGAGGTCGATGAATCTCAAGGAACTGGCCGCGCATCTCGGGCTGTCGCAGACCACGGTCTCGCGCGCCCTCAACGGCTATCCGGACGTGGCCGAGGCGACCCGCCGCCACGTGCTCGAGGCCGCGCGCCAGTTCGACTACCGGCCGAACGCCGCCGCCCGCCGCCTCGCCACCGGCCGCGCCGGCACGGTCGCGATCCTGTTCCCGATCGACCGCAACCTGCTCGTCGACCCGCATTTCTTCGAGCTGCTCGCCGGCCTCGCGGAGATGATCGCCCGCACCGAGATGGAGCTGTCGTTGCGCGCGACGCCGATCGACGAGGAGCTGGAGACCTACCGCCGGTTCGCCGCCGCGGGCCGGGTCGACGGCTTCGTGCTCTCGTCGCCGACGCGGGGCGACCGGCGCATCGCCGAGCTGACCGCGCTGGGGGCGCCCTTCATCGTGCACGGGCGCAGCGACGTCGCAGAGCCCTACGCCTATCTCGACATCGACAACGAGGGCGGGTTCCGCAAGGCGGCGGCGCTGCTGATCGACCTCGGCCACCGCGACATCGCGCTCTTCAACGGCGACGCGCTCCTGACCTTCGCGCAGGACCGGGAGCGCGGCTTTCGCGCGGCGCTCGCGGCGCAGGGGCTGGCGCCCGAGGCGAGCCGCATCGTCAACGCGCCGATGACGGAGGAGGTCGGCCACCGCAGCGCGCGGGCGCTGTTGCGCGAGGCGAGCCGCCCCACCGCGTTCGTCGTCTCGAGCGTGCTCCTGGCGCTCGGCGTCTACCGCGCCGCGCGCGAGGCCGGGCTCGTCGTCGGGCGGGACGTCTCGGTCATCGCCCACGACGACGCCCTGCCCTTCCTCAAGGCCGAGACCTTCGACCCGCCGCTCGCCACCATCCTGTCGCCGATCCGGCAGGCGGGCTATCGGCTCGGCGAGATGCTGATCGAGCGCATCTCCGGCGTGAAGACCGACGCGCTCCAGGAAGTCTGGCCCGTGGACATCGTATTCCGCGCCTCCGTCGCCCCGCCGCGGGAGCAGGATACGGGCCGCGCCCGATCCCGTCCCGCGGCGGACGCGCGGGTCAGGCCCGCCCCGGAGCGTCGACCGCCGCGGTGACGGGCTGCGGCGCGTCGGCACAAGCTAAGGCGAGGACGCGACCACCTCGCCGATGCGCGCGCGCAGGTCCGGCCCGGTGCGCTGGAAGCCGAGCAGGCGGGCGATGGCGGTGATCATCTCGTCGGGCGCGAGCGCGCCGTTCTGGGCGAGGGCGCGGGCGGCGGCGGCACGGATCTCGAGGGGGGCGATCATGGCGGCGTCGCGGGTGCCGAGCGGGGCCTCGGACCGGTCGCGCACCGGCGGCGCGGCGGCTTGCGCGGGCGTGTGCCAGAAGCCGCCCTCCTCGATCAGCGCCGCGTCGGTGTGGCGCGACCAACTGAGCGCCTTGCCCACCGTCTCGGAGATGCGCGCGCCCACCCGCTTCGCGCCGAAGGCCGCGGCGTAGCGGCGCGCGACCTCGTCGCGGTGGATCGGCCCTTCCGCCTCGACGATCTCGACCACCATCTGCGCCGCCTGCCCGAGCTTGGCCTCGTGCGGCTCGACCCCACGGGGGGCGCGGACCTCGGCGACGCGGTAGGGATCGCCCGCGGGCGCAGCAGCGAGAGCCTCGAACAGGTCGCGCGGCGGCTCGGGGAAGGCGGGCGCAGGCGGCGCGGCGGGCGGGCGCGGCGGCGCGGGGTCGGCGCGCGCCTCCTCCAACGCTCTTCGCAGGCGCGCGATCTCGGCGTCCCGGCGGTAGTACCAGTCGGTGCTCCAGATACGGTGGAAGCGCCAGCCCATCCCCTCCAGGATCTCCTGGCGCAGGCGGTCGCGCTCGCGCGCCCAGAGCGCGCCGTGATAGGTGGCGCCGTCGCATTCCACCGCGAGCAGGTAGCGCCCCGGCGACTGCGGGTCGCGGATGCCGAGATCGATGCGAAAGCCCGCCTGGCCGACCTGCGGATCGGCTTCCCAGCCCAGCGCGGCGACGGCGCGGGCGACGTCCTCCTCGAAGCCGCTCTCGAAATCGCGACCCGTGGGGCGCGCCTCCTCGAGCACGCCGCTCTCGGCATAGCCGAGGAAGCGCTTGAACACCTGCGCCCCGAGGCCGCGAGCGCGCTTCAGGTCGATCTCCGAGGGGTCGAAGGAGAGATACACCGCGCAGCGGAAGCGGGCGCGGGTGAACAGCACGTTGAGCCGCCGCTCGCCGCCCTCCGAGGAGACCGGGCCGAAGCTCATCGCGTCGAGGCGCGAGCCCGCCTCGCGCGGGCCGTAGCCGACGCTGATGAGGATCGCGTCGCGCTCGTCGCCCTGGACGTTCTCCAGGTTCTTGACGAAGAGGCTCTCGTCGCCCTCGCGCGCGGCGATGAAGGCGTCCAGCACGGGATCGACCCGCCGCGCCTCGTCGAGGAGCGTCGAGACGAGGTCGCGCTGGGCGGTGGAGAAGGTGACGATGCCCAGCGACCGCTCCGGCCGCTCGGCCGCGTGGCGCGCCGCCGCGTCGACCACGGCGCGGGCCTCGATGGCGTTGGTGCGCGTGCGGCCCCGGTCGTAGGCGCCGGCGACGCGGACCGCGACGAGGCCGTCGACGTCGCGGGTGGCGGCGGGCGACGGCGGCATCAGCAGCCGGCCGTCGTAGAACTCCTCGTTGGAGACGGCGATGAGCGAGGGGTGGCGGGAGCGGTAATGCCAGAGCAGCCGGGCGCGGGGCAGGCCGCGGGCCTCGCAGAGCGTGAGGATCGATTCGAGCTCGGTGGCCCGCGCGGCGCCCGCCAGCGGCGCCACCTCGCCGGTGTCGGGATCGTCGGCCTCGTCGTCGGGGGCGTCGCCCGCGTCCGCCATCAACCGGTCGAAGAAGCTCGTGGGCGGCAGCTGCTTGGCGTCGCCGACGACGACGATGCGCGAGGCGCGCGCCAGCACGCCGAGCGCGTCCTCGGGCCGAATCTGGCTCGCCTCGTCGATCACCACGAGGTCGAAGGAGAGCCGGCCGGGGGGCAGGTACTGCGCCACCGAGATCGGGCTCATCAGGAAGATCGGCTTGATCCTGCGCACGCTCGGGCCGGCGCGGGTCATCAGCTTGCGGATCGCCATGTGGCCGCGGCGCTTGGCGGCCTCGCCGCGCACGACGCCCATCTCGCCCATCGCCCCGCGCGGCATGGCGGCGGCGTGGCGCGCGCGGATCAGGGCCGCGACGCCCGCGCGGCGCGCGTGCTCGAGGCGCTTGAACTCGGCGACGAGGGCGCTGCGCGCGTCGCCGTCGAGCCGCGACAGGCGCGGATGGCGTTCGAGCGCTACCCGCCAGACCGCCTCGGCGCGGGCATGGCGCAGCTCCTCCTCGACCGCCGCGGGCGCGAGGCGGCCGTACGCCAGACGCCGCGCGAGATCCTCGGCCCCGAGGCCGGCGAGCGTCTCCTCGGCGTCGGCGAGGCCGACCCACTCCCGGAATCGCCCGCCCTCGCGGCTCCAGTCCTCCAGCCGGCGCGCGAGCGCCTCGAGCGGGATCGCGCCGAGATCGGGGACGCCGAAGGCGCGCGCGACGTCGAGCGCGAGGCGATCGAAGAGAGCCCTCGCTTCCTCGGCCACGCCCTTCACGGTCTCGCCGAGCGCGCGCCCGGCGTCGGCCGCGGCCTGCGATCCGGCGAACGGCCGCAGGCGGTCCCAATCCTGCCGCAGGGAGGCGCCGAGGGTCGTGCGGCCGGCCTCGTCGAGCCAGGCGGCGGCGGCGGCGAGCCCGGCGATATCGGTCCGGCGGCCGGCCCAGAGCGGGCCGAGCGGGCCGCGCAGCGCGTCGCCGATCGCGTCCAGCTCCGCGATGCGCGCCCTGAGCGCGATCAGCCGGTCGACGAGCTTCAGGCGCGCGGCCGGCGCGCGCGGCGGCTCGCCGGCGGCCCAGGTGACGAGCTCGGCCACGGCGCGGCGATAGGCGCCGCCCCAGCGCGCGAAGAAGGACGTCGCCCCCCGGGCCAGCGCGGCGCGCACGGCCGCCGTCTCGGCCTCGAGCGCGGCGGGAACGAACAGCGCGGCGTCCGCCTCGATGGCCGCGATGGCCTCCGCGGCCTCGGCGAGCAACCGGCGCACCCGCTCGCGCTCGGCGTCGGAGAGCGGAACGAGGGCGTCGAGGACGCGCGGGTCGGCCGGCGCCTTCGCCAGCGCGACGAGCGCCACTGCGAGCCCGGCCACTTCGGCGAGCGTCGCGGGCGCCGGGCGGCCGAGCGCCTCCGCCGCCTGGCCTGCCCGTTCGGCGAGACCCGGCAGCCCCGCGGCGAGCGCGGCGCAGCCCGGCCCGAGCCGCTCCAGGTCGAAAGGCTGGAGCGCGAGATCGCCGACGCCGCGCCAGGGATGCGCATCCGCCGGTCCCGCCTGCGCGGTGCGCGCGGCGAGCGTGGCGGCGGCCACTGCGACCGCCTCGTAGCGCGCGACGTCCCACGTCGCGAGGCCGGGGACGTCGAGCTGCGGCGGCGACAGGCCGAGCCCCGCTGCGCGTGCGAGGTCGCCCAGCGCGCGGAAGGGGCTCGTTCCGGTCTCGCCCGCGGGCGCGTGGAGGTCGCGGGTGACGCCGTTGAGGTCGTCGCGGATCTCGCGCAATTTGCGGTCGCTGGCCTCCAGATCGGGCGCATGTGCGACGCCGTCGAGGGTCGCGCCGAGCTCCTGCGCCACGGTGCGCTTGTTGGCGGTGCGCGAATGCAGCTCGAGGCAGAGCGGCCCGAGGCCGGCCTTCCGCAGGCGCGCGTGGACGACCGACAGCGCCACCATCTTCTCCGCCACGAACAGGACAGAGAGCCCGTCATGGGCGGCGGCGGCGAGGATGTTGGCGATGGTCTGCGACTTGCCGGTGCCCGGCGGCCCCTGCACGACGAGATCGGTCCCCGCGCGCGCCGCCTCGATGGCGAGCGTCTGGGAATGGTCGGCGTCGACGATGTGGACGAGGTCGGACGGCGCGTAGCGCTCGTCGAGCGCCGGGCCGCCCTCGTCGGCGAAGGGCGCGGCCGCGCCGTCGAAGCCCTGTACCAGGAGCCCCTGCAGGAGCGAATGGCGGAGCAGCGCGTCGTCCGGCCAGTTCTGGGGCTCGAGGTCGTGGAACATCAGGAGCTTGGCAAAGGAGAACAGGCCGAGCTCGGCGCCGCTCCCGTCGACGGACCAGCGCGGCTTGGCAGAGACCGCCTCGGCGACGGCGGCGAAATAGGCGGACGGCAGCCACTCGTCGCCCTCGGGGATCGGCGGCAACGCGATCCCCAGCTCCTTGAGGCGCTCGGACAGCGGCAGGTTGAGGCCGATGTCCTCCTCGCGCGCCCTCAGATCGAAGGTCGAGCGGCGCGCATCGCGCACGAGCGACACCGGCACGAGCACCAGCGGCGCCTCCCGCAGAACCTGCGAGCGTTCGTCCTCGTACCAGCGCAGGAAGCCGATCGCGAGGTAGAGGATGTCGACGCCCTGCTCCTCCTCGAGCAGGCGCGCGTCGCGGTGGAAGCGCAGCAGGCGCTTCTCCAGCGCGGCCGGGCCGAGCCGGGTGCGCAGCCGATCGGGGCGCTCGTCCGCGTCGTCCGCCTCGTCGTGCGAGCCGGCGGCCCCGGGCGCGCGCGCCATCGTGACGGGCGTGCGGAAGGCGCCGCCGCCCTCTTCCGTCTCCTCCTCATCGACGCTCTCGCCCGCGGCGGCGCGCGCGGCGAGCACCGAATCGGGCGCGAATCGCATCGACGCCCCCTCGCGCACCAGCCGGGCGAACAGCGCGTCCGTGTCGGCGGCGACGGCGCCGAGCGTGGTCGGCCGCTTCGCACCGCGATTGGTGTGGACGAGCCGGTTGCGCGTTCCGGTCTCGATCAGCCGGGTGCGCGCCTCGGCGAGACGCGCTTCGAGACGGCGGGCGGCGTGCGGGCTGCGGTCGGTGTCGGTCGTCACGAGCGCTCTCGGTGCGAGACGAACCCGGGGATCGGGACGTCGACAGGCCGCTTTATCTCTACCCTCGCACGCAAAGGCAACCATGCGAAACGCCCGGGGGCGGTGTTCGCGACCCTGCCCACGGAGATGATCACGACGGCGCGCGCCGGGGTCCGTCGATTCGGGCGATCCGACGGTCACGACCGTCCCGCACAGGCGCGCGACCCGATTCGCACCGAAGCGCCGTTGCCACACTCGACCAGTTTCTCACGCCCGGGCCGCATCCTCGCCGCAAAGTGGCGCGACGTGAGGCCGGCGAAGGGTTCACGGGACGGCGCGCGCGTGCTCGAATGCGCGGCGCCGTCGCGGCGCGCCGAACGGCCCGTGCCGGGAGAAACGAAGAGATCATGTCGGACGCGTTCACCGCCATCGCCGCGCTCGTCGCGCTCGGAGCGCCGCTCGTCGCGGGACCGATCGGCGTCGTCGAGGCACAGCCCGTTCTGGCGCTGCACGGCACGGAGGCGGCCGGCGCGTCGCAGTCGATTCCCGTCGCCTACCGCGGCGGCGAGCCGGCGGGCCGGCTCGGCGTCAACCGCGCCACCATGCGCCGCCAGGACCTGCCCGAGGGCTTCGTGCAGGCGCTGATCGCGGTCGAGGATGCGAGCTTCCTCCTGCACATGGGCATCGATCCCGCCGGGCTCGGGCGCGCGGTCTTCGGCGCGGTCGGGGGTCGCACGGATTCCGGTGGCGGCTCGAGCCTGACCCAGCAGCTCGCCAAGAACGCCTTCGTCGGCGATTCGGCCACGCTCGACCGCAAGGTGGCCGAGGCGATCTCGGCGGTGATGACCGAGAGCGTCGGCACGAAGGACCAGATCCTCGAGAGCTACGCCAACGCGGTCTATTTCGGCCGCCGCTCCGACGGCGGCGCGACGGCGGCCCGCAACTGGTTCGGGCGGGACTGGGACGCGCTCGGCATCCCCGAGAACGCCTTCCTCGCGGGCGTGCTGCGCGCGCCATCGGGACTCGATCCGGCCCGCAATGCGGAGCGGGCCAAGCGCCGCCGCGATCACGTGCTCGCGCGCATGCACGCCGTGGGCTTCATCGACGACGCCGAGCTTTCGGCCTACACCGCCGCCGCCATCGACGTGATCCCACCCCCGACGCCGCCGAGGCCGACCCCGTCGCCGTCCGATCCGGACTATTGGGCGCTCTCGGACGCGCGCCGCTTCCTCGGCGTCGGCACCTATCTCGGGCTCGACCCGAACGAGCCCTTCCGGCTGACGATCGACGCGCGCGCGCAGGCCATCGGCCAGGCGGCGCTCGACCAGACTCTCGAGCAGGCGAACCGCCGCATTCCGGAAGCGCCGCTCGGGCGCGTCCCGCGCAGCGCGCTCGAGCGGGCCGCGGGCGACCCGGATTGGCTGTGGCTCGCCGCCGATCGCGTGGTCGCGCGCCTGCCGGACGGCGCCGTTCGCGTAGTTCTCGGCCCCGCGGGCCCGATCGTCGAGCCCGGCCTCATGCCGGCGCCCGCACCGGCGACCATTCCGCTCCCCGACGACGCGGGCGAGACGACCGGGACGATCGAGGAGGCCGCGACCGCGGCCGCGCCGGAGCTGCCGCGCGGCGCGGAGGTCGGAGACGTCTACGCGCTCTTCGCGGACGGGACGGTGCGGGGACGTCCGCGCGTGCAGGGCGCGCTTGTCGCGGTGGACATCGAGAACGGCGAGGTGCTCGCCTCCGTCGGCGGCACGGCGAGCTGGGCGAGCGGGTTCGACCGCACCCGCGCCGAGCGCCAGCCAGGCTCCTCGATCAAGCCGTTCGTCTGGCTGGCGGCGCTCGACAACGGCGTCTTTCCGGAGCAGTGGGTCCTCAACGGGCCGATCTCCATCGCCGTCGGCGACGAGATCTGGACGCCGGGCAACTACGACGGCGGCGGCGGCAACTACACCACGGTCTTCAACGCGCTCGAGCGCAGCTACAACCAGGTCGCGGCGCGGCTCGCCGTGCATGTCGGCATGCCGGAGGTGCGCCGCGTCCTGGTCTCGGCGAGCCTCTATCCGCCGAGCGCCACGGGCCTCCTCTATCCCTCCGCGTCGATCGGCGCGCTCGAGACGACGCCGCACCGCATGGCCATGGGCATGCGCGCGCTCGACTGGCGCAACAGCGACCTGTCCAGCGCGCAGAACCTGCAGGACCTCGAGCGGATGATGCGCGGCGTGGTCGTCCGCGGCACCGCGGCCGGCGCCTTCGCGAGCGGTCCCGAGGGCGTCGCCGGGAAGACCGGGACCTCGCAGGAGCACCGCGACGCCTGGTTCATCGGTCGAACCGGGGACATCGCGTTCGCCGTCTGGATCGGCCGCGACGACGACAACCCCTTGCCGGTCGTCAACGGCAGCCGGGCGACGGGCGGCTCGCTGGCGGCGCCGGTGGCGGCGCGGTTCATCCGCGAGGCGCGCGCCGCCGGGCTGACGACCGCGACGATCGACACCGCTCCCTTCCCGTCGCAGGCGGTGCCGTTCGAGCTGCAGCCGCAGCCCGAGCCGGAGCCCTACGACGGCGGCGGCGGCTGGTGGGCGAACCGCAGCCCCGGCCGCTCGGCCGGTCCCGATCCCTATGCCGGGGGCGGCAACGAGTGGCGGCCGGGGTGGATGCAGTGAGCGACATGGTCCCGACGCGCAAGCGACTCGCCTCCTGCGGTGCGGCGATCCCGACGATCGTCGCGATCTCGGCGAGCCTGTGCCTCGCCGCTCCCCTCGCGGCGCAGGACGCGCCCGCGCCGCGCGAAGGCTCGGCAGATGCGGCGCTGACGGCCTTCCTGGTCGCGGCGCACCCCGAATTCGAGAACGTGTCCTGGACCGTCGCGGACTGGGACGGCGCTCCCGTCACCGCGCGGCTGCCGGATCGCCATGCGCTCGCGCAGGGCCCGCGGCCCGATCCGGACGCGCCGGTGCGGCTCGCACCGGACGTCTCGGCGACCGGTCTCTCGCTCGATCTGCCGTGGCGGGACACGCGGATCGCCAGCGCCCGCGCCCATCTCGTGGGCGACTACATGGTGCTCGAAGGCTTCACCCTGGCCAACGCGGCGGGAACACTCGGCGCGGACGCGTTGATTCTGTCCCAGGACGCATTGCGCGTGCTCGGCACGGCGGTGGCGGGAGGAGCGACGGGCGCCTCCGCGCCTGCGGACGTGGTGTTCGACGGGCTTGCCATCGAGGTGCGGCGCGCCGCGCCCGACGGGTCGTCGCGCGAATTCGCCTCCCGCTTCAGCGCCGCTCGGCTGACGCTCCTCGGCCTGACCGCCGACGTTGCCGAAGAGGACGGGCCGCCGACGCTCGACCTCGCCGGGCTGGACGGCGTCGGCCTCTCGGGCGCGGCCCGCTTCGCCGGATCGGCCGAGTTCACGCTGGACGCGCTGGCGTTCCGCGGCTCGCCGCGCGCCCTCACCCAGGCGGCCCAGGCCGTGATCAGGCTGGCCGAGGCGCCCACCGGCGAGGACGCGCGCGCGGCCTCGCTCTCGATCACGGGCTTCAGCTTCCGCGCCCGGCGTCCGGGCTCGGACCCCGCGGTGTTCGACATAGCCGAGGCGTCGATCCGCGCCAATTTCGGCGAGGCCGCGTCGCGGCTCGCGATCGTTGTGGACGACCTGCGCGCCTCCGTCGCCCTGCTCGCCGGAACGCCGGCGGAGGCGACCGCGCGGACGATCGCCGCCAACGCGACAGCGGCGACCGGCGCGCCCGACTCGGAGGGCGGGCCGTTCCTGCGCCTCGACCTCGAGGCGGACGCGGCGATGCGCGAGGATCGCCTGCGCCTTCGCCTCGCCTGCCTCGCGGCGCCCGGCGTGGTCGATCTCGCGACCGAGATCGACGTGACGCTTCCCGAGGGCACGGATCTGTCCGCGCTCGATCCGCGGGCCCTGCTCGGCGCCCGCGTGCGCGGCTTGAGCCTCGCCGCCGTCGATCACGGGCTGGGCGCGCTCCTGCGCGCGGCGACGGGCTCCTCGGTGTCCGAGCTCGTCGAAGCGGCGGCGACGCGGGTTCTGGAGAGAGGCATCGGCATCCCGGCGCCCGTCGCGCGGCTGACTCTGCCGCCGCTGGTGTCCGCCGTCGCAACGTTCGACGAAGAGGGCAGCCTCGCGGCGCAGGCGCCTCTGGCTGCCCCGGCGCCGCTGGCCCTCGCCGCCTTCCTGAGCTCGGCCGCGCCGGTCGCGCCCGGCTCCGAGGCGCTCGCCGGCTGCGGCGCGCGGCCCTGACGGCCGCGCGCCGGCCTCGCCCCGCTCAGCGTGGGCCGATGTAGCGCTCGAGCGGCGCGACCTCGTCGATTAGCCCGCGCTCCTGCATGAAGCGGGCGAAGCGCGCGTAGCGCTCGGGGTCCACCGCCGCGGGGCTCGCCTGGAAGCGGCGCAGCGTGTCGTCCCAAGCCTGCCGGTTCAGCGCGTCGTCGGTGCGCGGGTAGGCCGTCTTGAAGGTCTCCCAGCTCTCCTGCGGACGGTTGAGCAGGTGCACGGTCGCCTGCTCGACCGCATCGAGGAAGCGCGCGAAGACGTCCTCGCCCACGCGGTCCTGCCGCACGACGTAGATCAGCTCGTCGTAGGGCGGCACGCCGTGCTCCTCGGGAAAGAAGGCCCGGCCCTCGGAGCCCTGCAGCGCGAGCTCCGTGAGCTCGAAATTGCGGAAGGCGCCGATCACCGCGTCGACCTGCCCCGAGAGCAGCGCCGGGGTGAGCGCGAAGTTGACGTTGACGAGGGACACGTCGTCGAGCGAGAGCCCCGCACCGTCGAGCATCGTCGAGAGCAGCGCTTCCTCGAACCCGGCGATGGAATAGCCGATCGTCGCGCCCTTCAGGTCCGCGATGGACTCGATCGGTCCGTCGGCGAGGACGACGAGGCTGTTGAGAGGCGTCGACACCAGCGTGCCGATCCGCACGAGCGGAAGCTCCTCGGCGACGTGGAGGTAGAGGCTCGGCTGGTAGGAGACGGCGATGTCCCCCTGCCCCGCCGCCACGAGGCGCGGCGGCGCGGACGGGTCGGCGGGCTCGATCAGCGTGACGTCGAGGCCGGCGCGCTCGAAATAGCCCTCCTCCTCGGCGACGACGAGCGGGGCGTGGTCGGGATTGGCGAACCAGTCGAGCAGGACCGTGAGGGGCTCCAGCGTCTGTGCGCGCGCGGGCGCGGCGACGACGAGCGCGAGGGCGAGACCGAGGCAGGCGCAGAGCGAGAGGGCCGGCCCCTTCAGGGCGGCACGGAAACGTATCATCGGGATCGGACCTTGTCGGTGGGAGGATGGTCGGACGGGTGGGTTTCCCAGCGGCTCGAGAGGGTCTCGGGCGCCCAGTGCAGGACGCGGGAGACGCCGATGTCGACGAGCCGCCAGAGCGCCAGCGCGAACAGCGCCAGCACCACGAGGCAGGCGAAGACGAGATCCGTCTGCGCCCGCGCGTTGGCATGCAGCATGAGGTGCCCGAGGCCCGCGGCGCTGCCGACCCATTCGCCGACGACCGCCCCGATCGGCGCGATGCCGGCGGCGACCCGCAGGCCAGAGCCGAGCGCGGGCAGCGCTGCGGGCGCGCGAATGGTCAGGAGCGTGCGCAGCGGCCCGGCCCCGTAGAGCCGCGCGAGATCGACGAGGTTCTCGTCGGCCCGCCGCAGGCCGTCGTAGAAGGCGCTGGCCACGGGAAAGAAGATGATCAGCGCCGCCATGACGATCTTCGGCGCGAGCCCGAAGCCGAGCCAGGTGACGAGGAGCGGCGCGATGGCGAAGACCGGGATCGCCTGCGCCATCGGCAGCAGCGGCCCGATCGTGACGCGGGCGCGCCGCGAGCCGGCGATCAGCAGGGCCGCGACGACCCCGACCGTGACGCCGACGGCGAGCCCGAGCAGGGTTTCCGTAGCGGTGACGAGGGCGTTGGAGAGGATCAGCTCCCAGCGCGCGAGGAAGGTCGCAGCGATCCGGCTCGGGGCCGGCAGCATCCAGGCGGGGACCGCGAAGACGCGCACCGCGCCCTCCCAGACGAGAAGGAGCGCGCCCGCCGCGGCGAAGCCGCCGGCGGTGGCCGCCCACGGCGACGGTGGTCCCGCTCCGCCTTCTTTTACCCGCATGGTGCTTCCGACTCGTCCCGCTCGCCGCCGCCCCCGTGCGTGGCCCGGCAGCCGCGCGAGATCAAGCCTCGACGTCGCCGCGGCCGGGCCGAATTCGTCTGGACAGACCCGGGAGCCGGTGCAGGCGCGCCGGCTGGGGCTCTCCCTCTCCGACCGCACGAGCGACACCGACCTGCTTCACGATCGGCGGCATCGCCGACATCGCGCCCGCGCAACTCGCCGCGATGCGGCGCACCGGGGAGGACGACCCCGCGCTGAGCGTGCTCGTCCAGGCGCTGGTGCACCTGCCGGTCGGTCCCGCGGTGAATTGCGGGCGCGGCCGGCGACACGAGCGGTAGGAAGTCGCCGCCTGAGGTAATCGATTAACGCTGGTAGAGAATGATCCGACGTTCCGACAGATATTTCGAAAGAATCGCGGCTTTTCTAGGGGATCGTAATAAAGCGTCGTTAAGGACTCGAGGTGAAGTTCAGCCCGACGTCTTTCGCCTGGAGTCGAACATGCTCACGTTCTGCCGTCGCTTTCTGCACGATCGCAAGGGGGGCGTCGCCATCGCCCTGGCCCTGGCGATGGTGCCGCTGCTGGGCGCTGCCGGGGCAGCGATCGACTACGGCCGGTCGATCGACATGCGCACCAAGATGCAGAAGGTGGCCGACATCGCTGCGCTCAAGGCCGCGCAGGGCAATGAGCCCTTCGAGACGCGCAGGCGCTCGGCCCTGGCCCTCCTGGAATCCGAGATGCACGAGCTGGTGGGCTTGAACTATCAACCCATCATCGTGCCGATCATGGAGGACGACCGCGAGGTCGCGGTCGGCGTGACCATATCGACCGCGGTGCCGACCACGCTCATGAGGCTGGTGGGCATCACGACGGTCGACGTGGCGGTGGAATCGAGAGCCGAGAACGGGCGCAACGAGCGCTTCGACGTCGCCTTCGTTCTCGATACGACGGGGTCGATGGCGGGATCGCGGCTCGATACCCTCAAGAGAGTGACGGCCGATCTGATCGACGACTTCGCCGCCCGGCGCGGTGAGGCCGATCAGGTCCGCGTCTCCGTGATCCCCTTCGGGCAGTACGTGAACGTCGGACTGGGCAATCGCACGCAGCCTTGGCTGGACGTCCCGGCCGACCACCGGACGCCGGTCACCCGCACCTGCCGAATGGTCCAGGAGGTCGTCGGCCGGCAGTGCCAGCGCGTTCTGCGGCCCGCCCAGCCCGCGCGCCCGCGCACCTGCTACGACGACGGCAGGGCCTATCAATGCGGCAGCGCCGCGCAGCCCGCCCGCTGGGTCAATCAGTGCACCAATATCCGCGGGCCGAACATGGTCGAGCAGTGCCGCAACCGCGGAGGCGCCTGGGTGCGCTGGAACGGGTGCGTCGGCTCGCGCGCCCACCCCGACGATACGCGCGATTCGAACTACGGGGTGCGCATCCCGGGCTTGATGAACGTCGGCTGCGGATCGCCCATCCTCGAGCCGACGAACAACCTGCCGGCGGCCAAGTCGCACATCATGTCGCTGACGACCAACGGCGAAACCTACATTCCCGCAGGGCTGCTCTGGGGCTGGCGCGCGGTGTCGCCGCACGCGCCGATCGCGGCGCGCGGCAGCGAGGCCGGTTCGCGTGTTCGACGCTACATCGTGCTCGTCACCGACGGGCAGAACACGCGCTCGCCGACCTATCCCGCGCATACCGGCAGCGACACCGCACGCGCCAATGCGATCATGCGCACGACGTGCCGGAACCTGGCGGCCGACACGGAGACGGACGCCACCCTCTTCACGATCGCATTCGAGGTCTCCGACACGTCGGTGAAGGAGATCCTGGAGGAGTGCTCCACGTTGACCGGAGGCGCGTTCTACGACGCTGCGAACGGTTCTGCGCTGCGCGAAGCCATGCAGGAAATCGGCGGCCAGATCGGGGTCCTGCGGCTCACGCAGTGACAGCGGGGCCGGCCCGGCGCGTGCCGCACCGCCCCTGCGGCGCGCGCGGCACGCCCGGCGAGCACGCCGGCCATACCGGTCGATCACCCCTCCTTGCGCGACACCTTCGCCTGCTCGAACGTCGCCATGTCGGCGTGGCAGGCCACCGCGGCCTTGATCACGCCCATGGCAAGCGCCGCGCCGGAGCCTTCGCCGAGGCGCATGTTCAGCGCCAGAAGCGGCGTCTTGCCGATGCGCTCCAGCGCCTCGCGGTGGGCGCCCTCGGCCGAGAGGTGGCCGGCGACGCAATGCTCGAGGGCGCGCGGGTCGAGCGCGTGGAGCACCGCGGCGGCGGCGGTGGCGACGTAGCCGTCGATGACGACCGGCACCTTCTCCGCGCGCGCGGCGAGGATCGCGCCCGCCATGGCGCAGATCTCGCGCCCGCCGAGCCGGCGCAGCACCTCGAGCGGATCGGACAGCGCGTCGCGGTGGAGCGCGAGCGCGTCCTCGATCGCCGCGATCTTGCGCGCGAGGCCCGCGTCGTCGACGCCCGCGCCGCGGCCGACCCAGTGCGCGGGCTCGCCGCCCCAAAGCGCACAGTAGATCGCCGCCGCCGACGTGGTGTTGCCGATGCCCATCTCGCCGATGCCCAGCAGGTCCGCGCCGCCGGCGATCGCCTCCATGCCGAAGGCCATGGTGGCGACCGCGTCCTTCTCGCTCATCGCCGGCTCGACGGTGAAATCCTTGGTGGGGATGTCGATGGCGAGGTCGAAGACCTTGAAGCCGATGCCGTAGGCGGCGCAGATCTGGTTGATCGCCGCCCCGCCGGCGGCGAAGTTCTCCAGCATCTGGCGGTTGACCACGTCCGGGAAGGCCGAGACGCCCCGCGCCGTCACCCCGTGCGCGCCAGCGAACACCGCCACCAGCGGGCGCGCCACGCTGGGCTTGGCCTTGCCCTGCCAGGCCGCGACCCATTCCGCGATCCATTCGAGCCGCCCGAGCGAGCCCGCGGGCTTGGTCAGCTCCGCGTCGCGGGCGCGCACGGCCGCCACCGCGGCCTCGTCGGGGCCGGGCATGGCCGCGAGGAGCGCGCGGATATCGTCGAAGGGGCGCGCGCCCGAGGGCGAGCCGGCGGGACTGTCGGTCATGAGGATCCTCCATGGCGCGCGAACGACGGTGGACGGCGCGCGCGGCCCGGGTGAAACGGGCGTCGGCGCGACCTATAAGAGGATTCCCGCCCGCGGTGAAGCCGCAACCCTGCGACGGAGCGCCCGCGCGCCATGACCGGCCCCGCCGACGACGCCCCCCTCCCCCGCGAAGGCGCCCTCGCCGGCGCCGCGACCGACGTCGCGCGGGCGCTGCGCTTCTACTCGCGCCTGCCGGTGCCGGCCCTGCCCTGGGAGGCGGACCCGCACGCCCTGCCGGATTTCGCCCGCATGGCGCGGATGCTTCCCGTGGCCGGCGCCATCCTCGGCGCGATCGGCGCGGCGGTTCTCGCCGGGGCGCTGCTCGCCGGCCTGCCTCCCCTCCCCGCGGCAGCACTCGCGATCGGCGTGCTGGCGCTCGTCACCGGCGCGCTGCACGAGGACGGCCTCGCCGACGTGTTCGACGCCTTCGCGGGGGGCGGCACCCGCGAGCGGCGGCTGGAGATCATGAAGGACAGCCGCATCGGCGCCTTCGGCGCGACGGCGCTGGGGCTCGCGCTGATTCTGCGCGTCTCGGCGCTGGCGGCGCTCGTCGAGGCCGCGGGGATCGCCGGGGCGGCGACGGCGGTGGTCGCGCTGTCCGTCCTGTCGCGCACCGCGACGCTGATGCCGCTCGCGCTCGCCGACCCGGCGCGCAAGGACGGCGCCTCCGCCTCGGTCGGGCGGCTGCCGATGGCGACGCTGGTCCAGGCGGGCCTGCTCGCCGTCGCCCTCGCCGCCGCGCTCGCTCTCGCGGGCGGGCTCTCGCTTCCCGGCATGCTCGTGGCGATCGCCGCCGCGGCGCTCGCCGGATGGGCGCTCACCCGCTGGTCGGTGGCGCGAATCGGAGGGCAGACGGGGGACGTCGCGGGCGCGGCGCAGCAGGCGGCGGAAATCGCCGCGGCCCTCGTCCTCTTGACCGTCGCCGTTCCGTGACGAAGTAAGGCGCATGAGCACGATTTCCTCCCCCTGCACCAAGGTCTGCCTCATCGACGAGGAGACCGGCCTGTGCGAAGGCTGCGGCCGCACCCGCGCCGAGATCGCGACCTGGGGCCGCCTGTCCGAGGACGAGCGGCGCACGATCATGGCCGGGCTCGACGCGCGCATGCGCGCCGCCTTCCTGGGGGAAGGCGCCGAGGCAGAGGCCCGGGGCGAGGCGGGCTGATGCCGGGCGCGATCGGGCTCGCCCTCATCGCCTTCGGTCTCGCCGCGCTGGTCTGGACGCACGGCGAGCGCGAGATCATGGGCGTGGCGCCCGACGAGTTCGCCCGGCTCACCGCGCTCATGGCCCTCGTCCTGTTCCTGTCGGGGTCGCTGTTCTCGCGCTATCGCGGGCGCTGGGCCGCCTTGGTGGGCCACCTCGCCTCGTGGGTGGTGATCTTCATCGGCGTGATCGCGCTCTACACCCACCGGTTCGAGCTCGAATCGGTTGCGATGCGGGTGATGGGCGAGCTGCGCCCGGGCGTGACGACGGTCTCGACGCCCGGCGAGGTGAGCGTGCGCCGCGCCTTCGACGGCAGCTTCGTCGTGCGCGGCTCGGCGAACGGCGAGCCGATGAGCTTCATCTTCGACACCGGCGCGAACATCGTCGTGCTCACCGCCGACGCCGCCGCGCGGCTCGGCTGGGGCGAGGGCGACCTCGCCTACACGGTCCCCGTCTTCACCGCCAACGGCCGCACGATGGCCGCGCCGATCACGCTCGACACCCTGCGCATCGGCGACATCGAGGAACGGGGCGTGCGCGCCCTCGTCTCCCGCCCCGGGCAATTGCCGGGCAACCTGCTCGGCATGACCTTCCTCGACCGCCTCGACGGCTACGAGGTCCGCCGCGACGAGCTGGTGCTGCGGGGGCGGTGAGGGTTGAAACTGTCACACAGGGTGTTATAGTCCGAATCCGACTGGGGGTCGGTGCACGTGCGGTCGTTCAAGACGAGATGGTTCGCGCGCTTCGCGCGTCGGCACGGAATACCGGATGGCGATCTCCTGGACGCCGTTCGGCGTGCAGAGCGGGGCCTGATCGACGCAAACCTCGGCGGTGGCGTCATCAAGCAACGCATTTCTCGAGAGAATGAAGGGCGTTCAGGCGGCTATCGCTCGATCGTGCTCTTCAAGGCCGGAGATCGGGCGATCTTGGCCTACGGCTTCGCCAAGAACGCGCGGGACAACATCGACGCCGACGAGCTTCGGGCATTGCGCGATCTCGCTCGTGAAATGCTCGCCTACCATCCCGCGCAGATTTCGGTAGCGATCGAGCGCAGCGCGCTGACGGAGTTGAGGGACGATGACGACGAAGACCTATCGCAGTGACGTCTTCGGCGCCGTGCACGAGACGGCGTCGGATCTGCACGAGGCGGGCCTACTCGACAAGCGCACGCTGCGCGACTTCGAGGCGCTCTGCCTCACGCCCATCGCCGCGCTCGGACCCGACGACATCAAGGCCTTGCGCGAGCGCGAGCAGGTGAGCCAGGCGGTGCTGGCGCGCTACCTGAACGTTTCCACCGGCGTCGTCAGCCAGTGGGAGCGGGGGGAGAAGAAGCCCGGCGGCGCCTCGCTCAAGCTGCTCACCCTCGTGCGCGAGAAGGGTCTCGCCGCGATCGCCTGACCCGTTACTCGAAGATCGACACCACGAAGCGCAGGCACACGATGGCGAGGAAGATGCCGAAGGCGACCTCGAGCTTGCGCTTGGGCCAGGCGTGGGCGAGGTTCACGCCGATCTGGGCGGTGATCAGCGTGGTGGGCACGACGAGCAGGAAGCCCAGCACCGAGACGAAGCCGATCGCGTCCGGCGGCAGGCCCTCCTTGCCGAGCCCGGCGAGCACGTAGCCGATGGCGCCGGGGATCGAGATGATCAGCCCCAGCCCCGCGGAGGTGGCCACCGCCTGGTGGATGCCCCTGCCGTGCAGCATCATCAGCATGTTCGAGATCTGCCCACCGCCGATGCCCATCAACGCCGAGGCGAGGCCGATGCCGGAGCCGTAGGCGCGCAGCAACCAGCCCTTCGGCAGGTCGGCGGCGATGCGCCAGGTGTCGTTGCCGAAGATCAGGCGGATGGCGTTGAAGCCCGCGACCAGGATGAAGACGAGCTTGAACACCCAGGGGTCGGCATAACGCGCGACCGCGGAGCCGATCAGCACGCCGACGACGACCGGGACCACCCAGGCCTTCAGCAACGCCATGTCCACCGCGCCCTTCTTGTAGTGGCCGCGGAACGACTTGATCGAGGTGGGGATGATGATCGCGAGCGAGGTGCCGACCGCGAGCGGCATGCGCACGTCCTCGTCGACGCCGAGCAGGCGGAAGGTCTCGAACAGGATCGGCACGATGATGGCGCCGCCGCCGACCCCGAACAGGCCCGCGAGCACCCCCGCGAAGGCGCCCGCCACGAGCAGGCCGGCGGCGAGGACCGCCAGATCGCCGAAAGGAACGCCGAGAAGCATGGGTCAGGCCCGCCCGTTGTGTCGGATGATCGATCGAAGGGGGCCGTATGCGGCTTTATCCCCCCGGGCGCAAGGCGCGCGGGGTCGCGCACGCCCTGGCGGTTTTTCGCCCGCTTCAGTCGCTCACGCCGTCGCGGTTCGCGACCGCCATCAGCGTCGCCGTGAGCAGCGCGCAGAGCTTGCGGGTCGACGCGTCGCCCGCCGTCGTCTCGGCGAAGACCTCCGCCTGGGCGATGGTGAGGGTGCGCCCGGCCTTCACCACCCGCCCGACGGCCACGAGCCGCTCTCCGGCGGCGGGGGCGAGGAGGTTGATCTTGAACTCGGCGGTGAGCACGCCCGCGCCCTCGGGCATCGTGGTGAGCCCGGCGAAGCCCGCAGCCGAATCCGCGATGGTCGCGACCGCGCCGGCATGGACGAAGCCGTGCTGCTGGAGCACGCCGGGGCCGATCGAGAGGGCGATCTCGACCTCGCCGGGCGCCACCCGCACGAGGGACGCGCCGAGCGTCTCCATGATGGCCTGGCGGGCGAAGCTCGCCGCGACGCGGGCTGCTGCCGGATCGGGCGCGCTCACGCGGCCGCCTCCAGCCCGGCCCGGCGAACGTGATCGGCCGCCGCGCGCAGGGTCTCGAGTCCCGCGCCGGGCTTGACCGCCTCCATGGCGAGGTGCCGGCGCCAGGCGCGCGCGCCGGGGCGGCCGGGAAACAGGCCCAGCATGTGCCGCGTGATCGAGGACAGCCGCACGCCCTCCGCGAGGCGGGCGGCGACGTAGGGCTCGTAGGCCGCGATCGCCTCGAAGCCGTCGGCGACCGGAGCGGGCTCGCCGAAGAGGACGGGGTCGACCTCGAGGAGGATCTCCGGATCCTGGTAGGCGGCGCGGCCGAGCATGACGCCGTCGACCTGGCCGAGCTGCTCGGCGCACGCCTCGATCGACGTGATGCCGCCGTTGATGGCGATCGGCAGATGTGGGAGCCGCGCCTTCAGGCGGTGCACGCGGCCGTAGTCGAGCGGCGGCACGTCGCGGTTCTCCTTCGGGGAGAGGCCCTGCAGCCACGCCTTGCGGGCGTGCACCACCAGCGCGTCGACCCCCACCGCGACGACCGCGTCGGCGAGCGCGTCGAGCGCCTCCTCCGGGTCCTGATCGTCGACGCCGATGCGGCACTTCACCGTGACGGGGATCGACACCGCCGCCTTCATCGCCGCCACGCCCTCCGCGACGAGCGAAGGCTCACGCATCAGGCACGCCCCGAAGCGCCCGTCCTGCACCCGGTCCGAGGGGCAGCCGACGTTGAGGTTCACCTCCGCATAGCCCTCCCCCTCGCAGATCCGCGCGGCCTGCGCGAGCTGCGCGGGGTCCGACCCGCCGAGCTGGACGGCGACGGGGTGCTCCTGGTGCGAGAACCCGAGGATGCGCGCGCGATCACCGTGGATGACGGCCCCGGTGGTGACCATCTCCGTATAGAGCCGCGCCCGCCGCGACAGGACGCGGTGGAACGACCGACAGTGCCTATCGGTCCAGTCCATCATCGGTGCGACGCAGAAGCGGAGGGTTTCGGGGGTCATGGGGAGGGAGATAGCGGTGGTGGGGGGATGGGGCAAGATGGGATTCCAAAAGGGCGTGCGTTGCGTGCATCGACGGCATCGCATACGATGAATGCATCACGAGGAGTGCTCATGGGTAGCCTGACCATCCGCAACCTGGACGACGACGTGAAGCATCGCCTGCGCGTCCGTGCCGCCGAGCACGGTCGCTCGATGGAGGAAGAGGTGCGCACGATCCTGAGCCGGGCGGTGACGGAAAACTCGACATCGCGAAACCTGGTCGAGACCATCAAGGCCCGGACGGCGCCGCTCGGCGGCGTCGATCTCGAGATTCCCTCCCGCGGGCCGATGCGCGAGCCGCCCGACTTCAGTCGAGACTGACCGTGGTGGTGCTCGACACCAATGTCGTGTCGGAGATCATCCGGGTGCGTTCCGATCCCCGGGTCGAGTACTGGCTCGCACGCCAGGACCGCGCGTCGGTCTACATCACTGCCATCACGGAAGCAGAGCTGCGCTTCGGCGCCGCTATACTGCCGGCGGGACGACGCCGCGATCTGCTGGCCGGTGCGATCGACGGACTGTTGGGTGAGGACTTCACCGGCCGCATCATTCCGTTCGACAGCGCCGCCGCCGCTCGATTTGCGGTGATCGCCGCCGAGCGGCGGGCGATCGGGCGGCCGATACCCGAGGCGGACTGCCAAATCGCCGCCATCGTCTCCATCCATAACGCGACTCTTGCGACCCGGAACGTTTCGGACTTCATGGGGTGTGGCATCAGGATCTTTGATCCGTGGGCCACCGACTAGCCTCGCGACGGCACACGCAGCGGCCTCTCCTCGTCTCAACCCCTCACTCCGCCGCGCTCCGCCCCTCCCCCGCCTCCGGCTCCTCCCCCTCGATCACCACCCGCGCCTCCTCGTTGAGCGCCTGGCCCTTGCGCCCGGGCGCGCGCAGCGGCTCGGGGCGCATGGTCTTCTGGTGCATCAGGTCCATGCCCGCCTCGACGCCCGCGAGCTTCTGGGCCTCGAGGCGAGCGAGGTCGCGGGCGCGCACGTCGGCCTCGACGGCTGCGGCGCGCTCCGGCGGGATGCCGAGCTCCTCCAGCACCTCGCGCCCGGCGCGCACCGCGCTCTCGAACGTGTCGCGCACCGAGAGGTCGATGCCGGCCCGGGAGAGCGCGATCGTGTGGGTGCGGTCGTAGGCGCGGGCGTAGATGGAGAGCAGCGGGAATTGCGCGCGCAGGCGCTCGCAGATGGCGAGGCTCTCGTTGGCGTCCTTGACGCAGACCAGCACGAGGCGCGCGTCCTCGACGCCGGCGGCGCGCATCACGTCGAGCCGGCCGCCGTCGCCGTAATAGACCTTGAAGCCGAAGCGGGCGGCGTTGCGCACACGGTCCGGCGCGCGGTCGATCAGGGTGATCTCCAGGCCCTCGGCGAGCAGCATCTGGCTCGCGATCTGGCCGAAGCGGCCGAAGCCGACGACGATGGCCGAGCCGCCGGCGCCGTCGAAATCCTCGCGCATGGTCTCCACGGGGCGGGTGCGCACGAGGATGCGCTCGGCGAGCGCGGCGAGCGGCGGGGAGACCGCCATGGAGAGCGCGGCGACCGCGATCATCAGCCCCACCTCCTGCGGCGCGACGAGGCCGAGCTCGGCGGCGAGCGGCGCGAGCACGAAGGCGAACTCGCCGGCGGCGGCGAGCACGAAGGCGATCTTCACGGCCTCCCGGGCGCTCGAGCCCGCGAGCCGGGCGACGGCCCAGGCGGCGGCGAGCTTCACGGCGAGGTAGGCCGCGAGCAGCGCGAGCACGAGACCGAGCCGCGCCCACACGTCGGCGAGGTCGATCAGCATGCCCACCGACATGAAGAAGAGCGCGAGCAGCAGCCCGCGGAACGGCTCGACGTCGGCCTGGAGCTGGTGGCGGTAGGAGGAGCCCGCCAGCATCACGCCCGCGAGGAAGGCGCCGAGCGCCATCGACAGCCCCGCCGCCCGCGCCGCCATCGCGGCGGCGAGCACCACGAGGAGGGCGGCCGCCGTCATCACCTCGCGCGCGCCGGCGGACGCCACGAGGCGGAAGAGGTGGTCGAGCAGGTAGCGCCCGGCGAGCACGATGCCGACGACGACGCCCAGCGCCAGGCCCGCATCGCCCCACGCGGACCCGGTGGCGCTCGCGCGCATCGCGGCCGCGCCGAACAGGATCGGCGCGAGCGCCAGCACCGGGACGGTGAGCACGTCCTGGGTGAGGAGCGCCGCGAAGGCGCGCCGGCCGTAGGGGCAGGAGAGATGCCCGCGCTCCTCCATCAGCTGGAGCGCGATCGCCGTGCCCGACAGCGAAAAGGCGAAGCCGACGAGGAGCGCCGCGGCGGGCGGCAAGCCGAGCCCCCAGGCGATCGCGCCCAGCGCCGCGGTGGTGAGCGCGACCTGGCCGAGCCCCACGCCGAGAATGTCGCCCTTCATGGCGACGAGGCGCGAGAGCCGCGTGTCGAGCCCGATGACGAACAGGAGCAGCACGATGCCGAGCTCGGCCACGCCCAGCACGGCGTCGGCGTCGTCGAAGATCCGCAGCCCCGAGGGGCCGATGGCGAGCCCCGCCGCGAGATAGCCCACCGCCGTGCCGAAGCCGAGCCGCTTGAACAGCGGCGGCGCGAGGATCGCTGCGAGCAGGAAGGCGAAGGCTTGAGGGAGATAGGCGTCCATGCGGGCTCCGGCGAACGGCCCCATGGTCGGGCGGCGCGGGCGCGAGGGCAAGCGGCGTCTTTCCGGGCCGCGGCCGGCGAGCCCGCCTAGCGCTTCCCGAAGGCCACGAAGTCCGGGTTCTGGAACGGCCGCACCCCCGGCGCCGGGCCGGCCCCGTAGGTCAGCGGCGCGCCGTCGGCGAGGCGCTCGACGCGCCCGCCCGCGGCTTCCAGGATCGCCTGGCCGGCGGCCGTGTCCCATTCCATCGTGGGGCCGATGCGCGGGTAGACGTCCGCCTCCCCCGCCGCGATCAGGCAGAACTTCAGCGAGGAGCCGCGCGCGACCCGCGCCGCGGCGCCGACCCGGGCGAGGTACGCCTCCGTCTCCGGGCCCGCATGCGAGCGGCTGACCGCGGCGACGGGTCCTTCCGGAGGCGGGGTGCGGGCGGCGATGGTGCGCCAGGCGCCGATGCGGCCGTCGACGACGGGCGTCTCGTACGAGCCCTGCGCCCGCGCACCGCACCACAAGCGGCCGAGCTCCGGCGCATAGATCGCGCCGGCGACCGCCTCGCCGTTCATCACGAGGGCGACGTTGACGGTGTATTCGCCGTTGCCCGAGACGTATTCCTTCGTGCCGTCGAGGGGGTCCACCAGGAAGTAGAGCGCGGCCGGCGCGAGGGCGTTCTCGCCGGTGGTCGTCTCCTCGGAGATCACCGGCACGTCGGGCACGCGCTCGGCGAGGACGGCCGCGATCGCCGCGTCGGCCGCCTCGTCCGCGGCGGTGACCGGGCTGTCGTCATCCTTCAGGCGCACGCCGGCGCACTCGCGGGACATGCCGAGGATCGCGCGCCCGCCAGCGAGCGCGGCGTCGATCATGGCCTCCTGAAGATCGGCGCGCATCACGTCTCCCAAAGCTCTCGTCCCGAGCCCCGCCCGCCGCGGCTCGGCGTCCCGGCACGGGAGAATAGACTCGCACGGCACAGACGCAAGCCTGGGTTTTCTCGCGCCGTATGCGTCCGTCGGCGGCCCGCTCACGCCCGCCCGATGCTGGCATAGGTGAACCCCGCCTCGCGCACCTCTTCGGCGCGGTAGACGTTGCGCAGGTCGACGAGCACCGGCGCGGCCATGATCCGCTTCAGCCGCTTCAGGTCGAGCGCGCGGAAGGCGTTCCATTCGGTCACCAGCACCACCGCGTCCGCCCCCTCGCAGCAGGCGTAGGGGTCGCCCGCGTAGGCGACGCCGTCGAGGACGAGCCTGGCCTGCTCCATGCCCTCGGGATCGTAGGCGACGACGCTCGCGCCGCCGTCCTGGAGCATGGTGGCGATCGCGATCGACGGCGCGTCGCGCATGTCGTCGGTGTTGGGCTTGAAGGTGAGGCCGAGGAGCGCGATGCGCTTGCCGCGCACCGAGCCGCCGCAGGCGGCGACCACCTTGCGGCCCATGGCGCGCTTGCGCTGGTCGTTCACCGCCGCCACGGTCTCGACGATGCGCACCGGGCACTCCGCGTCCTGCGCGGTCTTGATCAGCGCCAGCGTGTCCTTGGGAAAGCAGGAGCCGCCGTATCCCGGGCCGGCGTGCAGGAACTTCGAGCCGATGCGGTTGTCGAGGCCGATGCCGCGGGCGACGTCCTGCACGTCGGCGCCGACCTTCTCGCACAGGTCCGCGATCTCGTTGATGAAGGTGATCTTGGTGGCCAGGAAGGCGTTGGCCGCGTACTTGGTCAGCTCGGCCGTGCGCCGGGAGGTGACCAGGATCGGCGCCTGGTTGAGGTAGAGCGGGCGGTAGAGCTCGCGCAACACGTCGGCGGCCCGCGGATCCTCGGCGCCGACGACGATGCGATCCGGGCGCTTGAAGTCGGAGATCGCCGCGCCTTCGCGCAGGAATTCCGGGTTCGAGACCACGGCGAACTCCGCGTCCGGCCGCTCCTCGCGGATGATGCGCTCGACCTCGTCGCCGGTGCCCACAGGCACGGTCGACTTCGTCACCACCACCGTGTAGCCGGTCATGGCGCGGGCGATCTCGCGCGCGGCGGCGACGACGTAGGAGAGGTCCGCGTGCCCGTCGCCGCGCCGCGAGGGCGTGCCCACCGCGATGAACACCGCCTCGGCCTCGGACACCGCCTGCTCCAGCGTCGTCGAGAAGCTCAGCCGGCTCTGCTCGACGTTGCGGCGCACGAGATCCTCGAGCCCCGGCTCGTAGATCGGCATCCGCCCCGCCTCGAGCGCGGCGATCTTCGCGGGATCCTTGTCGACGCAGGCCACCTCGTGGCCGAAATCGGCGAAGCAGGCCCCGGAGACGAGGCCGACATAGCCGGAACCGATCATCGCGACGCGCATGGCAATGTTTCTCCGGAAACGACGGCGCCGGCGCTGCCAGCCTGCCGTCCATGAGGTGATTAGAAGGACGACGGAGTCGTGACAAGCCCGAGGGCCGCGGCGAGTTTCCTCGCGCGCCGGATCACCGCCGCGTGGCGCGGCCGAGCGCCAGGCCCAGCCCCGCCACCACGGCCGCCGTAGCGAGAGCGGCTCCGAGGCGCGTCTGCGGACCCGGCAGCCGAAGGGCGGAGGCCTTCGCCCGCCGCGAGAAGGAGCCGCGGGTCCGGTGCATGTCGCGCGCCGCCGAGCGGTAGAGATTGCCCTGCGGCGCGATCGGGCGGCGCCCGCCGTCGGGGCGCATCTGCCCCTCGACGGCGTTGGCGGCGAGATACCGATCGGCGAGGCTCGGCGCCAGCGCGTTGCCGATGATCGCGGTGGCGGTGACGCCGCCGAGCCACCAGGAGCGCTCGGGCGCCCGGATCGCATGGACGATGGCGTCCGCCGCCGCCTCGGGCTGGTAGATCGGCCCCGAGGGCTGCGGCGGGCGCGGCAGGCGGGAGCGCGCCCAGTCGAACTGGGGCGTGTTGACGCCGGGCAGGTGCACCTCGGTGACGGCGATGTCGATCCGGTCGTGCCGCAGTTCCGTTCGCAGCGAATCCGAGAACCCGACGATGGCGTGCTTGGCCGCGCAATAGGCGCTCTGGAGCGGGATGCCGCGATAGGCCAGCGCCGAGCCGACCTGCACGATCACGCCGCGTCCGCGCGGGCGCATCGAGCGCAGGGCCGCGAGCGTTCCGTGGACCGCGCCGAGATAGGTCACCTCGGTGACGCGGCGATACTCGTCGGGCCGCATCTCGTGGACCGGCGAGAACACCGTCACCATGGCGTCGTTGATCCACACGTCGAGCGGGCCGAAGCGGCGCTCGAGCGCGTCTGCGGCGGCGAACACCGCATCGGCGTCGGCGACGTCGCAGGGCAGCGGCAGGGCTTCTCCGCCGCGGGCGCGCACCTCATGGGCGACGTCCTCGAGCGCGCCGGCGTCGCGCGCGATCAGCCCGATGCGGGCGCCCTCGCGCGCCAGGCGCAGCGCCGTCGCCCGCCCGATCCCCGCCGAGGCTCCCGTGAGCATCACCACCCGCCCTCGCAGGTCGTCCAATCCGCCGCGCATCGTCGTCTCCGTCGTGATCCGTCTCGGTCTCGACAATGAGAGTGCGGGGCGGACGTTCCCGAGCGTCGACATCGGCCGTGCGCATGCGGCGCGCGGCGCGGCCGAGCGCAAGGCCGCCTGAGCGTCCCTTTCAGCATTTCGAGAGACGTCGGCGTCCACCATGCTAGCAACGGCGAAGCTCGTTTCCGCGTCGATTCGTTGCGGTCCGAGGAGCGAGTCCCCACGTGAGCGGCATGAAGAAGAACGAAAAACAACCGAGGGAGCCGCGCAAGCAGTGCGGCGCGCTGCCGTTCCGCATCGACGACGCGGGACGGATCGAGGTCCTGCTGGTCACCTCCCGCGAGACCCACCGCTGGGTCATTCCCAAGGGCTGGCCGATCCGCAAGCTGCGGGCGAACCAGACCGCCGCCCGGGAGGCCTACGAGGAGGCGGGGCTCGCCGGCGCGGTCTCGAAGGAGCCCTACGGCGTTTATAACTACGAGAAGCGCCTGAAGTCGCGCGCCTTCGTCGCCTGCGCGGTCGACGTCTTCCTGATGCAGGTCGAGAAGGAGCAGAAGCGCTGGCCCGAGCGCGACGAGCGCGAGCGGCGCTGGTTCGATCCGCAGACCGCCGCCGAGCTCGTGGACGAGCCCGAGCTCTCCGATCTCATCGCCGCGCTTCCCGAGCGGCTCGCCGATGCGGCCGCGCCACGCGCGAAGCGGGCCGCCGGGGGCTGAGCCCCTCGGCCCCCGGTCCTGCGGGGCCGGAGGTCGCCGCAGCGCACGGCCGCGGCTTCGCACCGCCCTATCACGCCGCCTTCTCAAGCCGCCTTGGGGCGGATCTCCGAGCGATCCCCGGCCTGCTCGCGGGAGAAGCCGGCCTTGTGGGCGTAGCCCTTGACGATCGCCTCGCGCTCCGCGTGGGAGAGCACGGCGTCGATGTCGTCGAAGCCGTTCGGCGCCAACGCCTCGACCGCATCGATCACGCCTTCGGGTCCGCCGCGGCGGTTGGCGCGCACGATCTCGGCGGTCTTGGGCAGGCGCTCGGCCTCGTAGGCGCGCAAGGCCGCCATCGGATGCTCCGCGCCGGCCAGCCGGTCCGCGAGGCAGCGCGCGTCGAGGATGGCCTGGCTCGCGCCGTTGGAGCCCACCGGGTACATGGGATGCGCGGCGTCGCCCAGCAGCGTGACGCGCCCGTGCGTCCAGGCCGGCAGCGGATCGCGGTCGCACATCGGGTACTCGTAAAACTCCTTCGTCGCGTCGATCAGCGCCGGCACGTTGAGCTGGGGTATCTCGAAGCGCGCCACGTGCGGCATCAGCTCCTCGCGCCGGCCCGGGCGCGACCAGTCCTCCCGCCGCGGGGGAGGCGCCGCGCCGTCGCCGAGCCGCACGGCCACCGCCCAGTTCATCAGCACCATGCCGGCGCGATGGCCCTCGGCGATCGGGTAGACGACGAGCTTCTCCGTCATGCCCCCGGCGACGATCATCGAGCGGCCGGTGAGGAAGGCCGGCCATTCGGTGGCGCCGCGCCAGAGCAGGATGCCGTTCCAGGAGGGCGGCCCCTCCTGCGGGAAGAGGCTCGCGCGCACGAAGGAATGGATGCCGTCGGCGCCGATCAGCACGTCGCCGCGGGCGGTCTTCACGTGACGGCCGTCGCGATCGAAGAACCAGGCCGTGACCCCGCCCTCGTCCTGCTGCCAGGCACCCAGGCGGCAGCCGGTGTGGATCGCGCCCTCTCCCAGGCGCTCGCGCACCGCCTCGTGCACCACCGTCTGCAGCCGCCCGCGGTGGATCGAGAACTGGGGCACGTCGAAGCCCGCCTCGATGCCCCGCGGCTCGCGCCAGATCTCCTGGCCGAAGCGGTTGGTGTAGATCAGCTCCCGGGTGCGCAGGCCCGCCTTGTCGAGGGCCGGAAGCAGGCCGAGCCGCTTCAGCTCCTTGATGGCGTGCGGGAGCGTGTTGATGCCCACCCCGAGCTCGCGGATCTGCGAGGACTGCTCGTAGATCTCCGCCTCGAGCCCGCGATCCTTCAGCATCAGCGCCGTCGTGAGCCCCCCGACACCGCCTCCGACGATGATGGCCTTCATCTCCCGCACTCCCTTCCTGACGCAACGTAACTGATTAAAGCGCAGACCAGCGCGCGAGTCCAAGCGCGCGGCCGGACGGAAGCGTCGCGGCGCGTCTCGCGCCCGATGGGCAGGCGCGCACCGATCGGCGTTTGACCGGCCCCGCGCCGCGACCTAGAACCTCTGCCCACGCGAGAGACGCAGTCTCGAACAACGCACCCTGCGACGAGGAGCACGAGCGATGGCGAAGGTAGCGTTCCTGGGCTTGGGCGTGATGGGTTATCCCATGGCGCGGCATCTCAAGGACAAGGGCCACGAGGTCACCGTCTTCAATCGCACGAAGTCCAAGGCGGAACGCTGGGTCTCCGAGCACGGCGGCGCGTTCGCCAAGAGCCCGCTCGAGGCGGCGCAGGGCCAGGAGATCGTTTTCGCCTGCGTCGGCAACGACGACGACCTGCGCGAGGTGACGATCGGCGAGCACGGCGCCTTCAAGGGCATGGCCAAGGGCGCGGTCTTCGTCGACCACACCACCGCCTCGGCGGAGGTCGCGCGCGAGCTCTCGGCGCTGTCGTGGGAGAAGGGCTTCGGCTTCGTCGACGCGCCGGTGTCGGGCGGCCAGGCCGGCGCGGAGAACGGCGCGCTCACCGTGATGTGCGGGGGCGAGCAGGCGATCTACGAGCGCGTCGAGCCCGTGATCGCTTCCTACGCCAAGATGTGCAAGCTGATCGGGTCCGCGGGCTCGGGCCAGCTCACCAAGATGGTCAACCAGATCTGCATCGCCGGCGTGGTGCAGGGCCTCGCGGAGGCGATGCACTTCGCCAAGCGCGCCGGCCTCGACACCCAGGCCGTGCTCGACACGATCTCGAAGGGCGCCGCCGGCTCCTGGCAGATGGAGAACCGCTGGAAGACCATGGCGGCGGGCGAGTTCGACTTCGGCTTCGCCGTCGACTGGATGCGCAAGGACCTCCAGATCGTCCTCAACGAGGCGCGCAACAACGGCTCGACGCTGGCGCTCACCGCCCTCGTCGACCAGTACTACGCCGACGTCCAGAAGATGGGCGGCAAGCGCTGGGATACGTCGAGCCTGGTGGCGCGGCTGGAGAAGTGAGGCCGCCGGCGGCGCGGGCCCGCCCCGCCCCGCCGAACGAAAGTCGTCGCGCCGCGCTTGCCATCCGCTCCGTCATCGCGTATGTCCCCGGCCTCGCGTTCGCTCCGGCCGGGGGCTGAACGGACGGCGGCGTTTGCCTCAGGGCACCCGCAGGGGCTTCGGCCCCGTCGTCCCGTGTCTCCGCCTTCGAACAATCGCTTTGGGCCTTGGCAGGCTCGGAGGGCTTGGCGCCGTTCGGACGCGCGAGACACGAGAGAAAGGCCACACATGGCACTGTACGAGCACGTCTTCCTGGCGCGTCCCGACGTGACGAGCCAGCAGGTCGAGGCGATGGTCGAAGCCTACAAGGCGATCATCGAAGAGAACGGCGGCAAGGTCGAGAAGGTGGAGCCCTGGGGGCTCAAGACTCTCGCCTACCGCATCAAGAAGAGCCGCAAGGCCCACTTCACCCTCCTCAACATCGACGCCCCGCATCCCGCGCTGGCCGAGATGGAGCGTCAGATGCGCCTCTCCGAGGACGTCCTGCGCTTCATGACCATCAAGGTCGAGGCCCTCGATCCCGAGCCCTCCGCCATGATGCAGAAGCGCGACCGCGACGACCGTCGCGACGATCGCCGCGGCGGCGACCGCTTCGGCGACGAGCGCGGCCCGCGCGGCGACCGCGATCGTGGTGATCGCGGCGAGCGCGGCGGCGGCGAACGTCGTCGGCGCGACGAAGAGACGACCCAGAGCGAGGAGGGCTGATCATGGCTGGTGGAGCTGCCGGGGGCCGTCGCCCCTTCTTCCGTCGTCGCAAGACGTGCCCGTTCTCGGGCGCCAACGCGCCGGCGATCGACTACAAGGACGTCAAGCTGCTCTCGCGCTACGTGTCCGAGCGCGGCAAGATCGTCCCCTCCCGCATCACGGCGGTGTCGGCCAAGAAGCAGCGCGAGCTCGCCCAGGCGATCAAGCGCGCGCGGATCCTTGGCCTTCTGCCCTTCGTGATCCAGTAAGCGCGACAGCGCACCACCTCTCGCCCGGCGCACGCGCCGGGCGCGTTGGGGCGGCCGGGCCGGCGCCACCGTTTCGGACCGGGCCTTCGAGCCGCCTCTAACCTCGCGAAACGCGACGGGACAGCGACGTGACGCATTTCATACCGATCGGCATCGGCGCTGGGCTCGTGTCCGCGCTCCTGACTGCAGTAGTCACGCAGGGCAGCGTCGTCGCGTTCGTCCTCTACCTCCTGTCACCGATCCCGATCCTCGTCGCCGCGCTCGGCTGGGACCATCGCGCCGGCCTCGTCGGCGCGGCGACCGGCGGGCTCGCGCTCGCCGTCGGCGTCAGCGGGGTCGCGGGGCTCGGCTTCGCCCTCGCGAGCGCGCTGCCTGCCTGGTGGCTCGCCTACCTCGCCCTGCTCAGCCGCACGGCGCCCGACGGAAGCGTCGAGTGGTACCCGCTCGGGCGGCTGCTCGCCTGGATCGCCGCCGTCGCCGCCCTGACCTTCCTCGCCGCGATCGCAGTTCCCCATCTCGACTTCGAGGCCTATCGCCAGACGGCGCGGGAGGTCGCGGAGCTGGCGCTGCGCGCCCAGACCGCGACGCCGCAGGACGCGACGATCCCTCCGATCGGCGGCGTTCCCGCCGAGGACGCGATCGACCAGTTCACCGCGATCCTGCCCGTCGTCGCGGCGGCGGGCTTCGTTCTCGTCTACGTGACCTATCTCTGGCTCGGGGCGCGCATCGTCGCGATCTCGGGGCGGCTCGAGCGGCCCTGGCCGACGCTGTCGGCCACCGCCCTCCCCCGCGAGGCGTTGATCGCGCTGGCGATCGCAGGCTTCGCGCCGCTCGTCCTCTCCGGCTTCCTCGGCGTGTTCGCGACGGCGCTCGCCGCGGCCCTGTTCATGGCCTTCGGCCTGACGGGCCTCGCCTTCGTGCACGACGTGAGCCGCGGACGCTCCGGGCGGTTCCTGCTGCTGTTCGGGACCTACGCGCTGCTCATCCTCAGCCAGTTCCTCGTCTTCGTCGCGCTCGCGATCGTCGGCATCGCCGACACCGCCTTCAACCTGCGCGACCGGTTCTTCTCGACCCGTCCCCCTACGATCACCAGAAAACCTCCCAAGGAGTGAGACCGATGGAAGTCATCCTTCTCGAGCGCGTTCCCAAGCTCGGCCAGATGGGACAGACCGTGCGCGTGCGCGACGGCTACGCCCGCAACTACCTTCTCCCGCTCGGCAAGGCGCTTCGTGCGACCGGAGCGAACAAGGAGCGCTTCGAGAAGCAGCGCGCCCAGCTCGAGGCCCGCAACCTCGAGCGCCGCACGGAGGCGCAGGAGGTCCACGCGAAGCTCGACGGCCAGTCCTTCACGCTGATCCGCTCGGCGGGCGAGTCCGGCGTGCTGTACGGCTCGGTCGCGACGCGCGATCTCGCCGAGGTCGTGACGAAGGAGGGCTTCTCGGTCGAGCGCCAGCAGATCCAGCTGTCGCAGCCGATCAAGACGCTCGGCCTGCACAAGGTCGCGATCCTGCTCCATCCCGAGGTCGAGTCGACCGTCACCGTCAACGTCGCCCGCTCCGCCGACGAGGCCGAGCGCCAGGCGCGCGGCGAGGACGTCTTCGCCCGCGAGACGCTCGACCTCGACGAGCTCGGCCTCGAGGTCGGCGCGGCGCTGGAGGAGTACGACCGGTCCGACCGCGGCGGCGATCGCGACCAGGAGCAGACCGGCGAGGAGGAGTGATCCTCCCCGCGCGGGTGTCGGGGCGGCCTTCGGGCCGCCCTTCTCGTCTGTGCGCTCACCCGGGGAGCGCGTAGGTCCCCGTCGCGTGGCAGACCGGATCGGCGCCGCCCTCCGACCGGATGAGCACCTCGCCCACCGCGAGCCGGCGGCCGAGCTTCAGGAGGCGGGTCTCGGCGACGAGCGCCGCCTGCGGGGGCTTGCGCAGGAAGTTGAAGGCGAGGTTCGTCGTCACGGCGAGCGCCACCGGGCCGACATTGGCCAGCACCGCGACGTAGAGCGCGAGATCGGCGAGCGTCATCATCGCCGGACCCGACAGCGTGCCGCCGGGGCGGACGTTGCGCGGATGGAAGTCGAGGCGCATGCGCGCCGTCATCGGCCCCACGGCTTCCACGTGCCAGATCCTGCCGTCGAGGTAGATCTCGGGGAACTCGCGCTCGAGGAAGGCCTCGACCTCCTCGCGTCCCATCACGGGCCGTGTTGCGGCCTCGCGCATTGCCGGACGCTCGCTCATCGGGCACTCTCCCTCGCTCGACGTGCGGGTTCTCGCGCCCGCCGTCCCGTATCTGAGCCTGCGCAGCGGGCGATATCAAGCGCGCCGCACACCAGGGAGGACCCGCATGAACGCGCATGGCATCGAGCCCTCCGCCGACAGCGACGCCCCGCCGCTCACCCGCGAGGACCGTGACGGCGTGGCCCTGCTCACGCTGGACAACCCCCGCGCCCGCAACGCGCTCGGCGACCGCACCATCGCGCTCCTGCACGAGACGCTCGATGCGATCGCCGCCGACGCGTCCGTGCGCTGCGTCGTGCTCGCCGCCGAGGGCCCGGCCTTCTGCGCGGGGCACGACCTGAAGGAGATGACGGCGCGCCGCGCCGATGCGGACCGCGGCCGGGCCTATTTCGAGGACCTGATGGGCCGCTGCTCGGCGATGATGCAGGCGATCGTCGCGCTGCCCCAGCCGGTGATCGCCGCCGTCGAGGGCGTCGCCACCGCCGCCGGCTGCCAGCTCGTCGCCACCTGCGATCTCGCGGTGGCCGGGGAGAACGCCCGATTCGCTACGCCCGGCGTGCATATCGGCCTGTTCTGCTCGACGCCGATGGTGGCGCTCTCGCGCAACGTCTCGCACAAGCACGCGATGGAGATGCTGCTGCTCGGCGAGCCGATCCCGGCCGCGGAGGCGCACCGGATCGGGCTCGTCAACCGCGTCGTCCCCGCCGGCGGCGCGCGGGAGGCGGCGCTGGCGCTCGCCCGCTCCATCGCCGGGCGCTCGAGCCTCACCATCGCGACCGGCAAGCGCGCCTTCTATGCGCAGGCGGAGATGACCCTCGCCGACGCCTACGACTACGCGGCGCGCGTGATGGCGCGCAACATGATGGCGCGCGACGCCGAGGAAGGCATCGGAGCCTTCGTCGAGAAGCGCACGCCCACCTGGGAAGACCGATGAGCCACGACAGCTATCCCGACGCCACGATCCGCAGGATTCTCACCGGCACGAAGTCGATCGCGCTGGTCGGCGCCTCCGACAACCCCGCGCGGCCGAGCTGGATCGTGATGAAGTACCTGCTCGCGCGGGGCTTCGAGGTGATCCCGATCAACCCCGGCAAGGCCGGCGGCGAGATCCTCGGGCAGCGGGTCTACGCCGCGCTGGGGGACCTCGACCGCCCGGTCGACATGGTCGAGATCTTCCGCAACTCCGCCGCCGCCGGCCCGATCGTCGACGAGGCGCTGGCGCTGGAGCCCAAGCCCAAGACCATCTGGATGCAGCTTTCCGTACGCAACGACGAGGCCGCCGCGAAGGCGGAGGCGGCGGGCGTGGAGGTGATCATGAACCGCTGCCCGAAGATCGAGTTCGGCCGCCTCTCGGGCGAGATCTCCTGGCAGGGCGTCAACTCCCGCGTCCTCTCCGCCAAGAAGGCGACCCGCGCGGCCACAGGCGTCCAGAAGCTGACGCTGGGGCCGGGGCGGTAGGTCACCGGGCCCCCACCGCCCTCCCCCGAATCGCCGCCCGCACGAGCAGGAACAGCACCACGGCGTTGAGCGCGTGCCAGAGGAAGTGCGTGCCGACCGGGAGGGAGCCGCAGGCCGCCATGTCGATCGAGCGGAATGTCAGCGACAGGGCGAAGACCGCGGCCGCCGTCAGCAGCGCCGTGCCGGCTTCGTGCGGCAGGGCGACCTTGTCGAGGAAGGCGCGGGCGCGGGCGTTCTCGTCGCTCTCCCCCCAGGCCTGGTTCTTGCGGTTGGCGAGCACCGTCGCGGCTCGGCGCGCTTTCGAGAGCAGCAGGCCGCCCACGGTGACCAGCGCCAGCGCCGCGGGGAAATAGCCCACCGAGCCGTTGACGTCGGCCCCCTCCCCGAACAGCGCCGTCCATCCTGCGGGAAACGCCGCGCTCGCGCCGAAGAAGACGAGCGTGACGACGCCGGCCGCGAATGCGCCGAGCTTCAGGAAGCGGCGCATGGCGAGGAAGAAGAAGGCGTAGATGAAGATCGTGATCGGGATCACGTCGGCGACGAGCGACCAGCGGTTCGCGTGCGTGTGGAACAGGAAGGAGCCGATCCCGGTCGCCGCGATCACCCCGATCAGGAACAGCGCGAAACCGTCGCGCCCCCCGGCCCGGCGCCACAGCAGGAAGGCGATCGCCGCCGCGACGAGGAAGGCGCCGTTCGAGACCGCGTTGATCGGCTCGGCCCAGAACTCCGCGCCGGCGCGCTCGCAGTAGATGTCGATCGGGGCGAGCCAGCCGGTCTCGTCCATCGGGCCGTCCTCTTCGCTGCAGTGCATCTGCGACGAAGGTAGCAGCCCGGCTGTGGTGCGCAATCGTCATCGCAGCGCGTCGACCACCCGCTTCAGCACGCCCACGCCGCGCCGGATCGCCGCCTCGTCGAGGCCGGCGTAGCCCATTACGAGGCCGACGCACGGCGGCGGCGACGTCGCCGGGTCGTCGGGGGCGTAGAGCGGGCCGACGGGGTAGAGGCCGAGCCCCGCCGCGTAGGCGCGCGCGACGAGCTCCTGCTCGCGGGCCCGCGGCAGAGCGTCGAGCCAGGCGACGACGTGGAGCCCCGCCTTCGCGCCCGCGACGCGGACCTCCGCGCCGAAGCTCTCGGCCAGCGCCGCCAGCAGCGCGGCGCGCCGCGCGCCGTTGGTGCGCCGCACGCGCCGCACGTGCCGCTCGTAGGCGCCGCTCTCGATCAGCTCGGCGAGCGCCTCCTGCTCGAGGGCGGGCGTGTGCCGGTCGACGAGCCGCTTCGCCTCCGCGAAGAGCGGCGCGAGCGCCGGTGGCAGGACGAGCCAGCCGAGCCGCAGGGTCGGGGACAGGGTCTTCGAGACGGTGCCGACGTAGACGACGCGGCCGCCCCCGGCCGTGCTCTGTTCCAGGCCCTGCATCGTCGGGACCGGAGCGATGTCGAAGCGGTACTCGCTGTCGTAGTCGTCCTCGACGATGACGGCGCCGGTGCGCGCGGCCCATTCGAGCAGCTCCCGCCGCCGCGCCACCGGGAGGACGCCGCCGAGGGGATATTGATGCGAGGGCGTGGTGTAGACGAGCCGCGGCGAGGGCGGGTCGTGCGGCAGGCCCTGCGTGCGCAGGCCGTCCTCGTCGACGCCGACCGGGATCACCTGCGCCCCCGCGGCGAGGAAGGCCTGGCGCGCGAGGACGTAGCCCGGGTTCTCCATCAGCACCGGGGACCCCGGGTCGACGAGCAGGCGCGCGCACAGGTCGATGCCCTGCTGCGAGCCGTTGACGACGACGATCTGCTCGGGCTCGCAGCGCAATCCCCGCGCGCGCCAGAGATAGCCCTTGAGCGCCGCGCGCAGCCGCGCCGAGCCGGCGGGATCGCCGTAGCGCAGGCGCGGGCGCCGCCGCAGCAGGGCCGCGCCGACGGCCTTGCGCCAGGCGAGCCGGGGGAAATCTGCGTCGGCGAGATCGCCGTAGCGGAAATCGAAGGCGAGGCCCTCCCGATCGCGCTCGGGGGCGGGGGTCAGGGCCGCGAGCCTGCGGCCGTAGGCGGAGAGCGCCGCGGAGGGGACCGGTGCCGGCTCCTCCGGCGCGGGGCGGGCGGCGGCCGGCGCGATGCCCGGCGCGACCCGGGTCGCCGCACCCTGGCGCGTCTGGAGGTAGCCCTGCGCGATCAGCTGGTCGTAGGCCGCGGTCGCGGTGGTGCGCGAGACGCCCCATTCCGCCGCGAGCACCCGGGTCGAGGGCACGCGCGCGCGGGGCGCCAGCGCACCCGAGGCGATCTGCTCCACGATGGCGCGGCAGATGCGATCGGTGATGCGCGAAGGTGCGGGAGGTGTGGCGGTCACGGTATCGACTGGCCCAGTGGTTTGGGGAAGAACTGGACCTTCACTCTGGTCCAGTCGCGAGCCATGGTCCAGCCGCTTCGCCCGGCCTCGCGCCGCACGCGCCTCGGAGACGCCCCATGTACGTTCCGCCCGCCTTCCGGGAAGACGACCTGCCCACCCTGCACGGCATCATGCGCGCGGTGCGGCTCGCGACCGTCGTCACGCAGACGCGCGAGGGCCTCCTCGCGACCCCGCTGCCGCTCTTCGTGGACCCCGACGAGGGCCCCTACGGCACGCTCTACGGCCATCTCGCCCGCGCCAACCCGCAGGCGCGGCTCGCCGCCGAGGGTGACGCCATAGCGCTGTTCACCACGGCGGACGCCTACGTCTCCCCGTCCTACTACACCTCGAAGCGCGAGCACGGGAAGGTGGTCCCCACCTGGAACTACGTCGCCGTTCACGCCTGGGGTCCGACGGAGATCTTCGACGAACCCGCGCGCCTGCTCGACGTGGTGACGCGGCTGACCGACCTCCACGAACGCCCGCGCGCCGCGCCGTGGGCCGTGTCCGACGCGCCCGAGGGCTACATCCCCGCGCAGCTGCGCGGCATCGTCGGGCTGCGCATGCCCATCGCGCGGCTCGCGGGCAAGCGCAAGATGAGCCAGAACCGCTCGGACGCGGACCGCGCCGGCGTCGCCACCGGCCTCGCCGAGAGCGCGCTGGCGAGCGAGCGGGCCGTGGCGCCCCTCGTCCGGCCCTGATCCTCCCAGTCGCCCTCTCGCGACGCCCCCTTGCCATCCGCGCCCCGGTGCCCGAAGAAACAGCGCCCGCCCGCCACGCTCTTTCGAGGCCCCGATGCGCGTCACCAGCTGGAACGTCAACTCGATCCGCCAGCGGCTCGACCACCTCCTCGCCTTCCTGAAGGCGGAGGCGCCGGACGCCCTCTGCCTGCAGGAGCTCAAGTCCACCGAGGAGAACCTGCCGCGGGCCGAGATCGAGGGCGCGGGCTACAATGTCGCGGCGCTCGGGCAGAAGGGCTTCAACGGGGTCGCCATCCTCTCCAGGCGCCCGCTGGAGGACGTGCGGACCGGCCTGCCCGGCGACGATGAGGATGCCCAGGCCCGCTACATCGAGGGCGTGATCCCCACGGACAGCGGCGGCGTGGTGCGGGTGGCCTCGATCTACCTCCCCAACGGCAACCCCGTCGACGGGCCGAAATACCCCTACAAGCTCGCCTTCATGGACCGGCTGATCGCCCATGCGCGGGGCCTGCTCCGGCTCGAGGAGCCGCTCGTGCTCGCCGGCGACTACAACGTCATCCCCGAGCCGCGCGACGCGGCCGATCCGGCGGCGTGGGAGGGCGACGCGCTCTACCTGCCGCAGACCCGCGCCAAGTTCCGGCAGCTCCTCGCGCTCGGCCTCACCGACGCGTTCCGCGCCTGCGACGAGGCGGACGGCCGCTACACGTTCTGGGACTATCAGGCCGGCGCCTGGCAGCGCGACAAGGGCATTCGCATCGACCACCTGCTGCTCTCCCCCCAGGCCGCCGACCGGCTCGCGGGCGTGACCATCCACAAGAGCGAGCGCGCGAAGGAGAAGCCCTCGGATCACGTGCCGATCACGGCGCGGCTGGAGATCTGAGGCAGTCGGTCAGTCCCATGGCGACGCCCGCGTTCAGCGCGGAGGATGGACGCGGGCCTTCTCCTTCCCTGTAGGGGAAGGTGGCTCGGCGTAGCCGAGACGGATGGGGCGCGGAGCGGAGCGACGCGTTCCGCGAAGCGGAAACCGTGCAGGGCGCAGCCTCTCCGGCACGCTTACCGCGGCCCGCTTCGGCTTCGCCGAAAACGCCTGTCGGCGTGCCCCATCCGTCTCGGCGCTTCGCGCCGATCCACCTTCCCCTACAGGGAAGGAGATCGCGGCTCGCGACCATCCGAACGATATCCGAGGCCGCCGTTCGTCACTGCTGGCGCGGCCGAGCCGGACGCTCCGCATCCCCCGACAAGGTCGTCCGCCGCAGCGGCTCGCGCCTGAGCCCGGCGGCGATCGGCACGTCCGCGAGCGGCGTCTCCACGCCGTCCCACATCGCCCTCCCCCGGAACAGCCCGCGGGCGGCGAAATGCGGGTCCGCGGCGGCCTCCTCCAGCGTGCGCACGATCGTGGCGCAGCAGTCGAGCGGCTCGAGGACGGCGCGCCAATGGGCGGCGTCGCGGGCGCGGACGAGCGCGGCGACGCGCGCCTTCGTCGCGGCGGGGTCGCGGCCGTCGTCGCGCAGGTCGGGGTCGAGGCCGAGCCCCTCGCAGGCGCGGGCCCAGAACTTGTCCTCGAGCGCGCCGAGCGCGAGATAGCGCCCGTCCGCGGTGGCGTAGAGCCCGTAGCGCGGGCTGCCACCGGTGAGGAGGCCCCCGTGCGGGCCGGGCGCGCGGCCGGTCGCCGCCATCTCGGCGTGGGCGAGCCAGGCGAAGGTCGCGATCGCGTCCGTCATGGCGACGTCGAGGAAGGCCCCCTCCCCCGTGAGATCCCGCTGCCGGAGCGCGAGCAGCACGTCGATCACCGCGGGCATCGCGCCCCCGGCGATGTCGGCGACGAGGGCGGCGGGGGTCGCCGGGTGCTCGGGCGATCCCGGCGCCAGCGAGAGCAGCCCGCCCAATGCCTGGTAGTTGATGTCGTGTCCCGCCTCCTGCGCCCGCGGGCCGGACTGGCCGTAACCGGTGATCGCGCAGTAGATCAGCCGCGGATTGAGCGCGCGGGCCGCCTCCCAGCCGAGCCCCAGCCGGTCCATCACCCCCGGGCGCATCTGCTCGACGAGGACGTCCGCCTGCGCGATCAGCGCTTCGATACGCTCGCGCCCGGCGGGGTCCTTGAGGTCGACGGCGAGGATCTCCTTGCCGGCGTTGAGCATGGCGAAGGGCACCGAGCGGCCCTCGACATGGGGCGCGAAGCCGCGCATGTCCTCGCCGCCGGGACGCTCGATCTTGATCACCCGCGCGCCGGCCTCGGCCAGCATCAGCGTCGCCAGCGGACCGGGCAGCAGGGTGGAGAGATCGAGGACGGTGACGCCCTCGAGCGGCAGGCGGCGCGCTTTCATGCGGGTTTCCCGAACGTCAGAACAGGTCGTGGGGCAGGATGCCCGTCTCGATCAGCCAGAGGAACCCCGTCAGCGTCACCACCGACGCGATCGTGCCCACCAGCACGCAGGCCGACGCCCGCTCGACGCCGACGCCGTATTGCGTCGAGATGACGAAGATGTTGAGCGCGGGCGGCAGCGCCGCCATCACGATCGCCGCGAAGACCCAGGGCGGCGCGAAGTCCCCCACCACCGAGAGCAGCACCCACACGATCAGCGGGTGGACGACGAGCTTGATGAAGACGAGAATCGGCACCTCGACGGGAATCGCCCGGGGCGCCTTCGCCGCGCCGGGCTCCGCCTTGGGCGTCGGCCTGAGCGCCACCGTGACACCGAGCAGGAACAGCGCGCAGGGCGCGGCGGCGTTCGACAGCCACAGCGTCATCTGGTCGATGGCCGACGGCGGGGTCCACATGAAGTAGCTCGCCGCGACGCCGATGACGGTGGCGATGTTGAACGGGTGCGTCGCGATCCGGAAGGCGACCTCGCCCGCGGTGGCGAGCATGCTCTTCTTCTCCACGCCCGCCACCGCCATCAGGAAGGGCACGAGGGAGAACAGGAGCAGCGAATCGAACACGAAGATCAGCACCACCGGCGGGCTCGCCGCGGGGCCGAGCGCGGCCAGAACCAGAGGCGGGCCCATGTAGCCGATGTTGGAGTAGGAGCCCGCCACCCCCTGCATCACGGCCTGCGGCATGTCGCGGGACTTGAAGAGACCCACCGCGAAGGCGAGCGAGAAGGCGATGTAGGTGGACAGCGTGGTGACCGCGATGAAGGGCCAGTTCGCCAGCTCCGAGAGCGGCTTGTCCGCGATGAGGCGGAAGAACAGGCACGGCAGCGAGACGTAGATCAGGAAGAACTGCATCCACGCGAGCCCGCCCGCCGGACGCGTGACGATCTTGCCGCAGGCGTAGCCCAGCGCGATCAGGCCGAAGAAGGGGGCGAGCAGGTCGAGGAGCCCGACGAGGTCGGACATGGGCGGTTCCGGATGTGCGCGTGTGCCAGGTCGGCGGCCTCTGTCGCAAGGAAAGCGCGGCTTCGCAATCGCAAAAGGCGCATGGCAGCCGCCCATCGGCTAATGGTCCCGCGCACGTCGCCGGTCTATGTCGTGCCCGGAGAGACCAGGGAGACGTCGATGAAGAGCCCGCGCCGCTTCTACCAGCCCCTCGCGCTCGGCGCCCCCGAGCCCTACCGCGACCTGCCGGTCCGGCTCGAGCGCATGATCCACTTCGTGCCGCCCCATGTCGAGAAGGTGCGCGCCAAGGTGCCCGAGCTCGTCTCCAAGGTGGACGTCATCCTCGGCAACCTCGAGGACGCGATCCCCGCCGACGCCAAGGAGGCCGCCCGCGCCGGCTTCATCGCCATGGCGCGCGACACCGACTTCGGCGACACCGGGCTGTGGACGCGGGTGAACGCGCTCAACTCCCCCTGGCTGCTCGACGACCTCGTCGAGATCGTCTCCGCCGTGGGGAACAAGCTCGACGTGATCATGGTGCCCAAGGTCGAGGGGCCGTGGGACATCCACTACGTCGACCAGCTGCTGGCGCAGCTCGAGGCGAAGCACGGCGTGGAGAAGCCGATCCTCGTCCACGCCATCCTGGAGACGGCGGAGGGGGTGAAGAACGTCGCCGACATCGCCGCCGCCTCGCCGCGCATGCACGGCATGAGCCTCGGCCCCGCCGATCTCGCGGCCTCGCGGGGAATAAAGACGACGCGCGTCGGCGGCGGCCACCCGGATTACCGCGTGCTGTCGGATCCCGACGGCGACGCGCCGCGCACCGGCGCGCAGCAGGACCTGTGGCACTACACGATCGCGCGCATGGTGGACGCCTGCGTGTCGTACGGGCTCAAGGCCTTCTACGGCCCCTTCGGCGACTTCTCCGACGCCGCCGCCTGCGAGGCGCAGTTCCGCAACGCCTTCCTCCTCGGCTGCGCCGGCGCCTGGACGCTGCACCCGAGCCAGATCGCCATCGCCGAGCGCGTCTTCGCGCCGGAGGTCGAGGAGGTGCTGTTCGCCCGCAAGATCCTCGACGCGATGCCGGATGGAACCGGCGCGGTGATGATCGACGGCAAGATGCAGGACGACGCCACCTGGAAGCAGGCCAAGGTCATCGTCGATCTCGCGCGGATCGTGGCGAAGAAGGACCCCGGGCTCGGCGCCGCCTACGGGCTGTGAGCGGGCCGGCGCGCGGCGATGCTGCGCGGTCCGCATTTGAAAGCGTGGCGTGCAGCGTCTATCTATCGGGGTCGGAGGCCCCATTCATGACGCTTCGTGTCGCCAAGTTCGCCATCGGCCAGGTCGTGCGCCATCGGTTCTATCCCTTCCGGGGGATCGTCTTCGACGTCGACCCGGTGTTCGCCAACACCGAGGAATGGTGGCTCGCGATTCCCGCAGAGATGCGTCCGCGCAAGGACCAGCCGTTCTACCACCTGCTCGCCGAGAACGCCGAGACGGAGTACGTCGCCTACGTCTCGGAGCAGAACCTCGTGCCGGACACGTCCGAGGAGCCGCTGCGCCACCCGATGATCAAGACGTTGTTCGAGCGTGCGGCCGACGGGAGCTACCGGGCCAAGTCCGTTCCCGCGAACTGAGCCGGCGCGAGAGCGCCGAAAATGAAAACGCCGGGCTCAGGCCCGGCGTTTCGCGTCTTCGAACGGAGCTGCGTCTGCTCACTGCGGAGCGGCCGGCTCTCCGGTTTCCTGCTCGAGGCGCTGGCGCAGCTCCTCGGAGCGGCGCTGCAGCTCTTCCTGCAGGCGGCGCTGCTGCTGCTCGAGCTCGGCCGGGTCGATCGGATCGCCGTCCCAGCCGGCGGTGAAACCGGTGAGCGGCACCTGGAAGGTGACGACCTGGCCCATCTGGTTCTGCACCGAGATGTTGAGCGTATTGCCGGCCTTGAACTGGTCGATCGTCTGCTGGGTGACCGGCGCCTCGGCGAAGCAGCCGTTGGGGAAGCAGACGGCGAAGGCGCCGTTCGTCGTCGCGTTCTGATCGGCGGCGAAGCGGATGCCGGGCTGCAGCAGCAGGCCGAGCGGCATCAGGAAGCGCGCGACGAGCTGGTCCTCCTGCCCTTCCGGGGCGTCGATGTCGTAGATCGCGACCGCGAGCACCGGCTGGCCCTGGTCGGAGACGAAATCGCGGGTGAGATAGCAGATCTGGGAGCCGGAGGCCTGATCGTCGCCGCAGAGCTTGGTCCAGCCCGTCTGCGACGGCTCGGGAACCACGGGTACCACGTTGGGCTGGCCACCCGGCTGCTGGGCCTGGGCCGAAGCCGCGAGCGGCGCGAGCGCGCCGGCCGCCACGGCGAGGGCGGTCGCGAAGCCGAGGCTCCGCTTGCGCGCATATCGAGCCGAAATCGACATCTTGAAAACCTCTTGCTGCTCCGGAGGGACGTACGGTGAGGCGGGCGCGGCGTCGGACCCCACCCGGGCGGCCCGCTCTTCGTCGTGGATTGAGGCGAAGGCATGACGCGACCCGCGCCCTTTTAGCGTCTCGCACGGGCACATTCCAGTCGTTAAACGTCCTCGTTCTCGTGCTAATTTCATACTCCGAATCGGGCCTCGCCCCTCGCCTTCGTACTGGAAGCCGCTCGTGAAGACGCTCTCGCTCGCCCGCCACGCACCGCGTCGATCCGCACCCAGCGCCCGGAACGCCGTCCTGAGCCTCGCCCTCGCGGCCGTCCTCGGGTGCGCAGCGCTCGCGCCGGCCGTCGCCCAGGAGGCGGCGCCCGAGCCGCGCCACGGCGTCGCCATGCACGGCGAGCCGGCGCTCGGCCCGGATTTCGAGCGCCTTCCCTACGCCGCGCCGGAGGGCGCCGGCGGCGGGCGCATGGCGATCGCGCTGCAGGGCACCTACGACAGCCTCAACCCGTTCATCGTGCTGGGCGTCGCCCCGGACGCCGGGCCGAAATACGTCTGGGAGAGCCTGATGGCGCGCTCCCTCGACGAGCCGTTCACGCTCTACGGGTTGGTGGCGCGCGCCATCCGCATGCCCGATGACCGCTCCTTCGCGATCTTCGACCTCGACCCGCGCGCGACCTTCTCCGACGGCGAGCCGCTCACCACGCAGGACGTGCTCTTCTCGTTCGAGATGCTGCGCGACAAGGGCAAGCCCTTCTACCGCGGCAATTTCGGCAAGGTGACCGAGGTCGAGATCATCGACGATCACACGATCCGCTTCGACTTCGGCGACAGCGGCGACCGGGAGCTGCCGCTCCTCATCGGCATGATGCCGATCTTCGCCGCGCACACGATCGACCCGGAGACCTTCGACCAGACCTCGCTGACGCCGCCGGTGGGCTCGGGACCCTACGTCTTCGACGTGGTCGCGCCGGGCGAGCGGGTGGTGCTGAAGCGGCGGGACGACTATTGGGGCGCCGACCTGCCGGTCCGGCGCGGGACGAGCACGTTCGACGAGATCCGCTACGAGTTCTTCCGCGACGCGAACACGATGTTCGAGGGCTTCAAGACCGGGATCTACGACCTGCGCACGGAAGGGGACCCCACCCGCTGGGCCACGGGCTACGACTTCCCGGCGCTGACGCAGGGCCGCATCGTCAAGGAAGAGGTGCCCCAGCGCACGCCCCAGGGCATGAACGGCTTCGTCTTCAACACCCGCAAGGAGATCTTCGCGGACCCGCGGGTGCGCGAGGGGCTCACCGCGATGTTCGACTTCGAATGGGTGAACGCGAACCTGCTGTTCGGCCTGTTCCAGCGCGCCGGCTCCTATTTCGACGGGTCCGACCTCTCCGCGCGCGGCGTCCCCGCCAGCGACGCGGAGCGCGCGCTGCTCGCGCCCTACGTCGACGCGGTCCTGCCGGAGGTGATGGACGGGACCTGGGAGCCGCCGAAGAGCGACGGCAGTGGGCGCGACCGCGCGATGATCCGCGAAGGCCTCGCGCTCCTCGCCGAGGCGGGCTGGCGCGTCCAGGACGGCGTCATGCGCAACGCGGCCGGCGAGCCGATGCGGTTCGAGTTCCTCGCCGTGAACCGGCAGCAGGAGCGGCTGGCGCTCAACTTCGCCGACGCGCTGAACCGGGTCGGCGTGAAGATGGACATCCGCCTCGTCGACGACGCGCAGTACTGGCGCCGCCTGGCGGACTACGACTACGACATGATCCAGTGGACCTGGCTCGCCTCGCTGTCGCCGGGCAACGAGCAGGTCAACCGCTGGACCAGCGCCGCCGCCGACCGCTCGGGCTCGCTCAACTTCGCCGGCGCGCGCGAGCCGGGCATCGACGCGATGATCGCGGCCATGCTGCAGGCGACGGACCGCGGCGACTTCGAGACCGCGGTGCGCGCCCTCGACCGGCTGCTGATCTCCGGCCGCTACGTGGTGCCGCTCTACGTCCAGCAGAACGCGTGGCTCGCCTACGATTCCGGTCTGCGCCGGCCGGATCCCGCGCCGCTGCGGGGGCTGCCGCCGGAGGTGTGGTGGCGCGAATCGGACTGAGCGGGCATGATCGCCGTCTTGGGGATTCGGCGGACCGATCCGGCGAGACGCCGTGGGGGGCGATGAGGGGCATGCGGCCTGCGCACAACGAGGGGCGAACGACGGGCGCGGAGCCGACGCCGGGCGTGGAGGGTCGCCCCGTCCGCCCGGGGCTCTCCGCCCTCTTCGCCGAGCACGCGGCCGCCCGGCCGCAGGCGCTCGCCTTCGTCGACCAGGCCGGGCGCGAAACCTGGTGCGGGCGTCCCCGCATCGCCTGGAGCTACGGTGCGGCGTCGCCCATCGTCGAGCGCCTCGCGGCGTTCTTCGCGGGCCTCGGCCTGCCGGCCGGCGCGCCGGTGGCGCTCTGCCTCCCGGCATGCTCCGAATCGCTCCTGACCCTGCTCGCGCTGGAGCGCGCGGGGCTGACGCCGTGCCTCCTCCCCGTCGCGTGGCCGCGGGACGATCTCGCGCTCGGCATCGAGGCGACCGGCGCCGTCGCCGTGGTGACCCAGAGCCTGGTCGGCTCGCTGAAGCCGGCGGAGACGTTCCGCGACATCGCCATGGCCTATTATGGCCTGCGCTTCGTGATGGCCTTCGGGCCGCAGACGCCGGACGGCGTGCTCGATCTCGACCGGGTCATGGTCGACGAGCGTCCGGTCCTGTCCGCCCGCGGCGAGAGCCGGGCCGTCGCACCGGGCGAGCCGGTCGCCGAAGGGGAAGAGTCGCAGCCGAAAGAGCCCCCACGGGAAGATCCCCCACGGGAAGAGCCCGGCATCGTCACCCTGTCCCTGAGCGACGGCGCGGTCGAGGGCGTGTTCCGGCCGACCTCGTCCTGGGTCGCGGCGGCGGCGGACGTCCTCCTCGCCGCAGGCTACCGGCCGAACGAGCGCATCCTGAGCCTGGTCGCGCCGGACGACCTCGCCGGCCTCGCCACGGGCTTCGTCGCGGCGCTGCTGGTCGGCTGCCCGCTCGAGGCGCACGGTCTGTTCGACGGCCCGGCCCTCGCCGCGAGCCTCACGGACGGCACGCCGACGCGGCTCGTCGCGCCTGGGTGGATGGAGCCGGCGCTGGCGGCGGCACGGCTGCCGCCCAACGTGACCGGCCTCGTGCTCACGCACGCCGCGCCCACGCGCTTTCGGGCGCGCAGCTACCTCGCCTGCCCGGTGACCGACGTTCTGGCGCTCGAGCCGTGGGCCCTCGTGGCGCGTGCGCGCGGCCGAAACGGCCATCTCGCGATCCGCCTGGAGGACCGCGCGAGCCCCGGGGCCCGCGGCATTGTGCGCCGCGACGAGGAGGGGCGGCTGCACGTCTCGGGCGAGGCGAGCTTCGCCCGCCGCCTGACCCGCTCGGGGCCGGAGACCGAGGTTCCGGAATGGCGCGAAACCCGTTGGCGGGCCGAGGTTTTCGCGGGAATTCTGATCGGCGTGTCCTAGCCGCGCGCCCGCGCCCTGCGATCGGCCCGGTGTCTGAGCGGGCCGCGCGGCGGTGCACAATTCTGCCGCCTCCTGGGAGATTCTCCTATGGAACGCCGCCGGAAAATGTGCGTTGATGAGGCGGCTCCGCACCCGGGCCGCCGAACCAGCGCACGAGATGACCCCTCTCCAACGCATTCTCATCGTCGATGACGGCGCCCGCGAGACCGACGCGGCCCTGTCCGCCGAGCTCGCCGAGCTGGGCTATGCGTCGGTCACGGCGTCGCTCGAGGCGACCGACGAGGTCCTGGCGCTGATCCCGACGCCGAAGGCGATCGTCCTGCAAGTGCCCCGCGGCGCCGCTGCGGCGGAGAGGGCGCGCTTCATGCACCTCGCCGATCGGCTGCGGGCGAGGCGCGGCGAGAGCGGCTCGCCGGTCATCGTCGCCGACGCGGAGACGCTGGCAGCTCCCGGCGGCCTCGCCCGCCTGCTGGAGGCGCAGGTCGGATCGGATGTGCTCGCCGGCCCGGATCCCTGAGCTTTTTTTCCGCGTCGTGGAAAGCACCCGTTAACCACGCGGCGGCCATGGTCCTCCCCACCGAAATTTCGCGCGGGAGACGTTCATGTTCGGCTCGGGCCGTCCCTCGATCCTGTTCTCGACCCTCAAGGTGGCGATCGTCGTCGGGGCGCTGAGCTACGTCGCGGCCGACATGATGTCCAACGGCTTCGACAGCGACGGCCTGGCGCGGCTCGCCGGCGCGCAGCCGGGCGCGGGCGTCGACGGCCCGCGCGCGGAGCCGCTGATCACGGGCTCGCTCGGCGACCTCGTGCGCGACGCGCGCCTCGACCCCTGCGGGGACGACCGGGCCCGGTGAAGCGCTCGCAGCGCGCCGGAGCCCTCCGCGGGCGCCCGATCGTGCGGATTTCGGCGATTCGGCGAGCTTTTGCGCGCGCTTGTGATTGACAAGGTCGGTCGAGATCCTATGGTCCCCTCGCACGGCCGCCCCTCTAGGCGGGCGCGAGGTCCAAGGGCCTGCCCTTTCGTCGCCGTGCGGGGCGAGCGCGTCAAGCAGCGGCCGGGCCGCGAGAGTTTCCGACCTACATGTCTTTCGACCAACTCGGACTGAGCGAGAAGGTCCTGCAGGCCGTCACGGCCGCGGGCTACACGCAGCCGACGCCGATCCAGACCGAGGCCATCCCGCACGTGCTCGCACGGCGCGACGTGCTCGGCATCGCCCAGACCGGAACCGGCAAGACGGCGGCGTTCACGCTGCCGATGCTGACCATGCTGGAGACCGGGCGCGCCCGCGCCCGCATGCCGCGCACGCTGATCCTCGAGCCGACGCGCGAGCTCGCGGCGCAGGTCGAGGAGAACTTCACCCGCTACGGCGTCCATCACAAGCTGTCGGTCGCGCTGCTGATCGGCGGCGTCTCCTTCAACGAGCAGGACGTCAAGATCAACCGCGGCGCCGACGTGCTGATCGCCACGCCCGGACGTCTGCTCGATCACGTCGAGCGCGGCAAGCTCCTCCTCACGGGCGTCGAGCTGCTGGTGATCGACGAAGCCGACCGCATGCTCGACATGGGCTTCATCCCCGACATCGAGCGGATCGTGAAGCTCACGCCGTTCACGCGCCAGACGCTGTTCTTCTCGGCGACGATGCCGCCGGAGATCGTGCGCCTCTCGGACAAGTTCCTGTCGAACCCGGTGAAGGTCGAGGTCGCGCGCCCCGCATCCGCGGCGCTGACCATCACGCAGCGGCTGATCGCCACGGGCCACGAGCCCGCGGCCAAGCGCGAGACGCTGCGCGGGCTGATCCGCGACGCGAAGGACCTGCAGAACGCGATCATCTTCTGCAATCGCAAGCGCGACGTGGCCGTTCTCCATCGCTCGTTGCTACAACACAACTTCAACGCGGTCGCCCTGCATGGCGACATGGACCAGCGCGCGCGCATGCTCGCGCTCGAGTCCTTCCGCACCGGCGAGACGAAGATCCTGGTCGCGAGCGACGTCGCCGCCCGGGGGCTCGACATCCCGGCGGTGAGCCACGTTTTCAACTACGACACGCCGCACCACGCGGAGGACTACGTCCACCGGATCGGCCGCACCGGCCGCGCCGGCCGCGCCGGCGCGGCCTTCACGCTGGTCGCGCCGGGGGACGAGAGGTCGCTCGCCGCGATCGAGAAGCTGCTCCAGGTCGACGTCCCATGGGAGGGCCCGACGACGCGCGAGGCCGGCCACGAGCCGGAACGCGGCGCCGGCGGGCGCTCGCGTCGGGGCGGCCGCCGCGACGCCGCGGAGAAGCCAGCGCGCGAGACGCCGTCCCGCAAGCCGTCGGCGGCGCGCGAGCCCGTCGAGGCGTCCGCGACCGTCGAGTCGCGCGAGGCTGCGCCGCGCCGCGAGGCGCCGCCCCCCCGCGAGGCTTCGGCCCCCCGCGAGGCTTCGGCTCAGGCGCGCGGGTCCACTCGTTCGGAGCCGCGTCCTTCTCGTGGGCGCGAGCGCGACCGTGGGCGGGAAGACGGATTCGAGACGCCGAGTTTCGGCGATCATATACCCGCCTTCCTGTTGCGGCCGGCCGTGATCAAGACCAAAAAATAGTACCCTCGCCTTACCCTATTAACTTTGTTTTCGGTGTTTGCTCTCATCCTGGCTGCCGGGACACACACGAGCCGCGGATCGCGGCTCGTGCGCTTTCGCGGGATGGAACCGATGACGTCGAATGGCGAGGATCTCGAGCGTACCTTCCAGGTCGGGCAGCGTGCGCTGGAGCTGATGAAGACCTACGGGTCTTCCGCCAACCCGCGCTCTTACGAGCTCTGGTACACGTACGTGACCGGCCAGAAGCCGGTGATCAATGCAGCGATCAAGAAGATCGCCGCCGATCACGGCTCCGTCCGGGACGACGTCGTCGAGGCGCTGCACGCCGAGCACCTGTCGCCGCAGAAATTCGCCCAGGAGGCCGAGAAGACCGGGGCCACGGTGATCTCCGAGATCGACGAGGTCATGGAGATGCTGGAGATGGCGCTCGGCTCGACCGCCAAGTACGGCGAATCGCTCGAGGCGTTCTCCAACGATCTCGCGATCACGATCGACAAGCGCCGCATTCGCGAGCTCGTCGCCGCTCTCGTCACCGCCACCAAGGACGTCGGCTCCAACAACAAGACGCTGGAGGCGCGCCTGCGCGAGACGCGCGGCGAGATCGAGGTGCTGCGCGAGACGCTCGAGGCCGTGCGCATCGAATCCCTCACCGATCCGCTGACCGGCATCGCCAACCGCAAGCATTTCGAGGAGATGCTGGTCAAGACCATCGACCAGGCGATCGTCGAGCGCAGCCCGCTGGCGCTGATCGTGATCGACATCGACCATTTCAAGCGCTTCAACGACACCTACGGCCACCTGACCGGCGACCAGGTGCTGCGGCTCGTGGGCATGACGATGCGCGAGCAGGTCAAGACCAAGGCGACGCTCGCGCGCTTCGGCGGCGAGGAGTTCGGCATCATCCTGCCCGACACCACCCTCGACACCGCGCGCACCATCGCCGAGCGGGTCCGCACGAACGTCATGAGCCGCGAGCTGGTGAAGCGCTCCACGGGCGAATCGCTGGGCAAGGTGACGATCTCGGTGGGCTGCGGCGCCATGCGCAAGGGCGACACCGCGGTCTCGCTGCTCGAGCGCGCCGATCAGTGCATGTTCGCCGCCAAGCGCGCCGGCCGCAACCGCACCGTCATCGACACCGACGCCGAGTTCAAGGGCGCCGAAGACGGGCCGATCTCGGACGTCGCCTGACCGGGCGTGCCGTCCGCGAGCCCGGGGGCCTCTCAGCCCTCTCGCTCGTCCATGTCCGTCGGCGCCTCGATCCGGGCCGGCTCGTCCGCGGTCTCGGCGGCGGCGACCTCGGCATCCACGCTCGGAGCCGCCGGCGCGCTCTGCTGGGCGGGCTCCTGCGTCTTCGATCCGACGCGCTTGTCGAGATAGACGCCGACCTGGTCCATCAGCTCGTCGACCTTGCCGTCGAAGAAGTGGTTGGCGCCCTCGACGACGGCGTGCTCGATCTGGATGCCCTTCTGCGTCTTCACCTTCTCGATGACCGCCATCACCTCCTTCACCGGCGCGACCCGGTCCTCCGAGCCGTGGACGAACAGGCCCGAGGAGGGGCACGGAGCGAGGAACGTGAAGTCGTAGCGGTTGGCCATGGCGCCGATCGAGATGAAGCCCTCGATCTCGGGGCGGCGCATCAGCAGCTGCATGCCGATCCAGGCGCCGAAGGAGACCCCCGCGATCCAGCAGGAGCGGGCGTCCGGATTGACCGACTGCGCCCAGTCGAGGGCCGCGGCGGCGTCCGAGAGCTCGCCCGAGCCGTGGTCGAAGGCGCCCTGCGAGCGACCGACGCCGCGGAAGTTGAAGCGCAGGACGGAGAAGCCGCGCTGCACGAAATCGTAGTAGAGGTTGTAGACGATCTGGTTGTTCATCGTCCCGCCGAACTGCGGGTGAGGATGCAGCACGATCGCGATCGGCGCGCCCTTCTTCTTGGAGGGCTGGTAGCGTCCCTCGAGCCGGCCTGCGGGGCCGGCGAAAATCACTTCAGGCATGCCTCGTCCTCTCGACCCGGTCTCGACGCTTCGGCCGCCGACGATGAGGCTTGCGCTCGAAAGGTCGGCGACGGGGGAAATCGCGTCGCCGAGCCTTGACTTGGCGCGGGGTGCCTCACTAAATCACGCTTAGAATAATTCTAACCGCTTAGAACCGTTCCAAAGTGTGCCTCGTCGGCGGTCCGGTCGGACCGTGATGATGTGGTGGTTGGGCTGTAGCACGGCAAGCGGGGTGAAAAGCAAGGTTTTCGTCGGCGAGCGGCCGCAGAGGGGCGCTCGACGGCCGAGCAAGGGACTTATCGACGCTTTGATGGACGCCGGCGAGCGCACGTATTGCGACTACAATGCCACCGCCCCCCTTCGGGCGGAGGCGGCGCGTGCGGTCGTCGAGGCTCTGGCGCGCGTCGGCAACGCCTCCTCGATCCACCGCGAGGGCCGCGCCGCCCGCGCCGCCCTCGAGACGGCGCGCAGCGAGATCGCGGCGCTGGTCGAGGCCGATCCGAGCGGCGTGATCTTCACCTCCGGCGGCTCCGAGGCCAACGCGCTGGCGCTCTCCCCCGGCTTTCGCCGCATGGGTGAGCCGTTGCGCGATCTGCTGCTCGTGGGCGCCGGCGAGCACCCTTGCGTGCTCGACGGGCACCGGTTTCCGGCCGAGGCCGTCGAGCGCATCCCCTTGGATGCGGAGGGCCGCGCCGATCTCGCCTGGCTCGCGGCGCGCCTCGCCGAGGGCGAGCGAGACGGTCGCCGTGCGCTCGTCTCGCTCCAGCTCGCCAACAACGAGACCGGGGTGATCCAGCCCGTCGCCGAGGCCGCGCGGATCGCGCACGCCCACGATGCGTTGATCCACAGCGACGCCGTGCAGGCGCCGGGACGGATCGCCGTCTCGATCCGCGATCTCGGCGTCGACGCGCTGACGCTGTCGGCGCACAAGATCGGCGGCGCGCCGGGCGCGGGGGCGCTGGTGCTCGCGTCCGAGGGCTACGCGCTCGACCGCCTGATCCGCGGCGGCGGGCAGGAGCGCGGATGGCGGGCCGGGACGGAGAACGTGCCGGCGATCGTCGCCTTCGGCGCGGCGGCCCGCGCGGTGCGCGAGGGGCTCGCGGAGGAAGCGGCGCTGCTGGCGCGGCTCGGCGGGGCGTTCGAGGACGCGATCCGCCGCACGGCGCCCGGCGCGGTGGTCTTCGGCGCGGGCGCGCCGCGGCTGCCCAACACGATTCTCTTCGCCGTCCCCGGCCTCAAGGCCGAGACGGCGCTGATCGCCTTCGATCTCGGCGGCGTCGCGCTCTCCTCGGGCTCGGCCTGCTCGTCGGGCAAGGTGGGACGCTCGCACGTTCTCGACGCGATGGGCGTCGATCCCGGGCTCGCGGAGGGGGCGCTTCGCCTCTCCTGCGGCTACGGGACGCGTGAGGACGACGTGATCCGTTTCGCGTCCGTTCTCGAAGACGTAGAGGAAAGACGCGCTCGCCGATCCAAGGCGGCGTGACCGAGTTGGTTGGTTGAGGAAAACCGTTCCGCGGTCCTTGAAACCGTGAGAGGAGGGTGAAATGCCTGCAGTTCAAGAGACGATCGATCGCGTCAAGGCCATCGACGTCGACCAGTACAAGTACGGCTTCGAGACGATCCTGGAGGTCGACAAGGCGCCGAAGGGGCTGAACGAGGACATCATCCGCTTCATCTCGGCGAAGAAGGACGAGCCGTCCTGGATGCTCGACTGGCGGCTGGACGCCTACAAGCGCTGGCTCACCATGAAGGAGCCCGAGTGGGCCCGGGTCGATTACGACAAGATCGACTACAACGACATCTACTACTATGCCGCGCCCAAGCTGAACGCGGCGCCCAAGTCGCTCGACGAGGTCGATCCCGAGATCCTCAAGGCCTACGAGAAGCTGGGCATCCCGCTGCGCGAGCAGGAGATGCTCGCCGGCGTCGAGCCGCAGAATCGGGTGGCCGTCGACGCGGTGTTCGATTCGGTGTCGGTCGCGACCACCTTCAAGAAGGAGCTCGCCGCGGCGGGCGTGATCTTCTGCTCGATCTCGGAGGCCATCCGCGAGCACCCGGAGCTGGTGAAGAAGTACCTCGGCACGGTCGTGCCGGTGACGGACAACTTCTTCGCGACGCTGAACGCGGCCGTGTTCACGGACGGGACGTTCGTCTACATCCCCAAGGGCGTGCGCTGCCCGATGGAGCTGTCGACCTACTTCCGCATCAACGAGAAGAACACCGGCCAGTTCGAGCGCACGCTGATCATCGCCGAGGAGGGCTCCTACGTCAGCTACCTCGAGGGCTGCACCGCGCCCCAGCGCGACGAGAACCAGCTGCACGCCGCCGTGGTCGAGCTGATCGCGATGGACGACGCCGAGATCAAGTACTCGACCGTGCAGAACTGGTACCCCGGCGACGCCAACGGCAAGGGCGGGATCTACAACTTCGTGACCAAGCGCGGCGATTGCCGGGGCAAGAACTCGGTCATCACCTGGACCCAGGTCGAGACCGGCTCGGCCATCACCTGGAAGTACCCCTCCTGCATCCTGCGCGGCGACGGCTCGCGCGGCGAGTTCTACTCGATCGCGGTGTCGAACGGCATGCAGCAGGTCGACTCGGGCACGAAGATGATCCACCTGGGCAAGAACACCACCTCGCGGATCATCTCCAAGGGCATCTCGGCGGGCCGCTCGGAGAACACCTATCGCGGCCTCGTCTCGGCCCACCGCAAGGCGTCGGGCGCGCGCAACTTCACGAACTGCGACTCGCTGCTCATCGGCGACAAGTGCGGCGCGCACACGGTGCCCTACATCGAGTCGAAGAACGCGTCCGCCGTGTTCGAGCACGAGGCGACCACCTCCAAGATCTCCGAGGACCAGCTGTTCTACTGCACGCAGCGCGGCCTCTCCGAGGAGGAGGCCACCGCGCTGATCGTCAACGGCTTCGTCAAGGACGTGATCCAGAAGCTGCCGATGGAGTTCGCGGTCGAGGCGCAGAAGCTGATCGCGATCTCGCTGGAAGGCTCGGTGGGCTGACCGCCCTCCCCGATCGTCGCCGGCCCGGTCGCGGCCGAGCGCGCGAGGCATGGTCCTCGCCGCGCTCCCGCCGGGCGGCTACCAAGTCAATTGAACGGACGGACGTAACGTAATGCTCGAAATCAAGAACCTCACCGCCGAGATCGAGGGCAAGCGCATCCTCGACGGGTTGACCCTCACCGTTCACGACGGCGAGGTCGCCGCCATCATGGGCCCGAACGGCTCCGGCAAGTCGACGCTCTCCTACATCATCGCCGGCAAGGAGGACTACGAGGTCCTCGACGGCGAGGTCCTTCTCGACGGCGAGAACATCCTCGAGATGGACCCCTCCGAGCGCGCCGCCAAGGGCGTGTTCCTGGCCTTCCAGTATCCGCTCGAGATCCCCGGCGTCGCCACGATGACCTTCCTCAAGGCCGCGCTCAACGCCCAGCGCCGCGCCCGCGAGGAGACGGAGCTGACCACGCCCGACTTCATGAAGGCGGTGCAGGCGGCCGCCGCGAAGCTCGAGATCCCCAAGGACATGCTCAAGCGCGCCCTCAACGTCGGCTTCTCCGGCGGCGAGAAGAAGCGCATGGAGATCCTGCAGATGGCGCTGCTCGAGCCGCGCATGTGCATCCTCGACGAGACCGATTCGGGGCTCGACATCGACGCGCTGCGGGTCGTGTCGGAGGGCGTGAACGCGCTCAAGTCCGACAAGCGCTCGTTTCTGGTCATCACCCACTACCAGCGCCTGCTCAACTACATCGTGCCCGACACGGTGCACGTGATGGCCAACGGCAAGATCATGCGCTCGGGCGGCAAGGAGCTGGCCCTCGAGCTCGAGGCCAGCGGCTACGCCGACTACAAGGCCCAGGAGGCCGCGTGATGGCCGATGTCGCACTGATGAAGACCCCGGCCGAGACGGCGCTGGCCGATCTCTTCGAGCGCTCGAAGAGCCTGCTGCCGGGCGACGCCCGCTCGCGCGAGGACGCGTTCCACCGCTTCGCGCAGAAGGGCCTGCCCCACCGGCGCGTGGAGGAGTGGAAGTACACCGACCTGCGCGCGCTGATGCGCGAGGCCGCGCCGCCGGCGGGCAAGCCGTCGGAGGCCGAGATCGCGCAGGCGCTCTCGGTCGAGAGCGTCTTCGCCGCGGCGGAGGCGCCGACGATCGCCTTCGTCAACGGCCATCTCGTCCGCGCGGACGCGATGCCGGACGGGGTGAGCGCCGTGCCACTGGCGCAGGCGCTCGCCGAGAACCATCCGCTGCTGGCGAAGCTCGGCGCCGTGAAGGACGCCGAGGGGAATGCCGCCTACGCGCTCAATGCCGCCTTCATGACGGACGGTGTCGTGCTTCACGTGACCGGCAAGGTCGCGGGTCGGGTCGGGCTGCGCTTCGTCACGACCGGCGCGCAGGCGGTCTCGACCGCGACACGCGTTCTCGTCGTCGTCGAGGACGACGCCGCGGTGTCGCTGCTCGAGACGCACGAGTGCCCGCACGGTGTGGCGCATCAGCCCAACGGCGTCGTGGAGTTCGTGGTGGGCGACCGCGCGACGGTCGCGCACGTGCGGCTGAACGCCAACGGCGATGCGGCGCTGGCGCTCTCGACCATCACGGCGCATCTCGGCGCAGAGGTGGAGTTCGGCACGCGCAACGTGGTCGCCGGCGCGCGCCTGTCGCGGCACCAGGTCTGGATGACCTTCGCCGGGGCGGATTCGAAGGGCGCGGTCCGCGGCGCGAACATGCTCTCGGGCGACCAGCACGCCGACACGACGCTGGTGGTCAACCACCAGGGGACCGGCTGCGAGAGCCGCGAGCTGTTCAAGCACGCGATCGACGGGCGCGCCACGGGCGTGTTCCAGGGCCGCATCAACGTCGCGCGCGGCGCCCAGAAGACCGACGGCAAGATGATGTCGTCCGCCGTCCTCCTCTCCGAGGAGGGCACGATGATGAACAAGCCCGAGCTCGAGATCTTCGCCGACGACGTGCAGTGCGCCCACGGCGCGACCTGCGGCGAGCTCGACGACGACCTGCTGTTCTACCTCATGGCGCGGGGCCTGCCGCGTCCCGAGGCCGAGGCGCTGCTGATCGAGAGCTTTCTCGGCGAAGCCGTCGAGGAAGATCTCGACGACGAGGTCGTCGGCGAAGCCCTGATGGGCGTCGTCGAGGCCTGGCTGAAGGCGCGCGCCTGATCCCGCTCACGGCATCCCTGCCCCTCTCCCAGCCGGTAGAGGGGTCCTGGAGGAGACCATGGACACCAAGACGACCGTTGCACCCTACGACGTCGAGGCCGTGCGTCGCGACTTCCCGATCCTGTCGCAGCAGGTCTACGGCAAGCCGCTGGTCTACCTCGACAACGCCGCCTCGGCGCAGAAGCCGCGCGCGGTCATCGACGCGATGTCGAACGCGATGGAGACCGGCTACGCCAATGTCCACCGCGGGCTGCACTACATGGCGAACGTCGCCACCGAGGGCTTCGAGGCCGCGCGCGAGACCGTGCGGGAGTTCCTCGGCGCCGGCTCCGTCGACGAGATCGTCTTCACCCGCAACGCCACCGCCGCCTACAACCTCGTCGCCGACTGCTTCGGGCGCATGGGCGGGGAGCACGGCATCGGCGAGGGCGACGAGATCGTGCTCTCGATCATGGAGCACCATTCCAACATCGTGCCCTGGCACTTCCTGCGCGAGCGCAAGGGCGCGGTGATCAAGTGGGCGCCGGTCTCGGACGAGGGCGAGTTCCTGTTCGAGGAATACGAGAAGCTGCTCTCACCACGCACCAAGATGGTCGCCATCACCCAGATGTCGAACGCGCTCGGCACCATCACGCCGATGGGCGCCATCATCGAAGCGGCGCATGCGCGCGGCATTCCGGTGCTCGTCGACGGCGCCCAGTCGGCGGTGCACATGCCGGTCGACGTGCGCGCGCTCGACGCCGACTTCTTCGTGATGACCGGCCACAAGCTCTACGGGCCGACCGGCATCGGCGTGCTCTACGGCAAGAAGGAATGGCTCGACCGGATGCCGCCCTTCGAGGGCGGCGGCGAGATGATCGTCGAGGTGACGACGGACACCGTCACCTACAACGACCCGCCGCACCGCTTCGAGGCCGGCACGCCGGCGATCCTCGAGGCGATCGGCCTCGACGCGGCGCTGCGCTACATGCTGGCGCTGGGGCGCGACAACATCGCCGCGCACGAGGCCACGCTGAAGGACTACGCGAAGGCGCGGCTCTCCGAGATGAACTCGGTGCGGGTCATCGGCCAAGCCAAGGACAAGGGCGCGATCTTCTCCTTCGAGCTCAAGGGCGCCCACGCCCACGACGTCGCGACCATCATCGACCGCCAGGGCGTCGCCGTGCGCGCCGGCACCCATTGCGCCATGCCGCTCTTGCAGCGCTTCGGCGTGACGTCCACATGCCGGGCGTCGTTCGGCCTCTACAACACGCGCGAGGAAGTCGATATGCTGGTCGACGCATTGCGCAAGGCCGAGACCCTGTTCGCCTGATGCGACAGAGATCGCGGAGGAGCATCCCCCGATGAGCGAGACCATTGTGACGGATACGCCGAACCCCAACGAACCGCAGGTCTCGACGACGTCCGAGCCGGGCGGCGCGGGCCTTCCCCCCGAGGAGATCGACCGCCTGACCGACGACATCGTCGCCGCGCTCAAGACGGTCTACGATCCGGAGATCCCCGCCGACATCTACGAGCTCGGGCTGATCTACCGCGTCGAGATCGGCGACGACCGCAAGGTGTCGATCGACATGACGCTCACCTCGCCGGGCTGCCCCGTGGCCGGCGAGATGCCGGGCTGGGTGGAGAACGCGGTGGCCACCGTGCAGGGCGTCCAGGACGTCGAGGTCCAGATCGTCTTCGACCCGCCGTGGGACCAGAGCCGGATGTCCGACGAGGCCCGCGTCGCGCTCGACATGTGGTGAGCTGATCTTCGCGCAGCGGGTGTATTTTTCCGGTTAGCGCGATCGGGGTTGCATTCGCGTTCGTTCTCGTGCATCTTTCCTTCCGTACGATGGGAGGTATGTAGATGACGACGAGCCGGCACGACGGAGACTTCGGGGAGAATCCGCAGACCGGCTACGACGTGGATGCGTTCGACCTAGGCGACCCGGATCTGCTCGAAGCGCTCGACTGCGTCGCGCAGGAGCCCGGCTCGTCGGGGGGGCACCCGCCGGACTCGATCGAGGGCCGCAGGGCGCAGCTCGAGTACCTCAATGCGCGGATAGCAGAGGCCCTGCGCGATATCGAAGCGGGATACGTTCTCTCCGCCGAGGATTCGGCGGCGATCCTGGAGGCTCTGGCGGATGGACGCCCACTACCCATCCCGGAATGGGTCCACGAGAGATACGGCCACTGAGCGTCGATCGTGCGCCTCGGCCGTCTTTTGCTTTCCGGCGCTGCGACGGCAAGCCTGGGTCGTGCGCTCTTCTGGCTGTCCCAGCCGGGTGCCGGCCGGGAGACGGCCACGCGACTGTCGGCTTTGACACGCGCTCTGCACGAGCTTCCGAACAAGCCACTCCGCTGGCCCTTGCATGACGCTTCGGCGGGACTGCGCCGACGCTCGGTCCGCGGCGGGTACGTCATTCTTTATCGTGTGCACGACGCTCACCCCGACTTTCCTTCGGGAGAATGCGTCGTCGAGGTCGTCGACCTCGTGGGACCGAGGCAGGAGCTCGGGAAGGCTCGGAGGCCGACCGATTCGTAAGCGGCGCGGCCCCCGCATTTCCCCGCCCCTCGACCTCGGGGCCCGCAGTACCCCGACGAGCCGCAGGTCGCGACGACGCAGGACGTCGAGGTCCAGATCGTCTTCGATCCGCCGTGGGACCAGAGCCGGATGTCCGACGAGGCCCGCGTGGCGCTCGACATGTAGTGAGCTGATCTTCGCGCGCTGGGTGTATTTTTCGACGTAGCGCGATCGGGGTTGCGTTCGCGTTGGTTCTCATGCATCTTTCCTCCCGTACGATGGAGGGCATGTAGATGACGACGAGCCGGCAGGACGGAGGCTTCGGGGAGAGCCCGCAGACCCACTTCGACGTGGATGCGTTCGACCTGTCGGACCCCGATCTGCTCGACGCGCTCGACTGCGTCGCGCAGGAGCCCGGCTCCTCTGCGGGGCATCCGCCGGACTCGCTCGAGGGGCGGCGCGCGCAGCTCGTCTATCTCGAGGCGCGGATCCAGGAGGGGTTGCGCGACATCGAGGAAGGCCGGGTCGTTCGCGGTGCGGAAGCAGAGGCGATCCTGCTGGCGTTCGCGGAGAGGCGGGCTCCGCAGATGCCCGCCTGGCTGGAGAACGAGCCGAAGCGTTGAGCGGGGCCGCTGCGCCTCGGCCCTCTCGCCTTCGCGCGCGAGGCGATCGCCGACTTGGGTCGCACGTTCATCTGGCTGTCGCAGCCGGGTGCGGGTCGCAACGCCACGGCGCGTCTCGACGCTCTGTCACGGGCAATGCACGATGTGGCGCGCGAGCCGTGTCGCTGGCCTCCGCATGCGAGCCTGCCAGGAGTGCGCCAGCGTTCGGTCCGCGGCGGATACCTCATCGTCTATCGCGTGTTGGAGGGCGCAAGGCGCGACTGCGGCGAGGACCATGAGGTCGAGATCATCCGCGTTCTCGGACCGGGTCAGCAGAGATCCATCGGCTCGCATGGTGCGCGTTTCGGCGGATAGCCCCGTCTGCATTTCCCCGCCCCTCGACCTCGGGGCCCGCAGTGATTATGTTCCAGTCGGACCCTCGCGACGCCCGGACCTTGACCCCGGGTTGGAGAGAGACTGCACATGTTCGGAAACTTCAAGGTCGTGACGCTGACCGACAAGGCGGCGGACCGAATCAAGGCGATCGTCGCCAACGCGGACAAGCCCGTCGAGGGCCTGCGCGTGGGCGTCAAGAACGGCGGCTGCGCCGGCATGGCCTACGTCATGGAGATGGCCGAGACGCCGCAGCCCGGCGACGAGGTCGTCGAGGACAAGGGCGCCAAGGTCTTCGTCGATCCCAAGGCGGTGCTCTTCCTGCTCGGCACGGAGATGGACTTCAAGGTCGACAAGCTCTCCGCCCAGTTCGTGTTCAACAACCCCAACCAGACATCCGCCTGCGGCTGCGGCGAGTCCGTGGCGCTGACCCCCGCCAAGCTCGACGGCGCCGAGGCCGGCTGATCCGGAGCGTCGGAGCATGAACCAGGCGGCGATCGAGGATCTCTTCGCCGCCGCCCCCGATCTCGCGCCGCTGCGCACACGGCGCATGTTCGGCGGCCTCGGCGTCTATTCCGGCGACGTGATGATGGCGCTCGTCGCCTACGGCGAGCTCTACCTCAAGGTCGACGGCGAGACGAAGCCCGCCTTCGAGGCCGCAGGCGCACGCCCCTTCGTCTACGAGAGCAAGGGATCGCGCGCGGTGATGAGCTATTGGACGCTCCCCGACCCGGCCCGGGACGATCCCGACGATGCCGCCCGCTGGGGCCGCCTCGCGCTCGCCGCCGCGCGCCGCGCCGCCGGCGCGAAGCGCCCGAAGGCGTCGAGCCGAGCGAGAACCCGCGCATCCCGAGGCTAGGCCGCACGCCTGCCACCCGCATGCCCGCCCCGGCCGTTTCGCGCGTGAAATCCTCCGCCGGGCCTGCTAAAGCACGCCGTCCCGGATCGTCCGGGCCGTGTTCCGTCACGCATCCAACGAGGCGAAAGAAGAGAGAGACGCCATGAGCGCGCCCGCCCCCGTCACCCTGAAGTCCGACTTCCTCGCGACGCTGGAGTCGCGCGGCTTCATCCATCAGTGCTCCGATTATGCGGGGCTCGACGAGAAGGCGATGGAGCGGGGTATCCGGGTCTATGTGGGCTACGACTGCACGGCCCCCTCGCTGCATGTCGGCCATCTCCTGTCGATCATGATGCTGCATTGGCTGCAGAAGACCGGGGCCGGCAAGCCGATCGTGCTGATGGGCGGCGGCACCACCCGCGTCGGCGACCCGTCCGGCCGCGACGAGAGCCGCAAGCTCCTCGACGACGCGCAGATCGAGGCCAACAAGGCGGGCATCAAGCAGGTCTTCTCGCGCTTCCTCGCCTTCGGCGAGGGCGAGCGCGACGCGATGATGGTCGACAACGCCGATTGGCTGCTCGGGCTGAACTACATCTCCTTCCTGCGCGACGTCGGGCGACACTTCTCCGTGAACCGGATGCTGTCCTTCGATTCGGTGAAGCTGCGGCTCGAGCGGGAGCACGAGCTCTCCTTCCTCGAGTTCAACTACATGCTGTTGCAGTCATACGACTACGCCGAGCTGGCCAAGCGCCACGGCGTCAACCTGCAGATGGGCGGCTCCGACCAGTGGGGCAACATCGTCAACGGCATCGATCTCGGCCGGCGCATGGGCACGCACCAGCTCTACGCGCTGACCTGCCCGCTGCTGACCACCTCCTCGGGCGCCAAGATGGGCAAGACCGCCGCCGGCGCCGTATGGCTCGACGCCGAGCAGCTCTCACCCTGGGACTACTGGCAGTTCTGGCGCAACACCGAGGACGCCGACGTCGCGCGCTTCCTGAAGCTGTTCACCACGCTGCCCCTCGACGAGATCGCCCGCCTCGCCGCGCTCCAGGGCGCGGAGATCAACGAGGCGAAGAAGGTGCTCGCCAACGAGGCGACCGCCCTCCTCCACGGTCGCGAGGCGGCAGAGGCGGCGGCGGAGACCGCGCGGCGCACCTTCGAGGAGGGCGCGCTCGACCAGAGCCTGCCGACGGTCGAGATCCCCTCGGCCGCGCTCGCGGAAGGGCTCGGCGTGCTCGCGGCCTTCGGGCCCGACCATGCGGGGCTCGTCTCGTCGATGGGCGAGGGCCGACGCCAGGTGAAGGGCGGCGGGCTTCGCGTCAACGACGCGCCCGTGACCGATCCGACGCTCACGCTCACGGGAGCGGACCTGCGCGACGGCGTGATCAAGCTCTCGTTCGGCCGCAAGAAGCACGTGCTGCTCAAGCCCGTCTGATCGCAGACGCCGCCGGGCCGGGCGCCCGGCGGCTCACTGCCGCGGCGGCGCGATATCGAGCGGCGGCGCGCGCGCCGGCTCACCGAGATCGGGCGAACGCCGGGTCGGCGCGCCCGCTCCGAACAGGCGACGCAGGACCCCGGGGGCGATTGCCGAGAGCGGATTGACCGTCAGCTCGGGGCTCTGCAAGGCGCCCGACAGCCGGAAGTTGACGGCGAACAGGCCCTCGTACTGGTTCCCGCCGAGAAGCGCGCCGACGACCGGCACTTGTGCGAACGCGTTGTTCAGCCCGTAGGCCGGCACGAAGACGCCGGCGAGATCGAGCACGCGCCGCTCGAGGTCCACCCATCCGTCGAGCGTGAACCCGACCTGCGGGCCCCAGATCCGCGCGTCGGACGTGGTGACGACGGAGCGATCCCGGATGAAATCGACCTGGGCCTTGGTGAACAGGGCTTCGTTGACGTTGATCGCCGGCCCGGAGAGGCCGAAGCGGGCGCTTCCGCCCGCCGCCCCCGCGTAGTTCTCACGGCTGACGAGCCGGCGCAGGGCCTCCTCGTCGCGCACGATGAAATTCCAGAAGATGAGCTGCCCGGGCGCGCGAGCGTCGGAAATGCCGGCGTCGACGAAGAGGCGCCCGCCCACCATCTTGTCGTAGATATCGAGGAAGCGGAGCGTCGCGCCCGCGTCCGCGCTTTCGAAGGTCAGGCGCGGAGCGCCGCCGTCCGCCGATGCGATCCGCCCCGTGACGGCCGCGTTCGGGAAGCGGCCCTCGAGACGACCGGCGACGGGCACGCCGTCGGCGAGCGTGGCGTCGAGGACCACGTTCGTCAGCACCTCGCCGCCGAACCCGCCGAGAATGGCGAGCCGGGCCTCCAGCGCGAGGTCGAGCCCATCCGCACCGCCGCCGTCGTCGGAGCCCGCGCGCAGGGCCGTGACCACGGGGCGCAAGTCGAGGACGTTGCCCTCGATGCGCGCGGCGTACCCGCCGCTCTCCCGGCGCCGCACCGTGGCCGACGCGTCGTCGCCCGGGGAGAGCCGAAAACGGGACAGGTCGAGGCCGACGAGGTCTCCGGCGGCGTCGAGGCGCCCCGAGCCGGCGAGCGCCACCGAGCCCGCGTCCAGCGCGAACGCGTCGAACACGATTCCGTCGGGACCGCTCGCGACCTCGACCGAGAACCGACCCGGCGCTCCCGGCCGCTTGGACCAGCCGGGGAGCAGGCCGTCGACGCGGGCACCGGCGAGATCCGCCTCGATCCGCGCCGAGAGGGCGTCGTCCGGCCCCAGGGTCGCGGCGACCGCGACCTGGAGCGGACCGGAGAGCGCACCCGCCGGCAGAAATCCGCGCTCGGCCAGCACGCGCGCATCGAGCGTACCGGAGAGCCGCGCCTCGCCCGGCCGTCCGCGCGGCTGCAGCAGGGACACCATCACCGGCGTACCGTCGAGCGTCCCCTCCCCGTCGAGGGCGAGCGTTCCGTCGGGAGAGAAGCGCAGAGCCAGGGAGCCGCCCTCCAGGCGCGCGTCGCCGCCGAGGAGCTCGGCGGACACGTTCTCGAGACGCCCCTGCGCGGATATCGGCAGGTTCGCAGCCTCGACCGGCTCGTTGATCGGGACGGCGAAGCCGACGTCGAGCGCCGCGTCGCCGGACACGGACCCGGGATCGAGCGCGAGGTTCGCCGCGCCCGCGAGGGCGGGAAGGCTCAGGAAGCTCGCCAGCGCGTCGAGCCCGCCCGAGGCGGAGAAGGCGATCTGCGCCCGCACCTGCGGATCCCAGAACTCCTCCAGGAGAAAACGCCCGCGCGATGCATCGAGGCGACGTCCGTCGGCCATGAGGACGTGGGCGCTCGACGCGACGACCTCGGCGTCGCGGCCGTCCACGGAGCCGGTCACCGAGAGGCCGCGCAGCGGCGGGAACGCCTCGCCGAGGTCGAGCCGCGCCTCGTCGATGGCGAAATCGATGGCGATGGCCTCGTGCGGCAGGCTTTCCTCGCGGAAGAGCCCGGCGATGTCCTCTCCGGTCAGGGTCACGGCGAGGTCGAGGCTGCGCAGCGTCCCCGCGCCCATCGCATCGCGCAGGAAAAGCCGCGGCAGGGGCGCGGTGAAGTCCGGCCACAACGCGAGCGCCGTGCGAACGGGCATGTCGGCCGCCCGGAGCGCGACCCGCAGCCCGCCGCGGTCCTCCAGACCGGCGAAGGACAAGCCCATCGCGAGATCGACGTCCGGCCCCTGGAGGGCCACCTCCTCCACGACGACCCCGCCGGGCCCGCCGCGGGCGCGCACGACGATGCGCGAGAGCGCGGACACCGGATCGGCGTCGGTCGCGCCGCGGACGACGGCGTCGCGCCCTTCGAGCGCAAGGCGCCAGAACCCGCCCTCGCCATCGGGCCGTAGCGCCCCCGCGAGCGCGAACCGGGTGCGGCCGCCTGCGAACTCGAGACGCTCGATCGCCACGGCGCCGTCCTGCGGACGGTACTCCATCAGCAGCGCCGCCCGCTCGACGGGCACGAGCGGCATGAACGGGTCGCGCGTACGCAGCCGGCCCGAATTGGTTGCCAGCTCTGCGGAGAAGGCCCGCACGGCGTCGTCGGGGGCGAGCCCGAGCTCGATCGATCCGCTGAGCGTCAGGTCGTCCGACCCGAAAGCGCCCGACAGCCCGGCGATCAGGGCGATGTCGCGCACGGGCATCTCCCGCACCGCGATCCGCGCCGCGCGGCCGTCGGCTTCGGTGCGCACGAACCCGTCCGACGACCAGGTCCCGCCGGGACCGGAGACGTCGACCGCGAATCGGCGCGCGCCGCCTTCGCTCCAGATCCGCATGTCGACGTCGGTGAAGGCGACGCGGGCACGGCCGCGCGCATCGACGAGCGTCAGCCGGGCGTCGTCGAGGCGAACGCGATCGAGCGCGCCCACGGGCGTCGCGTCGTCCAGCGCCGTCGCGATGGCTGCGGCGAGAGCGGCGACCGGGGTCCCGAAGCCGGCCTGCGCCGACGCGTCCTCGATCCCGGGGTCGGCGCCGTCCCGCGGCGGCGGCGGCTCGGCTTGCGGCGGCAGCAGAGAGATCGCCCCGTCGTCGGCGATCGCCGCGCGCAGCTCGACGCCCGTCAGCGCGATCGCCCTGGGCAGCGGCGCCCCCCTGAGCAGCGACAAGGCTCCCACGCCGACGACCGCGCGCGGCGCATGCACGACCCGCCGACCAGCGGCGTCGAGAACATCGAGCCCGTCGACGGCCAGCGCGATCGATCCCTCGTGGAGCGTCAGCGCCGAAGCCGCGAGCGCGACGGTCCAATCCGGGCCGAGGCGCTGCTCCAGCGCCGAGACGACCTGCGCGGACATGCCCTGGATGGCGATGGGCCCCTGGTCGAGACGCAGGTAGGCGAGGCTGCCGGCGACGAGAACGGCCCCCAGAATCCACAGCTTCACGAGGATGAGCCGCCGCGCCAGCCGCGACCTCCCGCGCGACCGGCGCAGGCCGGCGCTCGGCCCGAAGCACCCGCCCCTGAGGGCGCCGGAGCGCAGCTGGGTCACGTCCTCGTCCACACGTCCATCCGTCTCGCCGATGCGCGAACGATCCGACCCGAAGGGCGACGCGCGGCTCTGGCCTCTTCGAGTGATCCCGGCTTAGATGCTGGGCGTACACGACGCGCGCACCAGCGCGACCACCATACCGCAAAACCGACGAAAGGATGGCACATGGCGCTCGTCATCGGCGAACCCGCTCCCCCGTTCACGCTCCCGGCCGACGGCGGACGCAGCGTGTCCCTCGCGGATCTCGCGGGCAAGACCGTCGTCCTGTATTTCTACCCCAAGGACGACACCAGCGGGTGCACGAAGGAGGCGCAGGCCTTCAACGGCATGCGCGACGCCTTCGCCGCCCGGGGCGCGGTGGTCGTCGGCGTCTCCCCCGATTCGGTCAAGAGCCACGACAAGTTCAAGGCCAAGTACGAGCTCGGCTTCGACCTCCTCGCCGACGAGGAGAAGGGCATGCTCGAAGCCTACGGCGTCTGGGTCGAGAAAAGCATGTACGGCAAGAAGTACATGGGCGTGGAGCGCACCACCGTGCTGATCGACGCCGACGGCAAGGTCGCGAAGGTCTGGCCGAAGGTGAAGGTGCCGGGCCACGCCGAGGAGGTGCTGGCCGCGGTCGAGGCGCTCTGACCGGCCGGCATGCGGCAGCGTTTGCACGATCTTAACCCTAACGGGCGTTGAATTGCGTCGTACTTTCCGCAAGGGGATGCGACGCATGCACGATGGACGAGGCCGCCTTCCGCACCGCGAGACGCGCGAGCGGGATCTCGCGCCGGCGTCGGCGCGGCCGCCGCGCACGCTGTTCGCGGTGGGGCCCGCCGCCACGTTCGGCGTGGCGCTTCTGGTCACGGTGATCAGCGCGTGGGCGACCATGGCGACGTGGTACATCCTCTCGCGCGAGGATCTCGTGGCGGAGCTCCTGCGTCGCCATGCCCAGGCCGAGGCGCGCTACGAGGATCATCTCGGCGCGCTTCGGGCCCGGCTCGACCGCGTCGCCAGCCAGAAGCTGATCGACCAGGACACGATGGAGCAGCGGGTCGCAGCGCTCGTCAGCCGCCAGGCCGAGGTCGAGACGCGCCAGGCGGTGCTCGCCGACCTCGCGCAGCGTATCGCGCCCGTGGCGGTGACCGGCTCGCTGCCGCAAGACGCCCGCCCCAGTGCGACGACGCCGTCCGTGCCGGCCGCCGCTTCGGGCTTCGCGCCCGTCGGCGGCCCGCCGGCGCGGCCGGAGGACCTCATCCTCGAGGACAAGCCGCGCCCGGAGCCGAGCCCGTTCCAGCTGCGTCTGCGCGGCGATGCGGGAGCGCCCGTCGAGAACAGCACCGGGCGGCTCGACGGCGACGCGCCCGTCACGACCCGCCTCGTCGCCGCCGAACGCTCGCTGTGGCGCGTCGAGGAGGGCCAGATCCTCGCCCTCGAGCAGATCCGCGCCCAGGTGGACGCCGAGGCCGGCGTGATGCGCGAGGCGATCGAGACGGCCGGGCTCGACCCGCGCGCGCTCGAGCCCGCCTCCCCGGACATGCTCGCGGCGGAGGGCATCGGCGGGCCGTTCATCCCGATCGGGATCGACGCCGAGGCCGGCGGCTTCGAGGCGCGCGTCGCCGACCTGCAGGAGAGCCTCGTCGCCCGCGACCGGCTGCGGCGCACCACCATCGCCATCCCCTTCGAGCGCCCGGTCGACGGCGACATCGCCGTGACCTCGCATTTCGGGGTGCGTTCGGACCCGTTCACGCGCAGGCCCGCCCTGCATTCGGGCATCGATTTCCGCGCCCGCACCGGCGAGCCGGTCTACGCGACCGCCGCGGGCCGGGTCGTGTCCGCGGGCCGCGCGGGCGGCTACGGCAAGCTCGTCGAGATCGACCACGGCAACGGGCTCACGACCCGCTTCGCGCACCTCTCGGTGATCTCCGTCGACGAAGGCGACGAGGTCGCCGCCGGCGACCTGGTCGGCCGCGCCGGCTCGACGGGCCGCTCGACCGGCCCGCATCTGCACTACGAGACCCGCATCGACGGCCGGGCCGTCGACCCCACCCGCTTCCTGCGCGCCGCCGCCGTGCTCGAGGCGCTCGACTGACGAAGCCGGCCTCAGGCGATGCGCCCGTCGCGCGACATCAGGATGGCGATGGGCCGCGTCTGCGGCGCCGAGGCGAGCACGATCATCAGGATCGAGGTCAGCGGCACGGCCAGGATCGCGCCGGGCATGCCCCACAGGGCCGCCCAGACGACGAGCGAGAGCAGCACCGTGAACGGGCCGAGGTTCGACGAGCGGCTCAGCCAGCGCGGCTCGAGCCAATTGCCGACGTAGACCTGTGCCGCAACGAGGAAGGCGAGCGCGACGAGCGTCGTCTCGATCGAGCCCGTCTGGGCGAGGACCTGCAGCACGACGAGCGCGACCGCCGCGAGCGAGCCGATGTAGGGCACGTAGTTCGCCAGCGCGATGACCAGCGCCCAGAACACGACGAACTCGACCTGCAGCGCCATCAGGACGCCGAAGGAGATGAGCCCGAGCACCGCGTTGATCGCGGTCTTGGCGAACAGGTAGGAGGTGATCTGCGCGTTGATCCCGGCGATCAGCGCCTGCTGGCGCCCGCTCGGGGCGCGATCCCCGGAGATGGCGCGCAGCTTCTTCTGCATCATCGCGCGCTCCGGCAGCAGGAAGACGATGTAGGTGACGATCAGGACCACGTAGGCGCCGGCGTTCGCGACCGTATTGACGATCCACAGCGCCGCGCGGCCGGCGTCGATCCGGTCGATGGTGAGCGCGCGCAGCCCCTCCCAGGCGGCGGTTCCGGTGGCGCCGAACGGGGCGGCGACCCGGTCCAGGATCTCGCGCAGGTTCGCTTCGTAGGCCGGCAGGACCTGGGTGAGCCCGCGCAGGTTCGCCGCGGTCAGGAGCGCGAGCAGGCCCAGGGCGGCGATGAAGCACGCGACCGCGACGAGGTAGCGGAACCACGACGGCGCATGCCCCACGACGGGCGCGCGCCCCAGCGCGTCGACCGCGCCGACGATGACGTAGGTCAGCATGATGGCGGCCACGACCGGGATCAGCACGGCCCTGCCGACGAGCAGGATCGCGCCGACGATCGCGCCGAGCGCGACGAGGTAGAAGAGATCCCGGACGTTCATGCGATCCGTCCTTCGCGGCGGCTCTCGGCGGTCCCGCTCGCGACCGCGACCGGAACGATGAGCCGACGCGGACGGTCCGTCAACGCGCGCGCCGGTCGACGACGCTCGTCGCGCGCAGCGATCGAGCGATGCTCGTGCGCCATCGTCGACGGCCTGTGGGGAGTGCGATGAAGATGCAGCTGCCCCTCACTCCCCCCAGGGCCACTCCACCACCCGCTCCATCAGCTCCTGCAGCGACACGTCCGTCTCCAGCCCCGACACCCGCCCGCGCACCGAGATCCCCGCCTCGTGCACCGTCCGAGGCGAGCCGGACACCAACGGGTGCCACCAGGCCAGCCCCTTGCCCTCGGCCACGCGCCGGTAGGCGCAGGTGCCCGGGAGCCAGGAGAGGCCCTCCACCACCTGCGGCGTGAGGCGCACGCAGTCGGGGACCTCGGACTGGCGGTTGTCGTAGTCGCGGCAGCGACAGGTGCCGGCGTCGAACAGGCGGCAGGCGACGTCGGTGTAGGCGATCTCCTCGGTCTCCTCGTCCTCGAGCTTGACGAGGCAGCAGCGGCCGCAGCCGTCGCAGAGGCTCTCCCACTCCCGCTCCGTCATCTCGGAGAGGCCCTTGACGGCCCAGAACGGGGCGTCGGCGTCGTCGTGTGCCATTGTCGGATCCCCGGTCGGCGGCTTACGAACCGTCAACCTCAATAAACGATGAACCGCGCGTCTCGGATTGCGACAAAGACGAGCGGCATGGGCCTTGCGGGCCCATCCACGCCGCCCGCGGACGTCAGCGAACCCGAATGGCGGCTGCGCCGTTACGCCGTCTCGCGACGGGCTCGTCGCAGGGCTTGACAGCCCGAGCGGGGAGCGTCAACCGGCGGCGGGTCGCGCAAAGCGAGTCGCAGCGCCGGAGCGGGTCTGCTAGAAGCTTAACGATGCGTTAAGCACGCAGGCGGGGAAGGGGGAAGCCGAGGTGCGTTTCGATCGTACGGTCAGCGTCTGGACACGGGTCAAGCGGGCGGCGCTCGCCTTCGACGCGTGGATGTCCGCGTCGGCGTTCGACTCGGGCGAGGACTTCAAGGCGGTCTGGCGCCGCTACACCGCCTTCACCGACCTGTTTCGCGCCCGCGGCGCCGCGCGCGTCGTGCTCGATCTCGCCTCGGAGGGCGTGACGCTGGGCCTCGCCGGCGCGTTCGTGATGCTCGGCCTCGCCATCCCCGCCTTCTACGAGACGCAGGAGGACTGGCGACGCACCGAGGAGCTCGCCGTCACGTTCCTCGACCGCTACGGCCAGGAAGTCGGCCGGCGCGGCATCCGCCACGACGATTCCGTCGCCCTGGAGCAGATTCCCGAGGTGGTCATCAAGGCGGCGCTCGCCACCGAGGACCGGCGTTTCTTCTCGCATTGGGGCATCGACCCGATCGGCACGACGCGCGCGCTGGTGGAGAACTCGCGCCAGGGCGGCGTCGTCCAGGGCGGCTCGACCATCACCCAGCAGCTCGCCAAGAACCTGTTCCTGTCGAACGAGCGCACGCTCGACCGCAAGATCAAGGAGGCCTTCCTCGCGCTGTGGCTCGAGTTCCAGCTCTCCAAGGGCGAGATCCTCAAGCTCTACCTCGACCGCGCCTACATGGGCGGCGGCAATTTCGGCGTCGTGGCGGCGGCGGACTTCTATTTCGGCAAGCCGATCGGCGAGGTGACGCTGGCCGAGGCGGCGATGCTGGCGGGCCTGTTCAAGGCGCCCTCGCGATTCTCGCCGCACGTCAACCTCCCGGCCGCCCGCGCCCGCGCCAACGACGTGCTCGGCGCCATGGTCGCCGCCGGCTTCATGTCGCAGGGGCAGGTCGAGATCGCCCGGCGCAACCCGGCGAGCGCGATCGACCGCGGCCGCGAGACGACGCCGGATTACTACCTCGACTGGGCCTTCGAGCAGGTGCGCGACATGGCGCGCGAGGGGCTGTTCGGCGACGAGCGGGTGCTGGTGGTCAAGACGCCGCTCGACCAGGCCATGCAGCGCCGCGCCGAGCTCGCGGTGGAGGACACGCTGCGCCAGCACGGCGAGCGCTACCGCGTGAGGCAGGCCGCGGCGGTGCTGATGGAGCCCACTGGCGCCGTGCGCGCCATCGTCGGCGGGCGCGACTACGGGCAGAGCCAGTTCAACCGGGCGGCGCACGCGCGCCGCCAGCCGGGATCGTCCTTCAAGCCCTTCGTCTACGCCACCGCCCTCTCCTACCTGCCCTATCGCCCCGATTCGACCGTCGTCGACCGGCCGATCTGCCTCGGCAACTGGTGCCCGAACAACTACAATCGCTCATTCGCCGGCGCGATGCCGATGACGACCGCCCTGGCGCGCTCGATCAACACGATCCCGGTGCGGCTGTCGGTCGAGCTCGGCGACGGCAACGCCAAGCGCGGGCGGGCGAAGATCATCGAGATGACGCGCCGGATGGGCGTGCGGACGCCGATGGCGGACACCTCGTCGTTGCCGATCGGCGCGTCCGAGATGACCGTGCTCGACATGGCCGCGGGCTACGCGGTCTTCGCCAACGGCGGCCGGGAGGCCCTGCCCCACGCCGCGATCGAGGTCATGAGCTCCCACGGCGAGCTGATCTACTCGCACGACCGCGACGCGCCGCGCGAGCAGGTGCTCTCGAGCCGCGTCGTCGCCGACATGAACCTGATGCTCTCGCAGGTGCCCGAGCGCGGCACGGGCCGGCGCGCGGCGCTGGACGGCATCCGCTCGGCCGGCAAGACGGGCACGACCAACGCCTATCGCGACGCGTGGTACGCCGGCTACACCGGCAATTACGTCGCCGCGGTCTGGTTCGGCAACGACGACTTCACCTCGACGAACAACATGACCGGCGGCACGTTGCCGGGCATGACCTTCAAGGAGATCATGTCCTTCGCCCACCAGAACCTCGAGCTGCGGCCGATTCCGGGGCTCGAGGAGGGCGGGCCGATGATAGCCGGCGCCGATCCCACGACGACCGCGAGCATCGATCCGCAGGTGCTGGCGCTCCAGCGCAACACGCTCTCGCGCCGCTCCTTCGAGGTGATCACCGGCATCGGCTCGCTGTTCGAGGAAGCGCGGAGCGGCGAGCCGCGCGGCTTCCGCGAAAGCCGCGCCGTCCCCGGACGTCTCGCCGAGCAGCCCAGCGGGGCCGGCGGGTTCACGCAGGTGACGCGCTGACGCCCCGGGCCGTGCGGCGGCGTCACCCGGCCCGACTATGCTTGGTGAATACGACGCGCTAGGAGAGATCACCGAGGCGAGATCACCGCTCATGTTCGAAGCCCTGCGCCGGGCGCTCCGCAACGCCTACCACCTGCTCCTGCTGGCCTGGGCCGCCGCGCTCGGGGCGGGGCTCGGGCTCGGCTCGGCCTGGTACACGCTGGAAGGCGACTATCCGTTCGGCGAGCGCCGGGCCCAGGCCTGGGTCGCGTGGCCGACGGTGGGCGCGCCGGACTCCGACCCCTACGCCCGCGCCATCCTCGCCCGCTCGGGAGACGTGCCGCTGGCGCTCGGCGAAGGCATCGCGTTCCATGCGCTCGCCGACGAGCTCGGCCGCCCGCTCGACGCCGCCTGCGACTACGAGATCTCGGGCGAGACGCCCGTCGCACGCTACTGGACGCTCACGCTCTACGATGCGGCCACGAGCCGTCCCGTCGAGACGCCCCAGCGCCGTCCCGGACTGACGTCCGCCCAGGCGCTGCGCGACGAGGCGGGCGGCGTCACCATCGCCCTCTCGCCGACGCCCAAGCCGGGCAACTGGCTGCAGACTCCCGTTCGCGGCCGGCTGGAGGCGGTGCTGCGGCTCTACGACAGCCCCGTCTCCGGCGCCATCGGCTGGCTCGGCGAGGGCGCGATGCCGCGGGTCGTGCGCACGGGCTGCGGCGGGAGGGCGACCTCGTGAGCCTCCGCGCCCGCGCGCTCGCCGACAGCCTCGCCCGCAACGCAGGCAAGCTCGTGCTCGCCACCGTCACGGGGCTCGTGCTCGCCGGCATGACGCATGTCGGCGCTATCCTGCTGCTGCCCTGGCTTTCGGAGCAGGACGCCTATTCGCGCCTCTCCCCCACGGCGACCGCGGACGCGGCGGTGCTGATCGCCGCCCCGCGCGGGGACGCCTTCGCCGACTCGGATGCACGGGCGACGCCGCTCACCTGGATGCCGCAGCACGATCCCGCGCTCGCGGTCGGCGCCTGCGCCTACGATCTCGCCGACGGCCCCCTGCGGGTGAGCGCGCCCGACGGCGAGCTGTTCCAGACCGTCTCCCTCCACGCCCGCGGCGCCGGCGCCTACTACGCCGTCACCGACCGCGCGGCGGTGCGCGGGCGTCTCGAGCTCGTGATCGCGACGCAGGCGCAGCTCGACGCCCTCGTCGCCCGCGAGGAGGAGGAGGAGGAGGAGGAGGAGGAGGAGGCGGCGGACGGGGACGAGCGGGCGGACGGCTTCGGCGACCTGCGCGTCGTCGCGCCGACGGCCAGGGGCTTCGTCCTGGCGCGCGCGCTCGCGGCGTTCCCCAGCGAGGCCGAGCGCGCGATCGCGCTGGTCGAGGCGGTCTCCTGCGCGATCGAGCCGCTCTGAGGCGGCATCTGCACGAAACCCCTGCCGTCGGCGCGTGTTGGTGGTCCAACTCCGGGCTCCAACGCGACGCGATGCGACGCGACGAAGGTGGACGCGATGACCGACGAGACCAGCCACGACGCCGGCGCCCTCACCGACCGGCAGGGCCACCCGATCTCGAACAACCAGTCCCAGCGCACGGTCGGCCCCCGCGGCCCGGCGACGCTGGAGAACTACCACTTCCTCGAGAAGATCAGCCATTTCGACCGCGAACGCATCCCCGAGCGGGTGGTGCACGCCCGCGGCTTCGTCGCCTACGGCCGGTTCGAGGCGACGGGGAAGATCGGCGACGAGCCGGCCTCCACCTACACCCGGGCGACGCTGTTCCAGGAGGCGGGCAAGACGACACCGCTGGCGATCCGCTTCTCCACCGTGATCGGCGGGCGCGACTCGTCGGAGGTGGCCCGCGATCCGCGCGGCTTCGCGGTGAAGTTCTACACCGAGGACGGCAACTGGGATCTGGTCGGCAACAATCTCGCGGTGTTCTTCATCCGCGACGCGATCAAGTTTCCCGACGTGATCCATTCTCTCAAGCCCGACCCCGTGACCTTCCGCCAGGAGCCGAACCGGATCTTCGACTTCATGTCGCAGACGCCGGAATCGATGCACATGCTCACGCATCTGTTCAGCCCGCGCGGCATCCCGCGCAGCTACCGGCACATGGAGGGGTTCGGCGTCAACACCTACAAGATGGTCAACGAGGCCGGGGAGACGGTGCTGGTGAAGTACCATTTCCATCCGCGCCAGGGCGTGGAGAGCCTCACCGCCGAGGAAGCGGCGGCGGTGCAGGGGCAGGATCTCGGCTCGGCCTCGAAGGACCTCTACACCGCCATCGAGCGCGGCAACCACCCGCAGTGGGACATGTACGTCCAGGTCCTGTCCGACGACGAGCATCCCGAGCTCGACTGGGACCCGCTCGACGACACCAAGATCTGGCCGGAGGAGGACATCCCCCTGCGCCACGTCGGGGTGATGACGCTCGACCGCAACGTCGACGATGTCTTCAACGAGAACGAGCAGATCGCCATGGGCACCGGCGTGCTCGTCGACGGGCTCGACTTCTCGGACGACAAGATGCTGGTGGGGCGCACGTTCTCCTATTCCGACACGCAGCGCTACCGCGTCGGGCCGAACTATCTCCAGCTGCCGGTGAACCGGCCGCAGACCGAAGGCGTGCACACCAACCAGTCCGGCGGGCAGATGTCGGCCTACCGCGACCTGGCGCCCGGCCAGAACCCGCACGTCAACTACGAGCCCTCCATCCACGACGGCCTGCGCGAAGCCGAGGGCGACCGCGAGAGCCGGCCGCCGGAGCTGCACGGCCGTCTCGTGCGCCAGGTCATCGAGCGCCGCAACGACTACGTTCAGGCCCGCGGGCGCTTCTGCACCATGATGGAGTGGGAGCGCGACGACCTCGTCGAGACCATGGGCACGCTGCTCTCGGAGTGCGAGCGCGACGTCCAGGAGCGCATGGTCTGGCACTTCCTCCTGGTGCACGACGACTACGGCCGGCGCGTCGGCGAGAAGATCGGCGTCTCGGCGGACGACGTGCGCGGCATGGCGCCGCTGAAGGACCAGGTCCTCACGGACGAGGACGAGCGCCGGCTGCGGAACCTCGGGAACAATGGCGACCGCATCGACCCGAAGCAGTGGCGCGGCTGGACGAGTTCCGTCGAGAACCGCCGGGCGAGCGCGCAGGACGTGCTCGGGAGCTATCCGAGCAAGGCGAAGCGGGCCGCGGAATAGCCGGCGGCGGGGCGTCTCCCCGTTCCGGACGCGCATCCGCGCCCGTTGACCCTCCCCGCGCCGCGTGCAGGATCGTCTCGCCTACAGAGACGAGAGCACCCAGCGATGAGCGAAGACGCGCGCCGGATCCTCAAGCGCACCCGCGAGCCGGTCCTGTTCACGCCGATCACCTTTCGAGGCGTGACGGCGCGCAACCGCATCATGATGTCGCCGATGTGCCAGTACTCGGCCGAAGGCGGGCTGCCGGACGATTGGCACTTCGCCCACATCGCCGCCCGCGCCGTGGGCGGATGCGGCATCGTCTGCGTGGAGGCGACCCACGTCACGGCGCAGGGGCGCATCACGCCCGGCTGCCTCGGCATCTGGAGCGACGATCACCGCGACGCGCTCGCCCGCCTCGCGGGCGTCATCGCCCGCAACGGCGCCGTGCCGGCGATCCAGATCGGGCACGCCGGCCGCAAGGCCTCCGTGTCCCGGCCCTGGGAGGGCACGCAGCCGATCCCGATCGGCGATGGCGGCTGGGAGACGATCGCCCCCTCCCCCGTCCCGCAGTCCCCCGACGCGGCGCCCCCGCGCGAGATGACCGCCGACGACGTCGCGGCCGTCGTCTCGGCCTTCCGCGACGGCGCGCGGCGGGCACGCGAGGCTGGCTTCCGCATCCTCGAGGTGCACGCCGCGCACGGCTACCTGATCCACTCGTTCCTCTCGCTGCTCTCGAACCGGCGCGCCGACGCCTATGGCGGCACGCCGGAGAACCGGGCGCGGCTCCTGATGGAGACGCTCGACGCGGTGCGGGAGGAGTGGCCGCAGGAGCTGCCGCTGTTCGTGCGGATTTCGGCGGTCGATTTCCGCGAGGGCGGCCTGACGCTCGCGGATTCAGTGGCGCTGGCGCGTATGCTGAAGGCGCGGGGCGACGTCGATCTCGTCGATTGCTCCGGCGGCGGGGTCGCGCACGACCAGGCGATCCATCCCTATCCCGGCTACCAGGTCCCCTTCGCGGAGGCGATCCGCCGCGAGACGGGCATGGCCACGGGGGCGGTGGGCCTGATCTCCGCGCCGCAGCACGCCGAGGAGATCGTCGCCGGCGGGCGGGCCGATCTCGTCATCCTCGGACGCGTGCTGCTGAACGATCCCTACTGGCCGATGCGGGCGGCCAAGGCGCTTCGGGCGACGAGCCTGCCCTGGCCGGTGCAGTACGAGCGCGGAGACATCTACTGAGGCGTATGCCGCGTGCGCGCGCCTCAGCGCGCCCGCTCCACCACGGCGCGCACGTCGGGGTCGCGCAGGAACAGGTCGTGGTTGAGGCCGCGCCCGCCGAACTCGGAGGCGTCCGCCACCGTCACGCCGAGCCGGTCGAGGCGGGCGCGGTCGGCGGCGCCGGCGCGCACCACGCCGCCGGCGAGACGGCTCGACAGGGCGAGCGCGCGATCGTTCTGCGCGGTGATGACGGTGATCTTGCCCGCATCCACGCCCAGGCGCTCGACACCCTGCGCGAACAGGTCGATATCGACGTCCGGCGAGGCGAGCACCACCGCGCCGATGCGGGCCATGGCCTCGTCGCCGCCGCTCGCGCGCACGAAGCGCAGGGTCTCCAGCGTGAGGAGGGAGCCCATGGAATGCGCCACGATGTGCACGCGTCCGCCGCTCTCGCTGCGGGCGAGGGTCAGGAGCAGCGTCTCCAGCGCGTCGCGGGACCAGAGTGCGCTCTCGCGATCGTAGCCGTAGTCGAGGGTAGCGCCGCTGGACGGCCAGGTGAACAAGCCGGTCGCGCCGCGAAAGCCGATCCCGTCCGCGAGCCCGGCCGCCCCGGCGGCGGCCGTCTCGAAGGTCTCGCGGTAGCCGTGGACGTAGAGCAGCACGTCGCGGCCCACGGCCGCCCGGGCGAACGCCTCCGCCGGCTCGCTCGTCACCACCGGGCCGACGCCGACGACGCTCCAGTCGGCGTCGAAGGGGGAGAGGCTGGCGAACAGCGTGGAGGACGGCGGCGCGAGGGTCGCCTGCGCGAAGGCGAGGCCCCCGCCGCGCTCGGCGCCGAAGAACGGCGCCGCGCCGGGATCGCTCGCAGGGGCGCGGGTGGTCGCGACGAGGAGCGGGCGCGCCGCCGCCCCGGACGAGGCGGGCGCGCTCGCGCCGACGAGGTTGCAGGCGCCGAGCGTGACGGCGAGCGCGAGCGTCGCGAGACGCGGCGCGTGCAGGCGAATGGCGAGGATCATGATACGCGACCGGAGCGAGTGCGGAGGGCCGCCTCTCCTGCGTCACGAAGATGGCGAGGATGCGACGGTGCGCGCCTCAGACGAGCGGCTGGACGCGCTTCTGCACCGGCTGGGTCGAGACCTCGTGCCACCAGGTCCAGCATTCGGTCTCCACCGCCGGCAGGACCGGCCGGCCGCTGGGGAAGCGCTGGTCGGCGTTGAAGGCGTCGCGCAGCAGCGCGAGGCGGGCGTTCGCCGCGTTGCGCAGGTCGTCGGTGCCGACCTCGCGGACGTAGAGCAGGCGGGCGAAGATCTCACGGTTGGGCGCGCGCGCCATCGGATCAGGCTCCCTGCTGCTCGAACATGTTGGCGTAGACCTGATCGGCCTGGTCCCGGTTCGCCTCGAACCAGGAGCGGTAGCCCTGCTCCAGCGACTGCGGCTGCTTGGCGGCCGCGACGGGAGCGCCGGCGACGAGCGGCTGCTGGCGCGGCGTCTCGCCCACCGGCGGCGGAGCGCTCGCCGCGGCGGCCTGCTGCAGCTTGAAGTCGGCGTCGGCCGGGTTCTGGCCCGGGATCATCGGATCACCCCTGCCGGGGATGACGCCGAAGAGGTTCGTTCTGTCGTTGCTCATCGCGAAGAGATACTCTTCTGACATTTCAATTCAAGAGATATATAAGCCTCTCGACACAAATATGCAAGAGGCGACATGAGCACCCGCTGTCGCTCATATCCCGGACCGTGTCAATTCGTCGATAGGCGAAGGCCCGCGCGAATCGGGGCGTAGCATATATTCTCCGCGCATAGAGAAGCCGCGTTCCTGATGACGTCCTGTGCGATCATGTCGCCGCGCCGCCTCGCGCGCCGCGCCGCGAGGCGCTAGACAGGCTGCGTGTCCCGCCCCGCACGAGTCCCGCGCCCTGCAAAGGAGCCGTCCCGATGCCCGCACCCGACGTCGCCGCGCTCGCGGAAAAGCTCATCGCCGGAGACCGCGCCGCCCTCGCCCGGGCGATCACGCTGGTGGAATCGAAGCGCGCCGATCGCCGCGCCGCCGCGCGCACGCTGCTCGACACGCTCCTGCCGCGCACCGGCGGGGCCGTGCGGATCGGCGTCACGGGCGTGCCGGGCGTGGGCAAGTCGACGCTGATCGACACGCTCGGCACGATGCTCACGGCGCGCGGCCACACGCTCGCGGTGCTCGCCGTCGACCCGTCATCGACGCGCACCGGCGGCTCCATCCTCGGCGACAAGACCCGGATGGCGCGCCTCGCGGTGGATCCGAACGCCTTCATCCGCCCCTCCCCCTCCTCGGGCACGCTCGGCGGCGTCGCGGCGAAGACCCGCGAGACCATGCTCTTGTGCGAGGCGGCGGGCTTCGACGTGATCCTGGTCGAGACCGTGGGCGTCGGCCAGTCGGAGACGGCGGTGGCGGACCTCACCGACTTCTTCCTCGTCCTGATGCTGCCGGGCGCGGGCGACGAGCTCCAGGGCATCAAGAAGGGCGTGCTCGAGATCGCCGACATGATCGCGGTCAACAAGGCGGAGGGCGAGAACGCCGGGCGCGCCCGCTCGGCAGCGGCGGAATACCGCACCGCGCTGTCGATCCTCACGCCGGCGTCCAGCCTGTGGACGCCCCCCGTGATCACCGTCTCGGGCCTCTCCGGCGCGGGTCTGGACGCGCTGTGGGAGAAGGTGCTCGACCACCGCGCCCGCCACGAGGCCAAGGGGCTCCTCGCGGAGCGCAGGCGCGCCCAGGACGTGAAGTGGATGTGGGCGATGATCGACGAGCGCCTGCGCGCGCGCCTCACGCAGGACCCGCAGACGAAGGCGCTGCTCGCGCGCCTCCAGGCCGGCGTCGCGGCCGGCGCGATCTCCGCGACCGCGGCCGCGGAGGAAGTGGCGGTCGCGCTCGGCCTGTAATCGTCGGAACGGTCGGCTTTCGACGGCGATCTTAACCGCTCTCTCAGGAAACCCGGCTATGGAGGACGATACGGGACACGGGAGACCTGGACAATGCTCGACGAGCTGGCGCGTCTATCGACGGACGCGACGTCGGAAGGCCGACGGCGCCTGCTGAATGCGGTCACGGATCTGTTCCTGCACGATTCCGAGCCGAGCGAGGAATCGCAGGAGCATTTCTCCGACATCGCCACGCGCTCGCTCGAGAAGCTCGGCACGCCCGACCGCAAGGACTACGCAGAGCGCGTCGCCGCCGAGCCGGCCCTGCCGCGCAAGGTCGCGACCACCCTCGCGAGCGATCCCGAGGCGGACGTGGCGAAGCTCGTCCTCAAGCTCTCGCCCGTGCTCACGGACGCCGACCTCGCGGCGATCGCCGTTACCCATTCGCAATCGCACCTCGTCGCCATCGCCGAGCGCGCCACGCTGTCGGAGAACGTCACCGACATCCTGGTCGACCGCGGCGACCGCCAGGTGCTGCGCACCGTGTCCGGCAACGAGGGCGCCGCGTTCTCGGAGAGCGGCTTCGACAAGCTGGTCGAGCGTGGCCGCGGCGACGCGGCGGTGCGGCGCAACCTCCAGACCCGCCGCGACTCGCTCCCGGTCTCGCAGGCGCGGCGCGTCATGCAGATCGCGGCGCAGGCAGCCTCGCGCACCGACCATGCCAACCCGGTGGAGATCATCTCCGGCGAGGAGCCCAAGCGCGTGGTGCGCCAGGCCCGCGAGCGCCGGCTCGAGCTCAAGCTCCTCATCGCCGACCTGAAGGACGGCCGGCGCACGATCGACGACGTGGTGACCATCCTCTCGCGCGACGACCGCGCCTTCGACCTCGCCCAGGTGATCTCCACCTTCTCCGAGATCCCCAACGCCCAGGCCCTGCGGGCCATGCTCCAGCCCGAGAGCACCGGCATCGCCGTCGCCTGCCGCGCGCTCGGCGTGGACAAGGACGCCTACCGCGCCGTGCTCGAGCTGCGCGCGAAGCGCCTCGGGCTCCCCGAGGCGAAGATCGACGGCGAGGTCGCCGGCTACGAGGCCCTCCCGGCGGAGACCTCCGAGCGCGCGATGCGCTTTCTGAAGATGCGCGGCAAGGTGGGGTGAGATCCGGCCTCAGTCGGCCGCCAGCTCCGTGCTGAACCGCCCGGACGCGGGCAGGCAGCGCGCCGGGTCCGGCACGTGCAGCGGCGAGGGCGTGAAGCAGAGCGGCACCTCGAAGCGCCCCGCGATGCGCGGCGCCCGCCCCGAGAGATCCAGATTGTCGATAGCGACGGCGCCCTCGGGAAAGACCGGCGGCGAGACCCAATAGTCGCGAAATCCGTCCGGGCGGAACAGGATGCGTGCGTCGTGCGGCGCAGAGCCCGCCGCCGCACCGGGCGGCAGGGAGAGCTCGAGCACCAGCCGCGCCTGGCCGTCCGCCCCCTCGATGCTGACCGCATCCACCGACATGAAGCGGCTGAAACCCGTGCGCGCGCCCTCGGTGACGGGCTCGAAGGAGCGGGCGTCGCCGTCGAAGACCAGCTCGATCACGGTCTCGGCCATCGCAGGGGGCGCGACGACCCCGCAGATCGCCGCGAGGACGAGGACGTGGCGCAGGGCGGCTCGGTGCATCGGGGCGGGTCTCCAGCGTTCGGAGAGCCCAGGTTCCGCACCAGCGGGGAGGTTGTCAACGGAGGCGTTGCTCCCGGCGAACCGGTCGGCTGGAGCAGCACCCCTCCCCCGCCCTCGCGCGTTGTCCTCCCATAGGAGGAGGCCGCCATGCTGCTGCCGGAGGGATATGCGCGCCTGTACGTGGAGGGCCTGCCCGAGCCGATCGGGGCGGTGACCGCTTCCGTCGCGGCGGCGCTGGGCGACCTCGCGGTGGCGCGGGGCGACGGCTGGGGGTTGCCGGAACACGACCTGCAGGCGCGGCTCGACGCCGCCGTGGAGCGGCTTCTCGCGGCGGGGCTGTGCTCCTCCTTGCGGGGAGAGGCGATCGCCGTGCGGGCGGGGCGCGACGGGCCGGCGCTGGCGCGGGTCGACCGGGCGGCGGCGGAGGCGCTGGGGCTTCTCGTGCGCAAGGTCTGCCTCGTCGGCATCGTGCAGCGAGATGCAGATGGCGAGCCGCCGTGCGTCTGGCTCGCGCGCCGCGGGGACGATCAGCGCACGGCGCCGGGGCTCCTCGATACGACGGTCGCGGGCGGCGTGCCGGCGGGGGCGGACGACGGAGAGACGCTTCGGGACGAGGCCTGGGAGGAGGCGAGCCTCGCGCCCGAGCGGCTGGAGGCGGCGCAGTTTACCGCGCGGCTCGACCGGTTAGCGCCGGGGCCGCGGGGCCTCTCGCGGGAGGACCTGCTGGTCTGGGAGCTCTCGATGACGCCCGACGAGCGCCCGACCCCGCGCGACGACGAGATCGCCGGCTTCGAGCCCTGGCCGCTGCCGGACCTCGCGCAGGCGCTGATCGTCCCGCGCGACTTCAAGCCCGGCGCGGCGATCGTGCTGAGGGATGCGCTGGCGCGCCTCAGCCCCACCCGCCCATGAACATCCGCGCGGTGGCGCGGTTCATGCGCGCATAGCATTCCGCGATGCGGGCGGTGTCGGTGAGGCTATGGGAGACGAGATCGTTGGCGAGCGCGACCTGCGCCGCCATCAGCTCGGCGGGGCTGCGGCAGGAGGCGAGCCGGGCGAGGCCGGCGACGTGGCGCTCGGCCGGGGCGCGCAGCGCAGTGGCGAGCTCGCGCTGGAGCTGGCCGATCGACTCGGCGATCTCCGGCCCGACGGGCGGGGGCTCCGCCGCGCGGCGCGGGGCGGGCGCGGCCGCCTCGCTCTCGACCGCGGCGGCGGCGACCCAGCCGTCGGCGGCGCGCAGGCGCGGCGCGCCGGCGATGCGAGCGCGGGCCGCGGCGGCGGCGGGCTTGAAGTCCACGACCTTCTTCGTCACGCGGCGTCCTTTCGGGCATGGCGGCGGGAGATCGCCGCGACGAGGGCCGCGATCTCGCGGGCGGCCTCGCTCGTCGGCGCGGCCTCGGCGACCGACAGCCCCTGCGCGGCGCTCTCGGCATAGACGACGCGCTGGCACAGAGCCGGCTCCAGCACCGGCAGGCCGAAGGGCTCGAGCGCGCCCTCGACGTCGCGGCCGATGGCGGTGTTGGCGATCTTGCGGTTGATGACGAAGGCGCCCGAGAGCGCCTCCTTGTAGACCTGCGCCTCGCGGATCAGCTCCACGGTCTCGCGCGCGGCCCAGACGTCGTAGGGCGAGGGCTGGACCGGGATCAGCACCGTCTCGCTCGCCATGATGGCGGCGCGGGCGAGGTCGTTGGCGCGCGGCGCACCGTCGATGATCACGGCGTCGTAGCCTTTGGCGAGGCTCGGCAGGTCGCGGTGGAGCGTCGGCTTGGCCATGCCGACGACGGGAAACAGCGGCTCGCGCTCGCGCGCGCTCGACCAGGCGAGCGCCGAGCCCTGCGGGTCCGCGTCGACGAGGAGCACGCGCAGGCCGCTCGCCGCGAGGCCAGCGGCGATGTTGACGGCGATGGTGGTCTTGCCGACCCCGCCCTTCTGGTTGAGCACCCCGACGATCACGTGAGCCCGGCCCTTTCTCGTCTTCGCCTTCGAGAGGATATCAGACGCACGGCGGCGCGTCAGACGAAAAGCGCGGTGCGCATCGCACGGGCACGCTGAACTTTCGTCCAGAACGCCGCTATGATGTGCAGGGTTCGATCCTCGAAGACGGAAACGACGGGCGGATGACGGACGAGCGCGGCGAGGACAGGACGACGGATCGCTCGGGCGCCTTCCTGCGCATCAAGCTCGATCCGGACATCGCGGTGGGGCCGGGCAAGGCGGACCTGCTGGAGGGCATCCGCGAGACGGGCTCCATCGCCGCCGCCGGCCGGCGCCTGGGGATGAGCTACAAGCGCGCCTGGATGCTGGTCGAGACCATGAACCGCTGCTTCGAGGCCCCCCTCGTCGAGACGAGCCGCGGCGGCCGCGAGCAGGGCGGCGCGGTGCTCACCGAGGACGGCGCGCGGGTGCTCGCCCTCTACCGCCGGATGCAGGCCGCGACAGAGCGGGCGGTGGCCGACGACATGGAGGCGATGCGCGCGATGCTGCGGACTCCTGCGGATCGAGGCGATATGTCCGGCAGAAAATAACGCTGGACGGGACGTCCCGAGGCGATATGTTTTCGCGAACCGATCGCCAGGGATACCGCCGTGCCGAAACGCCTCCTCGCCGCGACGATCCTCTCCGCCGTCGTCGCCGCCACCCTGGCGCTCGGTGCGCCCGCGGCAGCGTTGGCGCAGGACGCCGTCGTCTTCGCGGCGGCGAGCCTGAAGACCGCGCTGGACGACGCGGCCGCCGCCTTCGCCGAGGAGACCGGCCACGACCTCGCGATCTCCTACGCCGGCTCCTCGGCGCTCGCCCGCCAGATCGAGCAGGGCGCGCCGGCGGACCTGTTCGTCTCCGCCAACGTCGCGTGGATGGACCACCTCGCGCAGGCGGGGCTGATCCGCGAGGACAGCCGCGTCGACCTCCTGGCCAACCGCATCGCGCTGGTCGCGCCCGCCTCCTCGCAGGTCGCGATCGCGATCGCGCCGGGCTTCGACCTCGCCGGCGCGCTCGGGCCGGACGGGCGCCTCGCCATGGCCGAGACGACGTCGGTGCCGGCGGGAATCTACGGCCGCACGGCGCTGGAGCACCTCGGCGTGTGGGAGAGCGTGGCGGATCGCGTCGCCATGTCGGAGAACGTGCGCGCGGCGCTGGCGCTCGTCTCCCGCGGCGAGGTCCCGCTCGGCATCGTCTACGCGACCGACGCGACGGCGGACGACGCGGTGCGCCTGGTCGCCGTCTTCCCCGAGGAGACGCACCCGCCGATCGTGTATCCCGCCGCGCTGACGGCGGAGCGCGAGAACCCGGTCGCGGCCGCGTTCCTCGCCTGGCTGGGCACGCCGCAGGCCCGGCCGCATTTCGAGCGCCAGGGCTTCACGGTGCTCGCGGAATGACGTGCGCATGACCTGGCTCGAGCTCTCGCCGCAGGAATGGGACGCGGTGCGGCTGTCGCTGAAGGTGTCGTTCTGGGCGATGCTCGCGAGCCTGCCCTTCGGCGTCGCGGTCGCCTACGCGCTCGCGCGCCTCTCCTTTCCGGGCAAGGCGCTGGTGAACGGGCTCGTGCATCTGCCCCTCGTGCTGCCGCCGGTGGTGACGGGCTACGTGCTGCTCTTGCTGTTCGGCCGGCGCGGGCCGATCGGCGCCTTCCTGGAGGAGACGTTCGGCATCGTCCTCGCCTTCCGCTGGACCGGGGCCGCGCTCGCCTGCGCGATCATGGGCTTTCCCCTGATGGTGCGGGCGATCCGGCTCGCGATCGAGGCGGTCGACCCGAAGCTCGAGGCCGCCGCGGGCACGCTCGGCGCGGGGCGCGCGGCGACGCTCGCGCTGGTGACGCTGCCCCTGATCCTGCCCGGGATCATCGCCGGGATGATCCTCTCCTTCGCCAAGGCGATGGGCGAGTTCGGCGCCACGATCACCTTCGTCTCGAACATCCCCGGCCAGACGCAGACGCTGCCCTCGGCGATCTACACCTTCACGCAGATCCCCGGCGGCGAGGCGGGGGCGCTGCGGCTCACGCTCGTGTCGGTCGTGATCGCCTTCGGCGCGCTGATGCTCTCGGAGGTCCTCGCCCGGCGGGCGCAGGCGCGGATCGCGGCGACATGAGGCGGCGCGCGTCATGACCATCGAGACTGCGCTCCGCCACCGGCTCGGCGCCTTCCGGCTCGACCTCGCCTTCGCGAGCGCGGCGCGGGTGACGGCGCTGTTCGGCCCCTCCGGCTCGGGCAAGACCAGCATCGTGAACGCCGTCGCGGGCCTGTCGCGCCCCGACTGGGGCTACGTACGCGTCGACGGCGCGACGCTGGTCGACACCGAGGCCGGCGTGTTCGTGCCCCCGCACAGGCGCCGGATCGGCGTCGTCTTCCAGGAGGCGCGGCTCTTCCCGCACCTCACGGTGCGCCAGAACCTGCTCTTCGGCCGTTGGTTCACGCCCCGCGCCGAGCGCACGGGGGACCTCGCGCAGGTGGTCGAGATGCTCGGCATCGGACCCCTGCTGGCGCGCCGGCCCGGCGCGCTGTCGGGCGGGGAGACGCAGCGCGTGGCGATCGGCCGGGCGCTTCTCGCCTCGCCGCGCCTGCTCGTGATGGACGAGCCCCTCGCCTCCCTCGACGAGGCGCGCAAGCAGGAGATCCTCCCGTACCTCGAGCGCCTGCGCGACGAGGCGCGCGTGCCGATCGTCTACGTCAGCCATTCCCGGGTGGAGGTCTCCCGGCTCGCGGGCGAGGTGGTGCTGCTGGAGGACGGGCGCGTCGTCGGGCGGGGGACGCCCGGGGAGGTGTTCGCGCAGCCCGCGTCGGCCCCGCGCGGGCGGGAGCGGGCGCGGCGGCTCGCGCAGTGGGACGCGCCCTCTCAAGCGTTGTAGACCACCCGGCCCGCTTCGCTCACGTCGTAGCCCAGCGCCCCGGCGCGCTCGGCGAAGGCGGGCTCGCGCAGGAAGGCGAGGAGCGCCTGGAGCGGCGGCTCGAAGGCGTCGCGCCGGCGCATCACGAGGTCGAAGGGCTCCTCCACGCCCAGCGGGACGAAGGCGAGCCCGGCCGCCCTCGCCGCGGCGGCGACGCCGATGCCGGCGTCGGCGGCGCCCTCCCCGATCAGCGCGGCGAGGTCGTCCTGCGTCTGCGCGATCCGCTCGGCCCGCGGCAGCGCCGCAACGTCGAGGCCGGCGCGGGCGAGGAGCGTCTCGAGCAGGATGCGCGAGCCGGCGCCCTCGGGGCGCAGCGCGAGCCGCGCGCCCCGCGCGGCGAGATCGGCTACCGAGGCGACGCCGAGCGGGTTGCCCGGCGCCAGGATCAGCCCCTGCGCCCGGGTGCAGAAGCGCAGCACGACGATGTCGGGGAACGGGGCCGCGCGGCGCACGGCGTCGATGTTGTAGGCGCCGCTCTCGGGCTCGAGGATATGCACGCCCGCCATCACGGCCTCGCCCCGCGCCAGGCGCTCGAGCCCGTCCTGCGAGCCGCTCGCGAGCACCGCGAGCCCGCTGCCGGAGGTGCGCAGCGCCCATTCGAGCAGCGGATCCGACGAGCCGGCGTAGATCGGCGGCGGCGGCGCGACGCCCTGCGCCGGCACGGCCGTGTGGGCCTCGAGCCAGCGGTCGACCAGGCGGCGGGAGAACAGGAGCTTGCCCGTGGCGCGCGTGCAGGGGATCTGCCCCTTCGACGCCATCTCGTAGACCGTGCGCTCCTTCAGGCGAAGGTAGGCGGCGACCTCGGCCGTGGTCATCAGATCCACTGCATTATGCCCCGTAATCCTGCAGGAACTCCAGTCTTGCATGCATCTGCGGAAAAATCCAGATTACGCTACCGACTCGCGAGGCCGCCCACAGGGACCCCGATGGCCGACACCGCCTTTGCCGAAGCCTTCCGCCTGATCGTGAGCCTCGATCCCGCCCTGATCGAGATCGTCTTGCTGTCGCTGGGGGTGACGCTGAGCGCGGTGGCGATCGCCTGCCTGATCGGCCTGCCGCTCGGCGCGGCGCTGGCGCTGGCGAGCTTTCCCGGGCGCGGCGCGGTCATCGTGGCGGTGAACGCGCTGATGGGCCTGCCGCCGGTGGTGGCGGGGCTCGTGATCTTCCTCGTCCTGTCGCGCTCCGGCCCGCTCGGCTCGCTGGGCCTGCTGTTCACGCCGGCGGCGATGATCGTCGCCCAGACGGTTCTGATCCTGCCGATCGTCGTGGCGCTGACCCGCCAGACGGTGGAGGACCTCTGGAGCGAGTATCGCGAGCAGCTGACCTCGCTCGGCTCCTCGCGAACCCGCGCCATCCCGACGCTCCTGTGGGACGCCCGCTTCTCGCTCGTGACCGCCATCCTCGCCGGCTTCGGGCGCGCCAGCGCGGAGGTGGGCGCGGTGCTGATCGTGGGGGGCAACATCGCCGGCCACACCCGCACGATGACCACCGCGATCGTGCTCGAGACGAGCCGGGGCCAGCTCGCGCTGGCGCTGGGGCTCGGGATCGTGCTCCTCGCGCTCACGCTCGCGCTCAACGCCGGGGCCTACGGCTCGGCGCGGATCGCGGCGCGCCATGCGGGGTGAGGCCATGCACGGCGTGCCCTCGATCCTGCCGCTGCGCCTCGAGGGCGTGGGCTACGTCGCCCGCGGCAAGGCGCTCCTGACGGACGTGAGCCTCACCGTGCCGCGCGGGGCGAAGCTGCTGGTGCTGGGCCCCAACGGCGCGGGCAAGAGCCTGACGCTGCGCCTCGCCCACGGGCTGATCGCTCCCAGCGTCGGGCGGGTGGTCTGGGACGGCGCGGCGGGCGCCGCCGCGCAGGCGGGCAAGCGTCACGCGATGCTGTTCCAGCGCCCCGTGCTCCTGCGCCGCTCGGCCCGCGCCAATCTCGACCACGCCCTCTCCCTCCAGGGCATCGGCCGCGCCGAGCGCCGGGAGCGCGCCGAGGACGCCCTCACGCGCTTCGGGCTCGGGCACCTCGCCGAGCGGCCGGCGCGGGTCCTGTCGGGCGGCGAGCAGCAACGGCTCGCCATGGCCCGGGCCTGGGCGCTGCGGCCCGAGGTCCTCTTCCTCGACGAGCCGACGGCCGCCCTCGACCCTGCCGGGACCCGCGCCATCGAGGAGATGATCGACGCCTTCCACGCGGAGGGCATGACCATCGTGATGACCACGCACGATCTGGCGCAGGCCAGGCGCCTCGCCAACGCCGTCGCGTTCCTGCACCACGGCCGGCTCGTCGAGACGGCGCCGGCCGAGGCCTTCTTCACCCATCCCGCCACGGACGCCGCCCGCGCCTTCGTCGCCGGCGCGCTGCTGTGGTGAGCGCCACCCGCACCTTCGTTACGACAACCGAGGACCGATCATGCCGCTTCGCCGCACCATACTCGCCACCACGCTCGCGGTCGCTCTCGCAGCCGGCCTCGCCGCGCCGAGCGCAGCGCAGGAGCGCTTCATCACCGTCGCGTCGACGACCTCGACCGTGAATTCCGGGCTGTTCGAGGCGATCCTGCCGCGCTTCACCGATGCGACCGGCATCGAGGTGCGCGTGCTCTCGCAGGGGACCGGCCAGGCGCTCGACACCGGCCGGCGCGGCGACGCCGACGTCGTCTTCGTCCACGCCCGGGCGGCGGAGGAGGACTTCGTCGCCGCGGGATATGGCGTCGCGCGCTTCCCCGTGATGTACAACGATTTCGTCGTCGTCGGCCCACGGGACGATCCGGCGGGCGTCTCGGGCACGTCGGACGCGCCCGCGGCGCTCGCCGCGATCGCGCAGGCGCAGGCCCCCTTCGCCTCGCGCGGCGACGAGTCCGGGACGCACCAGGCCGAGCGCGCGCTCTGGGTGGCGGCGGACGTCGAGCCGGAGGGTTCGTGGTATCGCGAGACCGGCCAGGGCATGGGCGCGACGCTGAACATGGCCGCCGAGATGCCCGCCTACGCGCTGACCGACCGCGGCACCTGGATCGCCTTCGCCAACAGGGGCGACCTCGCGATCCTGGTGGAGGGCGACCGGCGGCTGTTCAACCAGTACGGCGTCATCCTGGTGAACCCGCAGCGCCATCCGAGCGTGAAGGAAGAGGCCGGCCAGGCCTTCATCGACTGGCTGATCTCGGAGACGGGGCAGCAGGCTATCGCGGACTATAAGCTCGACGGCCAGCAGCTGTTCTTCCCCAACGCCGACGACGCTGGGGCGTGATCCTCGACGAGCGCCGATAGTTCTCCTTCCCTGTAGGGGAAGGTGGCTCGGCGAAGCCGAGACGGATGGGGCGCGCGGGACGCGCGTTCGGCGAAGCCGAAACGGTGAAGGGCTCGTTGGTGCGAGTCCGGACGACGCAGGGATGCCCGATTTCCGCTGCGCGGAACACGCCTCCGGCGTGCCCCATCCGTCTCGCCGGCTTCGCCGTCGATCCACCTTCCCCTACAGGGAAGGAGAAGGTTCGCGTCGATTAACCGCGCGAATGGTGGTTGTCGACACCACGATCGGCCTCAACGCGCGACGTCGCGGCGTTCTCCGTCCTGCCGTTCCAGGCGCTCGAACAGGTCGACGAGCCAGGCGATGCGGTCCTCGACCGTCTGGGGGGGCAGGTCGAGCTCGGCGCCGTCGCTCGCGGCCTCGACGAGGAAGGCGACCTCGGGCAGGGGTGGCGATTCGTCGAGCGGCGTCTTCAAGAAGGGCGCGCGGGCGAGCGCGCCGACGACGAGGGCGAGCTGGCGCGGGCGCGCCACCACCGCGCGCTCGAGCGCGCGCGCCTCTCCGCGCCGGGCGACCACGTGGCCGATCTCGGCGTAGAGCCAGCGTGCGGCGAGGATGCCGGGCCGGCAGTCCCCCGGCAGCGCCGCGATGCCGGACATCGACCGCGCGTAGAGCGCGTCGGCGGCGGCGAGCAGGCGGCAGGTGGCCTGGTGCACGCCCAGGCTCGGGCGCGGATCGGCGAGGAAGGCCTCGACGTCGACGCCGGCCTCGCGCAGCCAGGCGCGCGGCAGGTAGAGCCGGCCGTTGGCCGCGTCCTCGCCGACGTCGCGGGCGATGTTGGTGAACTGCATGGCGACGCCGAGATCGCAGGCGCGCGCCAGCACCGCGGGCTCCCGCCGACCCATGATCAGCGTCATCATCGCCCCCACCGTGCCGGCGACCCGTGCCGCATAGGCGGTGACGTCGGACAGGGTCTCGTATTCGCGCTCCTCGGCGTCCCAGGCGAAGCCCTCGAGCAGCGCCTCGGGCAGCGCGCGGGGGATGCGGTAGCGGGCCACCGTGGCGGCGAAGGCGCGGTCGATCGCCTGGTGGGCGGGGTTGCCGACATAGACCAGCTCCAGCCGCTCGCGCAGGATGGCGAGCGCGGCCGGCCGGTCGTGGCCGTGGTCGACTGCGTCGTCGGCGACGCGGCAGAAGGCGTAGAGCGCGGCCGCCGGCTCGCTCACGCGCCTGGGCAGCACGCGCGAGGCGGCGTGGAACGAGCGCGAGCCGCCGCGCAGCAGGTTCGCGCAGGCCGCGATGTCGGCCTGCGCCGACGGATGGTCGAGCGCTTCGGGCGCGTGCGCGCCGGAAGCCTGGGAGCCGGAACCTTGGGAGCTAGGTGCGTGCATGGGCCCCCGCGAATGTCGCCGCGTCGGGCACGACCCGATCGAGAACCCGCGCCGTGGAGAGGACGCCCGGCATGCCGGCGCCCGGGTGCGTGCCGGCGCCGACGAGGAAGAGGTTCTCCAGGTTCTCCGCCTTGTTGTGCGGCCGGAACCAGGCCGATTGCCACATCACCGGCTCCAGCCCGAAGCCGGCGCCGTGGACGGAGGCGTAGTCGTCGGCGAACTCGCGCGGGGTGAGCATGCGCGAGACGACGATCTCGTCCTCGAGCCCCGGCAGCACGGTGTCGCTCAGATGCCGCATCACCTTCTGCCGGTAAACCTCCGCCGTCTCTCGCCAATCCGTCGCACCAAGCAGGTTCGGCACGGGCGAGAGCACGTAGAACGCGTCACAGCCCTCGGGCGCGACGCTCGGGTCGGAGGCCGACGGGCGGTGGAGGTACAGGGAGAAGTCGTCCGCCAGATGCTTCTTGCGGAAGATGTCGTCGAGGAGCTCGCGGTAGCGCGGCCCCAGCATGATCGTGTGGTGGCCGACGTCCTCGTAGCGCCGCTTCGTGCCGAAATACCAGACGAACAGGCCCATCGACCAGCGCGCGAGGCGCTGCCGGCCCGGGCCCCAGCGCGTCTTCACATTGTCCGGCAGGAGGCCGGCATAGGTCGCGGTGGAATCGGCATTGGAGACCACGATGTCCGCGGCGATGCTCTCACCGCTCTCGAGCCGCACGCCGACGGCGCGCCTGCCCTCGAGCAGGATCTGCGCGACGGGGCTATTCAGCCGCAACCGGCCGCCCTGGCCCTCGATCAGCCCGACGATCCCCGACACCAGCCGGTTGACGCCACCGATGGCGTAATGCACGCCCCAGCGCTTCTCCAGATGATGAATCAGCGCGTATATCGCGCTGGTGGAGAACGGATTTCCGCCGATGAGCAGCGGGTGGAAGCTGAACACCGTGCGCAGCCGCTCGTCCTTCAGGTAGCGCGCGACGAGCCCGTAGACCGAGCGCCAGGCGCCGAGCCGGATCAGGTCCGGCGCGACCTTCAGCATGTCCGACACCGAGCCGAAGGGCACGTGGCCGAGCTCCTCGAAGCCGACCCGGCAGATCTCCTCGGAGACCTTCATGAAACGCTCGTATCCCGCGACGTCGCTCGGCGAGATGCGGGCGATCTCCGCCTTCATCGCCTGCGTGTCACCGTTGTAGCGGAAGGTCTCGCCGTCGTCGAAGCGGATCGTGTAGAACGGGTCGAGCGGGCGCACCGCGACGTCGTCCTCCATGCGCTTGCCGCAGATCTCCCACAGCTCCGCGAAGAGGTGCGGCGCGGTGATCAGGGTAGGGCCTGCGTCGAAGGTGAAGCCGCCCTCGCGGAAGACCCGCGCCCGCCCGCCGGGCTGGTCGAGCTTCTCGAGCACGGTGACGCGATAGCCGCGCGCGCCGAGGCGGACCGCGGCGGCGAGGCCGCCGAAGCCCGAGCCGATCACCACGGCGTGGGGACGTTGCGCCGGCTGAGCCTGGTGCGGGGCGCGCGGAGGGGGAAGAGAGACGTTCATGGTGACGGCGAGCGTAGCAGAGGCCCACCGCGTCGTCAGCTCGCAGCAGCCCTTATGCCGGCGCTTTCGGCGAGGAACCGCTCGTAGGCGCCGATGAACTCGTCCGGCTTCTCGAAATGCACCAGCGCGCCGGTGTCGAAGGCCGAGAACAGCCAGTTCTTGCGCGCGATCGCCCAGCCGGCCTCCGAGAAGTCCTTGAAATCCCCCTTCGTGCCGTGGAGGACGTAGACCGGCAGGTGAAGGTCCTCGTAGACGTTGCGGATGTCGCGCGAGAACAGGCGGCCGGACAGGAAGGCGAAGGGGGCGTGCTGCGCCCCGGGCTGGCGTGCCGTGCGCCAGTCGTACTCCACCATGTGGTCCGGCACGTCCTTGCGGCCGAAGGTGCGCTGCAGGAAGTAGCGCACCGACCGGCGCGAGGTGAGCAGCCGAAAGAGCCCGCGCCCCCACGGCGCACCGAGAAAGCCGGCCATGCCGGGAACGCGCATCGGCGTCTCGGGCGCCTCGCGCTTCTTGTGGGAGCCCTTGGTGAAGCCCGTCGGCGTCACCAGGGCGAGGCTCGCGAAGGCGTCCGGCGCCTCCCGCGCCGCGCGCGCGAGGAACTCCGCCGACAGCGACAACGCGACGGCGTCGACCGGCCGCGGACCGTGGTCCTCGCGGATCACGTCGATCATGTCGAGAACGGCGTTGGTGAACAGGCGGATGTCGTAGGTGCGCTCCGACCGGTCGGAGAAGCCGTAGCCGGGCAGGTCCACGGTATACACGCGCCGCGTGGCCTTCATGCGCTCGTGGATCGGGCGCATCTCGTAGGCGGAGGCGGCGGCGTTGACGGAGTGGATCAGGAGCAGGGGCGCGCCCTCCCCGGCCACGTAGTAGGAGAGCCGTCCGGCTCGGCGATGCGTCTCGCGGCGCTCGCCGGACAGAGCCGGCGTGAGGTCGATCGTCGTCACGGCTATCCAAGCTCCTCGCGTTCGGCAGCGCGCACCATAGCGCATGCGCGCCGCGCGTCGATGCCGCAATGGGTGGAAACGGTCGCACGGGGCGGGCGGGTTCCGGGCAGCGGCCCGTTGCCGCGCGGCCCAGCGCAGCCGGTTTCCCGAATGCGCGCAATTCGAGACGATCCGGCGAGGGGCCGTTTGCGCTGATGCGCGATTGCGCCGCGCGAGGCGGGGTTGCGCGCCCGATTCGCTAGAATTGCGCCGATTCGTTTCAGCGCGGGCTGAAAGTCCGCCGGCAGTCTCTCCCTCGGACAGGGAGATAGAAAGCCATGCGGACGACGATCCTCGACACGGCCTCCAAGGCGGCCCGCACATCCACCTTCGCATCGGCCCTCGCGGGCCTCGCGATCCTGGCGACGAGCGGCGCGGCCACGGCGCTGCCCGCGTTCACGGTGGCGAGCTACGACGCCGGCCCGTCGCAGCCGATCCAGGGCTGGATCGACTTCTGCCGCTCCTATCCCGGCGAATGCGTGGTCGATCGCAGCGAGCCGGAAGTGGTGCGCCTCGACGCGGCGACCTGGCGCACCGTGCTCGACGTGAACGAGCGGGTCAATGCCGCCGTGCGCCCGGCGACCGACTGGGAGCTGTACGGCGTCGCAGACTTGTGGACGTTCCCGGTGAATGGCTCCGGAGATTGCGAGGACTACCAGCTCCTCAAGCGCAACCTGCTCGTCCAGGCCGGCCTGCCCCGGCGGGCGATGCGCATGACGGTGGTGATCGACGAGAAGAACGAGGGCCACGCGGTGCTGATGCTGCGCACCGATCGCGGTGACTTCGTGCTCGACAACAAGACGAACGCGGTCCTGCCCTGGCACGACACCGGCTACGTCTACGTCAAGCGCGAGGGCTCGCACGGTGCGCAATGGACCTCGCTCGGCCACGTGCGCTCGCCCGTCGCCACCGCCAACCGCAACTGATTCGAATCGCGCGGACCCGCCGCCGAGCCGGCGGAGCCGCGCCGACCGTTGCGACACCCGGTCACGTCCCCACCCTCCCCGTCCCCGACCGGGCTCGCAAGAGGGGCCAGCCGCGAGGCTGGCCCCTCCCCCATTTCGGGGGCCTTCCCCAAGGGCGCTCCGCCGGCGGCCGTCCCAGACCGCGCCTTACGGCCGAGCTTTCCGCGAAAAACCAGGGTGTTGCACGGAACCAACGCTTCACGGGATCGTTGGTCGCTTTCGTGCCGAGCGGCTTGAGCCTTCGCCCGCCCCGTGTCAGCTTCATTAAACGAAGCTTAACTACGAACCGTGGGGCGCGGTCATGCGGCAGATTCGGGAAGCTCGCGGCGGAGCCGGAGACGTCATCGTGCGGCCGGACCGCGTCCGGCGCAAGATCGTGGCTCTGGCCGCTGCGATCGGCGCGGCCGCGCTGATCGCGACCGCCCCCGGCGGCGCGCAGGCCGGCCCGTTCCCCGAACCGACTTACGACCTCGCGACGACCGGCGGCGCGCGCGCCGTGCCGGCCTGGACGCGCTTCTGCGCGGCCAACCCCGACGAATGTCGCGTGGACACGAGGGAGCCGGAGATCATCCGCCTCACGCCGGCTCTCTGGCAGACGATCGTGCGCGTGAACCGGCAGGTGAACCGCGAGATCAGGCCGATGACCGACCATGCGCAGTGGGGCGTCGTCGACAGCTGGGATTACCCGGATACGGGTTACGGCGATTGCGAGGACTACCAGCTGCTCAAGCGCGCGCGCCTGGCGGACGCCGGCGTCCCGCGCCGGGCCATGCGGATGACCGTTGTTCTCGACGAGAACAACGAGGGCCATGCCGTCCTCAAGATCCGCACCGACCGCGGGGACTTCATCCTCGACAACAAGATCGACGCCGTGAAGCCATGGGCCGCCACGGGCTACACCTACATCAAGCGCGAGGGCGCCACGAGCTCGGCCTGGGTCTCGCTGGGCGGGATCGTCGCCTCGCCGACCACGGTCGCCGCCTCGCAGTGAGCGGCGTCGCTCAGTCGATCCGGCGCAAGGTCGCGGCGTAGCGCCGCCAGTTCTCGACGTAGCGCTGCGCGGACCGGCGCAGCGCGAGCACCGCCTCCTCGTCGAGCGTGCGCACCACGCGCGCCGGCGCTCCGACGATCAGCGAATTGTCCGGAAACGCCTTGCCCTCGGTGATCAGCGCGTTCGCGCCCACGAGGCAGTTCTTCCCGATCACCGCGTGGTTGAGCACCGTGGCGCCCATGCCGACCAGGCTGCCCTCGCCGATGGTGCAGCCGTGCAGGATGGCGTGGTGCCCGATGGTGCAAAACGCGCCGATCGTCAGGGGGGCGCCGGGATCGGTGTGGCACAAAGCGTGCTCCTGCACGTTCGACCCCTCGCCGACGTCGATCAGCTCGTTGTCGCCCCGCAGCACCGCGCCGAACCAGATCCCGACGTCGGCGCCGAGGCGCACCTTTCCGATCACCTGGGCGTCCGGGGCGACCCAGTAGCGGCCCTCGCCGGGCAGCTGGGGCGTGAGGTCGTCGAGCGCGTAGAGCGGCATGGGCGGGGTCCTTTCGCGAAACGAACGACGAGGGAAGCGCCGCGCGCTACCGGCGTCAAGAGTGCGGGCGGCGACGGACGGGGATGGAGCCGGCCACCGATCTCCTGCCCTGTAGGGGAAGGTGGCTCGGCGAAGCCGAGACGGATGGGGCGCGCGGTACGCGCGTTCGGCGAAGCCGAAATGATGCAGGGCTGGACGACGCGGTGTAACCCGATTTCCGCTTCGCGGAACACGCCTTCGGCGTGCCCCATCCGTCCCGCCGCTTCGCGTCGGTCCACCTTCCCTGCAGGGAAGGAGAGGCGCGCCCAGCCGCCACGCTCCTGCGGAGAAGCGAGGTCACGCCGGGCCCAGGGCGCTCAGCGCATCCGAGCCGAACTGGCGTCCCGCCATCACGATGAGAACCGCGGCGGTGGCGACGATCAGCACCCAGGGGCCGACGAACCAGCCGAGATAGCCGAGCGCGAAGAAGAACGCCCGCTGGCCGCGGGTGAAGTGGCGCCCGGCGACGATGGTCATCTCGGCCGTGCGCATCGCGGCCTCATGCGCCCGCGGCGCGGCCCCGTCCTGCGGGACGGCGCCGAGCAGGATCGCAGCATAGTTGAACAGCCGGTAGGACCAGGCGAACTTGAAGAAGGCGTAGACGAAGATCACGCCGAGCCCGAACACCTTCGCCTCGAAGGCCAGCCGCGTCGCCGCGACGCCGAAGGGCAGGTCCGCGAACAGCGCGAGCGCCGTGTCGGTGGCCTGGATCAAGGCCAGCGAGGCGCCGACCGCGAGGAGCGAGGTCGAGGCGAAGAACGCCGCACCGGACTGGAGCGAGGCCATGATGGTGCTGTCGACGATTCGGTTCTCCCGAACGAGCGCCTCGCGCATCCAGGCGCGGCGGAACTCCGCCATGCGGGTGTTGAGCGACCGGCGCGCCGGCCCGAGCTTCTCCACCGCGAGGTGATAGCCGCTCCAGGCGGCGAGAAAGAAGCCGAGCGCGACGACGTCGAGCGTCGAGAAGCCTTGCACGTCGCCCATCCTCTTCAGACCCCGCTTCCCCATTCGCGCGCCTCGGCGCTTGCGCGTCCGCACGCTGTCCGCCACCTTCGCCGCCCCGATCCCGAGGAAGGAGGCGAAGCGAGACCATGCCCCAGACCATCACGAAGGGCTACAAGGCCCTGCTGGACGAGGCGAACGCCGTCGTCGAGACGCTCTCGCCCCAGGACGCCATGGCGCTCGTCGGGCGCGAGGACGTGGTCTTCGTCGACCTGCGCGATCCGCGCGAGCTCGAGCGCGCGGGCCGCATGCCCGGCGCCGTGCACTGCCCGCGGGGCATGCTCGAGTTCTGGATCGACCCCGAGAGCCCCTACCACAAGCCGGTGTTTGCCGAGGACAAGCGCTTCGTCTTCTTCTGCGCCGGCGGCTGGCGCTCCGCGCTCGCCGCCAGGACCGCGATCGAGATGGGCCTCGCCCCCGTCGCCCATCTCGGCGGAGGGTTCGGCGCGTGGCAGGAGGCCGGTGGACCGGTCGAGCAGAGCCGCCCTTGACAACCCCCCCGGCGCATGAATGGTGCGCCCCAGCCCGTCTCGACACGACAAGCAAGGTCGCCCCATGTCCGCCCCCCTGCATCGCTACCGCACCCACACCTGCGCCGGCCTCCGCGAGAGCGACGTCGGCGAGACCGTGCGGCTGTCCGGCTGGTGCCATCGCATCCGCGACCATGGGGGCGTGCTGTTCGTCGACCTGCGCGACCATTACGGGATGACGCAGATCGTCGTCGACCCGGACAGCCCCGCCTTCGAGACCGCCGAGACCGTGCGCTCCGAGTGGGTCATCCGCGTCGACGGTCGGGTGAAGAAGCGCCCCGCCGGCACCGAGAACCCGGATCTGCCGACCGGCCAGGTCGAGGTCTACATCTCCGACCTCGAGGTGCTCGGCCCCGCCGCGGAGCTGCCGATGCCCGTCTTCGGCGAGCACGACTACCCGGAGGAGATCCGGCTCAAGTACCGCTTCCTCGACCTGCGCCGCGAGAAGCTGCACCAGAACATCATGAAGCGCGGCGAGATCATCGATTCGATCCGCGCGCGCATGAAGGGGCAGGGCTTCTTCGAGTTCCAGACGCCGATCCTCACCGCCTCCTCGCCCGAGGGCGCGCGCGACTTCCTGGTGCCCTCGCGCCTGCATCCGGGCAAGTTCTACGCGCTGCCGCAGGCGCCGCAGCAGTTCAAGCAGCTCGTCATGATGTCGGGCTTCGACCGCTACTTCCAGATCGCGCCTTGCTTCCGCGACGAGGACGCCCGCGCCGACCGCTCGCCGGGCGAGTTCTACCAGCTCGACGTCGAGATGAGCTTCGTCACCCAGGAGGACGTGTTCCAGGCGGTGGAGCCCGTGCTGCGCGGGGTGTTCGAGGAATTCGCGGAGGGCAAGCGGGTGACGCCGGTGTTCCCGCGCATTCCCTACGCCGAGGCGATGCTCAAGTACGGCGTCGACAAGCCGGACCTGCGCAACCCGCTGGTGCTCGCCGACGTCACCGCGCTCTTCGCCCGCGAGGACGTGACCTTCAACGCCTTCAAGACCGTGGTGAAGCACGGCGGCGTGGTCCGCGCGATCCCCGCGCCCGGCGCGGCCGCGCAGCCGCGCTCGTTCTTCGACAAGCTCAACGACTGGGCGCGCTCGGAGGGCGCGGCGGGGCTCGGCTACGTGGTGTTCGAGGAGGTCGACGGAGCGCTCGTCGGCAAGGGCCCGATCGCGAAGTTCATCCCCGACGAGGTACAGGGGCTCATCGCCGAGGCCGCCGGGTGCAAGGCCGGCGACGCGGTGTTCTTCTCCGCGGGCGACAAGGGCAAGGCCGTCGCGCTCGCCGGCAAGGCGCGTACGCGCATCGGCGAGGCGCTCGAGCTCATCGACGCCGACCAGTACGCCTTCTGCTGGATCACCGACTTCCCGATGTACGAGTGGGACGCGGACGAGAAGAAGATCGACTTTTCGCACAACCCCTTCTCGATGCCGAACTACGACCTGGACAAGTTCCTCGCGCTGAACCCGGCGGATGTCGACGAGATCCTCGGCATCACCGCGTTCCAGTACGACATCGTCTGCAACGGCATCGAGCTGTCGTCGGGCGCGATCCGCAACCATCGCCCCGAGGTGATGAAGAAGGCCTTCGGGCTCGCCGGCTACGGCGAGGACGTGCTGGAGGCGAAGTTCGGCGGCATGCTGCGCGCCCTCTCGCTCGGCGCGCCGCCCCACGGGGGCATCGCGCCCGGCATCGACCGCATCGTCATGCTGCTGTGCGGCGAGCAGAACCTGCGCGAGATCGTGCTCTTCCCGATGAACCAGCGGGCGGAGGACCTCCTCATGGGCGCACCCTCCGACGTCACGGCGAAGCAGCTGCGCGAGCTGCACATCCGGCTCAACCTGCCGGAGTGAGCGCGGGGCGCGCTTGGGCTGAGCCCCCTTCCCTCACCGCGCCCGCTCGAGTTCCTGCCCGAGCCCCTGCAGCGCCCGGCCGAACGCCTCCCCGCTCTCGCGCAGGGTCCGCTCGAAGCTCTCCGAGAGCCGCACGTCGGCGTCCGGGCAATCCGGTAGGCCCTCGGCGCGCAGGCGGGGCGTGATGCCGGTGCCGGGCAGGACGAGGTAGGCGCACTCGGTGTCCGGATCGGTCCAGACGAAGGGCTCGGGCTCGTCCTGCGCGAGCGCCGCGGTGGAGGCGGCGAAGAGGGCGGCGGTGAAGAGGAATGCCGTCGTTCGCATGGTGCTCATCTCCTGGCAAGCGTTGCGCTGAGACGGTAACGCCCGACTCCGGGAGTCGATCCGGATACAGGGATTGTAAACGCCGACGCGCACCAATCAAGACTCGATGCGCACTGCCTTCATTGCATTTCTGGCAAAATACGCGGACCAAGACGAGAGACTCGCGGGTATTGAAGTCAGACTTCCTTCATAGCTGTATTTCTATGCTCACATATCACATAAACGCTATGGGAGGCGGGTCATGGCACGAGCAGATGCAATCACGGCACGCGCCGTGTTGTCGGACCGTGTCGACCGGATGCAATCTTCGGCCTGCGCCAAGCCTCTTCTCGTCGTGAGCGACACCGGCCGCATGGCGTCGGACGTGGCGGCCGCCCTGCGCGGGCAGACCACCTTGTGCGTACGTCTGCGCCATGTCAGCCCCACTCTGGCCGCGTCGGTCCGAGGCGCGATCGTCGACGTCGATCTGCGCGCGGCGAAGGACGCCCGCGCTCTGCTGGCCGAGCTCTCGGACCTGGCCGAGACGCCGACGCTGCTGATCGCGGACGCCGAGACCTCGCTCATTCTCGAGGCACATGCACACCTCCCGCAGGGCTCGCGCGAGATCATCCTGCGCCCCACATCCCAGCAAGCGATCGCCGATCGGGTCCAGGCGCTCCTCTCGCGAGACGGAGACACGCCGGCTTCCGGCGCCGACCCGCTGATGCCCGTGCGCCGAACCGAACCGACCGAGGCGGCGACCGGCGTTTCCGCAGCCATTCGCGCACTCACCGACGCGTTCGCGGACGTCGCCGCGCAACGGCCGATGGATCTCGCCCCGTTCGGCCCGGCGAGCCGATCCTTCGTCGAATCCCTCCGTAATGCGGTCGCCACCGATGCGGGTCTCGCTGCTTTCCTGCGCACGATCGAGAGCTATCACAGCGCCACCCTTCGCCACTCCCTCAGCGTCACCGCCAACGCCGTCCTGTTCGGAATTCGCCTGGAGCTCGGACGCACGGAACTCGCGCTGATCGCGGAAGCGGGGCTGCTCCACGACATCGGCAAGGCGGTGATCCCCCTCGAGGTGCTCGACAAGCCCGGCCGTCTAACCGAGGATGAAAGGGCGCTCATCCACGCTCACCCGAGCCAAGGCGAGCGTCTCCTGCGGCTGGCGCGTCGCCCCGTCGCACCGCAGATCATGCGCGTGGTGCGTCATCACCACGAATATCTCAATGGCAGCGGCTACCCGGACGGAATCAAGGCCGACTGCATTCCCGACCTCGTTCGGCTGATGACCGTCGCCGACGTCTTCACGGCGCTGGTGGAGGACAGGCCCTACAAGCCGCCGATGCCGGCGGAGAAGGCGCTCGACATTCTCGACGACATGGTCGCCGAAGGGCGGGTCGATCCCGCGATCGTCGCGCGCTTCGCGGACATGGTCCGGTCCATGCTCTGACGGGCCACGCCGCCGACGCGCGAGCACGCCGCGAACCCCCGCCTCGACATGAAAAACCCCCGCGCGGAGGCCGCGCGGGGGCTGGAGCGATACTGGGGTCGCGGGCACGCTTCCCGCGACGGGCTCACATCTCGCGATACGTGCCGTCCTCCCAGACGTACCAGACATAGTTCGCCTCGGTGGGGTCGCCGACCTCGTTGAAGTCGATCTCGCCGAGCACCGTTTCGAAGACCGTGTCGTCGAGCGCGCTCACCACCGGCTCGAAGTCGATCGTGCCGGCGGACTCGACGGCCGCTTGCCAGGCCTGGATCGCGGCGTAGGTATAGAGCGTGTAGCCCTCGGGGTTGATGCCCTTCGCCTCGAAGGCGGCGACGGCTTCCTGCGCCTGCTCGTACTTGCGCGGGTCGGGCGAGAACGTCATCATCACGCCGTTGCCGAGGTCGCCGGTGATCGACCAGAACTCGTCGGTGACGAGCGCGTCGCCGGAGACCATCTGCGCCTCGAGGCCCTGCTCGCGCATCTGGCGCAGGATCAGGCCGGCCTCGGTATGGTAGCCGCCGATGTAGACCGCGCCGATGCCCTCGGCGTTCAGGCGCGAGACGATCGCGGAATAATCGCGCTCGCCCGGGGTGAAGGCCTCGAACATCTTCGGCTCGACGCCGGCCGCCTGCATCGCCTTGCGGGTCTCCTCGGCGAGGCCCTGTCCGTAGGCGGTGCGGTCGTGCAGGATGGCGACGTCGCCGTCGGGGAAGTTCGTGGCGAGGTAATCGCCCGCGACCACGCCCTGCTTGTCGTCGCGGCCGCAGACCCGGTAGATGCCCGGGCCCGGACGGTCGTCGGTGAGGGCCGGATTGGTCGAGGCCGGCGAGATCTGGATGATCCCCTCCTCGGAATACACGGCCGAGGCCGGGATCGAGGAGCCGGAGCAGAAGTGCCCGGCGACGAAGACGACGCCCTCGCCGGCGAACTGGTTGGCGACGTTCACGGCCTGGCGCGGATCGCAGGCGTCGTCGCCGATCACGAGGCGGAGCATCTCGCCGTTGACGCCGCCGGCGGCGTTGATCTGCTCGACGGCCAGCTCGGCGCCGTTCTTCATCTGCTCGCCGAAGGAGGCGTATTGGCCGGTCATCGGTCCGGCGACCGCGATGACGATCTCGGCGGAGGCGGGCGCCGAAGCGACCATCAGCGCGCCGAGCGCCACACCTGTCAGCATCTTCCTGTTCATCGGAACGTTCCCTTCTTGTCGGATCTCACGCTCCCGGAGATAACCGAAGGTCGGCCAGCTTCCGGGACGTTAACGGCCGCGTGCGCCGTGGCCGGTATTTCTGCGCGTTTTGCGCAGCTTGTCGACAGGCTTTCCAGCCGTCAGTCGTTTTTTCCGTCCGCGGCGCCGGCGCGAGCGCGCCAGCTCAGCGGCGAGGACGATTCGTAGGCGAAGCGGTACTGCCGCGTCATCAGGCCGGCGAGCGTGAACCTGTGGCCGAGCCAGGCGATGCCCATCAGGATCAGCGTATCGACCACGTAGTACTGCACGCTCAGCAGCGAGCCGCCGAACAGCGAGAAGTGGATGAACCGCGACGCAGCGCCGAGCAGCAGCATCCAGGCGGCCGCCTGCCAATAGGGCTCCCAGCCGCGAGCGATCGCGCGCCCCGACATCCACGCGGCGCCGCCGGCGAGCACCACGGTGACGAAGACGAACACCGCAAACGAGTCTTCCCAGAGAATGCCCATGATCCTCGCTCTCCTTTCAGTGCCGCCCGCCTTCGAGGTAGGCCGCGCGGACCTCCTCCTTGGCGAGGAGCTCCCGCCCGCCCCCGGACATCGTGATCAGGCCGTTGACCATGACGTAGCCGCGGTGGGCGAGCTTGAGCGCGTGGTAGGCGTTCTGCTCGACGAGGAAGACGGTGAGCCCGTCGTCCCGGTTGAGCGCCTCGAGGCTCTGGAAGATCTGCTTGACGATGAGCGGCGCGAGGCCGAGCGAGGGCTCGTCGAGCAGGAGCAGCTTCGGCCGGCTCATCAGCGCGCGGGCGATGGCGAGCATCTGCTGCTCGCCGCCCGACAGCGTGCCGCCGCGCTGGTGCATGCGCTCCTTGAGCCGCGGGAAGAAGGCGAACACCTTCTCGAGGTCGCTGGCGAAATGCGTGCCGTCCGTGATCGAGGCCCCCATCTGGAGGTTCTCGTAGACCGTCATGCGCGGGAAGATCCGCCGCCCCTCGGGAGACTGCGCGATCGAGAGCCGCGCGATCTTGTGGGTCGGCATCCGCGTGATGTCCTCGCCCATGTAGGTGATGCGGCCTTCCCGGGCCTGGGGCTTGCCGAAGATCGTCATCATCAGCGTCGACTTGCCGGCGCCGTTGGCGCCGATCAGGGTGACGATCTCGCCCTTGTTCACCTGCACGTCGACGCCCCGCAGCGCGACGATGTTGCCGTAGTAGGTCTGGACGCCGGAGACGTCGAGCATCACCTCGCCGTTCATCGGGCCACCTCCGCTTCCACGGCTTCCACCTCCTCGTCGTCGACGCCGAGATAGGCGGCGATGACCTTGGGGTCGTTCTTGACGAAGTCCGGATCCCCGTCCGAGATCTTCTTGCCGTAGTCCAGCACCACGACGTGGTCCGAAATTTCCATGACGACGCTCATGTCGTGCTCGATCAGCAGCAGCGAGGCCTCCCCCTCCGCCCGGATGCCGAGCAGGAGCTGGTTCAGCTCCGCCGACTCGCGCGGGTTGAGGCCGGCCGCCGGCTCGTCGAGGCACAGGAGGACGGGGTCGGAGCACATCGCGCGGGCGATCTCCAGCCGGCGCTGGTCGCCGTAGGGCAGGCTCGCGGCCGGCTCGTCGGCGCGATGGATCAGGTTGATGCGCTCGAGCCAGGCCTTCGCCTTCTCGATCGCCGCGCGCTCCGCCCTGCGGAAGCCCGGCGCGCCGACGAGGCCGAGGAAGGTGAAGCCCGACGCCCTCATCAGGTCGTGGTGCTGGGCGACCATCAGGTTCTCCAGCACGGTCATGCCGCCGAAAAGGCGGATGTTCTGGAAGGTGCGCGCGACGCCGGCCTTGGCCGAGACGTCGTGGTCGGCCATGCGCTCGAGCAGGAACAGCGCCTGGCCCTCGCCGCCCCAGGACTGGCGGGGCGAGGCGGTGAGCGCACCGAGATGGGAGAAGGCGGCCTGCGACCCGTGCGCCAGCGCCATGCGGCCCTCGGTCGGCTTGTAGAACCCGGTGATGCAGTTGAACACCGTCGTCTTGCCGGCGCCGTTGGGGCCGATGAGCGCCGTGATCTCGCCGCGTCGCGCCTCGAACGAGAGGTCGTCGACGGCGACGAGGCCGCCGAAGCGCATCGTCAGGTGGTCGATGCGCAGGATGACGTCCTTCACCGGAGCCTTGCCGGGACCCTCGGCCGGGTTCGTGTCGTGCGCCGCCATCAGCCGTGCCCCTGCGAAACCATGTCCGCCCCGACCTTCTTGCGTTCCTTGAGGTAGACCGAGGGCGCGCGCGAGGACACGAGGCCGCGCGGACGCCAGACCATGATCAGCACCATCATCGCGCCGAACACCAGCATGCGGTACTGCTCGAATTCGCGGAAGTACTCGAACCCGCCGATCATCACCACGGCGGCGATGGCGACGCCGAGCTGCGAGCCCATGCCGCCGAGCACGACGATGGCGAGGATCAGCGCCGATTCGATGAACGTGAAGCTCTCGGGCGAGATGAAGCCCTGGCGGGTGGCGAAGAAGGCGCCGGCGAGGCCGCCGAAGCCGGCGCCGATGGCGAAGGCGGTGAGCTTGGTGCGCACGATCGAGAGGCCGAGCGAGCGGCAGGCGATCTCGTCCTCGCGCATCGCCTCCCACGCCCGCCCGATGGGCAGCCGGCGCAGGCGTACGCTGACGAGATGGGTCACGAAGGCGAGCACCAGGATCACGTAGTAGAGGAAGATGATCCGGTGCATCGAGCTGAACTCGAGCCCGAAGGTCTCCGCGAAGCCGCCCTCCCCGCGGGTGAACTCGATGCCGAAGAAGGACGGGCGCGGGATCTGGCCGATGCCGTTGGGGCCGCCGGTGAACTCCGACCAGTTCAGCAGCACGACGCGGATGATCTCGCCGAAGGCCAAGGTCACGATGGCGAGGTAGTCCCCTCTCAGCCGCAGGACCGGGAACCCGAGGATCACGCCCCAGAAGCAGGCCAGGATGAAGGCCAGCGGCAGGCAGATCCAGAACGAGAGGCCGAAATAGGTGGCGAGCAGCGCGTAGGAATAGGCGCCCACCGCGTAGAAGGCGACGTAGCCGAGATCGAGCAGGCCCGCGAGACCCACCACGATGTTCAGGCCCCAGCCGAGCATGACGTACATCAGCACGAGCGTGCCGAGATCGACGTGGTAGCGGCCGGTCCCCGGCAGGAACGGCAGAGTCAGCGCCACGAGGATGAGCGCCGCGCCGATCGCTGTCCCGACGAAGCCCGAGTACTGCTTCAGGCCCGTGGGCACGAGATCCTCGAGCTTCGCCACGCCGGGCCCGCGCCAGATCGTCAGGTTCAGCGCGAGACGCCCGACGAAGACGATGCCCACCGCCCAGAGGACGCGCTCCCAATGCTGCTCCAGCACGAGGCCCTGCGCGGCCTGCTCGGTCTTGAGGCCCATGATCACGCCGAAGAGGCCGAGCGCGATCAGGGCCGAGAACACGGCGTCCTTGATCGCGCGGCCGAGGTCGAACCCGGGCCTGCCGGGGACGGCCGCGTCGCCGGCCTTGCTGGACATCGCCATCAGACCTTCTCCACCTCGGGCTTGCCGAGCAGGCCCGTCGGCAGGAAGATGAGCACGATCGCGAGGATGCCGAACACTGCCACGTCCTTGTACTCGCTCGAGAAATAGCCGGCCCAGAAGGCCTCGATGAGGCCGATGAGCAGCCCGCCGAGCATGGCGCCGGGCAGCGAGCCGATGCCGCCGAGGACCGCGGCCGTGAAGGCCTTCACGCCGGCGATGAAGCCGATGAAGAAGTCGATCACGCCGTAGTACATCAGGTACATCGTCCCGGCGACGGCCGCGAGCGCGGCGCCCATGACGAAGGTGAGCGAGATCGTCCGGTCGACGTCGATCCCGAGCAGGGCGGCCATCTTCTGGTCCTGCTCGCAGGAGCGTTGCGCGCGCCCGAGCGAGGTCTTGGCCACGATGAGCGAGAAGACCGTCATCAGCACGATCGTGGTCAGGATGATCAGGATCTGGATGGTCGAGATCCTCACGTCGAACAGCTCGCCCTCGTGCAGCGTGATGCCGCCGGTGAAGACCGGCTGGATCGCCTTCACGCGCGCGCCCTGGACGATCTGGATGTAGTTCTGCAGCACGATCGACATGCCGATGGCCGAGATCAGCGGCGCGAGGCGGAAGGACCCGCGCAAGGGGCGATACGCGATCCGCTCGACCGTCCAGCCGTAGAGCGAGGAGATCAGCATCGCGAAGAGCAGGACCATCACGAGCGCCAGGGGCACCGCGGTGATTCCGACCGAAAGCAGCACCAGGAAGGCGATCACGGCCGCGAACGAGCTCACCATGAACACGTCGCCATGCGCGAAATTGATCATCCCGATGATGCCGTAGACCATCGTGTAGCCGATGGCGATGAGCCCGTAGATCGAGCCGAGCGTCAACCCGTTGATGAGCTGCTGAAGAAAGTAGTCCATGCGAACGATCGATCCCCGTCCCGAGCGGCGCGACGCACGGCCGGCGCCAGCCGGCTTCCCCATGCGGCCACTAAAGCCGCTCCCGTGGGCGCCGTCCATAGCGATTCGCAACGAGGATGATCAAGCCCGATCTGGCGGCGCGCTGCACAAGGCTTGTGCAAAACCGGTAGGTGCGGGGCGATCGGCCGCTATCGCCGGTGCGGAACCGTGGCGGCGGCCGCACGAAAAAAGCCGCCCCGGAGACCGTGGTGACGGTTCGGGACGGCTCGAAGGAGCGCACGCCGAGAACTCTCTCGGCGCTCTCTCGGCGCGGTGCGGCCGGCGTTACTCCGAGAGGCCGCCGATGTGCTTCTGGGCGTAGAGCTGGAGGCCGACCTGCTTGATCAGCTCGAGCTGGGTCTCCAGGAAGTCGATGTGACCCTCCTCGTCGGCGGCCAGCTCCTCGAACAGGTTCTTCGACACGCGGTCGTTGACGCCGTCGCAGTACTTCGCCGCTTCGAGATAGAGCGAGCGCGCCTCCAGCTCTGCGGCGAGATCGGACTCGAGCACCTCGAGCACGTTCTGGCCGATGCGCAGCGGATCGAGCTCCTGGAGGTTGGGGAAGCCCTCGAGGAAGATGATGCGGGTGACGAACTTGTCCGCGTGGACCATCTCCTCGATGGATTCCTTGCGCCAGAACGCCGCCAGATCCTTGTAGCCCCAATCGTCGAGCAGGCGGTAGTGGAGCCAGTACTGGCTGACGGCCGTCAGCTCGCTGCGCAGGCCCCGGTTGAGATACTCGATGACCTTGGTATCGCCCTTCATGATCCGATCGACCCTTCTCGTCAGGAACTTAGAATGATTCCAGAGAAGGGATAGCCGAGCCCCGCGGGTTTGGCAACGCCCGAGACGCCGCAGGCGTCGGCTCACGCGCCGCGCGCCGCAGAAAATCTCCCGTCGGCCCGCGCGGGTTACGCCACCTTCTGGTGACGGTGCTGGTGCTGCGGCTGATGCAGGCAGGCGGCGGCGCAGGTCTCGGTGCAGCCCTCCACCGCCGCAGCCGCGGCCTCGGAGAAGCTCGCGTTCATGATCTTGCGGATCGTCGACGCGCAGCGCCCGCAGCGGGGCGTGCAGCCCAGGCAGCGATAGACCTGCGCGGGGGTGCGGGGCCCCGCCGCGCCGGGCGCCATGCAGGCCTTGACTTGCTGATCCGAAAGCACGTTGCAGGAGCAGACGATCATCGGCGTTCCAGTTTAGAGCGGTTCAAAACTGTGTTTGTTATCAGATACTTAGCACGCTTCGCTCGGCCCTGGCAATCCGTAGGCTCCCCTCCGGATTCCCCCTGAGGGGGCGAGCCGGCCCGATCACGCCCGCGGCGCCCCCCTGCTCTCGGCCATGCACTCGCTACGGGGCCTGCCCGGACCTGGACCAGCCCGGCGCGCCGATCGCGCAGGCGAGCGCGGCCGCGGCGTTTCAGATCTGCAAGGGCATCCGGCGCCGTCGAGGCCGACGGCCACGCGCCTCAGCCGCGCTCGCCCCGCGAGTCGTCGGGCGCCTGCGACGAGAGGCGCCGCGGCCGCCGTTCCTCGGGCAGGTCGTCGTCGTCGAGGATCCGCACCGCCGCGCCTTCGAGATCGTCGTACTGGCCCTTCTTCAGGGACCAGAGGAAGCCGGCGAGGCCGAGCAGGCCGAGCGCGAGCGCGATCGGGAGAAGATAGAGGATCACGTTCATGGGGCGGCCTCCTCCAGGCGAACGCCGGCGGCGCGGGGGGCGCGTGCGGCCGAGGCCGGCGGTGCGCCGCGCGTGCGCGTCTGCGCCCGCAGCGCGTTGAGGGTGACGACGATCGACGAGCCCGACATGGCGAGCGCGGCGATCAGCGGCGTGACGAAGCCCGCGACCGCGATCGGCACGGCGACGAGGTTGTAGAGCGTCGCGAGCCAGAGGTTCTGGCGCATCACGGCGAGCGCCCGGCGGGTGAGCGCGACCGCGTCGGCCACGGGCCCGAGCCGGTCTCCGAGGACGAGCGCGTCGGCGCAGGTCTGGGCGAGGTGCGAGGCGGAGATCGGCGAGAGCGAGGCGTGCGCGGCGGCGAGCGCGGGGGCGTCGTTGAGGCCGTCCCCCACCATCAGCACGCGCCGCCCCTTCCCTTTCAGCGCCTCGATCAGCGCGGTCTTGTCCCCGGGCTTCGCGCCGGCGCGCCACTCCGTGACGCCCACCGCCGCAGCCGCGCGGGCGACGGGCCCCTCGCGATCGCCCGAGACGATCATGACGGACAGGCCCATCCGCGCGAGGCGCGCCACCGTCTCGGCGGCGTCCTCCTTGAGGGTCTGGCGCAGGGTCAGCACCGCCCGGCGGCCGCCCAGCGAGACCGCGATGGCGGTGGCGTCGGGGTCTGCGGCGAGCGCGCGGGCGGCGTCGTCGGCGGCGTCGCAGAAATCGGCCGAGCCGAGCTTCGCCTCGAGCCCGTCGAGCATCGCCACGACGCCGCGGCCCGGCTCCTCGCGTGCGCCGGGAAGCGGGCTCGTGTCGAGGCCTTCGCGCGAGAGGGCGAGCATCAAGGCCTTGGCGAGAGGATGCGAGGAGCTCTGCGCCAGCCGGGCCGCGAGCGCGAGAAGGTCGGCGGGCGCGTCCGCGCGGTTGGCGACGCGCGCCTCCGGCGTGGTGAGAGTGCCGGTCTTGTCGAACACCACCGTGTCGCAGGCCGCGATCCGCTCGACGCCGTCGCCGGCGCCCAGCAGCACGCCCGCCTTGAACAGCGCGCCCGAGACGACGACCTGCACCGCCGGCACCGCGAGCCCGAGCGCGCAGGGGCAGGTGATGATCAGCACCGCGACCGCCGTGAGGATGGCGAAATGCGCGTCCGCGCCGGCGAGCACCCAGCCGATCGCGGTCAGCAGCGCGGTGGCGTGCACGATGGGCGAGTAGAGGCGCGCCGCACGATCGGCGATGCGCACGTACTTGGACTTGGCGAGCAGCGCCGCGTCGAGCAGCTTGTTCACCTCCGCCACGAGCGAGCTCTCGGCGGCGGCGGTGGCGCGCACCACGAGCGCGCCCGAGACGTTGAGCGTCCCGGAATGGACGATGGCGCCCGGGGCCACCGGCTCGTGCGCGGTCTCTCCGGTGACGAGGCTCGCGTCGACCTCGGAGACCCCGGCCTCGACCACGCCGTCGACCGCGATGCGGTCGCCCGGGCGCACCGCGATGCGCTCGCCGGCCTTGATCGCGAGTACCGGCACCTCGACGACGCAGCCGTCCGCCCCGATCCGCCGCGCGGTGTCGCCGCGAAGAGCCACGAGATTGCCCGCGACGGCGCGGGTGCGCTTGCGCATCGCCTGGTCGAGCACGCGGCCCGCGAGCAGGAAGGCGAGCAGCATCACGGCCGAGTCGAAATAGGCGTGGGTCGCCGAATGCGCGGTCTCGTAGAGGGACACGCCCACCGCGAGCAGGACGCCGAGCGAGATCGGCACGTCCATGCCGAGCGCGCCGGCGCGGATCGAGCGGATCGCGGACTTGAAGAAGGGCTGGCCGGAATAGGCGACCGCCGGAATCGCGATCAGCGCGGAGATCCAGTGGAACAGGTCGCGGGTCGCCGTGTCGATGTCGCTCGCGTTCCCGGACCAGACCGAGACCGAGAGCAGCATGATGTTCATCGTCGCGAAGGCCGCGACGCCGAGCCGGGTGAGCAGGTCCTTGGTCTCGGCGCTCTCGAGCGCCTCCTCGCGCGAGGGCGTGAACGGGTAGGCGCGGTAGCCGAGCCGCTCCAGCCGCGCGACGGCCTCGGCGGGGTCACCGCCCTCGGCGAGGCGCAGGGTGAGCCGGCGCGTGGTGTAGTTCAGCCGCGCGGATGCGAGGCCGGGCGCGCCGGCGACGCCGTCCTCGATCTCGCGGATGCAGGCGGCGCAGGTGACGCCGTCGACGGCGAGGTCGAGCCGGCCGGCGCCGTCCTCGGAGCGGGTGACGAAGGCGGAGAAGTCGACGCGGTCGGACGCCGAGCCGGCCGCGAGCGCGGGGGAAACGCTCACGGGATCAGTCCACCAGCATGCGGTTGCGGGAGCGGAAGGCGACCTCGCCGTCCTGCACGAGCTCGGTCACGAGCGTCCAGCGGCCCGGCGCCGTATCCGAGCCGAACACCGCCTCGTAGGTCCCGGCGCCGGTCTCGGCGATCACGCCCGCGACGTCGAGGCTGGTGTCGGCGGGCGCGGCGAGACGGGCCGTGCCGGCGAGGCCGGCGAGCGGCGCGCCCTCGGCGTCGGCGACCGTGAAGGTCGCGGCCACGATTCCGTCGGGACGGCGCGCCACGCGCACGTCCACCGCCCAGCCCCGCGCCCGCTGGGCCGCGGCGGCCGCGAGCACGTCGTTGAATTCCTGGCCGGCGCGGTAGGCGCTCGGCACCTCGAGCCCGCGGAAGGTCGAGGAGGCCATGTTCAGCAGGAACACGTTCATGACGAAGATCACGCCGAAGAACGCGACCAGAATGGCCAGCACCTTGCGGCCGGTCAGAGGCCGGCCGCCGGGATCGTAGTCGCTCGCGAGCCGATCGGGGGATGACATGGCTCTCTGTGCTCCTGTGGTGGGGCCCGCGCTCAGCGGGCCGGCTGGATGAAGTGGTCGCGGGCGACCGCGGTCTCGGAGCCGTCGGGGGCCGCGAGGACGAAGGTGACGGCGCGGCTCTCCGGCGTGCCCGCCGTCGGCGTCTCGGTGACGAGCACCCGCAGCTCGCGGGTCTGCGCGGGGCCGACGACGACCTCGAGCGTGTCCGCGTCGATCACGGCGGCGCCGACCGCATCCACCGTGGCGCCGGGCAGGCCTTCGAGCGAGAGCGTGAAGGCGCGCTCCTCGAGCTGCTTGTTGGCGACGCGCACCGTGTAGGCGTTGCGGATCGACCCGTCGGAGAGCAGGACGTAGACCGGGTTGCGGTCGTGCAGCGCGGAGACGTCGAGCGAGGAGCGCGCCGCGAGGTGATAGGCCATGAACAGCGAGATGCCGACGATGAGCACCACGTAGAGGATGGTGCGGGCGCGCACGATCTTCGGCTTCTCCTCGGGCAGGCCCGCCTGGCGGCGCTCGAGATTGTACTCCGAATCGTAGGCGATCAGGCCCTTCGGGCGGCCGATCTTCTCCATCACGCCGTCGCAGGCGTCGATGCACAGGCCGCACTGCACGCAGCCGAGCTGCATCCCGTCTCGGATGTCGACGCCCGTGGGGCAGACCGCGACGCACTGGTTGCAGTCGATGCAGTCGCCGGCCTTCTCGCCCTTCTCGACGAGGGCCTTGTTCTTCTTCATCGAGCCGCGAGGCTCGCCGCGGTCGACCTTGTAGGTGACGTTGAGCGCGTGCTCGTCGGTGAGCGCCGCCTGGATGCGCGGCCAGGGGCACATGTAGGTGCAGACCTGCTCGCGCATGAAGCCGGCGAGCGTGTAGGTGGTGAAGGTGAGGATGCCGATCCAGACATAGGCGACGACGGGCGCCTGCAGGGTGGCGAGCTCCCACACCAGCGTCGGCGCGTCGGCGAAGTAGAGCACCCACGCGCCGCCCGTCCACCAGGCGATCATCAGCCAGACGACGTGCTTGGCCGACGTGCGCGCCACGCGGTTGCCCGTCAAGCCGCCGTTATAGAGCTTGATGCGCTCGCGCCGGTCGCCCTCGAAGAAGCGCTCCACGGCGAGGAACAGGTCGGTCCACACCGTCTGCGGGCAGAGATAGCCGCACCAGACGCGGCCCGCGACGGCGTTCATCAGGAACAGCACGAAGGCCGCGAGGATCAGGAGCCCGGTGAGGTAGACGACCTCCTGCGGCCAGATCTCGATGAAGAAGAAGTAGAACCGCCGGGCGGGGAAATCGATCAGCACCGCCTGGTCGGGCGCGTTCGGCCCGCGGTCCCAGCGCACGAAGGGCAGGAGGTAGTAGACGCCCAGCGTCACGACCAGCACCGCCCACTTGATGCGGCGGAACACGCCGTCGACCTTCTGCACGTAGAGCTGCGGGCGCGCATAGTAGAGCGGCCCCTCGATGATGGTGTCCTCGACGTCGTGCGGATCTCGTGTCTTCGGTGTCGCCGTATCGGCCATGGTGGGGGAGCTCGTCGTGCGGTGATCGTAGGGGGCACCATGGCGCGATGCGGCGTCGGCGGCGTTGATCGGAATCAAAAGCGGCGGTCGCCCGGATGGACGCGTTGTCGCATGCAGGCGGGCGAATGGGACGGGCGCGGTCGCATTCCGCAGCGGCGACTTAAGCGAGAGTTGTAATTTTCCCAGCCTCGTGATTGTATCCTCCGGCAGGCGGCGGGAGAGCACGATGGCGACTCAGGCGTTCATGGCGTATTGGCTCGGGTACGTGGAGGGCGGGCCGACCCTCGAGGAGACGCCCGAGCAGGTGGGCATCGTCGCGCTCGCCTTCGCGGTGACGGCGCCGAGCCCGCAGGGCGATTCGATCACGCTCGACTTCCTCACGAGCAAGCATTCCGAGGCGGAGATGCGCGCGGGCGCAAAGGCGCTGCAGGCGCGCGGCGTCAAGGTGCTCATGTCGATCAACGGCACCGATTCCTGGGAGGGCCACCCCAACGGCTGGGGCAACCTGAAGCCGGACGAGTTCGCCGCCAACGTCAAGCGCATCGTCATGGACGATTGGGGGCTGGACGGCATCGACCTCGACAACGAGGCCGCCGGCATGGTGGACGACGGCTACGTCGCGGTGGTGAAGGCCCTGCGCGCCGCGCTCGGGCCCGACGCACTCATCACGACGCCGGTGTTCATGGGGCCCTGGCGCGACGGCTACCTCGCGCAGGTGAAGGACGACCTCGACCTCGTCATGACGATGGCCTACTGGAACGATTTCGAGAGCGCCAAGTACCTGTTCGAGCAATACGCCCCGCTCGTCGGCGCGGAGAAGCTCGGCATCGGCGTGGCCAATTCCGCCAACCAGGGCCAGAACACGCCCGTCGACGCCGTGCCGCAGATCGCCGCCTGGAACCCGGAAGGAACCACCAAGGCGGGGGTGATGCTGTGGAACCTCAACCAGCCGACGCTCGCGGAGACGCAAGCCTGGTGCGAGACGATCGGCGACGCCCTGCCGTGAGGGCGCCGCCGCGGATGCTCACGCCGGCCAGAGGAACCACAGATAGACGCCGTAGCCCGCGAGCAGCACCGCACCTTCCCAGCGCGCGATCTTGCGCGCCGTGTAGGCGAAGACGAGCATCAGCGCGGTCACGCCCACCATCACCGGCAGGTCGAAGGTGGCGATCTCGGTGGGGATGGTCACCGGCGCGACGAGGCCCGTCACGCCGCCGATGCCGAGCACGTTGTAGATGTTCGAGCCGATGATGTTGCCGAAGGCGACGTCCGCCTGGCGCCGCAGCGCCGCGACGACGGAGGTGACGAGCTCCGGCAGCGAGGTGCCGACCGCCACGACCGTGAGGCCGATCACGGTCTCGGAGATGCCGAAGGCGCGGGCGAGCTCGGTCGCGCCCTCCACCAGGAGCCAGCCGCCGGCGACCACCAGGACGAGGCCCGCGAGCGCGAGCAGCAACGGCCACAGGAGGCTCCCTCCCCGCTCCGCCGTGTCCGGCGCGAGCGCGTCGTCGACGCCCTCGGTGGCGAGCGCCTTGTCGTAGAGAGCGCCGTGGCCGGCCGTGGCCGGGGCCGCGCTCGTCTCCTGGCGGAAGGCGGTCCAGATGTAGAGCGCGAGGCCCGCCACGAAGACCGCGCCGACCACCCGGTCGAGCGGCCAGACGAAGGCGAGCGCCGCGAAGGCGACGGCGACGGCGAGCGCCACGGCGCCGTCGCGCCGCAGCGCGCGGGCTTGCACCGCGATGGGCGCGATCAGCGCGGCGATGCCCAGGATCAGCAGGATGTTGGCGATGTTCGAGCCGACGATGTTGCCGATGGCGATGCCCGGCGCACCGGCGAGCGAGGCCTGGACGGAGGTGACGAGCTCGGGCGTGGACGTGCCGAAGCCCACCAGCGTCAGGCCGATGACGAGGGGCGAGACCCCGAGCCGGGTGGCGGCCTTCACCGCGCCGCGCACGAGGAGATCGCCGCCCAGGACGAGAAGGACGAGGCCTGCGAGGACGAAGAGGATGGTGGTGCTCATGAGGGAGGACCGATGACGTGAGGGCGGGGCCCGCCGGAACCGTCGTCGCCGCCGCGCCTCGGCGCGGATGGCCCGTCGAACTGATCCCGTACGAGGGAACAGCTCCGACATCGCGGCGCGGTTCGAGGCGTCGGCCTCGGTCCGCACCGCCAGAGGGGCCCGGCGCTGTAGCGACGCTCAGATGGCGGGGTAACGCGGATTGCGCAAGGGACGAATGGGAATTGAACTGCACGAGCCGCCGAAAAGTTTCCCGCGCCCCCGGAGTCCCCCATGCCCATCGAGAAGATCAGCTTTGCCGGCCACGACGGCCAGACCCTCGCCGCCCGGCTCGACCGCCCGATCGGGCGTCCGCGCGCTTATGCGCTCTTCGCCCATTGCTTCACCTGCTCGAAGGATCTCGCCGCCGCGCGGCGGATCGCGGCGGCGCTGGCCGATTCGGGGATCGCGGTGCTGCGCTTCGACTTCACCGGGCTCGGCCACTCGCAGGGCGAGTTCGGCAACACCAACTTCTCGACCAACGTCGAGGACCTGGCGCTGGCCGCCGCGCACATGCGCGCCACGCTGGAGGCACCCACCATCCTGATCGGCCATTCGCTGGGCGGCGCGGCCGTGATCGCGGCGGCGCGGCACATCCCCGAGGCGAAGGCCGTGGTGACGATCGGCGCGCCGGCGGAGCCCGGCCACGTCACCCACAACCTCGGCTCGTCGCTGGAGGAGATCGAGCGGGAGGGACGGGCGACGGTCTCGCTCGCCGGGCGCAGCTTCACCATCTCGCGGCAATTCGTCGAGGACGTGCGGGGGCAGGCCCTCGCCGCGGCGCTGGGCGGCCTGCGCAAGGCGCTCCTCGTCCTCCACGCCCCGCGCGACGCCACGGTGGGGATCGACAACGCGAGCGCGATCTTCCTCGCCGCGAAGCACCCCAAGAGCTTCGTCACCCTGGACGAGGCCGACCACCTTCTCACCCGCGCCGAGGACGCCGAATACGCCGCCTCGGTGATCGCCGCGTGGGTCTCGCGCTACCTGCCGCCGCAGGTGGTCGAGCATCCGGTGGCCGACGAGGGCGTCGTGCGGGTGAGCGAGGATTCGGCGGGCGGCCTTCTCCAGCACGTCTCGGTCGATGGGCGCTTCCGGCTGATCGCCGACGAGCCGCTGGCGCTGGGCGGCAGCGACCTGGGGCCGACGCCCTACCAGTTCCTGTCGGTCGCGCTCGGCGCGTGCACGGCGATGACGCTGCGGATGTACGCCCGCCGCAAGACGCTCGCCCTCGAGAGCGTCGTCGTCGACGTCTCCCACGACAAGGTCCACGCCGCCGACAGCGACGACGCCGAGGCCGGCGCGCACAAGCGCGTGGACCGCTTCCGCCGCGAGATCGCGCTGACGGGAGACCTCACGCCGGCCGAGCGCGCGCGCCTGATCGAGATCGCCGACATGTGCCCGGTGCACCGCACGCTGGAGCAGTCCTCGCGGGTGGAGACGGTGGAGAGGGGTTGAGGCGTCTCAGGGTTCCGGGCCCGCTTCGCGACCCGGAAAGACCGGGGTCTCACCCCAGCGTCCACAGCCCCGTCGGCACCGGCCCGCCCAGCAGGTCCGCGACCCGCGTCTCCTCGCCGAAGGGGCGCGGCGCACCGCCGTGGAGCGCGTCGCGCATCTCGGAGTCGACGAGGTCGGCGGGGATGACGATGCGGGTGTCGCCCCACCACGCGGCGGACGGCGTCAGCGCGTCGCCGCCGATCAGCGGGGCGGCGATGAGCCGGCCGCAGACGGCGACGAGCGCCGAGGAGGAGTGGCGGCGCGCGAAGGCGACGACGTGGGCGGCGCGGTGGCCGCGCACGGCGAGCGGCAGGTAGTCGCCCTGCGCGAACAGGTCCGGCTGCTGCCGGCGCGCGTCGAGCAGGGACGCGATCAACCGCTGCTTGATCCGCCCGTCGCGCCAGCGCCCGGCGAGGTCGTCCCACGACGCTCCGTCGGACAAAGCCGCCTCGCGCGCCTCGTAGTCGACGGGGTCGCGGTTGTCCGGGTCGACGAGGGAGAAGTCCCAGAACTCGCGACCCTGGTAGCAGTCCGGCACGCCGGGCGTGGTGCAGCGCAGGAAGGTCTGGACGAGCCCGTTCGCGGCCCCCGCCGGCGCGAGCGCCTCGACGAAGGCGTGGACCGACTCGAGGAAGGCGGGGGCGACGCGCGGGTTCGTCACGGCCTCGACGAAGCGCGTGCAGGCGGCCTCGTAGTCTTCGTCGGGCGCGGTCCAGGAGGAGTTGAGCTTGCCCTCGCGCAGCGCCTTCTCCTGCCAGCGCGCGAGACGCGCGCCGAGCTGCGCGAGCCCGTCCGCGTCGTCCGGGGCGAGGTCGTAGGGCCAGGCGCCGAGCAGCATCTGGTAGAGGACGTACTCGTCCGCGGGGTCGACCGCGTCCTGCGTGTGGCGCTTGTTGAGGTCGAGCCAGGCGCCGATGCGGTCCGCCCATTCGGCGGGGATCTCGGAGAGCGCCGCGAGGCGGGCGCGCAGGTCCTCGCCGCGCTTGTGGTCGTGTGTCGCGGTGGCGAGCATGGACGCGGGGAAGCGCGCCGCGCGCTCCATGGCGCTCGCGTGGAAGGCCTCGCGGGGGATGGCGAAGCGGCCGGGATCGGAGCCGACGTCGTTGCGCGAGACGAGCCGCCCGTAGCGGTAGAAGGCCGTGTCCTCCACCGCCTTCGCCGCCACGGGCGCGCAGAGCTGCTGGAGGGCGATCACCGCGCGGGCGCGCACCTCCTGGTCGGCGACGCCGATGCCCTGGATCCAGCCGTTGACGAGATCGACGATCGCCGCCTCGCCCGGACCCGCCATGTCCTTCGCCGCCTCGACGGCGCGCTCCAGGATCGGCGCGTCCGAGCCGGGCGCGGCGCCGGCGGTGGCGTAGGTGCGGTAGGCCGGGAAGGCCGCGATCAGCGAGACCAGCGCGCGGCGCAGGGCGTGGTAGGTGACGTCGCGGGTCTCGAGGTCGAGCCGGGCGAGGTCGTGGAAGGCGTGCGCCACCGCGTCGAGCTGGCCGGCGAAGTTGCGCACCAGCATCTCGTTCCTGGCGTCGAGCTCCTCGGACGCGAAATCCGGGTAGCGGCCGGAGATCTCGCTCCAGAGGTCGGTGAACATCTCCTCGCCCTCGGGGCTGTGGAGGAGGCCCGACACCGCGTCCATGAACTCGTAGCCGGTGGTGCCGTCGACGGCCCAGTCGCCGGGGAGCGGCTCGTCGTGGGCGAGGATCTTCTCGACCAGGATCCAGGCCGGCCCCGGCGGCGCCTCGGCGGGGCGCTCGGCATCGAGCTCGCCGAGCCGCGCGCGCAGCCGGCGGCCGTAGCCGGCGGGGTCGGCGAGGCCGTCGACGTGGTCGATGCGCAGGCCGTCGATCAGCCCCTCGGCATAGAGCCGGAAGATCTCGGCGTGGACCCCCTCGAACACCTCCTCCTCCTCGACCCTGAGGCCCGCGAGCTCGGTGATGTCGAAGAAGCGCCGCCAGTTGATCTCGTCCCCGGCGGTGCGCCACCAGGACAGGCGCCAGTTCTGCCGCTCCAGGATCGGGTGCAGCGCCTCGAGCGCCGACACGCGCGCGAGCGTGGCTTCGAGCGTCTCGCCGGCCGCGCGGGCGAGCTCGAGCCGCGCCTCCTTGAAGGCGTCCGGCGTGCGCGCCTCGTCGAACCGGTCCGCCAGCTGGGCGAGCGAGGCGTCGCCCGCCCGCAGGATCTCGCCGTAATCGCCCGGGTTCAGCGGGAACCGATGGTGGTAGTAGGCGGCGCAGAGCCGGCGCATGCGCGGGTCGAAGACGAGGGTGATCTCGCCGTTCGCGAGCGCCTCGCCGTAGGGCGCGCCGAGGAAGGGGGCGGCGACCTTGCCCTCGAAGGCGGGGTCGGGCGTGTTCCAGTCGATGTCGAAGTAGCGCGCATAGCGGCTCGCCTCGCCGTTCTCGAGCACGTCGAGCCAGAACCGGTTGTCGGCGCCGCCCACCGCCATGTGGTTGGGCACGATGTCGGCGACGATCCCCATCCCGTGCCGGCGCGCGGCGGCGACGAGGGCGCGCAGGGCCTCCTCGCCGCCGATCTCCGGGTCGACATGGGTGAAGTCGACGCCGTCGTAGCCGTGGACGGAGCCGCGGCGCGAGGCGAGGACAGGGGAGAGGTAGAGGTGGCTGACGCCGAGCGCGGCGAGGTACGGCACGGCGCGCTCCGCCGCCTCGAAGGGGAATTCGCGGCGCAGCTGCAGGCGGTACGTCGCGCGCGGGATGCGCGGGGCGATCGGGGTGTCGGTGGTCATTGCATACGCCTCGTTGTCGTCGGCCGTCTTCCAGCGCGCTTTCGGGAGGGCCCGGCGCCCTCCCCCGCTTCCGCTTCGCGGAACGCGCCTTCGGCGCGCCCCATCCGTCTCGCCGCTACGCGCCGATCCACCTTTCCCCTACAGGGAAGGAGATCTCCGCCGCGGGCGTGCGGCGGCGAGCATCGCCATCCGGCGACGGGCGGCGGGGTCGTCGAGGCCCTCGGGCGGAAGCCGTCTACGCCAATTCGGGTGCTCGTCGAGGGTTCCGGGAAGGTTGGGCTGGTCGACCAGGCCGTGCAGGTCCTCCGCCGGTATGATGGCGAGGTTCGAGGCGGTCTTGACCACGAACCCGAGCGCCGCGTCGACCACCGCGTCCGTCTCCTCCAGGGATGGGGCCTCGCCCTCGGCCGTGCCGGCCTTGACGAAGGCCTCCCAGAGCGTGCCGCGATCGGCGTCGCGCTCCGCGTGCTGGGTGCGGTGGAACTCGGCGTCGCCGTGGCCGACGCGCTCGCGCCAATCCACATCGTTGCCCCGCCACCAGCCGGCGACGGTCGGGAGATCGTGGGTCGTGGTCATCGAGGCGGCGTGGCGCGCGTAGCGGCGCGGCGCGGTGAAGCGGCCCTTCGCCCCGCGCTCGAACCAGAGCACCCGCATGCCGAGCACGCCCGCCTCGTCGAGCCGCGGACGGAAGCCCGGGGGCACCGTGCCGAGGTCCTCGCCGATGACGACGCCACCGGAGCGCGACGATTCCAGCGCGACGAGACGCAGGAGGTTCTCCAGCGGATAGGTGATGTAGCAGCCGTCGCGGGGCGTCATGCCCTCGGGCACGACCCAGAGGCGGCGAAGCCCCATCACGTGGTCGATGCGCACGCCGCCGGAGACGCGCAAAGCGGCGCGCAGGGTCGCCAGGAAGGGCTCGAAGCTCGTGGTCTCGAGCGCGCGCGGCGAGAAGTTGGTGAGGCCCCAGTCCTGCCCGGTAGGGCCGAGCATATCCGGCGGCGCGCCGACCGAGAGGCCGTCGAGCACGTCCTGCCGGCGCGACCAGACGTGGCTGCCGCCGCTGTCCATGCCCACCGCCAGATCGGCGATCAGCCCGATCGCCATGCCCGCGTCCTCGGCGCGGCGCTGCGCCGCGCCGAGCGAGCGCTCCGCGAGCCATTGCAGGAAGGCGTGGAAGACGACCTCCTCCACGTTCTCGCGGCAGAAGGCCTCGACTTCCGGGCTCTCGGGATGCCGATACGCCTCCGGCCAGTCGTGGAAGCCGCCGCCCCGGCCCTGAGCCGTGAAATGGGCGTGCAGCGCCTCGTAGCGGGCGTGGTTCTCGAGCATCGTGCCGCCCTCGGCGCGGAAGGCGGCGAAGTCGGCGCGGCGCTGCGGGTCTCCCGAGGCCTCGAAGCGGTCGTAGAGCGTGCGCAGCTTCCCGAGCTTGATGCGCGCGCCCGCCTCCCAGTCGACGAGCGCGCCGAGCGGGGGCGCCTCGCCGCCGAGGTCGACGTCGCCGAAGACGGCGGTCGGGTCGGCGTAGAGCACGTTGTGGAACAGCCGCGTCGAGGGCGAATAGGGGCTGAAGCGCGAGGGGTCGGCGGCGAAGAGCGCGTGGGTCGGGCTCATCGCCACGGCGTCCGCGCCGGTGCGCCCGGCCGCCTCGCAATAGGCGCCGAGCGACCCGAAATCGCCGAACTCCTCGCCGTCCCGAGGGGGCAGCGAGTAGATCTGCGCGGCGAGCCCGAAGACCTTGCGGCCCTCGGCGACGTCCTCCACCCGGACCGCGTGGGCGGGCGCGACCGCGAGCGTGAGATGGTGGTCGCCGATCTCGAGCCCGTGGTAGCCGGGCTCCAGCACCGGCGGCAGCGCAAGGCCGCCGGCGGTGGGGGCGAGCCGCATCTCGCGCCGGCCGCCGTGCTCGTCGCGCAGCACCGCGACCGCGCTCTGCGCGAAGGCCGCCGGCAGCGGGGTCGATTGCCCGACCTCGGTCGTGAGGAAGGACAGGCCCGCGCCCGCCTCCTCGCGCAGCTGCGCGAGGCTGTCGGCGATCTCGCCCTCGGTCCCGGCGGAGAGCCCCATCGCGGCGAGCACGCGCCGGAGCGTCTCCGCGCCGACCTCCTGGGGGCGGCCACGGAAATCCTCCCAGCGAATGTGCAGGCCCGCGGCCTGCGCGAGCTGGTGCAGCGGGTCGGCCATCAAGAGGGGTCCTCCAGCCAGGCGATGGTGGTGTGGGCGGGCACGCCGTCGGCTGCGAGCGGCTGACCGATCACGAGAAGCGGCTCGCCGGGCGGGACGGCGACGCCGCGCAGCGGCGCGGGGGTCGCGCCGAGGTTCGACAGAAACGTGAGGCGCCGGCCGTCGCCCATGCGCCAGCGGGCGATCACGGCCTTCTCATTGACGACCGCGGCGCTCTCGGCCCGCGCGCCCCTCAGCCGCGGGGCGACGTGCTCGGCGCGGGCGGCCAGCAGCCGCCGGTAGAGGTCGTGCACCGCCTTGTCGCCGCTCTCACCGGCGATGGCCGGCCGCGAGCGGGCGAAGGTGGCGGGCGCGTTCGGATCGGGGATGCGCTCGCGCGTGTGCGGATCGGCGAATTCGGGAAAGGCCTTGAACTCGCGCCGCCGACCCTCGCGCACGGCGTCGGCGAGGCCGTCGTGGTAGTCCGTGAAGAACAGGAACGGCTCCGTCGAGCCCGTCTCCTCGCCCATGAAGATCATCGGGATCTGCGGGCAGAGGATCTGCAGCGCGGCGGCCGCGTCGAGCGCCGTGCGGTCGACGAGCGCGGCGAGCCGGTCGCCGAAGGCGCGGTTGCCGACCTGGTCGTGGTTCTGCAGGCAGGTGACGAAGGCGGTGGGCGGCAGGTGGCCCGACGGCGCGCCGCGCGGGCCGCCCTCCCCGTTCTCCGGCGCCTCGCCCTGGTAGACGAAGCCCTCCTGCAGCCCGCGCGCGAGCTTGCCCGCCGTGTCGCGGATGTAGTTCCCGTAGTACGACTGGTCCTCGCCGGTCAGCATCACGTGGATGCAATGATGGATGTCGTCGTTCCACTGCGCGTCGATATCCCGGCCGAGATAGCCCGGATCGTTCTCCTCGTTCTCGAGCACGAGGTGGACGTGGCGGCCGGGCTCGACCGTGCGGCGGACCTCGGCCGCGACCTCGTCGAGCCAGTCCTTCTCCGGGATCTGGTGGACGGCGTCGAAGCGCAGGCCGTCGACCCGGTATTCCATCAGCCACATCAGCACGTTGTCGGCGAAGAAGCGGCGGACCTCCGGGCGGCGGAAGTCGATCGCCGCGCCCCAGGGCGTGTGTATGTCGTTGCGGAAGAAGGGCTCGGCATAGGAGTGCAGGTAGTTCCCCTCCGGCCCGAAATGGTTGTAGACCACGTCGAGGAAGACCTGCAGCCCGTGCCCGTGCGCCTCGTCGACGAGGCGCTTGAGCGCCTCCGGCGAGCCGTAGGCGGCGTCCGGCGCATAGGGCAGCACGCCGTCGTAGCCCCAGTTCCGCGCGCCCGGAAAGGCGCCGATCGGCATCAGCTGGAGCGCGGTGACGCCGAGATCGGCGAGGTCCTTCAGGTGCGCGCGCACCCCCTCGAAGCCGCCGAGAAGGCCGACGTGGAGCTCGTAGAGCACGAGCTCCTCGATCGGCCGGCCCTGCCAGCCGGCGTTCCGCCACTCGTAGGCGAGCGGGTCGACCACGAGCGAGGGGTCGCCGACGTCGTCGGTCTGCGCCCGGGAGGCGGGATCGGGCACGACGAGGCCGTCGTCGAGCCGGTAGCGATAGGGTGTCCCGGCACCGCAATCGACCTCGACCTGGAACCAGCCGGCGTCCTGCTTCTCCATCGGGATGGGCTCGCGGCCCTCGATCACGAGGTGCGGCTGTCTCTGGATCGGGGCCCAGAGCCGGAAGCGCGTCCGGCCTGGTGAGACCAGGCTCGCGCCCCATTGAGTGGGATGAGAATAGCGGGCCATGGGGGATCAGCTCCGTTGCGAAAAGTATCGGCTCAACGCGTCCAGGATCGACGCCGACCCTCTCCTTCCCTGTAGGGGAAGGTGGCCCGACGCGAAGCGGCGGGACGGATGGGGCACGCCGGAGGCGTGTTCCGCGAAGCGGAAATCGGGCGGCCCCGAGCCCTCCAGGCTTGCGCCGTCCAGCCCTGCACCGTTTCGGGTCCGCCGAACGCGCGTCCCGCGCGCCCCATCCGTCTCGGCTTCGCCGAGCCACCTTCCCCTACAGGGAAGGAGAAGGCTCGGCGATACATCGCGAGGGATAGAGGAGATGCGGGAGGGGCCGCCGGGTTTCGTCCAGAGCACCCTGTCCGCAAGGCCCCGCCCATCACCCGCCCTCCCCGGGCTCGATCACGGCGGCGACGAGGACGCAGGCGCGGTCGAGCACCTCGTAGGCGGCTTCGCCGAGCGATTCCTCCGGGCGGTCCGGCGCGGCGGTGTCGACGAGGAGCCGCCAGCCGGTCTCGGGTCCGGGCAGCGTGAAGCGGATGGTCTCGTCCGAGCCGTTGAGCAGCAGCGCCACGATCTCGATCGCGCCGTCCTCGCGCCGCTCGGCCCGGCGCATGACCAGCGCGCGCTTCTCGTGCTCGTTCCAGTCCTCCGGCGAGGGCGTGGCGCCGTTCTCGTCGAACCAGTCGACGTCGCGGATGCCCCGGCCGATCTCCTGGCCGTAGAGGAAGCGCTTGCACCGCAGGATCGCATTGTCGCGCCGGATGGCGGCGAGGCGCGCGGTGAAGCTCGTGAGCGCCTCTCCCTCGGGCGAGCGCGCCACCTCCCAGTCGAGCCAGGAGATCTCGTTGTCCTGCGCGTAGGCGTTGTTGTTGCCGCCCTGCGAGCGGCCGAACTCGTCGCCGGCGAGGATCATCGGCGTGCCCAGCGCCGAGAACACCGTGGCGAGCATGGACCGCATCACGCGCGCGCGCACCTGCCGGATCTCGGGGTCCTCGCTCGGCCCTTCCACGCCCCAGTTGCGGGAATGGTTGTCCGAATGGCCGTCGCGGTTGTCCTCGCCGTTGGCCTCGTTGTGCTTCTCCTGGTAGGCCACGATGTCGGCCAGCGTGTAGCCGTCGTGCGCGGCGACGAAGTTCACCGAGGCCCAGGGCCGGCGGGCGCGGCGGTCGAACAGATCGCCCGAGCCAGAGAGGCGCGCCGCCATGTCCGAGCGCAGGCCGCCGTCGCCCTTCCAATAGCGCCGGACGCTGTCGCGGAACTTGTCGTTCCACTCGGCGAAGGAGGGCGGATGATGCCCGAGCTGATAGCCCCCGGGCCCGATGTCCCAGGGCTCGGAGATCAGCTTCTTGCGCGAGAGGATCGGGTCCTGGCGCAGGGCGTCGAAGAAGCCCGCGCCGGGATCGAAGCCGTGCGGCTCGCGCCCCAGCGTCACGCCCAGATCGAAGCGGAAGCCGTCGACGCGGTAGGAGGTCGCCCAGTAGCGCAAGCTGTCCATGACCATCTGCAGCACGCGGGCGTTCGACAGGTTCATCGTGTTGCCGGTGCCGGTGTCGTTGATGCAGTGGCGCGGATCGTCCGGCAGCAGCCGGTAGTAGCTGGCGTTGTCGAGGCCGCGCCAGGACATCGTCGGGCCGAGCTCGCCGCCCTCGCAGGTGTGGTTGTAGACGACGTCGAGGATCACCTCGATACCCGCCGCGTGCAGGCGGCGGATGGCGATGCGCAGGTCGTTGTTGTCGCCGCCGGGCATCATGTAGCGCGGCTCGGGGGCGAAGAAGGACAGCGTGTTGTAGCCCCAGTAGTTGGTGAGCCCCTTCTCCTGCAGGAACCGGTCCTGGAGGAAGGCGTGGATCGGCAGGAGCTCGATCGAGGTGACGCCGAGCCGCTTCAGGTGCTCGATCACGGCCGGGTGGGCGAGCGCGGAATAGGTGCCGCGCTCGGGGATGCGCACGTCGTCGAGGAGCTTGGTGAGCCCCTTCACGTGCGCCTCGTAGATCACCGTCTCCGACCAGGGAACGTTCGGCGCCCGGTCGTCCCCCCAGGAGAACGAGTCGTCGACGACCACCGCCTTGGGCACCGCCGGCGCGCTGTCGCGCCGGTCGAAGGTGAGGTCGGCGCGCGGAGACAGGACGCGGTAGCCGAACAGCGCATCCGTCCACCGCGTCTCGCCGTGGAGCGCCTTGGCGTAGGGGTCGAGCAGCAGCTTGTTGGGGTTGAAGCGGTGCCCGTGCTGCGGCTCGTAGGGCCCATGCGCGCGGAAGCCGTAGAGCAGGCCCGGCTTCACGTGCGGCAGGTAGCCGTGCCAGACCTCGTCGGTCCATTCCGGCAGGTCGTAGCGCGCGATCTCCCGCCGGCCCGTGGGGTCGAAGAGACACAGCTCGATGCGCTCGGCGTGAGCCGAGAAGACGGCGAAGTTCACGCCGAGACCGTCCCAGGTCGCGCCGAGGGGGTACGCGGATCCGGGCGACAGCCGGTCGGGAAGAAGGGGCATGGAACTCCTCAGGCCTTGTGGCGGAAGACGACCGCAGCGAGCGGGGGCAACGTGATACCGACCGAATGGCTCCGCCCGTGCGCCGGGATCGCCTCGCTGCGCACGGCGCCGGAATTGCCGAGGTTCGTTCCGCCGTAGATCTGCGCGTCGGTGTTGATGATCTCGCTCCAGGTCCCGCCTTCCGGCACGCCGATGCGGTAGTCGTGGCGCGGCACCGGCGTCATGTTGAGCACGACGAGGAGCGGCTTCGCCTCTCCCGTGCCGCGCCGCAGGTAGGCGAAGACCGAGTTCTGCGCGTCGTCGCCGACGATCCACTCGAAGCCCGAGGGGTCCGTATCGGTCGTGTGCAGCGCCGGCTCGCGGGCGTAGAGCTTGTTGAGGTCGCGCACCAGCATCTGCAGCCCGGCGTGGGAGTGGTTCTGCAGCAGCGCCCACTCGATCTCGCCGTCGTGGTTCCACTCGCGATGCTGGCCGATCTCGCAGCCCATGAAGAGCAGCTTCTTGCCGGGATGGGTCCACATGAACCCGAAATAGGCGCGCAGGTTGGCGAGCTTCTGCCACTCGTCGCCGGGCATCTTGCCCAGCAGCGAGCCCTTCCCGTGCACCACCTCGTCGTGGGAGATCGGCAGCACGAACTTCTCCGAGAAGGCGTAGACCAGCCCGAAGGTCAGCTCGCTGTGGTGGTAGGCGCGGTAGAGCGGCTCACGCTGGACGTAGTGCAGCGTGTCGTGCATCCAGCCCATGTTCCACTTGTAGGAGAAGCCGAGCCCGCCCTGGGAAACCGGCTGCGAGACGCCCGGGAAGGCGGTGGATTCCTCCGCGATGGTGACGGCGCCGGGCGCGCGCTCCTGCACGATCTGGTTCATCCGCTTGAGGAAGTCGATCGCCTCGAGGTTCTCGCGCCCGCCGAAGCGGTTGGGGATCCACTGGTCGTGCTCGCGCGAATAGTCGCGGTAGAGCATCGAGGCGACCGCGTCGACGCGCAGCGCGTCGATGTGGAACGTCTCCGTCCACCACAGGGCCGAGGCGATGAGGAAGCCCTGCACCTCCTGGCGGCCCATGTTGTAGATGTAGGTGTTCCAGTCCTGATGGTAGCCCTCCCGCGGGTCCTCGTGCTCGTAGAGCGCCGTGCCGTCGAAGCGCGCGAGACCGTGCGGATCCGTCGGGAAGTGGGCTGGCACCCAGTCGAGGATGACGCCGATATTGGCCCGGTGGCAGGCGTCGACGAAGCGCGCGAAGCCCTCCGGCGTGCCGTAGCGGGCCGAGGGCGCGAACAGCGACAGCGGCTGGTAGCCCCAGGAGCCGCCGAACGGGTGCTCCATGATCGGCATCAGCTCGATGTGAGTGAAGCCGAGATCCGCGACGTAGGGGATCAGCGTCTCCGAGAGCTTGTCCCAGTCGAGGATGCCGTGCGGCTCGCCTTCGGGGCGCAGCCACGAGGCGGGATGGACCTCGTAGACGGTCATCGGCTCGGCCGGGCCCTGGCGCGCGCCGCGCTTGGCCATCCACTCCTCGTCCGTCCAGCGGAACGCATGCGGAGCGGCGACCACCGAGGCGTTGGCGGGGGGCGCTTCCGTGCGGCGCGCGAGCGGATCGGCCTTGGGCGTGAGCGTCTCGCCGTGCTTGCCGACGATCTCGTACTTGTAGCGCTCGCCGGGGCCGATGCGCGGGACGAACAGCTCCCAGATCCCGGCGGTGTGGCGCAGGCGCATGGGATGGCGGCGGCCGTCCCAGGAGTTGAAGTCGCCCACGATCGAGACGCGCCGCGCGTTCGGCGCCCAGACCGAGAACGCGACCCCCTCGACGCCCTCGTGCTCGGTGGGCTGCGCGCCGAAGCGCTCGGCGAGATCCCAGTGGGCGCCCTCGGAGAACAGGTGCAGATCGAGCTCGCCAAGCACCAGTCCGAAGGAATAGGGGTCCTCCGTCTCCTGGACGGTGCCCGGCCAGGTCACCCGCAGCATGTAGCGCTCGCGCCGGCTCACGACGCCGGCGAAGAGCCCGTCGCGCACGTCCTTGAGCGCGCCGAGGATCTCGCCGTTCTCGCGCGACACGACCTCGACGGCCTCCGCGCCGGGCAGGAAGGCGCGCACGACGGGGCCCTGCCCCGTCTCGTGCATGCCGAGGAACGCGAACGGATCGGTGAGACGCCCGGCGAGCGCCTCCGTCGCGGCCGCCTCGACGCCCGCGATTTCCGGCGCGTGGGTCGCATCGTTCATCAGGAAGTCTCCTCGTTCGACTCGAGGAGGCGCGCGGCCACGTGGGCGAAACCGTTCAACGGCACGTCCAGCCAGGCCGGACGGTTCGCCGCCTCGTAGCAGATTTCGTACGCCGCCTTCTCGAGAATAAAGAGATCGAGCAGCGAAGAGTTCGACACGCCTTGCGGATCGACCTCGCGATACGCCTCCAGGAAGGCCTTCTCCGCGACGTCGCGGAAGATCGACCTCAGCTGGGCTCCGCGCGCCTCCGTGAGCGGGCCCTGCGGCGTGTGGCGGTGCTTCTTCAGGTTGGACGCGGCGTAGTCGAAGGAGCGGATCACGCCCGCCACGTCGCGCATCGGGCTCGCCTTGGCCCGGCGCTCGCCCAGCGACTTCGCGGGCTCGCCCTCGAAGTCGATGATCATCACGTCGTTGCCGGCGACCAGGATCTGGCCGAGATGGAGATCGCCGTGGATGCGGATCCGCGGCGTGCCGGCGAGCGCGGCGGCCTTCTCGTCGACGAGCGCGAGAAGCCGGTCGCGGCTGTCGAGCAGGCCGGCGGCCTGGGCGGCGTCCTCCTCGTGATCCCACTCCCCGTAGCCGCGAATCGCGGCGAAGGCGGCCTCGAGCTGCGCCTTCACGCCGCTGCGCAGCCGCTCGACGTCGCCGTCGTCGGCGACCTCCGGGCGGAAGTCCGCCGCGTCGGTGTCGCGCCGCAGGACGGCGTGCATCTCGCCCAGGCGGCGGCCGAGATTGTGGGCGAAGGCCGCGTAGGTCTCGAACTGCTCGCCGTCCTCGGCGAGTTCCTGCTCGGTGGCGGTGCCGAGCTCGTCGATCGTGCGGTCGAGGTAGTTGAGCGTCCACTGCCAGCCGTCGCCCTGGTTGAGGACGAAGCCCTGCACGATCGCCAGCGTGGTCTGCGTCTCGTCGCCGCCGACGTGGACCACCTCGCCCAGGAGCGGCGGGGTGTTGGCGTAGCCGTTCTCGGTGAGATAGCGGCTCATCTCCGCTTCCGGATGGATTCCGGGCGTGAGCTTGCGCAGCAGCTTGAACACCGCCTCGCGGCCGACGATGAGCGTCGAGTTCGACTGCTCGGCCGTGAGCCACTCGATCTCGGCGTCCGGCGCCGGTGCATGCTCGGCGAACTGGGAGGTCGCGAGGAAGCGGATCTCGCCCGTCTCGGTCGACAGCACCGTCCCCTCGGCCAGCCCCATGGTCAGGGCGCGGGCGAAGCCGGGCATGGCGAAGCCGTCGGTGAGATAGCCCACGCGCCGGCCCATGCGCACCCGGGCCATGGCGAGCTGCGGCGCGAAGGGCGCCGGCGACTCGTCGTCCCAGGAGATCGCGAACGGCAGAGCGTAGCGCTCCGGCCCCGACGGCGTCGTGATCTCCACGAGCCCCATCAGGATGTCCTTGCCGGCGCCCGGCAGCGGGATCGCGGTGACGACCTCGGCCCGCTGGATCTGCTGATCCTTGCGCTGGAACCAGCGCCGGTGGGGCGCATAGCCGGGCAGCACGTCACGCTCGAGGGTCTCGCGCGACTTGCCCTCCACCACCTCGCCGACGCCGCGGCGCACGACGAAGGTGAGGTGCTCGGGCTCGATGCCCGCGGTCGCCGTCGACCATTGCGGCGGCTCGACGGTCTCGGAGAGCTGGAACCAGTAGAAGCCGTAGGGCGGCAGCGTCAGCAGGTAGGGCAGCTGGCCGAGCTGCGGGAAGGAGGCGCCGCCCGAGAGCTCGACGGGGATGCGCCCGGCGAATTCACCGAGGTTGAGCTCCACCGCCTGCGCCTGGCGCGAGACGTTGGCGACGCACAGGATGGTGTCGCCCTCGAACTCGCGCAGGTAGGCCAGGATCTTGCGGTTGGCGGGGCGCAGGAAGCGGATCGCGCCGCGCCCGAAGGCGGCGTGCTGCTTGCGCACCGCGAGCATGCGGCGCGTCCAGTTCAGCAGCGAGGACGCGTCGCGCTCCTGGCTCTCGACGTTGACGCGGTCGTAGCCGTAGAGCGGATCCTGGATCGGCGGCAGGGTGAGGCGCGCGGGGTCGGCGCGGGAGAAGCCGCCGTTGCGGTCCGGCGACCATTGCATCGGCGTGCGCACGCCGTCGCGGTCGCCGAGGAAGATGTTGTCGCCCATGCCGATCTCGTCGCCGTAGTAGATCACCGGCGTGCCGGGCATGGTCAGCAGGAGCGAGTTCATCAGCTCGATGCGCCGACGGTCGCGCTGCAGCAGCGGCGCGAGGCGGCGGCGGATGCCGAGGTTGATGCGCGCGCGCGTCTCCGACGCGTAGGTGCTCCAGAGGTAGTCGCGCTCCTTGTCCGTGACCATCTCGAGCGTGAGCTCGTCATGGTTGCGCAGGAAGATCGCCCACTGGCACTTCTCGGGGATCTCCGGCGTCTGGCGCATGATGTCGGTGATCGGAAAGCGGTCTTCCTGCGCGATCGCCATGTACATGCGCGGCATCAAGGGGAAGTGGAACGCCATGTGGCATTCGTCGCCATTGCCGAAATAGTCCTGCGTGTCCTCCGGCCACTGGTTGGCCTCGGCGAGCAGCATGCGGTCGGGATAGGTGGCGTCGAGCTCGGCGCGGATCTTCTTCAGGATGTCGTGCGTCTCGGGCAGGTTCTCGTTGTTCGTGCCCTCGCGCTCGACGAGATACGGCACCGCGTCGAGCCGCAGCCCGTCGACGCCCATGTCGAGCCAGAAGCGCATCACCGAGAGCACCTCCTTCAGCACCCGCGGGTTGTCGAAGTTGAGGTCCGGCTGGTGGCTGTAGAAGCGGTGCCAGAAATAGGCGTTGGCCACCGGATCCCAGGTCCAGTTCGACTTCTCGGTGTCGAGGAAGATGATCCGCGTGCCGGCGTACTTCTTGTCGTCGTCCGACCACACGTAGAAGTCGCGCGCCGCCGAGCCGGGCTTGGCGTGCCGCGCCTTCTGGAACCAGGGATGCTGGTCCGAGGTGTGGTTGATGACGAGCTCGGTGACCACGCGCAGGCCACGCGCATGCGCCTCCTCGACGAAGCGCTTGAAATCGCGCACCTTGCCGTATTCCGGATGCACGTTTCGGTAGTCCGCGATATCGTAGCCGTCGTCACGCCGCGGAGACGGATAGAACGGCAGCAGCCATAGGCAGGTGACGCCCAGCTCGGTGATGTAGTCGAGCTTTTCGAGCAGTCCCTGAAAATCGCCGATGCCGTCGTTGTCCGAATCGAAGAACGACTTCACGTGCAGCTGATAGATCACCGCATCCTTGTACCAGAGCGGATCGGTGTTGGTGATGAGCGACTTCTTGCGCGGCAACTCAGGCCCCCTGGTGCGGACGGATTCGCCAGATGACGAAGGGATATTCGAACGGGTCGAGACGGATATGCTGCATCTTTCCGTGCCAGACGAAAGCCCGGTCGGCGATCAGGTCGTCGACGTCGACGGCTCCGTGGTCGGGCAGGCCGAACTCCCACAGCGGCACCTCGAAATCGCAGGCGTTCGCCACGTGCGGATTGAGGTTGACCATCACGAGGATCATGTCGTCGCCGTTGCGGGACGGCTTGCCCCAGTAGAGGATCTCGTCGTGGTAGGCGCTGTAGAAGCGCGTGTTGGTGTGCGTGTGCAGCGCCGGGTTCGCGCGTCGGATGCGGTTGAGCCGCGTGATGTCCGGGATGATGTTGCCGGGCATGGCCCAGTCGCGCGACTTGATCTCGAACTTCTCCGAGTCCTTGTACTCCTCCTTGCCCGGGATCGGCTCGCCCTCGAGCAGCTCGAAGCCGGAATAGACGCCCCACAGCCCGCCGAGCGTGGCGGCGAGGCAGGCGCGCACCAGGAAGCCGGGGCGGCCGGAGCTCTGGAGGTAGTACGGGTTGATGTCCGGCGTGTTGACGAACAGGTTCGGCCGGAAGAAGTCCTTCGGCGGATCGTTCGCCAGCTCCTCGAAATAGGACTGCAGCTCCGCCTTGGTGTTTCGCCAGGTGAAGTAGGTGTAGGACTGCGTGAAGCCGAGCTTCGCCAGCTGATACATCATCTTCGGCCGGGTGAAGGCCTCGGACAGGAAGATCGCGTCCGGGTGCTGCGCCTTCACGTCCGCGATCAGCCATTGCCAGAACGGCAGGGGCTTGGTGTGCGGATTGTCGACACGGAAGGTCTTGACCCCCTCCTTGCACCAGAACAGCACGATGTCGCGCAAGGCGATCCACATGTCCGGCACGGCGTCGGGCTTGTAGAAGTCGACGTTGACGATGTCCTGGTACTTCTTCGGCGGGTTCTCGGCGTACTTGATCGAGCCGTCCGGGCGGTAGTCGAACCAGCCGGGGTGCTCCTTCAGCCAGGGGTGGTCGGGCGCGCACTGGATGGCGAAGTCGAGCGCGATCTCGAGCCCGTGCGCCTCGGCGGCCTCGCGCAGCGCGCGGAAGTCCTCGAACGTGCCGAGCTCGGGATGCAGCGCGTCGTGCCCGCCCTCGGGCGAGCCGATGGCGTAGGGCGAGCCCGGATCGTCCGGCCCGGGCGTGAGGGTGTTGTTCTTGCCCTTGCGGTTCTTGCGGCCGATCGGGTGGATCGGCGGGAAGTACAGCACGTCGAAGCCCATGTCACGCACGCGCGGCAGGTGCGGGATCACGTCGCGCAGGGTCCCGTGCCGGTGCGGATCGTCGGTCATCGAGCGCGGGAAGAGCTCGTACCAGGAGGCGAAATGCGCCTGCGTGCGGTCAGCCTCGATCGGCTGGGAATGGCTTCTCGCCACGTGCGGGCGATCGTCCGCCTCGCGCATCAGGGCGCGCGCCTGCGGCGAGAGCAGCACGTGCACCCGGTCGTCGCCGCCGGCCCGGTCGAAGCGCGCGAGCACCTCCGCGAGGCCGTTCTCCAGCTCGCCCGACGATCGCGTATGCGCGGCCTCGACGTGCCGGCGCCCCTCGATCAGGTCGAGCTCGTAGTCGACCTTCGCGTCGAACTTCTTCGTCAGGTCGCGGCAGAAGGTCTGGTAGACGTCGTGCCAGGCCTCGACGACGTATTCGTGCCGGCCCATCCGCTCGAGGAAGAGCATGCCCTGGAAGCGGTCGTTGCCGAGCGGCTCCATCGGCGCGCGGCGCCAGTCGCTCTCGTCGACGGCGCGCCAGTGCAGCTCGACGCCGAGCACCTCGTGCCCGTCCATCAGCGCGTCGGCCTCGACGACGACGGCGTCGCCGACGACGCGCTTGACCGCGAAGGCGCCCTGGTCGACCGACGGATCGAGATTGTCGACGCAGATGCGCGGCCATTTCGTCGCGGCGGCGGTCACCGCGCGCTTGCCGGGCTGGCGGCCGACCTTGATCGGCTCGGCCCGTGGGGCCTTCGCCAGATAGGCCTCGCCGGGATGCAGCGCGATCAGGTCGCCGGCGGACGCCGTCGCGTCGGCGGCGCTGCCCCCCTCGATCGGGGCGAAGGCGCCGAAGGTGCCGCCCATCTGGCCCCGCAGCTTGGCGGCGAAGACGTCGTTGGGCTCGAACAGGTCCGCGTTGATCGCGACGAGGAGCGCCTCCTCGGCGAAGCGCGGATCGCGCGCGGTGCGCAACAGGCCCGTGACCCGCGCCGACGGCCCGGTCAGCGGGCGCAGCATGGCCTTGTCGCGCAGGAGCGGCGTCGTCTCGACGAGGCGGTTGACCCGCCGCACCATCTCGGAGAGGTCGAAGGGCGCCTCGGCGGCGGCGCGGTCGTAGTCCTCCGGCGTGGAGATCACGGCGTCCATCGGACGGCGCGCGGCGACCTCGACGCCCATCGGCGCGAGGATGCCCGTGCCCAGCGCGGCGGCGGCGTGCAGCGCGCGGTCGTAGGCCGGACGAAGGCCGCGATTGTCGCGCACGCGCTCGGCGAGCCGCGTCGAGAACGGCGCCTCCACCGTCGCGATCGGCGGCGCGATGCTGGCGAGGGCGTCGTGCTCCTCGAGAAACCAGGTCGAGCGGAAGTCCCACCAGGCGAGGGAGTTGACGGTGTAGTCGAACGGCGCGCCGCGCAGGTCCAGCACGTCGGGGCGCGGCACGCCGGTGACGTCCGCGATGAAGATCGCGTCGCGGTTGGCGTTGCGCGCGGCGGTGACGAGCCGGCCCCACAGGTCCGCGGTCGCGCCCGACGGCCGGACGGCGCGGAAGCCCGCGACGCCGAGCTCCGCGTAGCTCGCGATCCGCGGCGCCCAGAAGTCCCGCAGCCGCTCGCCGCAGCCGTCGGCGACGCGCGACATCGCCGTGCCCTGCGGACTCGCCGGATGGCGCGGATCGACGATCCCCATCGGCGTCTCGCGGCGCACGGTGAAGCAATCCGGCGCGGCCTCGACGAAGCGGTGCTCGAGCGCGAAGCTCTGGGGCGCCACGTCGAGCATCAGCTTCAGGCCGCGCTCCCCGGCGCTCTCGACGAGCCAGCGGATCACGTCGTACGCGCCGTACTCGGTCTCGAGCCCGGGATGGGCCGTGTCGTGATCGGAGGGGAAGAACACGTCGCCGGAGCGGCCGGGCGCATAGATCGGCGAGACGAGGACATGATCGAAGCCCAGCGCCTTCACCCGGTCGAAGTGCTCGGGAAAGCGCCCGAGCGATCCGACCAGCCGATGATGCATGTAATAGATGCGTGGCGCTGTCGTGATGGTGGTTTCGGCCATCGTCCCTCGCGTGCCTTGCGGTTGCTGCCGGTGCGCGCGAGGTCCGCGCGCGCGGATGTCGGCGACGGGGCGTCGCCTTGGTCGGTCACTCGTGTTTCGCTCGTCCGCACCCGTCGAACGCGGGCGCCGTGGTCGCGGGTTCAACACCCCGAATAGGCGGGAGTTCCCAGCTCGACGGCCTCAGGCTAAGCACTATGCCCGCCGTCGCGCAAGCCCGCCCGGGGTTTTCGCACCGAGGGTCAGGCCAGTCGGCGGCGCGCGAACGCCTCCGCGACCGCGTTCGGCGAGACGTCCCGATCGACCGCCTCGCGCAGGATCGCCGCGAGGTTCGCCACCATCGCCGCGAGCCGCTGCGCGAGCCATGCGTCGTCCGTGCGGCCCTCGATTTCCCGGGCGACGTTGATGATGCCACCAGCGTTGAGGGCGAAGTCCGGCACGTAGAGGAAGTCCGGCACGTAGAGAATGCCCCGCGCGTGGAGCGCATCGGCGTGCTCCGGCCGCGCCAGCTGGTTGTTGGCCGCGCCCGCGACGATCCGCGCGCCGAGCCGTGGGATCGACGCGTCGTCGAGCACGCCGCCGAGCGCGCAGGGCGCGTAGACGTCGGCGAGCACGCGCGCGATCTCGTCGGGCGCGACGGCGCGGGCGTCGAAGGCGCGCTCGGCGTCCGCGACGCGCGCCGGGTCGATGTCGGAGACGACGAGACGCGCGCCCGCCGCGTGGAGCAGCGCGCACAGGTGCCGGCCGACATGGCCGAGCCCCTGCACCGCCACCGTGCGCCCCGCGAGGTCGTCGGACCCGGTCGCCACGAGGAGCGCCGTGCGCATGCCCTCGAACACGCCCCGCGCGGTCACCGGCGAGGGATCGCCGGACGCGTGCGGCCCGCTCGCGAGCCCGGCGACGTGGGGCGTGACCTCGCGCACGATCTCCATGTCGGCGACGCTCATGCCGACGTCCTCCGCCGTGACGTAGCGCCCGCCCAGGTCGTGCACCGCGCGGCCGAAGGCGCGCATCAGCGCCGGCGTCTTGTCCGTGCGGGGATCGCCGACGATCACCGCCTTGCCGCCGCCGAGGTCGAGGCCGGCGACGGCGTTCTTGTAGGTCATGCCGCGCGAGAGGCGCAGGGCGTCGGCGACGGCCTCGTCCTCGCTCGCGTAGGGCCACATCCGGCAGCCGCCGGCGGCGCGACCCAGGCGTGTGGAGTGGATGGCGATGACGGCCTTCAGGCCGGCCTCGGCGTCGTGCGCGAACAGGACGCGCTCATGGCCGTCGAAATCGGGATGCGAGAACAGGGACACGAGGTGCTCCTCCTTCGTCGTGGAAACCCATCGGGCGGCACGGCCGTTCCCCGCGCGGCTCGAACGTCGCGCGGCACGAGCCCGGAAAAGGCTTGCGTCCCGCACGGGCCTCCGGCAGACAGGGGAGCGTTCGTTATACAGAACGGAATGATCGTCCGATGACCTCCGCCGACCGCCCGACCCCGCCGCTGCGCCCGGAAACCCTCGCCGTCCATGCGGCCTCGCACCGCTCGCCCTACGGCGAGACGTCGGAGGCGCTGTTCCTCACGCAGGGTTTCGTCTACCCGGACATGGAAACCGCGGAGGCGCGCTTCAAGGACAAGAGCGGCAAGGGCTTTCTCTACTCGCGTTTCGGCAATCCGACGGTCGCCATGTTCGAGGAGCGCATGGCCGCGCTCGAGGGCGCGGAGGCCGCGCGCGCGACCGCCACGGGGATGGCCGCCGTCGCGGCCGCGCTGATGGGGCCGCTGAAGGCGGGCGACCACATCGTGTCGTCGAACGTGCTGTTCGGCTCCTGCCGCTTCATCCTGGCCGAGATCCTGCCGAAGTTCGGCATCACGACGACCTTCGTGCAGGGCGGCGAGCTCGCCGACTGGCGGGCCGCGGTCCGCCCGGAGACGGCGGCGCTCTTCCTGGAGAGCCCGGCCAACCCGACCCTCGACCTCATCGACATCGCCGCGATGGCGGGCCTCGCCCGCGAGGCGGGCGCGCTGCTGATCGTGGACAACGCGCTCGGCATCCCCACCGTGTCGAACCCGCTGGCGCTCGGCGCCGACGTCGTCACCTACTCGGCGACGAAGCACATCGACGGGCAGGGCCGATGTCTGGGCGGGATCGTGCTCTCGTCGAGGGCCTTCATCGAGGCGCGGGTGCAGCCCTGGCTGCGCCATACCGGCCCGGCGCTCTCGCCGTTCAACGCGTGGGTGATGCTCAAGAGCCTCGAGACCCTCTCCCTGCGCATCCGCCAGCAGAGCGAGAACGCGCTCGCGATGGCGCGCGCGCTGGAGACCGCGCCGGGCATCGCGCGGGTGCGCTATCCGGGCCTGCCCTCCTCGCCCGACCACGATCTCTGCCGCCGGCAGATGAGCTGCGGCGGCACGGTGCTCGCGATCGACCTCGCGGGCGGCAAGGAGGCGGCTTTCGCTTTCGGCAAGGCGCTGCGGATCGTGAAGATCTCGAACAATTTCGGCGACGCGAAGAGCCTCGTCACCCATCCCGCGACGACGACGCACGAGCGCTTCACGCCGGAGGAGCGCGCCGTCATGGGCATCGGCGACGGCATGCTGCGCATCTCGGCGGGGCTGGAGCACCCCGAGGACCTCGTCGCCGACGTCCTGCAGGCGGCCGCTGCGGCGCGGGGCTGAGGCGGATCCAGCCTGCTCAGCCCGCGGCCGCGTCGCTCACGCGCCGCTCCACGGCCTGGGCGGCGGCGGCGTTGGCCTCGTGGCGCAGGTCGAATGAAATGCGCAGGGCGTCCGAGTCCGCGTCGACGACGCTGCCGGAGATCGGCGGCGTGTCGGGCAGGAAGAACGACAGCGGCTGCCCGGGGCTGAACTCGCCGGGCGCATCGAGCGCGATCGACGCTCCGCTGACGGACAGGTCCCGGGCGCGCCCGCGAATACGCCCGCCGGAAACCACGATCTCGCAGGGCAGGTCGATCGCGACCCGCTCGTCCCGGCGCCGGTCGCCGATGGAGGAGCGGCGCACGAGCGCGATCAGCCGGTCCGAGAGCGCCCGGACGTTCCGGGCCATCTCGTCCGACGCTGTCGCGATGCGCATCGCGTGTTCGGACGCATCGAGCGCGAACCGGCGCAGCCGCTCCACCTCCGCGCCCGCCTCGGCCTGCTCCTCGTCCTCGACGCTTGCGCGGCCGAGCGCCGTGCCGCGCTGGCGCAGCATGTCCGCCAGAACCGCCGTCTCGCCGGAACGCTCCTCCAGGGCGACGACGAGGCTCTCGATCGGGGTCCAGGCCTCGTCCAGCACGCGGGCGAGATCCGCCGCGTCCCGCGCCGCCTCCGTGAAGCCGCGGGCCGAAGCTCCCGCGCGCACCGCGGCGAGCGAGACTCCGAGCGCCGTCGTCGCGATCTCGCCGACGAGCGCGGCGATCGGCGGGCCCATCAGGTCGAGCGCGTCGGCGAGGTCCGCATCGCCGAGGCTCTGCGCGGCGGCGGCGAGGTCGGCCTCCTCGCGCACGAGGCGGCGCGCCTCCGCGCGGGCCCGCGGCGCCAGCTCGTCGAGGGCGTCCGCCTCGCGGCGGATCGCGTCGGCCAGGCGCAGGATCGCCGCGCGGGTCGCGCCCGGGACGGTGTCGTCGCCGGGGTCGCTCCCCCAGCACAGGTCGTCGGAGGAGGGATCGAACCGCCGCGGCGAGAGCCCGCTGTCGTCGAGCATGAGATCGGGACGGGCGACCGAACCCGCGGGCGCGCCCTCGGCGGGCACGCCCGAGAAGCCCAGCGTCGCGAAGGAGCGACGCATCTGGGCGAACCGTCGTCTGACCTGAAGATCGAGCATGAGCCCCACGCGCGCTTTTGTGCGTTGACACCTTACGACACCGTCGGTTCCGGAATCCTGAATCGGCCACGAACATCTTTTGTTAAGATTGCGCCGATGGCGGCGCCGGGAAGGAGCGAGACGATGCTGACGTTCGACACGGGAGACGCCCACGCACTCAGCCGCGACGAGGTCAAGCAGGGGCTCGAGGCCGGGGAGATCGCGCTGGTGGACGTGCGCGACGAGGCCGACTTCGCGCAGGCGCGGATACCCGGATCGATCTCCCATCCGCTCTCGCGGTTCGACCCCGCCGGCCTGCCGAAGGACGGACGGCTGATCGTCTTCACCTGCTCGGCGGGCGTACGCTCGATGCATGCCGCGCACGAGGCGCAGGCGGCCGGCGTGTCGAACGTCGCGCATTACCAGGGCGGCATCGAGGACTGGACGATGTCCGGCGAGCCGGTCGAGACGGGGTGATCGCGTCCGGCCTGCGCGTTCAGGGCTCCGAATCCAGGTTGGCCCGGTAGCACGCGGAGGATGGAGTCGAGGTCGTCGGCGCTCCATCCGGCGAGCTTTCGGCGTCGCTCGAAAGCGGCGTTGACCCGAATTCGGAGCCCTGGAGTTCCCCGCGCCGGGTCGACCCGCCGCGTCTGCTCCGGCATGATGGTGGCGACACGGGGAGGAAAACCATGGCCGCAAAGAACGGCGGAGACTTCGTCTGGGGCGTGCTCGGCGCCTCGCAGATCGGGCGCAAGGTCGTGCCGGCGCTGCAGGCGGGCGCGGGCATGCGGGTCGGCGCGCTCGCCGCGCGCGACCGCGGCCGCGCCGAGGCGGATTGCGCCCGCTACGACATCGCGACGGCCTACGCCTCCTACGACGACCTGCTCGCCGACCCGGAGATCGACGGGATCTACAACCCCCTGCCGAACGACCTGCACGTCCCCTGGTCGATCCGGGCGATGGAGGCGGGCAAGCACGTGCTCTGCGAGAAGCCGATCGCGCTCACCGCCGAAGAGGCGCGGGCGCTGGAGGAGGCCCAGGCGCGCACCGGCCGGCTCGTGGTCGAGGCCTTCATGGTGCGCCACCATCCGCAATGGATCGCGGCGCGCGAGCGCGTCCGCGGCGGCGGGCTCGGCGAGGTGCGTGCGATCCAGACGGTCTTCACCTACCACCTCACCGACCCCGCCAACATCCGCAACCGGCCGCAGAACGGCGGCGGCGGGCTCTACGACATCGGCTGCTATGCCATCAACACCGCCCGCTTCCTGTTCGAGGCGGAGCCGGAGCGCGCCATCGGCCTGTTCGACATGGACCCCGCCTTCGGCACGGACCGGCTGGCCTCGGGCCTCATGCAGTTCCCCGGCGGGCGCCAGGCGAGCTTCGTGTGCGCCACCCAGACCGTGCCGACCCAGCGCGTCACGGTGCTCGGCACGAAGGCCCGGCTCGTCGTCGAGGTGCCCTTCAACGCGCCGCCGGAGCGCGACCTGACGCTCGTCCGGGACGACGGCGCGGACCTCTTCGGCTCGGGCGCCGAGCGGATCGTCATCCCCGCCGCCGACCAGTACACCCGCCAGGCCGAGGCCTTCGTGGCCATCGTCCGCGAGGGCGACCCGCGCGACCCCGCCCCGATCCGCGACGCCATCGCCAACATGCGGGTCATCGACGCGCTGTTCCGCTCGCGCGAGAGCGGGGCGCTGGAGAGGGTGTGAGGGCGGGCGATCGCGTGGGCCGCGACGTCGTCGTCGCGGGAAGGTACACGTGAGTCCTGGCGTTCCCGACCAGCCGTGAAGGCCGCTGCCGGTCTCCCCTCCCCCTTGCGGGGAGGGGTCGGGGGTGGGGGTCGTGCAGGATTTGCTCGACTTGGTTGCAGGGCTGCAGCAGCCGCTCGGCCATATCTCGGAGCAGCAGCACTGCCCCCCGACCCCCATCCGTCGGCTTCGCCGCCACCTTCCCCACAAGGGGGAAGGAAGGCTCGCGCCGACGCGACGAGTTCGACCCGCCCGATCGAAGTTCTTATCCACACCCGCGCCGCCGCGGGGCGCGCGCGGGGCCTGCCCTCGCGGGCCGGGCTTTGCTAGACCTGTGGCATGATCGCAGATCCCGCGCTCCTGACCTCCGAGCCCGCGTCCCGCTCCTCCCGCAAATCGCTCGGCGCGGCGGACGAGAACCGCGTCACGCCGATGATGGCGCAGTACGTGGAGATCAAGGCGGCGAACGCCGACTGCCTGCTGTTCTACCGCATGGGGGATTTCTACGAGCTGTTCTTCGAGGACGCGGAGATCGCCTCTCGGGCGCTCGGCATCGTGCTCACCAAGCGCGGCAAGCACCTGGGCCAGGACATCCCGATGTGCGGCGTGCCGATCGAGCGCGCGGACGACTATCTCCAGCGCCTGATCGGGCTCGGCCACAGGGTCGCCGTCTGCGAGCAGATGGAGGATCCCGCCGAGGCGAAGAAGCGCGGCGCCAAGGCGGTGGTGCGCCGCGACGTGGTGCGGCTCGTGACGCCGGGCACCATCACCGAGGAGCGCCTGCTCGAGCCGGGCCGCGCCTCGCTCCTCGTCGCCGTGGCGCGGCGCAAGCTGACGGAGGAGGACTACGCCTACGGCGTCGCGGCGGTGGACATCTCGACGGGCGTCTTCACCGTGGTGGAGACGACCCGCGGCGGGCTCGGGCCGACGCTCGCGCGCCTCGACCCGCGGGAGATCGTGCTGCCGGACACGGTGCACGACGACCCGGACCTCGCCGCGACCTTCCGCGAGATCGGCGCGCCGCTCTATCCACTCCCCCGCGACGGGCTCGACGCGGCTTCCGCCGCGCGGCGGCTGAAGGAGACCTTCGGCGTCGCGACGCTCGACGCCTTCGGGGCCTTCACCCGCGCCGAGATCGCCGCCGCCGGGACCGTGCTCCTCTACGTGGAGCGCACGCAGATCGGCGCGCGACCGGCCTTGCGCCCGCCGACGCGGGAGGACGGCGCGGGCGTCCTCGTGATCGACCCCGCCACGCGGGCGAATCTCGAGCTGACGCGCACGCTCTCGGGCGAGCGCGCCGGCTCGCTCGCCTCCGTCATCGACCGCACGCTGACACCGGGCGGCGGGCGGCTGCTCGCGGAGCGCCTGTCCGGCCCGCTCACGGACGTCGCCGCGATCCGCCGCCGGCAGGACGCCGTGGCGCGGCTCGTCGAGGACGGGCTCCTGCGCGAGCGGCTGCGCGAGACACTGGGGTCCGCCCCCGACATGTCGCGCGCGCTCGGGCGGCTCGCGCTGGAGCGTGGCGGCCCGCGCGACCTCGCCGCCGTGCGCGACGGGCTCGCCGCGGCGCGAGGGTTGGCCGAGATCCTCGCCCGCGTCGGCGATTTGCCGGAGGAGATCGAGGTCGCTCGGGGAGCGCTGGCGGGGCTCGACCCGGCGGTGGAGGCGCGGCTGACGGAAACCCTCGCCGCCGACCTGCCACTGTCGAAGCGCGACGGCGGCTTCGTGGCGGCGGGCATCGACGCCGCGCTCGACGAGGCGCGGGCGCTCCAGACCGACTCGCGCCGCTTCATCGCGGGGCTGCAGAGCCGCTACGCCGAGGAGACCGGCTGCCGCACCCTGCGGATCAAGCACAATTCCATGCTCGGCTACTTCCTCGAACTGCCCGCGGCGGCCGGCGAGGAGCTGCTGCGCGGGCCGCTGAAGGGGACCTTCATCCACCGGCAGACGATGTCGGACGCGATGCGCTTCACCACCATCGAGCTCGGCGAGCTCGAGAGCCGCATCGCCTCGGCCTCGCAGCGGGCGGTGGCCATCGAGCACGCGCTGTTTTCCGACCTCGCCGCGATGCTCGCCGTCGCGCGCCCCGCGATCATGGCCGCCGGCGACGCGCTCGCCGCCATCGACGTCGCCGCCGCGTTGGCCGATCTCGCCGCGGACCGCGCCTGGACGCGCCCGAAGGTCGACGACGGGCTCGCCTTCGCGGTGGAGCAGGCGCGCCACCCGGTGGTGGAGGCGGCGCTCGCGCGCGACGGCAAGCCCTTCATCGCCAACGATTGCGACCTCTCGGGCGAGACTGCGGGGGCCATCGCCGTGATCACCGGCCCCAACATGGGCGGCAAGTCGACCTACCTGCGCCAGAACGCGCTCGTCGTCGTGCTCGCCCAGATGGGCGCTTTCGTGCCCGCGGCGTCCGCCCATATCGGCGTGTGCGACCGGCTGTTCTCCCGCGTCGGAGCGGCGGACGACCTCGCGCGCGGGCGCTCGACCTTCATGGTCGAGATGGTGGAGACCGCCGCCATCCTGAACCAGGCGACCCGGCGCTCGCTCGTCATCCTCGACGAGATCGGCCGCGGGACGGCCACGTTCGACGGGCTCTCCATCGCCTGGGCGGCGGTGGAGCACCTGCACGACGAGAACCGCTGCCGGGCGCTGTTCGCCACCCATTTCCACGAGCTGACGCGGCTGACCGAGCGCTTCGCGCGCATCGATACGCTGACCCTGCGCGTGGCCGAGCACGACGGCGACGTGATCTTCCTGCACGAGGTGGTGAAGGGCGCGGCCGACCGCAGCTACGGCCTCCAGGTCGCCAAGCTCGCGGGCCTCCCCGCGCCGGTGGTTGCGCGGGCGGGCGAGATCCTCGCCGAGCTCGAGCGCACCGAGCGCGAGCACCCCCGCGCGGCGCGGCTCGACGACTTGCCGTTGTTCGCCGCGCCGGTGCGGACGGCGGCGCGGGCTGCGCCGGCGGCGAAGACCGAGCCGGCCCGCGACCCGTTGCGCGACGCGCTCGCCGCGCTCGACCCGGACGAGATGACGCCGAAGGCGGCGCTGGAGGCGTTGTATCGGCTGAAGGCGGCGGTGAGGGAGGGCGGGGCATGATCGCGATGCGTCCCGCCCGACTCGACGAAGCCGCCGCCGTCTCCGCCCTCGTCGCCGCGACCTTCTCGGTCTACCTCCCCCGCCTCGGCCGCGAACCCGGGCCCATGCTGCATGATTGGGAGGCCTGCGTCGCTGCCGGGGAGGTCTTCGTGACGGAGGACGAGACCGACGCCCTCGCGGCTCTCGCCCGCCTCGTCCCCGAGCCCGACGCGCTGCTGATCGACACCCTCTCCGTGCGCCCGGACGTCCAGGGCCGCGGGCTGGGCCGGGCACTCGTCGCCTTCGCGGAGGCCGAGGCGCGCCGGCTCGGCCTCGCACGGGTGCGGCTCTACACGAACGTCCTGATGACGGAGAACGTCGCGCTCTACGAGCGCCTTGGCTTCGTCACCACGCACGTCGCCGGCGTTCCGCCCTACCGGCGGGTGTTCATGGAGAAGGCGATCGTGGTTGACGACATCGCCCAGCATGAGCGCCGCGCCGCGCTCGACGCGCTCGTGGAGGAAGCGCAGATGCTCGGTTTCGACGATTTAGGATCGCAGCCCGACTGAGGCCCTCCCCCCTCACTGCCCGAGCCGCGCCTCGAGCTTGACAGGCCGCGCCCGTCGCGCCCTGCTTTGCGCATGCCGCAGAACGCCCCCGCCTTTCGAGCCTTCGCCGCCCTCGTCGCCCGCGTGACGGCCCCGCTCCGGCCCTCGGAGGCGGCGATGGCCCGCATCGCCGGCGCGGCGGACGCGCGGACGCTCGTCAAGGGCGATCACCTGCTCCATGCCGGGGACGTCGCGGGGCACCTGTTCTTCGTCCACGAAGGTTTGCTGCGCTACTACTACGCCGACCCGGGGACCGGCGAGGAGCGCACCGGGCAGTTCTTCGCCGAGGGCGGCGTGATCACCGACGTGGCGAGCTTCCTCGACGGGACGCCGGCCGTGCAGTCCATCCAGGCCCTGGAGGCGGGCACGGTGCTCCGGGTCCCGCGCGCCGCGCTCTACGCGGCCTACGACGCGGATCACGCGGTCGAGCGCTTCGGCCGGCTCATGATCGAGCGCGCGCTGGTCGGGTCGCAGCGGCGCTCCGCGAGCCTTCTCTCGATGAGCCCGACGGAGCGCTACCGCGCCTTCGTCGCCGATCGCGCCGAGCTCGCCCGGCGCGTGCCGCAGTACCTCGTCGCGAGCTATCTCGGCATCACGCCCGAAGCGCTCTCGCGCATCCGCGGCCGGCTGGCGAAGCCGGCCGCGCGCTGACGCCGCCTTCAGGCGAGCGTCGCGCGCAGCGCCTCGTCCCAGGGGGTCGCGACCTCGCCGAAGGCGGCCGCGATGGCCGCATCGGAGACGACGAGCGGCGCGTCGTAGAGCGGCGCCAGCTCGACGAGCTCGCCCGCCGCCGGCACGAGCAAGCCGATCGCGCGCAGGACGAAGGCCGGCGTGCGCCCGATCCGCGGCGGCGGGACGCCGACGATCCGCGCCGCGCGCGCGACGATCTCGCGAACGGTCGAGGTCGGCGGCGACGGCGCGTGCCAGGGCCGCCCCCACGCCGCCGGCTCGCCCGCGAGGCGGACCATCGCGCGGGCGAAATCCGGCAGGTAGGTCGCCGTGTGGGGCACGTCCGGATCGCCGAACCAGGAGATCGACCGCCCCGCGACGAGCGGCGGCCAGAACCGCTCGCCGAAGGCGGAGACGGCCACGCCGGGGCCGAAGAAGTCGGATGCCCGCACCGCGACGGTGCGGGCGTCCCCCGCCCGGTGGGCCGCGAGCAGGCGCTCGCTCATGGCGGCGCGCACCGCGCCCTTGCGCGTGCGCGCAACCAGCGGCAGGTCCTCCGTCAGCGTGCCGGAGACGCCGTAGCCGTAGACGTTCTCCGCGGCGACCACCACCGCCCCGGCGCGCGCCGCGCCTTCGAGCACGGCGTCCTGGAGCGCCGGAAACAGGGTCGGCCAGAGATGGTAGGGCGGGGCGGCGCATTGATGGACGACGTCGGCGCCCGCGAGCGCCGCGATGGTCTCGTCGCGCCGAGAGAGGTCGGCGGCCCGGGTCTCGACGGCGACGAGGCCCGGCCGCAAGGCGCCGCTGCGCGTGACGAGGCGCACCCGCGCGCCCGCCGTGGTCAGCGTTCGGGCGACGGCGAGCCCGAGCGGGCCGGCGCCGACGACGGCGTGCACGGCGTCGATGCGGCCGGGGGCCTCGGCGTGGTCTCGCGTGGCCGGAGGGGAGAGCGTCATCGGTGCCTCCCTCAGCGCGCGCGCAGGTGCCAGACGGCGAGCGCGGCCGTCCAGAGCTGCCAGAAAATGCCGGAGCCGGTGAGGAGCAGCGGCGACGACACGCCGACGAGCGACCCCAGGGTCGCGAGCAGCAGCCCCGCGGCGACGAAGCCGGCGAGGCCGATGATCAGCGCCCCGCCCCCCAGGCGCACCAGCGCGATAGACAGGAGCACGGTCCAGAGCCCGGCGAACAGGCCGACGCCGAGCAGCTCGCCGACGCCGCCGGCATAGGCGTTGAACGCGTCGAACACGACGGCGATCGCGGCGCGCGCGGCGTCGCCGGCGGCCGGATCGAGCCAGGCGGCGGCGAGCGCCGGCATCAGGAACAGCCAGCGCACGATGCCGAGCGCCTTGGCGAAGCCGGCGAGCACGCCCAGCGCCACCGCGATCCCGCCGAGCAGCGGGCTCATCCGCAACGTCTCGCGCAGGACGACCGCGAGCGGCACGAGCAGGAGCGCGTGCAGCGCGTAGGACCCGTAGCCCGCGCCGACGGCGAGCGCCTGCGCGTCGAGGAGGGGCAGCATCACGGATGCGGGCTCGTCGAGAGAGGCGGGCCAGTCGATCGTCGGCGCGAGGATGAAGAAGGCGCCCCACATGGCGCAGAACTGCGCGAGGAGGAGGATCGCCGCGAGGCGGCCGAGCCGGGTCGAGACCCCGGCGCGGGCGAGCGGGAGAGCGTGCGTTTGCATGAGAGGCGTTTTCCGGCTGTTGCGTCGCCCCGTCGGCGACGCCCTCCTTCTCGCGCCGGAGCCGCGATCCTCCATTGATCGCGGTTAAGTTCGCGCATCGGCGGCGGCCGCAGTCGGCACGGGCTCATCTCCTGATTGTTTATCGCAGAGGCGCACGACCGCTCTTGTCATCGCAGAACGGATATGCAACCTTGATTGCGCCCATCGCCCCCGTTTCCGCCGAGGTTGCCCTATGGTCACGCGCGTCTCCACCGTCTCGTTCGAGGGCGTCGAGGCACGGGCGGTGGACGTGCAGGTGCAGATCGCACCGGGCGACGTGAAGTTCAACGTCGTCGGCCTTCCCGACAAGGCGGTGGGCGAGAGCCGGGAACGGGTGCGTTCGGCGATGATCTCGTCGGGCCTGTCGCTGCCGACGAAGCGCATCACGGTCAATCTCGCGCCGGCGGACACGCCCAAGGAGGGCAGCCACTACGACCTGCCGATCGCGCTCGGCCTGATGGCGGCGCTCGGCGCCATCCCGTCGGATGCGCTCGAGGGCTACACGGTGCTCGGCGAGCTCGCGCTCGACGGCTCGATCACGCCGGTCGCGGGCGTGCTGCCCGCCGCCATCTCGGCGATCTCGCGCGACCAGGGGCTGATCTGCCCCAAGGCCTGCGGGCCGGAGGCGGCCTGGGCCTCGGAGGAGATCGAGGTGCTCGCGCCGGAGAACCTCATCCAGCTCGCCAACCACTTCAAGGGCACGCAGGTGCTCGCGCGGCCCGTGGCGGCCGTCGCCGCGCGCGCCGGGGACCTGCCGGACCTGAAGGAGATCAAGGGGCAGGAGAGCGCCAAGCGCGCGCTGGAGCTCGCAGCGGCCGGTGGACACAATCTCCTGATGTCTGGCCCGCCGGGCGCCGGCAAGTCGATGCTGGCCCAGCGCCTGCCCTCGATCCTGCCGCCGCTCTCGCCGCGGGAGCTGCTCGAGGTCTCGATGGTGCATTCGGTCGCCGGGCTGATCCAGGAAGGCAAGCTCTCCGACCGGCGGCCGTTCCGCGCGCCCCACCACTCCGCGTCGACGGCGGCGCTGGTGGGCGGCGGCGTGACCGCGCGGCCGGGCGAGATCTCGCTCGCCCACCGGGGCGTGCTCTTTCTCGACGAGCTCCCCGAGTTCCAGCCGCAGACGCTCGACAGCCTCCGCCAGCCGATGGAGACCGGCGAGGTGATGATCGCACGCGCCAACGCGCGCTGCACCTACCCGGCGCGCTTCCAGCTCGTCGCGGCGATGAATCCCTGCCGCTGCGGCCAGGCGACCGAGCCGGGCTACGCCTGCCGGCGCGGCCCCAACGAGCGCTGCATGGCGCAGTATCAGGCGCGGCTCTCGGGCCCGCTGCTCGACCGCATCGACCTGACGATCGAGGTGCCCGCCGTGAGCGCCGCGGACCTGATTCTTCCCCCGCCGGCGGAGGGCTCGGCCGAGGTCGCCGTGCGCGTCGCCGCCGCGCGTCGCGTGCAGACCGAGCGCTACGCCGGGCTCGGCCTCGCGCCGACGTTCACCAACGCCTCCTGCCCGCCGTCCGTCCTCGAGGAGATCGCCGCGCCCGACACGGAGGGTCTCGCCCTGGTGCGCAGCGCGTCGGACGCCATGAAGCTGTCCGCCCGCGGCTACCACCGGGTGCTGCGCGTGGCGCGCACGCTGGCAGACCTCGACGGCGAGGCGCGTGTGAGACGGCTCCATCTCGCGGAGGCGCTGTCGTACAGATCGCACCTCGACAGGCGCAGGGTTGCCGCGTAGATGATGAACATTCCGCAGTCGTGAAACAAGCATGCTCTGCGTGTTTCCCGTCTCGCAAATGTTGAAGTTTTCTTCCACTTTGCGCATTGTCGTCGCTGGCGGTCGTTCGATGGTCCGAAGCCATCGGGCGAGCTGGCTACGCTCGCGAGCGACGGAGATTTCTTTGATATCTGCGGTAGCCGACTTCGCGAAGGATGCACTGGCTTTCGTCGAGAGGATCGAGAAGGCCGATACCACGCGTGCGCTGCTGGACGAGATGCAGAGCGCTCTCGGCGGGTTCGGCTTCGAGAACTTCGTCATCGCCACCCTTCCGCGCCCGAGCCAGTCGATGCGCGATGCGATTCTCATCCACCGCGTTCCGGACCGCTGGTTCGATATCTACACGCGCAACGGCTATGCCGAACACGACCCCGTCGTGCGCTACTGCCGCTCCACCGCGCGGCCCTTCACGTGGGCCGAGGTTCCCGTCGACCAAGACTGCGATCTCATGGCGCTCGAGGTCATGCAACGCGCCCGCGAATACCGGATGGAGCAGGGCTTCTGCCTGCCGGTGCACGGCCTGAACGGCTTCGACGGGTGCATCTCCTTCAGCGGTCGCGAGGTCGACGTCTCGCCGCGGACGAAGCCCGCGATCCACCTGATGGCGCTCTACGCCTTCGAGCGGGGACGGCAGATCTCCAAGTCCGGCCCCGCGGAGCATATGCCGCTCTCGCCGCGGGAGCGCGAGGTTCTCGCTCATTCCGCGCTCGGTCTTTCAGCCCCTGCGATCGCGACTCGGCTCGGCATCACGGAACGGACGGTGACCGCGCACGTAGTGAACGCATGCCAGAAACTCGGGGCTGCAAACAAAACTCAAGCTGTCGCAAGAGCCGTTCAGTTGCGGTACATTCACGTCTGACCTGTAACTTCCTACAATTCACTCTGTCCGAAAGCTGAGCCATCGTCCTGTCGCTTTCCCGAAACCGGAGGCGACGAGAGATGCACGTTCAGGTCATCACATCCGCAGACGCGCATCTTCACCTCGAACTTCTGGAGCAGACGTTCCGGCTGCGTCATCGGGTGTTCGTCGAAGAGCGCGGCTGGTCGCCGTCGGCGCACGGCGACGGACGCGAGATCGACGAGTACGACGATGCCGACGCCATCTACGTCGTCGCGGTCGACGGGGACGAGGTGGTCGGCGGCGATCGTCTGCGCGCGACGCTGCGTCCGAACCTCATGTCCGAGGTCTTCGCCTCCCTGCTGCACCGGCCGGCGCCCGTCGGGCGCGACGTGCTCGAGGTCACTCGGCACACGGTCGCGCGGGAGCGCCGCTGCGGCCGCGTCGAGTGCATGCTGATGGCGGGCGTGGCGGAATTCTGCCTGGCCCACGGGGTGGGGACGCTGACCGCCGTGGTCGAAACCTGGTGGCTTCCCCGGCTGCAGCAGGCCGGCTTCTCCACCCGGCCGCTCGGCCTTCCCGCCGAGATCGACGGGCAGGACGTCCTCGCCCTCGAGATCTTCGTCGATCCGACCGCTTACCGTTCCGTCAGGCGCGCAGCCGGCCTCGATCGGTCGGTGCTCCACCGTTCCGGCCCGCGTACGCGCGGGGCGTTCCACGAAAGGCCTTCGCGCCTCCACTGATCCGATTTCCCCCGTGCTTGTGAGACGACGCCATGTCCATGGACGAGACCCAAGTGAGCAGCTCCAAGAAGAAGGCCCGCGAGGTGCGACTGAGCGCGCAGGAACTGCGCGGCCTCTATTACCTGAAGGAGCGGTATGTCGAGGACATCCTCGAGACGACGATCACGCTCGACGAGCAGGAGCGGAAGCTCGCCCTCAAGATGCTCCGTGCGATCGTCGATCACCGCCGCAGCCTGCTGTCGTAGCAGCGGCGCGCCGTTTAGCCGCCCCACTCCGGAAAGGAGCTTCCATACGGCATGATGATCGTAGTACGCTACGATCCAGAGCTTTGGGTTGCCGACGAAGGATAGGCGGGCGGCAATGGCGGCGACCGGCTCCAGGGAGGGGCGGCTGCGAATGATCTCGAACGTGACGGGCGCGGAAACCATCCAGGCGCTCACAGGGGCGAAGACCCTGGCGGAAGGGCACGCCGTCGTGCAGCGCGCGCTCTCGGCGTTCGGCCTGAAGCATTTCTCGTATCTTTCGGTCTCGCCGACGCCGCGGCAGAAACCCCTCGTCGTCACGACCTACGTACCGGAGTGGCAACGTCGGTACCACGAGCAGAACTACATCCGCATCGATCCGGTCGTCGCCCTGGGCGCGCGCAGCGCTGGGCCTTTCGACTGGGGGAGGGCCGACCTGTCCGAGCGCCGCGTGCGCGACTTCTTCGGCGAGGCCCGAGAGCACGATCTCGGGCGCCATGGCATCACCTTCCCGTTCCGCGGGCCGTGCGGCGCCTTCGCCCTGTTCTCGGCGAACGCGGACGGGAACCTGCGCGACTGGCGGATGCTGCGCGAGCGCTTCACCGGCGAGCTCCTCGTCGTCTCGGCGTATTTCCACGCCTGGGCGAACGCGCGCGCGTCGGACGGGGACGAAGCCAAGGCGCGGCTCCTGTCGGTGCGCGAGAAGGAATGCCTCGCCTGGTGCGCAGGGGGCAAGTCGATCTGGGACATCTCCGCGATCCTGGGGGTCAGCGAGCGGACGGTGCGTTTTCACCTGGCCGGCGCGCGGCGCAAGCTCGACGCATCGAACACGATCCACGCCATCGCGAAGGCTATCCAGCACGGCGCGATCGAGCTGCCCTGACGGACGTCCGCTATACTCCCAGGCCGCCGTGCGGAAGACCGCATGGTTGACGCAGTCCTGACGGGACGCACGCAATCCGACCGATCGCGGCAACCGGGTCTCGACCACGTTTCTCAAGCCGCCTTTCAAGGCTCCTGGCCCATGATCCACTCCGAGGACGGGGTTGGGCCATGGGGAACGGGATGGACGATGTCGCGAGCGGATTCTTCGTCGTCACGCCGATCACGGCGGCGCTGGCGCTGACGAGCGCCCTGGCGCTCGCGGGGCTGGTCGCGGCCCTCCTGCTGCTGCGCGACCACATGCGTATCGAGGCGCGGGCGCGGGCGCTGGAGGACGAGACCGAGACGCTGCAGGACCGGCTCTGGCGGGCAGAGGAAGGCGAGCAGTTCTTCCGGGCGCTGGCCGAATCGCAGCTCGACGCGATCGTCCAGCGCGATGCGGCGGGCCGCATCACCTACGCCAACGACGGGTTCGCGCGCCTGGTCGGCGCCGCGCGCGGCGATCTCGTCGGCAAGGTGCGCAGGCCCACGGTCGTGGAGACCCGGCCCGCGCGGACCAGCGCGCAGGGCGCGCGGCTCGTCGACGAGGCGATCGAGACCCCCGACGGGGTGCGCTGGTTCGGCTGGATCGAGACCCCGGTGCGCGGGCGCCGCGGCGCGCCCGAGATCCTGCGCGCAGGCCGCGAGATCACCGAGCGCGTGGTGGCCGAGGCGGCGCTCGCCGAGGCCCGCGCCCGGGCGGAAGCGGCGAGCGAGGCGAAGTCGCGCTTCCTCGCGACCGTCAGCCACGAGTTCCGCACGCCGCTCGGCGGTATCCTCGGGATGGCCGACCTCATCCTCGACACGCAGTGCGACCCCGAGCAGGCGACCTACACGCGCGCCATCAAGACGTCCGGCGCGGCGCTTCTGTCGCTGATCGACGAGATTCTCGACTTCTCTCGCATCGAGGCCGGCAAGCTGACGCTCGCCTCGGCGCCGTTCGATCTCGGCGCCTGCGTCGAGGGCGTCGTCGAGCTGCTCGCGCCGCGCGCGCAGGGCAAGGGCGTCGAGATCGCCTGCATGGCGTCGGCCGACCTGCCGCCGCGGGTGCTCGGCGACGCCGACCGCGTGCGCCAGATCCTGGTCAACCTCGCCGGAAACGCGGTGAAGTTCACCGAGACCGGCGGCGTGGGGATCGAGGCCTTCGCGGGCGACGACGGCGCGGTCGTGCTGCGCGTCTCCGACACCGGCCCCGGCATCGCGCGCGAGCGCATCCCGGCCCTGTTCGAGGAATTCGAGCAGGGCGACGGATCGGCGGCGCGCCGGCATCCCGGCACGGGGCTCGGCCTCGCCATCACGCAGCGCCTGGTCGAGCGCATGGGCGGGGCGATCGTGGTCGACAGCGCGCCCGGCGAGGGCGCGCGCTTCACGGTGACGCTGCCCCTGTCCGCGGTCGCGTCCGCGCCGGGCGGGCAGGCGCCGAGCAAGGAGACGCTGGGCGATCCCGCGGCGCTCGCCGGCAGGCGCGTGCTGATCCTCGCCCGCTCGCCGTTCGAGGCGCCCTTCATCGCCCAGCGGCTCGCCTCGCTCGGCGCCCAGGCGAGCCTCGTCGAGAACGACGCGGAGGCGCTGGCCAAGATCGCCATGGCGGGGGACGGCGCCTGCCCCTACGACGCATTGCTGGTCGACTGCGCGCTGGGCGACGACGTCGCCCGCGACGTCGCCGCGGCGGCGCGGGACGCGGGCGTGCCCCGCTCGATCGTGCTGGTGTCGCCCTTCGAGCGGCGGGATCTCGGCTCCCCCACCGCCGCTGGCTTCGACGGCTACCTGGTCAAGCCGGTGCGGGCCCGCTCGCTCGTCTCGCGGCTGATCGAGCCGATCCCGCCGCGCCCCTCGGCGGACGCCGCGGTCGCGGAACGCGCAGCCCAGCCGGCCCTGCGGCGGCTGCCCGGCGAGCGCGGCAACGCCCCGCGGCCGGGCGCGGCCCGCGTGCTGCTGGCGGAGGACAACGAGATCAACGCGCTCTTGGCGCTCAAGGCGCTGGAGAAGCGCGGCGCCGTGGTCGACTGGGCCAAGGACGGCCACGAGGCGGTGGCGCTCGCGGAGGCGTCCTTCGCGGGGCTGCGCCCGGACTACGACGTCGTGCTGATGGACATCCGCATGCCCGGCCTGGACGGGCTGGAGGCCACCCGGCGCATCCGCACGCTCGAGCGTGCGCTCGGCCGCCGCCAGGCGCGCCGCATCGTGGCGCTCACCGCCAACGTCCTCAAGGAGGACGAGGACGCCGCCCGGGAGGCGGGTCTCGACGGCTTCCTGCCCAAGCCCTTCGAGCCGCGCATGCTCGACGGGCTGCTGGACGCGGCGGCGTCCGACAGGGCGCTGGCGCGGGCGGGCTGAGCCTTCCGAGGGGCCAACCGCAGAGCGATCGTGCGATTTTTCTTGCGCCGGCTAAGGTGACGCGCGAAACCTTGCTGTCACATTCATGTTGAAAGGCTATGGTTCAACCGCCGAGAGGCGGACGCGGCGAGAGAATCGCGATGCGGAGGGCACCGCCGGACGAGGATGATATGGCGCCGTTTCCCGCTGCCGGAACGACGCCGAGCCGGCTCCCGAGCCGCTTCGGCTTCATGTTGACGTCCCCCGACATCGTGAGCTTCGTTCGGCCGTTCCGCAAGAAGGGATCGGCTGCGATCGCCTTCCTGCGCGGGGCCAACATGAACCGCGCGCCGGTGGTTCGGCCGCTCGATCCGATCCTGGGGCGGATCGGCTCGCTCGAGGTCCGTCTCGCGACGACCTCCAAGCAGATCCGCGCCGCCCAGCGCCTGCGCTACAAGGTGTTCTACGAGAGCGGCAACGCCCTCCCCCACACCGCATCGGCGCTCGCGCGCCGCGACTTCGACGAATACGACGCGATCTGCGATCACCTGCTGGTGCTCGACCACGCGGCGCCGTCGAACCTCGGGGAGCCCACGCGCAAGCTGCGCGGCATCCCCGCGCGCACCGCCGAGCCCGCGGTCGTGGGCACCTACCGGCTGCTGCGCCAGGAAGTGGCCGAGCGCCATTTCGGCTTCTACACCCAGTCCGAGTACGACATCGCGCCGATCCTGGCCGCGCACCCGACCAAGCGCTTCCTCGAGCTCGGCCGTTCCTGCGTTCTCGGCCCCTACCGCACCAAGCGGACCGTCGAGCTGCTCTGGCACGGCATCTGGGCCTACGTGCTGCATCATCGCATCGACGTGATGCTGGGCTGCGCCAGCCTGGAGGGGACCGACCCGGACAAGCTCGCCCTGCCGCTCTCGTTCCTGCACCACCACGCCTCCGCGCCGACGGATTGGCGCGCGCGGGCGCTCGACGAGCGCTACGTGCCGATGGGTCGCCTCGACAAGGCGGCGATCGACCCCAAGTCGGCGCTGCACGCGCTGCCCCCGCTGATCAAGGGCTACCTGCGGATCGGCGCCACGTTCGGCGACGGCGCGGTGGTCGACAGGCAGTTCGGCACGACCGACGTGCTGGTCATGCTGCCGGTCTCGGCGATCAGCCCACGCTACATCGCCCATTTCGGGGCGGACGCCGGGCGGCATGCCGCGTGAGGGCGGCCGGCCTCATCCAGCCTCCGCCAGCCCCGCGATCCCCTCCCGATACGTCGGATAGAGCAACGCGACCCCGAGCTCGTCGCGCAGGCGCGCGTTCGAGACGCGCTTGCTGGCGGAGTAGAAGCTGCGGCCCATCGGCGTGAGGTCCGCCTCCTCGAAGGGGATCTCGGGCGGCGCCTCCAGGCCCGCGATCTCGGCCGCGTAGGCCACGACGTCCTGCGGCGGGGCCGGGAGATCGTCGACGACGTTGTAGATGCGACCGCCGACCCCGCGCTCGAAGGCGGCGAGCACGGCCTGGGCGATGTCGGCGACGTGGATGCGGTTGAAGACCTGGCCGGGCTTCACGATGCGCCGCGCCGTGCCGGCCTTCAGCTGGAGGATCGGGTTTCTTCCCGGCCCGTAGATGCCGCCGAGCCGCAGCACGCAGACGCGCTTGCCCGCGCGCGCGCCGAGCGCGAGCCATTGCTCCTCTGCCAGGACGCGAGCCGCAGCGCGCGCGTTCTCCGGCGCCGGCGGCGTGTCCTCGTCGACGAGCCCGCCGCCCGCGTCGCCGTAGACGCCGATCGTCGAGAGATAGACGATGCTGTCCATCCGCGGCGAGGCGGCGATCGTCTCGCCGAAAGCGGCGCGGGCGCTGTCGCCCTCCGACGTCGGCGGTATCGAGAGAAGCAGCCTGGTCGCGTGCGCGAGATCCTCCGCGATCCGCGGGTCGACGACGTCCGGCCCGAACAGCCGCGCCTCGACACCTTCCGCTTCGAGCCGCTGGGCCTTCTCGGGCGTGCGCGCGGTGCCGATCGCCCGCGAAAACGCACCGCGCCGGAGCGTCTCCGCAGCGCTGTAGCCATGACCGAACGTGAACAGAATCGGCACTGCCCGAACCTTTCGTCTTCGTTTCGGTCCACATAGGGCATCGTCGGCGGACGTCACCAGCCGTGCGCCACGCCGTCGTGCGAAATTCGCGGCGCCCGCCTCACGCCGCGCGCCGCCGCGAGAGCTCCCGGTAGAGCGCCTCGCGGCTGACGCTCAGCTCCGCGGCGAGATCCTGGATGCGCCCCTTCTCCGGCATCGCGTTGCCCGCGTCGAGCCAGGCGTCGAGCCTGTCGGCGACGCGCGGAAGCGCGCGGATCTCGGCCTTCATCCGCGCCGCCTGCATGCCGCGCGCGAGCGCTGCAGCCCACGCCTCCGCCAGCGCGGGATCGTCGGCGAGGGCCGCGCGGAAGCGTGTGCGGGGAATCGCAGCCACCTCCGCGACGGCGACCGCGACGGCGTCGCAATGGTAGGCGTTTGAATAGGCGGAGGCCTCCGCGAGGATCGCGCCGGCGGTCGCGTCGTGCAGGATCAGCCTGTCGCCCGACGCGGTATGCCGCTTGAGCACGACGCGCCCGGAGCGGATCTGGAACATCTCGCGGACCGGCGCGCCGGCGCGAAACAGCGCGGCGCCGGGCGGCAGCGCGATCGTGCGGGCGTCGGCGAAGATTGGCGAAAGCGGCTCGTACATGATCGCGATCATATGCACGGCGGGCAGCATGGGGCAAGACGATCCGCAGAGCCACCGCCAGGACCCGACAAGGAGCCCGCATGACGCGTCTCGCCCTCTCGCTCGCGCTGACGATGACGATCGCCCTTCCGGGCATCGCCTCCGCGCAGCATGCCCACGACCCCGCGGCGCACGGGAGCGCCCGGCACGAGGCCCGGGCCGGCGCGTCCGCCACGCCGCCGGCTCTCGCGCAAGGCGGACAGGCCGCCTTCGCCGCCATCCAGGAGGTGGTCGCCGTCCTGATGGCGGATCCGGGCACGGACTGGAGCCGTGTCGACATCGAGGGGCTGCGCCGGCACCTCATCGACATGGACAACGTCACCCTGCGTTCCCAGGTCGAGGCCGAGACCGTGGAGGGCGGCGCCCGCTTCAGAATCACGTCCTCCGATCCGGACGTGATCGCCTCGATCCGCGGCATGGTCGCGGCCCATGTGGCGACCATGGACGGCGTCGAGGGCTGGACGATGCGCGCCGAGGAGATCCCCGACGGCGCGGCGATGACCGTGACCGGCGATGCGTCGCGAATCCGCGGCTTGAGCTTCATCGGGCTGATGACGGTCGGCATGCATCACCAGGAGCACCACCTCGCGCTTGCCTCGGGCGCGGATCCGCACCGGCACTGAGGCGACGCTGCCGTATCGGCGCTCGGTCTCCCCGACCGGTCGAAGAAGGGGCGGGCCGGCGCCCGCGTCTCCCCTCTCCCTGGTGGCCGGCCGATTCACACATCTCCTGCAGTCCTATGCGTGCAATCTTATGCCGACGCTCGGATTCCCCGCCGAGGATCGACGCGTTCCTTCTCCTTCCCTGTAGGGGAAGGTGGACCGACGCGAAGCGGCGGGACGGATGGGGCGCGCCGAAGGCGCGGTCCGCGAAGCGGACATGGGGCTCCTCTGGGCCGTCGAGCCCTGCACATTGTCGGCTTCGCCGACCGCGCCTTCGGCGCGCCCCATCCGTCTCGCCGGCTTCGCCGAGCCACCTTCCCCTACAGGGAAGGAGATGGCTGGCCTTTCCCGCCGAGCACATCACCGACGCCGCTCGTCCTGGCCCAGAGGGCCGCGCGCGTGCCGGAACCGCCGCCGAAGGCGGGCCGTTCCTCCGGCGTGTCCAAGCTCGCCCATACCCTGCGCCTCGCGCGCTCCTTCGCGATCCTGTCCGGCGCCATCCTGGGGCGCGGGCCTCTGCGCACGCGCGATCTCGACGCGCGCCTCGCGATGTTCCCCGCCGAGGGGCTTCCAGTGGAGAAGCCCGTCGAGATCCGCTGGAACGCGCACCAGATCCCCTGGATCACCGCGCGAACCGACCGCGACTGCGCCGTCGCGCTCGGCGCGGTCCACGCGCATCTGCGGCTCACCCAGCTCGAGGTGCTGCGCAAGGTCGCCTACGGGCGCGTGTCCGAGATGGCGGGTCCGGCCGCGATCGACGTCGACCGGGCGCTGCGCACGCTCGGCATCACCGACGCCGTGCCGGGCATCCTCACGATGCAGCCGCCGGAGACGAAGGCCTGGCTCGACGGCTTCGTCGACGGCCTCAACCACGCGATCGAGACCGCGCCGGAGGACCCGCCGGACTTCCCGCTGCTCGGCCTCTCGCGCGAGCGCTGGACCGCCGCCGACGTGATGGCGGTGGGCCGCGCGGCGGTGGCGGACGTCAACTGGATGATCTGGCTCCGGCTCGTCCCGCTGCGGCGCGATCCCGGCTGGCCCGACCTGTGGGACAAGCTCCTCGCCCACGGCACCGGCACCATCGCGAACCTCGCCGGATGGGACCTCGAGACGATGCTGGCCGGCGCGCTCGGCCCGTCGCTCAAGGGCTCGAACGCCTACGCCGTCCACGCGGACGCGAGCGCGACGGGCTCGGCGCTGCTCGCGGGCGATCCGCATCTGCCCATCTCGGTGCCGAACATCTGGATGGCGGCGGGCTATCGCTCGCCGTCCTACCACTGCGTCGGCTTCCAGCTGCCGGGCCTGCCCTTCACCGCCTTCGGCCGCAATCCCGATCTGGCCTGGGGCGGCACCGCCCCGCATACCGCCTCATCGGACCTGTTCGACCTCTCGGAGCTGATCTACGAGCCCTTCGACATGCGCACGGAGAGGATCCGCGTGCGCGGCGGGCGCGACGAGACGATCGAGATCCGCACCAGCCGCTACGGCCCGATCATCTCCGACGCCGTGCCGATGAGCGCCACCTACGCGCTGCGCTGGGTCGGGCACGAGCCCTCCGACGAGCTCTCCTCCATGCTGGCGCTCAACCGGGCGAAGACCTTCGCCGCGTTCCGCGAGGCGGCGGACGGGATGGCGGTACCCGGCCAGAACTGGATCGTCGCCGAGCGCTCCGGCTCCATCGCCAAGCAGATCGCGGCGAAGCTGCCGCGCCGCCCGCACGCGCCGCTCGCCGACCTCGTCTCCAGGCCCGAGGCGATCGCCCACTGGGACAGCTACGTCACCGCCAAGGACTTCCCGGCCGAGCGCGACCCGCCCCGCGGCTACGTCGTGTCCGCCAACGACCGGCCGGAGGACACGCCCGCGCCGCTGTCGTTCTTCTACTCGCCCGTCGACCGGGTGGAGCGCATCGCGCAGGTGCTCGCCGCCGCACGGCCGGTGACCCTGGACGACATGGCGGCCCTCCAGCGCGACGTCACCGTCCCCGGGGCGCTCGGGCTGCGCGACCAGCTGCTGCGGCTCGTCAAGGCGGCGGGCGACCTCGCCCCGACCCGCGGCGCACCGGCGCGCGAGGCGGTGCTGTCCGCCCGCGGCGAGGTCGCGCCGCTCCTCGTCGACTGGGACGGAACCTACCCCGAGGACTCCCGGGGCGCGCTCGCCTTCGAGCTGCTGGTCGCGCACGTCAGCGCACACTACCACAGCCGAGCGGAGCGCGCCTTCTACGGCGCCGTCTTCACCGCCCGCACGCTGATCGCGCGCGACCTGCACGAGCCGCGCACGGAACTCGTCGCGGCGGTGGCGCGCGGGTTGGTCGCGACGGCGAAGGAGCTGAAGCGATATCGCGTGTGGGGCGACATCCACCGCTTGCGCCTCGCGCACGTGCTCGGGGGGCTGCCGGTCATCGGCCGGCGCCTCGTCTTCGCAGACCTGCCCGTCGGCGGCTCCTCGGATACGGTAATGAAGACCGCGCATCCCGCGGTGCCGCGCCCGCACCGCGCCTTCTACGGCTCGATCGCGCGCTTCGCCTGCGATCTCGGCGACCCCGACAGCGCGGTCGGCGTGCTGCTGACGGGCCAGGACGGCTGGCTGAAGAGCGACACGATGCTCGACCAGCTGCCGCTCTGGCGCGAGGGCCGCACGATTCCCCTGCCGCTGACGCCGGAGGCGGTCGCACGGCACTACCCGCGCGCGCAGACCATCGCGCCCGCCGCGCCGCCATGATCGACGCGACGCCGCTCCTGAGGCTCTACGCCGCCCGTCGGCGAATGGTGCTGGCGCGCGAGGACGCGGTCGCAGCCCAGCGCCGGACGCTGCGCGATCTGCTGCGCCGGGCCGCGGGCACGCACTTCGGGCGCGCGCACGGGTTCGCCGGCATAGGCTCGCCGGCGCAGTTCCGGGCGCAGGTGCCGGTGCGTGGCTACGAGGACTTCTGGGCCCGCTGGTGGCAGGAGAGCTTCCCCGTGCTCGAGGACGCGACCTGGCCGGGGCGCACGCCGTTCTTCGCGCTGTCCTCGGGCACGACGACGGGACGGACGAAGTACATTCCCGTCACCGGCGCGATGGTCGCGGCGAACCGGCGCGCCGCGCTCGACATCCTGGTCCACCACCTCGCCAATCGCCCCCGCGCGCACGTCCTCGCCGGAAAGAGCTTCATGCTCGGGGGCTCGACGGCGCTCGAGCGGCTCGCGCCGGGCGTGCGGGCGGGCGATCTGTCGGGGATCGCGGCGGCGACGATCCCGTTCTGGGCGCGATCGCGCACCTTCCCGCCGCCACGGCTCGCGCTCGAGGCGAACTGGGAGCGCAAGGTCGCGGCGATCGCCCCGGCCTCGCTCGATGAAGACATCCGCGCCATGTCGGGCACGCCCACATGGCTGCTCGCCTTCTTCGAGACGCTGGCGCGCCTCCACCCGGCGCGCGGCGCGCGGATCGGCGCCTTCTACCCCGAGCTCGAGCTCCTGATCCACGGCGGCGTCGCCTTCGAGCCCTACGCCCGGCGCTTCGACGCGCTGCTCGCGGGCTCGCAGGCGCGCACGCAGGAGGTCTACCCGGCGAGCGAGGGCTTCTTCGCGATCCAGGACCGCGGGCGCGGCGAGGGGATGCGGCTCCTCGTCGACAACGGCATCTACTACGAGTTCGTCGTGCCCGAGACGCTGGGCACGCCGGCGCCGACGCGGCTGTGGCTGGAGGAGGCCGAGCTCGGCGTCGATTACGCGCTCGTCGTCTCGACCAACGCGGGCCTGTGGGCCTACGAGGTCGGGGATCTGGTGCGGCTCGTCTCGAAGGACCCGCCGCGGGTCGTCTTCGCCGGGCGCACGTCCTTTACCCTCTCCGCCTTCGGGGAGCACCTCACCGGCGCGGAGATCGACCGCGCGGTGACGGAGGCCGCCGGCGAGATCGGGGCGGACCTCGTCGAGATCGGCGTCGGCGCGCGGCACGCGGCGCAGGGCGCACGCCACGACCACCACCTGTTCATCGTCGAGCTCGCGGAGGGCGCGCCCTCCCCCGCCCGCGCGCGCGCCTTGCGCGAGGCGCTCGACCGGGCGCTGGTGCGCGCCAATGCCGACTACGCCGCCCACCGCGATGCGGGCCAGCTCGCCGCGCCCGAGGTCCTGGCCGCGCCGCGGGGCACGTTCGAGGCCTGGATGCGTGCGCGCGGCAAGCTCGGCGGGCAGAACAAGCCGCCCCGCGTGATCACCGACGCGGCCCTGCTCGCGAGCCTGGAACGGGCCGCAGAGCAGGGAACGCGGGTTTCCTCGGATCGTTGATCCGTGCCGCCGCTCGAGCGGCGACGCTCCAGGACGACGGACGATGGCGCAGATCACGTTTCCCACGAAGAGCCCCTTCACCCTCGCCGAGATGGTGCGGGGCGAGGCACCCGAGACCGAGGCGAAGGGCCACCTCTACACGCCCGGCGCCGTCGCGCGCGCCAAGAGCCGGCCCGCGGTCGTGATCCTTCCGGGGCTGGGCGGAATCATTCCGGCGCGCGAGCTGCGCTATGCCGAGATGCTGGCGAAGCAGGGCTACGTCACGCTCGCGATCGACACGTTCGGCAGCCGCAACGCCGCGTACGAGACACACTCGCTGCGTGCGCTGCGCGTCACCGAGACGATGATGCTCGCCGACGCCTATGCGGGCCTCGCGCACCTCGCGAGCCTGCCGATGGTCGACCCGCGGCGCATCGCCGTGATGGGTTTCTCCTACGGCGGCATGATCTCCGTGCTCGCGGCCTACGAGCAGCTGGCGGTGCTGTTCGCGGTCGAGGACCAGCGCTTCGCCGGCCACGTGAGCTATTACGGCTGCTCGGTGCCGCGGCTGGAGGACCCGACCACCACCGGCGCTCCCGTCGAGATCTTCCTGGGCGCGCTCGACCGCAACATCGACCCCGAGCGCACGCGCGCCATCGCGGACGACCTGCGGCGGGGCGGATCGCAGGTGGGCTACACCCTCTTCCCGAACGCCTATCACCAGTGGGATTCGCAGAATCTCGAGAAGACGTTCGTGCGCTTCTCGCTCTTCTCCTCCCGCTTCTCGCTCGACCGCCGCAATCGCCTGAAGGACCAGCGCACCCGCATCGGCATCTCGGGCCGCATCTCCCGTACCCTGGCGCTGATCGCCAACGCCGACCCGCGGGGCTACCACATGCTGCGCGACGAGGCCGTGCTCGCCAAGACCGACGCGCGGCTTTCGGAATTCCTCGCGGACGCGCTCAATCACCGAGTCCGGGAGGCGGCGGGCCGCGATGTCGGCGCACGAACGGCGCCTGCGCGGCGATGAAGGCGGCGTTCATCGGCAGCACCGCGAAGGTCTTGAAGGCCACCCAGACGTCGACCGGGAACCAGCGCCAGGTGATCTCGTTCAGCGCGGCGAGCAGCGTGAGGAACGCCACCGCCCGCCAGGTGAGCACGCGCCAGGCATGGTCGGAATCGAGGACGAGGGAGTCCTTGAGCACGAGCCTCAGCACGGTGCGGCCCGCAAGCAGGCCGCCGAGCAGCGCCGCGGCGTAGACGCCGTTCATGAGGGTGGGGCGCACCATGATGATCCAGGGCTCGGCATAGACGAGGCTCAGGCCCCCGAAGATCAGGATCAGCACCGTGGAGAACAGCGGCGCGACGGGGAAGCGGCGCTCGCGCAGGTAGTTGGCGCAGAGCGAGACCAGCGTCGCGGCCATGAACACCGCCGTGCCCGCCTCGATCCCGCCGATCTGGTTGCCGATGAAGAACACGACGAGCGGGCCGAGCTCGTAGGTGAGGCGCTCCTTCAACCGCACCGCGGGACCCGACGGGGGTCTGGTCTCCTCCAAACGCACTCTGGCGTCCATGCGCGCTCATCTCCCCTGCACGGCCGTATCGCGCCGCGGGAGATTCAACGGCGAGGGGTGTGGTGCGTTCCGAGGCGGTGGCGCCGCGTCGCGTCAGTACTCGATCTCATAGCCGACGCCGACCGACGAGCGCCCATCGGCGCCGACCGCGCCCTGGAAGCGCAGACGATCGGTGAGGTCGATGTCGACCGAGACGCCCGTGTCGTCCGGCCGTGCGCCGGCGCGGATGCCCACGCGCACGTTGTCGGCGATGTAGCGGCCGACGCCGACCGTGGGTCCGCCCTCCCCCGCCGAGATGTCGAGGCTGTCGACGCCCAGGCTCTTGCGGATTTCCTCGAACACGCCCGAGCCGCCGCCCGCGAGGCTCGCCACGCCCTGGGCGAGCTGGAGCGCCTGGCCCGCGGAGAGCCCGCCCGCGGCGCGCCCGAACAGGATGCGCGAGAGGATCTCGTCGTCCGGCAGCTGCGGCGTCGAGGACAGCTCGAAACGCGGCTCGTTGGCGGGGCCGCGCACGGCGATCTGCGCGGTGATGTCCCCGGCGCGGGTCTCCGCCTCGAGATCGAGCGAGGGCGTCAACGAGCCGGCGAAGGTCAGCCGTCCGCGGGTGAAGTCGAGGCGCTGGCCGAGGATGTCGAGCCGGCCGCGGCGCAGGTCGAAGGCGCCGACCGCGTTCGGGTCGCTGGTCGTGCCGGTGAGGCGCAGGCTGCCGCCGAGCTCGGCGTTGACGCCCCGCCCGCGCACGAAGATCTGGTTCTGCGCAGTCACCGTGAGGTCGAGGCGCGCGTTGAACGGGGTCGCCGTGCCGGCAGCCTGGCGCGCCGCGCGCTCCGCCGCGAGCGCCAGCCGCGCGGCGGCCTGTGGCGGGGGCGCGATATGGCGGGTGCCGGGCAGGGGCTCCAGCGTCGTCGGCAGGGTGTCGGGAATGGTGACGTCGAGCGTCGACAGATCGACCGTGCCGGAAATGGTCGGCGCCGTCGCCACCGGCCCGGAGATCGACAGGTCGAGATCGGCGGTCGCGGTGAGGAGGTCGTTAGAGACGAGCTGCGCGTCGCGCCCGGTGATCGTCAGATCCGCGGGGAAGCCGCCGCCGAGCCCGACCGAGCCGCCGACGGAGACGCTCCCGCCGTTGGGCGTCGTCGCCGTGAGATCGGCGATGCGCACCCGGTCGCCCTCGGCGTCGAGGCGCCCGGAGATGCCGGTGAGCGCGATGCCGCGCAGGTCGTCGCGGAAGGCGCCGTTCGCGATCGTCGCGCCGCCGGAGACGCGCGGCTCGGAGAGCGTTCCGCCGACGTCCACGTCCACCTGCGCCTGGCCCGTGACGCGCTGGCCGGGGTCGAGGAAGCGCGAGAGCGGATCGAGCGCTATCGGGCCGTTCACGGCGAGGTCGATCGTCCCCGACGGGTCGAGCGGCACGGAGCCCGAGGCGGTGAGCGTCCCGATCGGCGGCGCCTCGATGGTGGCGTCGATCGTGGCGCGCTCGCCGGTGAGGCGGCCGGAGGCGGTGACGTCGATGGCGCTGATTCCCGCGCTGCGGGTCTCCTCGAGCGACAGGTCGTTCACGTCGATCCGGTAGCTCCCGGTCGGCGCCGCGAGCGTGCCCCCGAGATCGGCGGAGCCCGAGAGCGTGCCGGAGAGGTCGAGGTCCGGGGCGACGGCGCGGGCGAGCGCCAGCGGCAGGTCGGTGACGGTGACGTCGAGGTCGATCTCGCCAGACGCCCCGAGCGGGACCGAGCCGGTCACCGCGAGCCGTCCGCCGCCGACCGCGATCGTCGCGTCGGTCGTGACGCGCTCGCCGGTGAAGCGCCCCTGCGCGTCGAGCGACACGCCGGGGAGCCCGGCGCGGCGCAGCTGCGGCAGCGAGAAGCCCGTCACCGAGAGCGCGTAGTCGCCCTCGGGCGCCGACGCCGTACCGCCGAGGTCGATCGTCCCGTTCGCCACGCCCTCGACGCCGAGGTCCGGCACGAAGATCTCCGCCGCCGAGAGCGGCAGGTTCGTGATCTGCGCCTGGAGATCGAGCGCGTCGCCGACCGTGCCGTCCAGCGCGACGAAGCCGCCGTTCGCCTGGAGCCGGAAGCCGTCGATCGCGATCGCGCCGTCGTCGATCGTGACCGTGGCCTCGTCGGCGAGGGAGACGCTGCGCCCGTCGCGCGTCGCCGAGAAGCGCGACAGGCCGATCGCGATCGCGCCGTCGTCGCGCGGGACGATGCGCCCCTGCGCGTCGAGGTCGAAGCCCTGCGCGGTGGCCGACGCGGTGAAGTCGGTCGCCTGCGGCGTGCCGTCGAAGGAAAGCCGCACGGTCTCGAAGGCCTGCCCACCGGCGACGAGCTCCTCGGCCGCCAGCGTGCCGTCGATCACGGGCGCGCGGAAGACGTCGACGGCCGTGAGATCGACGGCCACGTCGGCGAGGCGCACCTCGCCGAAGCGCAGCGCGTCGCCCTGCGCTCGAACCGCAGCGTTCTGGCCGCCCTCCTCCACTGACAGCGAGACGTCGGCGGCGAGCGAGCCGGCGAGCTCGGTGAGCACGAGCGGCGTCAGGTCGGAGAGGTCGTCGGCGTCGAGCGTGATGTCGCCCGTGAACAGGCCGTCCTCGCGGGACGTGAGCGCGCCGGCGAGATCGACCGAGCCGATGGAGAGGTCGAGATCCTGGAGCGCGATGCCCCCCTCGGCCGTGCGCCGCACGCGGGCCGTACCCTCGGCGGCCTCGCCGGCGACGAGGCCCGAGAGCGCCACCTGCGCGTCGAGGTCGCCGGTGACGTCCTCGCCGGCGAGCCGCAGGGTCAGCCGATCGATCGGGCGGTCCATGGCGACGACGTCGCGCACCACCACGCTGGCGGCGACGTCCGGCGTCGCGAGCGAGCCCGTCAACCGCGCTTGCGCGGTGGCGCGCCCCGCCGAGATCCGCTCGTCGAGGGGCGCGAGATCCGGGACCGTCAGGTCCAGCGAGAGATCGGCGGCCTCCTCCGTCGCGCGCCCGTCGGCGACGAGGGTGAGGTTCGCGCCGTCGAGCGTGAGGTTGGTGAAGGCGACGCCGTCGGGCAGGAGCTGCGCCGTGCCGTCGAGCGCGGCGGTATCGCCGAGAAGGCCGTCGAGCGCCTGCACGCCGCTCTCGAAGCCGGCGAGCACGCCGTCGAGCTCGGCGAGGATCTCCTGCGCCGACGGGTTGCCGCGCAGCTGCGCCGTCACGTCCGCCTCGCCGGCGAGCGGCAGGCCGACGAGCGCGGCGAAGGCGGAGAGATCCGGGATCGCGGCGGTCAGCGCGCCGTTCAGCTGCTCGGCGCCGACCACGCCCTGGAAGCGCGCGCTCGCGGTGGACGTCTCGATCGCCGCCGTCTCGACGTCCGCCACGCCCTCGGCGCTGACCTCGCCGCGGGCGACGACGGACAGGCTGGGACCGATCGCGTCCTGGAGCGCGGCGTCGGCGAAGGCGAGGCCCTGCGCGTCCGCGTCGAGGTCGAAGGAGAAGCGCGTCGGCGGGTCGTCGGCGCCGATCGGGGCGGAGTCGATGGTGAGGTCGAGGCTGTCGAGGGAGACCTCCGGCGTCGCCACGTCGCTCGCGACGATGCGACCGTCGACTTGCGGCGCCTGGATCGTCCCGCCGACGGCGAGGTCGAGCGCGAGCTCCCCGATCCGTGCGGCACCGGCCTGCGTGACGCCGCCCTGCGTCGGCAGCGCGCGGCCCTCGACGGAGATGCCCAGCGCACCTTCCGGCCCGACGGCGCCGCTCACCCGCAGCGCCGCCACCGGCGACGCGAGGCGCACCTCCTCCAGCACGATCCGGCCCCCGTCCTCGACGCTCACGTCCCCCTCGAGCCGCGTCGTGCCCTCGAAGACGGGGGCGACGGCGTCCGGCAGGAGGCCCGCGATCTGGGCCGCGACGTCGAGCGCGAGGTCGTAGGCGTCGGCCGTGCGCTCGACGGTGGCGCGGCCCTGGGCGCCGATCGTCGGTCCGGCCTGGAAATCGAGATCGGCCGAAAAGCTGGAGAGCGGCCCCTCGCCTTGCAGCGCGAGCGTCACCGGCGGCAGGCCGGGCAGGTCGAGCACCCGCGCGACGAGGCCGCCGCCCGGCTCGTCGAGGGTGACGTCGAGCGCGAGCGTGTTCTCCACCGGCCGGTAGGCGAGGTCGATGTCGAACGAGCCCGGCTCGTCGAGCCGCTGGGCGGTGAAGTCGACGGTGATCCCCTCTTCCGGATCGCCGATCCGGGCGGAGCCCTCCGCCGAAAGCCGCGCCGCGGTGCCGAGCACCGGCGCGCCGAGCACGAGCTCCTCCAGGGCGAAGCGGCCGATCTCGACCTCGAGCGGCAGCTCCGGGAAGATCGGCCCGTCCTCGACGTCTCCCTCGTCCACAGCCTCCTCGCCCGCGGGCAAGCGCTCGAGCGTCAGGGTACCGAGCGTCAGCTCGTCGATGTCGAGGCGGCGCTGGAGCAGCAACGCGGAGCGATTCCAGTCGATCGTGGCCCGATCGAGGGAGAGCCACACGCCCTCCTCGTCGGAAATGCGGATGTCGCGGATCGTCGCCTCGGACGACAGCGCGCCGTCGACCGAGCCGATGGTGATCTGCTGCGTCGGCGTCGAGAGCAGGTTCGAGATCAGCCCCGCCAGCACGCCCTGGTCCTCCTGCGCGCGCAGGCTCCCGGTGGCGAGGAGGCCGCCGACGAGCGCCACGCCGACGAGGACGAAGGCGACGACGAGGGTGCGGAGCCGAACCATCAGAATGCCTGCCCGATGCCGAGGTAGAGACCGAACTGGTCGTCGCCGTCCTCGGGGTTGAGCGGAACCGCGACGTCGACCCGAAGCGGGCCGATGGCGGTGTGGTAGCGAAGCCCTATACCCGCCGAGAAGCGCAGCTCCTCGTCGAAGCTCGGATAGCTCTCGCGGAACGCCGAGCCCGCGTCGACGAAGGGCACGATCCCGATCGTGTCGGTGATCCGCAGCCGCGCCTCGAGCGAAGCCTCGAACAGCGAGCGCCCGCCGATCGGCTGGCCCGCGAGCTGCGGCCCGAGGCTGCGATAGGCGTAGCCGCGCACCGAGCCGCCGCCCCCGGAGAAGAAGCGCCGGTTCGACGGGATCGCGTTCAGCTCGGCGCCGGCGAGGGAGCCGACCTCGACGCGCCCCGCGATCACGTAGCGCTTCTGCGCGTCGATGGGGACATAGGCCGAGGCCTCGACCTCGGAATAGGTGAAGCCGACGCTCGATCCGAAGGCCTCGAGATAGGGCGTGACGCCGCCGCGAATGCGAAAGCCTTCGCGCGGATCGAGCCGCGAGTCGCTGGCGTCGAGGTCGAAGCTCGCCGGGATGCCGACCAGCGTGTAGTCGAAATCGCCGAGCACGTCGGTGCCGCGGCCGGTCTCGTACTGCCCGCCCACCTGCACGTTGAAGCGGTCCGAGAAGCGGTGGCGGATGCCCGCGGTGACGTTGACGAGCTCGGCGGTGTAGCCGGCCGTGCGGTCTCGCGAGACGAAGGCGTCGGCGAGGAGGTCGTTGCGCGTGCCCCACAGCGCCGGCTTGAGGAAGCTCGCCGAGACGCGCCCGCCGATGTCGTCCCACCACTCGTCCTTCGTGGCCTGCGCCCGCGCGCCGGTCTGGGTGAGGTAGAGCGCGGTGGCCTCGAGCCGCAGCCGCTCCGCGCCACCGAAGAGGTTGCGGTGCGCCCAGTAGATCGACGCCGCCGGCCCGTCCGCCGTCGAGTAGCTCGCCGAAACCCCGAAGAGGCGCTTGAGACGCTCCGAGACGACGACCTCGAGCGGCAGGTTGCCGTTCTGGTTCAGCGCCGAAGCCTCGTTGACGCGCACCGCCGAGATCGCCTCGATCCGGCCGATGGAGCGGCGCATCGCCGCGAGCGCCTCCGGTGAATACGGATCGCCCGGCTCGGTGTAGATGAAGGACCGGATGACGTATTCCGGCACGTCCTCGTTGCCGCCGACCGCGATCGGGCCGATGCCGGCGACGGGTCCGGGCGAGACGCGGACCGTGATGTCCATCGTCCGCTCGGGATGGATCACGACCGGATCGATGGACGTGATCTCCGCGAAGGGGCGCGAGCGGGCGCGGTAGTAGTCGACGACGTTGGCCTGCGCCGCCAGGATCGCCGCGCTCTCCGCGGGGTCGCCGGGCTCGAGGGCGGTCACCTCCTCGGCGAAGGGAAGCGGCGCGCCATCGGGTCTCTCGAACCGGATCTGGCGGATGCGGAAGACCTCGCCGGGCTCGATCAGCACGCGCACCGGCACCAGCTCGCGGGCGCGGAAGCCGCGCGCCGCCTGGGCCGCGGCTGCAGCGTTCTCGCCGCGAATCGAGAGCGGCACGCCAGCGACCTCGATACGGACCCGGGCATTGTAGTAGCCGAGCCCCCACAGAGCATCGACGAAGGGCACGAGGTCGCTCTGCGCCCGGCGCACCAGCGCCTCGGCGTCCGGCGGCGGATCGCCGCGCAGGCGATAGAGGGTGGAGACGGTCTCGAAGGCGTCCGCGATGTCGGCCTCGCCCTCGACGACGATGTCGAGATCGTAGGGCAGAGCCTCGGCGCTGGGCTCCGGCGGCTCCTCGTCTCGGCCGAACAGGCCGAAGAAGTCGAACTGCGCGCGCGCCGGAGCCGCGGAGACCGCCAAGGCGAGCGCGACGAGAAGGCACAGGGCCGACCCCGCCCGCATCCGACCATCCCCAAAGGCCTTCGACATCCGAGACTCCGCCGCACTCCGGCCCGAACACGCCGGAGCCGGTTCGTAACGCCTGCAGCGCCCCCCGTGAACCAGGAAGAAATCACGAAAGCGCGCCCGTTGCAAATCGGCGACGGTCGAGCAACGGTCGAGCAACGGTCGAGCTTGGCCGTTGGCGGGAGGATCGTGCGGGGCCGGGCGCAGCGCCGAGGATGCGACGGGGCCGGCGGGCAGTATTCGCGAGTAGTGCGCTGTGCGAAGCCTTCCGCTCCGCGCCGCCTACGCGGGCGCGCGGCCCGCCGGCCCCGCGCTCAATGGCCGCGCTCGCCGATGAAGCGCTTGCGGATCTTGCCCGAGACGAAGTCGATCACCGCGATCACGACGAGCACGTTCAGCACGACGAAGGCCACCTGATCGAACAGGCCCGCGCGGAAGCGCTCGATGATCACCATGCCGACGCCGCCGGCGCCGACGAGGCCGAGGATGGTGGCCGAGCGGGTGCTCGATTCGAAGGAGTACAGCGAGAGCGAGATGAACACCGGCAGGATCTGCGGCAGGATGCCGTAGCGGATCGTGCGCGCGCCGTCGGCGCCGGTGGCGCGCACGCCCTCGACCTGCTTCTTGTCGATGTTCTCGATCGCCTCCGAGTAGAGCTTCGCCAGGGTGCCGGTGTCCGAGACGAAGATCGCGAGCACGCCGGCGAGCGGGCCCAGGCCGACGGCGCGCACGAAGACGAGGCCCCAGATCAGCTGGTCGACCCCGCGCAGCACGTCGAGAACACGCCGCACCGCCTGTCGCGGCAGGAACAAGGGCATCGTGTTGCGCGCCGCCGCGAAGGCGATGAACAGGGCGAGGACGGTGGCGAGCAGCGTGCCGAGAAAGGCCATAGCGATGGTCTGGGCGATGCCGACGTAGATCTGGTCGTACGCCCAGGTGTCCATGTCCTGCCAGACGACCATCCGCGAGAGCATCCGCGCTGCGTTCTGCGAGGGCTCGAGCAGCTTGTAGAACTCGAACATCCAGAGCGAATAGACGAGATAGCCCAGCATGGCGGCCCAGGAGCCGATCTTCAGGGCGCGGGCGAGCGGGTCACCGAACGCCTTCGGATGAGCCTTGCGCGCCGCCTCGATCTCCGCCGGGCCGATCGCGGCGAGGGTGTGCGTCCTCATGTCAGGTTCTCCCGGCCGATGAAGGCGTGGCGCACGCGCTCGGAGACGAGGTCGATCATGGTCACGGTGAGGACGACCAGGATCAGCACCGCGAGCACGCGGTCGTCCGAGAAGAAGCTGATCACGTGGTTGAGCTCGGCACCGATGCCCCCCGCGCCGACGAAACCGACGATCGAGGAGGCCCGCACGTTGATCTCGAAGCGCAGCAGCGCGTAGGAGGCGAAGTTCGGCAGGACCTGCGGGACGATGCCGTAGCGGATCTCCTCGAACCAGGTGCCGCCCACCGAGCGGATGCCGTCGACGGGCCGCATCGAGGCGTTCTCATTGACCTCCGCGAAGAGCTTGCCCAGCGCGCCGGTGGTGTGGATCGCGATCGCGACGACGCCGGCCAGCGGCCCGATGCCGACCGCGAAGACCAGCACGAGCGCGTAGAGGATCTCGGGAACGCCGCGGCAGATCTCGAGCGCGCGCCGGGACAGCACGCCGATCCAGCCGCGCGGGGCGAGATTGCGCGAGGCGGCGAAGCACAGCGCGAAGGCGGCGGCAGCGCCGAGGATCGTCGCCGTGATCGCCATCAGGATCGTTTCGAAGATGAGGCGGATGTACTTGGCGAAATCCGAGTACCAGAACGACACCGAGCCGGGTACGGCGCGGCCGTCTTCGCCGCGGGGCAGGAAGAGCTTGTCCCATTCCAGGTTCGGCAGGATCGTGCCGAAATACTCGAAGATCCGCGGGATGCCCTGCGCGAGCCGCTCGGGGAAGAAGCGCGAGACGTCGATCGACCAGGCGAGCATCGCCAGGAACAGGACCAGGAACAGGATGTTCGCGCCGAGCTTCTGGCGCATCATGGCCGTGCGGTGGCGCTCGAAGAGCGCGACGGCGTCGGGAGCGTCCGGCCCGGCGGCGGAGGAAGCGAACGCCGGCGTCGTGGTGGCGGTGGCCATGGCTCAGCCCACCGCCGCGGCGCGGGCCGGCTCGGAACCGGCCGCGACACGCCCCGGATGCCCGCCGAGCGAGGTCGAGGTGAGCGCTTCCTGAAAGGCCTCCTCGGCCTCCGCGCCATAGATCTCGCGGGCCGCCTGGTCGGTGAGCTCGTGCGCCGCGCCGTCGAACACGACGCGCCCGCCCTGCATGCCGATGATGCGGTCGCAATAGGCGCGTGCGGTGTCGAGCGTGTGCAGATTGCAGACGACGGTGAGCCCGTCCTCGGTGTTGATGGCCCTCAGCGCGTCCATGACGAGCTTGGCGTTGAGCGGGTCGAGGGAGGCGATCGGCTCGTCGGCGAGCAGGATCTTCGGCTCCTGGACGAGCGCGCGGGCGATGGCCACGCGCTGCATCTGGCCGCCCGAGAGCGTGTCCGTCTGCTGGAGCGCGACGTGCGCCATGCCGAGCCGGTCCAGCGCGCGGATCGCGAAGGCGCGCTCCTGGGCCGAGAACAGCTGCAGCATCGACGAGACGAAGCCGTGATCGTGCAGCCGCCCGGTCATCACGTTGGTGATGACGTTCAGGCGGCCGACGAGGTTGAACTGCTGGAACACCATGGCGCAATCCGAGCGCCACTTGCGCAGGGCCTTGCCCTGCAGCTTGGCGACGTCGACGCCGTCGTGCAGCAGCTCGCCGCCCGAGGGGTCGTTGAGGCGGTTGATCATCCGCAGGAGCGTCGACTTGCCCGCGCCCGAGCGACCGATCACGCCGACCATCTGGCCCTGGGGGATCGAGAGCGTGACGGAATCGACGGCTACGGTGTCTTTGAAGCGCTTGGTCAGCTGCTTGAATTCGAGCATGTCGTCCTCGGCGGAAGAAGGCGGCGTCGAACGGAACGGACCCTCGCACGTGCGAGGGCCCGCCCCTGGTCGATCAGGCGATCAGCGCGATCCTTCGAGCTCCGCGCGGCGCATGGCGACCACGCCCTCGAAGAAGGAATGATCCACCGGCGCCCAGCCCTGGCCGTCGCCGAAGGAGACGCTGACGTAGCAGTCGCGATCGATCTCGTGCTGGGTGCCCAGGTAGTCGATCACGATGTCCTTGACCTCCTGCGGCAGGTCCTTGCGGATGACCGCCGGGCCGTTCGGGATCAGGTTCGACTCCCACACGATCCGCAGGTCGGCCATGTCGAGCAGGCCGTTGTCGATCATCCGGCGCAGGTTGCCGCGGGTGTAGCCCTCGGACGGCTCGCCGACGCCCGACACCCAGGTGACGCCCGCGTCGTACTGGCCGTTCAGCACCGCCGTGACCGCCTGCTCGTGGCCGCCGCCGAAGCCGGTGCGGGAGAAGTAGGCCTCGTCGTCGATGCCCATCGCCTGCAGCTCGGCGCGCGGGACGAGATAGCCCGACGTGGAGTTCGGATCGGCGTAGGCGAGCGACTTGCCCTCGAGCTCCTCGATGCTCTCGATGCCGCTGTCGGCGCGCACGTACATCACGGCCTTGTAGCCGAGCGAGCCGTCGGCCTCGGCGCCGACGAAGATCGGCTCGACCGCCTCGGAATCCTGCAGATAGATGCCGGCATAGGACGAGGCGCCGAGGAACGACATGTCGAGCTGGTCGGCGAGCAGGCCCTGCATCACGCCGGCATAGTCCGGCGCGGGGAAGAGCTCGACCGGGACGCCGAGCCGCGAGCCGAGCGCCTCGACGAGGCACTCGTTGTTGCGCAGGCGGTCGGCCTCGTTCTCGCCGCCGAGCAGGCCGACGCGGAAGACGGGGAGGTCGGCCTTCCAATCCTGGGCGAAGGCGGGGGCGGCGGCGGCGAGCGCGACCGTGGCGGTCATGCCGAGCAGAAGGGTGCGGAACATGGAGGTGGTCTCCGATCCTGGGTGCGTCTTGAGAAGATCTGCGCGTGATCACGCGTCTCGCACCCTCTAGAGACCGAGCGTAACAGTTTTTTGACGGTATCCCTTAGCTGGCTATAAGCATCGGCGAGCGCGAATGCTACGCGTTGATTTGTCTCGACTTTGCGCGCAGCGCCGCACCCCGGCCGCGGCGGTTCGCGCCGTCACGCCGCTCCCGCCACCGTGGCGAGCGTCCTCCGCGCCGCGACGCCCGTGCGCGCCGCGTAGCGCTCGGTCATCGCGTGGCAGAACTCCGCGAAGTCCTCGGCGCGCTGCGGCGGGCTGGTGTGGTGGGGCGCGAGCCCCATGTGCTCGGGCGTGAAGCAGAAGGTCACGGTGACGTCGAACTCGGCGAGCGAGTCCATCATCCGGTCGAACCAGGCCTGCGCGTTCGGCCGGTAGGAGTCCGCCCAGGACAGGCCGGTGCGCAGGTGGCGCACGCCGAGCCGGCGCATCCAGGAGACGGCGTCGTCGAGACGGTGGTCCTCGAAGTGGAACCACTGGCACAGGCCCAGATCGGGCGTGTGCCGCGCGAAGACCTCGAGCGCGGGCTTGGGGCTCCCGTCCTCGCGGATCAGGCCGAGATAGAAATGCCGGAAGTAGGAGGAGCCCTCCGCCTCGCGGTGGCGAGTGGTCGCCTCCCAGGCCTTGGGCAGGTCGAAGAGCGAGTACCAGAGAATGCGCGGCGCCCGGCCCTTGAGCAGCTCCGCCGTGCGCCCGACGCCCCAGGCCTGGACCTCCTCGGCGCCGAAGGTGGAGACGCCGACCTCGCTCACCCACACCGGCAGGTGCGTCAGCGCGCGGATCTCGTCGAGCTTCTGCGGCCAGTCGTGGATCGACCAGTGGTTCCAGTCGAGCGGGAAGCCGTGCACGGCGATGGCCTCGACATGGTCGAGCACGCCGCGCGCCTGCATGTTGCGCACGAAGTTGGCGTCGATCGGGGACATCCCGCCGAGGACGCGCGGGATCGCGGCGTTCGCGGCGCGGATGGCCTGCGCCCCGGCGATCGCGGTCTGCGCGAACAGGCGGAAGTCGGGGTCGAGCTCCAGGTCCCAATGCGACTTGTTGTTCGGCTCGTTCCAGATCATCGCGGCTTCGATCATGCGGCGCGTCCCTTCTTCCCTCTCCGGTGGCCGGCCCCGTGCGGCCCGCGCGCCGGGTAGACCGGCTCGGCGCCCGCCGCGCGCGCGGTGCGCCGGCAGAGGAAGACCTCCGTCTCCGGCTGCGAGAACGGCCGGAAGCCGGCGGAGCGCAGCATGGCCTGCGTGCAGGCGCTGTTGGGCGCCCACCAGTTCGTCGGGTCTCCGGCGTAGCGCTGCTCGATGAAGTGCAGCTTCGGCCAGCCGGGCGCGTCGAAGGCCTCGGTGTCGAAGAAGTCCATGTCCGGGGGCGGCTCGAGCACCTGCGTGGACCCGCGCTGCATGGACTGGAACACCAGCACGTCGTCGGCCACGTGCTCCCACAGCAGGTCGAGCGCGAGGAGCGGATGGCGCAGATGGTAGGCGACGCCCATGAACAGCACGATGTCGAAGCGCTCGCCGAGCGCGCCGACATCGTAGACGCTCATCTCCCGGAATTCGCTGTCGTGGCCGAGCACCTGCGCCGCGAAGCGCGCCTGCTCGAGGTAGAACGGCTCGGAATCGATGCCCACCACGCGCCCGGCGCCGCGCCGCTTCATCTCGGCGCAGTAGAAGCCGGAATTGCAGCCGATATCGAGCACCGAGCGGCCCTCGAGATCGTCCGGCAGGGCGTCGCGGAAGCGCCGCCACATGATGCCGGGAAAATCCCCCAGGAAGTGGTCCGGCGCGGTCCAGACCCCCTCGAGATAGAGATTGTGGAACCACGGGCCGAGCGCCGCGACCCGCTCCGCGATGGTCTCACGCGACAGGCTGTTCACGCGCTCTCTCCTCGGCTGGCTCGTGCGACCGATGGCTCACCACCAGCACCCGCGCTCCGGCGGCGTCGAGCGCGAGGGTGGTGCGGCTCGCGGTGCCGATGTCGAAGTCGAAGACCCGCGAGAACGGCAGGCCGAGCGCCCGGCACAAAGCCGCGCGGATCACGTCGCAATGGGTGACGAGCGCCACCTCCGCCCCCGGGGGATGCGCCTCGCGCAGATGGGCGAAGAGCCCCTCGAGGCGATCGGCGACGTCGGCCATGGTCTCGCCCGCGGGCGTCGCGGCGGTGTCGCGCTCGGCGTTCCAGCGCCGCCAGGCGGGATCGTTCTCCAGCGCCGCGAAGGCGCGCCCGGCCCAGCGGCCGAAATCGATCTCGTCGAGCGCGGTGTCGATGGTGACACCGCGCCCGCTTGCGAGGATCTCCGCCGTCTCGACCGTGCGGGGTTGCGGGCTCGAAAGGACGCGGGCCGGCGGCTCTCCGACGAAGGTCTGCGCCAGCGCCGTCGCCTCGCGTATGCCCTGCGTCGAGAGCCGGATCGCCGGATCGCGCCCCGCGAGCGTGTCGGGCGCGCCGTCGTGGGCGCCGTGGCGGACGAGGTGCAGGAACATCGGATCGGCGAGGCTCATTGCAGCGTCGGGCCCGTACCGGCATCGTCGCCGGCGATGAAGGCCTCGGTGCGCTCGTGCGCCTGCGCGTCCGTGAACTGGCGCGGCGGCGACTTCATGAAGTAGGACGACGGGCCCACCACCGCGCCCGAGAGCCCGCGATCGAGCGCGAGCTTGGCGCAGCGCACCGCGTCGATGACGATGCCCGCGGAGTTGGGGCTGTCCCAGACCTCGAGGCGCATCTCGAGCGAGATCGGCGCGTTGCCGAAGGCGGTGCCTTCCATGCGGATGTGCGCCACCTTGCGGTCGCCGAGCCAGGGCACGTGGTCGGAGGGGCCGATGTGGATGTCGTCGGGGTTCATCGGCGTGCCGAGCTGGCTGTCGACCGCCTGCGTCTTGGAGATCTTCTTCGAGACGAGCCGCTCGCGCTCGAGCATGTTCTCGAAATCGGAATTGCCGCCGACGTTGAGCTGGTAGGTGCGATCGAGCCGCACGCCGCGCTCGCGGAAGAGGTTGGTGAGCACCCGGTGCGTGATGGTGGCGCCGACCTGGCTCTTGATGTCGTCGCCGATGATCGGCACGCCGGCCTGCGCGAACCGCCGGCGCCAGTCCGGGTTCGAGGCGAGGAAGACCGGCATGCAGTTGACGAAGGCGCAGCCCGCCTCCATCGCCCGCTCGGCGTAGAACTCCGCCGCCTTCTGCGAGCCGACGGGCAGATAGGACACGAGCACCTCGGTGCGCGAGCGCCTGAGCGCCTCGGCGACGTCCGTCACGGGTGCGTCCGCCTCCCGCACGCGCGCGCTCAGATAGCGCCCGAGCCCGTCGAGCGTCGGCCCGCGGGCGACGGTGACGCCCGTCGGGGCGACTTCGGCGAAGCGCAGCGTGTCGTTGGGCGCGGCGTGTATCGCGTCGGCGACGTCTAGGCCGACCTTGCCCTCGATCACGTCGAAGGCCGAGGAGACGACGATGTCGCGCACCCGGTAGCCGCCCAGATCGGCGTGCATCAGGCCCGGTATCGGCTCGTTCGCAGCGGCGTTCTCGTAGAACCTCAGGCCCTGGACGAAGGCGCTCGCGCAATTCCCGACGCCGACCAATCCGACGCGCACCGTGCCCGCGGCCATGGGTACCCTCCTCGTCCTCGCGCGATCCGCCCGCCTGCGGCGGGCTCGGACCGCCATCCGACAGTCGCAGGGCGCTACGCGCGAGACCTCGGCTTTGTTCCCGGACGCACGGGGATCGCGGACCCATGGGCAGGATTCTTCTCCGGCACGAGGATCGATCCCTGCGAGGACGCGGCCTGGCATCCGGGTCCGGGAGACGGTCGCGCCGTCGTCGAGGGCGAGCCGGATTCCCCCGCGGGGCCGGGCCTCGCCGCCGGTCCGAAACGCTTCGCCCGGGCATAGACGTAGGGACACTTTCCGGGATGCTCGAAATGTGATTGGTGAAGCCCACACGCACTCGACCCGAGGATTCGTGATGACCGCCGCCGCCCCCCCGTCCGCCGAAGCCGGCGCCCTTCTGCCTCCCCTGCAATACCTCGACCGCGCCCTCGGCCGCCTGCGCGATCTCGGCCTCGTGCCCGAGATCCGCACGGAGGAGGCGCCCGTCGTGGCGCTGCTCGACCGGATCCAGCTCCTCGCGCCGGAATCGGTCGCGGTGATCGCCCGCACCCTCTCCCAGCAATCGCTGTTCAACGAGGTCGTGCGCGAGCAGGTCCGCCAGATGGAGGTCGCCCAGCGCTACGAGACGATCACGAAGGCCTTCAACTCGATCCGCGACGATTCGAAGGCTCTGGTCGACCAGATGGAGGACGGCCGCATCTCCATCGGCGAGCGCTTCGCCAACATGATGATGAAGATGACCCGCGGCGACATCGCCCAGCGCTTCGACGAGATCCGCGAGACCTATCTCGACGTCGCGCGGGACACGAAGGAGAACATCGCGCGCGAGCACGTCATCCTGGAGGCCTACCAGGACTTCCGCGGCGCGCTCAAGCAGGCGGAGATCGCGGCGCTCGAGGTTCTGCAGGTCGCCGCCGGCAAGCTCGACGCCGCCAAGGCCGAGCTGAAGGCCGCCTCGGACGCGGTCGCCGCCTTCGCCGGAACCGACCCCGCCGAGCGCGCCCGCCTCGAGCTCGCCCGCGACGAGAAGATGCGGACGCTGCGCGGCGAGGAAGGCCGGTTCCAGATCGCCAAGGACCTCTCCGACAACCTGACGATCGGCTACAACACGTCCGAGGTCGTGATGGCCCGCCTGATGCAGACGACCTCCGCCAAGGAGCGTGTGTACCAGCAGGCGATTTCGTTCTTCTCCACCAACGAGTCGGTGTTCACCGCCCTCTCCGCCTCGCTGACCGGCATCTTCGGCCTGCACGAATCGACGAAGTCGCTCGACGCCATGAAGGAGGGCGTGTCGCAGTCGCTCGAAGTGCTTGCCGAGATCGGCGGCAAGGTTCAGGAGGAGGCGCTGAAGGCCGGCTACGGCCCGACGGTCCGCGCCGACGCGGTCAAGGCCCTCGTCACCTCCGTGATCAACTTCCAGGAGCATTCCTTCCAGATCATCGAGGAAATGCGCGTGGCCGCCACGAAGAACTCGGAAGAGATCCGCGAGGCGGTGGAGGACGGCAAGCGCCGCATGGCGCGGCTCGCCGAGCAGGGCAAGGGCCTCGAGCTGCCGGTCTGAAACGCGGGCCCGGGACGATCGCGCGAGAGGGGGCGGGCATGGCGGGTGGGGTCGACGCCGAGCGGGGCGGGCTCGACGAGCTGATGCTGGCGATGGACGTGGTGGACACGCTGCGCCACGAGGAGGCCGCGCTCGCCCGCGAGATGTCCCGCGAGGAGCGCGAGGACGTGCTGATGGAGCGGTTGCGCGGGCTCTACACCGCGCAGGGCATCGCCGTCACGGACGACGCGCTGCGCGCCGGCATCGCGGCGCTGCGGGAGAAGCGCTTCGCCTACGAGCGGCGCGGATCCGATCTCGGCCGACGCCTCGCCGGGCTCTGGATCGCCCGCGGCAAGGTGGCGGCGGGGGTGGCGATCGTGCTCCTCCTGCTCGCCGGCGGCATCGGCTGGTCGGCCTGGCAGGCGGGCGAGGCCGAGCGCGACCGTCTGGCGCGCGCGGAGCTCATCGAGCGCACGCTTCCCGAGCGGATCGCCGCGGCCCACGCCGGCGCCCGCGCCGAGGCGCGCACCGCCGCGGCCGTGGAGCAGGCGGACCTGCTGCGCGCGCGGGCCGAGGGCCACGTCGCCGCCGCGGACGCGGAGCGCGCCGCCGCCGCGATCGGCGAGCTCGAGGCGCTGCGCGACGCCCTCGCGCTCGGCTATACGCTGCGCATCGTCAACGAGCGCGACGTCCCCACCGGCGTCTTCCGCATTCCGGACGTCAACGAGCGCGCGCGCAATCACTACCTGATCGTCCGGGCGATCGGCCCGGACGGGGAGGCCCTGGAGCTGCCGATCCTCAACGAGGAGACCAACCGCACGGCGCGGGTCTCGGTCTTCGGCGTGCGCGTGCCCGAGCGCACCTTCGACGCGGTGCGCCGCGACAAGGACGACGACGGCATCATCCAGAACGACAGGCTCGGCGAGAAGCCCCGCGGCGCGCTCGACGTCGTCTGGACGATGCCCGTCGACGGCGGGATGATCACGGAGTGGTGACGGCCATGACTTTCGACACCGCTCGCGGGGTACGCACGCGGATCGACGGCGCGCACCGCGCGCTCCGCGCGGAGGAGACGCGCCTGTCGGTCGCCGCCGAGGCCGCCGAGGCGGACCTGGCCGCCCTGCGCGGCCACGAGGCCAAGGCGCACGCGGCGCTGGCCCGTCATCGCCTGCAGGCGCTGGCGGAAGACGGGGCGGCGGCCGCGCTCGACCGCGCCGAACGCGCCGCGAGCGCCATTCTCGAGCGCCGGCGCGGCGTCCTGGAGACGCTGCGCGCCGAGGTCGACGCGCTCGAAGGCGAGGAGCGCGACGCGATGCTGCGCCGCGACGCACGGGTCGCCGCCCTCGAGGCGGCCGAGACGGCCACGGACGCCCTGGAGGCCGACGTCGAGGCGCGCATCGGGACCGACGCCGCCTGGGTCGAGGCCGACGCGGCGTTCGCGGCGCAAAGCGAGCAGGCCGCCGCCGCGCGCGACAAGGCCGAGCGCGCCGAGGCCGAGCGCGCCGACAAGCGCGCGCCCTACGACGCCGACCCGCTCTTCGCGTATCTCCTCGCCGCCGGCTACGGGACGAGCGCCTATCGCGGCGGGGCGCTCGCGCGCTGGGGCGACGCGAAGGTGGCCGACCTGATCGGCTTCGAGGAGCTGCGCCGGGACTACCGGATGCTCGTCGAGATTCCCGATCGGCTGCGGGCGCATGCCGAGCGCCTGGAGGCGGCGGCCGAGGAGGCGCAGGCGCGGCGCGAGGCGATCGAGCGCGCGGCGCTCGTCGCGGCGGGCATCGAGGCTTTGGAGCGCGCGGAGGACGACGCCCGGGAGGCGCTGGAGGAGGCGCAAGCCGCGCTCGCCCGGATCGGCGCGAGCCTCGAAGCCGCCCGCGCGCAAGCGTCCGGCGAGAACGACCCCGAGCTCGCGCAGGCGCTGGCGATCCTCGCCGAGGCGATCGCGCGAGACGACGTGCGCCGGCTCGAGGCGGACGCCGCGCGCACGCCCTCCCCCGAGGACGATCGGCTCGTGTCGGAGATCGCCACGGCGCGCCGCGGGGTAGCGGCAGGAGAGGAACGCGTTCGCACGATGCGGTCCGAGCACGCACGGGCGAAGCAGCGCTCCGACGAGGCGGAGCAGGCGCTGAAACGCTACGACGGCGCGACCTACGATCAGCGCGCGGGCCGCTTCGACAACGGCGCGATGATCGGCGCCGCGCTCGAAGGGCTCCTGCGCGGCGGCGGTGCGCGGCTCCTCGAGGAGGCGCTACGCTCCGGCTATCGCGCCCCGCCGCGCGCCTCGCAGAGCCCGAGGCGCCGGTCGCCGACGCGCAGCGCGGGCGGCTCGTTCGGCGGCGGCCGCTCGGGCGGCTTCCGCACCGGCGGATCCTTCGGCGGCGGACGCTCCGGCGGCTTCCGGACGGGCGGGAAGTTCTGATCCCATCCGGAACGCCGCGCTCAGTAGGTCATCATCGGTGCGAGCGTCTTCGCCTCCTCGATCCACTTGGCGACCTCCTTGGCGCTCGGCACCGACCGGACGAGGTTTTTCTCCTCGTTCTTCGCCGCCATGGCCGCGGCGAGGTTCTCGGCGTTGCGGCGCGCGAGCTCCTTCACCGTATCGACGCCGGCCGCCTCGAGCAGCTCGGACATCTGGCTGGCGACGCCCTTGATCCGGAAGAGGTCGCAGTGGTTGGCCCATTTCAGGATGAGCTTGTCGGCGATGCCGGTCTCGGCTGCGAGCGCGGCGCGGCCCTTGCGATCCTTGGCGCGCTCGAGAAAGGCGTCCGTCGTCTTGATGCCCAGGGCCCGGAGCTTCTCCGCGTAGGCCGGCCCGATGCCTTCGACGTCCTCGATCTTGTCTGCCATTGTTCCCCCCCAATAACGATAGGACGATCTTCAGCAGAGCATAGCCGACGGCACGCGTCGAGAGCCGAGCGCGCGCCGTGAAGAAGAACGGTGCCGCCCGACGGCGGGAGGACGACGCGGCGAGGGTCTCGACCCGCGGCGCCCCTCCCCCTTGACCTTCCGCCCGCGGCGTTCTCCAAAGGAGCCCCGTTCGCCCGAGGAGGTCGCCCGTGCTCTCATCCGTGCTCATCGCCAATCGCGGCGAGATCGCCGTTCGCGTCATCCGCACGGCGCGGCGGCTCGGCATGCGCACGATCGCGGTCTACTCCGACGCCGACGCGGACGCGCTGTTCGTGCGCATGGCCGACGAGGCGCACCGGATCGGGCCGGCGCCGGCCGCCGAGAGCTACCTGCGCATCGACGCGATCCTCGACGTCGCCCGGCGCACCGGCGCGGCCTGCATCCACCCGGGCTACGGCTTCCTCTCCGAGCGCGCCGAGTTCGCCCGCGCCTGCGCCGACGCAGGGATCGTCTTCGTCGGCCCGCCGGCCTCCGCCATCGAGGCGATGGGGCTCAAGGACGCGGCGAAGACGCTCGCCCAGAAGGCGGGCGTGCCCGTCGTGCCGGGCTACCACGGCGCCCGCCAGGAGCCGGACTTCCTGCGCCAGAAGGCCTACGAGATCGGCTATCCGGTTCTGATCAAGGCGGTGGCCGGCGGCGGCGGCAAGGGCATGCGGCGCGTCGACAAGGTGGCCGATTTCGACGCGGCGCTCGCCTCCGCCCAGCGCGAGGCGCAGGCCTCCTTCGGCGACCCGCGGGTGCTCGTCGAGAAATACGTGCTCGCGCCCCGCCACGTCGAGATCCAGGTCTTCGCCGACGCCCACGGCAACGTCGTGCACCTGAACGAGCGCGACTGCTCGCTCCAGCGCCGCCATCAGAAGGTGATCGAGGAGGCCCCCGCGCCGGGCATGACGCCCGACGTGCGCGCGGCCATGGGCAAGGCCGCCGTCGAGGCCGCCCGTGCGGTGGGCTATGTCGGCGCCGGCACGGTGGAGTTCATCGCCGACGGGCGCGAGGGCCTGCGCGCGGATCGCTTCTACTTCATGGAGATGAACACCCGCCTCCAGGTGGAGCACCCGGTGACCGAGGCGATCACCGGTCTCGACCTCGTCGAGCTGCAGCTGCGCGTCGCGTCCGGCGAGCCCCTGCCCTTCACGCAGGAGGAGGTGCCGCTTCTCGGCCATGCCGTCGAGGCGCGGCTCTACGCGGAGGACCCCGAGCGCGGCTTCCTGCCCTCCACGGGCCGGCTGTTCGCGCTCGTTATTCCCGAGGGGGAGGACATCCGCGTCGACGCGGGCGTCGAGGCCGGCGACGCGGTGACGCCCTTCTACGACCCGATGATCGCCAAGATCATCGCGCGGGGCGACACGCGCGAAGCCGCGCTCGACGCGCTCTCGCGGGCGCTCGGCGGGACCGTGGTGGCCGGCCCGCGCACCAACGCGGCGTTCCTGAAGCGCCTCGTCGACGCTCCCGCGTTCCGGGCGGAGACGTTCGACACGAGCTTCATCGACGCCAACCTCGAGGCGCTCGGCGCCGTGCCGCAGAGCCGCGACGCGGCGGCGATCGCCGCCGGCGTGCTCTCGCTGGTCGGCCGCGACATGGCGCGCGCCCGCGACGCGGCGCTCGTCGCCATCGCCGACCAGGCCGGGCCGTGGTTCGCCGAGGACGGCTTCCAGCTGATGGGCGAGCGGCGCGCCACGCTCTCCCTCGTCGTCGACGGCGAGCGGCTCGACGCGCTGCTCACCCTCGACGCCGAGGGCCCGGCGGTGGAGATCCCCGGCGAGACGCTGCCCCAGGGCGCGATCGACGCCGCGGTGATCGAGGCCGACGAGGACATGCTCGTGCTCCACGCCGGCCGCCAGACCCGCGTCGCCCTGTTCGACCCCGCGACGATCGACCTCGAGCATCTCGACGCCGGCGGCCTCGTGAAGGCCCCCATGCACGGCAAGGTCGTCGCGCTCTTCGTGGCCGAGGGCGAGCGCGTCGAGAAGGGCCAGCGCCTCGCGGTGGTCGAAGCGATGAAGATGGAGCACCCGCTCGTCGCGCCGATCACCGGCACGGTGGCCGAGATCGCCGCCGCGCCGGGCGACCAAGTGGCCGAGGGCGCGCGGGTGCTGGTGATCGAGGCGGACGCGGAACAAGGCTGAGGAGGCCAAGGATGAGGAGGCAGGCATGAAGAAGATCGCGATCGCGCTGGCTGTGCTCGTGGGGCTCGGCGGCTTCGGGACCTATATCGGCCTCCAGCTCCAGCAGCACGCCGCCGAGTGCGACTCGGCCCTGCGCCACTGCGCCGTCGACCGCGCCGAGATCGCCTTCCTGGAAGGCGACTGGTGCCTCGCCGGCGATCCCGCCTCCTTGCGCGAAGAGGTCCGCTTCGAGCCCGAGCGCATCCTGGTCCGCCAGTCCGGCCCCCGCGCCGGCGGCGAGCGCCCCCCGATCGAGGCCCGCGTCTTCCGCTCCATGGGCGAGCTCGTCTATTTCGAGCACGACGCGCAGAGCGGGGAGCGGCTCTCCACCGAGCTGACGCTGCGCCCCTTGGGCGAGACCACCCGCGCGACGGTGGTGGGGCCGAACCGGGTGGTCTGGGAGCGGTGCTGAGGGTGGCGTGCCTCACGCCGCGTCGAGGCGCTCCTGCATCCGAAGCCGCGCCCGCATCTGCTGCCGCGCGCGGTGGACGCGCGTGCGGTAGGTCGCGAGGGAAATGCCGAGCGTCGCCGCCCGCTGAGCCTGGTCACCCTCGTCGCTCATCTCGGCGACGAGAGCGGCGCGGCGACCCGGCGGCAGCGACTCGACGGCGCTCACGATGTCCGCGCAGCGAAGCGCCTGCTCTTGAAGGCCCGGAGCGCCGACCTCGGAGCCCGCATCCAGCGAGTTCAAGTCCGGGAGCCTGTCGGCGCGCTTGAACGCATCGATCGCCGCGTTCCTGAGGATCGCCTGGAGCCAGGCTCTCAGCGGGCCGCGCCCGGCGAACCCGTGCCCTCGCCTCAGCGCCCGCTCGGCGACGTCCTGCGCCAGCTCCGCCGCCAGGTCCTCGTCTCGCACCATGCGGCGAGCCCGCCGCCTCAGCCAGGGTAGCTCGCCGACGATCGCGTCCTCGAATCGCACCATGCCGTTCTCGTCCCTCCGTTTCACCGTGGAGGCTGGCCGCCAAACGTGACCGTGGCATGGCGCAATCGCCCGGGAGGGGGTGAAATTTTTTGCGTTCTTCGTCGTCAAGCATGTCGGGCTGGGTGGCCTTGCTTTCAGGAGATCGACGATGACCAAGCGCTCCCATGGACTTTTCGCCATCGCTGCGGCGGGGTTCCTCTTCGTGGCATCGGGGGCCGTCGCGCAGGACGGCGCGACGGGCGTGCCCGTGGAGGTGACCGAGGAGAAGATCGAGGCCTTCGCGGTGGCGACGCTGGCGCTGAACGAGCTCAACCAGGCCTACGAGCAGCAGGCTGCGGAGCTGGAGACCGACGCGGAACGCGAGGAGCTCATGCTCGAGACGAACATGATCATGATGGGGGCCGTCGAGCAGGTCGAGGGCATCAGCATCGAGGAATACAACGCGATCGCCATGGCGGCTCGGGAAGATGCAGCGCTCGCCGAGTCGATCAACGAGGCGCTGGTCGACCGGCTGCGCTGACCGGCTCCCGCGTCGACGCAGGTCTCGACCCCGGCGCGGCAGCCGGGGTCGATTCGGACGCCGCGCGCCCGAGTCCGTCTCGGTGGAGGGTTCCCTGCGGCGACGCGCGCCCCCTTGACCGGGGACGTATGCTGCGCCAGGTTCAGGCTCATGCTTCCGAACCGATACACCTACTTGTGCCTCGCGACCCTTCTTTTGGCAGGATGCGGCGAACAACCCACGGAGACGTCGGCCCCGGCGGAGTCGCCATCGACACCTCCCGCGGAGGCTCCCGAGACGACCTCCGGCGAGGCGACGCCTCCGGAAACGGCGGCCCCCGACTCGTCGACGCTGGCGGCGCCGCCTGTAGCGCGCCAGCCGCGGATCCCGCCGCCGAGCTCGCATATCGCGCTCAATCCGGGCACCTACCGCGCCGACGCCGTCGAGCTTACGTTGAGCGCGCTGCGCTTCGAACTCGCGGCCGCGGATCGGGACGTCGCGGCGGAAGGGACCTACGAGATCATCAACAGCATCCTCACCCTGACCGCGACGACGGGAGAGACCGGCGACGTCGGCTTCCCGCTCTCGTGCCTGCTCTCGCGGGCCGGCCCCCAGATCCTCTTCGAGGATTTCGACGACGGCTCCTGCGGCTTCCTCCAGGGGATGCTCTTCCAGCGCGAGACGCGGCCGGGCTGAACCGGCAGGGCGCGCTCGCGGTGCGGCATGGATTTGGAGCTCTAATCCCCTCGCATTCCGCTCCCGATCCCCTACCCTCCCCGCCATGACGCCCCCGCAAATCCTCATCCTGGCGATCCTCGCCGCCGCGATCGCGCTCTTCGTGCAAGGGCGGTGGCGGCACGACATGGTGGCGGTAGCGGCGCTCGTCGCGTGCGTCGCGGCGGGGCTGGTGCCGGCGAACGCCGCCTTCTCCGGCTTCGGTCATCCGGCGGTGGTGACGGTGGCGTGCGTGCTGATCCTGTCGCGCGCGCTGCAGACCTCGGGCGCGGTCGACCTTCTCACGACGCGCGTGCTGCCCACGGACGTCGGCGCGGCGCGCGCGGTGGCGACGCTCACCGTGCTCGGCGCCTGTCTCTCCGCCTTCATGAACAACGTGGGCGCGCTGGCGCTGCTGATGCCCGTCGCGCTCCAGATCGCGGCCAAGCGCGACCTGCCGCCCTCCAAGGTGCTGATGCCGCTGTCCTTCGGGTCGATCCTGGGGGGCATGACGACGCTGATCGGCACGCCGCCGAACCTCATCGTCGCGGGCTTCCGCGCCGAGGCGACCGGCGAGGGCTTCGGCATGTTCGCCTTCACGCCGGTGGGGCTCGCGGTGGCGGCGGCGGGCGTGCTCTTCGTGGTGCTCGCGAGCCCGTTTCTCGCCCCCGCCCGCAAGCGCACGGGCGCGGAGGGCTTCGAGACCGAGGCCTACATGACCGAGGCGCGCATCCCCGACGGCGCGCAGGCCGCCGGCATGACGCTGCGGGAGATCGAGGCCACGCTGCGCGAGGCGGACGCGCTCGTCGTCGGCCTCGTGCGCCACGAGGTGCGGCTGACCGCGCCCGACCCGTGGCGCAAGGCGCGGGCGGGCGACATCCTGGTGATCGAGGCGGAGCCGAAGGCGCTCGCGGGCGCACTGTCGCGGCTGGGGCTCGAGCTCGAGGAGGACAAGCCGCCGCCCGAGCCGGAGGAGGTCGAGGGCGACAGGACGGATGCGGCCGAAGCGGCCGGCGAAGAACCCGAGCCGAGCGAGGAGGAGACCGCCCGCGGCGACGACGAGGGGGTGACGCTGAGCGAGCTCGTGATCCTGCCGGGCTCCTCGCTCGCCGGGCGCTCGGCGGAGGATCTGAAGCTGCGCACCCGCTACGGCCTCAACCTGCTCGCCGTCTCGCGCCAGGGCCAGCGCTCCCACGGGCGGCTGCGCGCGACGATCCTGCGCGCGGGAGACGTGCTGCTGATGCAGGGCGCGCCCGAGCGCCTCGCAGACTTCGCCTCGAGCTTCGGCGCGGCCCCGCTCGCCGAGCGGCCGCTGACCCTGCCCAAGCGCCGCGACATCACGCTTTCGCTCGCGATCATGGCCGCCGCCGTCGCGGCCGCCGCCTTCGGCATCGTCCCCGCGGCGATCGCCTTCGCCGCCGGCGTGCTCGCCGCGATGGCGACGCGGGTCGTGCCGCCCCGCACGGTCTACGCCGCCGTCGACTGGCCGGTGATCGTGCTGCTCGGCGCGCTGATCCCCGTCGCCGGCGCCATGGAGACGACCGGCGCGGCCGACCTCGTCGCGAGCGGCCTGCTCGACGTCGTCGCGCAGGGCAACGCCATCGTCGCGCTCGCGCTCGTCCTCGTCGTGACGATGACCCTGTCGGACTTCATGAACAACGCCGCCACCGCCGCCGTGATGGCCCCCATCGCCATCGGCGCCGCCCACGGCCTCGGCGCGAGCCCCGACCCGTTCCTGATGGCGGTGGCGGTCGGCGGGTCCTGCGCCTTCCTCACCCCCATCGGCCACCAGAACAACACCCTGATCCTCGGCCCGGCCGGGCTGCGCTTCGGCGACTACTGGAAGCTGGGGCTGCCGCTGGAGGCGCTGGTGGTCGCGGTGGGGGTGCCGATGATCCTGGTGGTTTGGCCGATGTGAGGGTGGCGGCTTGAGCCCGCGCCTCGCCCCCACTACCCTCCGGCCGAGATCGAAACCCCGGAGACCCCCATGTTCATCGGCATGAACCGCTTCAAGGTCCGCAAGGACGCCGTCGGCGATTTCGAGGCGGTTTGGAAGAACCGCGACAGCTTCCTGAAGGAGGTGCCGGGGTTCCGGGCGTTCCACCTGCTCAAGGGACCGGAGCGGGAGGACCACGTGCTCTACGTGTCGCACTCGATGTGGGCCTCGCGCGAGGCGTTCTCGAAATGGACGCGCTCGGAGGCGTTCCGCAAGGCGCATGCGCGGGCGGGCGACAACAAGCCGATGACGCTGGGGCCGCCGGAGCTCGAGGATTTCGACGTCGTGCAGGCGCTGGAGATGGAGTGAGCGGCGCGCGCGGCGTTCGGCGTCCGGCGATGGCGCATTCCCACCCCCACCACGGCGGCGCGAGAGCCGCCGACGACCCCGCGGCGGCGAGGCGGCGCGGCCGCCGGCTCCTGATCGCGCTGGCGCTCAACCTCGGCATCGTCGTGGCCGAGGTGGCGGGCGGGGTAATCTCCGGCTCGCTCGCGCTTCTCGCCGACGCCGCGCACAACCTCGCCGACGCGGGCGCATTGCTCGTGGCCTATATCGCGTGGCGGATCTCGCGGCGCGCCGCCGATCCGCGGCGCACCTTCGGCTACGCCCGCGCGGAGACCGTGGGGGCGGTGATCAACCTCACGGTGCTCCTCGTCATCGGCGTGGTCCTCCTCGGCGAGGCGGCGACCCGGCTGTTCGACCCGCCCGCGATCCAGGGCGAGATCATGCTCGTCGTCGGCATCGTCGCCATGGCGGAGGACATCGCCGCGGCCTGGGTGCTGCGCAAGGAGACGGGCGCGAACGTGCGCGCCGCCTTCCTGCACATGATCGCGGACGCGCTCGCCACGCTCGGCGTCATCCTCGGCGCGCTCGCGGTGCTGCTGTGGGACGTGCGCTGGGTCGACCCGGCGATCACGGCGGCGATCGCGCTCTACGTCTTCATCCACGCCGGCGCGGAGATGCGCGGCGCGGTGGCGCTCCTGATGGACTCGGCCCCGACGGGCTTCGACACCGACGGCCTCGTCGCGATGCTGGAGGAGGGGGACGGCGTCGCCGGCGTCCACCACCTCCACCTGTGGCGCCTCGACGAGGAGCGTGTCGCGCTGGAGGTCCACCTGGCGCTGGACCACGCCGACCTCGCCGCCGCGACGCGGATGAAGGAAGGGCTGAAGGGGCGGCTCGCGGAGCGGTTCGGGATCGCGCACGCGACGATCGAGGTGGAATGCGCGGCCGGGGTCGATCACGACGGGGCGCTGTTCGCGAAGGAGTGAGCGCGGGACGCGCGCGGGCGTTGACGCGCGCGCGGCGGTTCGATAGGCATTCAACGCGCGACGCGCACGGAGCCGTGGCCGAGAGGCTGAAGGCGGCGGTTTGCTAAACCGTTATACGGGCTTAAACCCGTATCGAGGGTTCGAATCCCTCCGGCTCCGCCACCATCACGCGTACCGGGCTCACGCGACCCGGGCGAGCGCCAGAAGCCGCGCTTCGGTGCGCGACAGGCACCATCCGTCCAGCAGCACGACGTCTCCCGCGGCGAAGTCGCGCCGCGACGCCGCCTCGACGCAGGCGTCGAGCATCGCGCGCGGAGCGACGGCGACGGTCTGCGGCGCGAGGCCGATGCTCCGGCACAGGGTCGCGAGAAGGCCGGCCGGGTCCGCCGCATCGGCGGCGTGCGCGGCGAGGTAGGCGCGCGTCAGGGCGGCCGCCTGAGGGCCGCTAGCGGCGTCCATCAGCCCGATCAGGCGGGAGGCGGCGACCGCATCGACAGGCGCGCCGTGCGCCGTCGCGGTTCCGCCGCCGATCAGGCCGGCGACGCCCGCGAGGACGCGGCGGCGGGTCGGATATGGACCTGGCGCATCACGGGTCACGGGCGGTCTCCCTCGCGAGATGATCGGCCAGCCGCTCGGCCAGCGCGACGATGGTCAGGGTCGGATTGGGCCAGCCCGCGGCGGGGAACACGGAGCTGCCCGCGATGAAGACGTTCTCGACCTCGTGCATGCGGCAGTTCGCGTCGACGACGCCGCGGGATGGGTCGTCGCTCATGCGGGTCGTGCCCATGTGGTGGAAGCCGCCGACGGCGCCGTCGAGCAGGCGCTCCTCGGCGTCGTCCTCCGGCAGGTCGTGCCGAAAGCGGCCGAAGCCGCTGCGGCCCGCCTCGCGGGCGATGGCCTCGTGCGCAAGGCGAATGCCACGCTTGTCCCCGGGCGAGAGGCGCCAGTCGAGCCGCGCGATCCGCTGGCCCAGCGCGTTGCGCGTGCCCGACAGCGAGACGCGGCTCTCCGGATTGGGGATCTGCTCGACATAGTTGTTCAGCAGGTAGGCATCCGTCGCCTCCGGCGGGATGCGCCACCGCAGATGGCGGTAGAAGGCCCTCGGGCGCGACATCACGGCGCGCAGGTCCGACAGCGCGAACGACAGCTCGCGCACGTTCTCCAGCGACTGCAGCAGCTCGGAGGACGCGACGAGCTCGGCGCGGAACTTCGGGATGCGCAGGGCGCGGGTGGCGCCGGCGGTGAGCGCGATGTGCGTCCGCACGCGACGGTCGACGTCGGTCCCGACAGGGTGCTCCTCCAGGTAGAGCGGGTTCAGCTGCGGCTCCCGCGGCAGCAGCAATCCGCTATAGTACGAGATGTGCTCGTTGAAGTAGCGCCCGACGAGGCCCCGGCCGTTCCCGAGCCCGGCCGGGTCGCCCGCCTCGGAGTCGAGCAGGAGGCGGGCGTTCTCGATGCCCCCAGCGGCGAGCACGTAGCGGCCGGCCCGGACGGTGAACGTGTTGCCGGCGAGCGTCCGGACCGTGGCGTGGGTCACCCGCGACCCGTTCGGATCCGGCGCCAGCGCGGTGACGGTCGCGTAGAGATGGACTTCGACGTTCGGGGCGGCGTCGAGGGCGTCCGCGTAGCGAATGCCGAAGCGCTGGCGGTGATAGCGCGACAGCGTGGTCTCCACCGGCCCCGCGAGCGGCAGGAGCGGCAGCCCCAGACGCTCCGCGACCGGAGCCGGGTCGTAGGAGACGGGCCCGATCTCGATGGTCCGGTGCGCGCGCGCGTAGTAGGGCGCGAGCTCCGTCATGTCGATCGGCCAGCCGCTGTGCGCGATCCACGGGCGATGTTCGAGATCGCTCGGCTGCAGCGGCACGCAGTGGCCGCCCAATGGTTGGTCGTGCCCCCGAGATAGCGCAGACGGCATCCCTCGGTGTGGTAGGGCCGACCCACGTTCTCGATGGTTCCCAACGCGTGAACGTCGGCCTCGTAGTTGAGGCCGCCGGTCTCGAGGAGCGCGATCCGACGCCCCGTCCCGGCGAGGGCCCGCGCCAAGGCGATCCCCGCGGCGCCGCCGCCGATGATGCAGATCTCCGCGTCGATCGTGGAGCCGGTGGCCACCGTGCGCGCGTCCCGGAAGCTGGGGAACCTACTCATCGGTGCGCGGCCGCGGTCTCAGGACTGCTCATCGGCCATCTCCAGGTAGTCGACGATGGCGGCGCGCGCGTCGGCGTCCTCGAGACCGAAATACCCCATGTGAGTTCCCGGCACGAGCGCGCGCGGCGCCTGAACGAAGGCGTCGACCGCGCCGTCCGTCCACGGGAAATCAGCTTCCAGCAGGGCCGTGGAGTAGGGATAGCCCTGCTGCGAGCCCGCCTCGCGTCCGATGATGCGACGCAACGACGGACCAGAGACGCGCCTGGGAGGACCCTGAACCCAGTGGCAGCCGCCGCAATTCTGCTCGAACACGGCTTTTGCCTCGGCGTATTGCGCCGACGGTGCGCTCGGTACGCCCTCGCCGCAGGCGGCGAGCGCGACAGACGCGAGAACCGCGCAGAGGCTGAGCGTTCGGTCCGTTCGCAATCCATGCCCTCTCGCATTCGTGCTGCTCGCGACGTCGCAACAGCGATGCGGTGGGGATGGTTCCTGTGCGCCGACCCGGCGGCTCGGCTCCGACCGGCGGATGCGATGCGATGGCCGGAAGGATCGACCGCCCGTCAGAGCACGTCGCGACCCGACGCGCCGGCGGGGCCGATCCGCCGGAGGTCGTCCGCCGCGCCCGGCTCGCGCGCGAGGCGATCGGCGCGCTCCGGGGCCGACGCCCTAGGCGGCGGCGAGGGAGAGGGCTTCACCTTGGGCTCGATCTTCGGGAGCGCGGCCGGCGGCTCGGGAACGGGATCCACGGCCGCGGTCCGCGGCGCGGCCGGCTCGGGCTCGATCTCCGGCCCGGGCTCCGGCTCGGCGGCGCGTTCGAGCGGAGGCGGCGCGGCGACGATCGGGGCCGCCTCGCGGAGCACGTCGCCGGGCGGCCCCGCGGCCGCGACGGCCGGGCGATCGAACGGATACGCGAGCGCCGCGCGCTCGGCCCCCTCCCAGGGGAACGGGCGGCCCGGGATGCGGGCGAGATGGTCGGCGCTCGCCCAGCCGGCGGTTGCGCGGAACTGCACCCGGCACCAGGTTCCCTGGCAGAACTCGAGATGGACGACCTCCCCGGGCGGCATGGTGGCGAGCACCGGATAGGCGCTGCTCGGCCCGCTGCGCAGGTTGAGGCCGGTCGTCGTCTCGATCGGGAAGGCGAGCGCCGGGGAGGCGAGCAACGTCGCGCAGAGCGCAAGGGGGGCGATCAGGGCACGCATGGCCGATCATCGCCACGAATTTCGGCGACGGCAAGGCCGGCCTGCGCCATCGGCGCGGCCTCGTCCGGTCTCGGGTGCGACGACAACGCGCCCGCCCCCGCCGGAACCGCCCCCTCGCGCCTCGGGTTGACCCGCCGACCCACAACGAACGCGAGGAGAGACCCCATGAAAGGCCCCCAGATATCGCTGACGCATCTTCAGCGCGCCATCACGATGGAGCTGACGACGATCAACACCTACGAGCTCCAGGCCGCCAAGCTGCGCGATTGGGGCGTCGACCAGCTCGCAGACCGCATGGCCGAGGAGGTCGAGGAGGAGCGCGGGCACTTCCACCGCTACCTCGACCGCCTCCTGTTCCTCGAGGGCACGCCCAACGTGCACGATCTCGACCCGATCGGCCAGGACGACACGATCCGCGCCATGTTCGAGACGCAGCTCAAGATGGAGAACGAGGCGCGCGACTATTACGACAAGGCCTCCCGCGAAGCCCGCGACGCCGGCGACCTGGGCACCTTCGACCTGTTCCGCAAGATCCTCAAGGACGAGGAAGAGCACATCGACTTCGTCGAGACCCAGTTCGATCTGATGAAGCTGATGGGCGAGCAGCTGTACGTCTCGCGGCAGGTGTCGTCGGTGAAGGAGCAGGACGACGAGGACTGACGCAGGCCTCGCTCATCGCGCGGTCGACGCCGCGCCCGGTCTTTGGCATGATCGCGCCGCCGAGGGGCTGTTCCCCGGGCGGTGCGTTTCCTATGTGGAACGCAGGACGATTCAAAGGGCGCGATCATGAGCCAGCCACGCGTGAAGACGAACGAGATCGATCCCGTGATCGGAACCGTCGACCCGGTCTGGGCGCGCGCGCGCCGCGAGGCGGAGGCCGTAGTGCAGGCGGAGCCGTCGCTGACGAACTTCCTGCTGACGAGCATCCTCAACCACGCCTCGCTCGAGGACGCGGTGATCCACCGGGTGGCGGCGCGCCTCGCGCACCCCGCCCTCTCGGCGACGCTGATCGAGCAGACCTATCGCGAGGCGGTGCGCCGGCAGCCGGAGATCGGCCATAGCTTCCGCTGCGACATACTGGCGGTCGCGGACCGCGATCCGGCCTGCACCCGGCTGATCGAGCCGATGCTCTACTTCAAGGGTTTCCACGCCATCCAGACCTATCGGCTGGCGCATTGGTTGTGGAACGAGGGCCGCACCGATTTCGCGCTCTACTTGCAGAGCGTCGCCTCGGAGGTGTTCCAGACGGACATCCATCCGGCGGCGCGGATGGGGCGTGGCCTGTTCCTCGACCACGCCACGGGCCTCGTCGTCGGCATGACCGCCGTTGTCGAGGACGACGTCTCGCTGCTCCAGGAAGTGACGCTCGGCGGCACCGGCAAGGAGGGCGGCGACCGCCACCCGAAGATCCGCCGCGGGGTTCTGGTGGGCGCCGGCGCGAAGATCCTGGGCAATATCGAGGTGGGCATGTGCGCGCGCGTCGCGGCGGGCTCCGTCGTGCTCAAGGACGTCCCGGCGAAGACCACCGTCGCGGGCGTGCCGGCCAGGGTGGTCGGCGAGGCCGGCTGCGCCGAGCCGGCGCGGACCATGGACCAGATCCTGGCCGAGAGCCTGCCCCCGGCCTGAGCCCGGGCGCGGCGCGGGTTGCTCGTTTCGCGCAGGCATGGCATGCGATGGCCAGCCACGAGATTTTCGAACGAAAGAACGGGGTATCCGGTGACCAAGTCCGAACTGACGAAGGTGGAGGCCTATCTGCGCCGCACCTTCTCGAACCATTCCATCAGCGTCCGCGCGCGCGCCAAGAAGGACGATTCCGCCGAGGTCTACATCGGCGACGAGTTCATCGGCGTGCTGTTCCTCGACGACGAGGACGAGGACCGCTCCTACCAATTCCAGATGGCGATCCTCGAGACCGACATCGAGGAGTGAGCCTCGGCCGGATCGACCGAAAACGGCGGGCCCTTCGCAGGGCCCGCCGTTTTCGTGTCGGCCATGGGCGTCGGCCCGGGCGCGCGGGGCGCCCGGGCCGCGCGGCTCACTCGCCGCCGCCGAGCGTGTGGACGTAGACCGCCAGCGCCTTGACCGTCGCGTCGTCGAGCCGCTCGCCGAAGTGAGGCATCATGCCGCCGCGGCCGTTGACGAGGCCCTCGAGGATGACCTCGCGCGAGGAGCCGTAGAGCCAGATGCCGTCGGTGAGGTTCGGCGCGCCCATCTCGCGGATGCCCGCGCCGGTCTCGCCGTGGCAGGCGGCGCAGTTCGCGGCGAAGAGCTCGGCGCCCTGGGCGGCATCGAACCCCTCCGGAGTCTCGAGGCCGGAGAGCGAGCGGGTGTAGTCGGCGAGCACGAGCGCCTCGTCGCGGCCGAACCAGCCGTCGCGGACGAAGGCGGGCATGTCGCCGATGCGGGTGTCCATCGGCGTCGAGCGAATGCCGTAGGTGATCGTGTGCCGGATGTCCTCGAGCGCGCCGCCCCACAGCCAGTCGTCGTCGACGAGGTTGGGGTAGCCCGTCGCCCCGCCGCCGCCGGCGCCGTGGCAGGCCGAGCAATTGTCGCCGAAGGCCGCGCGGCCGTAGGCCTGGGCGAATGCGAGGAGCTGCGAGTTCTCCTCGATCGTGCCGAGATCGGCGTCGCGCAGCATGGCGACGTCGCCGCCGCGCGACGCGTCCAGCCGCTCGAGGTCCGCCACCACCGCCGTACGCGAGTTCCAGCCGAGAATGCCGCCCGTCGCCGTGTTGATCAGAGGGATCGCCGGGTAGAGCAGCACGTAGATCGCCGAGAAGGCGATCGAGATGTAGAACAGCCACAGCCACCAGCGTGGGAGCGGGTTGTTGAGCTCCGTGATGCCGTCCCACTCGTGCCCGGTCGTGGAGACCCCGGTCACCTTGTCGATGTCCTGCTTGTTCTGGGCCATGGCCTCAATCCTCTTCGAGCGGCGTCCGCGCGGCCTTGTCGAAGGTCGAGCGGTTGGACGGCTTCAGCGCGTAGGCGAGGACCAGCAGGAACCCGAGCACGAAGATCAGGAGCCCGCCGGTCTGCGCGAAGGAGGCGAGAAGGGTGTAGGTTTCCATTCTCTGTCTCCTCAGCGCACGTTCGCCTGGCCGTCGTAGGTCGAGAAATCGACCAGCGTGCCCAGCATCTGCAGGTAGGCGACGAGCGCGTCGCCCTCGGTGATGACCCCGTCCACGCGGCCGCTGAAGGACCGCGCCTGCGCCTTGGGATAGCGCTCGAGCAGGCTCGCCTGGTCGGGGTCGTCCATGGTGGCCTGGATGATAACGTCCGTGCGGGCGTTGGCGATCATCTCGTCCGTGTAGGGAACGCCCATCGCGGCCTGCACCGCGAGATCGGTGCCGATCGTGTCGAAGTCGAGCGGCGTCTCGAACAGGAAGGGATAGCCCGGCATGATCGAGGCCGGCACCAGCGAGCGCGGGTCGACCAGGTGGGCGACCTGCCAGGCGTCCGAGTACTTGCCGCCGACGCGTGCGAGGTCCGGCCCCGTGCGCTTGGAGCCCCATTGGAAGGGCTTGTCGTACATCGACTCGGCGGCCAGCGAGTAGTGGCCGTAGCGCTCCACCTCGTCGCGCAGCGGGCGGACCTGCTGGCTATGGCAGTTGTAGCAGCCCTCGCGGATGTAGATGTTGCGCCCCGCGAGCTCGAGAGGGGTGTAGGGGCGCATGCCCTCCACCTTCTCGATCGTGTTGTCGAGGTAGAAGAGCGGCGCGATCTCGACGATGCCCCCGATGGCGACCACCACGACGATGCCGGACATCAGGACGGCCGAGTTCTTCTCGAAGACTTTGTGCTTGTTCCAGAGAGACATGGTTCGCCCCCCCCTCACTCGGCCGCGACGAGCGGCGATTTCGGCTCGGCCTCGGCGACCGGCTTGACGGCTCGGACGGTCATGACCAGGTTGTAGCACATGATCAATGCACCCGCGAGGAACAGGACCCCGCCGAGGCCACGGATCACGTAGTAGGGGTGCGTCGCCTCGACGGTCTCGATGAAGGAGTACTCGAGGAAGCCCAGGCTGGTGTATGCGCGCCACATGAGCCCCTGCATGATCCCCGCCACCCACATCGCGGAGATGTACATCACGATGCCGAGGGTCGAGATCCAGAAGTGCCAGTTGACGAGCTTGAGCGAGTAGAGCCGCTCGCGGTTCCAGAGCCAGGGCACGAGGCAGTAGATCGCGCCGAAGGAGATGTAGGCGACCCAGCCCAGCGCGCCGGAATGCACGTGGCCCACCGTCCAGTCGGTGTAGTGCGACAGCGAGTTCACGACCTTGATGGACATCATCGGCCCTTCGAAGGTCGACATGCCGTAGAAGGCCAGAGACACCACCATCAGGCGCAGCACGGGGTCGGTGCGCAGCTTGTCCCAGGCGCCCGAGAGCGTCATCAGGCCGTTGATCATGCCGCCCCAGGAGGGCATCCACAGCATGATCGAGAACACCATTCCGAGGGTCTGCGCCCAGTCCGGCAGGGACGTGTAGTGGAGGTGGTGCGGGCCGGCCCAGATGTAGAGGAAGATCAGCGCCCAGAAGTGGATGATCGACAACCGGTAGGAATACACCGGCCGCTCGGCGCGCTTGGGGATGAAGTAGTACATGATCGCCAGGAAGCCGGCGGTGAGGAAGAAGCCGACCGCGTTGTGGCCGTACCACCACTGCACCATCGCGTCCTGCACGCCCGACCAGACCTGGTAGGACTTGGCCGAGAACAGCGACACCGGGATCACGGCGTTGTTGCCCAGATGCAGCATCGCGATCGTGACGATGAAGGCGAGGTAGAACCAGTTCGCCACGTAGATGTGCGGCTCCTTGCGCTTCTTCAGCGTCAGCAGGAACAGCACGAGGTAGGCCACCCAGACGACCGTGAGGAACAGGTCGGCGTACCACTCCGGCTCGGCGTATTCCTTGGACTGCGTGATGCCGAGCAGGTAGCCCGTGCCGGCGATCAGGATGAAGAAGTTGTAGCCCAGCACCACGAACCAGGGCAGCAGGTCGCCCGCGAGCCGCGCGCGGCTGGTGCGCTGCACCACGTAGAGCGAGGTCGCGATCAGCACGTTGCCGCCGAAGGCGAAGATGACCGCCGAGGTGTGCAGCGGGCGCATGCGGCCGAAATTCAGCCAGGCGATGTCGAAGTTCAGCGCCGGGTAGGCCAGCTGGAAGGCGATCAGCACGCCCACCGTGAAGCCGGCGATGCCCCACACCATGGCCGCCACGGTCGCGAACTTGACCGGACCCATGTTGTAGTTCGGCTTGCCGTCGATCTCCTGCGGCGGCAGCGTCGCGGGACGGTCGTTGTAGCGGTTGAAGATGGCGAACACCGCCACGATGGAGCCCGCTGCGAACAGCCAGGCGTGGAAGGCGTAGGCCGCTTCCCAGGCTTTGGCGGCGACGACGATGGACAGGAGCGCGAGCGCCGCGAGCGCGAACACGCTTCCCCCTTCGCCGAGCGTCATCCGCTTGCCCGGAGCGACCGGAGATGCGCCGATTGAGGCCATTGAAATCCCCTGGGTGATGCTGCCGTACAGACATGCGCCCGGGCGAGATGGCCCGGGCCTTGGCCGCACCATCGTCGAGGCGGCCTCCCTTTGACCTTGATCTCAGTCAAACCTGGATCATTCTGTCGCGGACGACCTCGACGAAACGGGAACCGAGCCACCGTGAAACCCCCGATACCCGCCACCCTCGCCCTGCTCGCCGGCCTCGGCCTGGCTCCACCCGCCCTCGCGCAGGTCACGGTCGCGGTGGCGGGGCCGCAATCGGGCCCGCTCGCGTCCTTCGGCGCGATGATGGCCGAGGGCGCCGCGCGCGCCGCGCAGGCGGTCAACGCCCGCGGCGGCATACGCGGCGAGCCCGTGGAGATCGTGGTGGCCGACGACGTCGCCGATCCCGCCCGCGCCCGCACGGTCGCCGGGGCGCTCGCGGCCGAGGGCGTCGCCGCGGTGATCGGCCACCTCACCGCCGGCCCCTCGCTCGAGGCCGCGCCCCTCTACGCCCAGGCGGGCATCGTCATGATCACGCCCGCGGTCTCGGAGCCGCGGCTCACCGAGGAACCGGCGTGGAACGTGCTGCGCCTCGCCGCCTCCGATTCGCGCCAGGGCGCGGTCGCCGCGCGTCATCTCGCGGAGCACGCGCCGGACGCGCGCGTCGCCGTCGTCCACGACAAGTCCGGCTTCGGGAAGGGCGTCGCCGACGACGCGCGCGCCACGCTGCTCGAGGCGGGCATCGTCGACGTGTTCTACGCCGGCCTCGACGCCGGCGAGCCGAACTACCGCGGGATCGCCGGCCGCATCGTCGCGGCGGATCCCACGCACGTCTATTTCGGCGGCCTCGCGGCGGAAGCGGCGATCCTGCTGCGCGACCTGCGCGCCGCCGGCTCCGACGCGGTCCTGGTCGCGAGCGACGCCATCGTGGCGCCCGCCTTCGCCGGCCTCGACCCGGCCCTGGCGTCGGGCACCCTGATGACGGCGCAGACCGGCTCCGTCGGCAACGCCGCCGCGACCACCATCGCGGGCGCGATCCTCGCCGAGGCGGCCGCCGCCGTGGACGCGGGGGCGTCGGGCGAGGAGACCGCGGACGCGCCGCCGCCGCCCCTCCCCGCCGCGCCGGCGGCGATCGTGCCGATCCTCTCCGCGGAGGGCGTGATCGAGACTCTCCACCCGGTGGCGCTGAACGCCTACGCCGCGCTCGAAGCCTTCGCCGCGGCGGCGAACGACGTCGGCCTCGACGGCGAGGCCATCGCCGCACGCCTGCGCGCGGCCCCCGTCGACACCGTGCTCGGGCCGGTCTCGTTCGACGAGGCCGGCGACGTCGTCGGCTCGATGACCAGCGTCTACGAATGGCGCGAAGGCCCGCTCGGCGGGCTCGACTACCTCGGCAACCCCGCGCGCTGAGCGGGCGCGGCTCAGAGATACGGGTACTCTCCTTCCCTGTAGGGGAAGGTGGACCGACGCGAAGCGGCGGGACGGATGGGGCGCGCCGCAGGCGCGGTCCGCGCAGCGGACATCGGGCCCCCTCGAGCCGTCCGGCCCTGCACTGTTTCGGCTTCGCCGAACGCGCGTACCGCGCGCCCCATCCGTCTCGGCTTCGCCGAGCCACCTTCCCCTACAGGGAAGGAGAAGGACCGCCCCGGAGGGGAGGTAGGAGCGCTGCCCGATGGAAGCGGCTACTCCTTGAACAGGATCACGTCGTCGACGGGCTGAGAGGCCGCGGGCGCGGGCGTCCTCGACGCCGCCGCGCGCGGGCTCGCGATCGGGTCGGCGCAGGCGGCGAGCGCGCCGACGGGAAGCGCGTCGAGCGTCGCGATCTCGTCGTCGAGGGCGGCGAGAGCGCGCTCGGGCTCGATCGCGTCGCGCTGGGGCGCCTCCACCGCGAGCCGCTCCAGCGCGTAGCGATAGGCGCGGGAGCGCTCGCGCGCCTCCGCGCGGACCCAGGCGACGAGGCAGCGGTTCTCGGCGACGCGCTGCGCCGCCTCCTCCGCCTGGGCGGATTCCAGCTCGCGCACGTAGAGCAGGAAGCGCAGGCGCGCCTCATCCGCCTGCAGCACGCGCTCGGCCATGATCCGGAACGGGCCGATCAGAGCGCGGTCCTGCTCGGCGTCCTGCGCGATGCGCCGAAACAGCGGCGCCGGCGAGCGCTGCGCCGAGAAGGCGAGCGCGTCGTAGTAGGAGCGCGCCGTCGCCAGCCGCAGGGGCGCGGGCGTGGCGCGGTGGCGAACCAGGTCGGCGAGCATGCGCTCGAGCACGAGCGACTCGTGGGCCGGAGTCAGGAAGCGGTAGGCGCGGGCGCGCAGCTCGCGCTCGTCGTCGGTGAGGATCGACCAGGCGGCGGGCTCGCCCCGGGTCTCGGCGGCGATGCGGCCGGAGAAGGGCAGAACCCGGTCGGAGACGATGGAGGATGCCGGGCGGCCGAAGTCGCCGCGGGGCGCGCAGGCCGCCAGCGCCGCCAGCAGCAGGCTAGCGGCGACGGCGCCGCGGCGTGTCCGGCGCGTGGGCGTCCCCTCTGGCGTCCTCGCGGTCCGGCGCGCGGCGTTCATACATCACCCCGGTGAAGAGCAGGATCTCTCCGCGCGGCGCGTCGTCGGGCGGCTCGAGACGTGGTCGCGCCCGGACATAGTCCGCCATCCGCACGATCGTGGACCGTACGGCGTCTGCGCGCGGCGTCTCCCGCCGGGTCTTGCGCGTCTCGCCCATGGCCGTTCCCCGTTCAGCCCGCCGACGCCTCGGCGGCACCAGCGATCTTCAATGCCCATGGTTAACGTTTCGTTTCCGGCGCGCGAGCGGAATTGTTCTTACGTGGGATGCCGAGCGTTGCAGGGATTGGGTTTTACTTCAGCGCCCCCGGGCGACCACCTCACCCCCCCACTCCGCCATCGCCCTGAACACCAGCGCGTGGCGCTTCCCGATCGCGTCGGCGTCGTCGCCGTAGCCGCCGCCGATCACGGCGACGAGGGGAATGCCCCGGCGGCGGGCCTCCCGCACCACGAAGCGGTCGCGCCGCCACAGGCCCTCGTCGGAGAGCGCGAGGCGGCCGAGCTTGTCGTCGCGGTGGGGGTCGACGCCGGCGTTGTAGAACACGATGTCGGGGGCGACGCGGTCCATCAGGTCGGGCACGTGCTCGGCGACATGGCCGAGATAGGCGTCGTCCTCCAGCGCGTCGGGCAGGCCCACGTCGCGGTCGCTCGCGACCTTGCGCACGGGGTAGTTCTTCTCGGCATGGACCGAGAGCGTGACGAGGTCGGGCTCCCCGGCGAGGATATCGGCCGTGCCGTCGCCCTGGTGGACGTCGAGGTCGACGACCAGCGCGCGGCGGATCGCGCCCTCGCGGTGAAGCGCGAGCGCGGCGATGGCGACGTCGTTGAAGACGCAGAACCCGGCGCCGCCCGCGCGCCGGGCGTGGTGGCTGCCGCCCGCCGTCGAGCCGGACAGGCCGTGCTCCAGCGCGAGCCGGGCGGCGAGCAGCGTGCCGCCGATGGAGGAGCGAGCGCGGCGGGAGACGCCTTCGTCGATGGGCAGGCCGATGCGCCGCTCGACGTCCTTGGGCACGCTCTGCGCGAACACCTGCTCCACGTAGGCGGCGTCGTGCGCCAGCCCGATCGTCTCGGCGTCCGCCGGATCGGGCCGCACGAACCCGTCCGGCACGACGCCCTCCGCCTCGAGCGCACGGCGGAGCGCACCGTACTTGCCCATCGGGAAGCGGTGGCGGTCGGGCAGCGGCGCCTCGTAGTGCTGGTGCGAGACGATCGGCGGCAGGCGCTTCACGTCGTCACCATGAGCCGCTCGAGCCCGTGGAAGTGGTACGCATCGCGCACGAGCGGCGGCTCGGCGAGGCGCAAGCGGGGGCAGCGGTCGAACAGGATCGGCAAGGCGATCTGCATCTCGAGGCGGGCCAGCGGCGCGCCGATGCAGAAGTGGATGCCGGCCCCGAAGGCGACGTGCTGCGGGCTCTCGCGGGCGGGGTCGAACCGGTCCGGATCCGGGTTCACCCCGGGGTCGCGGCCGGCGGCGCCGAGCACGAGGCCGATCTTGTCGCCCTTCCGTAGAGGAATTCCGCTCTCCTCCATGTCCTGGAGCGCATAACGCGTGAAGACGTGCAGCGGCGGATCGAAGCGCAGGCACTCCTCCACCGTGGTCTCGGTCGTCCCGTCGTCGGCGAAGAGCACGGCCGGGTCCGCGCCCGTCTCGAGGATGGTGCGCACCGCATTGCCGGTGGCGTGCACGGTGGCCTCGTGGCCGGCATTCAGCAGCAGGATCGCGGTCGAGACGAGCTCGTCCTCGGTCAGGCGCTCGCCCTTCTCCTCCGCGGCGATCAGCACGGAGAGCAGATCGTCGCCGGGCCGGCCGCGGCGCGCGGCGACGGTCTCGCGGACGAAGGCCGAGAAGTCCCGCGCGGCGGCGTTGGCGTCCTCCTCCACCGCGCGGGTGCGGCCGAAGGCGTACATCGCCACCATGCGGTGCGACCACGCGAGGAGCCGCGGCGCGGTCTCCTCCGGCACGCCGAGCATGCGGGCGATCACCCGCACCGGGATCGGCGTGGCGTAGGCCTCGAGGAGGTCGAAGGGCTCGCCCTGCGGAAAGGCGTCGATCAGCGCGTGAGCGAGGTCGGCGATGGCCGGGCGCAGGCGCTCGACCCGGCGCGAGACGAAGGCGCGGTTGACGAGCGTGCGCAGCCGCGTATGCGCGGGCGGCTCGCGCTCCAGCATGGAGTGGGCGTCGACGGCGTCGAAGTCGCGCGTGTGCGCGGCGGGCTCGGGCAGGCCGAGCTCCGCGCGGGTGGCGACGTGCAGGATCTCGCGGCCGAAACGCCGGTCGCGCAGCAGGCGGTTCACGTCCGCGTTGCCGGCGAAGAACCAGTGCCCGTACTGCTCCCACCAGAACACCGGCGCCTCGGCGTGGAGCCGCGCATAGGCGCGGTACGGGTCGGCGAAGAAAGCGGGATCGCGGGGATCGAGCGACAGGCGGCGGGCGGCGGGGTCGAGCATCATGCACCGCCATATCGGCCGGCGGGCGGCCGCGGGCAAGAGGGAACGCAGGCCCGACGCGATGTCCGTCCGCGCCTCCGGCGGGCAGCCGGCTATGCAGCCGAATACTTACGAAACGTTCTGCGCTACAACGAAAACGCGTTATGGGTCGCTCTTCTACAGATTGACGATCCGATGGCGAAATTTTAGCCTTTTGGTAACGAATGTGGCGACGATGGAATTCGAGCCTTTCTCCCAAGAACAAGGCCGGTAACCATCAAGTCGCCAGGACGCCGGGGGCAACACCGGGCAGTTCCCGTGCGGGTCGTTCCGCACAGAGCACGGCGCGTATTCGCGCCTGTCCCAGCCGTAGCAGAATTCAGGTTCGCATCGTGGGCGCGTCCTCGTGCGCATGATGGCGAAACCCCGCGTGGGCGCCCCGTCGCGCTCCGCAGGGAAACCGCGCGCCGTTCCACGGCGTCACTCGCAACCTATGACATGGAGGCGATCGCTCTCGGCTATCGATAGAAGCTGACATCCGGCGCCGGCGACGAGCCTTCCAGCGTGATGCGGGGGCCGTGCAGCCCTGGTCCGGCAAACCCTTCCAAGTCGCGTTTCACCCCACGCATCGCCGACGGCGACGACATCCGCACAGAAGAGTGGATGTGCGCTGCGGCAATGCTCCGATCGAATACAGGAGATCATCATGTCGCTTCAAGCACAGGGTCAGGGCCAGCTCCAGGCGGAGCTCCAGGCGCAGCTGCAGGGCCAGCTCCAGGGTCAGGGTCAGGACCAGGGTCAGGGTCAGGGTCAGGGCCAGGGCCAGGACCAGGGTCAGTCGCAGCACGCGTCGATGTACGCGGCGAGCCTGAACGGCAACGGCAACCTGAACGGCAACGGCAACGGTAACGCCAACGGCAATGCCAACGGCAACGCCAACGCCAACCACAACTCGAATTCCTCGCACAGCTACGACAAGGAAATCGAGCACGACACCAGCTACACCGAGAACGTCAACAAGAACGTCAACACGAACACCGTCGACGTCGACGTTCTCGTCGACATCGATCTCGAGGGCTACATCCCGCAGGACAACGACATCATCGACATCGAGCAGATCCAGGGAATCACCAACTCGGTCGTGATGCCGGACGCGGTCAGCCAGATGGTGACGACCGGCAACGCGTTCAACCTGGACCAGGTCAACAACCTGGCCGACCAGGACACGCTGAACAGCCCGAGCGTCAGCTATCAGGCGAGCGGCGGCCTGGACGTGGATCTCGCCCTTCTCGAGCTCGGCGGTCGCGAGGCCGACTCGATCTCCTTCAGCCAGACGGCGACGGCGACGGGCGGGCGCATCAACACCGACGATCCGTCCTCGAGCGTCGGCGACAGCGGCTCGGCGGCTTCCAACGCGGCGGCCGATGCGATGGCCTCGAACGAGGCGTTCACCCAAACCATCACGATGGGTGCGAACGTCCAGTTCAACTCCGCGTCCTTCAGCGTGGCCGGCGACGACATCGACGACGTCATGATGTGATCGCGGCGCCCGAGGGTCCGCGCGCTCCCCGCGCGCGGGCCCCCCGGGGCAAGCAGGAGCTGCGCGCAGCGCCCCGCTGCGCGCAGCTCCCCCTCAGGCGCGCGCTCCCGCACGCGTCCGGACGAGGACGATCGCCATGTCGACCATCGCCATGTCCACGGGCGTCACCGAGACGATCTGGCACTTCTCAGGCTACCTGCACCTCATCGACGAGGTCGCCAGCCGCTGGACGCTCTACGACGACGAACCGCCGAGCCTTCCCGTCGAGGATCTCCCCTGGACCGAGCAAACGCTCCCCCGCGCGGCCGATCTGGAGGAGATGTACGGACGGCCGACGCCTCTCTGGCCGGCATCGATCGAAGCGAGCCTGCCGGAGCCGATGCTGCTTCTGCGCAGCAAGTCGAAGGTGGCCGACAATCGGCCGGAGTTCGCCCCCCTCGACCTGCCGATGCACCACGTCGACGATGCCGGAGGCGGCGGCTCGGTCTCCATCGTCTTTCGCTACGGGTCGGGCTATCGCGCGCCGATCGAGCGCGAGGAGGCCTTCGGCGAGACCGTCGCGCAGGTCCGCCAGGTGAATATCATCCACGATTCCGACGTCTTCGTCTGGGGCGAGGATCTCGCGAGCGGGCTGCTCCCGGTCGATCCGGCCGAGGGGCTGAGCGCGCTCCTCGACGCCGTCGGCGAGGCGATCCCCGACGCGCTCGCGGCGCCGATCGGGCAAGCGCAGATCGGAGCGACGCTCGTCGCGCGCTACGAGGCGATGGCCGCCGGCGAGGCCGACGAGACGCTCTCGATCTACGCCGCGCAGCCCGGGCGCACCGTGAACGGCGAGCCGGTCTCGGCGGACTGGGAGCTCGAGCCGTTCGAGGGCGCGCCCGTCATGCCGGATGGCCGCAACGGCCACGAGGCCTACGGCGCGCACGCCCATCTGGGCGGTAACGAGGCGACGAACATCGCCGTCGTGCAGGATCTCAACGAGCTCTCGCTCCAGACGATCGTCTTCGGCGACTGGTACAAGCTCGACGCCATCGTGCAGGTCAACGCGATCATGGACGTCGACCAGGTGACGACCTTCGGCGCGCAGCTCGCGGGACTGGGCGCGGCGCTGCTGGGCGGCGGGGCGCCGTCCGTTTGGGAAGGCGGCAATCGGCTGACCAACATTGCGGAATTCCTCGAGGAAGACGTCGACCTCGGCGCTCTCGAGCTGCCCGGCTTCGGCGGCCTGAGGTGGACCGTCGACGTGCTGGACGGCGACTTCTGGGACGTCAAGTCCGTCTATCAGACCAACTGGATCGTCGACGACGACGTCTATTCGAAGACCACCTACGAGCATTTCAGCCAGGTCCGCATGGGCGAGAACCTGAGCGTCAACCTCGTGGACTTCTTCCAGGCGGCCGGCGACTACGACCTGATCGTCATCGGCGGCAACTACTACGGCGCCAACTGGATCGTACAGGCGAACGTCCTGCTCGATTCCGACGGCGTGCTCGTCGGCCACCTCGGTGGTGGCGGGCAGCAGACGATCTCGACCGGCCAGAACCAGCTCACGAACGACGCGCTGATCGCGAACTACGGCGGCGGCGGCTTCCAGGCGCTCGACCAGGAGCTCGCCGCCTTCGTGCAGCGGCTGCTCACCGAGGACGACGTCGACCCCACGGAATGGTGGGCGCTGAACGGCGTCGGCTCGGGCTCGATGCGGGTCCTCTACGTCACCGGCGACTATTACGACGTGAACCTGGTGAGCCAGCTCAACGTGGTCTCGGATGCGGACGCCCTCGCGCAGGTGCTGCCGGCGGACGCGCTGTTCCGGGAGGACGGCGCCGAGCAATGGGTCGCCACGGGCGGCAACACGCTCTCGAACACGGCCGTCATCGTCGATACCGGGGCGGTGGTCGCCACGCATGTCGGCGGCGAGATCTACGAAGAGTCCTTCCTCGTCCAGGCGGAGATCGTGATCGAGGACGACGCCTCCGACGATCCCGGGCTCGCATCGGAGCTCGTCGCGTTCACCGGCCCCGACGACGGCGCCCAGACCGACGACGACACCTACTCCGGGGCCCCGCTCGCCGGCGACGGCGACCCGATGGGATCGATCTTGACGTAGGCTGCGGGCCGTCGGCCCGCGATGGGGGACGTTTCATGGACCGCTACGAGGACAGCTACGACGCGCGCGGCTTCGCCGATGGGCGGGATGAGCCGACCGCGACGGAGCAGGAGACCGACGACGCACCCGGCCGCGCCTCGGCCGACGCGCGCGCCTCGCTGTCGGGCGGGCTGCGGACGCTGGAGGCCGATTACGCCGCGCGCGCGGGCGATCTCTACATCGCACCCTACGCCGACTCCGCCGCGGGAGGTCCCGGCCGAGCGGAAGCCGGCGGGAGGCCTCCCCGGCCGCAGCAGCGGCCGGAACCGGCGCCCGCCATCGCGCGCGCCGTGCCGCCGCCGGCTCCGCCTCCGCCTCCCCGAGCCGAAGCACCGCGTGCCGAGCCTGCCCGAGCCGAAGCCCCGCTCGCGGAAGCACCCCGGGTCGAGCCTCGGGTCACGCCACGCGCAGAGCCTCTGCGGCCCGCCGAGCCGGCGCGACGGGGCCCTCCTCCCGCGCCGGCTCCCGGCGGGGGCGGGCCGCCGCGGTCGCCTCGGGGAAGCGGCGGCGGCGGGGGCGGCGGCGGACGCGCGGACGGCGTGCAGAGCCGCACGCGGGACATGGACTTCCGCTCGGTCCTGACCAGCGGCCTGTCGGGCGTGCGACGCAACCTCATCACGGTCGCGCTCTTCTCCATCGTCGTGAACCTGCTCGTACTGGCGATCCCGATCTACCTGTTCCAGGTCTCGGACCGGGTGCTGACGAGCCGCAGCCTCGACACGCTGACGATGCTGACCGTCGTCGTCGTCGGCGCCATCGCCGCGCACGTCCTGCTCGACATCATGCGGCGCTACATCCTGGTGCGCGTCGCCACCGAGACGGAGAGCAAGCTCGGCGCGCCGGTTCTCGCAGCCGCCGCGAAGGCAGCCCAGAACGGCTCCTCGCGAGAGTTCCAGACGCTGGCCGATCTCCAGCAGCTGCGCTCCTTCATCACCGGGCCGGTGCTGCTGACGATGCTCGACAGCCCCACGGCGCCTCTCTACATGGCCGTCGTGTTCCTGATCCACCCGGATCTCGGCTTCATCGTGCTCGCGAGCAGCGGCGTGCTCCTCGTCCTCGCCAGCATCAACCAGCGGGTGACGGCGCTCGCCTTCGCGAAGGCCAACGCCTATGCGAGCCGCGCCAACCTGCAGGCGGACGCCATGGCGCGCAACGCGCAGGTCATCAACGCCATGGGCATGACGCCCGAGGGCGTCGCCATCTGGGGCCGCGAGACCGCGGAGAGCCTCTCCGCCCAGGTGCTCGCGCAGGACCGCAACATCGTGCTCGCCGGCATCTCCAAGTTCGTGCGCCTGTGCACGCAGGTGGCGATCCTCGGCTACGGCGCCTGGCTCGCGCTCGGCGGCACGCTCACCGGCGGCATGATCATCGCGGCCTCCATCGTGGCGAGCCGCGCGCTGCAGCCCGTCGAGGGCACGATCGAGGGCTGGAAGAACTTCGTCCAGGCGAAGTCGTCCTACGCGCGCATCCGCGCCCTGCTCCAATCCTCGCCGCTGAACCTCGAGCGGCTGCGCCTGCCGCGGCCCCTCGGCAAGCTCGAGGTCGAGCGCATCCTCTACGTCCCGCCGCCGAACAAGAAGGTCATCCTCAACGGCGTCTCCTTCGCGCTCCAGCCGGGAGAGAGCCTGGCGATCGTCGGCAACTCGGGCACCGGCAAGTCGACGCTCGCGCGCATGCTGGTGGGCTCGATCGTGCCGACGGCGGGCAACGTGCGCCTCGACCACATGGAGCTGCGCAACTGGGACCCGCGCCAGTTCGGCGAGAGCGTCGGCTACCTGCCGCAGGACGTGCAGCTGTTTCCCGGCACCATCAAGCAGAACATCGCCCGCATGCGCGAGGATGCGACCGACGCGCAGGTCTTCGAGGCGGCCGAGCTCGCCGACGTGCACGAGATGATCTCGCACTTCGCGCAAGGCTACGAGACGCCGATCGCCATGGACGGCAGCCCCCTCTCCGGCGGGCAGAAGCAGCGCGTCGGGCTCGCCCGCGCCTTCTTCGGAGAGCCGCGCTTCGTGGTGCTCGACGAGCCCAACTCGAACCTCGACACGAACGGCGAGCGGGCGCTGGCGAAGGCGCTGGTGCGCGCCAAGGAGCGCGGCATCACGGTCGTCGCCATCACGCAGCGCCCGTCGCTGCTGAAGAGCGTCGACAAGATCATGATCCTCCACGACGGCAACGTGAAGGCGCTCGGGCCGCGCGACGAGTTGCTGCCGGTGCTGTTCGGCAAGAAGGGCGGCGGCCCCAAGGCGATCGACGGCGCGGTCGGCGAGCCGCTCATCGAGGATTGAGCCCGCGAGGGCCCGAACGGGATCGAGAGGAACCGAGAGCATGAGCACCGGTAGAGACGTCGTCCGCCCGCAGGGCCCGCCGGACTGGTACGCCAACGTGCCGCGCAGCGCCCGCACGCCGACCATCATGGGAGGCGTCGTCCTCGCGGTGACCTTCCTCGCCTTCGGCGTCTGGGCGAACGCGGCGCCCATCGCCGGCGCGGTGGTCGCGACCGGGGTGTTCGTCACCACGGGATCGAACAAGACCGTCCAGCATCTCGAGGGGGGCGTGATCAATGAGATCCTGGTGCGCGAAGGCGACACCGTGGAGCCGGGGCAGACCCTCGTCCTGCTGGACGAGACCGCGCCGCGGGCGGAGCTGCGCCGGCTCCAGCTGCGCTACGCCCGCACGCTGGCGATGGAGGCCCGGCTCGTCGCCGAGATCGAGGGAAAGCCGGAGATCGCGTTCCCCGAAGACCTGCTCGCCAAGGCCGAGGACCCGGACATCGCCGAGATGATCGCCCGCCAGAAGCTGACCTTCATGGCGCGCAGGCGCTACCTCGACAGCGAGGTCGAGACCCTGGAGCGCGGCCTCCAGGCGCTGCGCGAGAACGTGACCGGCAACGAGGTGCAGATCACGGCGGCCCACGAGCAGATCGCCTTCTTCGAGGAGGAGCTCGCCGACAAGGAGGCGCTGCTCGCCAAGGGCCTGGTGCGGCGCCCCGAGGTGCTGGCGCTCCAGCGCGCGCGCTCCAACATGCGCGGCGAGATCGGCCGGCTCGTCGGCGACATGGGCGACGCCAAGGAGCGCATCGCCCGCGGCCTCGAGCAGATCAACGCGCTGCGCCACGCCGCCGTGAAGGCGGCGGTCGAGGAGCTCCAGCAGGTGCACGCCGAGATGAGCGACCTGCGCGAGCGCATCCGCTCCTCGGAGAACGTGCTCGACCGCATCCAGATCACCGCGCCCGTCGCGGGCGTCGTGGTGAAGCTGCGCTATCACACGGCCGGCGGCGTGATCGAGGCCGGCAAGAACGTGATGGAGATCGTCCCGCTCGGCGAGCAGCTCCTGATCGAGGCCCGCGTGCGGCCCCGCGACATCGACAACGTGCGCCGCGGGCAGAGCGCCTCGGTGCGCCTCACGGCGCTCAACCAGCGCACCACCCCGATCGTGACCGGCGAGGTGGTCTACCTCTCCGCCGACGCGCTGCCGGAGGAGCGGCCGTCACAGGGCTCGGACGGTGATCTCTACATCGCCCGGATCGCGCTCGACGAGGAGTCCGTCGCGCGCGTGCCGCACTTCGAGCCGACCCCGGGCATGCCGGCGGAGGTGTACATCGAGACCACCGAGCGGACGTTCTTCGAATATTTGATGGAGCCGCTTCGCGACAGCATGGCGCGAGCATTTCGTGAATCGTCCTGATTCGAGACGATGGCCGATGAGACAATGAACCACGATTGAGTGATCTTCATTGACTAACCTATGTAATCGCTCGCAACGAAAACAAATAAAACTCTGTGAAGATTTGCCAGATGCTCAACATTCTGGTATGAAAGATTAAGCAGTTTTGGAAACTTGCAATAAATAACATTGATCGAGGACGGGGCGCAACTTCAAGGACACTCTTCCTGCGGACTGGTGAGGAGTAGCGCATGTACGGATCGAGAGAGACGGCCTTCCACAATGAAGAAGATGCCTATCGTTTCGTCGAGGCGCGTGTCTGGCCCGACGGCCCGGTCTGCTCGCATTGCGGCCGCGGCGATCGCGTCGGACGCCTGATGGGCAAGGACCCCAAGCCCGGCGCATACAAGTGCTACGCCTGCCGCAAGCCCTTCAACGTCAAGCTCGGCACCATGCTCGAGTCGACGCACGTGCCGCTGCATCTCTGGCTCCAGGCGCTGTTCCTGCTGCACGCCTGCGACCACCCGGTGAGCGTCAACCGTCTGCACCAGATCCTCGGCGTGTCCTCCCGGACGAGCTGGCTGATGTCGCAGCGCTTCCGCGAGCGGATCGCCGCCACGATGGCGCAGGACGAGGCGGAGGAGGCGGATCACCACATGGCGGAGACCGAGCCGCGCCGGAGCGGCGGGTCGGCCACGTTCGGCGCCTGGGCGGCGGGGGGATACTGATCATGACCGAGAGGCCGCGCCGCAAGTGGGCCGAGATCCAGGTCGACCTGTTCAAGGACGCCACGCGCCGGCATGCCGACGGCGACAGCCGGGCGCGCTTCGAGGAACTCTTCGCGCGAATGGTGCCGCCGATCAGGCCTCGCGGCCAGGGGGCGACGTCTCCGGGCGGCGCCGACGGCGCGATGCGAGATGCGCCTCGAGGCGCGGCAGGCACGCCCACAGATCACGATTGAGGGCCCCGTGCTCCTCGACCGCCCGCCTCATCTCGTCGAGCCGCGCGCCGTCCATCTCCCGGGTGCGCCCGAACGAGAGCGCGCCGCGGCGCTCCTCGAGCTTCATGAGCTGGGTGTGCGTTATCTCGCCCTTCTCGTTCACGGTGTACATGCAATGGTTCAGGTCGTTGCGCAGCTTCGTCTGCTTCGAGAAGCGCCCGACCAGGACGTCGAGCTCCCGCGACAGGGCGGCGTCCCCGATCTTCGCCTTGGCGAGCCGCTGCACCAGGTCGAGCCGCGCCCGCGTCGTGTTGAGGGTGGCGAAAACGATCGCCGCGGAGACCTCGTCGGTCTCGAGCAGGATCATCAGCACGTAGATGAACAGGCTCTCGTTGTTCGACCACGAGAACACGAGATGGCCGATGAGGGCGAGGATCTCGGAGCGGCGGTCGAGCGAGGCCGGGGCCGCGGCGGCGATCGCGTCGAAATCGGGCGGGCGCGGAAGGCGCGAGGCGGTGGGTTCGTGCCCGTCGTCGGAGCCGTCTCCGGTCATCGCCCCCTCCTCGGACCCTGACGGGAGGCGCGCGCCGTGTTCCCGCTCGGCCTCTCCGACCTCTGGAAGATGCGGGCGGGACGGCGGGCGGCCGTCGGGACCCTCGCGCCGTTCGTCGCGCGCTCGCGCGAGCGGCTGGAGGCGCGCCGCGCCCAGGCCGGCGGCGGCCCTCCCGTGGGCGGCGCAGCGCAGGGCGGATACGAAGCGCTCGGAGGCATGGCCGGGCTCGATCGACTGGCTGGGTTCGGAGACGTCGAGGACACCTCGGACTCCGTCTGGCTCGACCCCTATCTCGTGGGGTTCCTGGCGACGCTAATCACGCTGCTGGCCAAGCGCAAGGCGGGGCCCTTGAAGGAAGAGGCGCTGGCGGGCGTGCAGGAGACCGCGTTCTCGGCCCTCACGGGGCTCGAGGGCGCGCTGTTCGGGGTCGAGCTCGTGCTCGCCGGCCGGAACCCCACGCGCGCCTTCGAGGAGGGCTGCGGCGACGGGGGGCGCTTCTTCGCGCTCCTCACCGGCGAGCCCCTCCCCGCAGGCGACGACGACACGCCGGGCTGGGCCGCCGGCTTCTTTCATCAGCCCGCCCCGGAGCCCGCGGTCTCGCTCGCGCCGGCGCCGCTCTCGCCCTTCCAGGCCTGGGACGCCTATGTCGAGCCGCGGCTCGGCGGGTGAGCGCTCAAACCGTCTCCAAGAGCCGCGCGATCAGCTGCGCCCGCGGCGCCAGCGACGAGACGAGGCCGTACTCGTCGAGCGTGTGCGCCCCGTCGCCGTCGATGCCGAGCCCGTCCAGCGTCGCGACGCCGAGGCCCGCGGTGAAGTTGCCGTCGGATCCGCCGCCGGTGCGGGAGGTCTCGGTCAGGGGAAAGCCGATCTCGGCGGCGAGGCCCACCGCCGTCTCGAAGAGCGCGGCGACCTCGGGCGTGCGCTCGAAGGGCGGGCGGTTCATGCCGCCGGTGACGCGCACCTTGAAGTCCGGCTTCTGCGGCGCGAGGCCGAGGATCCTGGCGGAGAAGTCCTCCCCGTCCGCCGCGGTCTCGACGCGCAGGTCGACGCCGAAGCGGCAATGCTGCGGGATCGTGTTCATCGCGGTCCCGCCCTTGATCATGCCGACCGTCGTCGTCACGCCGCGGGCATAGTCCGTCAGCGCCTCGATCACCGCGATCTGGCGCGCCGCCTCGTGGATGGCGTTGCGCCCGTCGGGGTGGCGCGAGCCGGAATGGGCGGGGCGTCCCTCGACGTGCAGGTCGAAGCGGCCGACCCCCTTGCGGCAGGTGACGATCTTGCCGCCGTCGCGGGCGGGCTCGGTGACGAGCACCGCCTGCGCCTCGCGTCCGAGATGCTCGATGAGGCTGCGCGTCGTCGGCGAGCCGATCTCCTCGTCGGGCGTGAACAGGTAGACCATCGGGCGCCGGGCGGTGCCCTTGCGCGCCACCTCGAGAAAGCCCTGGAGCGCCAGGTAGGCGCCGCCCTTCATGTCGTAGACCCCGGGCCCGTAGAGCCGGTCGCCCTCCACCCGCACCCGCAGGTCGTCGCGGGCGGTGCCGATCGGGTGCACCGTGTCGAGATGCGACATGACGAGCGCGTGCGTCTCGCTCGTCGTCGGCCCCGCGCGCAGGATCACCGAGCCGCCGAGCCCGTCGCGGCCCGGGATGCGCTCCACCGCGACCGGCGCATCGCCGAGGCCGTCGATCATCAGGTCCATCATGGCGTCGACCGCGGCGGCGCTGTCCGTCGGGCTCTCGCAGCGCGCCCAGGCGCAGACGTCGTCGACCATGCGGGACACGCGCTCGGCGGAGGAGAAGGCGGCGGCGGCGGAGCTGGATGGGATGGGCATCGGGGTCCGTTCTGGCTGGAGTCGCGGGGCGCGGGAAGATAAGCACGGGCGGGGCCGCACGCGAAGGGGGGCGGAGCCGATGCGTTTCGGGCAAGGACGCACGACGGAGCGCACCGACGGAGCGCACCGGCCGGCATCCCACCCGCAACCAAAGTGCCTCTTTCGTCCCCCGCGCGTTGTCGGCTACACCCACGGTGCCGGCATCACGCGGAGCATCAGGCATGACCGACGACAGCGCCCTCTCGGCCGACTTCCCCCTCCCCTCGCGGGAGGACTGGCGCAGGCTCGTCGAGGGCGTGCTCAAGGGCGCGGATTTCGAGAAGAAGCTCGTCTCGAAGACCTATGACGGCCTCGCCGTCCAGCCGCTCTACGACAGGTCCGACGCCCCCGCCCGCCCGGGCCGCGCCGCGCACGGCCCCTGGCGCATCGCCCAGCGCGTCGACGATCCGCGGATCGAGACCGCCAACGCCCAGGCGCTGGAGGATCTCGAAGGCGGCGCGGACGCGCTGACGCTGGTGTTTCCGCAGGCGCCGTCGGCGCGCGGCTTCGGAATCGCCGTGCAGACGCTCGACGCGCTCGACGCCGTGCTGGCCGGCGTGATGCTCGACCTCGTCCATGTCCGCCTCGACGCCGGCGGCGCAGGCCGGCAGGCGGCGGCCCTCCTGATCGCGCTCGCCGAGCGCCGCGGGCACGCGCTCGCCGACCTCTCCATCGATCTCGCCCTCGACCCGATCGGCGCCGCCGCCGCCGCGGGGCGGATGTCGGCGCCGTGGGCGATCGTGGCCGAGCGCTCGGCGCAGACGCTCGGCGACCTCGCCGCGCGGGGCTTCACGGGGCGCACCTTCCTCGCCGACGCGCGGCCCTGGCACGAGGCGGGCGCGAGCGAGGCGCAGGAGCTCGCCGTCGTGCTGGCGTCCGGCGTCGCGTACCTGCGCGCCCTCGAGGCCGGCGGGCACGGGCTCGACGCGGCGCGCGACGCGCTCTCCTTCCTGCTGGTCGCCGACGCCGACGAGTTCCTCGGCATCGCCAAGGTGCGGGCGCTGCGCGCGCTGTGGGCGCGCATCGAGGAGGCGTCGGGCCTGACGCCCAAGCCGATCCGGCTCCACGCCGAGACGGCCTGGCGCATGACCACGCGGCGCGACCCGTGGGTGAACCTCCTGCGCGCGACGGTCGCGACCTTCTCGGCGGGCGTCGGCGGGGCGGATTCGCTCGTCGTCACGCCCTTCACGGCGGCGCTGGGGCTGCCCGACGCCTTCGCCCGGCGCGTGGCGCGCAACACGCAGCTCGTGCTGCTGCACGAATCGAACCTCTGGCGCGTCGCCGACCCGGCCGCCGGCTCGGGCGCGCTCGAGGGCCTCACGGATGCGCTCTGCGAGAAGGCGTGGGCGCTGTTCCAGGAGATCGAGGCCGAGGGCGGCATCGTCGAGAGCCTGCGCGCGGGCGCGCTGCAGGCGCGCGTCCTCGCGACCCGCGCGGCGCGTGACGCGGCGATCGCCAAGCGTCGGGACGCGATCACGGGCGTCTCGGAATTCCCCTTCCTCGACGAGAAGCCGGTCGCGGTGGCGATGGTCGCCGACGACGCGCCGCACGCGCCGCCGCCCTCGGACGCGGACGCGGCGGCGAAGCCCGTCGCCGCCTTCTCCGATCTCGTCGCCGCGGCCGCCGAGGGCGCGAGCCTCGCGCGCCTGAGCGCCGCGCCCGCCGGCGTCGCGCCCGTCACGCTCGGCCCCCTCCCCCGCCGCCGCGACGCCGAGCCCTACGAGCGGCTGCGCGACCGGTCGGACGCGCTCTTCGCCGCGCACGGCAAGCGTCCGGCCGTGTTCCTGGCCAATATCGGCCCCCTGTCGGCCTTCAACGCCCGCGCCGGCTTCGCGGCGAACGCCTTCGAGGCGGGCGGCATCGCGGCGCTCTCCAACGACGGCTTCCCGGATCACGCCGCCATGGCAGAGGCGTTTCGCGCCTCAGGGGCGACCATCGCCTGCCTGTGCTCGTCGGACGCGCTGTACGAGGCCCAGGCCGCCGAGGCAGCCCGCGCCATGAAGGCGGCGGGCTGCACCCATCTCTACCTCGCCGGGCGGCCCGGCGCGCAGGAGGCCGCGTGGCGCGAGGCCGGCGTCGACGCTTTCGTCTTCATGGGCGTCGACCTGCTCGGCCTGCTCGAGGACGCGCTCGCCCGCGCCGAGGAGGCCGCCCGTGGTTGATCTCTCCGCCGTCCGCCGCCATCCTCTCGACCAGGAGGCCTGCTCATGAGCGCCGTTTCCGGGAGCACCCTGCCCGACTTCACCCGCATGCCCTTCGCCCGCGCAGCGCGCGGCGAGGCCGCGGCCGGCACGCAAGCGGGCGCGCCCTGGGAGACGCCCGAGGGCATTCCCGTGAAGGGCGCCTACGAGGCGGCCGATCGCGCCGGCCTCGCCTTCGTCGACGGGATGCCCGGCATCGCGCCCTTCCTGCGCGGGCCCTATCCGACGATGTACGTGAACCAGCCCTGGACCGTGCGGCAATACGCGGGCTTCTCCACGGCAGAGGATTCGAACGCCTTCTACCGCCGCAACCTCGCGGCGGGCCAGAAGGGGCTGTCGGTCGCCTTCGACCTCGCCACGCACCGCGGCTACGACTCGGACCATCCGCGGGTCGCGGGCGACGTCGGCATGGCGGGGGTCGCGATCGACTCGATCTACGACATGCGCACGCTGTTCTCCGGCATCCCGCTCGACCAGATGAGCGTGTCGATGACGATGAACGGCGCGGTGCTGCCGGTGATGGCGCTCTACATCGTCGCCGCCGAGGAGCAGGGCGTGTCGGCCGACAAGCTCGCCGGCACGATCCAGAACGACATCCTCAAGGAGTTCATGGTCCGCAACACCTACATCTACCCGCCTCTGGCGAGCATGCGGATCATCTCGGACATCTTCGCCTACACCTCGGCCAACATGCCGAAGTTCAACTCCATCTCGATCTCCGGCTACCACATGCAGGAGGCCGGGGCGACGCAGGACCTCGAGCTCGCCTACACGCTGGCCGACGGGATCGAGTACATCCGCGCGGGAATGGCAGCCGGGCTCACGATCGACCAGTTCGCCCCGCGCCTGTCGTTCTTCTGGGCGATCGGGATGAACTTCTTCATGGAGGTGGCGAAGCTGCGCGCCGCGCGCCTGATCTGGGCGAAGCTGGTCCGGCAGTTCGAGCCTCAGAGCGCGAAGTCGCTGGCCCTGCGCACCCACTCCCAGACCTCCGGCTGGTCGCTCACCGCGCAGGACGTCTTCAACAACGTGACGCGCACCTGCATCGAGGCCATGGCGGCCACCCAGGGGCACACCCAGTCGCTGCACACCAACGCGCTCGACGAGGCGCTGGCGCTGCCCACCGACTTCTCCGCGCGCATCGCCCGCAACACGCAGCTTTTCCTCCAGCAGGAGAGCGGCACGACCCGCATCATCGACCCCTGGGGCGGCTCGCACTTCGTCGAGCGCCTCACCGCCGAGCTGGCGAAGAAGGCGATGGCGCATATCGAGGAGGTCGAGGCGCTGGGCGGCATGGCCAAGGCGATCGAGGCCGGCGTGCCCAAGCTCAAGATCGAGGAGGCGGCGGCGCGCACCCAGGCGCGGATCGACAGCGGCAACCAGGCCGTGATCGGCGTCAACATGTTCAAGCCGCTCGACGAACGCCCGGTCGACGTGCTGCGGGTCGACAACGCCAACGTCCGCACGCTCCAGCTCGACAAGCTGGCGCGCCTGCGCGCCGAGCGCGACCAGGCGGCCGTCGACGCCGCCTGTGCGGCGCTGACCAAGGCGGCCGAGACCGGCGACGGCAACCTGCTGGCGCTCGCCGTCGAGGCCGGGCGCGCCAAGGCGACGGTGGGCGAGATCTCGGCTGCGCTGGAGCAGGTCTGGGGGCGTCACCGCGCGGAGATCCGCTCGATCTCCGGCGTGTACAAGCGGGAGGTGGGCGCTATGTCACCGGCGGTGGAGCGCGTGCGCAAGCTGGTCGAGGCTTTCGAGGAGGAGGACGGGCGGCGCCCGCGTATCCTCGTCGCCAAGATGGGCCAGGACGGCCACGACCGCGGCCAGAAGGTCATCGCCTCCGCCTTCGCGGACCTCGGCTTCGACGTCGACATCGGCCCCCTCTTCGCCACCCCCGAGGAGGCGGCGCGGCAGGCGATCGAGAACGACGTTCACATCGTGGGCGTGTCGTCGCTCGCGGCGGGGCACCTCACGCTCGTGCCGGAGCTGAGGAAGGCGCTGGAGGCCTACGACCGTGGCGACGTGATGATCGTGGTGGGCGGCGTCATCCCGCCCGACGACGTGCCGACGCTGCTCGAGATGGGTGCGTCCGCCGTGTTCCCGCCGGGGACGGTGATCGCGGACGCGGCCGAGAAGCTCGTCGCCGAGCTCAACCGCCGGCTCGGCTACGAGCCCCGCCAGGCGGCGGAATGACGGTTCGCGTCGCGCGCGCGGGCCGCTGAGGAGCCGTTTCGCCTCGCCCTCTGGACAGACACCCCGCACCGCACCCATATAGCGGGGACTGCCGAAAGGAGCATCATGGCCGGCATCTCACTCTCCGTGGAAGGCGACAAGATCCAGCTGTCTTTCCAGAAGGACGATCAGTCGACCGCGATCGTGATGGATGCGGGCGCGGCGCGGACTCTCGCCTCGGCGCTGACGCAGCTGCTCGAGGTGATGGACGACGTCGACGAGGACGAGCTCGAGGACGCCTTCAGCGACGAGGAGCTCACCGAGGAGCTCGCCCGCCAGCTGGCGGAGGACGGGGACGAGGAGCACCCCGACACGATCGAGGGCGAGCTCGTGGACGTCACCTCCCCCACGATCGACATCGGCCTCGACCAGGACGGCCACGCGGTGGTCTCCCTGCGCGCCGGCCACCTGCCGCCGATCATGCTGCGCCTCCAGGACGAGGAAGCTCGCCACATCTCACAGTCGCTGACCGAGATCCTCAGCGCGCCGCGCGACGCGAGGTTGAGCCAGGGGGGGCATTGAATGCGATGACCGCCATCAAGCTTCAGAGCATCAGGCAGCTGCATGCGGAGATGCGAGCCGTCGCGACAGGTGATCGCTCGGCGCCACTGGATGCCGAGATGCCGAGCGCCGAATCAGCGGATGCCGTCCAGCTGCTTCTCACGAACCGTGACCTGCCGAGGGTCATCCGCGACAAGCTGAAGATCGGTTGACGGCCCGGGCCGCTCCGAGCGGGCCCGGCCGTCTACGCAAGTCGCTCAATCCTTCCCCGTCTTCGCCCGCAGCTCGTCGATGCGCTTGGACGCCTCCGCCTTGTCGAGCGCGGGGTCGTAGAGCGCCGGCTCGTGCGCCTGCTCCGACAGGGTCTTGAGGTACGAGGCCTGCGCCCCGGTCATCGGTTCGTGGCCCGTGACCCAGTCCTCCGGGTCCTTCTGCTGGTTGTCGGCGGGCGGGGTCTGCTTGGGGTTCTCCACCTCGGGCGGATCCTCGTGGGCGCCGCGGGCGCGCTGATCGTCGGACATGCGGATACTCCGTTCCGATATTGTTCTCTCGCGATGTCAACGATACGCCGCAGCCCGGGTTCCCGCCGCGCCGTCGCGCTTTTCCCCGGCCGCCGCGCCTGCTAGACCACGGGTCGCAGCACGGGACGAACGCCATGACCCGCCTCCTCGTCGTCGACAATTACGACAGCTTCACCTGGAACCTCGTCCACCTGTTGAGCCGGTTCACGACCGATATCGAGGTGGTGCGCAACGACGCGCGCTCCGCCGACGAGGTGCTCGCGGCCGGCTTCGACGCGATCGTGCTCTCCCCGGGGCCGTGCACGCCCAACGAGGCGGGGATCTGCCTCGAGCTGATCGAGACGGGCGCCGGGCGCACGCCGATCTTCGGGGTGTGCCTGGGCCTCCAGAGCATCGGCCAGGCCTTCGGCGGCGCCGTCGTGCGCGCGCCGCTGCCGATGCACGGCAAGACGAGCCGCGTGCGCCACACCGGCGAGGGCGTCTTCGCCGGATGCGCGCAGGACTTCGTCGCGACGCGCTACCATTCCCTCGTGATCGGTCGCGACACCTGTCCCGCCGATCTGGAGATCACCGCCCAGACGGACGACGGCCAGATCATGGCCGCCTCGCACCGCACGCTCCCCGTCCACGGCGTCCAGTTCCACCCCGAGAGCATCCTCTCGGAGCACGGCGAGACCATCGTCGGGAACTTCCTCGCGATGGCGCAGGCCTGGCGCAACGCCTGAGGCCGGCGCGGCGTCGGCGCCGTCGTCGGCGCTCAAGGAGCGACGGGTCCTCCAGGATCGCGCGCCGTCCGCTCGCCCAGCGCGTAGGCGATGAGGTTCGCCTCGGTCTCGGCCATGGCGGCCTGCGCCTCCAGCTTGCGGCGCATCTGCACCGAGGTTCCCCGATAGGCCCGGGCCTTGTCGCGGGCGCGCCGGGCGCGGCGGCGGGCGGTGGCGAGATCGGACTTCGTATAGGCTCCGTCGAGGGCGAGCATGGCGGAGCCTCAGGCGAAGGCGCAGGCGGGCGCGGCGGCGGCGAGCAGGCGCCCGGCGGCGCCGGCGGCGCGGGCGAGGCGCCCGTCGGGCAGCGTCGCGCCGGCGCGGGCGCGGGCGAGCAGCGCCACGAGCGCCTCCTCGTCGGCGGTGGCGCGGCAGCAGGAGGCGGGCAGCATGTGCGGCGCGCGCCCGGCCTGCGCCTCGAAGGCGCGCACCAGGCCGCCCATCGCGCCCACGAAGAGGCCCGCCATGTCGGCCGGCAGCGCGGCCTCGGCTTCGGCGAAGGCGGCCTCGACGCAATCCGCCTCGCGCGTCGTCCGCGCCGCGGCGAGGTAGCGGGCGACCGCGAGCGCCAGGCGCTCCACATCGTCGGCGCAGACCTCCGCCACGCGCCGCGGCGCCGTACGCGCCGCCGGGCAGGTCGCGCCGCAGGCGATCGCGAGGGCCTCGGCCGCGCCGGGAGGCGCAGCGGGAAGCCCGGTGACGGGGCAGGCGCGCGGAAGAAGATGGGGCGTCGACATCGAGGCGTCTCCGAGGCGCGGGCCGGCGGCCCTCGTGGAAGCTGATCCGTAGGTTGCCGGAGGATGGCCTCACCGGAGATGAAAACGCAAGCGAAATCAACAACTTGTAATTAGACCAAGTCTAAGCTGGACGCCCCCCGGGAGCCGCGCGCGCTTGACATGCGCGCCCGCGCGCGGTCGTCATCGGGACCAAGCAACAACGGATGAGGAGACGCCCGTGACGATCGAGATGGTGCTGAGCGTGATCGCGCGCGACCGGCCGGGACTGGTGCGGCGGCTCGCGGCCGAGATCGCCGCGCAGGAGGGCAACTGGATCGACAGCTCCATGGCCCGGCTCGGCGGCGCCTTCGCCGGCATCGTCCGCGTGGCGCTGCCGGAGGCGAAGGCCGACGCGCTGGAGCACGCGCTCGCCCTGCTCGCGGAGGAGGGCGTCACCGTCGTCGCCCGCCGCTCCGAGGCCGCCGCCCCGCCGCAGGGGCAGAGGGCCTTCCTCGAGCTGACCTGCTCCGACCATCCCGGCATCGTGCGCGACATCTCCGACCGGCTCGCTTCGCGCCACGTGAGCATCGAGGAACTGGAGACCGAGCTGTTCACCGGCTCGATGTCCGGCGAGGCGCTGTTCTCGGCCAAGGCGCGGATCGTGATCCCCGACGGCGTCAGCGCCGCCGAGCTGCGCGAGGAGCTCGAGCGCATCGGGCTCGACATGATGGCGGACATCGTCCTGCGCGAGGCCGAGTGAGGTCGGCGCACACGGTTAACGATCTCTTGACCGATCCGGGCTAGCCTCCGGCCCGGAGGACGTATGCGGGTCGATCAGCAGGGGTTGCGCGACGGGGATCCGACGCTCGACGCGGAAGCGGTCGAGACGGCGGCCTTCGTGCTGGCCCTGCGCGCGAAGGGCTTTCGCGACAAGGCCGTGCTCGGGGCGATGGAGCGCGTGCCGCGCCATCTCTTCGCCCCGCGCCGCTTCGCCGATCTCTCCCGCTCCGACGTCGCGCTTCCCCTGCCCTACGGGCAGACGATGTCGGCGCCCACGACGGTCGCCGCCATGCTCGTGCAGCTTCGGCTGGAGGAGGGCGAGGCGGTCTACGAGGTGGGGACGGGCTCGGGCTACGTCTCGGCGCTGCTGGCGCGGCTGGGCGGGCGCGTGGAGAGCGTCGAGCGCATCTCGGCGCTCACCGACGCGGCGGCGCTGCGGCTCGGCCAGCTCGATCTCGCCGAGGCCGTCGCGCTCGGCGTCGGCGACGGGCTGACCCCGCGCCGCAACCGCGAGCGCTTCCCCAGGATCCTGGTCAACGGCGCCGTCCCGGACTTTCCCGATACGCTGGTGGAGCGGCTCGCCCCGGGCGGACGCCTCGTCGGCGCCCTGACGGTCGACGGCTTCCCGCGGCTCGCCGTGCTGGTCAAGGACGAGGACGGCGTCCCCCACCGCCAGGTGGGCGCGGCGGTGCGCATCGCGCCGCTGGTGGTGAGCGGCGGCCCCGGCGCCGGAGCGTGAAGACGCGTCGCCCGTTCGCGAAAGACGGCGCGATCCCTGCTCGGCGCGCAACGCTTGCTTAACCTGAATGCCGTTTTAATCGAAGCATCCCAGGTTTCGCGTAAGGTCAGGTGCGTCGATGCGCTACCCCCAGGCACTCTCCCGTTTCGCCCCGCTGACGAAAGTGGCCGTCGTCGCGTTGGCGGCGGGTGCGCTCGGCGCCTGCAGCGCCGACACGATGCGGTTCGCAGATCCCTTCGGCAATCCCTTCTCCGGCGGCGCGTCGGAGCCGACGATGACCGCGAGCCTCCCGGACGGGGCCGCCCCGACGACCTTCGTCGCATCGAGCCCGCTCGCGGCGCCGACGATGGCCGAGCCCACCGTCACCGGAGGTCTTCAGTCCCCGACGCTCTCCGCCGCCCCCGCACCGGCGTCCCGCGCCACCGGCCCCGCCGGGTGGAGCGCGCTCGGTGGCACGCCGATCGTGGTGCGCGAGGGCGAGACGCTCGACCGGATCGCCTCCCGCTACAACGTGCCCTCGGACGCGCTGCTGCGGGTCAACGGGCTCGCCTCGGCCTCCGAGGTGCGGCCAGGCCGCGCGTTGGTGATCCCGGTCTACAGCACCTCGGGCGCCCAGACGGCGTCGGCCCAGCCCTCGTCCGCGCTGCCGATCCAGACCGCCGCCGCACCGGTCCCGCCGCGGACGCCGGGTGCCGCCGGCGCGACGCCGACACGAACCGCGGCGCTCCCGTCCGCCGCGCCGCTGCCCCCCAGGGCGCCGGCCCGTCAGGCCGGGACGACCCGGCCCGCGGCGCAGGCGAGCGCGCAGCCCGCGGCGCTGCCCGCGAGCCTCTCGCCCGTCACCGCGCCCGCCCCCTCCCAGGCGGCACCCGCCCAGGCCGCGCCGCAGCAGGTGGCCCGTTTGCCCGACGCCGCCTCGAACCTCGACTTCCGCTGGCCCGCCCGCGGGCGCGTCATCGCCGGCTTCGGAACCGCCGGCAACGAGGGCATCAACATCGCGCTTCCCGAGGGCACGCCCGTGCGTGCGGCCGAGGGCGGGACAGTGGCCTATTCCGGCGACGAGCTGCGCGGCTACGGCAAGCTCGTGCTCGTGCGCCACGCCGACGGCTACGTCTCCGCCTACGCGCACAATTCCCAGCTCCTGGTGGAGCGCGGCGAGGAGGTTCGTCGCGGCCAGGTGATCGCCCATTCCGGCCGCACCGGAAACGTCACCTCCCCCCAGCTGCATTTCGAGATCCGCCAGGGCGCCGATCCGGTCGACCCGATGCCGTATCTCACGCAGTGAGCGTCCCCGAAGCCTGACCGGGGACATCGGTTCGAGACCCGTCAGGATGCCTGAAGCCGCGCCCCGACCCGGGGCGCGGCCTTTTTTCGAGCCCCGGCGAGAAAACCGCACGGGGGCTTTGAACCCGCAGACGCAGTCCTCCGACGAACCTCGCGAGTGCGGAGCTTTTCCGCAGAGCTTCGAAGGAGACAGATCATGACCCGCCTTTCCCGTCCCGTCGCCATCCGCGCCGCCGCCACCTTCGCCGCCGTCACCGCCGCCTTCCTCGCCTTGGCCGACGCCGGCGAGGCCCGCATGCTGCGCGACGATTGCTTCACCGAGATCATCGCCGCCTGCAACCAGAGCCGCGACGTGGACGCCGCGCACTGGTGCGTCGTCCACGAGACCAACTCCTGCCAGCAGGTCGAGACGCGCCCGGCGCGGGAGCAGCGAGTCGGGCTGCCCCGCGCGACGCACCTGCGGATCCTCGACACGCTTTACAGCGCGGGCGAGAACGCGGGCGGCCCCGGCGCGCAGGGCGCCGCCGAGCAGGCCGGCAACGGCCAGGGCGGGCAATCCCGCCGCTGACGAGCCCCGGGCCGACGCCGGCCGGGTCCGTCGTCGTCAGACGCTCGCCAGGTCCTCCGGCGCGTGACCGCCCGCGTGCCGCGAGCGGAACGGCCGGGGCGCGCCGGCGCGCTCGACATAGGCGAGATGCGAGACGAGCCGGCGGCCGTCGTAGTGCAGCAGCCGGAACGCCGCCGGCTCCTGCGCGAAGCCGCCTTCGCCGCCGGGCCGCATGTCGAGGCTGACCTGGTAGGACAGCGCCGGAGCGACGTAGCAGGGGCGCCCGCCGAACAGCGTCTCCATCGCGCGGTGGTGATGACCGCACAGGAGCGCCAGCACGTGCGGGTGAGCGGCGACGATGCACTCGAGCCGAGCGGCGCCGTCGATCAGGCGGATGCGGTCCATGAAGCCCACGCCGCAGCGGAACGGCGGGTGATGGGCGACGAGGAGCGTCGGCCGGCTCGGCGCGGCGGCGAGGGTCTCGTCCAGCCAGTCGAGCACGAGGTCGTCGAGCCCGCCGGCGCTGGTCAGCGGCAGGTTCGAGCCGAGCCCGATCACCCGCAGCGCCGCGAAGTCGCGCACGCAGCACGAGGGCGGCGCGGGCGTGCGGCTCTCCGCACCGACCGCCTGGAGGAACTCGGCGAATTCCGTTTCATCGTCGTGGTTTCCGGGCACCGCAACCACAGGGCGCTTCAGGCTCCGCAGCCATCCGGCCGCCCGGCGGTAGGCCTGCGGGTCTCCCTCGTCGGCCACGTCGCCGCTGACGACGACCAGATCGGGCCGCGGCTCCAGCTCCCGCAGCGCGGAAAAAGCCTTGTGCAGCGCAGCATCCACGTCGAATCCGCCGCGCGTCAGGGCGCCGTCGGGGACCGCGTGGAGATCGCTGATGTGAGCAATGAGCATGATCCGAGCCGCCGCATCCGTTTGGCTCCGGGACGCAAGAAGCTTGCCACGCTCAATTGCCCCATCCGTAAAGCCAGGCATAGCGTTCCGTGAGGCCTTTCGGGCCCAGGCGGCTCATCGTCAGATCGCGACCGAGCGCGACGACCCCGCCGGCGTGGTAGATCCGCCCGTTGGCGCGCGCCGTCTTCTGCACCCGCGCCGCCCGCGGCAGCCGCTCGCGCGCGTAGCCCGCGAGCGCCTCTTCGGCGGCAGCGCCCGCCAATTCGCCCGCCGCTCCGCCAATCGCTTGGGCGTGCGCGAGCCTGCGCGCGAGGCAGGCGGCGTCCTCGATCGCCAGCGCCGCGCCCTGCGCGAGGAAGGGCAGGACCGGATGCGCGGCGTCGCCGAGGAGCGCGACGCGACCGCGGGCCATGCGCGTCGCGGGCCGGTCGTAGAGCGACCAGAGCAGCCATTGTTCCGCCTGCCCCAGCAGCGTCGCCAGCGGCTTCGCCGCTCTGCCGAAAGCGGCGGCGAGCTCGGCGGCGTCCCCGGGCGTCGCCCAGCCCTCGACGGGCTGCGCCCGGCGCAGCACCGCGACGATGTTGATCTCGCGCCCTCCGGCGATCGGGTAGTGCACCACATGCGCGCGCCGGCCGAGCCACAGCCCGGTCTCGTCGCCGGAGAGCGCCGCGGGCGCGGCCGCGCGCGGGATCGTGGCGCGCCAGGCGACATAGCCCTGGTATTCCGGCGGAACCGCCCCGCTCGGGCCCTCGACCGCGCGCCGCGCCTTCGACCAGACGCCGTCGGCGCCCACCGCGAGGTCGGCGCGAAGCGTCTCGCGCGCGCCGCTCTCGCGGGCGAGGCGCAGCGTCACGCCGGTCTCGTCGTTCTCGAGCGCGTCGACGGTTCGGCCCATGACGAGGCGCACGCCCGCGCCGTCCCCGCCGTTGCGGGCGCGCACGGCGTCGAGCAGGATGGTCTGCAGGTCGGCCCGGTGGATCACCCAATAGGGCGCGCCGAAGCGCTCGCGCATGAAAGCCCCGAGCGCCACGCCGGCGATCTCACGCCCCGAGCCGACAGCACGCACCACGACGCGCGACGGCTCGGTGACGCGCCGCTCCAGCGCCGGGCCGAGCCCGAGGTCGATGAGGATGCGGCTCGCGTTCGGCGAGAGCTGCAGCCCCGCGCCGACTTCCGAGAACCCCGTGCGCCGCTCGACCAGCGTGACCGGAAACCCGGCCCGCGAGAGCGCGAGCGCGGCGGCCAGGCCTCCGATGCCGGCGCCGACGACGGCGACCGACGGGGGCGTCATCTCAGCGCGAGGGGCCGGTCTGGGCCGCCGCGATGTCGAGCGCGCCGCCGGTCCAGAGGCATTCCGGCGGGTCGGACTGCTGCGTCGTCAGGCTCGCGCGATAGCGGAACAGCGTCGAGCAATAGGGGCAGATGATCTCGTCCTCCGCCCCCATGTCGAGGAACTCGTGGGGGTGATCGAAGGGCGGCTTCGCCCCGATGCACATGAACTCCTTCGCCCCGATATGAATGATCGGCACGCCGACGTCGTTGGCGAAGTGGGGGGTGGTGTTCTCGGCCATCTGAAATCCGGGTCCGGGTTCTCGATTGCGCCGGACCATAGTGCGGGGAGCGGCCGAGGGCTAGGGGTGGATTGGGGGGTGGGCCACCCGCTCAGAACAACCCACCCAGCAACCCCCGCCGCGACATCGCCTCGCGCTGCGGCTCGGCCGGGGCGGCGGCGTAGAAGCCGCTGGCGTTCCTCACCTTCACCGTGGCGCCGACCTTGGTGCTCTCGTAGAGGTGCAGCGCGTCCTGGTTGAGCATGCGGATGCAGCCGGAGGAGACGGATTCGCCGATCGACCAGGGCTCGTTCGTGCCGTGGATGCGGTAGAGCGTGTCGCGGCCGCCCTGGAAGAGGTAGAGCGCGCGGGCGCCCAGCGGATTGTCGAGCCCGCCGTCCATGTGGCGCGGCAATTCCGGCTGACGGCGGCGCATGGCGGCGGGGGGAGTCCAGCCCGGCCAGCGCGCCTTGCGGCCGACCCGCGCCGTGCCCGACCAGGAGAAGCCCTGCCGGCCCACGCCGATGCCGTAGCGAAAGGCGCGCCCGCCCTCGCGCACGAGGTAGAGGTGCTTGTCGGCCGTGTCGACGATGATGGTCCCGGGCCGCTCGGAGCCCTCGTAGCGCATCTCGGTGAGGCGCAGGTGCGCGGGCATCCGCCGCGGATCGACGAAGGGGATGTCGTAGGGCTCGTCCGGGATGTAGCCGGTATACCAGGAGGGCTCGGCGTAGGACTGGGCGAGCGTGCGGGCGGGGGACGCGACGGCGAGCGCCGCCGCGGCTCCGAGGAGCGTTCGGCGGGTGATCATGCAGACCTCGATCCGTTGATGCGGGGAGGAAACGGGTTGCGGAAACAAGCGCGGGAAGCGCCGCGGGTTCCACGGCGCGGGAGCGACGGCGTTGTCGCGCCCGCCCCGGATCGGCTATGGACAACGCTCCTCCCTCAACGGAACCCGATGCCGATGGCCGCCGAGATCCCCTCCCCCGCCGAGCTCGCCACGCTCGCCCGCCGCATCGCCGAGGCGCTCGAGCGGCTCGCGCCGCCGGCGCCGGCGCCGTTCGCGCCGCAGGCGGCGGACGCCTTCGTCTGGCGGGCGGAGCGCGCGCTCGGGCCGGTGCCGAAGGTGAACCGCGTCGACATCGCGCTCCTCCAGGGCATCGACCGGGTGCGCGACCTGCTCCTCGACAACACCCTGCGGTTCGCCGACGGGCTGCCGGCCAACAACGCCCTCCTGTGGGGCGCGCGCGGCATGGGCAAGTCCTCGCTGGTCAAGGCCGTCCACGCCGCGATCAACGCGCGTGCCGACACCGGGCGGGCCGACTCGGAGCGCCTGCCGCTCAAGCTCGTCGAGATCCACCGCGAGGACATCGAGAGCCTGCCCGACCTGATGGCGCTCTTGCGGCCCGATCCGCACCGCTGGCTGGTGTTCTGCGACGATCTCTCGTTCGATTCCGACGACACGTCCTACAAGTCGCTGAAGGCGGCGCTGGAGGGCGGGGTCGAGGGGCGGCCGGAGAACGTGCTGTTCTACGCCACCTCCAACCGTCGCCACCTGATGCCGCGGGACATGATGGACAACGAGCGCGCGACCGCGATCAACCCGGGCGAGGCGGTGGAGGAGAAGGTCTCCCTCTCCGACCGCTTCGGCCTCTGGCTCGGCTTCCACAAGTGCTCCCAGGACGAGTATCTCGCCATGGTCTTCGGCTATGTGGACGCGTTCGCGCTCGCCGCCGACCCCGACCAGGTCCGCCGCGAGGCGCTGGAATGGGCCACCACCCGCGGCGCCCGCTCGGGCCGCACGGCGTGGCAATACGTGCAGGATCTGGCCGGGCGGCTGGGGGTGCGGACGGGGTGAGAGCCCCGGGGCTGCGCCGTAGCCCGAAATGCCGACGCTCGTGATTCAAGCCGAGTCCTCTCCTTCCCTGTAGGGGAAGGTGGACCGACGCGAAGCGGCGGGACGGATGGGGCGCGCCGCAGGCGCGGTCCGCGCAGCGGACATCGGGCTCCACCGAGCCGTCCGGCCCTGCACTGTTTCGGCTTCGCCGAACGCGTCGCTCCGCTCCGCGCCCCATCCGTCTCGGCTTCGCCGAGCCACCTTCCCCTACAGGGAAGGAGAAGGCTCGGCTTTCTCGCCGAGCACCTCCACGACGCCGCTCGTCCAGGACCGCGAGTGGCGCAGGACGATGTGTGAATCGGCAAGCCCTGGCTCACTCCCCGGCGCGAAGCCCCTCGACCCGCACGCGGGTCTCGTCGAGGGCGGCGCTCGTGGCCGGCACGAGGCGCACGGAGAGGGTGGTCTCGCCCTCGGTGGCTAGGCTCGAGAGGTCGACGGGGAACCCGCGCGCCTCGCCCTCGCGGGGCGGCGGGAAGAAGGACATCGAGGCGATCTCGCGGGCGCCGCCCGCGGCGTCCTCGGCCACGATCGAGACGAGGAAGGGCTCGCCCGGGGCGATCCGCTCGGGCGTGAGCGTCAGAATGACGACGCCCTCGGACGCGCTCGCCGCCCGGGCGAGATCGACGCGCACGCGCGCCGGCGCCTCGGCGGCGGCGACGGCGCCCGCGCCGGAAACCAGCAGTCCATCCGTCATCGCGCCTCCCTCCCCGGCGAACGCCGCGCCCGCCGCGAGCGCGGCGGCGAGGGTGCTCGAGATCAGCGACGGTCTACGCATCGGTACGGCCCCGGCCTGTTGCATCCAGGGGTAGGATGCGCGCGCCCCGCGGCGAAAGCATGGCGCGCGCTCGCCGTGGCGGCGGCTCAGACCCGGGTGAGCTCGATGCCGTCGAAGGCGAAGCCCACGTCCGGGGCGCCCTCGCCGGTGGGGAGCGGCACGACCTGGATCGTGATCTCGTCCGAGGTGAGGCGGCCGAGCTGGGCGAGCTCCAGCAGCGCTCCGCTGATGTCGACCGGGTAGCTCAGCGTGGAATGGTGCCCGGACATGCCGGCCATGCCGAAGAACGAGAACGTGCCGGCGAAGTGCGGATCGGTGTACGGCGTCTCCGGCCCCGCCTCGGGCAGGTTGACGAACACGTTGACGATGAGCGCGCGCGCCTCGAGCGGCACCGAGACGCCCGTGAGGGTCGCGATGACGCGGCCGGGCTCCGCCCCGATCAGCGGCTCGGCGTTCGTCGAGAACAGGCGGAAGGAGCGCCGCGAGAACAGCGCCTCGGCGAGGCCGCGGGTCTCGACCGAGACGCTCGTCGCCTGGTTCGCCGCCGCGCGCACCGCGCCTTGCGCCGAGCCGAGCGGCTGCACGCCGGTCGCCGGCGCGGCGAACAGCGACATCATCGCCACCGGCGCGGAGGCGGGTCCGGTGATGAGGCCCGACGGAGTCTCGTAGGCGTAGCCGAGGTTGCCGATGTCGACCACCGCGGCCGAGCTCGCCGGCACCGGCTGCCCGTCGCCGCCGACGAACTGGCCGTCGAAATTCAGGTCGAGCGGCGGCATCACGTTGCCGGCGGCCTGCCACTGCGCCGCGAGGCGATCGACGTTGCAGTGATGCAGCCAGAAGATCGGGTCGAGCGGCGACATGCCGTCGCCCATGTGGCCCTGGAAGCCGCCGACGATGACGTGGGCGTTGTTGTGCGGCGAGCTCTCGAGCAGGCGCGTGAAGTTCGCGAACACGGTCTGGGCCAGGATCGAGTCGATGTTCTGATCGGTGAAGGCGCCGCCGCGCTGCGGGTCCTGCTTCACGCCCGAGCCTTCGGGGAGCGCCCGCACGCCGGTCGTCGTCACCTCGGCCGTGCCCCAATTGTCCGACTGCGCGTTCGACGGGTCGTTCCAGAAGACGACGTTGAGATCGTCGAGGTCGTAGAACGGGTTCGGCACCTGGCCGATGCCGGACTGCCAGTTCCAGTAGGGCAGCGCGAAGTCGGGCTTGCCGATGAGCGTGGCGCAGATCTGCTCGTAGAAGAGGATGTAGTTGCGGTGCCAGTGGACGAAGTCCATGGCGATGCCGGGATAGGGCGGCGCGCCGGAATGCGGGCAGTGGTTCAGGTGGATCAGCGCCTGGTTGCGCCAGTTGCGCTGGTCGCTCTCCGGCAGCGCGTGCATCGCCTTCACGGCCTCGGCATAGTCCGTGAAGAACGGGTCGTCGGGCGCCATCGCCATCACGTCCTTGCGGATGCGCGGCGTCTGCGCCAGCGCCGATGCGCGCAGCACGAACGGCGCGGCGACGGCCGTGCCGGCGCCGATGATGAAATGCCTGCGGTCGATCATGAGCGTCTCCCTCCCTCCTTCGCCCGCGAATCAGTGCGTGCGGCGAGGTGACGCTATCACTGGGCGCACGCTTGGCAAGCACGAGTTGGTGAGACGGCTGAGGATGCTGGAAACTGCGGATAGCGAACGGTTTCGACAGCCGGTCGGATTCGCGGAAGCGTCAGAGGAGCTGCCCCTGCCCCTCGGCCGCACGCGACCGGCGACGGGGCGCGGCCGGCTGGGGCGGCGCGACGAACGCGCCGTCGGCTTCCAGCGCTGCGCGGTCGAGGAGCGGGGCGGCGAGGACGCGCTGCAAGAGGCCGGCCTGCGCCGGCTCCAGCGCGACGAGCCGCCCGAGCACGTTGAGGAGGTCGATCAGGTCCGTCGTGTATTCGGACAGCCAGCCTTCGGGGATGATCTTCTCCAGGTCCGACGGAGGGCGGCGGTCGCCGATGACGGGGCGCGTGCGATCGGCCTTGCGGTAGCTGAACCATTGCCGCAGCACGTTCTTGCCGGAGACCTCGTAGTCGCACATCGCCGGCTTGACCGCGGCGACGTAGCCGCGCCCGATGTGGAGGCGCTGCGTTTCGGGATCGTAGCGCATCTCGTCCGGCAGCTCGTCGCCGGGAATGACGCCGTCGGCGGGCACGTGCGGACGCTCCCCCGTCGGCAGGCGCGGCGCGCGGTGCGGGCGCCCGGCGGCGGGGTCGACGCAGCGTTCGCCATAGGTGTGGAGCCAGATCACCTCCCGCCCGAGCGCCGCCGCCTCGGCGAAGAGGTCCGCGTCGGCGGTCAGCGGCACGCGCAGCCCCGGCTGGCGCAGGTCCTCGGCGAAGCGCGCGGTGTAGGCCGGATGCGCGAGCAGCGCGGCGACGTAGGCCATCACGTCCTCCGCGCCGACCGGGCGGCCGTAGCGCGCGGAGAGCGCGGCGAGGAGGGCCGGCACGACGTTCGGCTCGGTCGCGCCGGCGTCGCGCCAGAGGGGGAAGACGCGGCCTCCGCGGCCGTTGTAGTGGTGAAGGTCGGGGACAATCGAGCACAGCGACAACGCTGGACCAGTCTCGGGCGAACGATCCTCGGGCGCGGTCAAGAATAGCTGCCTGTGTGAGTACCCCCCCCAAAGCGTTGGGTTCGGCCTATTGATCAGGCGATTATCCGGAATGATCCACTGCCGATCGAGCGTCCGGAACGCGTAACGCGTCGGCGCAATGGAGGAGCGCGTATCTGCGGCGACCGCTTCGGGGCGAAATTCGTGCCCGTGCAGGCCGGCTTTCGTCGACTTCATCGAGGTCTTGTCACCGTTCTGGTGCGGATAGAACAGCGCCTCCCGCCTCTCGGGATCCCGCTCCCCGACCAACCGATCCCACCGCTGCCGCAACGTCTGCGCATCCGGCGCGATCACCCAGGTCCGCCCCGGCATCACGCCGGACCCATCGTAGGCGAACAGCGCGTCGAGCGGCGGGAACGTGCCCCACACGTCCCCCGGCCCCGGCCGGAACGGCGCGCGCCAGTCCGCCGCGCACTCCGCCCAGCCGTCGCCCGAAAGCCCGATCCCCTCCAGCTCCGCGAACTTCGCCTCGCGCCGCCCCTCCGCCAGGGCGCGGAAGCGCACCCGGGCGGGCGTCTCCGGGTCGGTGTCCGCCCGGCGCGCCGCGAGCACGATGCAGACGGGATGCTGCACGCCCTGGAAGAGCCGCGTCGCGACCTCCGGCTGATGCCCTTCCGGCGAGCAGTCGATCACCCAGACGTCGGAGCACGACCGCCGCAGGTCGGCGCGCATCGCCTGGAAGCCCGGCCCGGTGAGAAAGCCCGAGACGGTGATGAAGCAGACGATGCCCGGCCGCTCCGGCTCCTCGCGCCCGGTCGCCTCGCGGTCGCCCGCCGCGAAGACCTTCCACGTGGCCCAGCGCCAGAAGTAGACGTAGAGATTGTAGAGGTGCTTCGAATGGGCGCTCACGCCCCAGTCCGGCGGCGGCATCCAGCGCTGGAGCGGCGTGCGGTCGCGCCCGTCGAGCCCGTCCTCGATCCAGCCGCCGCGGCCCTTCGCCTTCTCCTTGTACGGCGGATTGCCGATCACCACCGTGATCGGCGTGTCCTTCTTCACCCGGTTGGCGTCGCGCCGCGATTGCGCGATGGGCTCGTAGGTGGAGCCGAGCCGCACGTCCTCGATGAACGGATCGCCCAGCGTGTCGGTGATGTAGAGGTTGAGCGCCGGCCGGCTGTCCCGGCGCAGGAGGTCGCGCAGCTCCGCGAACAGGCGCAGCTGCGCCACCGCGAAGGGGCCGAACTGCATCTCGAAGCCGTAGAGCCGCTGCGCCGCCGCCTCGATCGCGTCGGGCACGGCCCCCGCCCCGTAGGCGCTCTCGACGGTCTGCGCGATGCGGCGCAGGACGCCGAGCGGGAAGGTGCCGGTTCCCACCGCGGGGTCGGCGACCGTCACCTGCGGCGAGGCGAGCCCGGTCGGCACGTCGAACAGCGCCGGGTCGCACAACGCCTCATCGACGAGCCGCACCATCGCCTCGACCACCTGCGGCGGCGTGTAGTACGAGCCCGTGAGCTTGCGCAGGTCGCTGTCGTAGACCTCCAGGAACTGCTCGTAGAAATACAGCCACGCCTCGGGGTCGCCCTTGCTCACCTCCGCCCAGCTGACCTCGTCGAGCACCCGGCTCAGCGTGTTGAGCGAGGTCTTCAGCGCGGGCTCGCTCTCCGTGTCGTCGGTGAGCACCATCAGCGCGGTGCCGATGAGCGAGTTCTGCTTGCGCAGCTCTCGCGCCGCATCCGCGATGCCGTGCCCGATGTCGATGTCGCGGGTGCGCGCGACCAGCAGGCCGAACGTCACCGCCTGCGCGTAGCCGTCCGCGAACTGGGCGTTGTTCGCCTCCGGAAACAGCAGCGCGCGCCAGTCCTTCGCGAGATCGGTGAGGGCGCGGTTGCCCTGCTCCAGCTGCTCCATCGCCTCGTCGCGCAGGAAGCGGCAGAGCCGCGCGCTCACCTCCGCCAGCGCGCGCGCCGTCTTGGGCGGCTGCGGGGCCCAGCCGAGGAAGTCCTCGACCAGCGGCCAGAGCGCGGAAGGCGCGCAGAGCGCCGGGCCGGCGGTCTCGATGTCCCCCTCGAGACGCACGACCGAACCGACGATCTCGCCGTCGCGAAACAGCGCGAAGGCCGTCCCGTCGGTGTAGAGCAGGTTCGGCAGCGCCTGGAGCTTCTTCCATTGCTCCCGGTCGTGCGTATCGCGGAAGCGGCGCGGATCGGCCCCCTTGCCCGGGGCCTTCACCTCGACGAAGCCGCACAGGGCGCGATCGACGTTGACCGCGTAATCCGGCCGCGTCTTCAGGTCCGACAGCCGCGTCTCGCCGACGAGCCCGAGCCTTCGGCCGGGAATCAGCTCCGACGCGAGCGCTCCGAAGAGCGCTTCCAACGGCGCCCGCAGCTGATCCTCCGGCTCCCCGTCGATCGTGGTCCGCGACAGCTTCTCGCGAACCTCGCGCCCGTACAGGGAAACGGCAGCCTGAAAACGCTCCTCACGCCCCACGTTCGAACCCCGGTTCGATCCCGCTTCGTTCTCTTCGTCTAGCACGTGCTTCGATTGCCGTCGAGCCGAATCGACGCCGAAGAGCGTCGACGGCCGCCCCTTCCTTCTCACGGCCCCCACAACGCCGGTCGACGCCATGGCGCGGGCGGGGCGAGCGTTCCCTGCGGGGTCGGGGGCGCGCCCGGGAGGGACATACCCTGCCAGGCGTCGCGCCATTCGGCCGGCAGCGGATAGGGCGGCGCGATCCTGCGCTCGGGGGTGAATCCGAAGCGGCCGTAATAGGCGGGGTCGCCGAGCACGCAGACGTACCGCGGGCCGTGCCGCTCGAGATGCGCGAACCCCTCGCGCACGAGAGCGGAGCCGATCCCCGCGCGTTGGGCCTCCGGCGCGACGGCGAGGGGAGCGAGCAGTGCGATCGCGTTCGGCGTATCGTCGACACCGCAGGTCGTAAACGCGACGTGACCGATGATCCCCGCCGGCGGTCCGCTCCGGTCGCGCTCGGCTACGAGGGAGAGGACGCCCGCACGCAGCCCGTGGAGCGCGTGCACGAGAGGGACGAGATCCTCCTGCGGGAAGGCCGCGGCATAGAGGCGCTCGATGGCGGTGGCGTCGGCGTCGGCGCTCGGGCGCAGGTGAACGGGCGCGGTGGTCATGCGGAACCCTCGTCGGCGACAGGAGCCGATCGTACCAGCCCTGGTCCAGACGCGACAACGCCCGCTCGTGGCATTGCCGGGAGCGGGCGTCGTAGGCGGATCGAGAGACGTATCCCGCGCGCCGGCGGGCCGGGGGGGGCGCCGGCGGGGGCCGTCCCGTCGGCGTCAGCCGGCGAGGCGGTCCTCGGCGGTCTCGGGCTCGCGCAGCACGTAGCCGCGGCCCCACACCGTCTCGATGTAGTTCTTGCCCTGGCTGGCGTTGGCCAGCTTCTTACGCAGCTTGCAGATGAAGACGTCGATGATCTTCAGCTCGGGCTCGTCCATGCCGCCGTAGAGATGGTTGAGGAACATCTCCTTGGTGAGCGTGGTGCCCTTGCGCAGGGAGAGGAGCTCCAGCATCTGGTACTCCTTGCCCGTCAGGTGCACCCGGGCGCCCGCCACCTCGACCGTCTTGGTGTCGAGGTTGACCACGAGATCGCCGGTGGTGATCACCGACTGGGCGTGGCCCTTCGAGCGACGCACGATGGCGTGGATGCGGGCGACGAGCTCGTCCTTGTGGAAGGGCTTCGTCAAATAGTCGTCCGCCCCGAAGCCGAGGCCGCGGACCTTGTCCTCGATGCCGGCGAGGCCGGACAGGATCAGGATCGGGGTCTTGACCTTTGCGACCCGCAGCGTCCGTAGCACCTCGTAGCCGGACATGTCCGGCAGGTTCAGGTCGAGGAGGATGATGTCGTAATCGTAGAGCTTGCCGAGATCGACGCCCTCCTCGCCGAGATCCGTCGTATAGACGTTGAAGTTCTCGGACTTGAGCATCAGCTCGATGCTCTGCGCCGTCGCGCTGTCGTCTTCGATGAGAAGTACGCGCATCCTTTCATTCCCCAGCCTGGTCGTGGAGCCATCGACGGGGGATCCCGCCTTGACCTCCCGGAGACGGCTCCGGAAGCGCTCCCACCCATTGCGACTCGCGACGCTACGCCCCAATGGTTAACAAACTGATTCTCCCGCGCAAGGGGAAAGGCGCGACATGTTGACGAATCGCGCTAATTCCCTGATTCCACGTTCGATTCAGCACTCCATCGAGCTCACGTCACACGTGAAGAAACTGCCTCAAGCGACTCTCGCGACTCGCACTGGCGCCGATACCCCGTCCGGGATTAATCTCGGCTGATGCAGTCTTAACGAAGCGGGTAAATGAAAGGTTGACGCCGTTGAACGAACCGCACGAAAGGCCCGGGCGCCTCGATTCGGCCCTGAAAGCGCTCGAATCGATCGAGGAGACGTCGCTCTACGGGCGCGTGTCCGCCGTGCGCGGCCTGCTCGTGGAGATCGCGGGCCCGGTCTCGGCGATGACGCTCGGCGGGCGGCTCGAGATCGAGATCGCGGCGGGCGCGCGGGTGCCGTGCGAGGTGATCGGGTTCTCGGGCGACAAGGCGCTGGCGATGCCCTTCGGCGTGCTGGAGGGCGTACGCCGCGGCTGCCCGGCCCATGTCCGCGCCGCGAGCGCGGGCGTGCGCCCTTCCCCCGCCTGGCTCGGCCGCGTCGTCGACGCGCTGGGCCGGCCGATCGACGGGAAAGGCCCGCTGCCGGTCGGCGACGGCTTCCAGCCGTTCCGCGCCGAGCCGCCGCCGGCGCACGCGCGCCGCCGCGTCGGCCCGCCGCTCGATCTCGGGGTGCGCGCGCTCAACACGTTCCTAACCTGCTGCGAGGGCCAGCGGCTCGGCATCTTCGCCGGCTCTGGGGTGGGCAAGTCGGTGCTGCTCTCCATGCTCGCCCGCAACGCCGGCTCGGACGTGGCGGTGATCGGGCTGGTCGGCGAGCGCGGGCGCGAGGTGCAGGAGTTCCTGCAGGACGACCTCGGCGAGGAGGGCCTCGCCCGATCCGTCGTCGTGGTGGCGACCTCCGACGAGCCCGCGCTGATGCGCCGCAACGCGGCCTACCTCACCCTCGCTCTGGCGGAATATTTCCGCGATCGGGGCTCCTCGGTGCTCTGCATGATCGATTCGATCACCCGCTTCGCCATGGCCCAGCGCGACATCGGCCTCGCCGCCGGGGAGCCGCCGACCGCCAAGGGCTACACGCCGACCGTCTTCAGCGAGCTGCCGCGGCTGCTCGAGCGCGCCGGTCCCGGCACGGGTGAGGGCGTGATCACCGGCCTGTTCACGGTGCTGGTCGAGGGCGACGACCACAACGAGCCGGTGGCCGACGCCGTGCGCGGCATCCTCGACGGACACGTGGTGATGGAGCGCGCCATCGCCGAGCGCGGGCGCTACCCGGCGATCAACGTCCTGAAGAGCGTCTCGCGCACCATGCCGCGCTCCTGCGACCCGGCCTTCTGGCCGCACGTGCAGCGCGCGCGCCAGGTGATGGCGACCTACGCCGACATGGAGGAGCTGATCCGGCTCGGCGCCTACCGCGCCGGTTCCTCTGCGGAAGTGGACGAGGCGATCGCGCTCAACCCCGATCTCGAGAGCTTTCTCGGACAGGGTAAGGAAGAGTCAACCTCCATCGGCGATGGTTACCGCCGTCTCGCGCAGCTCCTCGACGCGGCGCGGGCGTAGTCATCCCCTGGAGATAGCAAGCGATGAAGTCGCGTGAGACGCTCATCCGCCTGAAGCGCTTTCAGCTCGACGAGAAGCGCCGCAAGGTCGCGCAGATCGAGATGATGATGGCGGATTTCGACCGGATGGCGGCCGAGCTCGAGCGCGAGATCGCGGCCGAGGAGCAGAAGGCCGGCATCTCCGACACCGCCCACTTCGCCTACCCGACCTACGCCAAGGCCGCGGCCCAGCGACGCGACAACCTGCGCAGCTCGGCCGACGACCTGAAGGTGCAGCTCGACGACGCGCAAGCACAGCTCGCCGAGGCCTTCGAGGAGCTCAAGAAGGTCGAGGTTCTCGACGACCGCGAGCGCGGCGCCGAGCGCACCGCCGCCAACGCCCGCGAGCAGGCGACGCTCGACGCGGTGGCGCTGTCGCGCGCCGCGCGGCCGTATTGAGGCGCGCCGTTCAGGGCTCGACCAGCGGCCAGCGCGCGTCCCCGGCGTCGCGCGGCAGGAGGCCCGCGAGGCGGGGGTCGTCGTGGATCTCGATGGCGCGCTTCCAGGGCGTGAAGCCGCAGCGCATGTAGAACGCCACCGCGCCGGGATGATCCAGGGTGCAGGTGTGGACCGTGAGCCGGGCGATGGGCCGCGCGAAGGCCTGCGCGATCGCCGCGTCCATGAGGAAGCGCCCGGCCCCCGCCCCGATCGCCTCGGGAACGACGCCGCAATAGGCGATCTCCGCCTCCCCCTCCTCGAAGAAGACCTCGACGAGCCCGATCGCCTCCCCGTCGCGCCGCAGCGTGCGCGAGACGAGCCGCGGGTCGCCCAGCGCCGCCTCCAGCGCGGAGTCGGAGAGCGCGAGCCGGCCCATCCACAGCCAGGGCGCGCCGATGCGCCGGAACAGCGCGCGGTAGGGCTGGAGCCGCGTGTCGGTGTCGACCAGGGCGAGGTCCGGACGCGGCTGCGCGTCGCGAGGCGGCGGCGGCGCGTGCATCTCCAGATAGGTCACGACATTGGCGAGCTTGCCCGGCGGCAGGTCGGTGTAGCCGTCTAGGGCGCAGGCGAGCGTATCGGGGCCGTGGGCGTGCATGGTGGGCTCCGGCGGGGGCGCGGCGGCGCCGCTCACTCCATCACGGCGGCCTTGAGGATGCAGACCATGGTGGCGCGGCCGGGCTCGTCGCCGACGCAGCGCACGGTGTGCGGCCGGTCGCAGCGATAGCGCAGGGTCTCGCCGGTGCGGGCGCGCTGCACGACGCCGGCCACCTCGACCTCGAACTCCCCCTCCAGCACCGAGAGGTGCTCGACGGAGCCGCGCTGGTGCGCGTCCGAATCGAGCACGCCGCCGGGGTCGGAGGCGACGTCGTACCATTGCAGCCACTCGACGGTCTTGATCCAACCGATGATGGACAGGCGCATCTTGCCGTCGTCGGAGACCAGGATCGGCGTGTCGGCGCGCGACGACTTCTGGATGAAGGGCTCGTCGTCGACGGTGGCCAGCACGCGCTCGATCGAGACGTCGAGCGCCTGGCTGAGCCGCCAGATCGTGGCCAGCGTCGGGTTGGTCTCGTTGCGCTCGATCTGGCTGATGATCGATTTCGCGACGCCGGATTGCTCCGCCAGCTCCGAGAGCGACAGATTGTAGGCCTTGCGCAGACGCTGGATCGTCTTGCCGAGCTGGCCCGAGAGCACCTGCGCCCCCGCCTCGAGCTCGCGCGTGCGCTCCTTGCCTTCGACGCCCATGAGGCACCTTCCCGCCGAGAGCGTTCGTCAAGCAGAACGCCCGTTTGTCACTACGGACGCACCATGCCCAAGCGTGCAGTGCGGCGCAAGCGATTCCGCCCGGTTCTTCGCCGCAGGCTCGAGGCCTCGGCCGTCCCCGTCTGGGTCGCGCGACGGCCGGCGCTCGCATCGTCGTGAAACATCGCCGTTCCCAACCATGAACGATCCGCATTGCGTCCGGTTTCCGCGTCGATAGGATGCGCGCGCCAAGGGACATCGAGCAGCCCCCAGGGCCCCCAAGGAGCCTGAAGAGACCTGATGACCACCCGCCGCACCCTCGAGAGCCTGCGCTCCCAGCGCTGGTACGCCGCCGACGACATGCGCGCCTTCGCGCATCGCCAGCGCACCCAGCAGATGGGCATGCGGCGCGAGGAGTTCATGGGCAAGCCCGTGGTGGCGATCCTCAACACCTGGTCCGACATGAGCCCGTGCCACGCGCATCTGCGCGAGCGGGCCCAGGCCGTGAAGCGCGGCGTCTGGCAGGCGGGCGGCTATCCCGTCGAGCTGCCGGCGCTGTCCGTGGGCGAGGTGATGGTGAAGCCCACCACCATGCTCTACCGCAACTTCCTCGCCATGGAGGCGGAGGAGCTCTTGCGCTCGCACCCGGTCGACGGGGCGGTGCTGCTGGGCGGCTGCGACAAGTCCACGCCAGGGCTCCTGATGGGCGCGATCTCGATGGACGTGCCGGTGATCTTCTGCCCGGCGGGCCCGATGTCGAACGGGCAATGGCGCGGCGTGAAGACCGGTGCCGGCACCCACACGAAGAAGTACTGGGACGAGTACCGCGCCGGGCGCCTCTCGGCGCAGGACTGGGTCGACCTCGAGAGCCGGATGACGCGCTCGGCCGGCACCTGCAACACGATGGGCACGGCCTCCACCATGACCTCCATCGTCGACGCGATGGGGCTCACGCTGTTCGGCGCGTCCTCCATCCCAGCGGTGGATTCCGGGCACTCGCGCATGGCGGCCGCCTGCGGCGAGCGCATCGTCGCGATGATCTGGGAGGACGTGCGCCCCTCCACCATCCTCTCGCGCGAGACCTTCACGAACGGGCTCGTCGCCTACATGGCCATGGGCGGCTCGACCAACGCGGCGGTCCATCTCGTCGCCATGGCGCGACGCGCGGGCGTGCACCTGACCCTCGACGACATGGCGGAGGTCTCCGCGCGCATCCCGGTGCTGGCGAACCTCTTCCCGTCCGGCGACTACCTGATGGAGGACTTCTGGTTCGCCGGGGGGCTGCCGGCGCTCCTGAAGAAGCTCGAGGCGCATCTCGACCTCTCCCGCCCTACGGTGGAGGGCCGCACGCTGGGCGAGGCGCTCGCCGACGCGCCGTGCTGGAACGACGACGTCATCCGCGATCTCGACAATCCCGCCGTCCCGCTGGCGCAGGGCCGCACCCTCGCGGTGCTGCGCGGCAACCTCGCCCCCGACGGCGCGGTGATGAAGACCTCCGCCGCGACCCCGAAATTCCTGCGCCACGAGGGCCGTGCGCTCGTCTTCGACGATCCCGGCGCGATGAAGGCCGCGATCGACGACCCCGACCTCGACGTCGACGAGAACACGGTGCTGGTGCTGCGCAACGCCGGCCCCGTCGGCGCGCCGGGCATGCCCGAATGGGGCAACCTGCCGATCCCCAAGAAGCTGCTCCAGGCCGGCGTGCGCGACATGGTGCGCATCTGCGACGGGCGCATGAGCGGCACGCATTACGGCACCTGCGTGCTCCACGTCTCCCCTGAGGCCGCCGTGGGAGGTCCGCTGGGCCTGCTGCGCACGGGGGACGTCGTGGTGCTCGACGTTCCTGCGGGGCGCATCGACATGAGGGTCGACGAGGCCGAGCTCGCCCGGCGCCGCGCGGAGTGGACGCCCACCGCCTATCGCTACGACCGCTCCTTCGCGGCCCTCTACCAGCGCCACGTCTCCCAGGCGCACGAGGGCTGCGATTTCGACTTCCTCGCGTCGGGACCCGCCGTCCCCGAGCCGCCGATCTACTGAGGCCGCCATGATCGACATCACGAACCGCTTCAAGCGCCGTCTCGCGGCGGGACCGTCCGCACCTCTGGGGAGCTGGCTGATGGCGGCTGCGCCCGCCACCGCCGAGGCGATGGGGCATGTCGGCTTCGACTTCCTCGTCGTCGACATGGAGCACGTGCCGATCGATCTCGGCGACCTCGCCCACATCCTGCGCGCCATCGGCTGCACGGGCGCGGCGCCCGTCGTGCGCCTGCCCTGGAACGACCAGGTGATGATCAAGCGCGTGCTCGATCTCGGCGCCGAGACGCTGATGGTGCCCTTCGTCGAGAGCGCCGAGGAGGCCCGTGCGGCGGTGTCCTTCGCCAAGTACCCGCCGCACGGCGTGCGCGGCGTCGCCGCCGTCCACAGGGCCTCGCGCTTCGGCCGCGCCGCGGACTACCTCGCGCGGGCCGGCGAGGAGACCTTCACGATCGTCCAGCTCGAGACGCCGCAGGCGATCGCACGGCTCCCCGAGATCGCGGCGGTGGAGGGCGTCGACGCGCTCTTCGTCGGGCCGGGCGACCTGTCGGCGGCGATGGGGCGGATGGGCCAGGTCGGCCACGCGGAGGTGCAGGCGCTGATCGCGCAGGCGGCGCGGGGCGCGAAGGCGGCGGGCAAGCCGATCGGGATCGTCGGGCCCAATCCCGAGATGGTCGCGCGCTTCCTCGATTACGGCTATTCCTTCGCCGCGGTCGCCTCCGACCTCGCGATGATGACCGGCCGTGCGGCGGACTGGCTCGGAACCCTGCGCGGGGCGGGCGCATCCCCGACCGGCGGCCCGACCGCCGCCTATTGATTCGAACGGGAAGGCCCGACGCCATGACCGAGATCGTCAGCCTCGCCGACGGAGAGCTCGCCCTCGACATCGCCCCGGAGATCGGCGGCGCGATCGTCGGCTTCCGCATCGGCGACACGCCGATCCTGCGCGAGACGACGGACGAGGCGCTCGCGAGCGGGGACGCGACGAAGCTGTCGAGCTTTCCGCTCGTTCCCTTCTCCGGCCGCATCGCCTGGGCGCGCTTCGGCTTCTGCGGCGAGGAGCATGCGCTCACGCCGAATTTCGGCGAGAACCCGCACTATCTCCACGGTTTCGGCTGGCGCAGCCGCTGGGCCGTGGGGCGTCGCGACGCGGCGTCCGTCACGCTCGTGCTCGACCACGATCCCGCCGCGGGCCCGGAGGCCGCCGGCCGCTGGCCCTTCGCGATGCGCGCCGAGCTGACCTACGCGCTCGGACGCGGCGCACTGTCGATGACGCTCGCGGTGGAGAACCGCGACGCCCGCCCGATGCCCTGCGGGCTCGGCTTCCACCCCTACTTCCCCCGCCGCCCCGGCGCGACGCTGCGCTTTCGCGCCGCGGGCGTCTGGATGCCCGACGAGAACGAGATCCCGACGCGGCGCGAGGCCCCCGCAGGCGACACCGACTTCTCGACGCCCAAGGACGTCGACAGCGTCACGCTCGACAACGCCTTCTCGGGCTTCGGCGGCACGGCGGAGCTGGCCTTCCCCGACCGCAAGCTGGCGCTGACCGTCGCCGCGGAGGCGTTGTTCTCGCATGCGGTCGTGTTCGTGCCGCCGGGCAAGGATTTCTTCTGCGTCGAGCCGGTGTCGCACATGCCCGACGCCATCAACCGCATGGCCGAGGTGAAGGACCACGGCCTGCGCATCCTCGCGCCGAACGAGCGCCTCGTGGGCGCGGCCCGCATCGGCGTGGAGCGCCTGCCATGACTGACGCCCGCCTCGTCCTCGATTGCGCGGCCCGGCTCGGCGAGAGCCCTGTCTGGGACGCGCAGGAGCAGGCCCTCTACTTCGTCGACATCAAGGGCCGTGCGCTGCACCGCTACCACCCCGAGAGCGGCGCGCATGCGGTCGCTTCGGTAGCCGAGGACATCGGCTGCATCGGCCTCACCAAGGGCCGCGCGCTGATCGCGGGGATGCGCTCGGGCGTGTTCCTGATCGGGCGCGACGGCGCGAGCCTCAAGAAGCTCGCCGACAACGCCGAGGACCAGTCCTGGTCGCGCTTCAACGACGGCCGCGTCGATCCCGCCGGGCGCTTCCTCGTCGGCACGATCGACGAGGAGCGCCGCGGCCGCGCCGGGCTCTACCGGCTCGACCGGTCGGGCCTGACGAAGCTCCTCGACGGGCTGATGACCTCGAACGGCCTCGCCTTCTCGGCGGACGGCGCCCAAGTCTGGCACGCCGACACGCCGCGCTTCACCGTGACCCGCTACGCCTACGACGCGGCCACGGACGCGCTCGGCGAGGGCGAGGTGTTCTGCCGGCTCGACGAGGCGGCGCCGGATCGGGCGCGGCCGGACGGCGCGGCGCTCGACGTCGACGGCTGCTACTGGACCGCGCTCTACGAGGGCGCGCGGATCCAGCGCTGGTCGCCCCACGGGGAGCTCCTGCGCGAGGTCGCGATCCCCGCGCGCTGCCCCACCATGGTCGCCTTCGGCGGGCCGGAGCTGAAGACCCTCTACGTCACCACCGCCGGCGGCGATCGCCCGGAGGAGGAGCGCGACCGCTATCCCCACGCAGGAGGCCTGTTCGCGCTCGAGGTGGACGTGCCCGGCCGGCTCGAGCCGCTGTTCGACCCGGATGTCTGAGATCATGACGCACGACTACACCCTCGCCCGCTACGCCTCGCTGAAGGACGAGAGCGTCGTCGTCACCGGCGGCGCGTCGGGGATCGGCGCGGAGCTGGTGCGCGCCTTCGCGGCGCAGGAGGCGCGCGTCGCCTTCCTGGACATCGACGAGGCGAACGGCGCGGCGATCGCCGCCGAGACCGGCGCGGCCTTCGAGCCCTGCGATGTCACCGACATTCCGGCCTTGCGCGCGACGCTGGCGCGGATCGAGGCCCGCCAGGACGGCGTGGGCGTGCTCGTCAACAACGCCGGCAAGGACGACCGCCACGCCATGGAGAGCGTCGAGCCGGAGTACTGGCGCCGGGCGCTCGCGCTCAATCTCGACCACCAGTTCTTCGCCACGCAGGCGCTGGCGCCCGGCATGGCGGCGCGCGGCGGCGGCTCGGTGATCCTGCTCGGCTCGATCTCCTGGATGCGCGGACGCCCCGGCTTCGTCGGCTACACCACGGCCAAGGCCGCGATCAACGGCATGACGAAGACGCTGGCCCGCGAGCTCGGTCCCTCGGGCGTGCGGGTCAACTGCCTCGTGCCGGGCGCGATCCTGACCGAGCGCCAGGAGACGCTCTGGCTCACGCCGGAGCTCAACCAGCAGTTCATCGACCTCCAGGCCCTCAAGTTCCGGCTCGACGCCAGCCACGTGGCGCGCATGGCGCTCTTCCTCGCATGCGCGGAGAGCGCCGGCTGCACGGGCGCGAATTTCGTCGTCGACGCCGGCCTCACCCAGAACTGAAAGACGAGGCACCTCATGCGCATCGTCCCCGCGGACGACGGCTTCGACCTCTTCCTCGCCGAGCGTCTCGTCCTGCGCCACCGCCCGGACCGGCCCTGCCTCTTCGTCGGCCACGGGGAGCCGCGGATCGAGATGTATCGCGGCAATTTCGAGATCGAGGACCATGTCGAGGAGCGCGTCGGCCTGCGCCACGCTGCCATCGCCGGGCGGCTGATCGCCTTCTCGGCCCACGAAGGCGAGAAGCCCCGCCTCGTCGTCGCCGTGGAGGAGGACGGGATCGAGGAGGGCGCCCTCGTCTTCGTCGAGGCGCATGCGCGCATCAACCGGCTGTGGCTGCGCGTCGAGGCGCAAGGAGGCGAGCGGGTCTTCGGCGGCGGCGAGCAGATGTCGTATTTCGACCTCTCCGGCCGCAAGTTTCCGCTCTGGACGTCCGAGCCGGGGGTGGGGCGCGACAAGACGAGCGACATCACCTTCCAGGCCGACAAGCTGGGCGGGGCCGGCGGGGACTACTGGCACACGAACTACCCTCAGCCGACCTTCCTCTCGACCCGCCGCTACGCGCTCCATGTCGAGACCACGGCCTACAGCGCCTTCGATTTCCGCCGCACTGGCTTTCACGAGATCGAGGTCTGGGCCGTGCCGGAGCGCGTCACCTTCCACGGGGCGCGCTCGTTCGAGGCGCTGGTCTCGCGGCTGTCCACCCGCTTCGGCCGCCAACCGCCGCTGCCCGAGTGGCTGATGAACGGGGCGATCATCGGGCTCAAGGACGGGGCGAATTCCTTCGCGCGGCTGGAGACGTACCTGGAGGCCGGCTGCGCGGTCTCGGCCCTGTGGTGCGAGGACTGGGTCGGCGTGCGCGACACGAGCTTCGGCCGGCGCCTGTTCTGGGACTGGCGGGCGAACGAGAACTGGTACCCGCGCCTCGGAGAGGAGATCGCCCGGCTGCGGGAGCGCGGCATCCGCTTCATGGGCTACGTCAACCCCTACCTCGCGGTGGACGGCCTGCTGTTCGAGGAGGCCGAGGTCGGCGGACACCTGGCGCGGAACGCCGAGGGCGGGACCTACCGGGTCGATTTCGGCGAGTTCGACTGCGGCGTGGTCGATTTCACCTCGCCCGCCGCCTGCGCCTGGTTCGAGGAGCGCGTCATCGGGCACGAGCTGATCGACGAGGGCCTGTCGGGCTGGATGGCCGATTTCGGCGAGTATCTGCCCATCGACGTCGTGCTCTCCGACGGCTCCGACCCGCTCCTGATGCACAACGCCTGGCCGGTTCTGTGGGCCGAGGTGAACGCGCGCGCGGTGGAGAACCGCGGCATGACCGGGGAGGCGCTGTTCTTCATGCGCGCCGGCTTCTCGGGCGTGCAGCGCCACTGCCCGCTGCTCTGGGCCGGAGACCAGTCGGTGGATTTCTCCCGCCACGACGGGCTCGTCACGGTGATCTGCGGCGCGCTCTCCTCGGGCCTCGTCGGCAACGCCTACCACCACAGCGACATCGGCGGCTACACCAGCCTGTTCGGCAACGTGCGGACGGCCGAGTTGATGATCCGCTGGGCGGAGATGGCCGCCTTCACGCCGGTGATGCGCACCCACGAGGGCAATCGCCCGCGCGAGAACCTGCAATACGACGACAGCCCGGAGCTGCTCGCCCATTTCGCCCGCGCGACGCGGATCTGGAAGGCGCTCGTGCCCTACCTGCGCACGCTGATCGACGAGGCGCGGGAGACCGGCCTGCCCTGCCAGCGGCCCCTGTTCCTGCATTTCGAGGACGATCCGCGCGCCTACGAGACGCATGACTCCTATCTCTACGGCCGCGACCTGCTGGTGGCGCCGGTCTGGAAGGCGGGCGCGCGCAGCTGGACGACGTATCTTCCGGCGGGCGCCGAGTGGGTCCATCTCTGGTCGGGCCGGACGATCGCCGGTGGGCAGGACGCGGAGGTGCCGGCGCCGTTCGGCGAGCCGCCGGTGTTCTGGCGCACGGGCAGCGCCTTCGGTGAGCTGTTCGCGGGATTGGCGCGGATCTGACGCGCCACGCGAAAGTGGCCACCCGGCATTCGCCCCCTCCGGTCCGCCTGCGCCTCCCACCTCCCCTGCGGGGCTATGGCGTTCACGGATCTCGCGGGCGCCGACGGGGCGGATCGCGCTCATCGAGTCGACGCGGGTCTTCCTTCCCCCTCGTGGGGAAGGTGGCGGCGAAGCCGACGGATGGGGGTCGGCGGGCAGTGCTGCTCCTCGTAAACAGGGCCGAGCGGCTGCTGCAGTCTTGCAACTCCGTCGAGCAAATCCTGCACGACCCCCACCCCCGACCCCTCCCCGCAAGGGCCAGCCGACTCACACATCGTCCTGCGCCACTCGCGGTCCCGAACGAGCGGCGTCGTGGACGTGCTCGACGAGAAAGCCGAGCTTTCTCCTTCCCTGTAGGGGAAGGTGGCTCGGCGCAGCCGAGACGGATGGGGCGCGCGGGACGCGCGTTCGGCGAAGCCGAAACAGTGCAGGTCCTGACGGCTCGGTGGAGCCCGATGTCCGCTGCGCGGACCGCGCCTGCGGCGCGCCCCATCCGTCCCGCCGCTTCGCGTCGGTCCACCTTCCCCTACAGGGAAGGAGAGGACCCGGCTCGATCCTCGGCGCGAAGCACGAGCGTCGGCATGGGACTGCAGGAGATGTGTGCATCGACTAGCCGCAAGGGGGAGGGAAGACCGGCAGCAGCCTTCACGGGCGGTCGGGAACGCCTGATTTCCGTGAAACCGATAGCCCCGCAGGGGCGGTCGACGGCGCGAAGAGCCGGCGGGTGTGGGCGGTTGGGGCGTGGCATGTGCGACAGCAGTTTCCCCGCGACGGTGGGCCGCCCTGGCGGGCGGGCGCGCGCGCCTTACATGACTCGTTTACGCAAGACAGCCAGGACGAGCAGCGCCCCATGAGCGACCCGAAGACCCCGCGCGACGCCGAGGGCAACCGCTTCTCCGCCCGCGCCGCCCGCTATGCGCGCGTCGGCGCGAACATGGGCGGGTTCGCGGCCAGAATGGCCGGCTCGCGCATGTTCGGCCGCGAGGACCAGGCGAACGCCGCTGCGCTCGCCCAGGCGCTCGGCGGCCTCAAGGGACCGATCATGAAGGTGGCGCAGCTGCTGGCCACCATTCCGGACGTGGTTCCGCCGGAATACGCCACCGAGCTCCAGAAGCTGCAGGCCGAGGCGCCGCCGATGGGCGCGGCCTTCGTCAAGCGCCGCATGCAGGCCGAGCTCGGCCAAGGGTGGCGTACGCGCTTCGGCGAGTTCGACCTGAAGCCCGCCGCCGCCGCCTCGCTGGGCCAGGTGCACAAGGCGACGACGCTCGAGGGCCGCGACGTGGCCTGCAAGCTGCAGTATCCGGACATGCAATCCGCCGTGGAGGCGGACCTGCGCCAGCTCGACTTCGTCTTCGCGCTCCACAAGCGCATGGATCCCGCGATCGACACGAGCGAGATCAAGAAGGAGATCGGCGAGCGCGTGCGCGAGGAGCTCGACTACGTGCGCGAGGCCAAGCACGCGCGGCTCTACCAGCACGCGCTCGGCGCCATCGACGAGGTGCGGGTGCCCGACATCGTCGACGACCTGTCGACCAAGCGCCTGCTCACGCTCGGCTGGCTCCAGGGCGAGAAGATCCTCGCCTACAAGGAGGAGCCGGTGGAGGTGCGCAACCGGCTCGCGATCGCGATGTTCAAGGCCTGGTGGCACCCGTTCTCATCGGCCGCGATGATCCACGGCGACCCGCATCTCGGCAACTACTCGGTCTTCGAGGAGGACGGCGAGGCGCGCGGGATCAACCTGCTCGACTACGGCTGCGTGCGGATCTTCCACCCGAAGTTCGTCGGCGGCGTGGTCGACCTCTACCGCGGCCTGCAGGAGAATGACCGGGACCGCACGGTGCACGCCTACACGACCTGGGGCTTCAAGAACCTGAACGCCGAGCTGATCGACATCCTCAACATCTGGGCGCGCTTCATCTACGGGCCGCTGCTCGAGGACCGCACCCGCACCATCGCCGACGGCGTCTCGCCCGGCGCCTACGGCCGCCGCGAGGCGTTCGAGGTGCACAAGGCGCTGAAGGAGAAGGGCCCGGTGACGGTGCCGCGCGAGTTCGTGTTCATGGACCGCGCCGCCATCGGGCTGGGCGCGGTGTATCTCCACCTGCGCTCGGAGCTGAACTATCACCGCCTGTTCGAGGAGGAAATCGCCCGCTTCGACATCGACGCGCTGGCCGCCCGCCAGCGCGAGGCTCTGTCGATCGCGGGGCTGGAGCAGCCCCGGGGTTGAGGACGGGAAGCAGCCGACTGGCCCCCACCCGTCGGCGCTACGCGCCGCCGTCCTCCCCCTCCGGGGCTATGGCGTTCACGAATCTGGAGGGCGCCGACGTGGCCGATCGAACTCGCCGCGTCGACGGAGGGCCTTCCTTCCCCCTTGTGGGGAAGGTGGCGGCGAAGCCGACGGATGGGGGTCGGCGGGCACTCCCGGTGCTCGGTCCTCAGGCGAACCGGCTGCGGCAGCCCGGCAACTAAGTCGAGCAAATCCTGCACGACCCCCACCCCCGACCCCTCCCCGCAAGGGGGAGGGGAGACCGGCAGCAGCCGTCACGGCCGTTCGGGACGTTCCACTTCCGTGAGTCCCGTAGCCCCTCCGGGGAGGTGTCGGGGTGGTGGCCGTCGGCGACGTTGCGGGACCGCCCTCACCCCACCTCCACCACCCGCCCGCCGGCGGCCTGGGCGTCGGCCGCGTCGTGGGTAACGAGGAGCGTCGGGAGGCCGCGGGCGCGGGCGCGGGCGAAGACGAAGGCGCGCACGTCCTGGCGCAGGGCGGCGTCGAGCTTGCCGAAAGGCTCGTCGAGCAGCAGCGCGCGGGGCTCGGCGAGGAGCGTGCGCATGAGCGCGACGCGGGCGCGCTGGCCGCCCGAGAGCGTGCCGGGATCGCGGTCCGCGAAGCCGGCCAGCCCCGCCTGCTCCAGCGCCTCCTCCACCACCGCACGCCGCCGCGCCTTCTCGCGCACCGCCTCGCGCAGGCCGAAGGCGAGGTTGCCGCCCACGCTGAGGTGGGGGAAGAGCAGGTCGTCCTGGAACAGGATGCCCACCGCCCGCTTCTCCGGCGGCATGGCGGTGACGTCGACGCCGTCGACCAGGACCCGGCCGCGGGCGGTGAAGGCCTTGCCCAGGAAGCCGCCGACATAGGCGAGCAGCGTCGACTTGCCCGAGCCCGAGGGCCCCATCACCGTCACCACCTCGCCGGGCGGAACCTCGAGCGACAGCGGACCCACGAGGGGCTTGCCTCCGAGCAGCGCGCCGTCGAAGGCGATCGAGACGTCGTCGAGGACGAGACCCTTCATGCCGCCCTCCTCCTGCTCCGCGCGGCGAGGAGCCCGGGTGCCGCGAGCGCGGCGGCGTAGACCGCGAGCGGCAGCGCCGCCTGGAGAAAGGCGGTGACGCCTACCACCCGCCGGTCGGCGCCCGAGGAGAGGGTGACGGCTTCGGTCGTGAGCGTCATGATGCGTCCCGCGCCGGCGAAGAGCGTCGGTAGATAGAGCGCCACGGAGACGGAAAAACCCACGGCGAACGCGGTTCCCACGGGCCGCGCCAGCATCGGCAGCTTGACCGAGACGAACGTCCGCCACGGCCGCGCGCCGAGCCCCGCCGCGATGCGCGCGTAGCGCGGGTCGAGCGCGCGGAACGGGTCCGCGAGCGACAGGAAGACGTAGGGAAGCACGAAGAGCAGGTGCGCCCAGATCACGGCGAGGAGCGTCCCGTCGAGATCGAGCCGCACCAGCGCCACCTGCGCGCCGAACAGGAAGGCGATCTGCGGCACGAGGAGCGGCAGGTAGAGCAGCCACAGCGCCCCCGCGCCGGGCTTCAGGTCGCGCCGCGCCTCGTTCTCGAGGCAGGCGAGCGCCAGCGCGAGCGCGATCAGCGTCGCCGCGGCGGCGACGAGCGCGGTCGTGGCGACGAGGTCGAGCATGGTGGGCGCGGCGCGCGCCCAGCTGCGCAGGGAGAGCGCGGCGGGAAGCGCGTCGGGGTAGCGCCAGCCCTCGGCGACCGACCACAGCGCCATGGCCGCGATCGCCGCGAGGACGAGCCCGCCGGAGACGACCGCGCCCGCGCCGCCGAGCGCGAGGACCGGCCCGGCCGGGCCGCGCCGGCGGCCCCGTTCGCACCAGGCGCGGTGGAGGCGCTTGACGGCGAGCTCGCCGAGACGCCAGGCGAGAATGCCGGCGGCGACGACGAGGAGCTGGAGCGTCGCGGCCGCGGCGGCGACGGGGTAGAGCGCGAGGTCCCAGCCCGTGAACCAGCGCATGGCGAGAACCGCGAGCGGCGGCGGCGTGCCGGGCGCGAGCACGAGCGCGACCTCGACGTTGGAGAGCGAGAAGGCGAGCACCGCGTAGACCGGCAGCCGGATCTGCCGGTAGACCGCCGGCAGCACCACCTTGGCCCAGGCGACCAGCGGCGAATAGCCCAGCGCGCGGGCGGCGGCGAGCGCCTGCGCGGCGCGCACCTGCCCCTGCGCGGCGAGGACCATCAGGACGAGGAAGGCGGTCTCCTTGATCACGAGGCCGGCGACGAAGGAGATCCCGTACGGGTCGCGCACGATGCCGAAGGGCGGCGGGCGCTCCCAGCCGGTGAGCCAGGGGGAGACCACGCGCGCGAAGAAGCCCGAGGAGGCGATCAGGAAGGCGAAGCCGATCGCCACCGCCACGTGCGGCGTCGCCAGCAGCGGCGCGAGCGCGCGCTCGAAGCCTGCAATGCCGGGACGCGTCGAGGCGAGCGCGGCGAAGCCGCAGGCGAAAAGCAGCGAGAGCGCGGTGGCGAGGAAGCCGGTGGTGAGCGTCAGCCGCAGCGAGGTGGCGATCCCCGGCTGCTCGAGGAGCGTGCGCCAGGGGTCGAGCGACAGCCGCGCCTCCCCGATCGCCGGCATCCAGCCGAAGGCCGGCGCGAGCGTTCCGAGAAGCCCCGCGCCGATCGGCACGAGGAACAACGCCAGGGTGAGGCCCGGCGCGAGGCGCAGGGGGTCGCGGCGGGGGGTCATGGGCGTCGCGCCCCCCGCGATGGGCCGCCGCCGGCCGACGATCGAGACGACGCCGAGGATCGACGCGTGCCTTCTCCTTCCCTGTAGGGGAAGGTGGCTCGGCGAAGCCGAGACGGATGGGGGGCGCGGGACGCGCGTTCGGCGAAGCCGAAACAGCGCAGGGCCGGACGGCTCGGTGGAGCCCGGTGTCCGCTGCGCGGACCGCGCCTGCGGCGCGCCCCATCCGTCCCGCCGCTTCGCGTCGGGCCACCTTCCCCTACAGGGAAGGAAAAGGCTCGGCCATTCCCGCCGAGCACCACCACGACGCCGGCAGCGTCTTCGCCGCGTTCCGAAGACCCATGCCGAGCTCTCATCACCCCGTGATCCGCCGCTCCCAGTCCTCGACGAGGCGCGTCATCCAGGAGGGGTGCGGCTCGGGCAGGACGCGCACGAACTCCTCCGGCGCCGGCATGGCCGGGTGGGTGTCGGTGACGTCGAAGGCGGCGCGCTCGTCCGGCGAGAGCCGGGCGATGTCGAGCACGGTGAAGGCTCCCAGGTGCTCGGGGTCCTGCGCGCGGGCCTGGGCCTCCGGCGACATCAGGAAGTTCGCCACCACCATCGCGCCCTCCGCGTTGGCGGCGTTGTAGGGGATCGCCACGAAGGAGGTGTTGCCGATCGTGCCCTCCTCCAGGAAGAACACCCGCGTCGTCTCGGGCAGGCGCCCCTGTATCGCGCCGGCGGCGGCCTCGGCCGGGTTGAACGTGATGGCGATGTCGATCTCGCCGTCGGCGAGGAGCTGGTTCTGCGCGGGTCCGCCCTCCGGGAACTCGACGCCCTCGCGCCAGAGGGTGGGGCGCAGCGCGTCGTACCACGCCCACAGCGGCGCCACCGCCTCGGTGTAGGTCGCGTCGGTCGCGGGCTCCTGGAGCACGGCGGGGTCGGGCGCGAGCTCGACGAGCGCCTGCTTGAGGAATGTCGCGCCCATGAAGTCGCGCGCGGTCGGATGGGTCAGCCGTCCGGGATTGGCCTGCGCCCACGCCGTCATCTCGGGGATCGACCGCGGCAGGTCGGCGGCGTCCGTGCGCTCGGCATCGAAGAGATAGGCCACCTGCGCGATGCGCCAGGGCGCGGCGAGGCCCGCGACCGGCACGGTGAAGTCGACGACGTTCGAGGGCTTGTCCTGCGTGTCGACGAGGGCGAAGCTCGGCAGCGCCTCGACGAAGGGGCCGTAGAGCAGGCCCTCGTCCTTCATGGCGAGGAAATTCGGCCCGTTGATCCAGACGAGATCGACCGCACCGCCGTCGTCGCGCCCCGCCGCCTTCTCCGCGAGCACGCGCGAGACCGCCTCGGCCGTGTCCGAGAGCTTCACGTGGACGACCGAGACGCCGTGGCGGTCGCGCATCTCGCCGCCCACCCAGGCGATGAAGTCGTTCGTCGCCGGGTCGCCGCCCCAGGCGTTCCAGTAGACGGTCTGACCCTCGGCCGCGGCGACGATATCGGCGAAGTCGCGCATCTCCGGCGCGCCCTGCGCGGCGGCGGGCGCCTGCGCGGCGGCGAGGAGGAAGACCGCCACGAGGGCGGTCGCACGGGCCTGACGCATGGAGGTCTCGTCCTTTTCTCGGGGCGCTCGGAGACTATACGGAGCGCGGGCGCCGGACGTTACAAGAGCGGCGCGATTTTTTTCGTCATCCCCGGCTGGAGCGCCGTAGGCGCGGAAGGGAAGGGGACCCAGCGAAAAATGCTGCGCCGAAGGCGCTCTCTCGCCGCCGGAAGGAGCGCCTGCGGCGCAGAGTCTCTTCGCTGGGTCCCCTTCCCCTGCATTCGCTTCGCTCATTCCGGCCGGGGATGACAGCCCCTGCCCCGCTACCCCTGCAGCCGCCCCGTCGTCGCCAGCGCGATCACCGCGTCGATCCAGGCGTCGCGAATCGCGTCGCGCTCGAGGAAGAGGCAGTGCTGCGCGTCCGGAAAAGTGAGCACGCGGCAGGCGGGGATGCTCTCGGCGACGATGCCGTGCAGCCCGGACCGGGTGAAGGCGTCCTTCCCGGCCGAGCCGATCAGCACGGGCACCCCGATCCTGCCCAGCCGCTGCGGCTCGACGACGCGCCGGGCGGAGCGGATGAAGCTACGCCCGAAACCCCAGGTCGGCCCGCCGACGCGCAGATCCGGGTTGGCCTGCGCCCAGAGGCCGAGGATCGCGGCGCGCTCGGGGTCCGAGGAGAGAAGCGGGCGCAGCGCCTCGCGACGCTCGGCCTGATCCAGCCAGGGGCCGGCGCCGAGGGCGTAGGATTCGGCGAAGCCCAGTGCGTTGACGATCTCGACCACGAGCCGCGTCGCCCCCGGCGGCAGGGGCGAGTCGACGCCCACCGCATAGGCCGGCGCGGACAAGGCGGCGGCGTCGGCGAGGCCCGGGACCTCCTCGAGGAAGCGCGTGACGAGCTGGCCGCCCATCGAGTGGCCGACCAGCGTGACCGGCCCGGGCGTCTCGGCGGGGAGCACGACCGTCTCGAGGAAACGCCGCAGCGCGCCGACATGCGCCTCGAAGCCCCAGGCATGCGCCTTCTCCGGGTCGGCGAGATAGCGCCCCGAGCCGCCCTGGCCGGGCCAGTCCATGGCGAAAACGGCGATCCCCGCCGTCAGCCAGTCACGCATCGTCTCGAAATAGGCCTCGACGTATTCCGTGAAGCCCGGCAGCAGCACGATCGTGGCGCGCGGGCTCTCGGGGCCGACCCGCGCCCAGCGCACGGCGATCCCGTCGGGGGCCTCGAAACGATCGAAGGTCGTGCCGCGCGGCGCCGTGAAGCGCGCCGCGAGATCGGGCGGGACGACGACCTCCGCCATCGGCTCAGGCCGGCGTGCGCTCGGCCGGGGAGCCGGCCAGGTGCCCCGCCAGGAAACCCGCCAGGAACCCCGCCAGGAATCCCGCCAGGTCGTCGGTGATGTAGTTGATGTGCGGCTCCTCGACCGCCTCCTGCTCGAACGCGTCGCGGAACGGATCCGTCGTGCGGGGCACGACGAGGGTCGTCGTCATGCCGAGCTCGTGAGGCGCGCGCAGGTTCTTGGCGATGTCCTCGAACATCGCCGCCTTCGCCGGGTCGATCGCATAGCGCTCGAGGAAGATGTCGTAGGCCTCGCGGTTGGGCTTGGGGGTGAAGTTCGCGTCCGCGAGGTCGAACACGTCCTCGAAATGGTCGAGGATGCCGATCTTGGCCGCGACCGCCTCGGCGTGCTTGCGCGAGCCGTTGGTGAGGATGAGCCGGCGCCCGGGCAGCCGCTGGATCGCGTCGCCCAGGGCGGCGTTGAGCTCGATGTGGCGGTGGTCGATGTCGTGCACGAAGTCCATGAAATCGTGGGGATCGATGGCGTGCTCGGTCATCAGCGCCCGCAGGGTCGTGCCGTAGCGGTGGTAGTAGTGCTTCTGCAGCGCCCTCGCCGAAATGCCGTCGATCCCGAAGAGGTTCGCCACGTAGAGCGTGATCCGGTCGTCGATCTGCGGCCAGACCTGCGCCTCGTGCGAATAGAGCGTGTTGTCGAGGTCGAAGATCCACGTCGTCACGTGGTCGAAGCCCCGTGCGTCGGGGGCGACGAAATGGCGGCGCTGGGCCGGCGGCTCGATGGCGGGTGCGATGTGCTTCATGGTCCCGATGAAAAAGGGGCCGCAGCGGCCCCGGAGGTTAGATATAGCGCGAACCGCCGGATTTTGCGAGCGCCGAGGATCGAGCCGGGCTTTCTCCTTCCCTGTAGGCGAAGGTGGCGCCGCGCGAAGCGCGGTGACGGATGGGGCACGCCGGAGGCGTGTTCCGCGAAGCGGACATGGGGGCCTCGGCGCCCATCCCGTCCTGCATGACTTCGGCTCCGCCGAATGCGCGTCCCGCGCGCCCCATCCGTCTCGGCTTCGCCGAGCCACCTTCCCCTACAGGGAAGGAGAAGACTCGGCGCGCCTGCCGAGCTCACGTCCGGCGGATCAGCGTCCCCGCGCCGTGGTCGGTGAACAGCTCCAGCAGGACCGCGTGGGGCACCTTGCCGTCGAGGATGACCACCGCCTCGACGCCCTGCTCGATGGCGTAGATGCAGGTCTCGACCTTGGGGATCATGCCCGCGGTGATGGTGCCGTCGGCGATCAGGCGGCGGCAGTCCTCCACCGTCATCTCCGGGATGAGCTGCTTGTTCTTGTCGAGCACCCCGGGCACGTCGGTGAGGAGAAGCAGGCGCTTGGCGTGCATGGCGCCGGCGATGGCGCCGGCGAACGTGTCGGCATTGACGTTGTAGGTGTGGCCCTCGTCGCCCACCGCCACCGGCGCGAGCACGGGAATGAGCTCGGCCTTGAGCACCGCGTCGAGCACCGCGCGGTTGACGTGGTCGGGCTCGCCGACGAAGCCGAGATCCACCACCTTCTCGATGTTGGAATCCGGGTCGACGACGGTGCGCGTCACCTTGCGGGCGTGCACCATGTTGCCGTCCTTGCCGCACAGGCCGATGGCCTTGCCGCCCTCCGCCGCGATCCAGCCGACGATCTGCTTGTTGATGGAGCCCGCCAGCACCATCTCGACGATCTCGACGGTGGCCTTGTCGGTGACGCGCAGCCCCGCCTGGAACTCGCTCTCGATGCCCAGCCGCTTCAGCATCGCGCCGATCTGCGGCCCGCCGCCGTGGACGACGATGGGCTTGAGGCCCGACTGCTCGAGCAGCACGATGTCCTCGGCGAAATCCTCCGCCGCCGCCTGGTCGCCCATGGCGTGGCCGCCGTACTTGATGACCACGACCTCCTCGTCGTAGCGCTGCATGTGCGGCAGCGCCTGGACCAGGATCTCGGCGCGCTCGAGGGCGGAGGGGGTCGTGTCGGTCATGGCGGCGTCTTTCGTATTCTGGGCGAGTGCGTCGGCGTGCGCGCTTCTAATGCGAATCGCGGCGCGAGGGTAGACCTCCCGTCGGACGCTTTCGCGACGGCTCACCGCCGCACGAACGCCGCCACCCCCACCCCGATCCACCCCAGCATCAGCAGCACGCCCCCGGTCGGGGCGGCGTTCGAGAACAGCGGCTGCCCGGCGAGGGCGCGCAGGGCGAGGTCGCCGGAGAACAGCGCGAGCCCTACGACGAGCACCCAGCCCGCGAGCAGCGCCGCCCTGCGGCCGACGTGCCCGCCCAGGATCAGCGCCGCGATCCCGACCAGCGCCGCGGCGTGAAACAGCAGGAACGAGGCCGACACCTCCAGCGTGCCCGCGCCGGTGAGGTGCGTCGCCATCGCCGAGAAGGCGACGCCGAGCACGCCCGCGAGCGCGCCGAGCGCGAGGAGGAGGCGTTCGGCCATCGCGCTCACACCTCCGGCTGCGACGGGGGGACGGGCAGCGCCACGCCGCGCTCCTCGAGCAGCTGTGCGATGGCCGCGCGCAGCTCGGCGACGCCCTCGTCCGTGCGACTCGAGGTGACGACGATGTGCGGATGCGCCGCCGGGCGCCGGGCGATGCCCTCCCGCGTGCGGGCGAGGACCGCGTCGAGCTCGGCCTTCTTGGGCGCGTCGGCCTTGGTCAGCACCACCTGGTAGGACACCGCCGCCTTGTCGAGCATGTCCATGATCTCGGAATCGTTGGGCTTGATGCCGTGGCGCGCGTCGATCAGGAGCAGCACCCGGCCGAGGTTGGTGCGCCCGCGCAGGTAGTCGCGCACGAGCTGCGTCCAGGCCGCGACCTTCTGCTTCGACACCGCCGCATAGCCGTATCCGGGCATGTCGACGAGGGTGAAGAGCCCGCCCACGTCGAAGAAGATCAGCTGCTGGGTGCGACCGGGCGTGTGCGAGGTGCGCGCCAGCGCGTTGCGCCCGGTGAGCGCGTTGACGAGGCTCGACTTGCCCACGTTCGAGCGCCCGGCGAAGGCGATCTCGAGCCCCTCCATCGCCGGCAGCACCTCGACCTTGTCCGCCGCGGTGCGGAAGTCGGAGTTCCGCGCGAAGACCTTGCGGCCGGGCTCGGTGTAGTCGGGTGCGGGTGGGGTGTCGGTCGCGTCGCTCATGGGGTTGTCAATGGGGGATCGGCGCGCGGGGCGCAAGGGGATGGTGCGGTGGGGGAGGTCCGCCGTCATTTCCCGCCAGCGTGCCGACGTGCTCGGTCCGCGCAAGCGCTGCGCGCTCCTCCACTTCGTTTCGGCCCTTCGGGTGCGCTCCCCTGCGCGCGTCGGCGCGTGCGAGGCACGACGGCTCCGAGGGAACACGACGTGCCCGACTCTCCAAGGGAACAGGCGCTTTCAGGTGGCCGCCGCCCCTGCCTTCCTCGTGTCTTGGCCCATTCCCCTGGAGAGTCGGGCGCGCGTCATTCCCCCGGAGCCGTCGTGCCTCCACCCCGCCTTCGCGCAAACGCCCCGTGCCTTTCCCCTGCGGCTCCGCTACGACGGGAGGGTGACGAACGCGAGGGGGGCGCGCGCGGTGAGGGCGTTGGGGATCGGTACGTTCGTCGAGGAGCTGCGCGACGGCCTGCGTCGGATGGCGCCGTCGCGCTTCCCCTACGCGAAGTTCGCCGCCGCGCTCGTGCTGGGCATCCTCGGCGGATGGCTCTTCTACGAGGCGAACCTGCCGCTGCCCTGGATGCTCGGGCCGATGACGGTCTGCACGCTCGCCGCCATCCTGCGCGCGCCGATCGCGGCGCCCGCCGTGGTGCGTCCGCCGATGTCGGCGGTGATCGGCGTGATGCTCGGCGCCGCCTTCACGCCGGACGTCATCGGCCGGCTCGACGAATGGGTGATCTCGACGATCGGGCTCGCCCTCTTCGTCGCGGTCGCGGGCCTCGCCTGCGTGGTCTATTTCCGCAAGGTCGCGGGCTTCGACCTCCCGACGGCCTACTTCTCCGGCATGCCCGGCGGCCTCGTCGAGATGGTGATCGTGGGCGAGGCGAAGGGCGGCGACGGGCGCACCATCGCGCTCATCCATTCCGCGCGCATCCTCCTCGTGGTGATGACGCTGCCCTTCCTGGTGCAATGGGTCGAGGGCGTCTCGCTGTCGGCGCGCGGCTCGGCCGGACCGTCGGTGTGGGATGCGCCGCTCTCGGCGGAGGCCTGGATCGTCGCCTGCGGCCTCGTCGGGGCGTATCTCGGCCACGTGCTGCGGCTGCCGGCCAAGGTGCTGCTCGGCCCGATGCTGGTGAGCGCGCTCGTGCACGTGACCGGCGTGACGAATTTCAAGCCGCCCGCCGAGATCGTCGCGGCCGCACAGGTCGTGCTCGGCGTGACGATCGGTGCGCGCTTCCTCGGCACGGCCCCGCGCGAGATCCTGCGCATCCTCCTGCTGTCGGTGGGCTCCACCGTGCTGCTCTTGGCGCTGACGCTGCTCTTCGCGACCGTCGTGGGGAAGATCATGGGCATCGGCACGGTGCCCCTCATCCTCGCCTATTCCCCCGGCGGCCTCGCCGAGATGAGCCTCGTCGCCATCGCCGTCCAGACCGAGGTCGCCTTCGTCGCCGCCCACCACATCATCCGCATCGTCTTCGTGATGGGCGGCGCGGCGCCGGTGTTCGCGCTGGTGGGGCGGATGAGGAAGGGGAAATGACGGGGGCGGAACGGGCCGCGCCGCCGCGCCTCCCCTCTCCCTCGCGGCTCATCGATGCACACATCTCCTGCGTCCCTTCTCGATGTCCGCGTTTCGCCCGGAGGGTCGACGCAGTCGGTCTCCTTCCCTGTAGGGGAAGGTGGCCCGACGCGAAGCGGCGGGACGGATGGGGCACGCTGGAGGCGTGTTCCGCGGAGCGGAAATCGGGCGTCCTCGAGCCATCCGGTCTTGCGCCGTCCAGCCCTGCACCGTTTCGGCTTCGCCGAACGCGCCTTCGGCGCGCCCCATCCGTCTCGGCTTCGCCGAGCCACCTTCCCCTACGGGGAAGGAGAGGGGCTCGGCCCGCTCGTGTGGACCTTCCGACGACGCGGGAAGACGTGTGAATCGGCGAGCCCCGAGGGAGAGGGGAGTTCCGTCGCGCCCTCGATCACCCGGAGCGGGAGACGGCTTCTACTCCCCCGCCCGCCGAAACAGATCCCCCTCCCCCGCCCCGCCCGCATCCCCGTCCTCGAACTCCAGCGCCTCGATCCGCCGCCCCCGGCGGGAGATCTTCTCCGTCGAGGTGCGGATGGCGGCGACGTCGTCCTGGGCCTGGCGGAAGTGCTGGTCGAGGCGCGCGACGCGGTCGTCGAGCCTCCCGATGTCGGCGAGCAGCCGGGCGACCTCCGTCTGGATGACGCGGGCCTCCTCGCGCACCCGGGCGTCGCGGGCGAGCGCCTGGACGACCTGGATCGCGAGCGCGAGCAGCGCGGGGGAGACGATCACCACGCGGGCGCGGTGGGCGCGCTCGACCACCTCGGGGAAGTGCTCCTGCAAGTCGGCATAGAGGCTCTCGGCGGGGACGAACATCAGGGCCGTGTCCTGGGTCTCGCCGGGGATCAGGTATTTTCCGGCGATGTCCTGGACGTGGCGCAGGACGTCGGCGCGCACCTGCTTTCCCGCGCGGGCCTTCGCCTCGGCCGAAGCCGCGTCGCGCCACCCGGAAAAGCTCTCCAGCGGGAACTTGGCGTCGATCACGAGCGCGCGGGCGTCTCCGGGGAGCCGCACCAGGCAATCGGGCCGCACGCCGGTCGACAACGTCGCCTGGAAGGCGAAGGCGCCCGCGGGCAGCCCGTCGCGGACGATGGCCTCCATCCGCCCCTGGCCCCAGGCGCCCCGCGCCTGCTTGTTGGAGAGCACCTTCTCGAGGCTCGTCACCTGCGCCGACAAGGCGCCGATCGCGCCCTGGGCGGCGTCGATCACCGCGAGGCGGGCGGTGAGCCTGCCGAGGCTCTCGGCCTGGCTCGCCGCGCCGCGCTCGATGCGCTCGGCCAGCATGCGGGCGAAGTCGCCCTGGCGCGAGCCGAACACCTCGGTGAAGGAGGTCATCCGCCCGGTCATCTCGGCCTGGCGCCGGGCGATCTCGGCCATCGCGGACGCCACCCCGTCGCGCTCGCGGCGCAGGCGGCGGACGGTGGCGACGAGGTAGACCAGCAGGACGAGGGCGAGCGCGCCCCCCGCGAGGGCGATCGCGGCGGGATCGGCGGCGGCGAGGCGGGCGAGGAAGGCGTCCATGGCGGGGGAAGCCTCGCACGGAAAGTGCGAACGAAGGCTGAACGGCGCGGATGCGCGGCCGGGGCGATCGGGGAACCGGCGCAGGCCCTCTCGGTTGGGTTCGCGAGAGACGGCTCCAGTCCCCCCCGAGCGCGAGAGGCAGCCGATGGACGAGAGAAACGCCCCCGCCGGCGAGGGCGAGACGGGATCCCGCCTCGCGCTCGCGGGCGAGGCCGTGCGCGCGGCCGGGCGGCTGAAGATCACGATGTGGCTCATCGGCATGCTCGCCGCGCTCGCCGTCGCCTGGACGCTGCGCGAGACGCGGATGGTGACGATGCCGCTCGCCTTCGCCTTCTTCATCGCGATCGCCGTGGCGCCCGTCAGCGGCGCGGTGCGCGCCCGCATGCCGGGCCGGCTGCGCTGGCTCGGGCCGACGGCGGCGATGGCGGTGATCCTGGTGATCCTCGGCGCCTTCCTCGCCGGGCTGTGCGCGGCCGCCGAGCAGGTGGCGGAGCGGCTGCCGGGCTATGCGGACGAGGTCGGCGAATGGTGGTCGGCGGCGCGCGACGGCGAGGTCCCGACCAGCGCGGGAGGCGGTGCCGAGAGCGGGGCCGAGAGGGGGGCCGAGAGCGGGTCGGAAGTCGGCGGCGCTCTCGCGAGCGCGGCGCAGGCGCTGCCGGGCGAAGGCGGCCTCCAGGGCGCGCTCGACCGGATCGCGTCCTACGCCCAGACGATCCTCTCCTCGGCGGCGACCGTCGCGGCCGGCGTCGTGCTGATCTTCTTCTTCACGCTGCTGATGCTGCTCGAGGCGCCGACCTGGAGCGCCAAGCTGAAGGCGATCACGCGCGACCACGACGCCATCGGCTGGGCCCGCTCGGTGACGGCGATCGCCCAGCGTTTCCGCTGGTACCTCCTCGTGCGCACCATCCTCGGCGCGATCACGGGGACGCTCTACGGGCTGTGGACGTGGGCCTTCGGGCTCGAGTTCGCGCTGGTCTGGGGCCTGCTCGGCTTCCTGTTGAACTACGTGCCGACTTTGGGATCGATCGTCGCCGGCACGCTGCCGGTGCTGTTCGCGCTGTTCACCCTCGATCTGGGCACGGCGCTGATCGTCGCGGCGGGGCTGCTCGTCATCGAGCAGGTGATGGGCAACTTCGTCGACCCGCGGCTGCAGGGCCGGCAGCTCTCGCTCTCACCGCTGGTGGTGCTGTTCTCGCTGCTGGTCTGGGGCTGGGTCTGGGGCGTGCCCGGCGCGCTGCTCGCGGTGCCGCTGACCGTGCTGATCACCGTCGTGTTCGCGCACGTTCCGGGCCTGCGCAAGATCGCGCTCGTGCTCTCCGCCGAGACCGACATGAAGGGCCTCGAGGAGCGCACCGAGCCGCGGTGAGGCGCGAATGGGAGGTGGCTCCCCAATCGCCCCCACCCGCCGGCCCTCCAGGCCGTCGACCTCCCCTGCGGGGCTATGGAATCTGCATCCCTTGTCGACGCCCGCGTTTCGCGCCGAGGGTCGACGCGGTCCTTTTCCTTCCCTGTAGGGGAAGGTGGCCCGACGCGAAGCGGCGGGACGGATGGGGCGCGCCGCAGGCGCGGTCCGCGTAGCGGACATCGGGCTCCACCGAGCCGTCCGGACTTGCTTCGTCGAGCCCTGCACCGTCTCGGCTACGCCGACGCGCCTTCGGCGCGCCCCATCCGTCTCGGCTACGCCGAGCCACCTTCCCCTACAGGGAAGGAGAGAGCTCGGCTTTCTCGCCGAGTACCTCCACGACACCGCTCGTCCAGGACCTCGAGTGGCGCAGGACGATGCCTCCCAGGACCAGCACTGCCCGCCGACCCCCATCCGTCGGCTTCGCCGCCACCTTCCCCACGAGGGGGAAGGAGAGGCTGCGGCGACGCAGCGCGTTCGACCCGCCACGTCGCCGCCCGCGAGATCCGTGAATACCATAATCCCCGCGGGCGCGGCGGTCGCGACGCCCGCGCTCTGCGCCGTCAGAGCTGGCCGAGCATGGCCTCGGCGCCGGACGTGTCGGCGGTGCCGGGCGTGCTCTCGATGTTGAGCGCCGTGACCACCCCGTCCTCGACGATCATCGAGTAGCGCTTCGAGCGCAGGCCCAGCCCGAAGCCCGTGCCGTCGAGCTCGAGGCCGATCGCCTTGGCGAAGTCGCCGTTGCCGTCGGCGACGAACTCGAGCTTGCCGTCGGCGCCGACCGACTTCTCCCACGCGCCCATCACGAACGGGTCGTTCACCGACGTCACCACGATCGCGTCGACGCCCTTCGCCTTGATGGCGTCGGCGTGGGCGATGTAGCCGGGCACGTGGTTGAGCGTGCAGGTGGGGGTGTAGGCGCCCGGCACCGCGATCAGGACCACCTTGCGGCCCTTGAACACGTCGTCGCTGGAGCGCTCCTTGGGGCCCTCGTCCGTCATGGCGCGGAAGGTGGCGTGGGGCAGGCGGTCGCCGGGCTTGATCGTCATCGTGTCTCGTCTCCGTGAAAGCGGACGGCCCGCGTGCGCAGGCCTACGGGCATGTACCTAGACCATTCGCGCGGAAAGGGCACGCCCCTTCGTCGCAGATGCCGCGAGAAACCTCGCAGCATCGTGACCCGTGTGCGCGCCTCTCGCGTATAGAACGGTGCGGAGCGAGCAAGGAACCGCCGCCGGACGCCCGAGGACGAGACGCATGCCGACCCCGCCCGCCGCGCCTCAGCCCGCGCCTTCTCCCGCGCCTCCGCCCGCGCGAACGCGCGACCCGCGCCTCGACGTGTTCCGCGGCCTGGGCATGTTCATCATCATGATCGCCCACATCCCGTGGAACGTGTGGTCGAACTGGATTCCCGCCCGCTTCGGCTTCTCGGACGCGACCGAGATGTTCGTGTTCATGTCCGGCATGGCCTCGGCCGTCGCCTTCGGACGGGTGTTCGACCGCCAGGGCTTTCTCGTCGGCTCGGCGCGGGTGGCCGAGCGGGTGTGGCAGGTCTACTGGGTGCACGTCGCGATCTTCCTGCTCCTGGCGGCGCTCGTCGCCTGGATGGGGCCGATGCCCTTCGGCGACAAGACCTACATGCAGCAGCTCAACCTCGTGCCCTTCTTCCGCGACACGGCGACGAACCTGGTCGGGTTCCTGACGCTGACCTACGTGCCGAACTACTTCGACATCCTGCCGATGTACCTCGTCATCCTGGCCTTGATTCCGGTCGTGCTGGCGGCGGCGCGCGTGCATGTGGGGGCGGCGCTCGGGCTGATGGCGGCGCTGTGGCTCTCAGCCCAGCTGCGCCTCCTCGACCTGCCCGCCGAGCCCTGGTCGGACCGGACCTGGTTCTTCAACCCGTTCGGCTGGCAGCTGTGCTTCTTCCTCGGCTTCTTCTGGATGCGCGGCGACATCCCCGCACCCGCCTTCGACCGTCGCCTGCTGGCGCTGGCGGTCGTGGTGCTCGCCGCGAGCGTCCCGCTGGCCTATTGGCCGCTCTACGTCGCCGTGGACTGGCTCGGCGCGATCCGCGGCGAGATGGGATGGCTGATCACCAAGACCCGCTTCGGCATCCTGCGGCTCGTCCACTTCCTCGCCCTGGCCTACGTGGCGCTGTGGATCGTGGAGCGCTGGGGCGGGCTGATCCGCAACGCGGCGGCGCGGGTCTGCGCCAAGGTGGGGCAGCAGTCGCTGGCGGTCTTCGCCGTCGGGCTCGTCGTGTCGCGGCTCGCGGGGATCTATCTCGACTTCGCCGGGCGCGACACGCTGACCTACGCGATCGCCAATCTCGCCGGCATCGCGATCCTGATCGCCACCGCCTACCTCGTCGCCTGGTTCAAGTCCGCGCCCTGGAAGGCGAAGGCGCCGAAGCCCGCCGCCGCCGGGAGCCCCGCGCTGAAGGCGGCGGAGTAGGCGGACCGCCCCCGTCGCCCCCACCCGTCGACCTTCGGCCGCCGACCTCCCCTGCGGGGCAATGGCGTTCACGGATCTCGCGGGCGCCGACGTGGCGGATCGCGCTCATCGGGTTGCCGCAGGCCGTCCTTCCCCCTTGTGGGGAAGGTGGCGGCGAAGCCGACGGATGGGGGTCGGCGGGCAGTGCCGCTGCTCGGAAACACGGCCGAGCGGCTGCTGCAGCCCTGCAACTCCGTGGAGCAAATCCTGCACGACCCCCACCGCCGACCCCTCCCCGCAAGGGCTAATCGATGCACACATCTCCTGCATCCCTTGTCGACGCCCGCGTTTCGCGCCGAGGGTCGACGCGGTCCTTCTCCTTCCCTGCAGGGGAAGGTGGCCCGACGCGAAGCGGCGGGACGGATGGGGCACGCCGCAGGCGTGGTCCGCGAAGCGGACATCGGGCCTCGCTGCGCCGTCCAGCCCTGCATGACTTCGGCTTCGCCGAACGCGCGTCCCGCGCGCCCCATCCGTCTCGGCTGCGCCGAGCCACCTTCCCCTACAGGGAAGGAGATAGCTCGGCTTTCTCGCCGAGCACCTCCTACTCCCCCACCGGCGCGTGCGTCTCCACCTCGATCGCGTCCGCGTCGGAGACCAGCGTCAGCCGCAGGGGAATCGGCCCCGCGGCGTCCTTCGGACGATGGGCGATCTCGACCGAGAAGACCCCCTCGGCGTCCGGCGCGGCGGCGGGGGCGAGGAACCAGCGGTCGTCGGGGCCCTCCGCGAGCAGAGTCGCGCCGTGCGGCGCGCGCACCCGCACCGCGAGCGCGTCCGGGCCGGCGCTCGCCACACCGAGCACCGCGAGCGGGCCGTCGCCCTCCCCGAGCGGCTGCGCCACGGGCACCGCGGCGCGGGCGCGCTCGATGGCGACGTTGCTGCCGATCGGCTGCGCCGGCAGGCTCAGCGAAACCTCGGCCGTGGCGGGGATGCAGATTTCCTTGCAGACCCCGTAGAACAGCGACAGCGACAGCGTCGCCGGCGCGGACGGGTCGTCGGGCGTCACCTTCAGCGGCAGGACGACGTGGTCGAGATAGCCGTAATAGGCCCCGAACGGATCCTCGAAGCGCCCCGGCGCCGGCCATTCGATCTCCACCGCGGCGACGTTCTCCGACCCGGCCCAGTCGAACTCGGCGGGGATGCCCGAATCGCCCGGGTGGCGCCAATAGGTCTTGTAGCCGCCCTCCATCTCGATCTCGAGGCCGGCCCAGCGGGCCTCGCCCTCGACCGCGCCGGCCATCAGGCGGGCGCGCGAGGCGTGGTCGTCCGACCAGGGCGAGACGCCCGTCTGCGCGGCCGCGGCCTGCGGGACGAGCATCGCGGCGAGCGCCAGCGATACGGCGGTGAGGGCGAGGTTGAGCATCAGCGCGGGCATCGGTCCGGAACTCGGGAGGGAGAAGGATACTTCCATCGCAGAAGGCCCAATGTCGGTACGGCGGGCCCGTTTCGCCACCCACGTTCGCGTGAGCGGCGATCACGGACACGAGCGGGACGGGCGCGCGCTCCGGTCGCGGACGCGACGCGGATCGAACGGGAGAAGTCGCTTTGACGAAACCGCCCTGCAGCGTAGCATGACGAGCATGTCGGACGGCTCGGACGAGGATGACGCGATGCCCGGCTATCTCGATGGTCAGTTGCTGGTGGCCATGCCCGGCATGGGCGACGACCGCTTCGACCGCACGGTGATCTACGTCTGCGCGCACTCGGCGGAGGGCGCGATGGGCATCGTCATCAACAAGCCCGCCGCCGACGTGAGCCTGCCCGACCTGCTGGTCCAGCTCGACATCGTCCCCGCCGACGAGACCATCCGTCTGCCGGAGACCGTGGGCGAGATGCGGGTGCTGATGGGCGGCCCGGTCGAGACGAGCCGCGGCTTCGTGCTGCACTCGCCGGATTTCTTCCTCGACCAGTCGACGCTCCCGATCGACGGGGAGATCTGCCTCACCGCGACGGTCGACATCCTGCGCGCCATCGCCGGCGGACGCGGGCCCGACCGCGCGCTGTTCGCCCTCGGCTACGCCGGCTGGGGCGCGGGCCAGCTCGAGACCGAGATCCAGAAGAACGGCTGGCTCTCCTGCCCGGCCGACCCCGAGATCGTCTTCGGCGGCACGGCCGAGGACAAGTACGCGAGCGCCATGCGCAAGATCGGGATCGACCCCGTTATGCTCTCTCCCGTCGCCGGCAACGCCTGACGCGTTCGCCCCAACGGCCCCGCGCATTTCGCCGACGCGACGACGATTGCGATGCGGGGCGCTTCGGCCTATCTAACGCCCTTGCTCGCCCCGCGGGCCCGCACCGCCGATCCCACGAGGTTGTCTCCATGGCCCGCGACGTTTCCGATGCGACCCCGATCGAGTCGCGCGACGAGCTCGTGGCGTGGGTCGCGCAGGGCGAGAAGCCCAGCGCCGCCTGGCGGATCGGCACCGAGCACGAGAAGGTCCCGTTCTACCGCGCCGACGCGACGCCGGTGCCCTTCGCCGGGCCGGCGGGCATCGAGGCGCTGCTCGCGGGCCTCCAACGCGCGACCGGCTGGGAGCCGATCGAGGACCAGGGCAACCTCATCGGCCTGTTCGAGGGCGAGGGCGGCGGCGCCGTCTCGCTCGAGCCCGGCGGCCAGTTCGAGCTCTCCGGCGGGCTCATGGCGGACGTGCACGAGACCCGCGCCGAGCTCGACGAGCACCTGACGCAGCTCGGCCGCGTGGCGGCCCCCCTCGGCATCGGCTTCCTCGACCTGGGCATGAGCCCGCTGTGGCGGCGGGAAGAGACGCCCGTCATGCCCAAGAGCCGCTACCGCATCATGATGGGCTACATGCCCAAGGTCGGCTCGCTCGGCCTCGACATGATGCTGCGCACCGCGACCGTGCAGGTGAACCTCGACTTCTCGTCGGAGGCGGACATGGTGAAGAAGCTGCGCGTCTCGCTGGCGCTGCAGCCGCTCGCGACCGCGCTGTTCGCCAACTCGCCCTTCACCGACGGCCGGCCGAACGGCTTCCTCTCGATGCGCTCGCACATCTGGACCGACACCGACCCGCACCGCACGGGCATGATGCCCATCGCCTTCGAGGACGGGTTCGGCTACGAGCGTTACGTCGACTGGCTGCTCGACGTGCCGATGTATTTCGTCAAGCGCGGCGCGACCTATCACGACGTCGCCGGCGCGAGCTTCCGCGACCTGATGGCCGGGCGCCTGGCGCAGCTCCCGGGGGAGCTGCCGACGACGTCGGACTGGGCGAACCACGTCTCCACCGTCTTCCCCGAGGTGCGCCTCAAGCGCTTCCTCGAGATGCGCGGCTCGGACACCGGCCCGCGCTCGTTCCTGATGGCCGCGCCCGCCTTCTGGGTCGGCCTGCTCTACGACCGGTCCTCGCTCGACGCGGCCTGGGATCTCGTCAAGCACTGGACCTCCGAGGAGCGCCAGACGTTCCGCGACGAGGCGCCGACGCTGGGCCTCGACGCCGTCGTCGCCGGGCGCAAGGCCGCGGAGATCGCGCGCGAGACGCTGAAGATCGCGCGGGCCGGGCTCACCCGCCGTGCGATCAAGGATGCGCTGGGTCGTGACGAGACTTCGTATCTCGATCCTCTGGAGCAGGTCGCGGAGAGCGGGCGGTCGCGGGCGCGCGATCTGCTCGACCGGTATCACGGCGCGTGGGGCGAATCCGTGCGGCCCGCCTTTCGGGAATGCGTGCTGCTCGACCCTGCGCCCGCGTGATCGCGGCGTCCTGAGCCTCGGCGAAGGTGATGCGATCGCACTCGCCGGCGTCGTCGTAGACGAAGACGGACCACTCCTCCCAGCGCGGGTACTGAGGCAGGAGCGCCATCATGTCCCGCGCGAAGGCGATGGCTTCGGCGCGCATGGCGCCGGCGCGCCGCGATCGGCGACCGGTTCGGTCGACGACGAGATCGACGCCGTCTGTAGCGTGTAGGTAATGGACGTTCACGGATGCCTCCGTTGGTCCCAACGCGCCCCTGCGTACGGCTTTCGACTACGATTCGGCCTTCGGGCCCGGAATGCACCCCCCGCCGAGTGGCTTTTTCGCACTCTCCCCGCCATCCCCGTAATCCACAGGGGAGAACCTGCCGCTTCGTCGGCTACACGGCGCGCCCGAGCCGGCGCCGCTGCGGCGTCTACGCCGCATGCAGGGCTGTTGCACGCGCCCCGACTCGGCCATAGTCTCGCTCGGCGGGACGACAAGCGCGGGCACAATGCGCCGTCCCCGTCCGGTCCGCGGTCTTCGACGCGGGCCGAGCGATGGGCGAAACCGCTCAGGGGGTGAGACACGATGTTGACGCAGACAGACCTGCCCGACGAGCCCGTGGCGCTCGTCGTCCAGGGCGCCGAGGGCCACCAGCACACGGTGAGCGTGGAGCGCCGGCTCGGCGGCGGCGTCGGGGTGAGCTGCACCTGCGCCATGTTCGCCCGCGAGGCCTGGTGCCGCCACTCGGTCGACGTCCTGTGCATGCGGCTGCGCGCGCTCGGCGTCTCCGACGGCGACCTCGAGTTCAAGCTCGAGCAGGCGGTGCTCGGGACCAAGGCCGAGGACATCGCCCACGAGCTCGACAGGGCGCTGATCGTCTACGAGCGCGCCCTCAAGCGCTTCGAGGACAGCCGCTCCTACAGCCTCGCCGGCGACGTGGTCGACACGATGGGCGTCATCGCCCGCGACATTGCGGACGCGGCCGCGACGCTCCGCGACGTGGCGCTGCGCTTCAAGCGCGCGCTCGAGGCGGCGCCGATCACGCAAGACCCCTGAGCCCGCCCCGAGCGAACCCATAAGCGCGGCGCGTCCGGCCCATCAGCAAACGTCGTTTGCCGCTCTCCCGCGCCGGGCGTAGCGTCCGGCCATGACCGATCTCGCCACCCCCGCGAAGCCCGCCGCGCCCGGGAGCGCCGCCTCCCCGCCCGCGGAGCTCGATGCCCGCGCGCTCGGGCTCTACGCGACGGTGGTGTTCTCCTGGGGCGTGAGCTGGATCGCGCTGAAGGCGCAGCTCGGCGTGGTCGCGCCGGAAGTCTCGCTGCTCTGGCGCTTCCTGATCGCAGCGGCGATCATGCTGGCCTGGGTGCTCGCACGGGGCGAGCGCATGCGCTTTCCCTGGCGCGACCACCTGCGTTTCGCCGCGGCGGGCGCCTTCCTGTTCTCGCTGAACTTCACGCTGTTCTACTACGGCGGCCTGACGATCCCGTCGGGTCTCCTCGCCGTGGTGTTCTCGCTGGCCTCGATCTCGAACCTCGTTCTCGGCGCGCTCGTGCTGAAGCAGCGGCTGGAGCCGCGCGTCGCGCTGGGCGGCGCCATCGGCGTGACCGGCGTCGCGCTCTTGTATTATCCGCAGATCGCCGGCGCGGGCTTCGACCTCGCCGCCGCCGCGGGGCTCGGCCTGTGCCTTCTCGGCACGCTGTGCTTCTCGCTCGGCAACATCGCGGCGGCGAGCCTGCAGGGCCGCGTGCCGCTGATGGCCGCCAACGCGTGGGGCATGATCTACGGCGTGGGCGTGCTCCTCGCGCTCTCGCTCGCGCGCGGGCACGACTTCCGGGTGGAGTGGACCCGGCCCTATCTCGGCGCGCTCGTCTTCCTCGCCGTGGTCTCCTCGGTGATCGCCTTCGCCTCCTACGTCACGCTGCTGCGCCGAATCGGCCCCGCACGCGCCGGCTACGCGACGGTGCTGTTCCCGCTCGTGGCGCTGTCGGTCTCGACCGTCTTCGAAGGCTACGTCTGGACCTGGGCGGCGATCCTCGGCGCGGCGCTGGCGCTCGCGGGGAACGTGGTGGTGCTGGCGCGCCGGCGGACGCACTGAGTGTCGGCATGGACGCACACGACCGACACCGCAGACGCGCCGCATTCGGAATGCGGGTTACGGACCGGACACGTCGTTTCGAACGCAGACGCCTTCGGTGTTTTCACACCGCATCACAACATATGTTTTATTTTTGCGGTAATTCTCCCCACCTAGCGTCCCTTCGTCGGCCATACCGCGCGCGAACGAGCGACAGGCTCGGTTTCTCGCGACAGCGAAGATCGCGCCGACGGGAGTTTGGTCCATGAGAAACTCTTCTGTTCGCGTCAGGCTGCTCGTCGCCTTGAGCTCCTTGTCGCTGCTGCTGGTCGCCGCCGTCGCGGCGGGATGGCTGAGCACGGGCGCGCTGAAGCGCTCCCTGACCACCACCTACGAGGACCGCGTCGTGCCGCTGAGCGACCTGAAGACCGTCGCCGATCTCTATGCCGTCAACATCGTCGACGTGTCGCACAAGGTCCGCGACGGAGCCATGTCCTGGGAGCAGGCGACGGCCGCCGTCGACGAGGCGCGGCAGGGGATCACGCGGCACTGGCGGGCCTATTCGCAGACGCGGATGGACGCACGCGAGCGGGCTCTCGCGGACGAGGCCGAAGCCCTCATGGCGCAGGCCGACCGCGCCGTCGACGTGCTCGACGCGATCATCGCCGACCGTGACGCTGCGCGGCTCGCGGCCTTCGCCGCGGCTGACCTCTATCCCGCCATCGATCCGCTGTCGGATGCGATCAGCGCGCTGGTGACGCTCCAGCTCGAGGTCGCCCACGGCCTCAACGAGGACGCAGCGCAGACCTATCGCAGCATCCAGATCCTGTTCGCCGCCGCCGTCGTCCTCGCGATCGCCGCGATCGCCTTCGCCGCCCATACGGTGGTGAGCGGCGTCGCCCGGCCGCTCGCGCGCCTGACGGAGGAAATGGCCCGCATCGCCGACGGCGACCTCGATGTCGCGATCAGCGGCCGCACCGGGCGCAGCGAGATCGGCGCCCTGGCGCGCGCGCTGGCGACGTTCAAGGACGCGCTCGTCGCCAAGCGCGCCGCGGACGCGGCCGCCGCCGTGGAGAGCGAAGCGAAGGCGCGCCGCGCGAAGGCGCTCGATGCCGTGACCGCGAGCTTCGAGCGTCAGGTCACCAGCCTGTGCAGGAGCCTGTCTGGCGCTGCGACCGAGATGGAATCCACGGCGCGCAGCATGAGCGGGATCGCGGACCAGACCAACGAGCGCTCCACGGGCGTCGCCAGCGCCGCGGGGCAGGCGTCCGCGAACGTTCAGACGGTCGCCGCCGCGACGGAGGAGCTCAGCGCTACGATCCAGGAGATCACGGCCCAGGTCACGACCTCGACGGCGATCGCGACCCGCGCCAAGGAAAACGCCGGGCGCACGGACGCGACGGTGCGGTCGCTGGCCACCCAGACGGACAAGATCGGCAACGTCGTCGCGCTGATCAGCGAGATCGCGGGGCAGACCAACCTGCTCGCCCTCAACGCGACCATCGAGGCCGCCCGGGCCGGCGAGGCCGGACGCGGGTTCGCCGTGGTCGCCGCCGAGGTGAAGGAGCTCGCCAGCCAGACGGGCAAGGCCACGGAGGAGATCTCGGAGCAGATCGGCGAGATCCAGCAAGCCACCCAGCAGGTCGTCGCCGTGATCTCGGAGATCGCCGGCACGATCTCCGAGATGGAGGCGATCTCGACCGCGATCGCCGCGGCGATGGAGGAGCAGGGCGTCGCGACCCGGGAGATCGCCCGCAGCGTGCAGGAGGCCTCGCACGGGACCGAGCAGGTGAGCCGGGAGATCGAGAACGTGCGGCGCGCGGCCGGAGAGACCGGGTCGGCGGCGACGCAGGTGCTGAGCTCGGCGAACGAGCTGGCGCGGAACTCGACGAGCCTCGGCGCCGAGGTCGAGCGCTTCCTGGCAGACGTGAAGGCCGCGTGAGGGCGGCGATGCGCCGTCGCGGGCGAGCGGCTACTCCGCCGCCGCCCGCGCCGCGCCCAGGTTGTCGAGGCTCTGCTTGATCTCCACCGCCAGCGCTTCGGACAGCGCCGTCTGGTCGGTGCGGTTGCGCAGGATGGCGATCTTGCAGGTCGCGAGCGCGGGCCAGCCGTCGGAGGGGCCGAGCACCCGCATGCCGGAGCGCACGGCGCTCTCGGGCAGGACGGAGACCGCGAGGCCCGCCTGCACGGCCGCGCCCACCGCGCTCGAGTTCCAGCTGGCGTAGAGGATGCGGAAGCTCTTGCCGAGCGCCTCGAGCCGGCTCGTCGCGGCCTGGCGCCAATCGCAGGTGGGGCGCCCGAGCGCGAGCGGCACCGGCTCCTCCTCGTGCACGGCATGGCGCGCGGAGGTCACCCAGACCAGCTGCTCGATGCGCACCACCTCGGCCGGGCCCTTGCTCGCCACGTGCGTGACGATGGCGAGATCGAGGTCCCCGCCCTGGATGCGATCCATCAGCATCGGCGATGGCTCGCACACCACGGTCACCTCCGCGCCGGGGTGGGTCTGGGAGAAGCGCGCGAGGATCTCGGGCAGGTAGCGCTCGGCGTAGTCGTCGGGCACGCCGAGCCGCACGCGGCCGGTCAGCGCCAGGTCCTCGAAGGAGGCGAGGCACTCGGCGTTCAGCCGCACGATGCGCCGGGCGTAGTCGAGCAGCCGCTCCCCGTCCTCGGTCAGGCGCACGCCGCGCCCGTCGCGGGCGAAGAGCGGGCGGCCGATGCGCTCCTCGAGGCGCTTCATCTGCATGGAGACCGCCGACTGCGTCTTGTGCACGATGTCGCCCGCGCGGGTGAAGGAGCGCTGGTCGGCGATGGCGACGAAGGTGCGCAGCTGCTCGACGTCGATCAGGTTGGCCATCGTCCTCCCCCTTGCCGGCTCATTCGGATACGTGATCATTCCTATCAGGAACATTCGTTTCCGTCATCCGCCTCGGGATGGCATAACCGCGCTGCAGCAAAACCCAGACGCTCTGGACTGCCGGACCCGCGCCGCGGGCGCCGCCCTTTCGCATTCGCGCCCCGGAGGGGCGTACGACCTCGAGGAGAGCCGATCATGTCCGGCAAGATCCTACCCCCGACCGCTTCGTCGAAGGGCCAGCGGATCGCCCGTTTCGCCGCCCTCTCGCTCGTGGCCTTCGCCGCGACGGTGTGGAAGGCCATGATCAACCGCCGCGCCGTGATGCGGCTCTCCGAGCTCGACGACCGCCTGCTGCGCGACATCGGCGTCACGCGCGCCGACGTCGAGTCCTCGCTCGCGGAGTCCTATCGGGTGGACCCTTCGCACCGCCTCGCGCTTCGACGCCTGGAGCGCAAGCGCGCGCGGCCCACGCTCACGCTCGTGAGCGGCGGTCGCGACGACGCCGAGGCGGCGCGACGAGCACGGCTGAAGGCCACGCTCCAGGCGGCGTGACCCGTTAGCGCCGCGCCTCCCGCTCGGACGACGATCGATGCGCCCTCGGGGGAGACCCCGGGGACGTCTTCCGTTCGCGCCCAACCGCTCCGCGCGAAACCTTGCGCAACGTCACATCCCATCGTAGCGAAAGCTTACGCGCGTCATTGCTGCAATGCAATAATACTAACGCTCGACTCAACACAACTATTTACACCCAGTTCCAGCTCGTATTACCCCTTATGCCATGACGTCGCAGAGCCTCTCCCCTCCCCTCGCGCCGGCCACCGCGTCCCTCTGGGCGGCCTTCGGGCTCGGCCTGGCGGTCGCGGTGGGGAACGGGCTCGCGCGCTTTTCGTATGCGCTGCTCCTGCCGGCGATGCAGGACGACCTCGCCTGGACCTACACGCAGGCCGGCTGGCTCAACACGGCCAACGCGCTCGGCTACGTGGTCGGCGCCGCCTCGGGCTACCTGCTGCTGCGGCGCTTCCGGCCGGCCCAGCTGTTCTCCGCGGGCCTGTGGCTGACCGTCGGGAGCCTCCTGATCACAGGCCTGTCGGCGGATCTGCTCTGGCTCACCGCGACCCGCATCGCGTCGGGCATCGGCGCCGCCTGGGGCTTCTCCTGCGGCGGGGCGCTGATCGCGGCGCGCTATCGCGACACGCCGCAGCTGATGGGCACGGCGACGGGGCTGTTCTTCGCGGGCGCCGGCATCGGCATCGCGGCCGCCGGCGTGGCCGTCAACCCGCTGCTCGCGGCGACGGGCGCGCAGGGTTGGCCCTGGGCCTGGCTGCTGCTCGGCGTCCTCGCCGCGGCGTTCTCGATCTGGCCGCTGGCCGAGGCGCGGCGCGGCCGCGGCGGCGCGACGGACACGGCCGCGCCCGGCCCGCTGCGGCTCGGCGGGCTCGTCGCCCCGCTCGCGAGCTATCTCCTCTTCGCCGCCGGCTACATCGTCTACATGACCTTCATCCTCGCCTGGATGCGCGACGAGGGCTGGTCGTGGGGCGTGTCGACGCTGGTCTGGCTCGTGCTGGCGACGGCGGTGGGGCTCTCGCCCTTCGCCTGGCGCCGCGCCCTCGAGGGCTGGAGCCCGCGCACCACCCTGGCGGCGAGCTGCGCGGCATGCCTCGCCGGCACCGGCGTGCTGCTGGTCTCGTCCGGCGCGGCGGCGCTCGTCGTCTCGGCAACGGTGTTCGGGCTCGGCGTATTCATCGCCCCCGCCTCGGTCGCGCTTCTGGTTCGCCGGACCATGGCGCCGAACGACCTCGCGCAGGGCATGACCTTCTTCACCGTGCTGTTCGCGATCGGGCAGGCGGTGGGTCCCGTGGCCGCCGGCTGGATCGGCGACCGGGGCGACCTCGGCGATTCGCTCGCCTTCGGCGCGGCGCTGCTGTGCCTGGCGGCGGCCCTGCCGCTCCTCGGGGCGAAACGGAGGGCGTGACGAGGGCGCGCGAACGCGCGCAGTGGGCGGGGGACATCGACCGGGGGCGTGACGCGGGGGCGTGACATGAGCCATCAGGGAGGAAAGCGAGCATGAGCGATCCGATCGACCGTATTCGACACTTCATCCGCGACCGGCAGGACGAGCCCAGGGACTTCGCCGACGACGAGGACCTCATCGAGGGCGGGCTCGTCGACTCGCTGCAGTTCGTCGACTTCGTGCTGCTCGTCTCCGAGCTCTGCGGACGCGAGATCCCGCTCGACGACATCGACATCGAACGCTTCCGCACGATCGACGCGATCCGCGCGGCCTATTTCGCGCCGGCGGAGACGGCGGCGCCGTGAGCGCGGCGGGAGCCGCCGCGGCAGCGGGAGCCGGCAAGGCCTACGCGGAGGACTACCGGGTGGGCGAGACGTTCGACCTCGGCGTGCACGTCGTCACGGCCGAGGAGATCGTCGCCTTCGCCGCCCGCTACGATCCGCAGCCCTACCATCTCTGCGAGGAGGCGGGCGCGGCCTCGTTCTTCGGCGGCCTCGTCGCCAGCGGCTGGCACACCGGCGCGATCTGGATGGGCCTCTATGTCCGCACGCTGCTCGACGGCGCGCGGGTGGAGGGCTCGCCCGGGCTCGAGACCCTGCGCTGGCACGCCCCGGTGCGCCCGGGGGACCGGCTCGTCGGCCGCTGCGAGGTGGGCGAGATCGTGCCGAGCCCGTTCCGCAAGGACCTCGCGACCATCAAGAAGAAGGGCAGCCTGACGCGCGACGGCGAGACGAAGCCGGTGATGACGCTCGTCCTGCTCAGCCGCTACCTGCGCCGCCCCGGAGAGAGATCCTCGGAGGCGTGACGGAGCGGCCGCGGGTCGCGCGGGCGACGCGGAGGGGCTGACGCGAACGGGGGGACGACTCGAGCCGGCGCGGCGAGGCTGCGCCGGAGGGCGAAGTGCGCCCGGATGCACAACTCTGAATCGTTTCAATCTCAGCAACCGTGACGGGAGACGCCAGCATGCAGCCGGTTTCCTACACCGCGCAATGGACCGCCGCGATCCGCGCGCTCGAGAGCGAGCGGGCCGAGGGCGCCCTCTTCACCGACGACCTCGCCCGACGGCTGGCCCAGCCAGACGGGTTCGACCTGCTCGAGCGCTATCGCGGCGCGGGGGTGAAGGAGTTCGTCGTCATCCGCACCCGCTATTTCGACGAGGCGGCCGCGGCGGCTCTGTCCGAGCGGCCCGACCTGCGCCCGGTCGTGATGGTGGCGGCGGGAATGGACACCCGCGCCTTCCGCCTGCCCTGGCCGCGGGACGCGCGCGTCTACGAGCTCGACCATCAACTTCACCATGAAGGAGCCTCGGCGGGCCCGAGGACGCGCGACGCCACGTCGAGGACGGCGCGGCGCGGGTCGAGCGGCTGATGGCCGCCCTCGACGTCCCCTTCGCCTTCGAGACGGCCACCGATCCGTTCTTCTACGCGTCGAGCTCGGTGGCGATCCTGTCGCGCGCCTCGCCGACCAAACGCGAGGTCGTGGTGAACGGCAAGGCGATCGCCTCGCTCAACCAGCACCGATCCTATTTCGGCGCGAAGTTCGGCATCCGGCTCGCCGGCGCGCCGATCCACACGAGCTGCGTCGCCTTCGGCCTGGAGCGCTGGGTTGCGATGTTCCAGGAGCGCTTCGAGACCCCGGCCGCGGCCCGCCGCGCCCTCCACGCCATCGCCCCCGCCCCGCCCGCCGCCGCGGCGGCGATCGCCTGATCCGCCCCGGTTCGGCGAGATTCCGAAGGAGCAAGACCATGACCGTCACCGTGCACGCGCTCGACGAGCGGCTGATGAGCCGGCTGCTGCAGCTGTCGCGCAAGTTCCACTACGACCCCTACGCGCGTTTCGAGTGGCCCGCCCCGGAGGCGCTGGAGCGCGACTGCCTGTGGTGCGACGAGGATCTCCTGACCACCTGGGGCACCGACCTGCATGGGCAGCTGCCGCGCGAGACGCTGATCGCGCTCAGCCACTGGGAGTGCATCAACTTCTTCAGCCTGAACGTCCACGGCATCAAGGGCGCGCTCGAGTTCGTGATGGGCGCGATCTACGAGAAGCGTTACGCCACGCTGTCGGAGTACCTGCACTTCTTCATCGCGGAGGAGAACGCCCACATGTGGTTCTTCGCCAAGTTCTGCCTCGACTACGTCGGCAAGATCTACCCGACCGCGGCGATGCCGGAGGGGGCGGCGAAGGACCCGCTCGAGCGCGACCTGTACATGTTCGCCTCGACGCTGATCTTCGAGGAATACGTCGACTTCTACAATCACAAGGTCAGCCGCAACGAAGAGGTGCCGAAGATCCTGCGGGAGATCAACCACCAGCACCATGTCGACGAGAGCCGGCACATCTCCTTCGGCCGGGACGTGGTGACCCATCTCTATTCCGAGATCGCCGCCGCGGACGCCACCGGCGAGGCGCGCGAGCGGGCGCGCCGCACGGTGGAGAAGATCTTCGTCTATTTCATCGGCCTGATGTACAACCCCCGCGTCTACGAGGACGCGGGCCTCGTCGCCGCCACGGGCCTGCCCAACGCCAGCGCCGTCCGCAACCGCCTGCGCAACGATCCGGCCCGGCGGGAATTCCATCAGCAGTGGTTCAAGCGCACGGCCGACTTCTTCGTGCGCCAGGGCATCCTGACCGACACCGCCTGCCTGGAGAAGTGACGCGCGAGGGGACGGCCGCGCGACGGGCGAGCGGCCGTCGGCTCCCCTTGAAAGACAGCCGTATGCCATCCATGTACCATCCAGACGGATGGAGAGCAGCATGGCGAACGGCGCGAAAGCAGCGCGAGACAAGGGCGCGGCGCGAGAGAAGGGCGCGGCGCGAGAGAAGGGCGCGGCGCGCGAGAAGGGCGCGGCGCGCGAGAAGGGCGGCGACAGCGAGAAGATCACGATCAATCTCGGCTACGTCGACCTCGGGCGCGTCGACCTCCTCGTCCAGGAGGGCTTCTACGGCAACCGCAGCGACTTCATCCGCACCGCGATCCGCAACCAGCTGACGCACGAGGGCGAGGTCGTCGCACGCAGCATCGAGCGCCACACGTTCGACCTGGGGCTGCGGGTCGTCACCCGCGCCGATCTCGAGGCCGCCCGCGCCGCGGGTGAGCGCCTCCACCTCAAGGTGGTGGGGCTCGTGCGCCTGACCACCGACGTCGACCCCGATCTCGCCCGCGAGACCATCGCCTCCATCACCGTGCTCGGATCGCTCCAGGCCGGCGCCGCGGTGCGCGCGGCGCTGGCCGGGCGCATCCAGTGATCCCCCGAAGGACCTCTCCCATGAACCGCCACGATCTCCCGCCCGCCCTGCGCGAGGCGCTCTCCCTGACGCGGGCGGGGCGCGTCCTCGACGCGACCCGCGCCATCCAGCAGGCGCTCGGCGGCGGTCGTCTCCCCGATGCCGACGCGCGGGCCGAGCCGGCTCCCGACGGCGCGCCGCGGCTCGCGCCCCCGACCGGGTGTAGGCGATCCGACCGGCCGCGCCGGCCGCTCGGCGCGGTGCTCGCGGCGCTGCGCGAGGGCCGGAAGAGCTTCGACCTGCCGGGCATGCGCGGCCGCAGCGCGCCGCGGCCGGCGCCGGAGTCCGTGCCGGAAGGCGCGCGCTTCGAGACCCGCACCCATGCGGGCGCCGCCGGCGCGCGCCGCTACAAGCTCTACGTGCCGGCCGGCGGAGCCGCGGCGCGCCCGCGCGGGCTCGTCGTCATGCTGCACGGCTGCACGCAGGACCCCGACGATTTCGCCGCCGGCACCGCCATGAACGCGCACGCCGAGACACACGGGCTGATCGTGGCCTACCCCGCCCAGGAGCGCGGGGCGAACCCCAACCTGTGCTGGAACTGGTTTTCCCCCGAGCACCAGGCCAAGGGCGCCGGCGAGCCGGAGATCCTGGCGGGCCTCGCCCGCGCGCTCGCCGCCGAATACGGCGTGGCGGACGACCGCGTGTTCGCGGCGGGCCTCTCCGCCGGCGGCGCCATGGCGGCCGTGCTGGGGCGGGAGTACCCGGAATTGTTCGCGGCGGTGGGCGTGCATTCCGGCCTGCCCGCGGGCGCGGCGCGCGACGTCGTCTCCGCCTTCGCGGCGATGCGCGGGGATGGGGCCGGGCCGACGACCAGGGGTGGCGGCACGCGCACCATCGTGTTCCACGGCGCGGCCGACAAGACGGTGCACGTCTCCAACGCCGAGCGTCTCGCCTCGGGATTGCACCCCGACGCGGAGACGACCCCGCCCGAGCACGGCGAAGCCAACGGCCGCCGCTACCGCCGCGTGCGGATCACCGAGGGCGACGCCGCCCGCCTGGAAGTCTGGACCATCGACGGCGCCGGCCACGCCTGGTCCGGCGGCAGCCCCGCCGGCAGCTACGCGGACGCCGCGGGGCCGGACGCGTCGCGGGAGATGGTGCGGTTTTTCCTGGAGGGGTGAGTGACCGCTCGCTCGGTATTCTCCGGCTTTGCCATGCAATCCGGATACGCTAGCTTGGTCGCGCCCGCAGCCTGGAGGCTTCCCGTATGGCGAGCCGTCAATGCTCGTTCGCATTCTCAAAATAGGGAAGCTTCGATACTGTGGGCGGCAGATCGCGAAGGTCGAGTTCAAGCTTGTCCGACCTCATTTCGAGGTGATCAAGAGCAGTTCGTGGAAATTCATCTTCCAGGTAGCTGATCACCGCGCGAATGGCTGGTACCGCACGGTCCTGCTCACTAGATCTGAACATGGCGGTCCACAAGTGCGGCTGATACCGCGTCAACATACCTAGAGCGAATGCGATTAAGAAAAGGCTTACAATCTTTGAGAATGCGTGTTGACCCCCAAGTCGCGGATACATCCAAAATCGACTTGATCCTGCAAACATGTTACCACTGTCTGTATGCGTATGTTCTGTGAGACCCGGAAGTTCGTCGCAAGCCATGAACGGTCCAATGATTTTCCTTCCTTCTGTATCGATTGTCTTAATATCCAGGTGCCTCAAAATTTCTTCTGCTTCTCCATTTCGTCTGATATCTGTCGGTTTTAGGACGACCGCGCCTTTAGCGCGCTCCAAATGCACTCCAACGCATTGTTCGGCTCCCTGCCAGGGCTGGATGACATGACCAAGGGCCGGTAATGAGAATAGAATGTCCTTGATCAAAACGGTCTCACCGCCTGCTACGCGATCGGCGGGTATCGCTGCTGCAACGGAATAGTGGACACCCCTCAGAAGGTTAAGAGATTTCGTTGAACGGTCAAGGCTCCCGAAAGCTCCTTTAGAGAAGAGTTTCAATTTTAAAATGTTCAAGTCGATTACTTCAGCAAAACCGCCTCTCAAACGATCGTCCGGTGCAAGTCCATGCGTCGCGAAAGACAAATCCGCGTCTTGGTCAGAAAGAACTAACGACATCCCACGAGCAAGATTCAATACTCCGTAGTATATCAGCAACGGTTTTATACTCAGTGCCGAATCTGAGGCTACCTCAAAATAATTGCGTGCGTGGCTGAAGGATGCGTTCGTCCAACTGCAGACCTGATCTACTTGTACGACAGTTTGCTTTAATCGTTCGCGGACGAGTGCCTGCGATTCGTAGATCGCTAATCTCTCCCATACATCACGATTCATTTTGCCTCCTTATCAGCTGAGTGAAGATCGGACCTATCCAACGGCCACCAACAGAAGCTCGACCCAACGTTAGGAGTGGAGTCCCTCACCCCTCACCCCCCACCCCTCATAAACCGGACCCCCGCCCCCTCCCCGTTCGCCTCCACGAACCGCACCCCTGCCCCCTCCCCGTTCGCCTCCACGAACCGCACCCCCGCCCGCTCCACGGCCCCCTTCAGCTTCTCCACCGTCGAGGCGTGGGCGGCCAATACCCCCGGCTTGCCCTCCAGCCGGCGGATCGTCGCCAGCGACACGCCGGCTTCCCGGCACAGATCCGTCTGCTCCCATCGGAGAAGCGCGCGGGCGGCGCGCAGCTGCTCGCTGCTGATCGTCGATCTCGGCACGCGGAACTCGCAAAAAGTGAGGGCTGAGCCCTTGTTTTGATCGGCGATCTCGACACTACCTCTCCCGTCATCGCAACACAACGAATCCCCCTCAGGAGTCCCCATCCCATGTCGGACGACGCATCCCCGTGTCCGCTCGCGGCTCTGTGCGCCGAGGCGGAGCGGCTTCTTCTGGCGCGGGCGCGAGCCGAGCGGGTGGTCGAGGACGCGCGGCACGAGGAAGAGCGGGCGCATGCGGCGCGGGTCGTGCGGGAGGCGGATCTCAGCCTCGACGACATCGCCGCGCGGGCGAGCGCGCTGCGGCCGCGGAGCCGGCGCGGGGCGCTGTTCACGCTGGCGCTCGCCACGGCGGAGGCCGAGGCGCTCGCGCCCGCGGGATCGCCCGCGGCGGCGCGGCTGCGGCGGCGGCTCTACGCGCTGCGGAGCTATCTGGAGCCGGGCCCGCCGGCGCTTCCCGGCCCCGTGGCCAGCCGGTGGATGGTGGTGGACGGGGATCCGCTGGGGTGGCTCGAGGGGTGAGCGGCCCCGCCCGCCGTGTCTCGCGCCCAGCCTACCGCCGTGCTCGGTCCGCGCAAGGGCTTCGCCCTCCTCCGCTTCGCTGCGGCCGCTACGCGGTGCGCTCCCCTGCGCGCGGCGGTGCGTGCGTGGCACGACGGCTCCGGGGGGATGACGGTGCCCCGACCCACCAGGGGGATGGGAGGTCGAGCGCAGGACGAGGACCGCCCTCGGAGCTTCCCGCCTCGTCCCTCCTGTTCCCCTGGAGAGTCGGGCGCGGTCGTGTTCCCCCGGAGCCGTCGTGCCTCCGCACGGCCGGCGCGCGCAGCGGAGGTCACCGCGAAGCGGCCGGAGCGCAGCGGAGGAGCGCGGAGCGCTTGACCGCAGCGAGCACGCCGGCAGGCTGGGAGGAAGAGACGACACGCGCCGTCGGGACGCGCGTTCGGCGAAGCCGAAACGGGGACGGGCTCGACGGCGTGGGGTGGCCCGCTTCCGCTTCGCGGAACACGCCTTGCGGCGTGCCCCATCCGTCTCGGCGCTTCGCGCCGATCCACCTTCCCCTACAGGGAAGGAGAGGCGCGCCCTCTGCCTGCGCCTTCTACTTCCGCCCCCAGAACCCCTCCATCATCGCCTTCATCATGGCGATCTGGGCGTCCTGCATCTCGCGGCCGGCGTCGATCATCTTGCGGTAGGCGTCGAAGGCGACCTCGGCGGCGGCCTGGGCGTCCGCCGGGGGGGCGGGCTCGGGCTCCGGCTCGGGCTTGGGGGGCGCGCCCATCATGGAGGCGAACATGTCCTCCCAGGGGTTCGACGGGGGGGCGGGCTGCGCAGCCGGCTTCGCGCCGGCGCCCGCGGCGTTCATCTGCGCGCCCATCCGGGCCATGCCGTCCATCAGCGTGGAGGCGAGGATGGGGAGCATCTTGCCGGTGGCCTCGCCGGCGACGCCGGCGAGCGCGGCGGCCTGGTCGGAGACCTGGCGCACGTAGTCCGGCGAGCCGAACATCTTGGTGAGCGCGTCCGCGCCCGTGTCGCGCGAGCGTTGCGAGAAGGCGGCCTTCGGGTCGGTATAGGCGCCGGCGAAGGCGCCGGTGGCCATCATCCGCACCAGCGCCTCCATCGCCTCCGGCGTGGCCGCGGAGCGCTGCAGGCCCATGGCGAAGGCCGGCACCAGGGCCGCCACCGCCTTCTGGGTCTCCTCCAGGGACAGCCCGAAGGCCTTGGAGAAATTGTCGAACGCGGCGCCGCCCTGGGCCTGGCGCATCAGGTCGAAGAGATTGGTCATGCGGTCGCGTCGCCTTCTCGTCTCGGGGGCCGCCAGTGTGGGACAACGCGCGAGGGAAGGAAACGTGGTCGCTTTGCGGATGCGCTCCGCTCCCCTATTCCGCCGGCGCGGCCAGCTTCGCGGGGCGGGTGAGCACCGTCTCGCGGCCCTCGTCGGGGTGGCGCGGCACCAGGAACGCCAGCGACAGGGAGGCGAGCGCGATCCCTGCGCCGATGAGGAACACGATCGACGGGTCGGTGAGCCAGATCACGCCGAAGGTGACGGGCATCGCCACCGCGGCGATGTGGTTGATGGTGAAGGCGACCGATGCGGTGGGGGCGATGTCGGCGGGGTCGCCGATCTTCTGGAAATAGGTCTTCTGCGCGATGGTGAGCGTGAAGAACACCCCGTCGAGCACGAACAGCGCGCCCGCGACCAGCGCCGATCCGGTGAAGGCGTAGCCGAGGAAGACGACGACGAGCACCACGTTCTCGGCGAGGATGGTGGCGCGCTCGCCGAAGATCCCGATCGCGCGGCCGAGCAGCGGGGCGGCGACGACGTTCACCGCGCAGGTGACGAACAGGAGCTGGGCGAGCGCGCTCACCTCGTAGCCGAAGCGCTCGACGAGGAGGAACGCGCCGAAGGCCATGAAGATCTGCCGGCGCGCGCCCGACAGGAAGGTGAGCGCGTAGTAGAGCCAGTAGCGTCGGCGCAGCACGATGCCGCGGTTCTGCTTGGTCTCGCCCTGGAAGCGCCTGAAGCCGGCCATGGCGAGGAGGCCGAGCGCGATGGTCGCGCCGCCGGCGACGAGGAACATCACCTCGTAGGACGGCTCCATCAGCATGAAGGCGGCGGCGATGCCGCCATAGGCGACGAGCTGCGCCGCCGCCGCCGCGCCGTAGATCTTGCCGATGCCGCCGGGCGCCTCCTTGCGGGAGAGCAGCTGGAGCGAGAGCGCCTGGTTCGCCGTCTCGAAGTAGTGGAAGCCCACGGACATGATCGTGGTCGTGAGGATCAGCCCCCAGAACGATGGGAGATAGCCGGTCATCGCCACGCCGACGCCGAGCATCAGGATCGAGAGATAGGCGAGCGTCTGCTCGCGCATGATCATGAACAGGAACACGGCGGTGAAGGCGAGGAAGCCCGGGATCTCGCGCACCGACTGGAGCACGCCGATCTGGAAGCCGTCGAAGCCGGCCGCGTCCTTGGCGAAGTTGTTCAACAGCGCCTGCCAGCTGGCGAAGCCCACCCAGTTCACGAAGGCGAGCGTCATCAGAAAGACGACGGGGGAGGCGAACAGGGCGCGGTTCGGCACGGGCGGAGGTCTCTGGAGCGGCGACCCCGCACCGAACGCCTGTTTCGCGCGTTCGTCAAATGCGCAGGGCGCATGGGTGCGGGTTGGCGATACCGCCTTGCGATCGATCAACGTGGCGGGGGCCGGCCGTCGCTAAGGTCGATGGAATGATGCCCCCGCCGAGGAGACGCCCGATGTACAAGACGATCCTGGTCCCCGTCGATCTCGCCGAGCCCAAGGCCTCCGAGGGCGCGCTCGCGACCGCCGCGCGCCTCGCCGACGTCGGCGACGGCACGGTGCGGCTGATCTACGTGCGCCCGCTGATGCCGGTGACGTACATGGAATACGTGCCGGCCTCCTTCGAGGAGGACCAGCAGCGCGAGGCGCAGGAGACGCTCGCCGACATCGCAGCCGGCGTGCCGCTGCCCAAGGAGCGGGTCTCCGCCGTGGTGCGGCTCGGCTCGGTCTACCACGAGGTGCTGGCGGAGGCCGAGCAGGCCGGGGCCGACATCGTCGTGGTGGGCTCGCACCGGCCGACGATGGCGACCTACCTGCTCGGCTCGAACGCCACGCAGATCGTGCGCCACGCGGAATGCTCGGTGCTGGTGGTGCGCTGACGCGCGCTAGCCGCGCGGCACCAGCGTCTCCGGCGGGTCGTCGGGGGCGAAGGGGCGCGGCTTGTTGTGGCGCACCAGCGGCTCGAGCTGCCAGATGCCGATGAGCCCGATCGCCGCGGCGGCGATGGCGATCGCGGTCTCGCCGACGAGCCAGACCTGCCAGGCGAAGTAGGCGAGCGCCCCGATGATCGCCGCCGAGATCACCGCGAGCAGGACCCAGACGGGGAAGGGCCGTCCGGCCTCGTAGCGCGCGCCCGGCGCGGCCCTGGCGACGCGGCGCAGGAGCTCGCGCACGAAGCGGCCGTACTCGGCGGCCTGCGGGCGGGCGTCGAACATCGAGCGGAAGGAGACGGAGGTGAGCACGAGCGAGCGGCCGTCGTCGAAGACGAGCTTCGTCTTCAGCGCGCCCGGGGCGAAGGAGCGCGCCTCGTAGGACAGCCGCACCGCCGCCACGCGCTCGAGCGGCATGCGGTCGGCCCGCCCCATCCGCTCGACCTCGATCGCCCGGCCCTTCAGCCGGAACGACACCGGGAACCCGACCGGCCGCGGGTTCTGGGTATAGAGGAACGCCTCGCGGGCGGAGGCGTCTGCGGGGGAGGTTTCGGCGTCGCGGCTCATGGCCGGTTCCATGGACGCGCACGCGGGGAAAGGCAAGGGCGAGGATGGGGGGGCAGGCCCGCTACCTCCCCTGCGGGGAGGTGTCGGGGTGGCGGCACCGACGGTTTTTCTGCCCCGCCTGGGGGACGTCCCTAGCCCGAGAGCTCTTCCGCCCGCGTCTTCGCGGCGGCGACGGTCTCGCGCATCAGCGGCGGGAGGCCTCCCTCCTCGCGCATCAGCACGGCGAGGCCGGCCGCGGTGGTGCCGCCGGGCGAGGTGACGTTCTGGCGGAGCGTCGCGGCGGGGAGCGGGCTGTCCGCGAGCAGCGCGCCGGCGCCGGCGACGGTAGCGCGGGCGAGCCGCATGGCGAGGTCGGCCGGCAGGCCGGCGGCGACGCCCGCCTCGGCCATCGCCTCGACCATGTGGAAGACATAGGCCGGCCCCGAGCCCGACAGCCCCGTGACGGCGTCGATCAGCGCCTCGTCCTCCACCCACTCGACGAGCCCCGAGGCCCGCAGCAGCGCGTCGGCGACGGCGCGCTGGACATCGAGGACGGCGGCGTTGGCGAAGGCGCCGGTCGCGCCCTTGCCGATCGAGGCGGGGAGGTTCGGCATGGCCCGCACCACGGCCTCGGCCTCCGGCAGCGCCGCCTTCAGGTTCGCCACGGTCTTGCCGGCGAGCACGGAGACGAGGAGCGTCCCCTCCCCGATCAGCGGGCGGATCGTGGGGGCGGCCGCCTCGAGCATCTGCGGCTTGATGGCGAGCACGAGCACGTCGGGCTGGACCCGGGCGTCGGCGGGCGGGTTGACGATCAGCCGGTGCCGGTCGGCGAGGGCCGCGATGGCGTCGGGCACATCGGGGTCGTAGACGCTGACCGCCGGGCCGGGAAGCCCGGTCTCCAGCCAGCCTTCGAGCATGGCGCCGCCCATCTTGCCGGCGCCGACCAGGGCGAGGCTGCGGGGCATACCGACATCGGACATGGAACCGTCTCCGAAACGCGTGGGCCGATCAGGCCTCACCTTCGGTCTCGAAGAGCACGCTGTCGAGGGACTCGCGGGCGGATTTTCCGGCCCAGATGATGAACTGGAAGGCCTGGTAGTGGCGCTCACAGGCCTCGACGGCGGCCCGCATCAGCATCTCGCACTGCTCCTTGCGCGGCTCGGCGCCCCCGGTCAGGAGCAGCGCGTGGCGGAACATCACCACGCCCTCGCCCGCCCACAGATCGAAGTGCCCGACCCAGAGCTGCTCGTTGATCATGGAGACGAGCCGGAGGATCTCGTTGCGGCGGCGATCGGGCACCCGCAGGTCGAAGGCGCAGGCGACGTGCAGCGCCTCGACGTCCTCGATCCAGGTGAACGCCACCTGGTAGTCCGCCTGCGCGCCGCGAACCGCGACCGACATCTCGTCGTGCTCCGCGCGGTCGAAGGACCAGTCGCGCAGGGCGGCCACGCGCTCCACCACGTCGAGCGGGTGCTCGGAGCGGTCGTCGGTGTCGAGGATGAGGAGGTCTGTCATGTCGTTCCGATGGCGCCCGGGCGCGAGAGAGGGTCGAGACCACGTGAAAGACGAGAGGAAACGCGGCGAATACGCAGCCCCAGCCGGCCCACGAGGATCTGCCCCCCGCTGCCGCCAGACGATTCGTCCGCGCCAGCGGCGAATCACCTCGCATTCGACTTTAACGCGCCCGACTCCCGTCTTGCAAAGTGGTTTCACCGTCGAAGATTCGCATGACTCCGACAAGAGTCCGCGCCGGGCTTGTCCACACCCTAGGGGAACCGGTGCAGCGACCGTTTGACTCAGGGGGCCGCCGCCCTCGCCCCCCTCCGGTCCGCTGACGCCCCCACCTCCCCTGCGGAGAGATGGCGGGGCTGCACAGGCGCGACCCACCGCCGTCGAAGGCCCCTGCCGGCCTCCCCCTCCCCCTTGCAGCCAACCGATGCACACATCTTCCGCGTCGTCGGAAGGTCCGCACGAGCGGGCCGAGCCCATCTCCTTCCCTGTAGGGGAAGGTGGCTCGGCGAAGCCGAGACGGATGGGGCGCGGAGCGAAGCGACGCGTTCCGCGAAGCGGAAACGGTGACGGGCACAACCTCTCCAGCACGCCCGGCGCTGCCCGCTTCGGCTTCGCCGAACACGCCTTCGGCGTGCCCCATCCGTCTCGGCGCTGCGCGCCGATCCACCTTCCCCTACAGGGAAGGAGAGCGCGGCTCGCGATGATCCGTAGGAGACCCGAAGCCGCAGGACGATGTGTGAATCGGCTATCCCTTGCGGGGAGGGCCGGGGGCAGGGGTCGTGCGATTTGCTCGACGGAGTTGCAGGGCTGCGGCAGCCGACGCGCACCATACCCGATCGCCGACACTGCCCGCCGCCCCCCATCCGTCGGCTTCGCCGCCACCTTCCCCACGAGGGGGAAGGACGGCCCGCACCGACGCGATGAGCGCGATCCGCGCCCCCCGGGCGGCCTCAGTCCGGGCGGCTGGTGAGCTTCACCATGCGGGCCTCGAGCTCGTCCACCTTCAGGGCGAGGCGATCGGCCTCCTCGCGCGCCGCGATGGCGATGTCGCGGGTCGCCTCGTATTCCTCGCGGGTGACCACGTCCATGTCCTTGACGAGGCGCTCGAGCTGGGCGCGCATCACCGCGTCGATCTCGCGGCGCACGCCGCCGGCGGCGCCGGCCGCGTCGGAGAACAGGCGGGAGAGGTCGTCGAGAATGCGGTTCTGGTTCATGGGTCGCCGTCCTTACTTACGCCGTTTCGTCCTCATGCGGGACGCGATGCGCCCGCGCCGAGATACATGGCGCGCGCGGTCGCAGGGCGCAACCGCGGCCTCAACCGCCGCAGCACTTCTTGAATTTCTTCCCGCTTCCGCAGGGGCACGGGTCGTTCCGGCCGACCTTGCGCCAGGGGTCGACGACGGGCGCGGGGCGGGCGGGTTCGTCGAGGTCGCGATCGTCGATCATGCCCCCGTCTGAGAGCGGATCGTCGGCTCCCATGTCGCGCATCAGATGCTCGATCTCCGACTCGATCGCGGCAAGCTCGTCGTCGTCGAACTCGCCGAGATCGTCGCCCTCCCGCAGCCACATACCGCTACCGGTGACGAAGTCTTCCGACATCGAGACGGGAGCCAGGTCGCGTTCCACCTGCACGTCGGAGGCGCTTCCCGGTTCGCGATGAAACATCGCCTCGAACGTGGCGTGGTCGTCCGCCCAGGACGGAACGCGCCCTTCGTCGAACGCCTGCTTCACCAGCGGCCGCAAGGCCTCCAGCCGAAGAGCGGCGATGGCGGACTGCCAGCCCACCCAGAGCGGCGCGCCGTTCGGCGCCGGGGGATCGTCATGGACGCGCCTCAGCAGGGCCTCGGCCCGCGCGGGGTCGATCGTGCCCGCCCGCGTCGCGCCCGCGATCGCGTCGAGCGCCTGGCTGCGGACCCATTCGTCCGCATCGGCGTCGTACACGATCTCCATCAACGGCGCCGGATCGCCGTCGCAGACGTGGGCGAGCACCCGGGCGGCGGTCTGCGTGGTCGCGTCGCCGAGCGTCATCTCGACATCGATGGGATCCTGCCGCAGAAACAGAGCCAGGGTCCGGTACGCGCGGCGCTCCGAGCGCGCGCCGAGGAGGTGGAACAGGAGAAAGAGCGGGTTGGGCAGCGCCCGCTCGACCGCAGTCGCGGCGATCCAGGCCTCGAACGCCGCGATCATGCGCGGCACGAGGCGCTCGTAGCGCGCCTCGGCGGCGGCGACCGCCTCCGCGGGGAACGGGTCGAGAAGGCACAGTTCCTCGAAGATGTCGTCGTCGGTCATGGATCTGCCACGGGTGTCGAGCGCTCGCGTGCGATTAGCACGAATCGACCCGGCGTTTGAAGCCGCAGCGACCATCTTGCACGGACGCCTCGCCTCCCGACTTGACGCCCTTGCCTAAACCCGTCACCTCCGCGAGCATCCGATTCGGGCCCGCGCCGCGGGCCGAGCGAGTGAGAGCGCATGCCCTTCCCCGACATCGACCCGATCGCGATCGCGATCGGCCCCCTCGCGATCCGCTGGTACGCGCTCGCCTACATCGCCGGCATCGTCGGCGGCTGGTGGGGCGCGCGGCGGCTCGCGGCGCGCGCCGGACTCTGGGGGGACGTGCGGCGGCCGAGCCCGATCCAGATCGACGACCTCGTCGTGTGGGTGGCGATCGGGATGATCCTCGGCGGGCGGATCGGCTACGCCCTCTTCTACAACCCGCAGGCCTATCTCGCGAACCCGCTGGAGATCCTCTACGTCTGGCGCGGGGGAATGGCCTTCCACGGCGGGCTCGTCGGGGCTGTGGTGGCGATGGTGCTGTTCGCGCGCCGGCAGGGGCTGCCTTTCCTGCCGATCCTCGATCTCGTCGCGGTGGTGGCGCCCATCGGCTTGTTCTTCGGGCGCATCGCCAATTTCGTCAACGGCGAGCTGTGGGGGCGCCCGGCGCCGGACTTCCCCTGGGCGGTGGTGTTTCCCTATGCCGGCGACGTGCCGCGCTACCCGTCCCAGCTGTTCGAGGCGGCGGCGCAGGGGCTCGTCCTGTTCGCGGTGATGCTGATCGCGGTGGCGATCGCCGGCTTGCGCAAGCCCGGGCTGATCGCGGGCGTGTTCGGCATCGGCTACGGGCTCGCGCGGATCGGGACCGAGTTCTTCCGCGAGCCGGACCCGCAGCTCGGCTTCCTGTTCGGGCGGGAGGTGGACGCGCTGTCGGGGGGCGTGACCATGGGCATGGTCCTGTCGCTGCCGCTGGTGGTGGGCGGGATCGTCCTCGTGCTCGTCGCCCGCTCCGGCGCGACCCGCCGCGGCGCGCTCGCGGACCGGGAGGCGCCCTCCGCATGACCGAGCTCGAGCGCGAGATCCGGGAGATGATCGCGGCGGAAGGGCCGATCCCCGTCTCGCGCTACATGGCGCTGTGCCTCGGCCATCCGCGGCTCGGCTACTACATGACCCGCGACCCGATCGGCATGGCGGGGGATTTCGTCACCGCGCCCGAGATCAGCCAGATGTTCGGGGAGCTCGTCGGCCTGTGGGCGGCGCAGACCTGGATGGACCTCGGCTCGCCCGCGCCCTTCGCGCTCGTCGAGCTGGGACCCGGCCGCGGCACGCTGATGGCGGATGCGCTGCGCGCGGCGCGCATCGCGCCGGGCTTCCTGGAGGCGGCGCGAGTGCATCTCGTGGAGACGAGCCCGGTTTTGCGCGCCAAGCAGGCGGCGACGCTCGCGGGCGTGCCCGAGGGCAAGCTGTTCTGGCATGCGCGGCTCGAGGACGTGCCGGAGATGCCGCTCGTCGCCATCGGCAACGAGTTCTTCGACGCGCTGCCCGTGCGCCAGCTGGTGCGCGACCGCGGCGCCTGGCGCGAGCGGATGGTGGGGCTCGACGCGAAGGGCGCCCTCGCCTTCGGCCTCGCGCCCGATCCGGACCCGTCGATCGCCTGGGACGCGCCCGAGGGCGCTGTGCTCGAGATCGCGGCGGCGGGAGCGGCGGTGATGACGACGCTCGCCGCGCGCATCGTCGCGGCCGGCGGGGCGGCGCTCGCGATCGACTACGGCCACGCCCGGACCGGCTTCGCCGACACGCTCCAGGCCATCCGCCGCCACGCCTTCGCCGATCCGCTGGAGGATCCGGGCGAGGCGGACGTCACCGTCCACGTCGATTTCGCCCAGCTGGCCCGGGCCGCCCGCGAGGCCGGCGCCGCGGTGCACGGGCCGGTGACGCAGGGCGCGTTCCTCGCGGCGCTCGGCATCGCGGCGCGGGCGCGGGCGCTGGCATCTCGCGCCAGCGCCCGGCAGGCCGAGGAGATCGGCGCGGCGCTCCAGCGGCTCGTCGGCGAGCGGGACGAGGACATGGGCGTCCTGTTCAAGGCGCTCGCCGTAACCCATCCGCGGCTCGCCGGGAGCCCGGGCTTTCCACCGACAGAGGCTTGAATGGTCATCACCGCCGACGCGCTGGAGGCAGCGCCGAACCTCCGCCACGCCTTCTTCACCCGCGCGGGCGGCGTGTCCGAGGGGATCTACGCCAGCCTCAACGGCGGGCTCGGCTCGGCGGACCCGCGTACGCGCGTGCTCGAGAACCGCACGCGAATGGCTGCGCGGCTCGGCGTTTCGCCCGACGCGTTGGTGAGCGTCCACCAGGTGCATTCCCCCGACGTCGTGACGGTCGAGGCGCCCTGGCCGCAGGACGCGCGCCCGAAGGCGGACGCGATGGTGACGGACCGGCCGGGGCTCGCGCTCGCGATCCTCACGGCGGATTGCGGCCCGGTCCTGTTCGCCGATTTGGAAGCGGGGGTGATCGGCGCGGCCCATGCGGGCTGGCGCGGGGCGCTGTCGGGGGTGATCGAGGCCACCGTCGCGGCGATGGAGGGGCTCGGCGCGCGGCGCGCGCGCATCGTCGCCGTGCTGGGGCCGACGATCGGGAAGGCGGCCTACGAGGTGGGGGAGGAGCTGCGCGCGGAGTTCGTGCGCGAGGATGCCGACGCGGCGCGCTTCTTCGCGCCCGGCGCGCGGGAGGGCAAGCACCAGCTCGACCTGCCGGGCTACATCGGCGCGCGTCTCGCACGGGCCGGCGTCGGCGCCGCGCACGACCTCGCCCGCTGCACCTATTCCGAGGAGGAGCTGTTCTACTCCTACCGCCGCGCGACCCATCGCGGCGAGCCGGACTACGGGCGGCTGGTCTCGGCGATCGCGCTCGGCTGACCCGACCTCGTCTCTTCGGCGAATCTCGCGTTTTCCCGGCAAAGTGTCACCGCTCGGTCGTCGCGAGGGGTCACGTTGGAGGCGTTCGAGACTGCACGCGCGGTGTCTCGCCGCTGATGCGTCTCGGTTGCAGGGGAGACGTCATGACGGACAAGATCGAGAGGGCCGCGCTGTCGGCCGACGAATGGGACGAGCTGAACTTCCCGCGCCCCGAGGAGACCGAGTTCGACCGCGTGGTCGAGCGCGCGATCTCGCGCCGCGGCTTCCTCGCCGGCGTGCTCGCCTTCGGCTCCGGCGCCGCGGTGATGGGCGCGGGCGTGCTCGGCGCGGCCACCTCGGCGAAGGCGCAGCAGACCTCGCGCTTCGCCTTCGAGGCGATTCCCGCCGCCACCGACGGCACCGTCCACGTCCCGCCGGGCTACGGCTGGAAGACGCTGGTGCGCTGGGGCGACCCGCTGTTCTCGGGCGTCGCGGAGTTCGACCAGGAGACCGGCGGCTCGGTCGCGGATTCGGACAAGATCTTCGGCGAGAACACCGACGGCATGGAGCTGTTCCTGATCGGCGACCGGCAGGTCATCGCGATCAACCACGAATACACGAACCGCAAGGTCAACCTGCCGCAGGCCGCGGACGGCGTGCCGCGCGACGCCGCCGACGTGCTCAAGCTGCAGAACCTGCAGGGCGTGGCGGTCATGGAGATCGCCCGGGGCGAAAACGGCTGGGAGGTCGTCGTCGACAGCCCGTTCAACCGGCGCATCACCCACAACACGCCGATGCGCATCTCCGGCCCCGCCGCCGGCCACGACCTGATGAAGACCGACGCCGACCCGACCGGGACGATGTCGCTCGGCACGATGAACAATTGCGGCTCGGGCAAGACCCCCTGGGGCACCTACCTGACCTGCGAGGAGAACTTCAACGGCTATTTCGGCTCCACCGAGACGGTGCAGGACCAGAAGCCGAACGTCGTGCCGGAGGGCTACGCCCGCTACGGCATCGGCCCCGACGGCTGGGGTTACGACTACCACAAGTGGGACGCGCGCTTCGACACGTTCAAGAATCCCAACGAGCCCAACCGCGCCGGCTGGATCGTCGAGATCGACCCGGCGAACCCGGATTCGACGCCGGTGAAGCGCACGGCGCTGGGCCGCTTCAAGCACGAGAACGCCGCCGTGGCGATCGCGCCGGACGGCCGCGTGGTGGTCTACATGGGCGACGACGAGCGCGGCGAGTTCCTCTACAAATTCGTCTCGCGCGACGTCTATGTCCCGGGCGGCGACACCTCGACGCTGCTGGACGTCGGCCAGCTCTCCGTCGCGGTCTTCGCCGACGACCAGACCGGCCGCTGGGTCGCGCTGACGCCGGAGGCGACCGGCATGGACGCCGCCGAGATCGCGATCTTCAGCCGCATGGCGGCCTCGAAGGTCGGCGCCACGACCATGGATCGCCCCGAGTGGGTGGCGGTGAACCCGGTCTCGATCGAGGCCTATTGCTGCCTGACGAACAACCGCAACCGCGGCGTCAAGCCCAACGCGGGCGGCGACCCGACCCCGGTGAACGGCCCCAACCCGCGGGAGGTCAACCGGTACGGCCAGATCGTGCGCTGGCGGCCGGAGAACGACGATCACGCCGCCGAGGGCTTCACCTGGGACCTCTACGTCATGGCCGGCAACCCGACGGTCCATTCGGACGCCTATGCCGGCTCGCCGAACATCAACGCGGGCAACCTGTTCAACTCGCCCGACGGCATGGTGATCGACACGTCCGGGCTCGTCTGGATCCAGACCGACGGCAGCGACGACAACGACGGCGACTTCGCCGGCATGGGCAACAACCAGATGCTCGCGGGCGACCCCGTCACCGGCGAGATCCGGCGCTTCCTCACCGGTCCCCACGGCTGCGAGGTCACCGGCCTGTGCTGGTCGGCGGACCGGCGCACGATGTTCGTCGGCATCCAGCATCCCGGCGCGCCGTTCCCGGACGGCGAGGGCATGCTGCCGCGCTCGAGCGTCATCGCCATCGAGCGCGAGGACGGCGGCCTGATCGGCTGATCGGCGCAGGACCGAAAACGACGAAAAGCCCCGGCGCGTCGCAAACGACGCGCCGGGGCTCTGATTCACGGCGTTCAGTCGCGCAGGCGGCGGGTCGCCACCACGCGGAACACGCTCGACGCCACGAAGCTCGCCGCGGCCACCAGCGTCGCGCCGGCCTCCACCAGGCGCTCCTGGTCGAGCGTACTCGCGTCGAAGCCCGCCAGCGGCAGGACGAGGGCGGCGAGGCCCACGATGTTGGCCCACACGGTGCGGCTGGCGAAGGGAGTCTTCATCTCGGTCATGCTCGGTTCTCCGTTGCAGGGTCGGTCTCAGAGCTCGGCGTCGAACGGCAGGCGTCCGGCGCCGTAGGCGCGCCATTGACCGGCGCGGCCGCGGGGCGTGACGATCCCCGTGGACAGGCGAAAGCGCGCCGTCTCGCGGCTCGCTTCCAGGAATTCGAGAAACGTGAGCGTGCGCTCGGCCCAGCCGGTGTCGTCGTCCACCGCCAGCGCGAAATCGCCCGCGCCCGACGGCGCGCAGGTCGGCGCGGCGCGCATGGCGACGGGGAAGGCGATCAGCGCCTGGTGGTGCGTCGTGTCGAGGCCCTGGGTCGTCGCGATGGAGCGGCTCCCGGCGTCGAGGCCGCTCATCCAGAAATAGCGCCGGCAGAGCGTCTCCTCGACGGCGGGGGGCCGGCGTTCCCAGGCGCTCGCCACAGTGCCGACCTCCAGCTGCACCCGCCGGAACGTGGTCTCCACCGCCGCCGTGATCCGCACGCTGACGTCGGCGAAGGCCTCCCAGGGGACCTGCAGCGTCACCGAGCGCCGCCCGGCGCCGGCGGGGATCGTGCCGAGCGCCCAATCGGGATCGGCCCCCACTGCGACGTCGAGCGGCCCCGACGGGTCCTCGACGGAGAGCGTGACGGACTCCCCGCGCAGATCGGGGCTCTCGACCACCTGCTCCAGTGCGCCGTCGAGGGTCATAGTCCCCTCCCAGGCGCGCGCCACCGTGGCGCCGGCCGCGCCCGCCTTCCAGCGATCGAAGCCGTAGACGCCGGCCGCGAGCGCGCCGCCGGCGAAGCCGCGCTGGTTCACGGCGAAGTTCGGGTTGATCAGCAGGTTGCGCCAGCCCGCCGCGAGCCCCGGCAGCCCGCTCGGGAAGAACGCCTCGCCGGTGGAGGCCGCGAGGCGCAGCGCGTCGCGCCAGGTGGCGCCGTCGGCGGAGACGCGGATGCGGAAGTCGTCGTCGCCCACGAGCCCGGTCTCGGCCCGCCCGCCGAAGCCCGACTGGTAGAGCTGCGACACGGTCGCGCCCGCGCCCTCCTTGTTGAGGACGAAGCGCAGGTCCCCGCTGCCGCCCTCCCCCGTCGTCAGCGCGGCGAAGAGCGCGGCGTTGAGCTTCGCCGCGAGGCGGTTCGTGGGATCCGGCGCGGTGCCGATGCCGAGCTGCGGCAGCTCGGACGGCAGCGGCACGAACGCGGCGATGGATCGCCACGCCGCGCCGTCGTGGACGAGCACGGCGTCGGTCGCGGCGACGTAGAGGCTCCAGCCGGCCTTCGGCGCGAGGAAGCGCCAAATGCCGGCGTCGAACAGCGCGATCGCCCCCGCCTGCCCGGCGAAGACGCCGGTCGGCGACGCGCCGACGAGGAGGCGTGCGCCCTCCGCCGGATCGGCGGGCGCATCCGCCGCCGTGTCCGACACCGCGAGGTGCACCAGCGCATCGAGCAGCGCCAGCGCCTCGTTGTGCGTGACATGCTTCATCGCCTGCGCCGCCGCGATCAGCGGCAGCGCGAGGTGGGGGGTCGTGGTCATGGGGAGCTCCGGGTCGGATGAAGCGCACGACCCGTCTCCTTCCCTGTAGGGGAAAGTGGATCGGCGCGAAGCGACGAGACGGATGGGGCGCGCCGCGAGGCGCCTTCGGCGAAGCCGAAGCCGGCCGGGATAGGCCGGGACCGGTCGAGATGCGGCGCGGCGGGGTTTCCGCTTCGCGGAACACGCCTCGCGGCGTGCCCCATCCGTCTCGGCTGCGCCGATCCACCTTCCCCTACAGGGAAGGAAAGCGCCTCACCCCACCGCGATCGTCGCCGACAGCGGCGCGCCGGGGCCGACCAGCGCGCTCTCCTGGGCGATGCGCACCGAGAGCGCCTCCTGGGCGACGCCGAAATCGGCGACCTCGGCCGCCGAGGGGTAGAGCACCGACGACGTCGCCGCGAACAGCGTGCGCACGAGGACGCCCCCGGGACCGAGGATCTCCACCCGGTAGGCCTCGGCCGCCTCGCCGAGCGGGATGTCGACGACGTCCCAGGCGTCCCCATCCAGCCGCCCGCGGCGCACCCACGACAGCAGGACACCCTCCCCCCTACGGCGCGCCTGCGGATGCACCGGCGCGAAGGGCGCGAGCGCCGCCGGCCCCGCGGTTGCGGCGATCTCGACGACCGCCGCATCGGCGTGGTCGCGGTCGGCAGGGCCGACCCTGAAGCGCGAGGTGCGGCCGAGGTCGCTCGGCGCGCGGGTCAGCGGCACGAGCGCCTCGTCGAGCCGCACGAGTGCGCTCCCTGCGGGGCAGCCCGCGGCGGCCGACGGCTCCGATCCGGCGAGCCCGCGCAGCAGCCGCGCGAGCCGGTAGGTGCGCGCGCCGATCAGCTCCGCCTCGCCCACGCCGACGATCTCGAGCGTCCCGTCGGGTGCACGCAGCGCGAAGCGGTTGGCGCCCTCGAACAAGGCCGCGTCGGAGACGCTCGCGATCGCTCCCGCCGCGAGGCGCACCTCGACGCTGGCCGCCCGGTCGATCCGCCACAGCGGGCCGGGCGCGAGCGCGGTCAGCGTCTGTCCCACCTGCGCGGGCACGTCGGCGACGGCGTGGACCTCGAAGCTCGCGCCCTCCCCTGCCCGCCAGAGCGCCACCCCGCCGGGCCACGGGTCGGCATGCACGGCGGCGAAGGACAGCACCGTCGGGTCGCCGAGCGCCACCGGCAGATCCAGCACCAGCACGAAGGGCCGCCCGAAGGTCGCGGGCGCGGGGCGGGGCGCGACCGTCCCCTTCGGCGCGGGCGCGGCGAACAGCGTCGGCTCGACCGCCCGCGCCTCGATCCGCCGCGTTTGCGCCTCCACGATGCGCCCGATCCGGTAGAGCCCCCCGCCCGGCGCGGCGATCACGTCGCCGGGCTCGAGATCGACTCGGCGCGGCGACAGAGCCAGGGACAGGCTCTCGCGCCCCGACCAGGCGTCTTGCAGAAGCACGTCCGCGAGCCCGCGCGCCTGCGCCCGGCGCAGCACGGCGGAGGTCTCCGCGCGCGCCAGCCGCCGGCTGCCGCCCGCGAGCCGGCGCGAGGCGATCGCCGCGCGGCGATACTCGCCGGCGGCGTCGGTGAAGGCGATCTCCACCTCGGCCGGCAGGTCGGTCTCCTGCGCCCGCGCGCGGCGCTCGAGGGGCGCGCCCTCCTCCTCGACGCGCTCGCCGGGCGTGATGGCGGCGGCCGCGCGTACGCCGCGGCCGACGAAGGCGAGCCCGCCGTCGCGCGCCACGACGTCGACGCCGAAGAGCCTTAGCAGCGGCTCCAGCGCCGCGCGCGCCGACATCGGCCGGTCGATCACGTAGCCGTCGACGAACCCGTCGAGCGTGGTCTCCACCGGCAGCGCGAGGTCGTAGTCCGCCAGCACCCGGCGGATCAGCTCGTCGAGCGGCAGGCCTTCGATGCGGCCGTTGAGCCAGTGCCCGGTCTCGTGGTTCGCCCCGTCGGACCAGACGCCCGTCATGTCCGGCCAGGCCGGGAAGGGCCGCGCGTCGAAGGCCCAGACCGCCATGCGGTCGGGGTCGAGCATGCGCGCGCCGGTGAGCGACGAGACGGGATTGTGCGCCGGCTCGTGGCCGGGGATGCGGGGGTCGAAGCGCCGCAGCTTCGCCATCAGGCCGCGCACCTGGGCGAGGTCGTCGCGGGTGGCCGCCGAGAACGGCGGATAGGCGCTCTCCGACGACTTCGCGTCGGGGAAGACGTTGGGCCCGTTCGGCCCCTTGTCGACGGCGGGAATGCCGATCTCGGTGAGCCAGATGGGCTTGGCCTGCGGCACGAACACCGTCTGCCCCGCGGGGACGCCGCCGACGCGCTCGACGTGCGGGCTCGACCACCAGCCGACGAGGTCCTTGCGCCGGAAGGCGAAGTCCTGCCCCAGCGGATCGAAGATCGGGGTGCGCGCCTGCGCGGCCCGCGCCGCGGCGTCGGAATAGTACCAGTCGAACGCCTCCCCGGCGCCGAGCCGCCGGTGCAGGTAGTCCGGATCGAGGGCGCCGCGCGCCTCCGCCTGGTCGAGATGGACCGGGTCGTCGCGCCAGTCCGAGATCGGGGGATAGTAGTCGATGCCGATCGCGTCGATCGCCGGGTGCGCCCAGAGCGGATCGAGCGGGAAGCGCACCTCCTGCCCGCCGTCGCGGACATGCGCGCCGTATTCGGTCCAGTCGGCGGCGTAGGTGATCTTGGTACCCGGCCCGAGCAGCGCGCGCGCCTCCGCCGCCAGCAGGCAGAGCTGGTCCACGGCGGGATAGGCGCCCGGCCCCGAGCGCACCGTCGTCAGCGCGGGGAGCTCGGTGCCGATGACGAACCCGTCCACCCCGCCCGCCGCCTGCGCCAGCGCGGCGCAGTGCAGGATCTGGCGTCGGAACGACCACTCGTCCGGGCCGGCATAGAGCGCGCCGTCGCCCCACGGCGTGAAGTGCACCGCGCTCGCCGTCCCGAAGAAGGCCGCGACCTGCGCCGCCGCAGCAGCCGTTCCGTCGGGCGAACCCGGGCGCCCCGGGGCGGGATCGCAGGTGATGCGCCCACGCCACGGATAGGCCGGCTGGCCCGCGGCGCCGGTGTGCGGATCGGAGAGCGCGTTGCCGGCGGGGATGTCCATCATCTGGAACGGATAGAGCGTCACCGAAAGCCCGCGGTCCTTCAGGTGCCGGATCAGCCGCACCACGCTCGCGTCCGAGGGCGTGCCGCCGTAGGCGGGCGTGCCGTTCGCGGTCGAGACCAGCCGCGCCCCGGCCCGCGTCAGGCCCGACACGGACCAGCTCGCGCCCTCCGTGTCCTTCACCGGCACCTCGACGCGCGGCGCAATGGTGCACTGGCCCACGCGCAGGTCGTCGCCGAACCAGCTCACAACGAGGAAGACGTGGGCGAGGTTCGGGCACAGCGCCTGCAGCTGGTCGAGCGAGGCGACGACGTCGCTCGTCGCCTGCAGCTGGTGGCGGTTCTCGGCGCGGGTCTCGCCCATGCCGAGCGCCTGGCGCACCGGCGCGATCTCGTAGCCGAACTCCGTCGCGCCGGGGATCAGGCACACGGCCCGGATCGCCTCCCCCAGCGCCCCGCCGCCGCGCACGACCTCGAAGGCGAATTGCGGCACGCGGTTGCCGAAGGGCTCGAGCGGCAGGCGCTCGAACACCACGTAGGCGAGGCCGCGATAGGCCGGCGCCTCGCCCTCCTTGGCGACGATCAGTGGATCGGGCGGCTGATGCTCGTCGCCGCGGTGGACGCGCATGGTGATGCCCGTCAGGTCGAGCTCGCGCCCGTCCGCCCACACCCGCCGCACGAAGGCGATCGGCCCCTCGCACAGGCCGATGGCCAGGTTGGCGTAGTAGGCGTAGGTCACCTCCCGCGTCGTCGCGCGCCGGCTGCCGCCGCCGAGCGACTTGCCGCCGCGCTTGGGCTCGCGATGGACGGTGACGGTGGTCTCCTCCTCGAAGCGCGTCGCCCAGATCACCTGCCCGCCGACCCGCGCACGGCCCCAAACCCGCGGGATCGGCGCGCCCTCGGTCGAGGCGAGCCCGGACATCTCGGCGAGCCGCGGCCCCTCGACAATGCGCGTGCCCCCGCCCTCGGACGAGGACAGGAGCGCATTGTCGATCGCCGCGCCGGCGAGCCCGCCGAGCGCGCGCCCGACCATCGCGCCGAACGGCCCCGCGATCGCCCCGCCGACGGCCGAGCCGGCGGATTGCAGGATGAGGGTGGCCATGGGGGTGTCCTCGTGGTTGGCTCGATGCAGGCCGCCGACGGACTCCCCTCTCGTTTGTGGAGGGGCCGGGGGCGAGGGGCGTGCGGAAGAATCTCGACGCGGATGCCGAGCCCAACGCGGACGCTCTCGATCAGAGATAATTATGATCTATTGCTGTTCATGCGCGCGCGCGCGAGCTACGCAGCGACCTGCCGGAACCGCTCAGGATCGCTGTCCGCGGCGACGATGCTGTCGGCCTCCGTGCTGAGAAGCGCGCGTAGGCCCTCTTCGGTCTTGTTGTAGTCCGCTAGCGCCACAACAAGGCGCGCGTCTTCATTCGCGCCGCGCACGTCCTTCAGTTTCAGGCTGGCATTCGCAACAGCATTAAACGCGGGGGGCACGAATGTGAAAAGGGCGTTGAAGCGACCGCCCTGCATCAGTCCGGCGTCGAACTTCCACGATCTCCATTGCCCCCGAACGTCATGGAGATCGAACGCGACCCGATCGCCGAATGCGGACCGCAGCCGAGTGCGGAATTGGTCCTGAGACCGCCTGTGCCGCGCCGTCTCTAGTGCAAGCGCAGTGCGCTCTACTGCCCGGTTCGAAACATTCGCGATCGTCGCCGTCGCTCCGGGGAGCCGGTCGCGGGGGACGCGAATAGCGAAGATGCTGTGATCGTCGAACGAAACGCCGGCCCGCTCAGCCTCCGCTCGAGCAATGTTCGGAAAGGACGACGCGCCGCCGATCGTTTCCGCAATGAACGCCCCTTGCCCGCCGTCGGTGACGGAATAGCCCTGTTCGTCTTGATCGATGCGCACAACGACGGCGCAACCGTTCGGGTAGGTCACGGAGGTAGAGACGTACGCCGACCCGCCCTGAATCGTCGCAAACGACAAGGCGCGCGCCACCTCATCAGCGACGTCTTTCAGCGAAGTTCGCTCGATCGCGATCACAGCAGCACCCTCGACCACGGTGGCGGCCGAACCGTCCCCATTGCGGGGCAGTTCCAGACTTCGCCACAAAGGTGAACATAGTCCGAAAATGAGTCGATTCCACGGGGCAAAGGCGCAGCGACGCCTTGGGCATCTTGCGAGAATGTCGCGAGGGGGCGGTTTCGGTTCGCTTCGAACGGATGCCAACGATCGAAGAGTTCTAGAAATCGGAGTTCGTCAGGCGCGTCGCCCGGGTTTCGATGCGGCTTCAGCGGACGCCATTCGATCGGAGAGAGCCGGAAGGTTTTCTTCCTGCCCGGGATTTCCACCTTGATATGCCCGTACAGATCGCGCTCCCAAGCGCCTTGCGGAGTAGATAGGAGGACAGAGGCACCGCCGCCGAGCACGCCGTCGAGGCGCAGCGCAACGGCGAGGTCCAGGCGGACGCCCTCTCGATGGTGACGCTCGACCCATCGCGGCTCTGAATCGAACGTCTTCTCGGAGGCGGCCACACGGGCCAAATGCGCGATGACCTCAGCATCGGTCACGCGGCATGACCCCTCTTGCGAACATCAAGCTCTTTCTGGCGCGTATCCAATGACATCATCACCTCTCAAAGTCGCGTCACCATATAAGTCACTCGACCGATCAACGGCAAGTTCTCCGACAGCACCTCGTCGGTTCCGTGCTGAGGGTTGTCCGCCTCGATGCGCACGCGCACCGGACGGCGAGACCGTCCTGCACGCCCTCACCCCCGGCCCCTCTCCGCGAGGGAGAGGACCGAGCCTGCATCGCCGGATCCCTCTGTTCCCGGTCGGTCGTTCCGTCTCACCTCCGGAAACCCGAACACCCCCGCCACGCGCCTCTTCCAGAAGGGCGGGATCGTCACCTCGCAGACGCGGGCGCCGTCGTGGGCGTGGATCATCGTGTCGTGGGCGGTGGCGATGGCGCAGTGCTTGGCGGGCAGGCCCTCGCGCCAGCGGAAGACCAGCACCCGCCCGGGGCCGATCACGTCGGCCGGGACGAGCCAGCGCGCCGCGGCGCGCATCAGCGCGTCGTCGGGGCTCGCCTCGGCCCAGTCCGGCGCGTAGGGCCCCGGGCGCTCGGGCTCGGCGCCGATCACGCCGCGCCAGACGCCGCGCAGGAGGCCCAGGCAATCGCAGCCCACCCCCTTGAGCGAGGCCTGGTGCGCGTAGGGCGTGCCGATCCAGGCGCGGGCCTCGGCGACGACGCGCGATGCCAGATCCGGCCTCATCGGAACAGGCTCCCGCCATCGAGCCCCGGCTCGCCCTGCTGCGGCATGCGCAGCACGAAGTCGTTGCCGGGCATGTGCGGGAAGCCGCGGAAGTTCGCCGTGTTGCCGAACTTCGCGCCGCAGGTCTCGAAGGACTTGTCGCAGCCCGGCGTCACCGTGAAGGCGTCGCCCGGCGCGATCGGCCGCGGCGCGCGCCGCCACAGGTCGAGCACGCCGCCGGGGCGGTGGGCGCGCACCTCCACCGCGAGCCCGGCGTTCGCGCCGGCTGTGAAGACGAGCCGGCCGTGGGCGAAATGTTCCGCCGCATAGCCGGCGAGCGCCGCCGCCGCCACCGACAGCGCGCCGTCGCTCGCGCTCACGATCGCCGCGACCGGCGGCGCGTGCGCGCGGCAGCGCGCGTCGCCGAGATCCGCCGAGCAGGTCGCCCGGTAGAGCCGCCCGCGCTCCTCGTCGAGCCGGTGCATGATCCCGCGCAACTCCGCCACGAAGGCGCCGTCGGCGCGCTTCACCTCCCCGATCGCGGCGACGTCGAGGCGCAGGCGCGCGGCAGGCCACTCCCAGTCGACGAGGAAGATCTCGACGCGCGCGTCGTCCCAGAGCCCGGCTGCGAGATCGGCCTCGGTGAGGCCGGCGGAGACGAGCGCGCCCGCCACCTCGCCGCCGCCCACCGCGAAGCCGAGCTCGGCCGCGGCCTCCGCCGCCTCGAGCCCGGTCGCGGCGCGGTGCGTCACCCCGTCGAAGGAAAGGTCGCGATCGTGGTCGGTGAAGCCGAGCACGACGCCGTCGGTGCGCGTCACGCGCCAGCAGCGCGCGAGCGTCGTCGCCCCGCCGCTCAGGCGAGCGGCGAGATCGGGGGGAATGGTGCGCATGGGGGTGCTCCGGAATTCGCGCCGACAACGACGCCGCCCGCGCGACGCTGCGTCGAACCAGATCGGCCCTGTGGCTCGAGCTGGGCAGGCGACCGTCGGCTAAAGCAAGCGAGATTTACGAGGCTTGTAGGGGCAGATCGCCGACAGCGTCACGAACAAGCCCGCCGTTCCCGCCAGCAGAAGCGGAACGACGTGATCACCTGCGAACTCCCGAGTCTCGGGACTGAAGGCAGAAGACACGACCATTATGCTGCTGGCGAATGTCGCACCGTTCCAGAGGGTGCCGACCTTCGTGTCGAGATCGGAGAGGTGGAACGGGGGCGTCTGCGGGGTGAGAACATCCCAGACGAGATTGATCGCAACATAGAGCCCGCCCCAGAACGCGAAGAACACGCCGGCGCTCGACCTGTCTCCCGGTGCGACGAGGTGCCAGACGACGTCCGGCATCACCAAGGCGCGGACCGCGCAATGCCGATCGACCGCAGCGCCGCTCCCAGCGCCGCCCCAGCCGCAGCCAGAAGCTCGAACGTCGGCGTCTCGTCCACGAAGCGCGGCGTCGCTCCAGTTGCCATCATCCAGGCCAGGACGAAGAAGCCGAGTAGCGCCAGCGCCGTCCCGGCGCCGGCCACTGCTGCCTTGCCGATCTCGATGAAGCCGAGCACGGCGCGCCAGAGGCGTGGGATCTTCTCGTTCGCGACAACGTACTGGGCCATGCGTCTCCCCGAGGAACATCTCCGGATACGCGCATCTTAGTCATGGGAGAACATAGAAGCAATAGAGATTGTACAAGATCGCTCTCCGCATCCGTGGACCTACACCACGATCTCGACCAGCGGTATCTCCGGCACCGCCCCCGCGGCGAACGCCGCGAGGTCGATCTCGAGCGCGTCGGTGTCGAAGCGCACCGGCGTGTCGAAGGCGAACCCCGCCGTCACCGGGACCCCGGGGGCCGGCGGCGCGGCGAGCGTCACCACGCCCGTCGTCGCATCCACCGAGAATCCCACCCCCTCCGCCAGCGCGACGCCTTCGACCGCCACGCACACGCTGCCGGCGACCGGTTTCCGGATCGGGCGCAGGTAGGGCAGGTGCGCGCTCCCGTAGGTCTTGGTCAGCTGGAACGTCACCGTGGCGCCATCGCCGGTCCCGATGGCCTGATCCGCCGCCGCCGGCTCGGCGGAGGGGCGGCCGCTCTTCCAGTCGGTGCGGTCGTGCAGGCGAAAGCCGATCAGCCGCCCGCGCCGCTCCTCGAAGAAGGCGATCACCACGTCGAGCGCATCGAGCGTGCGTACGCCGAGCCCCGCTTCCCAGCGCCGGCGCGACTGCGCCCAGCGCGCGTTGCGATGCTCGCGGCCCGAGGCCAGCGTCACGATCTCGGTGCGCCGCATCGGCCCGCCGCGGCTGCCGAGCGCCACGTCGAGGGGAAAGCGCACCTCGTGGAAATCGTCCATGGGGGAACCTCCGGAAAAACTCCGCATTCGAGGAGCGATCGCCCGCGCGATTGACCTCGCGCAAAGCGAAGGGTGCCGCATTCGGGCCAGGGTCGCCGCAGGGCCGGACCAACGGCCGTGATCGACACGAAGGAAGGAAGCACGATGAGCCATGTCCCCCACGAGCTCGCCGAGGAATTCCCCGAGGCCACGCAGCGGATCCACGACCTGAAGGCGTCGAACGCGCATTTCGCGCGCCTCGCCGACGAGTACCACGAGCTCAACCGCCAGATTCACCGCATCGAGACCCGGGTCGAGCCGGCGTCCGAGGAGATCGAGCAGGACCTGCGCCGCAAGCGCCTCGCGCTGAAGGACGAGATCGCGGCGATGCTCTCCTCGGCTGCGGCGTGAGTTCATAGCGCCCGGCGTCCGCGCGACACAGCGCGGGCGATCGCCGCCGAGACCTGCGCCTCCGACCGCCGGAAGCTCTCCGCGTCCGGCGTGGCGACATTCACGACGATCGTCGGCGCGCGGCCCTCGCCCGCGCCGGCGCGCACGCCGAGCCGCCCGTCGGCGCCCCGCGCCAGCGGCAGGATCGCCTCCGCGCCCGCCTCGCCCATCATCCCGAGCCCCCCCGACAGGGGGAAGTAGCTCGGCGCCGCGACGACGCCGCCCTTGGCGAAGGGCCGTACCGGCGGCAGAGGCGGGAACGCGCCGCGCATCGGCGCTCCTCCCAGGCCGCCCGAGAGCCCGCCCGTCAGAAGCCCCGCCAGCCCCTGCGACAGCGCCCCCTGCAGCGGCTTCAGCGCCGCCTTCAGCCCGATGTCGACGATGCTGCGCGCCATCTGCCGCAGCACGTCGTCGAGCCTGCGCCCCTCGGACACGCCCTTGGCGAAGGCGCTCGTCAGGCTCGCGCCGAGCCGGTCCGCGAGCTGGGTGAGCTCTAGGATCTCCTCGGCCCGCGCCGGGGACAGCGGCGGGATGTCCAGCGGATCGCGGCTGCCGGACGTGAAACCCATGCCGAACGTCATCGTAACCTCTCCATGGTCTCAGGCAGCCGGCCGGTCGGGAAACGCGGCCATCAGCGCCGCGAGCGCGCCGCGCGAGGGTGCCTGCCCCCCGGTCCCGAACCGCCCGGCGAGCGCGGCCGCGAGCTCGCGCGGGGTGGCGCGCCAGAAGGTTTCGGGCGTCCAGCCGAGCCGGCCCAGCGCCGCCGCCATGGCGTCGTCCCAATCGAAGGCCGGCGCGGGCGCGCCTCTCACGCCCGCGCCGGCGGAGGGTTTGCGCCGCCCTCCGCGGCGCCGCCCCCTCCCCCGTCACCCGCGCCGAAGGCGTGCGCCAGCGCCGCCATCGCCGCCCGCGCGAGGGGCTCGATGCCCTCGGCGAGCGGCAGCGCCGCGACGTCGGCGTCCGACAGCGCGTGCCCGCCTCCCCTCAGCGCGGCCCCGAGAATCGCGACGAGGTCGCGCGCCTTCAGCCGCCCCTCGGCGAGGCGCGCGGCGAGCCCGCCGAGATCCCCGGCGGCGAGCGCGTCCTCGAGCTCGGCCAAGGCGCCGAGCGTCATGCGCAGCGTGTAGGTCTCGCCGCCGATGATCACGGCGACGTCCCCGCGTCGTGCGTTCGCCATCCTCCACCCTCCCCTGTCAGAGCGCCGAAAAGGCGATCTCGCCCGCCGATTCGAAGGCGGCGTCGAAGGTCACCTCGCCGGCGTGCTCGCCGCGATACTCGAGGCTCGTGATCTGGAACGGCCCCGTCAGCGTGCCGAAATCCGGCACGATCGCCTGGTAGGCGCGGATCTCGCCGGCGAAGAACACGGCGCGCATCAGCGCGTCCGAGGCCTGGTCCCTGAACACGCCGGAGCCCGAGAGCGCCGCCCGGCGCACGCCCGCGCCGGCGAGCAGTTCCCGCCAGCGCCCCGCGCTCTCCGCGTTGGTCACGTCGACGATATCGGCGCCGAGCGCGATCTGCCGCGCCCGCAGGCCCGCCAGCGTCACGAACGCGCCGGCGCCGTCGTCGATCTTGATGAGAAGGTCCTTGCCCTTCTGCGCCGCCATGGTTCCTCTCCGTCAGTCGAGCGCTTCGGTGAGCGCGGTGAGCTTCAGCCAGGCCCGGGACGCGCCGCTCGCCGGCTCGCGCGTGGCGCCGCTCTCGGCGACGCGCAGGCGAACCAGCCGGTGCCCGGGCAGGGTCAGGTCGGCGTCGTCGAGGAGCGCCGCCATCCGGTCGGCCACCGCGAGCCCCGTGGCCGCGGAGCCGGGGCGCGACCAAACCACGATGTCCGCCTCCTGCGCATGCGCCCGCACGCCCTCGCTCGACGCGTCGCGCGCGATCGCGCGTCCGAACAGCGCGTAGACCGGCAGCGCGCCCCGCGGCGGCTCGTCGTGCAGGCGCAGGCTCCCGCCGAACAGGTCGGCGAGCGCCGGATCGGCGGCGAGCGCCGCGAGAATGGCGGTTCGCAGGGCGAGGACGGGTCCGGCGCTCACGGCTTGATCTCCTCGACGAGGCACACGGTCTCGCGGCGCATCCCGTCCGGGTCGGTCGCGGCGCGGATGGCGAAGCGCCGCGCGCCCAGCACGAGCCGCATGCGGCCGTCGACGTCGGCGCGGTGGCGCAGCCGCACGCGATGGGTGATCGCCTCCTCGGGCCGCCCCGCACGCTCGCGCTCGCCGAGGTCGAGCGCCTCGATCGCGCCCCAGACCTGCGGCCCGGGCTGGAACGTGCGCACGACGCCTCCGAAGCCGTCGGGCGTCTCCAGCGGGACATCGAGGACGAAGAGGCGCCGGCGGGCGCCGATGGACGCTCTGTCGCGGGGATGGGATCGAGCCATGGCCTCACCCCATCCGCAGGCGTCGGAACGGCGCGATCAGCGCCGCGACGTCGAGAGGAAGGCTCGCGGTCTCGGTCTGCGGCGGCCCGTCGCCGCGGTTCTCGAACCAGTGCGCGGCGAGCAGCCGGATCGCCTGCACGAGCGGCGCGGGAGCCGCGTCCACCGTGGCACCCCAGCCCGCGGAAAGGTCGATCTCGATCCCGCCCGCGGCCTCCAGCGCCGCGCCGGAGAGCGTGATCCGCGCCGGGTCCGAGCGCCGTTCCAGCCGCCAGTCGGCGGTCGCGAGGGTCGTCGCCGCATTGGCGGCGTCGAAGGCGCGCACCTCCGAGACGGCGAGGATCGGCGCGAGCGGCAGGCGCACGACGCCGTCGGTCGGGACCCGCTCCAGCGCGATGCGCCAGGACTGCTCCAGGATCACGAGCCGCGTCGTCGCCTCGATCACGAGCCGCGCGGCGCGCAGCAGCGCGCCGATCAGCGCGTCCTCGTCCGCGTGCTCGAGCCGCAGGAAGGCGCGCATCTCGGGCACGCCGACGGGCTCGACGGCGGGGCCGGCGAGATATAGGGGAATCATGTCGATGCCCTCCGGTTCGGGAGCTGTTTCGTGATGGGTCGTGGAACGGCCGCGGTCGCCGCGGCTCTGGTGATGCTGGCGCTGGCGCTCGCGCCGGCGCGCGCAGTCGTCGGCGGCGCGCCCGAGGCCGGGCCGCTCGCCTCCGCCACGTTGATGATCCTGTCGTCGAACGGCGGCGCCTGCTCCGGCATCGTCGTCGCCGAGGACGCCGTGCTCACCGCGGCGCACTGCGTCGCCGGCGCCGCCGAGCACCGCGCCCATTGGCGCGAGGCGAGCGGCGAGCCGGTCCTCGCCGGGATCGCCGAGATCGCCGTGCATCCCGGCTACGACGCGAGCGCCATCGAGGCGCGCCGGCGCTCGATCGATCTCGCGCTCGTGCGCCTCGCCGCGCCGCTGCCGCGGGGGTTCCGGCCCGCGACGCTCGCCGCGACGAGCGCGTCCGCCGGGGAGGCGATCGACCTCTACGGCTGGGGCGTCGCGCAGGAGGGCGAGGCCGGCCGCCTCACCGGGGGCACGCTGCGCCGCGCGCGACTCGCGGTCGTCGAGCCCTACGGGCCGTCGTCGATCCTGATCTGGCTCTCGGGCCGCGCGACCGGCGCCTGCCACGGCGATTCCGGCGGTCCCATCGTGCGCTCCGGCGCGGTCTTCGCGGTGACGTCCTGGACCCGCGGCGCGAACGGCGCCGCCTGCGGCGACCTCAGCCAGGGCGTCCTCGTCGGCCCCCAGCGCACCTTCATCGACGCGACGCTCGGCCGCTGGGGACGGCGCGCGGAGTGGCGGTGAGGACTAGCTCGGGCGCATACGGAAAAAGGCCCGCCGGGGCGGGCCTTGGCAACGGTTTTCGCCGTCTTCATCAGGCAGCGGTCAAGCTCGCTTCCTCGTCGTCGTCGAGCGGATCGCTCTCCAGCCCGCACGGGTCGGAGACGAGGCACGCCTCGTTCACCTCGTGCCAGGTCGACCACTCACTGTCCGGGATACGCGACACCAAGGAGCGGGAGCCGGAGGCGTAGACCGCCTGCGCACGAGCCTGCGCGGCCGCGATCGCGTCCATCAGCTTGTCCGTGCTCTCCACGGACACGCCGAGATCATCATCGATCTTGGTCATGTCACAGCTCCTTGCTCAGATAGTGTCCCTTGGCTCGGGCGATACGAAACGGTCGATACCCGTATCTCTCGTATTTGCTCGGGTCAACCGGGTCCTTGATCACAACACGTGCCGACCCGAGGAGTTTCGCATATTCCTCCGCGCACGCCAAGATCGGCACCAGCGCACCCTTCAGATATGTAGGAGCGAACGATCTTTCCACCCAGTTAAGGCAAAGATGGGTCTTGGCGTTGGAGGGCTTGCCGAGTGCGAGCGCCTGCAGCACGCGACGTCCCTTCACGACCTGCCACACCGCGAGGTCGAAGTAGGACGGGCGGGCGACGTGCTTCTTCCATAACGTCTCCCAGCTGTGCGAGAACCCGTTGTGGGTCGTGTCGCCATAGTGGCGCACCCACTCGAGCCTAGCGAATTGCAATGCATCCTCGTCGATGCTCGCAAGAGTCACGTCGCGCCAGTTGTCTCGCGCCCCTGCAGCTTGGATCTTCGCGTTGATGTCCTCTGCGACGACGTCCCGTGCGATCCGCTTGAGGACATAATGATACGCATGAGCGTCGATCGACACGGTGCCCCTCCAAACCAAGCGCCTCGACCCGTGCATGATTCTGCGTGCGATAGCAACCCAGGCACCAATGCCTCCTGAGGCTATCCCCGGAGTGCGGCATACGCCGCGCTTGCGCGCGCGCGCCCCGCGTCTCATTCTACGCCGATGACGCTCCTCACCCCCGCGCGCCGCGTCGCACTCGCGGCCCTTCTCGCCCTGTCGGGCGCGCTCGCCGGCCTCGCGCCGGCGGAAGCCGTCACGCGCGGGCGCGCGGCGGACGCCGGCGACGGCCTGCGCGAGGGCGTCGTGCGCATCGAGAGCTCCGACGGCGAGCTGTGCACCGGGGTGCTGCTGCGCGCCGACATCGTGCTCACCGCCGCCCATTGCGTCATCGAGGACGTGAGCTACCGCGTCACGGCGCTCGACTACGGCTTCCGCTCGATCGACATGCGGGTGCTCGCCAGCGTGCTGCATCCGAGCTTCCAGCCCGGCATCCCGCCGCGCGAGCAGCCCGGCGTCGACCTCGCGCTGGTGAAGCTCGACCGCCGGCTCGGCGCGGATTTCCAGCCCTTCGACCACGCCCGCGCGCAGATGCCCGCCGCCGGGACGGACGCGACCATCGCCGGCTTCGGCACCACGCGCTTTCGCGCGAAGTCGACGGCGCGCACGCTGCGCTACACCTACGTCGTGGTGATGGGCGAGGCGCGGCTGGGCAACCGCATGCTGATGGCGGCCGATCCCGAGCGCCTCGGCGAGAGCGAGGGCGCCGGGGCCTGCCAGGGCGATTCCGGCGGCCCGCTGCTCGCGGGCGCACCGGGCGCCTTTCGCCTCGACGGGATCATATCCTGGTCGTCGGGCGCCTTCTCGGACACGCGCGGCGCCGCCTGCGGCGGGCTCACGGCGATCACGCCGCTCGCCCCGCACCGGCGCTGGATCGACGCGCGCATCCGCGATCTCGACCGGGCGGCGCCGGATCTCCCGCCGCAGCCCTTCGACATCTCGCCGACGTCCGGCGCCTACGTCGACACGCGCTGACGCTCACGCTGCGAAGCGCAGGAGCTTGATCGCGCCGAAGTCCTGCACCCCGCCCCCGACGCGCTTCGTCGTATAGAACAGCACGTAGGGCTTGGCCGAGTACGGATCGCGCAGGATGCGCACGCCCGCCCGGTCGACCACGAGATAGCCGCGCTTGAAGTCGCCGAAGGCGAGCGCGTCCTCGTTCACGGCGATGTCGGGCATGTCCTCGGCCTCGACCACGGGAAAGCCCATCAGGCTCGCCGCCTGCCCCGGCCCCGCCGGCGGCTGCCAGAGGTAGTGCCCCTGCGCGTCCTTGAACTTGCGCACCGCCGCCTGCGTCTTGCGGTTCATGACGAAGGAGGCGTTCTGCCGGTACCCGCTCTTCAACGCGTAGATCAGGTCGACCAGGATGTCGGAGGGGTTCGAGGCGGGAAACCCGCCCGAGACGCCGGTCGCGAGAAAGCCGAGATTGCCCCACGACCAGGAGCCGTTCGCCACCGTCGGATAGGCGAGGAAGCCGGTCGGCTTCGCGACGCCGTCCCCGGAGACGAAGGCCGCGCCCTCCTGCTCGGCGAAGGCGGTCTCCACCTCGTCGGCGATCCACTGGTCGATGTCGACGATCGCGTCGTCGAGGAGGGTCTGCGTCGCCGCCGGCATGGCGTAGAGCTCCATCGCCGGGAAGCTCAGCTCGGACAGGCCCGGGCTGCCCGTCTCCGGTCGCGCGGCGGTCTCCGCCACCCAGCCCGAGGCCGCGCCCGAGGTGGCGTGCGCCACCTTGTAGAGCCCGCCCGAGATGGTGCGATTGGCCGCGATCGCGCGGATCGGCGAGAGCGTGGACAGCCGCCGGATCACCTCGCGCTCCACCTGCGGCGGCGCCAGATAGCCGCCGTCCGGCCCCGAGCCGGCCGAGAGCGCCTTCTCCTCGAGGCGCTTCAGCCCCGCGCTCTCGCCCGAGCGGACGTAGAGCTCGAAGGCCGCCTTGTGCTCGGCCGCGAGCGGGTCCTCGCGGCCCTTGTCCTCGCCGGCGAGCGGCGGGCGCTGGCGGGCGAGCGTGAGCCGGTCCGAGCGCGCCTTCTGCTCGTCGAGGAAGGCGTCGATGCGCGCGAGCTTCTCCTCGACGATCACGTCGGCATGCCCGCGGGTCTCGATCGCGGCGAGCCGCTGGTCGTTCTCCTCCTTGTAGGCCTCGAAGGCCCGCGCGAACTCGGCGAACGCGGCCTGCGCGTCCGCGGACTTGGTCTCGATCTCGTGCATCGTGGTGTCCTCGTTCGGTGATGTCGATGTCGTTCGTTTTCCTTTCCTTCCCTGTAGGGGAAGGTGGATCGACGCGAAGCGGCGAGACGGATGGGGCACGCCGCAGGCGTGTTCGGCGAAGCCGAAATCGGCCGCCGCACCCCACCCCTGATCCGCTTCGCGGATCGCCCCCCCTACAGGGAGGGATTGCCTCACGCCGCAGCGGGCGCGTGGCCGGGGAACAGCTTCTTCGCCGCGCGCCGGATGGTCTGCGCGAGCGTGGGCGGCGCGCCCTTCACCGCGGCGACGCGCGCGGCGGGGAGCATGGGGAAGGTGACGATCGAGATCTCCCACAGGTCGACCTCGTGCAGCAGCCGCTTGCCCGAGGCGCGCTCGGCGGCGGCCTTGGTCACGCGGTAGCCGATCGAGAGCCCGTCGATCGCGCCCTCGCGCATCAGCGCGTGGATCTCGCGGGCGCGCCCGACCGCGAGGTTGAGCCGCCCGCGCACGCGCAGGCCCCGCGCGTCCTCCTTCAGGAACAGCCAGGTCCCGATCGGCTCGGACGGATCGTGCTGCCAGAGCATGCGCACGCCCCGCGGCCCGCGGGTCGCGAGGCTCTTGGTGAAGGCGCCGGGCTGGACCACGTCCTTGGCGAGGTCGGTCATGCCGAACAGGCTGGCGTAGCCCTCGAAGATCCCGCTCTCGTCGACGCTCTCGGGCGTCGCCGGCAGGAGCTTCGTCTCGGGCGGCCCGGAAGCCGCCGACTTGCGGGCCGCCGACTTGCGGGCGACGGAGTTGCAGGCGGCGGAGACGCGGAGCGCGAGCGCCGTCATCGCGCGCCCTCCTCGTCCCGCTCGCGCGGCGGCGTCGTGAGCCGCGCGAGGGTGCGCACGAAGGCGCGCATGGTCTGGCGCGCCGGATCGCGCGCGGAGGCGCGCGGCGCGAGCCCGGCCGGGCGTCGCGCCAGCGCATTGAGGATGGTGGTCATCGGTCGTCTCCCGAGAAACGGCGGTTGAAACGGGCGAGCTCGCGCACGAAGGCGTCGAAGCGCCGGCTGGCGAGCGCGGATTCGCGCAGCAGCAGAAGGGCGAACAGCGAGGCGGCGATCGCCCAGGCCAGCAGCGCGAGATGGGCGAGGTCGCCCCGTGTCGCGATCGCATGGAGAAGCCGCTCGAAGATCTCGCCGATCGAGATCGCGGGGGTGGGCGCGCTCACGACGGCCCCCGTCCGTAGCCGACCGCCTCGCGCTTCTCGTCGTCGGTGAGGAAGCCCGCGGCCGTCACCCGCCGCCACAGCGACTCGCGCTCCTCCGAGAGCGCCTCGATGGAGTCGAGATCGGGCTCGAGCCGCAGGTCTGCGGCGAAGCCCGGCGACAGCCACAGCGCCAGCGCCTGCGCCGTGCGCTTGGCGAGCGGGATCACGGTCTGGCGGTAGAAGGCGCGGTTCGCCTCGGCGTAGTTCGAATGCGTCGAGTCGCCGGGCAGCCCCAGCAGCAGCGGCGGCACGCCGAAGGCGAGCGCGATCTCCCGCGCCGCCGCCGCCTTGGCCTCGACGAAATCCATGTCCTTGGGCGAGAGCGAGAGCGGCTTCCAGTCGAGCCCGCCCTCGAGCAGCATCGGCCGCCCGGCGTTGCGGGTGCCCTGGTAGGCGTCCTCGAGCTCGGCCTTCAGCTTCGAGAACTGCTGGTCGGAAACCGCCGCCTCACCCGAGAACACCAGCGCGCCCGAGGGCCGCGCGGCGTTGTCGAGCAGCGCCTTGTTCCAGGCCGAGGCGGCGTTGTGCACGTCGAGCGCGGCAGCGGCGGCTTCCATCGGCGAGAGGCCGTAATGGTCGTCCGTCGGGTGGAACAACGACAGGTGCAGGATCGGCTGCACGCCCTCGGCGACGGTCGAGAAGCGCACGGTCTGCGAGCCGACCTGGTAGACCCAGCCCGACGGCCAGCCGTCCGGGCCCGGCACGACGCGCATCCGATCGGGCCGCAGCGCGTGCAGCTCTCGCGGCGCGCCGTCTATCAGGCCCGCCTCGACATAGGCGTTGCCGGAGACGAGCAGGTGGCCGTAGACGCTCTCGAGGAAGCGCCCGCCCTCCTCGCGCGGGTTCGGCCGGCGCATCAGGTCGAGGAGCGGATGCGCCTCGCGCTCCCGCCCGCCCTCGATCAGGGCCAGCGGCAGCGACGCGGCCGCCTCGGCGACGAGCCGCACGCAGCGATGCACGACCGCATTGCGCTGGTAGCCCTCGCGGGCCAGCGCCGCGTAGTCCCGCGGCGTCCAGACCGGCCGGCCGCCGTGATAGAACGCGATCGCCGCCCCCGCGCGCGACGCCTTCAGCCCCGGCGCAGCGAGCTGCGCCAGGCGTTGCAGGAACGATTTCATGAGGAAGTCTCCTTCTCCCCTCTCCCGTTTGGGAGAGGGGCCGGGGGTGAGGGAGCGACGCGCGCCGGCACGAGCGCCGCCCGCGTCGCACGCGACGTCCCGGACAATCGTCCGGCCGTGCACCCTCACCCCTGCCCCTCTCCCAAAGGGGCTAGCCAATGCACACATCTCCTGCAGTCCCATGCCGACGCTCGGTTTTCCGCCGAGGATCGAGCCGATCTTTCTCCTTCCCTGTAGGGGAAGGTGGCCCGACGCGAAGCGGCGGGACGGATGGGGCGCGCCGAAGGCGCGGTCCGCGAAGCGGACATCGGGCCCCTCTGCGCCGTCCAGCCCTGCACATTGTCGGCTCCGCCGACCGCGCCTGCGGCGCGCCCCATCCGTCTCGGCTTCGCCGAGCCACCTTTCCCCTACAGGGAAGGAAATGGCTGGGCTTTCCCGCCGAGCACCTCCCTGACGCCGCTCGTCCAGGCCTGCGGGTGGCGGAAGAAAATGTGCGAATCGGCTAGCCCAAATGGGAGAGGGGTTCACACGATCCGCACCCGCGGGTTCGTCGGCTTCGGGCCGAGCGCCAGATGCGTGATCGCCCAGACCAGCGCGTCGAGCCGGTCCGGCGAGCGTCCGCCGGACAGGCCCTCGGGCCCGAAGTCCGCCATCTCGTCCTCGAGCGCCGGGAAGGCGCCCGCGTGCTTCACCCGGCCCTGCGCATAGAGAACCGCCACCGGCTCGGCGCGCATGTGCTTGCCGCGCGTCGCCCGCACGCTCACGATCGCGCAGCCCGGGTCGACCTCGCGGATCACGGCCGCCGCCATCTCCCCGCCCTGGTTCACCTCGACCACGAGCGCGTCCGCCTCCAATCGGCGGTAGAGCGTCGTCGCCTTCGAGGCCCAGACCTCCGGGCGCATGCCCTCCCCGCTCTCGTCGGCCAGCACGTGGCAGACGCCGGCCGCGTCGATGCCCGCGGCCACGATCCCGCAGGCGTCGGCGCCCTTGCGGGACGTCGCCGGCGGGTCGATCGCCACCGCGATGCGCCGGAGCGGCGGCGCGGCGTCCTCGCGCGCGGCCTCGATCCGGTCGCGCGTCCACAGCGCGTCGGCGCGGTCCTCGATCAGCTCGCCGTCGAGCTCCTGGCGCCCGAGCCGCGTTCCCGCGTATCGATCGACGACCGCCTGCAGGAAGGACGGCGCCAGGTTCGCCCGGTTGGCGTCCGTCGAGGCGCGCGAGAGCGCCACCCGCGGGTCGGCCACGAGCCGCCGCACCAGCGGGATCGTCCGCGGGGTCGTCGTCACCACCTCGCGCGGGCGGTCCCCCAGGCGCAGCCCGAACTGCAGTTGGTCCCAGGTCGCGTCGGCGTGGCGCCACTTGCCGAGCTCGTCCGCCCACGCCGCCTCGAATTGCGGGCCACGCAGGGATTCCGGATCCTCCGCCGAGAAGGCGAGCGCCACCGCGCCGGTCGAGGGCCATTCCAGCCGCCGGCGCGTCGCCGTCCAGATCGGGCGCTCGCGCTTGGAATGGATCGCGAGCAACCCCGAAGGCCCGTCGATCATCACGTCGCGCACGTCGGCGAAGGTCTCGCCGACCAGCGCGATCTTGCCGACCTTGCGACGCGTCAGCCAGGGCGCGCCCATCACCATGCCGCGCACCCACTCGGCGCCGGTGCGGGTCTTGCCCGCCCCGCGCCCGCCGAGCACCAGCCAGATCGTCCAGTCCGATCCGTCCCGCGCCGCGACGGGCGGCAGCTGATCGTCCCGCGCCGCCGTCGCCCAGGCGGGCGCGCGCCGCGTCCCCTCGAGATAGCGCCGCAGGCGGGCGCTATAGCCCCGCCACAGCGCCTCCCTCTGGATCTCGCTCGTGCACGTGCTCAATCTCGCGCGCAACGAGATCAGCCAGCGCATGTGCCGCTCCGGCGTCCAGGCCCGCCGCACCCTCGTCATCCTTGTCTCCCTCGCCGCCGCGGGCGCGCAGGTTCAGGCTCTTCTCCAGCGCGACGACCTCCTTGAGGCAGCGCGTCAGGTCGGCGACGGCGCGCGCGCTGATCCTGGGATCGTGCCGCTCATCCGAGCAGGCGAACGCCGCGAGCCGCTCGACGACGAACGTGCGCAGCCCCGCCGCGACGGACGCGACGTCGGGCGCGCGCGCCGGAGGCGGCGGCGTTGCGTTGGGTGTCATGCGAATCTCGATGGATGAGCGGGACCGGCGTTCATCGGCCCCGGACCGATCGTCGCGGCGCGAAGGCCGCCGAGCCGTGCGCGGAAGGCCTCGCCGGAAGCGGGCGCCTCGGCACGCAAACGAATGGAGCGCGGCGTGCAACCAGGGATTCAACCCGGAGCAGCGATCAGCTAGGCGCAAGTCGCCACCGTGCATTTCCTTTATCGAACCAGCGTTACGATGTCAAGTGACTTTCATTCCCGCGTTGCTCATTTCTGCCGCCATCAGTTGCGACGCGGAGCGAAGCATGCGAACTGACGGAGCGGCCTGCGGAAAAATGCGGATTTCCGTGACGGATGCCCTTCATACGACCGTTCAACGTCGTCTATCAAACAGACGCAGCGGAAAAACTGGTTGTGATTGGGGCGGGGCTGGCGCGCCGCGCCGATAGCGGGTGACGCAAGGCGATGAGCAATCGCAGGCCAGGCCACGAAGCAGCGGACGACGCCGCTCCACGCGGCGCGTTCGAAGAGGGTCGGAAGATCGAACCAATGCGCTCAGTCTTACGTCTGCACGACGACGAGAACCGCCTGCTGAAGGCTCTCCCCGCCGAGGATTTCGCCCTTCTCAGGCCACACCTACAGCCTGCGGCGCTCCTGCGCGGCGACGTCCTCTTCGAGGCGGTCGACGACATAGAGCACGTCTACTTTCCGCAGAGCGGGGTCGTCTCGCTCGTGACGCTGATGCGTGACGGATCGAGCGTCGAAGCCGGCACGATCGGGCGCGAGGGCGGCGTCGGGATGATCGTCGGCGCGGGCTCGCGCCAGGCCGCCACGCGCGGCGTGGTGCAGATCCCCGGCCGCGCGCGGCGCATCGAGGTCGCCCGCTTCCGCGCCGCCCTCGAGCGCAGCGCGCCTCTGCGCGATCTCGTCCACCGCTATACCGAGGCGCTCCTCGCGCAGGTCCTCCAGAGCGTCGCCTGCAACGCGCTCCATTCCGTCGAGCAGCGCTTCTGCCGCTGGCTGCTCACCTGCCGCGATCGCACGGGCTCGGACGTGATTCCCCTGACCCAGGAGGCGGTGGCCGAGATGCTGGGCGTGCAGCGCACGACCGTCACGGCCGCGGCCCGCGCGCTCCAGGACCAGGGGCTGATCCGCTATCGCCGCGGGCTCATCGAATGCGTCGACGTCGCCGGCCTGCAGGAGACCTCGTGCGAGTGCTACCAGGTAGTCCGCAGCCGCTTCGAGCAGCTCCTGCCCCTCACCTACGAGGACGCGCCGAGCGCCTGATCAGTAGAGCCCGCCGCCGCCCACCGGCGCCGACGGCGAGAGGCCCCGAGGGATCGATCCCGTGATCCCGCCCTCCCGCAGCGTGGCGGCCGCCGGCAGGGTCGGCATGAAGGCCGGCCCGCCCGCGCCGACCAGGGGACGCGGATCGTCGAGCCGCGAGTCGAACTCCAGCCGCGGCCTGCAGTGGCGCCGCTCGCCGCGCGCGTCGTGGCGGGCGAGATCCATGTGGAAATGATCGTAGTGGAACTGGTCCGAGCCGGGTCCGAGCACGGTCGTGAAGCGGTCGCAGGCGCCCACGAACGCCTCGCGCAGGAAGTCGCGCTCCGCCGGCTCGCCGCGCCAGCCCTGCGCCACCGTGATTCGCCGTCCGTCCGCGAGGGTGAAGGCCATCACGTCGACGGCGTTGCCGAAGGCGTGCTCGGACAGCTTCGCGCCGCGCTGGGAGTTGCGGGTCCGGCAGGCATAGGAGCCGGAATCGATCTCCACCACCGGGGCGCCGAAATAGAGATGGGCGGCGGGCTGGACGATCTCGGAGAGCCACGTCTCGGCCGCCGCCGTCGCGGGGCAGCCGAGCGTCGCCTGACGCTTGAGACGCACCTGCCCGTCGAGCAGCGCGGTGATCTCGAAGGGCTTGTCGATGCCGCACACGCCCGGGCCGTCGAGGCGGGGGCGCATGGACATGTAGGCGCTGGGGCGAACATCCTCGCGCGCCACGCAGGCGGCTTCCGCCTGGACGCGCCATTCCTCGCGCTCCTCGAACTCGAAGAGCCCGCAACCCGAGAGCGCGAGAACGAGGGAGGAGGCGAGGAGGCACGTCGATACGCTACGCGACATGCCCCGAGAATGCGACCGGCCCCGTAAAGGAAGCGTTGAGCACGCCGCCCCGGGGCCGGCCCGATTCGATACGCGCCGAGGGCGAGCCCCCGGCGCGAGACCGGATCACGCGCCGTTCGCCTTGCGGCGCTCGGCCATGAAGCGGTCGAAGCTCTCGCGGTCGCGGGTGCGCTTGAGCTCGTCGAGGAAGCGCGCGAACTCCCGCTGCTCCTCGTCGAGCTTGCGGCGCTCCGCCTCGAGGCGCGCGAGCTGCTCGCGCTTGTAGGCGTCGAAGGCCGCGTTCCCGGTCGCTCCGCCGCCGGCGGCGAAGTCGAAGCGGGCGCGGTCGAAGGCCGGCCAGTCCCAGGCGCCCTCGTCCTTCAGCTTCCACAGCTTCCAGACGAGGAAAGCCAGCCCGATCGGCCAGTAGACGATCAGGCCCGCGACGACCGCGACGATCTCCCAGGTCTTGAACCGCCGCAGCAGATCCGACGGGTTGAAGGTGCTCGCGTTCATGTCGTTCTCCAAAGAGTGCCCAAATCTCAGATAAGCATGCCCGCGCCCCGTTCAACGGCGGACCCCGGCGGCGGCGCGACAGCTGTCGGGCGGGCCTTTCCCGAATACGGATCGTGCGCGCACGCCCGGGGAGAGCCCGCCGCCGATCGTGCTAGGCTCGACCGATCGACCCCGGGAACCGCTCGTCCGCCATGCTGTCCATCCTCGACATCCGCCGCCGCATCGATGCCGGCACGCTCACCCCTCGAGGGGCCATCGATCTCTGCCGCGCGGCCATCGCCGCGCACGAGCCGGAGGTCGGCGCGCTCGTCCATCTGGACGCCTCCGCGACGGCGGATCGAACCACCGGCCCGCTCGCGGGCGTGGCGGTCGGCGTCAAGGACATCGTCGACGTCGCCGGCATGCCCACGCGCATGGGCTCGCCGCTCTACGCGGACAACGTCCCGCGCGCCGATGCGGCGATCGTCACCGCCGCGCGCCGCGCCGGCGCCGTCCCGCTGGCGAAGACCACCACCACGCCCTTCGCCTATCTCGACCCCACCGCCACGCGCAATCCGCGCGCACCGGGCTGCACGCCGGGCGGATCCTCCTCCGGCTCGGCGGCCTGCGTCGCCGCGGGCATGCTGCCGCTCGCCATCGGCACCCAGACCGGCGGCTCGGTGATCCGCCCCGCCGCCTTCTGCGGCGTCGCCGCAGTCAAGCCCTCCGCCCGCCTCCTGCCCACGGTGGGCGTGAAGTGCTTCTCCTGGACGCTCGACACGCCGGGCCTCTTCGCCGCCGGCGTGGAGGACGTCGCCTGGGCGCTCGCCGCGCTCGCCGGCCGGCCGGAGCTGCGCCTGCCCGAGGGCGACCCCCTCGCCCTCCACGCGGGACTGCGGCTCGGGGTGCTGACCCAGGACTTCGCCGGCGACCCCGAACCCGAGGGCGCGGCCGCGCTCGAGGAGGCTGCCCGCGCCGCCGAGCGCGCCGGGGCGACGGTCGTCACGCTGGAGGCCCCGCCCCTGCTGGCGGACGCCTGGCGTCTGCACGAGACGATCCAGAACTTCGAGGCCGCGCAGGCGCTGGGCTGGGAATACGACACGCATCGCGACGCGCTCCCGGCGGAGCTGCGCGCGCTCCTCGACGCCGCCATGCGCGTCGAGGCCGCCGCCTACGACGACGCGCGCCGCGTCGTCCACCGCGCCCGAGGTGCGGCCGGCGCGCTCTTCGAGCGGGTGGACGCGATCCTCACCCTCGCCGCGCCCGGCCCGGCGCCCCGCGGGCTCGCCGCGACGGGGTCCTCGCGCTTCAACCGGCTGTGGACGCTGCTCGGCGATCCGTGCGTCGCGGTGCCCGGCTGCACGGCGCTGGACGGCCGCCCGGTCGGCGTGCAGACGATCTCGCGCTTCGGGCGCGACGACATCGCGCTGCGCACGGCGTCGTTCCTGGCCGCGGCCCTCGTCGCCGCGCGATGAAGCACGCCGCTGAATCTGTCGCATTCTCAGTAGTTTCAACGCTTTAACCGATGATTAACCACACTGCGCCGAGTCTGTGTCTCACAATCGTCATCGCGGCGCTTGCAGCCGGCGTATTGCCTGCTAAATTGATACCGGTCCCTCGGCAGGGAGGAATTCTCCATGGGCCGCTACGCTAAGCTTCACGTGGTACCGAAGTTGAACATCGCTGCGTTCTGCGCGGCGCTCGTGTTCGTGGGCGCCATCGTCATCGGGGCCTTCTGAAGGCCGCCCGGCGACGTACAGGGCCGAGATCCTGTTTCATCCCATCCCCACCCGTTTCGCCGCCGCCGGCGCCCGCCGGCGGCGGCTTTACTCGACCGGCCCGGCTGCGCGCGCCACATCGGCGTCCAAGGCCGGAGCATCCGCACCATGAGCGAGACCCTGAGCTTCGACACCGCGTTCGACCAGCCCGCCGGCGCCTGCGTGCGTGTGTCCCCGCTCGTGCGCAGGATCGTCGCCGGCAACAGCGGCCCTGTGACCTTCACCGGCACCTGCAGCTACATCGTCGGCTCGGGAGAGGTCGCTGTGATCGACCCCGGCCCGGACGATCCGCGCCACGTCGAGGCGCTGCTGGCCGGGACCGCCGGCGAACGCGTCTCCCACATCGTCGTCACCCACACCCATCGCGACCATTCCCCCGCCGCCGCAGCGCTGAGCGAAGCGACCGGCGCGAGCATAGTCGGCTGCGCGCCCCACCGCGACTCGCGCGCGCTCGGCGTGGGCGAGGTGAGTCGCATGGAGGCCGCCGGCGATCGTGCCTACGCCCCGGAGCACGTCCTCTCAGAGAACGAGAGCGTCTGCGGCCCCGGCTGGACCCTCGTCGCCGTGGAGACACCCGGGCACACCGCGAACCACCTCGCCTACGCGCTGCCGGAGGAGAACGCGCTGTTCTCGGGCGATCACGTCATGGCCTGGTCGACCACCTTCATCGGCCCGCCCGACGGCGCGATGGGCCCCTACATGGCCTCGCTCGCCAAGCTGCTGACGCGCGACGAGACCATCTACTGGCCCGGCCACGGCGGCCCCGTGGCGGAGCCCAAGCGCTTCGTGCGCGCGCTGATCGCCCATCGACGCCAGCGCGAGGAAGCGATCCTCCTGCGACTGCGCGCGGGCGACGAGACCATCCCGGAGCTGGTCGAGACCGTCTATCGCGGCCTCGCGCCCGGCCTGAAGGGCGCCGCCGCGCTCAACGTCTTCGCGCACCTGGAGGACCTCCTCGCCCGCGGCCTCGTCGCCACCGCGCCGCCGCCGACGCTGGAGAGCCGCTGGCGGCCGGCCTGAGGACGGCTCGCGTGGGGGCGGCTTGCCGCCGCGGGCGACGCGCCTACTTCCATTGCAACACGCCGAATGCGCGGGAGGGCGCGTGTCCGATCTCCTCATTAAGATCGCCGGCGGCATGGCCCCCGTCGACGCCGCCGCCTGGGACGCCTGCGCGCTGGGGCCGCAGGCGGCCGCGCTCGGCGTCGATCCCGGCTGCCCATTCGTGTCGCACGCCTTCCTCTCCGCGTTGGAGGAGGCGGGCTGCGTCAGCGCGGAGACCGGCTGGGCGCCGGCCCACGTCCTCATCGAGGACGGGGCGGGGACACTCCTCGCCGCCGCACCGGCCTATCTCAAGAGCCACAGCCAGGGCGAGTACGTCTTCGACCATTCCTGGGCGGAGGCCTACATGCGCGCGGGCGGGCGCTACTATCCCAAGGTTCAGGTCAGCATCCCCTTCACGCCCGCGACCGGGCCGCGGCTCCTCGTGCGGCCGGGACCGCGCGCCGACGAGGCCCGCGCGACGCTCGTCGCCGGCCTCCAGGCGCTGCGCGCCAAGGTCGGCGCGTCCTCGATCCACCTCACCTTCCTGCCGAAACCGGATTGGGAGCGCCTCGGCGCGCAGGGCTTCCTGCAGCGCATCGACCAGCAGTTCCACTGGCTGAACGACGGCTACGCCAGCTTCGAGGCCTTCCTCGAGACGCTCGCGTCGCGCAAGCGCAAGACCATCCGCCGCGAACGCCGCGACGCGCTGGCGAACGACGTCACGATCGAATGGGTGCGCGGCGCCGACATCACCCAGGCGCATTGGGACGCCTTCTACGAGTTCTACATGGACACCGGAGCGCGAAAGTGGGGCAGGCCCTACCTGAACAAGCGCTTCTTCTCGCTGTGCGGCGAGCGGCTGGGCGAGCGGGTGCTGCTGATCCTCGCCAGGCGCGCCGGGCGGTACGTCGCCGGCGCGATCAACTTCATCGGCGCCGAGACGCTCTACGGCCGCAACTGGGGCTGCGTCGAGGACCACCCCTTCCTCCACTTCGAGGTCTGCTACTACCAGGCGATCGATTTCGCCATCGCCAACGGCCTGAAGCGGGTCGAGGCCGGCGCCCAGGGCGAGCACAAGCTGCTTCGCGGCTATCGCCCGGTGGAGACCTATTCCGCCCACGAGATCGCCGACCCCGGCCTGAGGCGCGCCGTCGCCGACTATCTCGTGCGCGAGCGCGCCCATGTCGGCGAGATCGGCGAGGAGCTCGCCGCCGCCCTGCCCTTCAAGCGCGGCGGCGCCTGAGACGCAGCGAGACACCCGCCCGCTTGACCCTCGCCTCGCCCCGTCGTCTCCTGCCGCACGCCGACCACGAGGAGCGCGCGATGCCACAGCCCAGCTACGATCCGAACAACGTCTTCGCAAAGATCCTGCGCGGCGAGATGCCCGCGCACACGGTCTACGAGGATGCCGAGACGCTCGCCTTCATGGACATCATGCCCCGCGGCGACGGCCACATGCTGGTCGTCCCGAGGACGCCGTGCCGCAACCTGCTCGACGCCCCGCCGGAGGCGCTCGCGGCGGTGATGCGCACGGCGCAGACGATCGCCCGCGCCGGCATCGCGGCGCTGGGCGCAGACGGCGTCACCGTGCAGCAGTTCAACGAGAGCGCCGGCGGACAGGTCGTCTTCCACCTCCACGTCCACGTCATTCCCCGTTTCGAGGGCGTGCCGCTGCGACCGCATACCGGCGAGATGGCCGATCACGGTCGGCTGGCGGAGCTCGCAACGGCCATCAAGGCACATATTTGAATACGAATAGCATGCATTTTTGTTATCTACTTCATGCAAAAATAATTTAATTTTGCGTTGACTATCTGATTTGAGAATGCAGAATGCCTTCACTCGGTCAATTTCGGATGTGGAGGATCAACCTATGAGCGGATGGGATTGTACGGGTTGGGGCTGCGGTGGTTCCTCGGGCGGCGGCTGGGATTCCGGCGGCTGGGGATCCGGCGGGTCCGACAGCGGCTTCAAGCTGCCGACCGAAGCGGACAACAAGAACACGGCGCGGATGATCGGCGGTGCGGACGGCGCCGACGAGAGCGAGCTCGAGGCCGCGCTGAACGAGGATCTCGGCATCCGCGGTTCCGAGAAGCTCACGCTCGATCAGCTGAAGGGCTTCCTCTCCAACCTGGGCTTCAGCCGGAGCGACGCCGAGAGCATCGCGGAGGGCGTGGAGGACGAGTATCCCAAGGGTCTGACGGGCGACCAGTTCCTCGAGAAGATCCTGAGCTACGACGAGGACGGCAACGGCAAGCTCGACGCGGACGAGTTCGGCAAGCACAACGAGGCGATCGCCGAGCTCGGCGAGAAGTCCGGCTGGTGACGCCGTTCTCCCGCGAGACGATCGGCGAGCCGATCGGAGCGCGCATGAAAAACGAATGGCCGGCGATGCGCTCCGCGCAAACGCCGGCCATCGGATTCCCCTGACCGAGCACCTCTCCGGCGCCGTCCGACAGCGCCGGAGCCTTTCGGCGATGGGAGCCCGGTCAGCGCAGGACTTCCCATGCCTCCTGCATGCCGACGACCGCGTCGTCGATCGACAGCCCGAAGATCGCGAGCCCACCGACGACGGCCCAATACAGGCCGAACAGGATCACAGGGACCAGGATCCAGCCGAGGATCTCCTCGAACAGGTGCCGCCGCCTCCGGCGACGCCAGCGCTGCTGCTTCGGCGTCGCAAGCTCCTCCGCCCGCGCCTGTGGGCGAGCGCGCTCCGCGCCCGCGCGGCGGGCAGACGGCCCGGACTTGAACAATCCCGACCCGAAGAAGCCGGACTTTCGGCTGCGCGGCTCGTCGACGCCGTCGTCCGTCGCCACGCCGAAATCCGTCGTTCCGGGATCGCCGATGTGGTTGCGGCGGTCGGCCACGTCGAGCACCGGGGCCGGCGGCACGGGACGAGCGGCCGGATGCCCGCCGGCGTTCGGCGCCGGCTGCGGCCGCGCCGGGGCCCGCCTGGGAGCCTGAACATCGTCGGCAGCTGCCTGGCCACCGGAAGCCTGCCCCCCGCGCTGCCCCTGGATGGCCGCGCGCAGCTGCGCCTCGGCGCGGGCGCGCGCCTCCGGCGAGATGCTGGACGGGGGCGGCTGAGCAGGGCGCGGCGCCGCGACGGCCTCCCGCGGCAGCGGCTGATTCCAGTCGGTGCGGGGCTGCGTATCCATACCCGCGGGCAGCGACGATACCCCACTCACCACGTGCGCATGGGCATCGACGCTGTCGGGGTCGAGCGGCCCCTGCCCCGCCGTCTCGGGACGGCCGCGCGGGGGCCCGAGATCGGGCTCCAGATCCGCGGCCGTCGGGTCGTTGCGCAACGAGGCGGCGCGCAGCCGCGCCACCGCCTCGTCGAGATCGCGTTGCGTCATGCGCGCACCAAGGGCACCTTCGGTACGGTGCGCACGCCGCCGCCTCCGCCGTTCCCGCCGCCGTCGGAGCCGTCACCGGGCTTCTTCGGCGCGGGCTTCTTCGCCGCGCGGGGCTTGCGCTTGGCCTTCTTCGGCGGATCGGTGGGCTTCTCGAGCTTGACCTTGGCGGGCTTGCCCGGCGCCGAGACGTACTCGAAGCCCAGCTTGTCGAGCCCGTCGACGTCCTTCTCGACGATCACCGTCACCGTGCCGCCGTCCTTGAGGCGCCCGAACAGCACCTCGTCGGCGAGCGGCGTCTTGATCGACGACTGGATCAGGCGACCCATCGGGCGCGCGCCCATCGTCTCGTCGTAGCCGTGCTCGACCAGCCACTCCCGCGCCTGCGGCGTGAGCGCGATGCCGACCTTGCGCTCGGCGAGCTGCCCCTCGAGCTGCGCGACGAACTTGTCGACAACCTTCATGATCACCTCGCGCGGCAGGTTGCCGAAGGAGATGATCGAGTCGAGGCGGTTGCGGAATTCGGGGGCGAACAGCTTGTTGATCGCCTCCGTGTCGTCGCCGGAGCGCTTGGTCCGGGTGAAGCCGAAGGCCGCCTTGGCGAGATCGGCGGCGCCCGCATTCGTGGTCATGATCAGGATCACGTTGCGGAAGTCGACGTTCTTGCCGTTGTGGTCGGTCAGCTTGCCGTGATCCATGATCTGCAACAGAATATTGAACAGATCCGGATGCGCCTTCTCGATCTCGTCGAGCAGCAGCACGCAGTGCGGGTGCTGATCCACGCCGTCGGTCAGGAGCCCGCCCTGGTCGAAGCCGACGTAGCCCGGAGGCGCGCCGATAAGGCGGCTCACCGTGTGCCGCTCCATGTACTCCGACATGTCGAAGCGCAGCAGCTCGACCCCGAGCGCCTTCGAGAGCTGGCGGGCCACCTCGGTCTTGCCGACGCCGGTCGGGCCGGCGAAGAGGTAGTTGCCGATCGGCTTCTCCGGCTCGCGCAGCCCCGCGCGGGCGAGCTTGATCGCCGAGGTGAGCGCCCCGATCGCCGCATCCTGGCCGTAGACCACGGCCTTGAGCGAGCCCTCGAGGTTGGCCAGCACCTCCGCGTCGTCCTTCGACACGGTCTTGGGCGGGATGCGGGCCATCGAGGCGATGGTGACCTCGATCTCCTTCACGCCGATCGTCTTCTTGCGCTTCGACTCGGCCAGCAGCATCTGCGAGGCGCCCGTCTCGTCGATCACGTCGATCGCCTTGTCGGGCAGCTTGCGGTCGTGGATGTAGCGGGCCGAGAGCTCGACCGCCGCCTTGATGGCGTCGTTCGAGTAGCGCAGCTTGTGGAACGTCTCGTAGTAGGGCTTCAGGCCCTTGATGATCTCGATCGTGTCCGCCAGCGACGGCTCGTTGACGTCGATCTTCTGGAACCGGCGCACCAGCGCGCGGTCCTTCTCGAAGTACTGGCGGTACTCCTTGTAGGTGGTCGAGCCGATGCAGCGCAGCGACCCCGCCGCGAGCGCGGGCTTGAGCAGGTTCGAGGCGTCCATCGCGCCGCCCGAGGTCGCCCCCGCGCCGATCACCGTGTGGATCTCGTCGATGAACATGATCGCCTTGGGGTGGGCCTCGATCTCCTTGACGACCTGCTTCAGCCGCTCCTCGAAGTCGCCGCGGTAGCGGGTGCCGGCGAGCAGCGCGCCCATGTCGAGCGAATAGACCGTGGCGTCCGCGAGCACGTCGGGCACGAGGCCCTCGTTGATCTTGCGGGCCAGACCCTCGGCGATGGCGGTCTTGCCGACGCCCGGATCGCCGACGAGCAGCGGGTTGTTCTTCTGGCGGCGGCAGAGCACCTGGATGGTGCGCTGCACCTCGCTCTCGCGGCCGATCAGCGGGTCGATCTTGCCCTCGCGCGCCTTCTTGTTGAGGTTCACGCAATAGGCGTCGAGGGCGTCGCCCTTCTTCTTCGAGCGCGCGTCGCCGTCGTCGCCGGAGGGCCGCTCCCCGCTCTCCTCCTCCACCCCGCGGGGTGGACGCGCCTCGGTGGCGCCGGGGCGCTTGGCGATCCCGTGCGAGATGTAGTTGACCGCATCGTAGCGCGTCATGTCCTGCTCCTGCAGGAAGTACGCGGCGTGGCTCTCGCGCTCGGCGAAGATCGCGACGAGCACGTTGGCGCCCGTCACCTCCTCGCGGCCCGAGGACTGCACGTGGATCACCGCGCGCTGGATGACGCGCTGGAACCCGGCGGTGGGCTTCGCATCGGCGCGGTGGTCCGCGACGAGATTGGCCAACTCGTTGTCGACGTATTCCACGAGATTGCGCCGCAGCGCCTCGATGTCGACGTTGCAGGCCCGCATCACCGCGGCCGCGTCCTGGTCGTCGACCAGGGCGAGGAGGAGATGCTCCAGCGTCGCGTATTCGTGACGCCTCTCGCCGGCGAGTGCGAGAGCCCGGTGGAGCGCTTGTTCAAGAGAGCGGGAAAAGCTCGGCAAGGCTGGCCTCTGACGGTCTCGTGGTGGTTGCGGTCACTTCTTTTCCATGACGCATTGCAGCGGATGCTGGTGCTTGCGGGCGAAATCCATCACCTGCGTCACCTTGGTCTCCGCCACCTCGTAGGTGAAGACGCCGCATTCCCCCACACCGTGATGGTGGACGTGCAGCATGATGCGCGTAGCGTCCTCGCGCGACTTGTGAAAGAAACGCTCGAGGACATGAATGACGAACTCCATCGGAGTATAGTCGTCGTTCAACAACAATACGCGATACAAGTTCGGCTTTTTCGTGCGCGGCTTCGTCTTCGTGATGATCGCCGTGCCCGAACGACCCTCGTCGTCTCCGCCGCCTCCATCGGAGTCGCCGGCTGCGATCAACGGATCGACGTGCGATACGCCGACGCTCGACGTGCCGCTCACGCTAGTCCTTTCGTAGTTCCACCGAACCATGACAGCCGGGTCATCCATAGTTTTTCAGGACCGGACGCCCCGCCCGGGCGACGCGCCCGATGTCGATGAAAGCGCGTTGAAGCCCCAATGTATAGTCCCCCACCCCGCTTCGCCAGAGGTGGACTTCCGGATCCCGTGTCGCACGGACGGAAAGCCGCCTCTCCTCCCCGTCATACGAACTGCTGCAGCCCCGGGATCGATCCCACGATCGGGCCGAGCGTGTCCTCGCCCACCTTCTCGCGGCCGTAGGCGAAGAGCTCCTTGCCCAGCGGTTGCATCTGGCCCATGTCGACGCCGATCTGCATCAGCTTGCCGCCGAGCTGCATGACGCCGCCGCCCATCATGCCGCCGAGCGAGCCCATCAGCCCGCCGGCGCCGGACGCCGCCTCGCCGTCCGCCATCGCCTGCTCGGCCGCCGGCATGGCGGCGATCAGCTCGCCCACCTCCTTCTCCGGCCCTTCCTTGCGCAGGAACGCGAGGATGATGCCCACGGCCTTGCGCGCCGTCTCGGCGTCGAGGCCGGTGCGCTGGGTGATGCGCGCGATGAGATCGTCCATGATGTCGTCCTCCCGAAAATCAGTCGTTCGCCTATGGGTGGCATCGCCCGGCGAAAGGCGCAAGCCGGGACGCTGGCGCGGGGCGAGGCCCTCCGCCACAATGCGCCGAGAGGGCGCCCCGTTCGAGGCGCCGACACGATCGCGGGGGCGACATGAGCGAGCCGGACCACATCCTCATCGGCAAGAGCGGCAAGCCCGAGAGCCACAAGCCGGAGACCCTCCTGCTGCGGCTCGCCAACCGCCACGGCCTCGTCGCCGGCGCGACCGGCACCGGCAAGACCGTGACGCTCCAGCGCCTCGCCGAGGGCTTCTCCAACGCCGGCGTCCCGGTCTTCGCCGCCGACATCAAGGGCGACCTCTCCGGCGTGGCGCTGCCGGGCGATTCGGCGAGGCCCTTCGTCGACCGCGCCGCCGAGATCGGCATCCCCTACGAGCCGGACGACTACCCGGTCGTGTTCTGGGACCTGTTCGGCGAGAAGGGCCACCCGATCCGCGCCACCGTGTCCGAGATCGGCCCGCTGCTGCTTTCGCGCCTGCTCGACCTCAACGACACCCAGGAGGGCGTGCTCAACATCGCCTTCCGCCTGGCCGACGAGGAGGGGCTCCTCCTCCTCGACCTCAAGGACCTGCGGTCGCTCCTCACCTTCGTCTCGCAGAACGCCAAGCAGCTCTCGGGCGTCTACGGCAACGTCACGACGGCCTCGGTCGGCGCCATCCAGCGCCAGCTCCTCGTGCTCGAGAACCAGGGCGGCGAGGCCTTCCTCGGCGAGCCCGCCCTCGACATCCTCGACCTGATGCGCACCGATCGCACCGGCCGCGGCACCATCAACCTGCTCGCCGCCGACACGCTGATGAACACCCCGCGGCTCTACGCCACGTTCCTGCTCTGGCTGCTCTCCGAGCTGTTCGAGAAGCTCCCCGAGGTCGGCGACCCCGAGAAACCCAGGCTCGTGTTCTTCTTCGACGAGGCCCATCTCCTGTTCGACGGCGCACCGAAGGCGCTCGTCGACACGATCGAGCGGGTGGTGCGGCTCATCCGCTCGAAGGGGGTCGGCGTCTACTTCGTCACGCAGAACCCGCTCGATCTGCCCGACGAGGTGCTGGGCCAGCTCGGCAACCGCGTCCAGCACGCGCTTCGCGCCTTCACCCCGCGCGACCGCCGGGCCGTCAAGGCCGCCGCCGAGACCTTCCGCCAGAACGAGAGCTTCGACGTCGAGACCGCCATCACCGAGTTGCGCGTCGGCGAGGCTCTGGTCTCGACGCTGGGTCCCAAGGGCGCGCCCAGCGTCGTCGAGCGCACCCTCGTCGGCCCGCCGATGGCCCGCGTCGGCCCCGCCACCGACTCCGAGCGCGCCCGCCTGATCACCACGAGCCCGCTGATGGGCCGCTACGACACCGCCGTCGACCGCGAGAGCGCCTACGAGATCCTCGCCGCCCGCGCCGAGGAGGCCCTCGTCGAGCAGGAGGTGCCCGAGGAGAAGGGCGGCCTCCTCGACGCGCTGGGCGGCTTCTTCGGTGTGGGCAGCGGCGCGAGCGGCGGCCGCCGCGGCCGCCTCACGACCGGCCAGCGCATCACCCGCGAGGTCACCCGCACCGTCGTCAACCGCGTCGCCGGCCAGGCCGCCGCCGACATCGGCCGGGCGATCGGCGGGCGGACGGGGTCCAGCGTCGGGCGGGCGATCGTGCGCGGGGTGCTGGGGGGGATGCTGCGGCGGTGAGGGGGGTGGCGGCGCCCGCCGTCTCTTTCGCCCAGCGTGCCGCCGTGCTCGCTCCGGTCAAGCGCTTCGCGCTGCTCCACTTCGTTCCGCCCCCTTTCGGGGTGACCTGCGGCTCCGCGCGACGGCTCGTGCGGGGCACGACGGCTCCGGGGGAACAGGAGCCGGGCTAGAGCTGAGAGGTCCGCAGCGAGCCACCTTCTTTTCTTCGTCCCATTCCCCTGGTGAGTCGAACGACGAGACGTGATCGATTCGGGTTGCATCCGCGCATTGATCCGACGAGAGTTGCCGTATGGCTCGGCTCTCGACAGAAATCCCGCAATCAGAGGAACACCGCTCGGTCCCGGCGCGGCGCTCCATCGGCGTGCTGTTCGGCGCGGAGACCCTGCGCGCTACATTGTACGATGCAGACCCCGGTCCAACCGCAACGCGCCCGCCGGCGCCGCGGCGCGTGTTCGGCTCCTGCAAAGGCGAGTTCGAGATCGGTCCCGAATTCTACGAGCCTCTGTCGGACGAGGAGCTGCAAGAGCTCGGGGTGCCGTGAGGATCGTGGTCGACACGCATGCCTTGCTCTGGTTCCTGCTCGGCGATGAGAGGCTATCGCTTCGGGCACGCGCGATCATCGAAGATCCTTCTCTCGACGTCTGCGTGCGCGCGGCGAGCGCATGGGAGATCGCGACGAAGTTCAGAATCGGAAAGCTGCCGCAATCGAGTGTGCTCGTCCTCTCCCTGAACGAGCGCGTACGTGGGTGCGGAATGACGCCGATCGCGATCACGTTCGAGCACGCACGCACCGCCGGTCTGCTGGCGTCGCGGCACCGCGACCCGTTCGACCGCTTGATCTTCGCGCAGGCCCTCGTCGAGCGCATGGCCTGGGTCGGCAACGAGACGGTTTCCGCCGGCGAGCCCGTCGCGCGCATCTGGTAGCGCCACGTCCGTTCGCAACCACGCAACCGGTCCGCCCCCTCCCCCTTGCCCCCACCCCCGAAACGCGAGACACCTTCCCCACCCCCACACGCCACCGCAAGAAAGCCGCCATGCCCACCCCCCACCTCCCCGCCATCCTCGCCCACATCGACTCCACCCTCGACGTCTCCCTCGAGCGGCTCTACGCTTGGCTGCGCATCCCCTCGATCTCGACAGATCCGGCCTATGCCGAGCACTGCGCCGACGCGGCGCGGTTCATCCGGGACGATCTCGTCGGCATCGGGATCGCCACCGAGGTGCGGGATGTGCCGGGCGCGCATCCGGCGGTGGTGGGGCGCATCGACGGGCCGGCGGGCAAGCCCCACGCCCTGTTCTACGGGCACTACGACGTCCAGCCGGTGGACCCGCTGGAGCTGTGGGAGAGCCCGCCCTTCACCCCGGTGCGCAAGACGCTGCCGGACGGGCGCGAGATCATCGTCGCCCGCGGCGCCTGCGACGACAAGGGCCAGGTGATGACCTTCATCGAGGCCTGCCGGGCGTGGAAGGCCGTCACGGGGTCGCTGCCGATCGGGCTCACATTCCTCATCGAGGGCGAGGAGGAGAACGGCTCGAAGGGCCTGCCGGCCTTCGTCGAGGCCAACAAAGCCGAGCTCGCCGCCGATCTCGTTCTCGTCTGCGACACCACGCAATGGGACCCGCGCACCCCCGCGATCACCGCCTCCCTGCGGGGCCTGGCCTACGACGAGGTGATCGTGCGCGCCGCCGACCGGGACCTGCATTCGGGCCTGTTCGGCGGGGCCGCCGCGAACCCGATCCACATCCTCGCCAAGATCGTCGCCGATCTGCACGACGAAACCGGGCGCGTCACGCTGGAGGGCTTCTACGACGGCGTGTCCGAGCCGCCACCGGAGGTGCGCGCCCGCTGGGAAGCGCTGAACCTCACCCCCGAGCAGCAGCTCGGCCCCATCGGCCTCGCGCAGCCCGCGGGCGAGCGCGACCGGATGATCATCGAGATGGTCCAGTCGCGCCCCACCTGCGACGTCAACGGCATCGTCGGCGGCTACACGGGCGAGGGCACCAAGACCGTCATCGCCGCGCAGGCCTCCGCCAAGATCTCCTTCCGCCTCGTCGGCGACCAGGACCCCGCCGCCGTCTCGGCCGCGCTGGAGCGTCACGTCTCCGCGCGCATCCCCTCGGACTGCTCCTTCGAGATCGTCCGCCACAAGGGCTCGCGCGCCATCTCGCTGCCCTACGACATGCCCGCGCTCGCCAAGGCCGAGCGGGCGCTCGCCGCGGAATGGCCGAACCCGCCGGTGGTGATCGGCTCCGGCGGCTCGATCCCGGTCGTGGGCGACTTCAAGCGCACGCTCGGTCTCGATTCGCTGCTGGTCGGCTTCGGCCTCGACGACGATCGGGTGCATTCGCCCAACGAGAAATACGACATCACGTCCTTCCACAAGGGCATCCGCAGCTGGGCCCGCATCCTCGCCGAGCTGGCGGAGGGGTGATGCGATCGTGGCCGGCCTTGTCCGAAGGGCAGCCACGCGCGATCGGCCCGCGAGGCGGGCGCGGCGGCCGCGCCCGTCCGACCTCCCCGGAGGGGCTGTGGTGGTAGTGGATCTCGCGGGCGCCGACGTGGCGGATCGAGCTCGCCGCGTCGACGCGGGCCTTCCTTCCCCCTTGTGGGGAAGGTGGCGGCGAAGCCGACGGATGGGGGTCGACGGGCAGTGCTGGCGCTCGGACGTGTCGCGACGCCGTTGATGCAGCCCTGCAACTCGCTCTAGCACATCCTGCACGCCCCCCACCCCCGGCCCCTCCCCGCAAGGGGGAGGGGAGACCGGCAGCGGCCTTCACGACCATTCGGGACGTTCGACTTTCGTGAATCCCATAGCCCCTGCGGGGAGGAAGGAGCGCGGCTCGCGGCGTCGACGGCGTCGGGCGGGTCCGGCGCTTGACTTCGCCGCCCGGCCTCGCCATCCCTCACGCGTAAAGCCTTCCAGAGCCCTCCCCGAGAGCCCCCGATGACCGCCGACGCCCCCTTCATGGACCCCACGCGCTCGTTCCAGGGCCTGATCCTGACGCTTCAGCGGTTCTGGGCCGAGCAGGGCTGCGTCGTCCTCCAGCCCTACGACCTCGAGGTCGGGGCCGGAACCTTCCACCCGGGCACCACGCTGCGCTCGCTCGGCCCGAAGCCCTGGCGCGCGGCCTATGCGCAGCCCTCGCGCCGCCCCAAGGACGGGCGCTACGGCGAGAACCCCAACCGGCTACAGCACTACTATCAGTTCCAGGTCATCCTCAAGCCCAGCCCGCCGGACATCCAGGACCTCTACCTCGGCTCGCTCGCCGCCATCGGGCTCGACCCGATGCTCCACGACGTGCGCTTCGTGGAGGACGACTGGGAGAGCCCCACGCTCGGCGCCTGGGGGCTCGGCTGGGAGTGCTGGTGCGACGGCATGGAGGTGAGCCAGTTCACCTATTTCCAGCAGATCTGCGGCTTCGAGTGCGCGCCGGTCTCGGGCGAGCTGACCTACGGTCTCGAGCGGCTGGCCATGTACATCCAGGGCGTGGAGAGCGTCTACGACCTCAACTTCAACGGCCGCGAGGGGGCGGAGAAGGTCACCTACGGCGACGTCTTCCTGCAGGCCGAGAAGGAATATTCCAGGCACAATTACGAGCACGCCGACGTCGAGATGCTGTTTCGCCACTTCAAGGATGCCGAGGCCGCCTGCCGCAAGTACCTCGAGGCCGGCGACGCGGGCGAGCGCCACCTCATGGCGCTGCCCGCCTACGACCAGTGCATCAAGGCCTCCCACGCCTTCAACCTGCTCGACGCGCGCGGCGTGATCTCGGTGACGGAACGCCAGAGCTACATCCTGCGCGTGCGGGAGCTCGCCAAGGCCTGCGGCGAAGCGTGGCTCCGCACCGAGGCCGGCGGCGCGGCGGCCTGAGCGCGGCGCGCCCTCAGGTCTCGCCCAGCCGGCTCTGCGCCAGCGCCCGCGCCTCGTCCCGCTGCTCCTGCGACAGCGTCGCCAGCTCCTCGTCGAGCCAGGCGTCGGCGAGCCCCTGCGACGCGGCCATCAGGTGCCAGGCGGCCGCCTCGATCGGGTCCTGCACCACACCGCGCCCGCGCGCATGGAGGCGCGCCAGCCGGTTCTGGGCGATGGCGTTGCCGCGGAAGGCCGCCTCGCGGAACCAGCGCGCGGCCTGCGCTTCGTTCGGCGCGAGGCCGTCGCCGTTGAACAGCGCGATCGCGAACTCCACCATGCCGGACACGTCGCCATTGCGCGCCGCGCGCGAGAACCAGGCGGTCGCCGCGATGCGATTCGCCTCGAGGCCGCGCCCTTCCGCCAGGAGCACGCCCAGCGCATGCTGCGCCGACGGGATTTCCGCCTCGGCCGCCCCGCGCATGAGCTCGGCCGCGCGGGCGATGTCCGCCTCGTCCTGCGAGCCGAGAAGCAGCAGCGCCAGATTGTAGGCTGCCCGCGGATGACCGGCCTCCGCCGCGCGGTCGAGCAGCGCCCGCCCCTCCTGCCCGTCGCGCTCCCGGCCGCGGCCCTCGATCGCGTTCATCGCCAGCGCGAACAGCGCGTTGGCGTCGCCCTCGCGCGCGGCGAGGCGATACCAGTCGTTGGCGCGCGGGAGATCCTGCGCGATGCCGAACCCCTGGGCGTAGAGCTCGCCCAGCAGGGTCATCGCGGCGGCGTTGTCCGGCTCGCGCTCGAGCAGCTGCGTCGCCCGATGGAAGGCCGTGAGATAGTAGCCGCGCTGATAGGCGCCGTAGGCGAGATCGCGATCGCCGACGAGTTCGTCGCCCCGCGGCGGCGGTGCGTCGAGCGTGGTGTCGCGGAATTGGTTCGTCTCCACGGGCTGGGTCAGCGCCGGCGCAGTCAGCACCGGCGGCGGCGCCGCAACCTCCGTCTCCGCCCGAGGCCCGTCGTCCTGCGCCGACGCCGAGGTCACGGCGAGCACCGTCAGCAGCACGGCGGCTGCGCAGGCGAGACGCCGGCTGGGGCGGCCTGCGCTCACCGAGACGCCTCCGCCCGCCGGGCGCGCTCGGCGTCGACCCGGTCGAGCGTCCCGCGCGCGACCGCGAGCGCCGCGGCGGGGCCGTCGGGATGGGCGAAGACGGCCTCCCCCAGCGCCACGAACTCCGCGCCCGTCTCGGCGAGCGCCGCGACGTCCGCGAGCGTCGGCGCATAGGCCGCGCACGGCGTCTCGAAGATCTCCGCCCACCAGGACGCGCGCTCCAAGGTCAGGTCGAGCGCGGGCAGCGAGCCATCGCGCCGCGGCTCGCCGAAGAGCAGATAGTCCACGCCGATCTCGCCCGCCGTCATCGCGTCGTGGCGCGCCTTCAGGCCGCCGACGCCGACGACGCGCTCGGTTCCGAGCCGCTCGCGCAGCTCCCGGGCGGCGGCCACGTCGGGGGCGTGAACGCCATCGGCGCCGCCCCGCGTGGCGATCTGGGCGAGGTCGAGCTCCGCCGTGTCGCCCACCACCGCGACGACGACCGCGGCGCCGGCTTCCTGGGCGATCGGGGCGAGCGCCTTGACGTGCTTGATCAGCATGCGTTCGTCGTGCGCGGGCAGGCGCAGCAGCACCGCCGCCACCGCCCCGCCCTCGGTCGCCGCCCGAAGGCTCGGCGCGAAGGTGGCGGGATCCTCGACGAGCGGCGTGATCAGGTAGATGAGCGTGGGCGTCACGGGTGCCTCATGCGCTGGACGCGGATCTCACGCGCGGCAGGCGGCCCACCGCATGCTTGGCGGGGCGCGCGACCCGCGCTATGCACGCGGCGGCCATCGCGCGGTCCGCCGCATGCTCCCTCTTGCCGCTCATTCGCGGCGTGCGCAAGGCCGGGCCGCTTTCGAGGAGGATGAACGACATCGTGACGCGCAAGCTCCCGCCCCGCTTCGGCCCCGTGCTCTTCGCGCTGTTCCTGTCGGGGATCATGTCGTTCCTGGTCTCCGGCATCGCCACCGCCCGCGCGGTCGGCTTATCGGATCTCTTCCTCTACAAGTGGATCACCGCCTGGCTGTTCGCCTGGGCCGTGGCCTTCCCCGGCGTGCTCGTCGTCGCGCCGCTGGTGCGCCGCCTCGTCGCCCGCCTGGTCGAGACGCCCGGCGCGCGCTGAGCGCGACGCACGTAGCCCTCGGCACTCGGCCCTCGGCACTCGGCACTCGGCCCTCACGTCGCCGCCGCCACGGCGCGCTCGATCTCGGCGGCGAGCGCCGGATCGAGGGAGAGCCGCGCCGCGAGCATCTGCAGATAGGCGCGCTCGGCCGGATGGTCCGGAGTCATGGCGAGGAGCGACGCCGCGTAGAGCTCGGCCGCGACCTCCGGCGTCGTCGCAGCGCGCACCACCTTGTCGATGTCGAGCGGCGACGCGAGCTCGTCCATCACGAAGGCCTTGGCCTCGGCGTCGAGCCCCAGGCTCTCGATCTGCGCGAAGATGCGCGTCTGCTCCTGCGCGTCGATATGGCCGTCGGCCTTGGCGCCCTGGATCATCGCGACGAGGATGCCGCGGGCGAGCGCGTCCTCGCCGCCGGGGGCGTTCTGCGGGGCGAAGGCGCTGTCGGCGGGCGGTGGCAGCAGGGCCTGATCCGCCGAGGGCATGGAGTGGGTCGCGCCGCCGGCCGCAGGCGCCGCGAGAGCCGGCCCGCCGCCGCCCTGCTGGCGGTTGCGCCAGGCGGCGTAGGCGAGGCCCGCCACCGCCGCGACGCCGCCGAGCTTCAGCGCCGTACCCGCCGTGCGACCCGCGAACTTGCGGGCCTTCTTGTTGCCGAGCAGCAGGCCGAGCACGCCGCCGGCGAGCGCGCCCTTCAGAAGATCTCCGTTACCGCCGCCGCCCTGCGCGGAGCGGTCGCGGCCCGTGTCGCCGCCCCCGCCGAGCATCTCCCGCGCCTGCGTCTGCAGGCCGGAGAAATCCCCCGCCCGCGCGGAGCCGAGAACCTGATCGAGAAGCTTCTTCGCATCGAGCATTGGGAGTGACCTTCGCGCCGTCCAGCCTGACGCCGATGTGGGCTCTGGCGAGCGCCGCCGCAAGACGCCGATCGCTCTCACCGCAGGCCGTCCTTGTGCGCGACCGGCACACCCGCGTCGAGCGCCGCCATGGCGGCGTCACGGCGCTGCGCCATCGCGGCGAGGTCGCGCGGCTCGGCGATCGCGCGGCGCCCGGCCTCGGTCACGAGGTCGACGTGCTCGGCGATGACCTGCTTGTGCGCAGGATCCTCGGCGAGTTCCGCGAGCTGCGCCAGCGTCTCGAGCAGGTGCATGATCACCGCGGGCGAATCCGCGGCCGAGCGGCGGATCTGGTGGAAGGCGATGTCGACGAGACCCTCGAAGGTCGAGATCGGCGCGATGACGCGCACCCGCCCCTCCCCGTCCGGAAAGCCGCGCTCCGCCGAGGGGCGCCGCATGATCCTCGCCATCGACGATCCCAGCCGGTTGATCACCGCGACCGCCGTGAAGGCGTCGTTCATGCTCGGCGACAGGGCGCGCAGGGCGATCTCGACGAGCTGGCGGATCGCGAACTCGAGATCCTGGACCGGCGTGCGCTCCCAGCCGAGAACCACCGCCGATGCGAAAGCGTCCTCCAGCTCGGGCGAGCGGGCCTCCGGCGGGCTCACCCAGCCGTGGACGCCACCCGCGAGAACATGATGCCCCGGGCGATAGGCGAGCTCGATCACGCAATCCGCCTCGCAGGCGGCGCCGACCAGGAGATCGTAGTCGATCGCCTGGATGTAGCCGCCCTCCCGGCCGCGAAGGGGGCCTGTGCGGGCATGCACCTCGATCGAACGCGGATGCTGACGCTCGTCCGGCGCGAGATCCGGCAAAAACTGCTCGACGACGGCGTCGAGGCTGTCGCCCACCCTGTGGATCAGCGTGTCGGCCACGATCGAGCGCGCGAGATGGTGCACGTAGAACAGAAGCATCGCCACCGCGGCGAGCACGAGCAGCGTTCCCAGCATGATGGCGAGCGCAGGCTGGCTCGTCTCGCTCGCGTCCACGGGCAGCCCGCGCAGGACGAGCAGCAGGTACACGATCGTCGCGAGGAAGAAACCGAGCGCGATCTGCGTCCGCAGGTCGCCCATGAAGGTGCGGATCAGGCGGAAGCCGAGCTGGTTCGCCGCGAGCGTGAGCACGACCATCGTGATCGAGATGGCGAGCGTCGCCATCGTGATCATCGAGGAGAGGAGCGTCGCGAGGAAGTCGGGGGCGTTGCGGGCGGGATGCCGCAGGCCGCTGAAAATGCCCTCGTCGGGCAGGTCGATGAGCGGGAGGCCCAAGGCCAGCGCCGCCGCGACGAGGCCCATGAGCGTCGGGACGAACCAGAGGCTGTTCTCGACCGCGTCCCATGCGGTCGCGAGGCGCGACCGCACGGGACGGAAGATGGATCGGCTCTTGTGCATATCGTCCCCGAAGCGTGTCCGGGGAGCGAACGGTGCGGCCGGCCGGGGCGTTCCGCCTCCCGACCTTCCGACGATCAGGCCGAGCGGACCTTGGAGACGAAGCCCTCCACCCGAGCCCGAATCGCCGCCGCCTCGTCGGCGAGCGCCTTCGAGGCCCCGATGATCGCCTCCGACGAGGCGCCGGTCTCGTCGGCGAGAGAGCCGACGACGTCGACGGCGCCGTTCACCGCCCTCGCGCCGCTCGCGGCCTCCTGGACGTTGCGGGAGATCTCCGCGGTCGCGGCGCTCTGCTGCGTCACGGCGGACGCAATGGCGGCGGCGATCTGGTTCATCTCGTCGATCGTCGCGGCGATCTCACGGATCGAGGTCACGGACCCGTCCGTGGCGGACTGCATCTCCGAGACCTTCGCGGCGATCTCCTCGGTCGCCTTGGCGGTCTGGTTCGCCAGCGTCTTCACCTCGGCGGCGACGACGGCGAAGCCCTTGCCGGCCTCGCCCGCGCGGGCGGCTTCGATCGTCGCGTTGAGCGCGAGAAGGTTCGTCTGCTCGGCGATGGTGCGGATCAGGTCGACGACCTCGCCGATGGACCGCGCCGCGACCGAGAGATCCTGCACGTGCCGGTCGGTGGCGCGGGCGCCCTCGACGGCGCGGCCGGCGATCTCGGAGGACGCCTGGGCCGAACGGCCGATCTCGCCGATCGAGGCCGCCAGTTCCTCCCCCGAGGCCGCCACGTGCTGGATGTTGGCCGCCGTGCTCTCGGAGCGCTGCATCGCGTCGGACACCGAGCCGCGGGTGCGTCCGGCGATGTCGGTGAGGCCGTCCGCCTGGGCGCGCATGGCGCGGAAGGCGTCGTCGAGGCTCGCCAGCGCGGAGCGCACGCCGCTCTCGAACTCGGCGGCGAGCGCGTCGACGGTGGCCGCGCGATCGGCGATCTTGCGCCCCTCCGCTTCGCGCATGGCGGCGAGCTCGCGCTCCTTGGCCGTGGCCTCCTCGGCGGCGGCGACGCCGGCCTGCGAGGCGGCGATCATCTTCTCCAGCGTGAGCACGACCCAGGTCAGCACGGCCGTCTCGAGCACGACGATGACCGCATGCAGCACGACGCGCAGGAAGCTCGCGCCCTCGGGAAAGACGGCCAGCGGGATCAGGAGGTTGAACGACAGATGGTGCAGCGCCGTCACGGCCGCCCCGACGAGGATCGTACGCCAGTCGCAGAAGCCCGCCAGCATGGCGAGCGCCGCGAAATAGTACATGTGCACATCGACCTGCCACGGGTGCCCGGCGAGCTCCCAGACGAACAGGGAGACCTGCGCGATGAGGCCGATGGCGATCGCGAACCGCGTCGCGGGATTGTCGGGGCGGGTGAGCGTCAGGGCGACGCCCGGAGCCGCGAGCAGGGCGGCGACGACGACGGCCGTCGCGAGCGAGCTGCCGACGGCGAGCGCGATGCCGGCCGCGACCACGACATGCGCTGCGAGAAGCGCGGACAGGGCCTTGGCCGTGGTGATCCGCAAGGTGGAGACGTCGACCATCGAGTGCTTCCCTTGATTTTCGATTGTGTTTGCAGGGCCGCCGTTCATGCGGGGCCTTCGGACGGGGGAACGAGGCAACCGCCGAGCGCGCGCGGATCGAGGAGCGCCCAGGCCCCGGCGGCGCGCACCGCGCGAGCGAAGGCCTCGGGTCGCTCGGCGACGGCGACGGCGATGAAGGGGTAGGCGCCGGCGCGCACGAGCCCTCCGCCGCTCTCTGCGACGCGGGCGAAGACCTCGGCCTGGCTCGTCCAGGGCGCGAAGACGATCGCCGCCCCCTCGCGCGCGTCCGCCTGCGCGCCGGCCAGCAGCGGCAGCGCGAGCGAGACGAGAGCGAACAGGGTCGCGAACAGGGCGATGGAGAGGCGGGACATCGTGCGGGTGGTCCGTACGGCGGGATGCCGCTTGACGTAACGCACGATGCCGGAGTGGATTTAAACCGGAGTTAAAGCCGGCCGATGCTCACGAACTCACCATGCCGCGTCGCTTCAGCTCCGAGGCGATCTCGTCCAGCACGGCCGGATCGTCGATCGTCGCCGGCATCGCCCAATCGTCGCCGTCGGCGATCTTCTTCATCGTGCCGCGCAGGATCTTGCCCGACCGCGTCTTGGGCAGGCGCCCGACCGTGATGGCGAGCTTGAAGGCGGCGACCGGGCCGATCTTCTCGCGCACGAGCCCGATCAGCTCCTTCTCGATCTGGAGCGGCGAGGTCTCGACCCCCGACTTCAGCACCACGAAGCCGCAGGGCTGCTCGCCCTTGAGGGCGTCCTTGATGCCGACGACCGCGCACTCCGCCACCGCCGGATGCGAGGCCAGCACCTCCTCCATGCCGCCCGTCGAGAGGCGGTGGCCGGCGACGTTGATGATGTCGTCGGTGCGGCCCATGATGAACAGGTAGCCGTCCTCGTCGACGAAGCCCGCGTCCGACGTGTTGTAATTGCCCGGGAACGCCTCGAGATAGCTCTCGCGGAAGCGGTCGTCCGCATGCCAGAGCGTCGGCAGGCACCCGGGCGGCAGCGGCAGGCGGATGACGATCGAGCCCATCGTGTTGGGGGGAACGTCCTTGCCGCCCTCGTCGACGATGCGCACGTCGTAGCCGGGCATCGGCACCGTCGGCGAGCCGTGTTTCACCGGCAGGACGCCCAGGCCGACCGGGTTGCCGGCGATCGCCCAGCCGGTCTCCGTCTGCCACCAGTGATCGATGACCGGGACCTTCAGGATCTCCTCGGCCCATTGCACCGTGGCCGGGTCGGCCCGCTCGCCGGCCAGGAACAGCGCCCGAAAGCCGGAGAGATCGTATCGCTTCAGGTGCTCGGCGTGCGGGTCTTCCTTCTTGATGGCGCGCAGCGCGGTGGGCGCCGTGAACAGCGTCGTCGCGCCGTGCTGGGCGATCACGCGCCAGAACGCGCCGGGATCCGGCGTCCCCACCGGCTTGCCCTCGTAGAGGATCGTGGTGCACCCCGCGATCAGCGGCCCGTAGACGATGTAGGAATGCCCCACCACCCAGCCCACGTCGGAGGCGCACCAATAGACCTCGCCCGGAGCTGCCCCGTAGAGCGCGTGCATCGACCAGGCGAGCGCCACCATGTAGCCACCGGAGTCGCGCACCACGCCCTTGGGCTTGCCCGTCGTGCCCGACGTGTAGAGCACGTAGAGCGGGTCGGTCGCGGCGACGGGGACGCACTCCGCGAGGCGGCCCTCGGCCCGCACGGCGGCGACGGTCTCGGCCCAGTCGCGGTCGCGGCCCTCGGTCATGGCGGCCTGCGCCTGCGGCCGCTGGTAGACCAGGCAGGCGTCGGGCTTGTGGATCGAGAGCTCGATGGCGAGGTCGAGGAGCGGCTTGTAGGCCACGATGCGGCCGGGCTCCAGTCCGCAGGACGCCGACAGGATCGCCTTCGGGCGGGCGTCCTCGATCCGGGTCGCGAGCTCCTTCGCCGCGAAGCCGCCGAACACCACCGAGTGCACGGCGCCGAGCCGCGCGCAGGCGAGCATGGCGAACGCCGCCTGCGGGATCATCGGCATGTAGACGACGACCCGGTCGCCCTTCTCCACGCCCATCTCGCGCAGCGCGCCGGCGAGGGCCGCGACCTCGTCGCGCATCTCCTCGTAGGTGTAGGTCGCCGTCTCGCCGGTCATCGCGCTGTCGTAGATCAGCGCGGGCTGCGCCCCTCGCTCGGCGACGTGCCGGTCGAGCGCGTTGTGGCAGACGTTGCAGACCCCGCCCTCGAACCAGCGCCCGTAGACGCCCGCCTTCTCGTCGAAAACCGTCTCGGGCGGCGTGAACCAGTCGATCGCCCCAGCCGCCTCGCCCCAGAACGCCTGCGGATCGGCCTTCCAGCCGGCGTAGATCTCGGGATAGCGGCTCGCGCCCGGATTGGTCATGGCAATGTCCTCCCGCAGGTTCTGCTCGTTTGCGCGGCACTGTGTGTCGCGCGCGGCACCTGCGCAAGGTCGCCCGTATCGAGACTTTCGGCCATCGGGACGAGCGCGGATGCGGCGCGGGGGGACCAGCCGGGCTTTCGCCGGCACGGCGCCCGCGCCGGAGGACGCCGGGTCGTCAGGCCGCGTGGACCGGTTCGTCGGGATAGGAGAGCTGCTCGCGCGCGCGCCAGGCGCTCGTGACGTAGTTCACGATGAGCGACTTGCGTATTCCGACGATCGGCCGCTTCTCGAAGCCGTGCCAGGTGTTCGAGGAGGGCACGAACACGAGCGCGCCGTTCGCCGTGAAGGGCGCGCGGCCGGCATGCTCGGAGGGAGAGGCGTAGACGTCGGTGCCGAGATCGCGGTGGTCGGGGTGGTCGGAGACGTAATAGAGGAACGTCAGGCTCTTGACACCGAGATCCGTATGCGGCTCGAGCCAGAAGCCGTCGGTGTCGGCGGCGTACTCGATCCGCAGGCAGGTGCCGTCGAGGTTCGTTCCGAAGGCGCGAGCCAGCGCGCCGACGGTGCGCGGATCCTGGAACGCGCGGGCCAGCACGTCGCACACCGCGTAGCGCGCGCAATGCTCGGCGTCGAAATAGGTGCGGGTCGCGTTGTGCAGCTCGCGCCGGCCCGACAGGTCGCCCACCTCCTGCGCCGCGAACGGCAGAGCTCGAACGGCCTCCGGCACCGGATCGGGAAACACGTTCGCCATCAACCAATGGCGATAGGGCGCCTCGCGGCGCGTCATTGCGGCCAGCGCAACGTCCAGTGATGCGCGGCAAGCGGCCACGTCGGGAAGGTCCAGCATGATCACGGAATGCCCCTGAATACGTTTGGGACACGTGTTCTTTCGTAGTGGCGGCATCCCGTCGCCCGCCTAATCAGCAGAACGATTATGCCCTGTCAAGAAATGTCGAGCAGCCGCCACCGCCGAGCCCGGCGGTCTGGATGAACAATCCTTGGTCGCTTCGCCGATGCGGCCCCCGCCCCTGCGCGGCGACGCGACGGCTTGCCGGATCTCGGCGTGAGGTTAGAGTGATCTCCCAGCGCTTCCCGAGGTCGTTCCCCATGCGCCTACCGTCGCTCGTCCGTCTCGGCGTTTCGATCGCCCTCGTCTTCCTCGGCGCCGCCACGACCACGCAGGCCTTCGACCTGCAGGGCCACCGCGGCGCGCGCGGGATCGCGCCGGAGAACACGCTCGGCGGCTTCGAGCAGGCGCTCGCCATCGGCGTCGACACGCTCGAGCTGGACCTCGTGATGACCGCCGACGACGTGCTCGTCGTCCACCACGATCTGATGCTCAACCCCGACATCGCGCGTCGGCTGGACGGGAGCTACGTGCTCGAGGAGAAGCCGATCCGCGCGATGACGCTCGCCGATCTGAAGACCTACGACGTGGGCCGAATGCGGGCGGGGACGGACTACGCCCGGCGCTTCGCGGACCAGATCGTGCGCGACGGCGCCCGCGTTCCGACGCTCGAGGAGGTGTTCGCGCGCGTCGCCGCGCTCGAGGCCGGGCACGTGCGCTTCAACATCGAGACCAAGATCTCGCCCAGCCGCCCCGATCTCTCGCCGAGCCCCGAGGGCTTCGCGGCCGCCATCGCGGACCTGGTGCGCGCGCACGGGCTCGTCGAGCGCGTGAGCGTTCAGAGCTTCGATTGGCGCACCCTCGACGCCCTGGCGGAGATCGCTCCCGAGATCGCACGCGTCTGCCTCACCGCGCAGGGGCGCTTCGACACGCTCCAGGCAGGCCGGCCGGGCGCCTCGCCCTGGCTCGGGGGGCGGGATGTCGACGAGGTCGAGGGCGGCGCGCCGGCGCTCGCCGCCCATGCCGGATGCGTCGCCTGGTCCCCGCACTACGCGGACCTCGACGAGGCGGCGATGGCGACCGCGCGGGAGGCCGGACTGAAGGTGATCCCCTGGACCGTCAACGAGAGCGCCGACATGCGCCGGCTGATCGGCATGGGCGTCGACGGCATCATCACCGACTACCCCAACCGCCTGCGCGCGCTCCTCGTCGAGAGCGGCGTCGAGACCGCCCCGCAGGTGCGCATCCCAGCGCGCTGAGGGGGCGGCCGGCCCATGTCGTCGGATTGCCCTTCACCGGTCGATCCCGCTACGCTCTGTGCGATCACGACAGGATGCGCCACGCGCCTCAGGGAGCCCACGCCATGGAGACGACCGAGCGGACGACCGCCCCGACGATCTACGACCGGGATCTCGGCCGCGATCCCGCCAACCACCAGCCGCTCTCGCCGCTCGGCTTCCTGGAGCGGGCGGCGGCGGTGTTTCCGGATCGGGTCGCGATCGTGCACGGACCGCTGCAGCGGACCTACGCCGAGTTCTACGCCCGCGCGCGCCGCCTCGCCTCGGCGCTCGCCGCGCGCGGCATCGGGCGCGGCGACACGGTCGCGGCCATGCTGTCGAACACGCCGGCGATGCTCGAGGCCCATTACGGCGTACCGATGACGGGCGGCGTGCTCAACACGCTCAACACCCGGCTCGATCCGGCGATCATCGCCTTCTCGCTGAAGCACGGCGAGGCCAAGGTGCTGATCACCGACCGGGAGTTCTCGAAGACGATGGCGCCGGCCCTGGCCGAGATCGAGCACGAGATCCTGGTCGTCGACTACGACGACCCTCAGTACGACGGCCCCGGCGAGCGGCTGGGGTCGATCGAGTACGAGGATTTTCTCGCGCAGGGCGATCCGGACTACGCCTGGTCCCCGCCCGCCGACGAGTGGGACGCGATCACGCTCAACTACACCTCGGGCACGACCGGCGACCCGAAGGGCGTGGTCTATCACCACCGCGGGGCCTACCTGCTCGCCACCGGCAACATCGTCACCTGCGGCATGGCCAAGCACCCGGTGTACCTTTGGACCCTGCCGATGTTCCACTGCAATGGCTGGTGCTTCCCGTGGTCGATCTCGGTCGTCGCCGGCACCCACGTCTGCCTGCGCCAGGTCCGCGCGAAGCCGATGTACGACGCGATCGCCGACCACGGCGTCACGCATCTGTGCGGCGCGCCCATCGTCATGGCGACGCTGCTCGACGCGCCGGCCGCCGAGAAGCGGCCGCTCCCCCGGGAGGTACAGTTCTTCACCGCCGCAGCGCCGCCGCCCGAATCGGTTCTCGCCGCCATGCGCGAGGCGGGCTTCTCCGTCACCCACCTCTACGGCCTCACCGAGACCTACGGCCCCTCCGTGATCAACGACTGGCACGCCGAGTGGGACGCGCTGGAGGGTCCCGCCTACGCGCAGAAGAAGGCGCGCCAGGGCGTGCGCTACGCCGCGCTCGAGGGGCTCGACGTGCTCGACCCCCAGACCATGACCCCCGTCCCCGCCGACGGCGAGACGATGGGCGAGGTGATGATGCGCGGCAACGTCGTGATGAAGGGCTACCTCAAGAACCCCGCCGCGACGAGGAAGGCCTTCGAGGGCGGCTGGTTCCATTCCGGCGATCTCGGCGTCAAGCATCCCGACGGCTACGTCCAGCTCAAGGACCGCTCGAAGGACATCATCATCTCGGGCGGCGAGAACATCTCCTCGATCGAGGTCGAGGAGGTGCTCTACAAGCATCCCGCGGTGGCCGCCTGCGGCGTCGTCGCCAAGCCCGACGACAAGTGGGGCGAGACGCCCTGCGCCTTCGTCGAGCTGAGGCCCCGCGCGCAGGCCACCGCCGAGGACATCCTCGCCTTCTGCCGCGAGCGCCTCGCGCGCTACAAATGCCCCCGCCACGTGGTCTTCACCGAGATCCCGAAGACGTCGACGGGGAAGATTCAGAAGTTCCGGCTGAGGGAGATGGCGCGGGAGGTTTGAGGGGGGCTCACCATCCGCGTAAGCCGAAAAAGGTGCAGGTGGTTTTCCCCAGCGGCGAAAGCGCGGGGCCCGGCCGTGTTGCGCGCGCCCGCACGCGGCGTCTACAAACGCCCCATGCGCAGACGCGTTCGCGTATCGAGAAGGGGGCCCGCGTGACCAAGTCCATTTCCGACGACCTGAAGTCCAGCGCCCTCTTCTACCACCGCGAGCCCCGGCCCGGTAAGCTCGAGATCCAGCCGACGAAGCCCCTCGGGAACCAGCGCGATCTCGCGCTCGCCTATTCCCCCGGCGTCGCCGCCGCCTGCGAAGCGATCGTCGAGGATCCCGGCGAGGCCGCGACCCTCACGGCGCGCCAGAACCTCGTCGGCGTCGTCACCAACGGCACCGCGGTGCTCGGGCTCGGCAACATCGGCCCGCTGGCCTCCAAGCCCGTGATGGAGGGCAAGGCGGTCCTGTTCAAGAAGTTCGCCGGCATCGACGTCTTCGACATCGAGATCGCGCAGAACGACGTCGAGAAGCTCGTCGAGGCGATCGCCGCGCTGGAGCCGACCTTCGGCGGCATCAACCTCGAGGACATCAAGGCGCCCGAGTGCTTCGAGGTGGAGGAGCGGCTCAAGGCCCGCATGGGCATCCCCGTCTTCCACGACGACCAGCACGGCACCGCGATCATCGTCGGCGCGGCGGTGACGAACGCGCTCGCGCTCTCGGGCAAGAAGATCGACGAGATCAAGGTCGTCGCCTCGGGCGCCGGGGCCGCCGCGCTCGCCTGCCTCAACCTGCTGCTCACCCTCGGCGTGAAGCGCGAGAACGTCTGGGTGACCGACATCGAGGGCGTGGTCTGGGAGGGTCGCGAGGCGCTCATGGACCGCTGGAAGGCGGCCTACGCGCAGAAGACCCACAAGCGCACGCTCGCCGAGGTGATCGAGGGCGCCGACGTCTTCCTCGGCCTCTCGGCGGCCGGCGTGCTCAAGCCCGAGTACCTCGCCGGCATGGCCGAGCTGCCGCTGATCATGGCGCTGGCGAATCCCAACCCGGAGATCATGCCCGACCTCGCGCAGGCCGTGCGGCCGGACGCCATGATCTGCACCGGGCGCTCAGACTTCCCCAACCAGGTCAACAACGTCCTGTGCTTCCCCTACATCTTCCGTGGAGCGCTCGACGTCGGCGCCACCACGATCAACGAGGAGATGAAGGCCGCGGCCGTGAAGGCGATCGCGGCGCTGGCCCGCGAGACGCCCTCCGAGGTCGTGGCCCGCGCCTACGGCGGCGAGGCGCGGCCCTTCGGCAAGGAATCGTTGATCCCCAGCCCGTTCGACCCCCGCCTGATCCTGCGCATCGCCCCCGCGGTGGCCAAGGCCGCCATGGACTCCGGCGTCGCCGCGCGCCCGCTGCCCGACCTGAAGGCCTACGAGGAGTCGCTCGGCGGCTTCGTCTTCCGCTCGGGCTTCCTGATGAAGCCCCTCTTCGCCGCCGCGAAGGCCGCGCCCAAGCGCGTGATCTATGCCGAGGGCGAGGACGAGCGCGTGCTGCGCGCCGTGCAGGTGGTGATCGAGGAGGGCATCGCCCGGCCGATCCTCATCGGCCGCCCCTCCGTCGTCGAGACCCGGCTGAAGCGCTTCGGGCTCTCCCTCGAGATCGGCCGCGACGTCGACCTGATCAACCCCGAGGACGACCCGCGCTACCGCGACTACGTCGCCACCTATCTCGAGATCGCCGGGCGCCAGGGCATCACCCCGGACGCCGCGCGCACGCTGGTGCGCACCAACGCCACCGTGATCGCGGCGCTCGCCGTGCAGCGCGGCGACGCCGACGCGCTGATCTGCGGGCTGGAGGGGCGCTTCCAGTCGAACCTGCGCCACCTGCGCACCATCATCGGCCTCGCGCCGGGCGCACGCGACTTCGCGGCGCTCTCGCTGATGATCACCCGCAAGGGCGCCACCTTCCTCGCCGACACGCACGTGCGGGCCGATCCCACCGCCGAGGAGATCGCCGACGTCGCCTGCGCCTGCGCGAGCCACGTCGCCCGTTTCGGGCTCGAGCCGAAGATCGCGCTGGTCTCGCATTCGGATTTCGGCGCGGTCGACACGCCCTCGGCCCGCAAGATGCGCGAGGCCTTGGCGTTGATCCGCGAGCGCGCTCCGGCGCTCGAGGTCGACGGCGAGATGCAGGCGGACACCGCGCTCCTGCAGGCCACCCGCGACCGCGTCCTGCCGCATTCACGGCTGAAGGGCGAGGCCAACGTTCTGATCATGCCCAATCTCGACGCCGCCAACATCGCCTACCAGCTCACCAAGGTGATGGCCGATGCGCTGCCGGTGGGGCCGATCCTGATCGGCCCGGCCAAGCCCGCGCACGTGGTGACGCCGTCGGTCACGGCGCGCGGCATCGTCAACATGACGGCGGTGGCCGTCGTGGAGGCGCAGGCGGGGCTCTGACCCCGCCTGCGTGAAACGCCCGTTCAGGCGGCGCGGACGCGGCCGAGGAAGTCCGCGACGCGGGTCCTGAGGGCGGCCGCCGAGCCGCTCAGGGTCTCGGCGGAGTCCCTGACCTCCCCCGACATGCGCCCGGCCTCGGCCGCCGCCTCGGTCATCGCAGACATGGACTCCGAGACCGAGCTCGTCCCCTTGGCGGCCTCGTTGACGTTGCGCGCGATCTCGTTGGTGGTCGCGCCCTGCTCCTCCGCGGCGGAGGCGACTTGGGACGCGCCCTCGCGGATGTCGGAGATCATCTGCCCGATCCGTTCGACCGCCTGGATCGTGATACCTGTGGCGCTCTGCATCTCGGCGATCTCGGCGTCGATCCGCTCGGTCGTCTTCGTCGTCTGCTCGGCGAGCTGCTTCACCTCGGCCGCGACGACGGCGAAGCCGCGTCCCGCCTCGCCAGCCCGCGCCGCCTCGATCGTGGCGTTGAGGGCGAGCAGGTTCGTCTTCTCGGCGACCTCGCGGATGAGGCTCGTCATGGCGGCCACCCGCCCGACCACGTCGCGCAGGGCGCCGACCGACGCCATGGTGCGCCCGGCCTCGTCGTTGGCCTCGTTGGCGCCGTTCGATGCGCCGGTGATGGAGCGCACCACCTCGGCGATCGCCGAGGACAGCTCCTCGCTCGCCGCCGCCACCGCGCCGACGTTGGCGCTCGCCTGCTCGGCGGCCGCCGAGACGGTGAGGACCTGGCTCTCCGTCTCCTCGGCGACGGCCGAGAGTGCGGTCGCGTTCGTGCGCAGCTGCTCGGCGGCGGACCCGACGTCCGCGACCACGCCGGAGACGGCTTTCTCGAACTCGTCGGCGAGCTGGAGCATGGCGTCGCGGCTGGCCCGCTCGGCGGCCATCTTCTGCTCGGCGGCCTCGCGCTCGGCATCCTTGCCGCGGCGCAGGTTCTCACGCAGCTCGAGCGCCGCCGTGGCGAGCGTGCCGATCTCGTCACGGCGCTCGGCGCCGACCACCTCGACCGCGAGGTCGCCGCTCGCGAGCGACCGGATGCACGCCACGATCTTCTGAAGCGGGGCGGTGACGCCGTAGCGGGAGACCGCGAGGCCGAGCCCGACGCCGATCACCGTCCCGAGGACTGCGATCGTCAGCAGGAGCATCTCGCTGCTGTAGGCGACCTTTCGCGCGTCGGCGGCGACGCTGTAAGCCAGCTTCTCGCTCGCTTCCGTCAGCTGGTCGAGCACCTCCGCTAGAGCCGCAGCGTCGTCACGCCCCTGTGCGACCAGTTCGGCGAGCCGGCGCTGGTCCTCGGCGATCTCGCGACCGCGCTGCCGCTCACCCTCCGCCAGGATCACCTCGACGTCGGAGAAGAACGTCAGCGACCGCTGGTCGACCTCGCGCAGCATCTGCTGGCGTTCGGCGTCGTCGACCGCTCCCCGCAGCTCGGCGAAACGCTCGTCGAAGCTGCGGCGCCGCTCGAGGATCTCGGCGCGCGTGGCGTCGATCTTCGACGGCTCGGCGAGGATCTGGTACTCGCTTCGCGAGATGGTCAGGGCATCCTGGTTGATGCCGGCCACCAGCTTGATCTGATGGGTCGCCGATTCGAGCCGCGTGGTGGCTGCCGAAACGGATTCGAGGCTGTGGTAAGCAATCGCTGCGACACTTACAATGGCTACCGCCATTACCGAGATCGCAAGCCCGATCTTCATGCCGATTGATACACGCCCTAGCATACCTATCTCCTTTAAAGACAACCCTGGTATTTCAGCTAAATCAAGGATGCTTTAATTTTCCTACCACCGTCTTAATTTATCCGCCTTAAGCCGGCTCCTCTGATGTGATCTTTGGGCATTTTAGTACCACTTCGCTCATGGATCTGAATATATAAACTCAAGGCAGGTGCTCTTCGCTCCATTTTCAATGCATTGGTGAAAGAGCGAGGCTACGGGTTTATACATATACCTCTCTTTTGCTGTGTTTTTGTGTGCATCTGTGGGAAACCGAGGTTACGTGAAAACACGAATATAGAATCAGCTACTTCTAACGATCTGAAATTCGCTTGCCAGCGTCTTCCCTGTCGTGGCGCGGGCGTTCGGGCCGCCGAGCCGAAGAAAGATCACGCGGCGTCGAACCTTTCCACCGCCTGCTCCGACGAAGTGAGCAAGGGGCGGCCAGGTCGCTCCCGAATGAGCCGAGCCCATCCCGAGACGATCTCGGACCCGCTCGGTCGATCACCCGCGAAAGACAGGAGACAGCCATGTTCAAGACCCTCGCCATCGCCGCCCTCGCCGCCGTCACCCTCGGCGCCGGCGCCGCCACCATCGCCGCCACCCCCGCCCAGGCGCAGCTGCAGCTGCGCAGCGCCGCCCCTCAGCCGGGCGACTGCAAGGCCGCCCCGATCATGGCGCAGGGCTCCAGCGCCGCGATGGCTCAGGCCGTCTGGGCGAACCAGGTCAGCGCAGCCTACGGCGCCAACTGGTCGATCTGGGCCGGCGCCGAGGACAAGGCCGTGGTCCCCACCGGCCGGACGACCTGGCAGGCCGCGGCCCGCCCCTGCTTCTATCACCCGGTGCAGTGAGCCGCGGCTCCCTCCCCGCATCGCGCGACGCCCGCCCGGTCGACGACCGGGCGGGCGTTCGTCGTTCGAGATCATAGCCCCGAGAAAGCGAAAAGGCGGCCCCTGGGGACCGCCTTCGCATCACGTCTCGTCCTGGAAAGGCCGGCCTTCAGGCCGCCTCGTCCTCGCGCGCCTCGGCGGAGGGGCCGGAATCCTTGCCCCGTGCCGTGGGGTCGCGATCGACGAGCTCGATCACCGCCATCGGCGCGTTGTCGCCGTAGCGGAAGCCGGCCTTCAGGACGCGGGTGTAGCCGCCCGCGCGGTCCGCGTAGCGCTTGCCCAGCACGTCGAAGAGCTTGGTGACCAGCGTCTCGTCCTGGATGCGGGCGATCGCCTGGCGACGCGCGTGCAGGTCGCCGCGCTTGCCGAGCGTGATCAGCTTCTCGACGACGGGACGCAGATCCTTCGCCTTCGGCAGCGTGGTGACGATCTGCTCGTGCTTGATCAGCGCCTGAGCGAGGTTCTTGAACATCGCCTTGCGATGCTCGGGGGTGCGGTTGAAGCGACGACCGCGGAAACCGTGACGCATTGTGGCTCTCCTTCATCGGCGGCCGCCGTGCCAAGGAACGGCCGCGCCTCTTCGTATCCACGCCTCCGCGGGATGCGGAGGCGTGGGATCGGCGTCAGTAATGCTCTTCGAAGCGCTTGGCGAGATCCTCGATGTTCTCCGGCGGCCAGCCCGGCACTTCCATGCCGAGATGCAGGCCCATGCCGGCGAGCACTTCCTTGATCTCGTTGAGCGACTTGCGGCCGAAGTTCGGCGTGCGCAGCATCTCGGCTTCCGTCTTCTGGATCAGGTCGCCGATATAGACGATGTTGTCGTTCTTCAGGCAGTTCGCCGAGCGCACGGAGAGCTCGAGCTCGTCGACCTTCTTGAGCAGCGCCGGCGGGAACGGCAGCTGCGGCGAGACGCTCGCGGCCTCCTCCTTGCGGGGCTCCTCGAAGTTCACGAAGATCGCCAGCTGATCCTGGATGATCCGCGCGGCGTAGGCGAGCGCGTCCTCCGGCGTCAGCGAGCCGTCGGTCTCGACGGTCATCGTGAGCTTGTCGTAGTCGAGGATCTGGCCCTCGCGGGTGTTCTCGACGCGGTAGGACACCTTGCGCACCGGCGAGTAGAGCGCGTCGACCGGGATCAGGCCGATCGGGGCGTCCTCGGGCCGGTTGCGGTCGGCCGCGACGTAGCCCTTGCCGGTGTTGACGGTGAACTCCATGCGCATCTCGGCGCCCTCGTCGAGGGTGCACAGGACGAGCTCGGGGTTGAGGATCTCGACATCGCCGACCGTGTTGATGTCGCCCGCCGTGACCAGGCCCGGCCCGGTCTTGCGCAGCGTCATGCGCTTGGGGCCGTCGCCCTGCATGCGGATGGCGACCGCCTTGATGTTGAGGACGATGTCGGTCACGTCCTCGCGCACGCCGGGGATCGAAGAGAACTCGTGCAGCACGCCGTCGATCTGGACGGCGGTGATCGCCGCGCCCTGGAGCGAGGACAGCAGGACGCGACGCAGCGCGTTGCCGAAGGTGGTGCCGAAGCCGCGCTCGAGCGGCTCTGCGACGACGGTGGCGACGCGCTTGGGGTCGTCGCCGGCGCTGACCATCAGCTTGTTGGGCTTGATCAGCTCTTGCCAGTTCTTTTGAATCACGACCTCACCTCTCGTGAGACGGGCATGGCGGGACGCGCGTGGGGTACGCCTCCCGAACGATGTGCGCCGCGCGGACCGCCATTGCGGGGCCCGGGAGGCGGCGCGCCGGCGGCGCGCGTCAAACGCGACGACGCTTGCGCGGACGGCAGCCGTTGTGCGGGATCGGCGTCACGTCGCGAATGGAGGTGACGGTGAAGCCCGCCGCCTGGAGGGCGCGCAGCGCCGACTCGCGTCCGGAGCCCGGGCCGGACACCTCGACCTCGAGGGTGCGCATGCCGTGCTCGGCCGCCTTGCGGGCCGCGTCCTCGGCCGCGACCTGCGCGGCGTAGGGGGTCGACTTGCGCGAGCCCTTGAAGCCCATCATGCCGGCGGACGACCAGGAGATCGTGTTGCCCTGCGCGTCGGTGATGGTGATCATCGTGTTGTTGAACGACGCGTTCACGTGCGCGACGCCCGAAACGATGTTCTTGCGTTCGCGGCGGCGGACGCGGGTGGTGTCTTTGGCCATCTGTTCAGTCCTTCTGGCGCGCCCGTAGTGCCAGGCGCTCGGGATGGGGGCGGCGACGCGCGCCGCCCGAAACTCACTTCTTCTTGCCGGCGATCGGCTTCGACTTGCCCTTGCGGGTGCGGGCGTTCGTGTGCGTGCGCTGGCCGCGGACCGGCAGGTTGCGGCGGTGACGCAGGCCGCGATAGACGCCGAGGTCCATCAGCCGCTTGATGTTCATCGACACCTCGCGGCGCAGGTCGCCCTCGACCACGTAGTCGCGGTCGATGCTCTCACGCACCTGGAGGATCTCCGAATCGGTCAGCTCGTTCACGCGCCGCTCCGGCGGGATCGAGGCCTTGTCGCAGATCTCCTGCGCCTTCTTGGCGCCGATGCCGTGAATGTACTGGAGCGCGATGACGACGCGCTTGTTGGTCGGGATGTTGACGCCTGCGATACGAGCCACGTCTGGTCTCCATGTGGGCCGCGCGAGCCGGAGGCTCGGCGGCGAGTTGTGATGTCGCGCGTCCGGTGGAGGCCGGCCCCTGCGCGGGATGGGACCCCGTGGAGGAGAACCTCCGAGGGTCGATCGTCGAAACACGCAAAAGCCCCGTCGACTTCTCGCGAAGCCCGCCGGGACCGTTGCTCGACGCTGGAAGACGGGCGCGTACACGGGTTGACGCGCCGCGTCAAGGCCTGTGCGCGTCAGGCCTCGGCTTTCTCGAGGATCGCCATCAGATCCTGCGTCACGCGCTCGATCGGCTGCATGCCGTCGACCGTCTGCAGCTGACCCTTCTCGGCGTAGTAGGCCGAGAGCGGCGCCGTCTGCGTCCTGAAGGCCTCGAGGCGTGTCTTGAACACTTCGGGATTGTCGTCCTTGCGTACGGCTTCGCCGCGCTCCTGCATCTCGCGGGCGCGGGTGGCGATGCGGTCGACGAGAACGCCCTCGTCCACCTGGAACTCGATCACCGCATCGAGCCCCATGTCCTTCGTCTCCAGCATGCGGTCGAGCGCCTCGGCCTGCGCCACCGTGCGGGGGAACCCGTCGAGGATGAAGCCCTGCTTGGCGTCCGGCTCCTCGATCCTGTCGGCGACGATGCCGACCACGATCGCATCGGGGACGAGCGCGCCCGAATCCATGATGGCCTTGGCCTCGCGACCGACCGGCGTCCCCGCCGCCACCGCCGCGCGGAGCATGTCGCCGGTCGAGAGCTGGGGGATGCCGTAGCGGTCCGATACGCGCGTCGCCTGTGTGCCCTTGCCCGCCCCCGGCGGTCCCAAGAAGATGAGCCTCATCCCGTTTCCTTCCGCGTTTCCTCAGAGTCTGCGCTCGCGGCGCGCTCCCGAGGCCTCAGCGGCCCCGGCGCGCACCCTTCAGCTTCGCCTTCTTGACGAGGCCCTCGTACTGATGCGCCATCAGGTGCCCGTGCACCTGCGCGACGGTGTCCATCGTCACCGTCACGACGATGAGCAATGACGTCCCACCGAGATAGAACGGCAACGCGGCATAGGAAATGAGAAATTCGGGTATCAGGCAAACCACGGTGAGATACAGAGCGCCGATCACCGTGATGCGGGTCAGCACGTAGTCGATGTGGTCCGCCGTGCGCTCGCCCGGGCGGATGCCGGGGATGAAGCCGCCGTGCTTCTTCAGATTGTCCGCCGTCTCCGCCGGGTTGAACACGATCGCCGTATAGAAGAAGGCGAAGAAGATGATCAGCGACGCGTAGAGCAGCATGAACAGCGGCCGGCCGTGGCCGAGATAGATCACGATCGTGTTCAGGATCCCGTCGCCGCCCTGGGCCGCCGAGAAGCTCGCCACCGTGGTGGGCAGCAGCAGCAGCGAGGAGGCGAAGATCGGCGGGATCACGCCGGCCGTGTTGAGCTTGAGCGGCAGGAACGAGGTCTGCCCGTCGTACATCCGGTTGCCGACCTGGCGCTTGGGGTAGCTGATCAGCAGCCGGCGCTGGGCCCGCTCCATGAACACGACGAAGTAGATGATGCCCGCCGCCATCAGGATCACGCCGATGATGAACGGCGTCGAGATCGCGCCCTGGCGGCCGAGCTCGAGCAGCCCCGCCGTCGCCTGCGGCAGATGCGCGACGATGCCGGCGAAGATGATCAGCGAGATGCCGTTGCCGATGCCGCGCGAGGTGATCTGCTCACCGAGCCACATCAGGAACATCGTGCCGCCGGTCAGCGTGATCACCGTCGTGACGATGAAGAACGGGCCGGGGTTCACCACGATCCCGCCAGACGCCGAGAGCCCCACCGCGATGCCCCAGGACTGGAACACCGCGAGGACGACCGTCAGGTAGCGGGTGTATTGGTTGATGACCTTGCGGCCGCTCTCGCCCTCCTTCTTGAGGGCCTCCAGCGTCGGCGAGACCGCCGTCAGCAGCTGGATGATGATCGAGGCCGAGATGTAGGGCATGATGTTGAGCGCGAAGATCGCCATGCGCTCCACCGCGCCGCCGGCGAACATGTTGAACATGCCCAGCACGCCGCCCGCGGCCGCCTCGAAGGACTGCGCCAGCGCTTCCGGGTCGATGCCCGGCAGCGGGATGTAGGTCCCCAGGCGATAGATGATCAGCGCGCCCAGCGTGAACCAGATGCGCTTCTTCAGCTCCTCGGCGCGCGCCAGCGCTCCGAAATTCAAGTTCGCAGCAAGCTGCTCGGCTGCTGAGGCCATCGTCCCCTCCTGGAGGCGCGCTCTGTCGGTTGTTCAGGCTGTCGCGTCAATCTGTCGTCGAGACGGAACGGCGGCCGCGCACGCTCGCACGTACGGGCCGCCGCTCGCTGTGGTTCAAGATGGGATCAGGCTCATGCCTGCGCAACGGCCCCGCCGAGGATCTCGACCGAGCCACCGGCCTTCTCGATGGCGGCGACGGCGGACTTCGACGCGCCGCTCACCTGGAAGGTGAGCTTGGCCGAGAGCTCGCCCACGCCCAGGATCTTGACCCCGTCGCGGATCCGCGAGCAGACGCCCGCGGCGACGAGCGCCTCGACCGTCACGGGCGCGTCCGTCGCGAGCCGGCCGGCGTCGACCGCCTGCTGGATGCGGCCGACGTTCACCTCGTTGAGGTCGCGGGCGTTGACGTTGTTGAAGCCACGCTTGGGCAGGCGCCGATAGATCGGCATCTGGCCGCCTTCGAAGCCCTTGATGCGGACGCCGGAACGGGCCTTCTGGCCCTTGACGCCCCGGCCGCCGGTCTTGCCCTTGCCGGACCCGATGCCGCGGCCGACCCGGATGCGGTCCTTGACGGCGCCGGGATTGTCGCGAAGTTCGTTGAGCTTCATGACGCCCCTCCTCACTTGCCGTCGACGACGCGCACGAGATGCCGCACCTTCGTGATCATCCCCTGAACCTCAGGGGTGTCGGGAAGGGTGCGGGTCCGGTGCATCTTGTTGAGCCCGAGGCCGATCAGCGTCGCACGCTGGCTGGCCTCGCGGCGGATGGGGGAGCCGATCTGCTCCACGGTGACGGTCTTCGTCTTCTCGGCCATCTCGCCCTCCCTCAGCCTTCGGCCGCAGCGTCGGCGCCGCCGGGACGGCGGGCCTGCAGCGAGGAGACCTTGAGGCCGCGGCGCGCCGCGACGGAGCGCGGGCTGTCCTCGGCCTTCAGCGCGTCGAAGGTGGCGCGCACGAGGTTGTAGGGGTTCGACGAGCCGAGCGACTTCGACACGACGTCCTGGACGCCGAGCGCCTCGAAGACGGCGCGCATCGGGCCGCCGGCGATGATGCCGGTGCCCGCGGGGGCCGAGCGCATCACGACCTTGCCGGCGCCGTGGCGGCCGGCGACGTCGTGGTGCAGCGTGCGGCCTTCGCGCAGCGGCACGCGCACGAGGCCGCGCTTGGCGGCCTCGGTGGCCTTGCGGATCGCCTCGGGGACCTCGCGGGCCTTGCCGTGGCCGAAACCGACGCGGCCCTTCTGGTCGCCCACGACGACGAGGGCGGCGAAGCCGAAGCGCCGGCCGCCCTTCACCACCTTGGCGACGCGGTTGATGTGCACGAGGCGGTCGACGAACTCGTTGTCGCGCTCGTCGCGGTCCTGCCTGTCTCTTTCTCTCGCCATGCTCTCTCTCACTGACGCGGGCGGCGGCGCCCGCTCGCTTCGGGGATCGGGCCGAAGTCGGCCCGGAGACGCGGCGCGCCCCCTCCCCCGTTATCCGTATGCCGCCGTCATGACGTCGCGCGGGCCGGGCTTCCTCGCCCACCCGCGCGCTGTCGTCCTCGGTGTGACCGGGGGGCTATACGCCCGTTCCGATCAGAATTCCAGCCCGCCCTCGCGAGCGGCTTCGGCGAGCGCCTTGACGCGGCCGTGATAGATGTAGCCCGACCGGTCGAAGACGACCTTGTCGACGCCCGCGGCCTTGGCGCGCTCGGCGACGAGCTTGCCGATCTCGGTCGCGGCCGCCGTGTCGGCGCCGGTCTTCAGCTTTTCGCGCATGTCCTTCTCGAGGGAGGACGCCGACGCGAGGGTGCGACCCTGCGCGTCGTCGATGATCTGCGCGTAGATCTGCTTGGACGAGCGGAAGACCGACAGGCGCGGGCGACCGTTCGCGACCGCCTTGACGGCCTTGCGCACGCGGGCCTTGCGGCGCGCGACGGCATCGAGATTCTTAGCCATGGCTCCCGCTCCTTACTTCTTCTTGCCTTCCTTGCGGAAGATCGTCTCGTCGGAATACTTGACGCCCTTGCCCTTGTAGGGCTCGGGGCCGCGATAGCCGCGGATCACCGCGGCCACCTGGCCGACGCGCTGCTTGTCGATGCCCGAGATGTGGACCTCCGTCGGCTTGGGGGTCACGATCTGGATATCAGACGGGATCTCGAAATCGATGTCGTGGCTGTAGCCGAGCGCCAGCTTCAGGACCTTGCCCTGAACCGCCGCGCGGTAGCCCACGCCGTTGATGTCGAGCTTGCGCTGGAAACCCGTCGACACGCCCGTCGCGATGTTCGCGATCATGGCGCGCGAGAGCCCCCACTTGGAGCGCGCGTCCTTCGTCTGGTCGCGGGGCTGGACGGCGACGGCGCCGTCCTCCATCGCGACCGACACCTGCTCGGGCACGACGAACGAAAGCTCGCCCTTCGAACCCTTCATCTTCACGGTCTGACCGTCCACGGACGCGGTGACGCCCTGCGGGACCGGGACCGGCTTCTTGCCTACGCGAGACATGTCGCTCTCCTCAGTTCCGAGATCGCGCGCGCGTCAGAAGACGCGACAGAGGACTTCGCCGCCAACGCGGGCCTCGCGGGCCTCGTGGTCGGCCATGACGCCGCGCGACGTCGACAGGATCACCGTGCCGAGGCCGTCCGCGAAGCGGGGCATCGTATCGATGGACATGTAGACGCGGCGGCCCGGCTTCGACACGCGCTCGATGGTCTTGATGACCGGCGCGCCGTCGTAATACTTGAGCTCCACCTGGAACTCGGTCCGGCCGTTGCCGAACTCCGCGACCGAATAGTCGCGGATGTAGCCCTCGGACTTCAGCACGTCCAGAACCCGCGCGCGGAGCTTGGAGCCGGGGGTCGCCACGGTGGGGCGCCGACGCAGCTGCGCGTTACGGATACGGGTCAGCATGTCGCCGAGCGGATCGTTGATCGCCATGATGCGTCCTCCTTACCAGCTCGACTTGACCAGGCCCGGGATCAGGCCCCGCGACCCGAGCTCGCGCAGCGCCACGCGGGACATGCCGAGCTTGCGGTAGTAGGCCCGGGGACGACCCGTCACCTCGCACCGATTGCGGACGCGCGTCGGGTTGGCGTTGCGGGGGATCTCGGCGAGCTTGAGGCGCGCGTCGAAGCGCTCCTCCATCGACACCGACTCGTCGTTGGCGATGGCGAGCAGGCGAAGACGCCGCCCGTTCCACTGCTTGACCATGCGCTGCCGGCGCTTGTTCTTCTCGATATGAGACTTCTTTGCCATGTATTCCTCCGGTGTCCGCGTCTGAGGCGCGAAGACCTCACTGCCGGAACGGGAAATCGAACAAGCGCAGCAACTCGCGCGCCTCTTCGTCGGACCTGGCCGTCGTCGCGATGATGACGTCCATGCCCCAGATCTGCTCCGCGCGATCGTAGTTGATCTCGGGGAACACGAGATGCTCCTTGAGGCCGAGCGCGTAGTTGCCGCGGCCGTCGAAGGACTTCGGGTTCAGGCCGCGGAAGTCGCGCACGCGCGGCAGCGCGATCGTGACCATGCGGTCCAGGAACTCGTACATGCGGGTCTTGCGCAGGGTCACCTTGCAGCCCAGCGGCATGCCTTCGCGCACCTTGAAGGTGGCGATGGCCTTGCGGGCGCGGGTGATGACCGGCGCCTGGCCGGCGATCAGCGCGAGATCGGCGGCGGCAGTCGCGGCCTTCTTGGAGTCGGCAGTGGCCTCGCCGACGCCCATGTTGAGCACGATCTTCTCGATCGACGGCACAGCCATGGGGTTCTTGTAGCCGAACTTCTCGATCATCCCCGGGCGCACCACCTCGTCGTAGTGCTTCCGCATCCGGGGCGTATAGGCGTTCATCTCAGCCATCGATCAGATCTCCCGAGCGCTTGGCGAAGCGGACCTTGCGCCCGTCGTCCAGAAACTTGAAGCCGACGCGGGTGGGCTTGCCGTCCTTGGGATCCTTGATCGCCAGGTTCGACAGGTGGACCGGCGCCTCCTTGGTGACGATTCCGCCCTCGTCCTTCGCCGTCTGCTTCTGATGGCGCTTCACGAGGTTGAGGCCGCGAACCAGCGCGCGCGTCTCCTTGGGCATGACGCGGACGACTTCGCCGGCCTTGCCCTTGTCGCGACCGGCGAGGAGGATGACCTGGTCGCCCTTCTTGATCTTCGCCGCCATCACAGCACCTCCGGCGCCAGCGAGATGATCTTCATGTGGTTCTTGGCGCGCAGCTCGCGCGGGACCGGTCCGAAGATACGCGTGCCGACCGGCTCCTTGTTGTTGTTCACCAGGACGGCCGCGTTCTTGTCGAAGCGGATCACCGAGCCGTCGGCGCGGCGGATGTCCTTGGCGGTGCGCACGACCACCGCCTTCATGACGTCGCCCTTCTTGACGCGGCCGCGCGGGATCGCTTCCTTCACGGAGACGACGATGATGTCGCCCACGGAGGCGTACTTCCGCTTCGAGCCGCCCAGAACCTTGATGCACATCACGCGACGCGCGCCGGAATTGTCGGCGACGTCGAGATTCGTCTGCATCTGGATCATGGCTTTGATCCTTTCCTTGTCTCAAAAGGTTTCCGGCGCGGACGGGATTGCCCGACCGGACTACTTCTGACGGGGGTCTCGCGCCCCCTGCTCATGATCGCGAGAAGGGCGCTCCCTTACAGGAAGCGCCCGTCCCGCACAACCCCGAAAAACAGGCTTCAGCTCTGCGTGGCCGGCTCGACCAGCACCCAGTTCTTCAGCTTGGACATCGGACGCCCCTCCTCGATCGAGACGATGTCGCCGATCTTGGCGACGTTGTTCTCGTCGTGGGCGTGATAGTTCTTCGTGCGGCGAACGGTCTTCTTCAGCAGCGGGTGCGTGAAACGGCGCTCGACCTTCACGACGATGGTCTTGTCCTGCTTGTCGCTGACGACGACGCCCTGCAAAACGCGCTTCGGCATGGTGGTCCTTCCTTAGGCCGCGGCCTCGGCGGCCTGCTTCTGGCGCTGGATCGTCTTGACCCGGGCGATGTCCCTGCGGACCTGCGCCACGCGCGCGGTGTTCTCGAGCTGGCCGGTGGCCCGCTGAAAGCGCAGGTTGAACTGCTCCTTCTTCAGCTTCAGGAGCTCGTCCTGCAGCTGATCGGTGGTCATCGTCTTCAGGTCGGACAGACGCTGGTTCGACTTCATCTCGTCTCTCCTCAATCGGCGATGCGCTGAACGAAGCGCGTGCGGATCGGGAGCTTCGCGGCGGCCAGGCGCATCGCCTCGCGGGCGATGTCCTCGGGGACGCCGTCGATCTCGAACATGATCCGGCCCGGCTTGACGCGCGCCGCCCAGTACTCGGGCGAGCCCTTGCCCTTGCCCATGCGCACCTCGGTCGGCTTCGCCGTGACGGGGACGTCGGGGAAGATGCGGATCCAGACGCGGCCCTGGCGCTTCATCTGGCGGGTGATGGCGCGGCGGGCCGCCTCGATCTGCCGCGCGGTGACGCGCTCCGGCTCGACGGCCTTGAGGCCGTACTGGCCGAAGTTCAGGTCCGTGCCGCCCTTGGCGACGCCGTGGATGCGCCCCTTGAACTGCTTGCGGAACTTCGTCTTCTTGGGTTGCAACATGGCGTGGCTCCAAAACTGTCCGTCAGGCGCTCTCGCGCTCGCGGCGCGGTCCGCGATCGCGATCACCGCCGGAGCGGCCGCCTTCCTCGGTCATCCGACGCTCCTGCGCCATCGGGTCGTGCTCGAGGATCTCGCCCTTGAACACCCACACCTTGATGCCGCAGGTGCCGTAGGTCGTGAACGCCGTGGCGACGCCGTAGTCGACGTCGGCGCGCAGCGTGTGCAGCGGCACGCGGCCCTCGCGGTACCACTCGAGGCGCGCGATCTCCGCGCCGCCGAGACGGCCCGAGCAGTTGATGCGGATGCCCTCGGCGCCCAGGCGCATCGCCGACTGCACGGCGCGCTTCATCGCGCGGCGGAAGGCCACGCGGCGCTCGAGCTGCTGGGCGATCGAGTCGGCGATCAGGGTGGCGTCGGTCTCGGGCTTGCGCACCTCGACGATGTTGATCGTCACCTCGGCCTTGGTCATCCGGCCGACGAGCTTGCGCAGCTTCTCGATGTCCGCGCCCTTCTTGCCGATCACGACGCCCGGGCGAGCCGAGTGGATGGTGACGCGGCACTTGCGGTGCGGGCGCTCGATCACGATGCGCGAGACGGCGGCCTGCTTGAGCTGCTTCATGAGGGCGTCGCGGATGGCGATGTCCTCGTGCAGCAGCCGGGCATACTCGCCCTTCTGGGCGAACCAGCGGCTGTCCCAGGTGCGGTTGATGCCCAGACGCAGCCCGATCGGGTTGACTTTGTGACCCATCGTTTCCTCCTCAGGCTTCGGCGGGCTGCTCGCGAACCACGATCGTGAGGTTCGAGAACGGCTTCATGATGCGGGCGCCGCGACCGCGGGCGCGCGCGTGGAAGCGCTTCATCACCAGCGCCTTGCCGACGAAGGCCTGCGACACGACGAGATCGTCGACGTCGAGGTCGTGGTTGTTCTCGGCGTTGGCGATGGCGCTCTCGAGGCACTTCTTGACGTCGCGCGCGATGCGCTTCTTCGAGAACTCGAGATCGGCCAGCGCGGTGCCGACCTTCTTGCCCCGGATGAGCTGGGCGACGAGGTTCAGCTTCTGCGGGCTGATGCGGAGCATCCGCAGGACGGCTTTCGCCTCGCTGTCGGACAGCGAACGGGTTGCAGCGGGCTTGCCCATGTCAGCGCCTCCGAGCCTTCTTGTCCGCCGCATGGCCGGAGAAGGTGCGCGTCGGCGAGAACTCGCCGAACTTGTGGCCCACCATTTCCTCGGTCACGTAGACGGGAATGTGCTTCTGACCGTTGTAGACCCCGAAGGTGAGGCCGACGAACTGCGGCAGGATCGTGGAGCGACGGCTCCAGATCTTGATCACGTCGTTGCGGCCGGACGAGCGGGCCGCCTCGGACTTCTTCAGAAGGTAGCCGTCGACGAACGGGCCCTTCCAGATCGAACGCGCCATGGCTCTATCCTTACCTCTTCTTCCGGGCGTGACGGCTCGAGACGATGAACTTGTCCGTCCGCTTGTTGGACCGCGTCTTGCGGCCCTTGGTCGGCTTGCCCCACGGAGTCACCGGGTGCCGGCCGCCGGAGGTGCGGCCTTCGCCGCCGCCGTGCGGGTGGTCGATCGGGTTCATCGAGACGCCGCGGTTGTGCGGCTTGCGGCCGAGCCAGCGGTTACGGCCGGCCTTGCCCATCGAGATGTTCATGTGGTCGGGGTTCGAGACCGCGCCCACCGTCGCGAAGCACTGGCCGTGGACGAGACGCTGCTCGCCCGAGGTCAGGCGGACCGAGACGTAGCCCTGGTCGCGGCCGACGATCTGCCCGTAGGAGCCCGCCGAGCGCGCCATCGCGCCGCCCTTGCCGATCTTCAGCTCGATGTTGTGCACGATCGTGCCCACCGGGATCGCGGCGAGCGGCATCGCGTTGCCGGGCTTGATGTCGGCCTTCTCCCCCGCCGTGACGCTGTCGCCGGCGGCGAGGCGCTGGGGCGCGAGGATGTAGGACTGCTGGCCGTCCTCGTAGCGGATCAGCGCGATGTAGGCCGAGCGGTTGGGATCGTACTCGATCCGCTCCACCTTGGCCGTCTCGCCCATCCGCCCGCGACGCTTGAAGTCGACGACGCGATAGGTCCGCTTGTGGCCGCCGCCGCGGAAGCGGACGGTGATGCGGCCGGTGTTGTTGCGCCCGCCCTTCTGCGACAGGCCCTCGGTCAGCGCCTTGACCGGCTTGCCCTTGTACAGGCCCTTGCGGTCGACGATGACGAGCTGCCGGAGGCCGGGCGTGATGGGCTTGAAGTGCTTCAAAGCCATGGTGACGTTCCCTTCCTCACAGGCCCGTGGTGACGTCGATGGAGTGCCCCTCCTCGAGGGTCACGATCGCCTTCTTGACGTCCGAGCGCCGGCCGCGGATGCCGCGGAAGACCTTGGTCTTGCCCTTCGACACCAGCGTGTTGACGGCCTTGACCTTGACGTCGAAGAGCTTCTCCACCGCGGTCTTGATCTGCGGCTTGGTCGCGTCGATCGCGACCTTGAAGACGACCTTGTTCTCCTCGGAGAGGTTGGTCGACTTCTCCGTGATCACGGGAGCGATGATCACGTCGTAATGGCGTGGATCCATGCTCATTTGAACCGCGCCTCCAGCGCGTCGACGGCGGCCTTGGTCAGCACGAGCTTCTCGCGGCGCAGGATGTCGTAGACGTTGATGCCCTGGATCGGCAGGACGTCGATGTTGGGGATGGCGCGCGAGGCGAGCTTGAAGTTCGCATCGAGCTCCGAGCCGCCGATGAACAGCGCGTCCGTCAGCTGCAGCTTGGCGAAGCGCGCGACGAGCGCCTTCGTCTTGGGCTCGGTCGCCGTGATGTCGTCGACGACGATCAGGGCCTCCGAGCGCGCCTTGCTCGACAGCGCGTGACGGAGCGCCAGCGCGCGCACCTTCTTGGGCAGGTCGTGCGCATGCGAGCGCACGACCGGGCCGAAGGCGCGTCCGCCGCCGCGGAACTGGCCCACGCGGGCCGAGCCGTGGCGGGCGTTGCCGGTGCCCTTCTGGCGGTACACCTTCTTGGTCGTACGCGCGATCTCGCCGCGGTTCTTGACCTTGTGGGTGCCCGCACGGCGCTTGGCGAGCTGCCAGCGCACCATGCGCTGCAGGATGTCGGCGCGCGGCTCGAGACCGAAGATCGCGTCGTCGAGCTCGACCTCGCCGGCGTCACCGCCGTCCAACGTGGTGATCCCGAACTTCATCACGCGTTCTCCTCGGTCTGGGCCGGAGCCTCGGGCGCCTGAGGCGGCGCCGCGGGCGCCTCTTCGGCCCCGTTCTCACGATACTTGCCCGGCATCGGCGCCTCCGCCGGCAGAGCCCGCTTGACCGCGTCGCGGACGAAGATCCAGCCGCCGTCGGAGCCGGGGACGGCGCCTTCGACCAGGATCAGCCCGCGCTCGGGGTCGGTCTGCACCACGCGCAGATTCTGCGTGGTGACGCGCTCGACGCCGAGATGGCCGGGCATCTTCTTGCCCTTGAAGGTCTTGCCCGGGTCCTGGCGCCCGCCCGTCGAACCGATCGAGCGGTGCGAGACCGAGACGCCGTGGGAGGCGCGCAGGCCGGAGAAGTTCCAGCGCTTCATGCCGCCGGCGAAGCCCTTGCCCTTCGACGTGCCGGTCACGTCGACGAACTGGCCGACCACGAAGTGGTCCGCCGTGATCTCCGCGCCGACCGGGATCACCGCGTCCTCGCTGACGCGGAACTCGGCGACCTTGCGCTTCGGCTCGACCTTCGCGATGGCGAACCGCCCGCGCTCGGCCTTGGAGACGTTCTTCACCTTGGCCAAGCCCGAGCCGACCTGCAGCGCGACGTAGCCGTTCTTTTCCTTCGTCCGGTGGGCGACGACCTGACACTGGTCGAGCTTGAGGACGGTCACCGGGACATGCTCGCCTGCGTCCGTGAAGACGCGGGTCATGCCGACCTTCTGTGCGATGACGCCTGAGCGCATGTGCGTTTCCTCTCGGCGTGTGAATGCCTGACGCTCGAAGCCGGAGGGCCTCAGAGCTTGATCTCCACGTCCACGCCGGCGGCGAGGTCGAGCTTCATGAGCGCGTCCACCGTCTGGGGCGTGGGGTCCACGATGTCCAGGACGCGCTTGTGCGTGCGCATCTCGAACTGCTCGCGGGACTTCTTGTCGATGTGCGGCGAACGCAGCACGGTGAAACGCTCGAGGCGCGTCGGCAGCGGGATGGGCCCACGAACCTGCGCTCCCGTGCGCTTGGCCGTCGACACGATCTCGCGCGTCGAGGCGTCAAGCACCCGGTGATCGAACGCCTTGAGGCGGATGCGAATATTTTGACCGTTCATGGGTTGCCCCGTTTTCCTTCGCTGACCCGCCGCGGGGCGCTCCCGCCGGCGGACGGAAAACGCGGCCGCGCCGTGGCGGCCGCGCTTCCACCTGCCTCGTGCCTCAGTCGAGGATCGCCGCCACCACGCCGGCGCCGACGGTGCGGCCGCCTTCGCGGATGGCGAAGCGCAGCTTCTCCTCCATGGCGACGGGGACGATCAGCTCGACCTCCATCGCCACGTTGTCG